>OKCK01000008.1_pt1 | contig 138084 bp, 114 predicted proteins | sample 1614961 | NCBI WGS metagenome assembly OKCK01 (sample SAMN04436984, study PRJEB24849) | human gut metagenome | biome: human gut; feature: NICU; material: stool | host: Homo sapiens | place: USA: Saint Louis, MO | collected 2010-07-31
GGGGGTGTTGGGGGCGCGGCGGCGAGCGCCCCCAACCCGGTCGCGTTCGCCGGTGACTATTGATGCGCACCGCGGCCTGAAGCGAACGGAACAATTCCACCTTACAAACGAGGCCCCCGCTGCCTGAAGCGAACGGAACCATTCCACCCTACAAACGAGGCCCTCGCTGCCAGAAGCGAACAGAACAACTCCACCCTACAAACGAGGCCCCCGCTGCCCAAAGCGAACGCCCCTTTCCAACGTTCAAAAAAAGCCCCCGCCCGCCAGGGCCCCCTCAATGCGGTAACTGCTCCGCCAGCTTAAGAAACCTCATTATCCCTCTCGCCGCATGGCGCCCTTCCGCCATGGCGGTCACCACCAGATCCGCGCCCCGCACCGCATCGCCACCGGCGAAAATTTTCGGATTGGTGGTCTGGTAACGATACTGACTCTCCACTCCCGCCTGAATGCGTCCCCAGTCGTCGAGCTTAACGCCCTGCTCCTCCAGCCACGGCATCGCATGGGGATGAAAACCAAATGCCATAACCACCGCGTCGGCGGGCATTACAAATTCACTGTCGGGAATGGGCTGCGGACGGCGGCGGCCCTGGCTGTCGGGTTCACCCAACGCGGTACGCAGAAACCGCACGCCGCACGCGTTGCCGGACTCATCCAGCACCACATCGACAGGCTGCACGTTAAACTCAAACTGCGCCCCTTCTTCGCGCGCGTTTTTCACCTCTTTCGGCGAACCCGGCATGTTCTTTTCGTCACGGCGATAGGCGCAGGTCACTTTTACTGCCCCGTGACGCAACGCGGTGCGCACGCAGTCCATCGCCGTGTCGCCGCCGCCCAGCACCACCACTTCTTTACCCGCCATGTTCACGTACGGCTGGGTAGCCAGCTCATCCAGCCCCATGACCTGTTTGGTATTGGCGATAAGGAACGGCAACGCGTCGTACACCCCCGGCGCGTCTTCATTCGGCAAATCGGCTTTCATCGAACGATAGGTGCCGACGCCGATGAACACCGCGTCATACTCGTTGACCAGCGTGGCGAGAGGAATGTCTTTGCCAATTTCGCAGTTCAACTGGAAGTTGATCCCCATCGCCGTGAAAATTTCCCGCCGACGCTGCATTAACGTTTTATCCAGCTTGAAAGAGGGGATCCCGAAAGTCAGCAGGCCGCCGATTTCCGGGTGCAAATCGTAAACAGTGGTCTGGACGCCGTTGCGTGCCAGTAAATCAGCGCACGCCAGCCCCGCCGGTCCCGCGCCGATGATCGCCACACGTTCCGTTTGCGGTTGAACGTACGTCAGATCCGGACGCCAGCCCCGGGCAAAGGCGCGGTCGGAAATATAGCGCTCAATGTTGCCGATGGTCACTGCGCCATGCTCATCACGCACGGTACAGGCCCCTTCGCACAACCGGTCCTGTGGGCAAACGCGGCCAGTTATTTCCGGCAGGCAATTGGTTTGATGCGAAAGCTCAACCGCTTCGTTTTCCCGGCCCTGCTTAACCAGTTCAATCCACTGGGGAATATGGTTATGCAATGGGCAGGCCCATTCGCAGATGCTGTGATCGCCACAGCGCAGGCAGCGGTCGGCCTGGTCGCCAGCCTGTTGCGGGCTAAACGGCAGGTAGATTTCATCAAAGCCGATTTTACGCTGCGCCAGCGGCAGCTTATCCGGTTCGCCGCGCGGGGGCGTTGCCGCCATCTGGCGAACTTTTTCCCCCGCGTCCGGGGCGCGTCGCAATGCCAGTCCACCGTGGAACGCGTGCGCTTCACGGCTGGCGGAACCCGTACGCCGGCTGCGCGCCAGGTTCTGGAGCAAGTCGCCGCCCACCACGCTCAACGCGTTGGACGGGCACTGCTCCACGCACGCCGGGCCAGCGGCGCGTTGATGGCAGAGGTCACATTTATGAGCGTGAGTGGTCACACTCTCATCCGGGCCGCAGGCGCTTTCCACCATCTGCATCACGCCGAACGGACAAGCCAGCATGCAGGATTTACAACCGATGCATTTGCGCTCATCAAGCTGAATGCTCTGATGGGTTTTCGTGAGCGCCCCGTTTGGGCAACTGCGAAGGCATGGCGCAGACTCACAGTGATGGCAGGTTACGGCATTGCGGAGCGAGCCCTGTTTCAATACGGTAATACGCGGGCGAAAAGCTGACGCCGTCAGCACATGCTGCTCGTTATTATGGGCCATCACGCAGGCGACTTCGCACGCGTGGCATCCAATGCAGCGCGACGCATCTGCAAAGACAAACCGGTTAATCATACTTACCCCGTCGATACTCATATTGTTATAGGGGGTATTTCTTAACCAGTCTGTCGCAGCGAAGCAACGTGCGTTTGCCTGAAAAAGAGGCAAATTGCGCGGTATGCTGAACCAGATCAATTTATTTTGCTGAAACTGAAACCCTGTTTTGCTGAAATTTTTGTTATCAGGATGTCAGCATCAGTTTAGCCATAGGTTATAGATTGAAAAATGCTGCTACCTGGCGCGAATGTTTTATGAAAGGCTGTTTCACGTCCAGCCGGATTCTGGTAGGTTGCCCGCAACATTGATGTGAGGAAACAGTTCGGTGATCGTCCAACGCCCGGTATCCACCAGCCTTGCCCGCGCCTTTTTCTATATTATGCTGCTGTCACTCTTGTCGACAGGCGTCGCTCTGTTGACGCTTGCCAGCAGCCTGCGCGACGCTGAAGCGGTGAATATCGCCGGATCGCTACGCATGCAAAGTTACCGGCTGGGTTATGAATTACAGGCTAACGATCCGCAACTTGAAAATCACCGCCAGCAATATGCTACCGCGTTGAATTCGCCGGTGTTGCTATTGCTTAACCGCTGGTATGTGCCAAAGGAAGTGCGGGAGCGCTATACGGCGCTGCATGATAACTGGCATGAAATGAATGAACGTCTGCTGGCACGGGATCTGCCCTGGTATCAGCACAACATTTCAGGCTACGTCCGCCAAATCGATCTGTTTGTGCTGGCGCTTCAGCATTATGCTGAACGCAAAGTGATTATCGTGGTGCTCACGTCGCTGTTTGGATTTATGGCGATTTTCACGCTGGTGTTTTTCACCCTGCGGCGCATTCGCCAGCAGGTGGTGGAGCCGCTGAACAAGCTGGTGCGCGCCAGCCGCAGTATTGAACAACAGCAGTTTGACTATCCCCCACTGAATACCGAGCTGGATAATGAACTGGGGCTGCTGGGCCGGTCGTTTACCCGCATGTCCGGCGAGCTGCAAAAACTCTATCGCTCGCTGGAAGAAAACGTACGCGAGAAAACCCTCAGCCTGCAGGAAGCCAACCGTATGCTGGGCGTGCTGTACCACTGCTCCCAGGCGCTTAACGTCAGCACCATCGATCAGCACTGCTTCCGGCGGATTTTGCAAATCATTCGACAGCACGAATCCATCGGCGCGATTGAGATGGAAGTTGGCAGCCACTGGCGGTTAAGCGAAGGCACGTCAGAACTGATGTCGCCCTGGCACACCCTGCCGTTAGCGATGCAGGAAACCACCTTCGGTCAGCTTCGCTGGCAGGCTCAGGGGAAAAATCCCTCGCCGCAGCTTATGGAGAGCGTGGCCAATATGCTGGGGCGTGGTCTGTTTTTTAACCAGGCGCAAAAACATTATCAGCAGTTATTATTGATGGAAGAGCGCGCGACGATTGCCAGGGAGCTTCATGACTCGTTGGCGCAGGTGCTCTCTTTTTTACGTATCCAGCTCACGCTACTGAAACGCGCCGTGCCCCTGGATAACGCGAAAGCACAGCAAATTATCAGCGACTTCGACCGGGCATTAAACGATGCCTACCGTCAGCTACGCGAACTGCTGACGACGTTCCGGTTGACGCTTCAGCAGGCGGATTTGCCGTCGGCTTTACAGGAAATGATCGAACCGCTGCGCGGGCAGACGTCCGCCGCTATCCATCTTGATTGTAAAATGTCACCGCTGGCGCTGGATGCGCAGCAACAGGTGCATTTATTGCAGATTGTCCGCGAGGCCGTGCTGAACGCCATTAAGCACGCCAATGCCAGCGAGATCTCCATCAGCTGTTTGACCTCGCCTGACGGTAGCCATGCGGTGTATATCCGCGATAACGGCGCCGGGATCGCCAGCCTGGATGAACCCGCCGGTCATTATGGGCTAAATATTATGCATGAACGTGCCGAAAGATTAGGTGGGGTGCTAACCATTTCGCGTCCGGTCAATGGCGGAACCATGATTGGCATCAGTTTTACGACACCCCAGGCAATGTCTGACGTGGAAAACGTCTAATTACAATAATCACACTGTATTACAGGGAGACCAGGATGACGGAAAAACAGCAACACCAGGTATTGATTGTCGACGATCACCCGCTGATGCGCCGCGGTATCCGCCAACTGCTGGAGATTGACGACAGTTTCAACGTGGTGGGCGAAGCCAGCAGCGGGACCGAAGCAATCAGTCTCGCCAACCGTTTATCCCCCGACGTAATCCTGCTTGATCTCAATATGAAAGGGCTGAGCGGCCTGGATACGCTGCATGCGTTGCGCCGCGACGGAGTGAGCGCTCGCATTATCGTGTTGACCGTTTCCGATGCGCGCAACGACGTTTACGCGCTTATCGACGCGGGCGCAGATGGGTATTTGCTTAAAGACAGCGATCCGGAAGAGCTTCTGGCGGCGATCCGTCATGGCGCAGTCCATGGCGATGCGTTCAGCCAGCAGGTCCGTGAATATTTAAACAACCGTAAAGAGAGCGTAAAAAGCGACGATCCGTTTACCACGCTCACGGAACGCGAGCTGGATGTGTTACAGGAAGTGGCGCGCGGTCAGTCAAACAAGCAAATCGCCATGGTGCTGCATATCTCCGAAGAGACCGTCAAAGTTCATATTCGTAATCTGTTACGCAAACTCAACGTGCGCTCCAGGGTTGCGGCTACCGTGCTGTTTCTGGAAACCCGCGGGATGTAGTCGCTTGAGCAGGCTGGGCATTCAGCCTGCAAAAACTGAAGAGTAATTTACACTATCTCCTCAATTTCTCCACGTTTGGACCTGGGTTAGCGGATACAGTGAATGGCCCTGATAATAACGCCGCGAAGAGCCTGCCCCGTTAAGGCGATTCTGCTTGCGCCAGATTGAACCCGGGCAGCGCTCGCAATCACTACGTACCTTTTGTGCGCGCCGGACGCGCTCAATCTGGCTACGCCAGTTACGCCGACTGAACCAGGCTTAACGTATTAAGAGGTTTTGACACGCATGGCGAATTTTTTTATCGATCGCCCCATTTTTGCCTGGGTGCTGGCCATCATTTTGTGTCTCACTGGCACGTTAGCCATTTTTTCCCTCCCGGTTGAACAGTACCCCGAACTGGCGCCGCCCAATGTGCGCATCACGGCCAACTATCCCGGCGCATCGGCGCAAACCCTGGAAAATACCGTTACCCAGGTTATCGAGCAGAACATGACTGGCCTTGATAATCTGATGTATATGTCCTCGCAAAGCAGCGGAACCGGGCAAGCCTCCATTACCTTAAGTTTCAGCGCGGGTACCGACCCGGACGAAGCCGTCCAGCAGGTGCAAAACCAGTTGCAGTCGGCGATGCGCAAACTCCCTCAGGCGGTGCAAACCCAGGGCGTAACGGTCCGGAAAACCGGCGATACCAACATATTAACTATCGCTTTTGTTTCCACCGACGGCAGCATGGATAAGCAGGATATCGCCGACTATGTCGCCAGTAATATTCAGGACCCGCTAAGTCGCGTGGATGGCGTGGGCGATATCGACGCCTATGGTTCACCCTACTCAATGCGCATCTGGCTGGAGCCCGGCAAGTTGATTAGCTATCAACTCACCACCCAGGATGTGGTGAACGCCATCAAATCGCAAAACAGCCAGATCGCCGTCGGCCAGTTGGGCGGCACGCCTTCCGTGGATAATCAGGCGCTGAACGCCACCATTAATGCCCAGGCGCTGCTGGAAACACCGGAACAGTTCCGGGATATCACGCTGCGCGTCAATCAGGACGGTTCGGAAGTGAAACTGGGCGACGTCGCGATAGTTGAGATGGGCGCGGAAAAGTATGACTATCTGAGCCGGTTCAACGGCCATGCGGCCTCGGGGCTCGGAATTAAACTCGCGTCAGGGGCCAATGAAATGGCCACGGCGGAGCGGGCGTTGAAAAAACTCGATGAGCTGGCCCAGTATTTCCCGCACGGTCTTGAATATAAAGTCGCCTTCGAGACGACGTCGTTTGTTAAAGCGTCCATCATTGACGTGGTCAAAACGCTGCTTGAGGCCATCGCGCTGGTGTTCCTCGTCATGTATCTGTTCCTGCAAAATCTCCGCGCAACGCTGATCCCGACCATTGCCGTTCCGGTGGTATTAATGGGCACGTTTGCGGTGCTTTATGCCTTCGGTTACAGCATCAATACCCTGACCATGTTCGCCATGGTGCTGGCCATCGGGCTGCTGGTGGACGATGCCATTGTGGTTGTCGAAAACGTTGAACGCATTATGAGCGAAGAGGGGTTATCGCCCAGAGAAGCCACGCGTAAATCCATGGGGCAGATTCAGGGCGCGCTGGTGGGTATCGCCATGGTGCTTTCGGCCGTATTCGTCCCGATGGCGTTCTTCGGCGGCACAACGGGCGCAATTTACCGCCAGTTCTCCATTACTATCGTCTCGGCGATGGTGTTGTCGGTACTGGTGGCGATGATCCTCACCCCTGCCCTGTGCGCCACCATGCTTAAACCGTTACACAAGGGCGAGCATCATGGTCAGCGGGGTTTCTTCGGCTGGTTCAACCGCATGTTTAGCCGTAACGCGGCGCGCTATGAACGCGGCGTCGGCAAGATTTTGCACCGCAGCGTACGCTGGATGTTGATTTATGCGCTACTGCTCGGCGGCATGGTTATTATCTTTTTACGGTTGCCCACCTCATTTTTACCGCTGGAAGACCGGGGGATGTTTATCACCTCGATACAGTTGCCCGGCGGTGCCACCCAACAACAAACCCTTAAAGTGGTGCAGCAGGTGGAGCAGTATTTCTTCACCCACGAGAAAGACAATGTGATGTCGGTTTTCGCCACCGTGGGCTCCGGCCCTGGCGGCAACGGTCAGAACGTGGCGCGGATGTTTGTCCGCCTGAAAAAATGGGACGAGCGCGATGCCAAAACCGGCAGTTCGTTTGCGATTATCGAACGTGCGACCAAAGCCTTTCAGAAGATCAAAGAAGCCAGAGTGTTCGCCAGCAGCCCGCCTGCCATAAGCGGAATGGGGAGCTCGGCGGGCTTCGATATGGAATTGCAGGATCATTCCGGGGCCGGTCATGACGCTCTCATGAAGGCGCGCGACCAGTTACTGTTGCTGGCAGGCGATAATCATCAGCTGACCCGGGTTCGTCATAACGGTCTTGATGACAGTCCGCAGTTACAGATTGATATCGATCAGCGCAAAGCCCGGGCGCTGGGTGTCTCCATTGATGATATCAATAACACGCTGCAAACCGCCTGGGGATCCAGCTATGTGAATGATTTTATGGATCGCGGGCGCGTGAAAAAGGTCTATGTTCAGGCTGCTGCGAAATACCGCATGCTGCCGGATGACATCAGCCAGTGGTATGTCCGTAACCAGAACGGCGGTATGGTGCCCTTCTCGGCGTTTGCCACCTCGCGCTGGGAAACCGGTTCGCCGCGCCTTGAGCGTTACAACGGCTATTCGGCAGTGGAGATAGTTGGGGAAGCGGCACCGGGCGTCAGCACCGGCACGGCGATGGATATCATGGAAAAACTGGTGAAAGAGCTGCCGGTCGGCTTTGGCGTGGAATGGACCGCCATGTCCTATCAGGAGCGTCTCTCCGGGGCACAGGCTCCGGCGCTGTATGCCATTTCACTGCTGGTGGTGTTCCTGTGTCTCGCAGCGCTGTACGAAAGCTGGTCGGTGCCTTTCTCGGTAATGCTGGTGGTGCCGCTGGGTGTGGTCGGCGCACTGCTGGCGACCTGGATGCGCGGGCTGGAAAATGACGTTTATTTCCAGGTGGGGTTACTGACCGTCATCGGGCTTTCAGCGAAAAACGCCATCCTGATTGTTGAGTTCGCCAATGATATGAATGCCCGGGGCAAGGATCTGATGGCCGCCACGCTGGAAGCATGTCACCAGCGCTTACGCCCCATCCTGATGACGTCACTGGCGTTTATCTTCGGCGTATTGCCGATGGCCACCAGCAGCGGCGCCGGTTCGGCCAGCCAGCATGCGGTTGGCACCGGCGTAATGGGCGGCATGATATCTGCCACCGTGCTGGCGATCTTCTTTGTGCCGCTGTTTTTTGTGCTGGTGAGACAACGTTTCCCGCTGAAAGAACGTCAGGAAAACTAAGCAATTTTGTTCAAAAAAAGCGGCCTTTGCAGGTCGCTTTTTTAGTGGGTGTGCCCACGGTTTATTATTTTAAGAACATCTTGTTCCTGATTTCATACTGGATGGTTACTTACGCAGCATCCCGTCAATAAAATCTTTCCAGTTCCCCAGTTCACGATCAATCATAACTACCTCTCTTATTATATTTTCATTATATGAAAATATATCTTCTTCGGGAAGATATTTTAGCCAACTGCATCACAATTCTTTTTTGTATTCAGCGTTGTTGGAAAGTACTATGCCGCGTTTCTAAAACATAATTCGTGACAGACCGCAATAATTTGTAATTGCCTTTAAAATAACAACTTACCCCCCGAATGGGTTATAAAGTTTTTCAAAACCGTCACCTTACCGGCGCAAAGGATAACAGCCTGCGATCTTTTCCATCACACATTTCACTTAAATGCGTAAACTGTAAAGAGTGCGGTTGAATATCCCCGTCGTCATTAATACCTTAAGTTAAATTAACGTTGATATTTATTATTCAGGTGTTATTCATTACTATTAGTGAGCTGTATATAATCTGACTAATTATTTAGAGATATTTATATTACGGTGCAAAGGGTATTACAATTTAGTTATTCTATAATTTTGATTTAATAAAGCCTGATTAAACAAAAGGACTCAATATGGTCATCCTGCACGGCATCAAGAATTGCGACACCATCAAAAAAGCGCGTCGGTGGCTGGAAAGCCACCAGATTGACTATCAATTCCATGACTACCGCACAGATGGGATTAATGCAGAAATGATGCATAAATTTACCGATGAGCTGGGATGGGAGGCGTTACTGAACACCCGGGGCACCACCTGGCGCAAACTTGACGACGCCAGGCGCAACGCCGTAACCGATGCGCAAAGCGCCATCGCGTTGATGCTTGAAATGCCAGCAATTATCAAACGCCCATTGCTCTGTGCGCCGGGTAAGCCTATGCTGCTTGGTTTCAATGAATCCCAGTATCAGCAGTATTTCAACGAGGTGTAGTGTTATGTCCTGCCCGGTAATTGAGCTGACACAGCAGCTTATTCGTCGCCCCTCCTTAAGCCCCGATGACGCGGGCTGCCAGGCGTTGCTTATCGAACGATTGCGCGCCATTGGTTTTACCGTCGAATCGATGGATTTTGGCGACACCCAAAACTTCTGGGCATGGCGCGGCCAGGGCGAAACGCTGGCGTTCGCGGGGCATACCGACGTGGTGCCTGCTGGCGATGCCGATCGCTGGATCAATCCGCCCTTTGAGCCGACCATTCGTGACGGCATGCTGTTTGGCCGTGGCGCGGCAGACATGAAAGGTTCGCTGGCCGCGATGGTTGTCGCGGCGGAACGCTTTGTTGCCCAGCATCCGAATCACAAAGGACGTCTCGCCTTTCTGATTACATCTGATGAAGAAGCCAGCGCTAAAAACGGCACCGTTAAAGTCGTTGAAGCATTAATGGCACGCCATGAGCGTGTGGATTATTGCCTGGTCGGGGAACCGTCAAGTACCGAAATTGTTGGCGACGTGGTGAAAAATGGCCGTCGCGGGTCGCTGACCTGTAACCTGACCATTCATGGCGTACAGGGACATGTGGCCTATCCCCATCTGGCGGATAACCCGGTGCATCGTGCAGCGCCGATGCTTGCGGAACTGGTTGGCATTGAATGGGATCAGGGCAATGCCTTCTTCCCGCCTACCAGTATGCAGGTCGCCAATATTAAAGCGGGCACCGGCAGCAACAACGTCATCCCTGGCGATCTGTTTATTCAGTTCAATTTCCGCTTCAGCACTGAGCTGACTGACGAGATGATTAAACAACGCGTGGTTGAGATCCTGGATCGTCATCAACTGCGCTATAGCGTGGACTGGTGGTTATCAGGGCAACCGTTCCTGACTTCCCGCGGGAAACTGGTCGATGCGGTCGTGAAAGCGGTTGCGCACTATAATGAAATTAAACCCCAACTGTTGACCACAGGCGGCACCTCGGACGGGCGATTCATCGCACGAATGGGCGCACAGGTTGTGGAGCTTGGGCCGGTTAACGCCACCATTCATAAAATTAATGAGTGCGTGAACGCCGCCGACCTGCAACTGCTGGCCCGCATGTATCAACGCATTATGGAGCAACTCGTCGCCTGACGGGTGCTCCGGGAGGAAACACATGGATTGGCTTGCGAAATACTGGTGGATACTGGTACTGGTTTTCCTGGTGGGCGTCTTACTGAACGTGATCAAAGACCTCAAACGCATCGATCATAAGAAGTTTTTGAATAATCGTCCTGAACTGCCCCCGCATCGTGACTTTAACGATAAATGGGATGACGAAGACGACTGGCCGAAGAAAAAGCCCTGAAACCTGGTGCAAATGAAAAACCCTCTTGCGAGGGTTTTTTTATAGCATCTCGATGATGTCGTCGTCGTTCGGTTTCCCGCCGCTGAGCGCCTCATCAAAATAACGTTTCGGCACGGTGTAGCGCAGATGATCGAGCGCGGCCTGCATGCTGCGTCCATCAATGGCGTGGCCCAAATCCTCAATCACATCCAGCGTGACATCGCCGCCCGCCTGGGTGAGCGCCTCTTCCGCCCTGACAGCATGAGTCAGTTCAATCACCGGATCTTCATCGCCATGAATTAAATGCACGGTCGTGGCGGTGGTAACCTGCTCAGGAAGCCGGGCAAAGCGGCCATTAAAGGCGATGACCCGCGACACCAGCCCCGGCTCTGCTTTAATGCTTTCCAGGGCCATAATCGCGCCCTGCGAAAAACCAATTAACGCGGTAGCCGCAGCGTTTACTCCGCTCTGTTGTTGCCAGTAGCGTACGGTTTCCAAAAAGTGCGGCATGATGTCATCTATCCGCTGCTGACGGTTCTCTTCCGTCACGCCAGCCACCGAAAACCACTGGCGACCCGGCGCCGGGCCGCTGGGATGGGGTGCGCCGATGCTGACCACCAGCGCATCGGGAAAGACAGGGGCAAAATGACGCCCAATCTCGCCCATAGAAACCGGATTATCGCCCACGCCATGAAACAGCAGCAGCAACTGTTTTGCTGGCGCGTCAGGACGTTGAACAACAACGTGGTCATGATTCATGGCTATCTCCTTGGTTAGTGAATACAGTCTACGCCCAGGACAAACAATGACCATGCCCTTTCACTGAACAAGTCAGTGGAAAAATTGCAATTGCAAACCCTGAGTCTTTAAGGCGTCGTGTCGTGCCGCGTCAAGCGCATGTAATGCCTGCGCCGCTTCCTGGCGACACTGCGCCAGTAACGCTTTACGCCCGCTCAGACCCAGCGTACGGCACAATGCCGGTACTGTCTGGTTCACGTCGATTCGTCCACGCAACGCGGGCAGTGCAAGCGGGCTCTGCATCACGAGACGATTGAGGCTACCGAGACAGGTTTCCAGTGGCCGATGGGCGAACGCGAAGCCGGCAATATCAAGCCAGTCTTCTTCATTAAGCGTAGACGCCATCACGCCTGCTACCGGCAATTTTTCCGCAATCCAGGCCTGCAGAAACGGCACGTCGCGAGCAAAACGCAACCGCTCGCGCCCGACCAGCGTTTCTCCCGCAGGGGTAAGTGCCAACAGCGCAATAGCGTTATAACAGCCGCTGCTGGCTTCGCGATGGCTGCCGATACGCACCAGCGTGAAGCCGCAATGCGCCCAGAAGCGCCACAGCTCTGGGGTATAGCCGAAACTGACCGACAGATAATCCACCGCCCGGGCGCAATGCTGTCGCGCCCAGGCGATGAGTGCCTGTCCAAGACCTTCCCGCTGCCTGGCCGGGTGCACCGCAATGCGGCTGATACGCAAACCGTTGTACGTGGCAGCAAGCGGGTTACCGCCGTGGGCAGCCAGCGACTGGGCGACCAGATTGCCTCTCGGCCGGCGAAAACCTGCCCATACGGCCTGGCTTAGCGCGGGTGATAATCCGCCCTCTTCCAGCAACCAGAGCGCCGCCGCGGGTTTTTCTGCTGCAAGGCCGGCAATGATCTGCTGCCCGGGCGCATCCATCATGCGGCGTAAATCGAGGGGCGACGTGCGGTAATGCGCGCCGCACAGGAGTTGATAGACCGACGCCATTTGCGCCGGATGCGTTCCCCAGTCAGACTGCCGGAGCGACGTAAACTGCACCGGCCCCACCGGAACGTGGCGAAAGTCGTCATCGTTGAACAGCAGTAACGCATCCATCACCCGTTCGAGCGGGTCGTTATCCGCCCAGCGGATGGGGTGCGACAAGGCGTATTGATGTATACCCGGCACTGACGCGCAGAACTTCAACATAAAACCGCGTCCGGTTCCTTCATATCCCTGGATGGTCGTCACCAGCAATACGCGCGGCCAGGCGGCAATCAGGGCGGTTAACAGCGGGCCGGGAATAGCCGCCGCTTCATCAATGATCAGCCAGTCGGCGTCAGGTCTTTGGCCAGTCTGAACCGCTTCGCTTAACGCATCCGGAGCCATAAAATTGAATTTATCGCCTGCATAGCGCGCCAGCACATCCGTCGCGCCACGCGCAGGTGCCGTGACAATACAGGCACCCGCGCTGGCGGCAATCAGCATGCCAGCCAGCGCCGATTTGCCACGTCCACGTGGCGCGGTGACGACCGCCACGCCCGATGGCATGCTTTGCAACGCACTCAGTATTTCAGCCTGCTGACGCAGCGGCGCGCCGTCTGCCGCATGCCATGCGGGGCGCGGTTGTGAAACGGGAAACTGAACAGGTTGATGCTGATGCCAGCAGAGAACATCAGCATCTTCAGAAAGGAGCTGCATCAGGTGGGTGATAAACTGCGGTGTGGCGATGGGCTCGGGGCAATCGGACCAGCGACGTGAATCGCTGTCGGGCATCGCTGCCCAGCCGGACCAGGGTGGCGTAAGCAGCACCAGCCAGCTGCCTGCTTTCAGCGTCCCAGCCAGTACGGCAAGCGCCTCGACGTCAATGCCGTCGCGCGCGTCAAACACCGCATGTTCATTTTCGCGCCCCAGTAAGGTACGCACGCCCGAGCCAGACGTATGCTGCCCGAACAGCGGTCGGTCACCTAACCACACCCATTGAGCGAGCAACGCGCTGGCAATGTCTGTTACTGTGTCATCGCACCATTCTGGCTCACCCGCCAGAACCAACATGCGGCGGATACCCGCGCGGGCCATTTCGGCGGTCAGGCTGGCTAACGCCTTCATTCGGACGTCCTTGTACATGGAATCAGTTAAAGCTTGTTGCCAAACGTGTTGCACTGGCCAGGATCGCCACTGTCAAAACCGCGTTTAAACCAGCTATAGCGCTGCTCCGACGTCCCGTGCGTAAAGCTGTCGGGAATGACGCGTCCCTGGCTTTGCTGTTGCAGGCGGTCATCGCCAATCGCTTGTGCTGCATCCAACGCTTCTTTTAAATCCCCGGCTTCCAGCACGCCTTGCTGCTGCATGCTGTGTCCCCAGACGCCAGCGAAGCAGTCGGCCTGCAATTCCATCCGTACGGAAAGACGGTTCGCTTCCGTTTCTGAAGCATTGCGCTGCATTTCCCGCACTTTCGGTTCGATACCCATCAGTTTCTGCACATGGTGACCTACTTCATGCGCGATCACGTAACCCTGCGCGAAATCGCCGCCTGCGCCCAGCTTATTATTCATTTCATCATAAAATGAGAGGTCAATATAAACGGTACTGTCCGCCGGACAGTAGAACGGCCCCATCACCGACTGGCCGGTGCCACAGCCGGTACGCGTCGCGCCGCGATACATGACCAGTTTGGGCTGTTGATAGGTGCGCCCCTGGCGCTCGAAAATTTGCCCCCAGGTATCTTCCGTGGTGGCAAGAATAACCGACGTAAATTTCGCTGCTTCATCTTCATTGGGGCTGACAGAGCGCGAGGATTGTTGGGAAACCGGCTGCCCGCCCGTTAACAGTGAGGTGAGATCGACGCCGTAAAAACTGGCGATCACGACAATCACTAACAGAACCACGCCGCCTTTGCCGCCAGGTAAACGAAATCCACCGCCGCCCATCATCGGGCCGCGTGAATCGCTACGCCTGTCTTCTACGTTGTCGCTGCCGCGACGCCCTTGCCAACGCATGGAACACCTCAAAATAATGATATTTATTATTATGATCGTAGGCGGTTAACGAACGGATTTCCATAGGAAAAGAGAGGCATAACGGCAGGGAGGGTGTTGGCAGGAAAATTTAGAGCCTGAAGATTCAGGCTCATCGGAGCGGCGCGTGCGCGGTTAGTCCAGTTTTACGCCAAGGCGTCTGGCGACTTCTTCATAGGCTTCAATCAACCCGCCCAGGCTTTGGCGGAAGCGATCTTTATCCATTTTGTCCATGGTGTTTTTATCCCACAGACGGCTTCCGTCCGGGGAAAACTCATCGCCCAGCACGACTTCGCCTTTGAACAAACCAAATTCCAGTTTGAAATCCACCAGGATCAGGCCCGCATCATCAAACAGTTTTTTCAGCACGTCGTTGGCTTTGTAAGTCAGCTCTTTCATACGCGCCAGGTTTTCTTTGTTGACCCAGCCAAAGGTTTCGCAATAAGACTCGTTCACCATGGGATCGTGCATGGCGTCGTTTTTCAGGAACATATCGAATAACGGCGGGTTGAGCTCAATACCTTCCTCAATCCCGAGGCGCTTCACCAGAGAGCCTGCAGCGCGGTTACGCACCACGCATTCTACTGGCACCATATCCAGTTTTTTTACCAGGCATTCGGTATCGGAAAGCAGCGCTTCCATTTGGGTCGGGATACCTGCTTCTTCCAGTTTGGTCATAATGAAATGGTTGAATTTGTTATTCACCATGCCTTTACGGTCAAACTGCTCAATGCGCGCGCCGTCTCCTGCTGACGTATCGTTACGGAATTCGAGCACCAACAGATCGGGGTTTTCCGTACTGTAAACGGTTTTCGCTTTACCGCGATACAACTCAGCTTGCTTTTGCATCTTTATTACTCCAGGTGTGATGACCGCTCTGACGGCCATGGGTTTTACGCAAAAATCGACTCTTTTTGGCGACGCACACGATTGCGTAGCCATAATAAAAAAAGGCCGGAGTGATCCGGCCCTGCTGTTACTTACTGAATGCGGCCTGGAATACAGCAACCAGGGCATCGTTTTGAGACTGGGTCAGCGTATGACCTTTCGGGTCGATAAACTGCAGGCTGCTGCGGTTATCAAGATCGCCGACCTGAAGTTTATAATCGCCGCTGCTCAGGCCAGGATCGCGTGCGCCCAGTTCCTGCCAGTCGCCATCGGATAGCGGTTTGTAGGTTACGGCTACGCTACCGGTTGAACGGGTAGAATCCGTAACTTTCATGCCCACTTTTTCAAGCGTGGCGGGCAGACGGCTCCACACAACGTTGAACGGCGCGCGTACCACCAGCATCGGCAAACCGGTGTCATCGGCCGCGCTTTGTACGTCAATCTGGCTGGCATTGCGGTTTTCCGCTGCATTCTGGTTAGCGGTTTGCGTTTTATCCAGCGACGCGGCAATGCTGTTAAGCATTTGCGCGCTGTAGCGCTGAAGCGACGCGGAATCCGCGGCCGGTTTACCGTCCTGCTCGAGGTTAATCAATTTAACCACCAGCGCCTGCTGATAACCCTGCGGCTGCACGGTGATCTGATAACGGCCGCGATACTGCTGATCTTCATCAGCGCGGTTCCATTGCACCCAGTCAGTGCTCAGGGTCTGACCCGCGTCATCACGTTTGGTAATCGGATAATTTTGAGACTGAACAGCGCTTACCACCTGCGGCCAGAGTGAACCGCTGCGACCGCTTTCCAGCAACAGCGTGGCAGTATCGCCAGTGAACTGTGTACGGGCGCCGGAGACCAGCGCCAGCGGTTGCGCAGGCGGACGAATGTCCAGCGCCTTGCCAACCTGGCCACTGCCATTGGTCACAGGAATGTTATAGTCGCCATTTTCTACCGGCAGAATTAACCCCGCCGGGGCATGAAGTTCCGCAAGCGGCACGGCATCAAGATAGGACTCATCGCCGCTTACCTGACGTTTATAACGCGAATCGGAACTACAGGCGGCGAGTAGCATCACTAATGAAACCGTTGCTACTTTCGCCACACGCGACTTCTGTACTGAGTAAGCCATCAAATCTCCCTAAACTTTACAGCAGACCAGCATGCTTAAGCGCACCCGCAACCTCATCACGACCGTGGTCGGTGATCGGGGTCATCGGCAAGCGTAGCGTATCGGTCGCCACAAGTCCCAACTCCTTACACGCCCATTTCGCCGGGATCGGGTTGGGTTCGACAAATAATTTATGATGCAACGGCATCAAACGCTGATTAATCACGCGTGCTTCATGGTATTGACCGGCAGCGGCAAGCTTGCACATCTCGGCCATATCGCGCGCCGCGACGTTTGCCGTAACGGAAATAACGCCGTGGCCGCCAAGCTGCATGAAGTCCAGTGCGCTGGCGTCGTCACCGCTTACCAGAATGAAGTCGTCAGAAACCAGCTCTTTGATCTGGTTAACCCGCGTTAAGTTCCCTGTCGCTTCTTTAATACCGACAATATTTTTAACTTTCGACAATCGGCCCACGGTTTCCGGCAGCATATCGCAGCCAGTACGGGACGGCACATTATACAGAATTTGCGGCAGATCGGTGTGTTCAGCGATGGCTTTAAAATGCTGGAACAACCCTTCCTGAGTCGGGCGATTGTAGTAAGGGGTCACGGTCAGGCAGCCCACGATACCGCAGTCGTTGAAACGCTGCGTCAGGCTAATCGCTTCGGAAGTCGCGTTTGCACCGGTACCGGCGATTACCGGAATACGGCCGTCGGCCAGATCGAGCGTCATCATTACCACATCGCCATGCTCATCATGGCTGAGGGTGGCAGATTCGCCGGTAGTCCCTACCGAAACAATCGCCGAAGTTCCGCTGGCGACATGGTAATCAATCAGTTTTTTCAGGCTCGACCGACAGACATTACCTTTAAGATCCATCGGTGTAATCAGCGCGACAATACTTCCCGTGAACATGGGCCATCCTCTGTGCAAACAAGAAACTCAATGGTACGTTTGCTCCTGTCATAAAAGCAAGCGTGCGAAGGCCCCCAGGTTGTTGTATGGCGGTTTTTTTTATGCTTTCCTAATAATTATTCACAGAGGCAGAGGAAGAATCCGTTTGGCACTCTCATCACAGCATTATCTTGTTATTACCGCCCTGGGGGCGGACCGCGCCGGCATCGTAAATACCATCACTCGCCACGTTAGTAGCTGCGGCTGCAATATCGAAGACAGCCGTCTGGCCATGCTGGGGGAAGAGTTCACATTTATTATGCTGCTTTCCGGAAGCTGGAACGCGATCACGCTGATTGAATCCACGCTGCCGCTCAAGGGCGCGGAACTCGACTTGCTGATTGTGATGAAACGTACCGCGGCCCGCCCGCGTCCGGCGATGCCTGCCACGGTTTGGGTTCAGGTGGAAGTCGAAGATTCCCCACATCTTATCGAACGCTTTACCGCGCTGCTCGACGCGCACCATCTGAATATCGCCGAGCTGGTGTCGCGTACCCAGCCTGCAGAAAATGGCAATAATGCACAGCTTTATATCCAGATGACCGCCCACAGCCCCGCGCTGGATAATGCGACAATAATCGAGCAAGCGTTCAAAGCTCTCTGTACAGAACTCAATGCGCAAGGCAGTATTAGCGTCGTTAACTATCAACAGCAAGATGAACAGGACGGAGTGTCGTAATGAACCCACTGAAAGCCGGAGAGAACGCACCAAAATTTAGCTTGCCCGATCAAGACGGTGAACAAGTAAATTTGACCGACTTCCAGGGACAGCGTGTTCTGGTGTACTTTTACCCGAAGGCCATGACGCCCGGTTGCACCGTGCAGGCCTGCGGATTGCGTGACAACATGGATGAGTTGAAAAAAGCCGGCGTTGAGGTACTGGGGATTAGCACAGATAAACCCGAGAAACTCTCCCGCTTTGCGGAAAAAGAATTGCTCAACTTCACCCTGCTCTCTGATGAAGATCATCAGGTTTGCGAACAGTTTGGCGTGTGGGGCGAAAAGACGTTTATGGGGAAAACCTATGACGGCATTCACCGCATCAGCTTCCTGATTGACGGCAACGGGGTGGTTGAACATGTCTTTGACGATTTTAAAACCAGCAACCACCACGATGTGGTGCTCGCCTGGATTAACGAAAATCGATAGTGCCTTACAGAAGCGAAAAAGCCGACGTTAAGTCGGCTTTTTTATGCGCTACGGCGTTTCATCATTGGAGAGGCCATCAGGCCAGGCGTGAACGACCGCTTTAATCAGGGTCGCCAGAGGAATGGCGAAGAATACGCCCCAGAATCCCCACAGGCCGCCAAAAATCACCACCGACAGAATAATCACCAGCGGGTGAAGATTAACCGCTTCGGAAAACAGCACCGGCACCAGTAAATTGCCGTCGAGCGCCTGGATAATCAGGTATACCGCGAAGCAGCTCCAGAATTCCGTTCCCATACCAAACTGGAACAGCGCCACGCACACCACCGGAATGGTCACCATAAACGCCCCGATATAGGGGATCAGCACCGACAGCCCGACCAGCACCGCCAGCAGCAGCGAGTAGTTCAGGCCGAAAATACGAAAGCCAATCCAGGTCACGACGCCGACCACCACCATCTCCAGCACTTTGCCACGAATATAGTTAGTGATTTGCTGGTTCATCTCGGTCCACACCTGCCCTGCCAACCCGCGATTACGCGGCAGAACGCGACGAACCGCACTCAGCATCTGCTCCTTGTCTTTCACCAGGAAAAACACCATCAGCGGCACCAGAATCAGGTAGATAGCGAGTGTCAGCAAGCCCACCAGCGACGCCAGCGAGAACTTCACGACTGAATCCCCGACCACCGTCATACGGGCGCGCATGTTTTCTGCCATGGCATCGATGATGCCCGCGTCCATCAAGGCCGGATAACGTTTCGGCAAGGTCGCGGCGAAATCAGAGAGTTTATTAAGCATCCCCGGCATATCGCGGATCAAGTAAATGCCCTGCTGCCAGGCGACAGGGATGACCACGAACGCCATGACCAGCACAATGCCGATAAACAGCACCAGCACCAGCGTGGCGGCTAAAGTCCGCGAACAGCCTATACGCTCCAGCCGTACGGTGGGCCATTCCAGCAAAAACGCCAGCACAATGGCGACCAACAGCGGTGCCAGCAGGCTATGAAAAAAGAACAGGATGCCAAACCCGGCGACTAAAATGACCAACAGCGCTATCGCCTCCGGGTCGGAAAACCGTCGGCGATACCACTGCATTAACATATCGAGCATCTTTCTTTCCCTGAGATTTCAGCTAAAGCGCTAATCGGATTGTATCTAAACGAAACAAAAAAAGAGCCCATTTTTTCGGGTCTCCTCAAGACAATCGCATTCAGGCTTACTAAGATAGCGTTTTCCTCGCCCGGACGGCCGTGCGGCATTTTTCGCTGCGATGAACAAAGCGGCGTCGTGCGGGTCAAAAAGAGATCCCAGACAGACAGGACGTGGTTATGTTCAGGCAGTTGAAAAAGACTCTGATTGCATCGCTCATTACCGCCATGATGGCAGGCCAGATGGTTCCCGCCTTCGCGCAAGGCAGCGATCAGCTGCCCGACATGGGCACTTCCGCTGGTAGCACGCTTTCCATCGGCCAGGAGCTGCAAATGGGGGATTATTATGTGCGCCAGTTGCGCGGCAGCGCGCCGCTGAATAACGATCCCCTGCTGGGGCAATATATTAATTCCCTGGGTATGCGCCTTGTGTCGCATGCCGATTCGGTGCGAACCCCGTTTCATTTCTTTTTGATCAACAACGACGAAATCAACGCCTTTGCCTTTTTCGGCGGTAATGTTGTGCTGCACTCGGCGCTGTTCCGTTACGCCGATAATGAAAGCCAGCTTGCGTCAGTCATGGCGCATGAAATTTCCCACGTTACCCAGCGTCATCTGGCGCGTGCCATGGAAGATCAAAAGCGCAATGCGCCCCTGACATGGGTCGGCGCGCTGGGCTCGATTCTTCTGGCGATGGCCAGCCCGCAGGCCGGTATGGCGGCGCTTACCGGGACACTTGCCGGTACTCAGCAGGGTTTGATCAGCTTTACCCAGCAAAATGAACAGGAAGCCGACCGTATAGGGATTCAGGTTCTGCAGCGCTCCGGTTTCGACCCGCAGGCGATGCCGACATTCCTTGAAAAACTGCTCGATCAGGCGCGCTATTCGTCGCGCCCACCCGAAATTTTATTGACGCACCCCCTGCCGGAAAGCCGTCTTTCAGATACCCGAAACCGCGCAAATCAGATGCGCCCGGTAGTGGCACAGTCCTCTGAAGATTTTTATATGGCGAAAGCCCGTACGTTGGGAATGTACAACTCCGGGCGTAACCAGCTTACCAGCGACCAGCTCGACGCCTGGGCGAAAGGCAACCTTCGCGAGCAGCATGCCGCCACATATGGCCGGGCGTTACAGGCGATGGTGGCAAAAAACTTTACCGACGCGCAGAAAATGCTGCAGCCATTATTGACCGCCCAGCCTGGGAACCCGTGGTATCTGGATCTGGCGACCGATATCGATCTGGGGCTGAATAAAGCCAACGACGCGGTAAACCGCCTGAAAAATGCGCCGGATCTGAAAAACAATCCGGTGCTGCAATTGAACCTGGCGAATGCTTATCTTGAAGCGGGCCAGCCTGGCGAATCGGCGAAGATCCTGAATCGCTATACCTTCTCCCATCCCGATGACTCCAACGGTTGGGATCTGTTGGCGCAGGCGCAGGCCGCGCTGGGCAATCGCGATCAGGAACTGGCAGCCCGCGCAGAAGTGATGGCTCTGCTGGGCAAGCTTGATCAGGCGATCTCCATGCTGAGCAGCGCCAGCTCTCAGGTGAAATTAGGCAGCCTGCAACAGGCCCGCTACGATGCGCGTATCGATCAGCTCCGCCAGTTGCAACAACGTTTCCGCCCCTATGAAAAAATGTAAAAGGAAAAAGAATGTCGCGTAAGGTCACGATTTACCATAACCCACGCTGTTCAAAGAGCCGAGAAACGCTCGCACTGCTTAAAGATAAGGGTGTTGAACCAGAGGTCGTGCTTTATCTGGATACGCCGCCGGACGCGGATACCCTGAAACAGTTGCTAAAGCAGTTAGGATTCAGCAGCGCCCGCCAGCTTATGCGCCATAAAGAAGATCTTTATCGTGAACTGATTCTCGCCGATCCGGCGCTGACGGAGGATCAGTTAATCGCTGCCATGATCGACAATCCACGGCTGATCGAACGTCCGATAGTGGTTAACGAGAAAGGCGCACGCATTGGACGTCCGCCGGAAGCAGTGCTGGAAATTCTTCCTTAATACAGACTGCGCGATAAATCAGACCTTATCGCGCAGTGTTTTAATCATGTCGCGGCGTTTGCAGAAGTTATTGCGGTAAGAAATGCCTTCAATGGCATAGTATTCATCCCTAAACGTTAATTTTTACGATCTGAACTCAGAGGCTCAGGATATCCTTCACAAAAGGGATCGTGAGTTTGCGTTGCGCGGTTATTGATGCGCGATCGAGTTGATCCAGCGTCATAAATAATGTGCGCATTTCGCGGTCCAGCCGCTTCAGGAGAAAACGTCCCACGTCTTCCGGCAGCTCAAAACCACGTTGCCGCGCCCGCAGCTGTAATGCCTGCAGTTTATCGTCATCCGACAGCGGCTGAAGCTTATAGATTTGCCCCCAGTCCAGCCGGGAAGCCAAATCCGCCAGATGCAGATTAAGCTGGCGTGGCGGTCGATCGCCGGTGATCAGCAGACGGGTTTTGCCCGATTCGAGAATGCGGTTATAAAGGTTAAAAATCGCCATTTCCCACGGTTCATCGCCCGCGATGCATTCAATATTATCAATGCAAACCAGCGACAATTGCTCCATGCCGTCCAGCACTTCCGGAACAAACCAGGTGCGTTTATCAAGAGGAACGTAGCCGACCGCATCGCCGCGCGCTGAAAGTTCGGCGCAAGCTGCATGCAGCAAATGACTGCGCCCTGCCCCTTCACGCGACCAAAAGTAAATGTATCCGCTGTGCTCCTGACGCAGGACATTCTGCAGGGCGGCTAATAAAGAGGGATTATCACCCGGCCAGAAACTTGCAAACGTTTCGTCATCGGGTAGATAGAGTGGCAAAGAGAGCTGTGCCGGTGTGTTCAGAGAAACCTCAACCAGTGCCTGAATAAAATCGCACTGAGTTTATCACAGAAAGATGAGCGGATTGAACCGGGCGGCAGATCCGCCCGGTTCACAGGGATCAGGATGCTTTATCCTGATCTTCCGCGTCCAGCACCACTTCTTCCGGGCGCAGCACGCTAATCAGTTTGAAAATCAGACTTAATAAAATGCCTACAATGGTCGCCAGCGCCATGCCTTTCAGCTCTGCCGCGCCGACATGCACTTTCGCGCCGCTGACGCCGATAATCAGGATCACTGAAGTAAGGATCAGGTTTTGCGCTTTGCTGTAATCCACTTTTGAATCGATCAGAACACGAATACCCGATGCGCCAATTACGCCGTACAACAGCAGCGAAACGCCGCCCATCACGGGAACCGGGATAATCTGGATAGCAGCCGCCAGTTTGCCCACGCAGGACAGCAGAATGGCGATAATTGCCGCGCCGCCAATCACCCAGGTACTGTAAACGCGGGTAATCGCCATAACGCCAATATTTTCACCGTAGGTGGTGTTCGGCGTGGAGCCGAAGAACCCGGAAATCATGGTGGAAAAACCGTTCGCAAACATCGAGCGGTGCAGGCCCGGATCGCGAATCAGGTCTTTCTTCACGATATTGGCGGTCACCACCAGATGCCCAACGTGTTCGGCAATCACCACCAGCGCCGCCGGAAGAATAGTGAAAATAGCGAACCATTCGAAGCGCGGCGTATAGAAGGTCGGCAGAGCAAACCAGTGCGCTTCTTTAATCGGCGTCACATCCACTACGCCCATCGCGAAGGAGAGTGCATAACCTGCCAGCACGCCGATCAGAATCGGGATGATCGCCAGAAAACCGCGAAACAGCACTGAACCAAATACCGTTACGCCCAATGTCACCAGGGAAATAATGATGGTCGTGGAATCCGGCATCTGCCCTTCCGCTGGCAGCAGGCCCGCCATATTTGCCGCCACACCCGCCAGTTCGAGGCCGATAACCGCCACAATCGCGCCCATCGCCGCAGGCGGGAACATGACATCCAGCCAGCCGGTTCCGGCTTTTTTGACAATCAGCGCCACCAGGCAGAACAGCGCGCCGCAGACGATAAATCCGCCCAGCGCCAGCTCGTAACCCAGCGGCAGCAGCAGTAACACCGGTGAGATAAAGGCAAAGCTCGAGCCCAGATAGGCCGGGATTTTGCCTTTACAGATAAATAGATACAGCAAAGTCCCGATACCGTTGAACAGCAACACGGTGGCCGGGTTGATGTGAAACAGGATTGGCACCAGCACGGTTGCGCCAAACATGGCGAACAAGTGCTGCAAACTAAGCGGGATGGTTTGAAGCAGCGGTGGTCTTTCGCTTACCCCGATAGCACGGCGCGTCATAATGTTACCTCTGAGTGTTGTTGTCGTCTTTTATATACCCGTCATTCTTCAGGCGGCAGGCGCATTTGCTGCCGCGCTTTTCAAAGCGCGTTAGGGCTTTGTCCTGCAACTCGAATGAATTAGGGCGGGCTATGTCCAAAAAAAAGCCGACTATCAAAGTCGGCTTATTTTGCTTATCTCAATTATTTAGTACCAAAAATCTTGTCGCCGGCATCGCCGAGACCCGGAATGATGTATCCGTGCTCGTTCAATCCCTGGTCGATGGAGGCGGTGTAGAGTTCCACGTCCGGGTGCGCTTTTTCCAGCGCGGCGATACCTTCCGGCGCGGCGACCAGCACCAGCACTTTAATGCTGTGGCAACCGGCATTTTTCAGCAGGTCGATAGTGGCGATCATCGAACCGCCCGTCGCCAGCATCGGGTCAACCACCAGCGCCATACGCTCGTCGATGTTGGAGACCAGTTTCTGGAAATACGGGACCGGCTCCAGCGTTTCTTCATTACGGTAGATGCCAACCACGCTGATACGCGCGCTCGGTACGTGCTCCAGCACACCTTCCATCATGCCCAGACCGGCACGCAGAATCGGCACCACGGTAATTTTTTTGCCTTTGATTTGTTCGACCTGTACCGGGCCGTTCCAGCCTTCGATGGTAACTTTTTCGGTTTCGAGGTCGGAAGTCGCTTCATAGGTCAGCAGGCTGCCCACTTCCGAGGCCAGTTCACGAAAGCGCTTGGTGCTAATATCATTTTCACGCATCAGCCCGAGCTTGTGTTTGACGAGTGGGTGTTTCACTTCCACGATCTTCATACTCTTTCTCCCCAGAAAGGTGGCAGCCACAAAAAAAATCGCCGGATTATACCGCTTTTTCGCCGCTGCGCCATATCTAATGGTCATGATCAGGATCAACCGAACTGGAATCAATCTATCCTGGCAGATTTTAAGGGCACGAAACAAGGGGCTCGCAAACGTTTGCCTGCACTGTTAGAATTGCCGCGTTTTCTTACTACCGCAACCGCGTGGGGATTGTGCAGTGACCGATAAAACCTCTCTCAGCTATAAAGATGCCGGCGTTGATATTGATGCAGGCAATGCTCTGGTCGACCGTATTAAAGGCGTAGTGAAAAAAACGCGCCGTCCTGAAGTGATGGGTGGACTGGGTGGATTCGGTGCGCTGTGCGCGCTGCCGCAGAAATACCGCGAGCCGGTTCTGGTATCGGGCACCGACGGTGTCGGCACAAAGCTGCGTCTGGCGATGGATTTAAAACGTCACGACACGATCGGCATCGATCTGGTGGCCATGTGCGTTAACGATCTGGTGGTACAGGGCGCGGAACCGCTGTTTTTCCTCGACTACTACGCTACCGGCAAACTGGACGTGGATACCGCAGCCAGCGTAATCAGCGGCATCGCCGAAGGCTGCCTGCAGTCCGGTTGTGCGCTGGTCGGCGGCGAAACGGCGGAAATGCCGGGCATGTATCACGGTGAAGATTACGATGTTGCGGGCTTTTGCGTTGGCGTTGTTGAGAAGTCAGAAATTATCGACGGGTCCAAAGTCGCCGATGGCGATGTGCTGATTGCGCTGGCCTCCAGTGGCCCACACTCCAACGGCTATTCGCTGGTGCGTAAAATCGTTGAGGTGAGCGGTTGCGATCCGCTGACCACACAACTGGAAGACAAAACGCTGGCGGATCACCTGCTGGCCCCGACCCGCATTTACGTGAAATCCATTCTGGAACTGATCGAAAAAGTCGATGTGCACGCGATTGCCCACCTGACCGGCGGCGGCTTCTGGGAAAACATCCCGCGCGTACTGCCTGATAACACCCAGGCCGTTATTGACGAGTCGTCCTGGCAATGGCCGGCGGTGTTCAACTGGATGCAGCAAGCGGGGAACGTCAGTAAACACGAGATGTATCGCACCTTTAACTGCGGCGTCGGGATGGTTATCGCCCTGCCTGCGAGCGAGTCCGAAAAAGCGATTTCTTTACTCAATGCCCTTGGTGAAAAGGCGTGGAAAATCGGTATCATCAACGCCACTGATTCCGAACAACGCGTGGTTATTGAGTAATGAAACACATTGTGGTGCTGATATCCGGCAACGGAAGCAATTTGCAGGCGATTATCGATGCCTGTCAGCAAAAGAAAATCAACGGCACCATCAGTGCGGTATTGAGTAATAAGGCCGACGCGTTCGGCCTTGAACGCGCACGGGAAGCGGGCATTCCCGCTCATGCATTAACAGCCAGCCAGTTCGCCAGCCGTGAAGCGTTTGATCGTCAGCTCATGCTGGAAATCGACGCCTATGCGCCCGACCTTGTGGTCCTGGCGGGTTATATGCGCATTCTGAGCCCGGCATTTGTGGCGCATTACCGTGGGCGTCTAATCAATATCCACCCTTCCCTGCTGCCGAAATATCCCGGCCTGCACACCCACCGGCAGGTGCTGGAAAACGGCGATGAAGAGCATGGTACGTCTGTCCATTTCGTCACCGACGAACTCGACGGCGGCCCGGTGATCCTGCAGGCTACGGTGCCGGTTTTCGAAGGTGATGAAGAAGCGGATGTCACCGCCCGGGTCCAGGCTCAGGAACACGCTATTTATCCGCTGGTGGTGAGCTGGTTTATGGATGGCCGTCTCGCCATGAAGGATAACCAGGCCTGGCTGGATGGTAAGCCCCTGCCCCCGCAGGGCTACGCTTCCGAAGAGTAAATATGACGCGTGCGTATTGTTTATCAGGCCTGGTGATCACCAGGCCTTTTATTTTGGCGCATGCAGCGCTCATGTTGATGATTACTGCTATAAAAAAGTCATTGCGCTCATGCCACTGTCATACTTTTGTGGCACTGTTGGACATCACAGGCCATAGCTCGCCATAATAGTGTCGAGACGGATTTTCCACGTCCCGAATGAAATAACCGGAGTGTCAGTAGTCATGGGTCAGGAAAAACTTTACATCGAGAAAGAGCTGAGTTGGCTGTCGTTTAACGAGCGCGTACTGCAGGAAGCGGCGGATAAAAGCAACCCGTTGATTGAGCGGATGCGTTTTCTGGGCATTTATTCCAACAATCTTGATGAGTTTTATAAGGTTCGCTTCGCGGAACTGAAACGCCGCATTTTGATTAGCGAAGAACAGGGAATAACCTCCCACTCGCGTCATTTATTAGGCAAGATCCAGTCACGGGTATTGAAGGCCGATCAGGAATTTGACGGGCTGTATAACGATTTGCTGCTGGAAATGGCGCGTAATCAAATATTCCTGATCAACGAACGTCAGCTTTCACAAAATCAGCAAACCTGGCTGCGCCACTACTTCAAACACTATCTGCGTCAGCATATCACCCCTATTTTGCTGTATCGCGATACCGATCTGGTGCAGTTCTTAAAAGATGATTACACCTATCTGGCGGTAGAAATCATTCGCGGCGATGAGACACGTTATGCGCTGCTGGAAATTCCCTCCGATAAAGTCCCGCGCTTTGTGAATTTGCCGCCGGAAACGCCGCGCCGCCGCAAGCCGATGATCCTGCTTGATAACATTCTGCGCTTCTGTCTCGACGATATTTTTAAAGGCTTCTTCGATTATGACGCGCTTAACGCGTATTCGATGAAAATGACCCGCGACGCCGAATATGACCTGGTTCATGAGATGGAATCCAGCCTGCTGGAACTGATGTCTTCCAGCCTGAAACAGCGCCTGACGGCGGAGCCAGTGCGCTTTGTCTATCAGCGCGACATGCCTGACGCGATGGTGGAAATGCTGCGTCAGAAATTATCCATTTCTCGCTACGACTCCATCGTGCCGGGCGGGCGTTACCACAACTTTAAGGACTTCATCAGCTTCCCGAACGTGGGTAAAGCCAATCTGGTGAACAAACCGCTCCCGCGCCTGCGCCATATCTGGTTTGATAAATTCCGCAACGGCTTCGATGCCATTCGCGAGCGCGATGTGCTGCTCTATTATCCTTATCACACCTTTGAACATGTGCTGGAGCTGCTGCGCCAGGCGTCCTTCGACCCGAGCGTGCTGGCGATCAAAATCAACATCTATCGTGTCGCGAAAGATTCGCGCATCATCGACGCGATGATCCACGCCGCGCATAACGGTAAAAAAGTCACTGTAGTCGTGGAGTTGCAGGCGCGGTTTGACGAAGAAGCGAATATCCACTGGGCGAAACGGCTTACCGAGGCGGGCGTACACGTTATCTTCTCTGCGCCCGGCCTGAAAATTCACGCCAAGCTGTTCCTGATCTCCCGTAAAGAAGGCGAAGAAGTGGTACGGTACGCGCATATCGGCACCGGCAACTTTAATGAAAAAACCGCCCGCCTTTATACCGACTATTCATTACTGACTGCTGATGCACGCATCACTAACGAAGTGCGCCGGGTGTTTAACTTTATTGAAAACCCGTATCGCCCGGTCACGTTCGATTATCTGCTGGTTTCCCCACAGAACTCACGTCGTCTGCTGTATGAGATGATCGATAAAGAGATCGCCAATGCTCAGAACGGTCAGCCTTCCGGTATCACGTTGAAGCTTAATAACCTGGTGGATAAAGGCCTGGTGGATCGCTTATATGCGGCGTCCAGCTCCGGCGTGCCGGTGAATTTGCTGATTCGTGGTATGTGTTCGCTGATCCCGCAACTGGAAGGCATCAGTGATAACGTGAAAGTTATCAGCATTGTTGACCGTTTCCTCGAACACGATCGTGTCTATGTGTTTGAAAACGGCGGTGATAAGAAGGTCTTTCTCTCGTCCGCGGACTGGATGACGCGCAATATCGATTACCGTATTGAGGTGGCGACGCCGCTGCTCGATCCCAGACTGAAACAACGCATCCTCGATATTCTTGATTTGTTGTTTAACGATACGGTAAAAGCACGCTACATGGACAAAGAACTGAGTAACCGCTATGTCCCGCGCGGCAACCGTCGCAAGTTGCGCGCCCAGATGGCGATTTACGAATACATTAAATCACTCGAACAGCCAGAATAATCTATGCCAATTACTCAAAACGCTCCACGGCCGCAGGAGTTCGCTGCGGTCGATCTTGGCTCCAACAGCTTCCATATGGTGATTGCCCGCGTGGTTGACGGCGCAATGCAAATCATCGGGCGGCTAAAACAGCGCGTCCATCTGGCAGATGGTCTGGATGCCAACAATATTCTCAGTGAAGAAGCCATGGAGCGCGGCCTGAACTGTTTATCGCTGTTCGCGGAACGCCTGCAGGGCTTTGCGGCGGAAAACGTCTGTATCGTCGGCACGCATTCGCTTCGCCAGGCTCAGAACGCCGGCGAATTTCTCCGTCGGGCGAAAGAGGTTATTCCCTATCCCATCGAAATCATTTCCGGTAATGAAGAAGCGCGCCTGATTTTTATGGGCGTGGAGCATACCCAACCGGAAAAAGGCCGCAAGCTGGTAATCGACATTGGCGGGGGTTCCACGGAGCTGGTTATCGGTGAAGACTTCGAACCCAAACTGGTCGAAAGCCGCCGCATGGGCTGCGTGAGCTTTGGGCAAATATTCTTTCCGGAGCGCGTGATAAGCCCAGAAAACTTCCGTCGTGCGCGGCTGGCCGCCGTACAGAAGCTGGAAAACCTGACCTGGCAGTTTCGAATTCAGGGCTGGAATGTGGCGCTTGGCGCGTCCGGGTCAATCAAAGCGGCTCATGAAGTGCTGCTGGAAATGGGTGAAAAAGACGGCCTGATTACCCCTGAACGTCTGGAAATGCTCTGTGCCGAGGTGCTGAAATTCAAATCTTTCGACGCACTGAGCCTGCCGGGGCTGTCTGAAGAACGCAAAGCGGTGTTTGTACCGGGGCTGGCTATCCTGTGCGGCGTCTTTGACGCGCTGGGAATACGCGAGCTGCGTCTTTCCGATGGCGCCCTGCGCGAAGGGGTGCTGTACGAAATGGAAGGCCGGTTCCGTCATCAGGATATCCGCAGCCGAACGGCGCAAAGCCTGGCCAATCAATACCACATTGATCGCGATCAGGCGCATCGGGTGCTGGATACCATCACTCTAATGTACGACCAGTGGCAGGCCCAGCAGCCAAAACTGGCGGACCCACAGTTATCCGCATTGCTGAAATGGGCGGCGTTATTGCACGAAGTTGGCCTGAGCATCAATCACAGCGGGTTGCATCGTCACTCGGCCTATATTCTGCAACACAGCGACCTGCCCGGTTTTAATCAGGAGCAACAGACCCTGATGGCGACCCTGGTCCGCTATCACCGTAAAGCCATCAAACTGGATGAACTGCCGCGCTTCGCGCTGTTCAAGAAAAAACAGTATCTGCCGCTGATACAGCTGTTCCGTTTAGGCGTGTTGCTGAACAATCAACGTCAGTCCACCACCACGCCGCCGACGCTGGTGCTGGAAACGGATGATAATCACTGGACGCTGCGCTTCCCTAACGGCTGGTTCAGCCAGAACGCGCTGGTGTTGCTGGATCTTGAACGTGAACAGCAGTACTGGGAGTCAGTAACCGGCTGGAAACTGCTTATTGAAGAAGAGCACATTTCCGATGCCGCCGCTAACGGCTAAGCCGATATTTGCCGTTAGCGTGCGGATGTCACCAGGCTCTCAATCGGCTCTGGTTTGCTAATAAAATAGCCCTGTTGGTAATCGATACCGAGCGTCAACAGGGCTTTTCTCACCTCTTCGCTTTCCACATATTCCGCCACGACCTGCATATTTTTCATCCGCGCCAGGGTGCAGATCGATGCCACAATTTGATAGTCCATACTGCTGGATAATAGATTGCGCACAAAACTGCCATCAATTTTCAGAATATCTGCGGTGAGGTTTCTAAAACGGGCGTAGCTGGAATAGCCGGTACCAAAATCATCAATCGCAATACGGCAGCCTAAATTACGTAAGGCTGTCAGCGTGAGATTAACCTGATCGATATTCGACAGCGACTGGCTGTCCGTGACTTCAAAAATAAGCTGCCAGGGCTCAACCTGATATTTCGCCAGCAGCGCTTTAACTTCACCCGCAAAAGGCACGCGACAAACGGAAGATGGGGTTAAATTGATGGCAAAGCGATAGCCGGGCAGCACGGAGCGATGGTGATCAATAAAGCTCAACGCTTTTTCCAGCACCCATAAATCGATACGCGAGGAAAAACCAAATTCACTGGCGACCGGCAGAAAATCGGCCGGCATTAACAATTCCCCTTTTTCATTCAACATGCGCAGCAGCACTTCGTAATAACAGTCGCCACGCACGCCTTCCACCCGCTGGATCAACAGACGGAACTGATCGTTATCAAGCGCAATTTGTAGCCGGTTCATCATTTCAACTTTGGTTTTCACCGTACGTTGCAGATGATTTCCACCGCGGCGTTGCAAACTTTCCGGATGATGCGTCGACAGCGACACATCGGCAATCGAGCTCATTTCTCCCAGTAAAATATGCAAATGATTAACCGGTGAACGGAGAAAACAGTAGCTGATACCAACCTGCGGCTGGATGGGCATGCCGTCCCAGATCAGGCGAAACGCATTCACTTTTTCATGAATTTTTGTAATGCGCTCTTCGTGGTTTTGGGTATTCAGTCGAATAACCAAATCATGGCCGGAGAGTTGATAGGCTAATTCATCCTCGTTTAATTCTTCACGCAACCAACTGGCCAGCTGCTGTTTATAGTGAATGCGCAGACTTACGCCATAATGACGCCCTAACAGTTCCAGTTCCGGCACCCGCAAAAAGCACAGCATCGACCATGGATATTTCCCGAGATCGTGATTTAACGCCCGTAAATTAGGCATATGAACCAGCGGATCAATGTAGGCCAGACGCTTACTGCGATTGTAGATATTGCGCTGCCAGGTAGCGACTTTGCCCATCACCATAATCGTCAGCGAATAAACAAAATAACAGGAAGAACTAATGACGATTTGCAATTCAGAACCCGGCGAAGGGGGTAAATATCGCTCGTAATAATGGCAAAGCAGGAGCAGCAGCAGGCTCCAGACGAGGGAAATAAACAGATAGCCGAAGCGAATCGCGCCCCACAGCATAACTGGCAGCAGTAAAGAGAGGGTATAACTGGTGGTAAAAAGAGAAGTATTTTTCTCCCCCGGCACGGTCAGGAGTAACGAGACCATTACGGCCAGAATGAAAAACCACAGAACCACTTCAGCACGTTTCACTCGCACATCGCACTGGCGTTTCATTTGCGAGAAAAAAGCACGCAGATATCGTGGATGACGAATAGCGCGGATCACCAGATAACACAGCGGCACGCCCGTCAGGCATCCCACCAGCACGCCCTGATAGTTGACCAGCGCACGGATATTGAACGGGTTTTCACCGATCAGGCTGGCGGTCGTATCGTAAAGACCAAAGAAGCTGGCGAACTGGTAAAACATCATAAAAACCGACGCATTGCAAAATACCAGCCAGAACATTCGCTGGATATTCACCTTGCCCAGTCCGTATGACGTCGCGAAACGCCGGGTTTCGAATACCCTGTAACCGCCCCAACTGACGATCACCGATAACAGAAAATGAATTATGGTCACAGACAGGTCGAGAAACCCGACATTGTGGCGATAGTTCAGGATAATCGCCAGAATCATCCCCGGTATTGCTGCCCAGCCGAAAAACAGCATCAGGGTAATCATCAATGCCAGCGGCAGAAAATAGAGGACGACGACACCTTCGCCAATCTGAGCGTGGATATTCGCTAATCTGGCAATGGGAAGTAATATCAGCGGGAGAAACAGCGGCAAACACCACCATTTATCTTTATGTTGTTGGTACCAGGTAACCAGATGCATAGATGCCCGAAAAACAATCCCGTCATCCGAAGGGAAAAAAGAGGCAGGCATCCAACCAACCGTTAACGCTGCCAGCGGAGTTTGATGCGAGCAGAAGTGACGCAAATTTTAGATAGGATAACAGCTTGTCTCTTGATGTGGGTCAAATGACATGAAAAAGCCTCTATCAGCCGCCGTTATTTTTTAAAAATTAGTCACTTATGATACATCGAGAGAATGCAAACATCATATCAATAACCCACACAAATAAGAATGTCAGAAATTTTACATGATGATTAATTGACCTAATCCCCCGGCTATGACTTAATAAGTTCGTCGCCCGCGGTTGACGGGTAAACTTAAAGGAAAATGGCGTGAGTCAGGCCACCAGTATGCGAAAACGACATCGATTCAACAATCGAATGACGCGCATTATCTTATTAATTAGTTTCGTGTTTCTTTTTGGCCGCTTCGTTTACTCCGCTATCGGCGCCTGGCAGCATCACCAGAGCAAAGCCGAACCCCAGCAAATCAGCCTTAGCATCGATACCCCACAACAGCGTTAAAGGCATTCCAGCGTTCATTGCTGCAAGCTTTATACTGGCCCGTTACGGTTTGGTCAGCTTTTCGACACGCGTTTGCGTTCGTGTAGCTTATTCACGCCGTGGATAATTGCGCGTTGCTGTAATGCGCCTGCGCGCATTACATATTCTGCAGTTCAGACCTCAGCAAGTGAAAGTTTTCATTAAGGTGTTCCGCAAGCGCCCTGTTATATCCTTCCGCGATCCACTGATCTATCGCCAGGCGCATGGTTCCTACTGCGACAATGGCAGCCAGCCGCAGCCCGGTCTGTCTCTCTTCAGCGGGCCAGCGTTCGCGCAACGCTTTATACGCCGCGAGCTCCATTTCTACAAATTTGGCCTGGTTACCTGCCTGGAGCCGCTCGTTAGTCTGTACAATCCCACTGATCAATCCTGCAATGTCTGGGCGCAAATTCACGGCCAGCGTCATTAATGCCGCCTGAATAACCGCGATGGGCGCGAGCTTTTCATCCTGCCTGAGGATCTCAGCATACAGATCGTCTGGCTGTGCTTGTTGCCATGCCAGAATGATGTCTTCTTTCGCGCGAAAATAATGGAAAAACGTCCGTCTGGCGATCCCGGCAGCTTCGGCAATCGCGTCGAGCGTCGTGTTGGTATAACCGTTTTCAGCAAACAGCTTCAGACCAGCTTCAGTAATGCGGCGGCGCATTTCACGGCGTTTCTTTTCGCGTACGCCCTCGCCGGGCTTCATTTCATTACTCATCATAACCATCTCATTTGGCCGGGAACTTGCAATATTGCACTCAGTGCAATATTGTTAATTTGCACTGAGTGCATAAATCTAGCATTGATGACAACATTATCCCAGTTTGCGTGGGTTTTCACGGCATCTTTGTTTTCTGCTCATCCGCTATTCCCTGTTATCAGGAGCATTTTATGAATGAATTACCCTCAGGTGATACTTATAACCCGGCAGGCACATCGCTGAATCTGAAACGAATGGGATATGGCACCATGCAATTGCCCGGCCCGAACGTTTGGGGGCCGCCTCGCGATAAGGACGCCGCGCTGGCGGTGCTGCGTGAGGTTGTCGCGCTTGGCGCAAATCATATTGATACGGCTGAGTTTTATGGCCCCGGCGTCGCTAACTCGCTTATACGTGAAGCGCTCTCCCCTTATCCTGACAATCTGACCATCGTAACCAAAGTGGGTTTTATACGCGACGCCAGTGCAGGCTGGATACCTGACGCGACACCCGACGGGCTCAGGCGCGCCGTGCAGGATAACCTCGCCAGCCTGGGTCTTGAAACGCTCGATGTCGTCAATCTCCGGCTCGGCGATGCGCAGGGTCCGAACGATCGCTCCGTTCTGGAGCCGCTACAGGCGCTCGTGGACTTACAGTCTGCGGGCCTAATCCGCCACATCGGTCTGAGTAACATTACGCCGGCGCAATTCGCGCAGGCCCGCACGATTGCCAGAATCATCTGCGTGCAGAATCAATATAATCTGGTGAAACGTGACGACGATGATTTTATTGATGCGCTGGCAGCAGACGGCGTGGCTTATGTTCCCTTCTTCCCGCTGGGCGGATTTTCACCGCTACAGTCCTCAATTCTGTCAGAGGTAGCCGCAGAAGCCGGAGCGACACCTAAACAAGTTGCACTGGCCTGGCTGTTACAACGCGCGCCAAATATTCTGGTGATAGCCGGGACATCCTCGCTGGCGCATTTGCATGAGAACTTCGCCGCGGCCAGGCTGGAACTGTCAACGGAACAGATTGCAAAGCTTAATGGCATGGCGGCACATGCAGGCTAAGCATTCGGGGCGGACAAGGGTGGCCCAGTAAGCAGCACCGGGAATACTCATTTTACCCTGCCAGGCATGCTCATCTGGCAGGGTAAGGGGCTTGCTCTCTGATGTAATGCTTCCATCCCGTTTCGTTACACGATCCCCCTCAGGCTAGCGTGACGGGCATTTATCATGAATTTTTCGCTGTAGATGAGAGGGTTTTAAACGTTCAGCCTCGCCACACCGCTCTGTTTTCGCCCGTGAATAACCGGCGTTATAGCGGCTTAGGCCATTCAACTTCCAGGCGACAATAATAAATACCAGCACAGCGATTAATGACAACGCGCCTGCCAGCTGTTTCCAGAGTGGTTTATGCAGCAAGCCAGTCATAAAAGCACCTCACGCGCCATCATGTAACGCGCCTTCCGATCGTCAATTCCGTTTTGCCCACCGTTAATCAGCCGCGTAATACGGACCAGATCGCCGGTATAGTGCAGGCACCCTTTGGTCGCAAAAAACCATGCCGCGCTGCGGGCAGCGTATTCATCATCCGCCAGCAGTTCAGGATGAGACACCAGATCCACCTTCAGCCCGTCACCACAGTCGCGGTAATTCGCCAGCCCGGTTATCTGAATCAGACCGCGCCCGCGGTAACTCCAGCCATCCGCAGGCGCGTGATTGCCCATGCGTTTGCTGTACACCAGATTAGCAATGGCGCGCTGTCGCTCCTGCGGCACAGCGAGTTCTCCCTGACGGCGACCTAGCGCGTTCGCCTGCGCCTGCGTTAATCGCCCTGCCCTGATAAATCCGGCAAGCCCGCTTACGCTGTAATTGAAGCTTTCCGTCAACCGTGAAAAGCCGCCGCTTTCATGCCCGGCCTGGGCGATAAACATCGCCTGGTCATCAGATTTAACAATACCGAATTCCTGCATAGCAGTGGTGACAGGGATGTACCATCGCTTTGCCAGCGTCAGGCTAATACCAGCGGCACACTGAAATTGAGTGATATCCATCGTCATGTTCTCAACATTTAAAAGTTTTATGACGTTCACAGTTTCCTCTGACCTTTCCAGCCGTTTCCCCGGGAATGCGATAACAGGCACCGGAGGTTGCAGATGGTTTCCACAAAGACCAGTCTGACGGATTAAGGTCACTTCCCCACACCGCCTTTCTGGCGCGCAGGGAATGGATCTGTTGAACGTCGGTAGGTTCCGGCAACATCCAGCTGTTCAGAAGCCGGGAAGACTTTTTAAATGTTCTTTCGCGCGAGGTTTGAATATCTTTTAGATCGTTTTTTGTCTTTATCTGATATGACTCAGCGGAGGGGGTGTGAATCTTTGCGGTAAAGGGACGGAGGCTATGGATTTGCCGAAATGCCAGTGGCAATCCGCCCTGTGGCGTTCGGCACGCTTAAGCTGAATCATTCACAATAAGGGCATCATTATTTTAGGGCACGCCGGGCGGGTTTTTCGCGGCAAATCAGAAAGCGAAGGGATGACATTAAAGCAGGATTATCAGACCATTATCAGACGATTAAAAAGCAGCTGCTGGATGTCCTGCCGATGTGCCAGGATCGCATGTGCTGTCACTAACGTTCCGTCTACGGAATACAAAACCCGGTAGCCTTCAGCGTGGTTAAACTCCCGGTATTTGGCGCAGCCAATTTTCAACAATTCGGGGCAAATCTGGCATCCCAGCGGGAACTGACTTACGGTACTCTCAAACTGTGTCAGTATATCTGCGATAACCCGGCGCGGCTCAACATCAACACGACGCAGGAAACCCGCTATGGTGTCGATACAGTGCCTTACCGTCAGCGTGTACTCAAAGGTCACCTGCTGTTCCATGGAAATCCCTTAACGTTGAGCGCGCTGCGTTTAATCCGCAATTCCATCCAGTAACTGGTCTTTCGAGAACACGCGCCCTTCAGCTTTATCTTTCTCAGAAAGGGTGAGCAATTTCAGTAACGCAATAGCATTTTCCCGCTCCTGCTGCTGGTCATAAGATTCTATGACATAAGCAGGCACACCATTTTGAGTGACCAGGATGGGTTCCGACAAATCAAGCGTTGCTGCGTTCTTTTTAACGTAGCTGATTGTCTCTATTTTCATGATTCTTTCGCCTAATAATCATATAGCGGTTTTAATATAGGCTATATTTAGACCACCAACAAGCGCTTAGTTTAGCTTGCACTTCAGAGGAATCATTTATCCTTCTGTAAAGTACCGAGATCGTTTTGTTCGTACAGAAGGTCACTTCACCTTGAACCTTTACGCACCTGTGATCGCCTGCCTGAAAACAGCAACGATTATGTGCCAGCCGTCTCGGTTAATTGTCAGACATTATCAACAGTGACTAAGCTAAAAACAAAAAAGCCCGCTATTACGCGGGCTTAAGCTTGTTTTAATGCCTGTTAGTGCAGGACGATCCCTTTTGGGAAATCATTCCCACTCAATCGTAGCCGGTGGTTTACCGCTGATGTCATACACCACGCGGGAAATGCCGTTGACTTCGTTGATGATGCGGTTAGACACGCGTCCCAGGAAGTCATAAGGCAGATGCGCCCAGTGCGCGGTCATAAAGTCGATGGTTTCAACTGCACGTAGTGACACAACCCAGTCGTATTTACGGCCATCGCCCATCACGCCCACAGAACGAACCGGCAGGAACACCGTGAATGCCTGGCTGACTTTGTCGTAAAGATCGGCTTTACGCAATTCTTCGATGAAGATCGCGTCGGCACGGCGCAGCAGGTCGCAGTACTCTTTTTTCACTTCGCCCAGCACACGTACGCCAAGGCCCGGCCCCGGGAACGGATGGCGATAGAGCATGTCGAACGGCAGGCCCAGTTCGAGACCGATTTTACGCACTTCGTCTTTGAACAGCTCTTTCAGCGGCTCAACGAGGCCCATCTTCATCTCTTTCGGCAAGCCGCCCACGTTGTGGTGAGATTTGATAACGTGCGCTTTACCGGTCGCAGAGGCGGCAGATTCGATCACATCCGGATAAATGGTGCCCTGGGCCAGCCATTTCACGTCTTCCAGCTTCAGCGCTTCTTCGTCGAAGACTTCCACGAAAACGCGGCCGATGATTTTACGTTTGGCTTCCGGGTCATTTTCGCCAGCCAGCGCTTCAAGGAAACGCGCTTCTGCCGGAACGTGGACGATGTTCAGACCAAAGTGATCGCCGAACATATCCATAACCTGCTCGGCTTCGTTCAAACGCAGCAGGCCGTTGTCAACGAATACGCAAGTGAGGCGGTCGCCAATGGCGCGGTGCAGCAGCATCGCGGTTACAGAGGAGTCCACGCCGCCGGACAGGCCCAGAATCACTTTATCGTTGCCGACCTGTTGGCGAATGCGTTCTACCGCGTCGTCGATAATCTTCGCTGGCGTCCACAGCGCTTCGCACTGGCAGATGTCACGCACAAAGCGCTCCAGCATACGCAGGCCCTGACGAGTGTGGGTTACTTCCGGGTGGAATTGCACGCCGTAAAAACGCTTTTCTTCGTTGGCCATAATGGCAAACGGGCAGGTTTCGGTGCTGGCGACGGTCACAAAATCAGCCGGGATGGCGGTCACTTTATCGCCATGGCTCATCCATACGTCCAGCAGCGGTTTACCTTCTGCGCTGATCGCATCTTCAATGCCCTGAATCAGGGCACTGTTCGTTTGAACTTCTACCTGCGCATAACCGAATTCACGCTCATCGGAACCCTGAACATGGCCGCCAAGCTGCATCGCCATGGTCTGCATACCATAGCAAACGCCCAGTACCGGAACGCCGGCTTCGAAGACATACTGCGGCGCGCGCGGGCTATTCTGCTCAGTGGTGCTTTCCGGGCCGCCGGAAAGAATAATGCCGTTAGGATTGAATTCACGAATCTGTGCTTCAGTAACATCCCATGCCCACAGTTCGCAATACACACCCAGCTCACGTACGCGACGCGCCACCAGTTGGGTATATTGAGAACCGAAATCAAGGATGAGAATGCGATGTTGATGAATATTGTCTGTCATTGACGCTTAGTCCGAGGCAAGTGAAACAGATTAAATAAATCGCCCGACACAAGGTCGGGCGAAGAAAATCAGGAGCCCATACGGTAGTTAGGGGACTCTTTGGTGATCGTCACGTCGTGTACGTGACTTTCCTGAATACCCGCACCGCTGATGCGTACAAACTCTGCTTTGGTACGCAGCGCGTCGATAGTACCACAGCCGGTCAGGCCCATACAGGAACGCAGGCCGCCCATCTGCTGATGGATAATCTCTTTCAGGCGGCCCTTATACGCCACACGGCCTTCGATACCTTCCGGCACCAGTTTGTCGGCAGCGTTGTCGGTCTGGAAGTAACGGTCGGAAGAGCCTTTGGACATGGCGCCCAGCGAGCCCATACCACGGTAGGATTTATAAGAACGGCCCTGATAGAGCTCGATTTCACCCGGTGATTCTTCGGTGCCTGCCAGCATGGAGCCTACCATCACGGCGCTCGCGCCAGCGGCAATGGCCTTCGCAATATCGCCGGAGAAACGGATGCCGCCATCAGCGATAACCGGAATGCCGGTGCCTTCCAGCGCCTCGACAGCGTCAGCCACGGCGGTGATCTGCGGCACGCCTACGCCGGTAACGATACGGGTGGTACAAATGGAACCCGGGCCGATACCCACTTTTACCGCGCTCACGCCCGCTTCCGCCAGCGCACGAGCGCCTGCCGCAGTAGCCACGTTACCGCCGATGATTTGCAGATCCGGGTATTTTGCACGAGTTTCACGGATGCGTTGCAGCACGCCTTCAGAATGACCGTGAGAGGAGTCGATTAGCAGCACGTCAACGCCCGCAGCAACCAGCGCGTCAATACGCTCTTCGTTGCCCGCGCCAGCGCCCACTGCCGCGCCTACACGCAGACGGCCCTGTTCGTCTTTACAGGCGTTAGGTTTACGCTCTGCTTTCTGGAAGTCTTTTACGGTGATCATGCCGAGCAGATGGAAACTCCCGTCAACCACCAGCGCTTTTTCAACGCGTTTTTCGTGCATTTTTGCGAAAACAACGTCGCGTGACTCGCCTTCGCGCACCGTCACCAGGCGCTCTTTCGGAGTCATATACACACTGACAGGCTGGCTCAGGTCAGTCACAAAGCGCACATCGCGACCGGTAATGATGCCCACCAGTTCGTTGTCAGCCGTGACAACCGGGTAACCGGCGAAGCCATTGCGTTCGGTTAATTCTTTCACTTCACGCAGAGTGGTCGTGGGCAGCACGGTCTGCGGGTCGGTAACCACGCCGCTTTCGTGTTTTTTAACGCGTTTAACTTCTTCGGCCTGGCGCTCAATCGACATGTTTTTGTGGATAAAGCCAAGACCGCCTTCCTGCGCCAGCGCGATGGCCAGGCGAGCCTCAGTCACGGTATCCATTGCCGCGGAAAGCATCGGGATATTCAGTCGAATAGTTTTGGTTAACTGCGTGCTCAGATCAGCAGTATTCGGCAGAACGGTAGAGTGAGCGGGAACGAGGAGAACGTCGTCAAACGTCAGTGCTTCTTTAGCGATACGTAGCATGGGCAATATCTCAACCTGGGTGAATGAGAACAGATAAAATATTGCCGCGGCATTATACAGAGCGTAACCGTTTGCATCTAGCATTTTTTAATAAAAATACTTGCTATCGCTTGTGACCGCGTTACTATCGATTGAATAACCTGCTGATTTAGAGTTTGATCCAGCTCACATGTCGCTAAGCCAGTCATCCGCAATTTACACAGTCAGCCGATTAAACCAGACCGTCAGAATGCTGCTCGAACAGCAAATGGGTCAGGTGTGGATCAGCGGTGAAATTTCTAACTTCACCCAACCCGCCTCGGGTCACTGGTACTTCACGTTGAAAGACGACGGCGCACAGGTACGCTGTGCCATGTTCCGCAACAGTAACCGCCGGGTCACCTTTCGTCCCCAGCACGGCCAACAGGTGCTGGTCCGCGCTAATATCACCCTGTATGAACCGCGTGGCGACTATCAAATTATTGTCGAGAGTATGCAGCCTGCGGGCGTAGGCCTGTTACAGCAGCAGTTCGAGCAGCTTAAGCAGAAACTGTCGCTGGAAGGCTTGTTCGATGCTCAACATAAGCAACCTCTACCCTCACCAGCCCATCAGATTGGCGTAATTACCTCCAAAACCGGCGCGGCGCTGCATGACATTTTGCATGTTCTGCAACGGCGCGATCCGTCGCTACCGGTGGTGATTTACCCCACTGCGGTACAAGGTGATGACGCGCCTGCGCAAATCGTACGCGCCATCCAGCTCGCCAACCAGCGGGCGGAGTGCGATGTGCTGATTGTCGGGCGCGGCGGCGGTTCGCTGGAAGATCTATGGAGCTTTAACGATGAACGCGTGGCACGGGCTATCTTCGCCAGCCGCATTCCCATCGTCAGCGCGGTCGGCCATGAGACTGATGTTACCATCGCGGATTTTATCGCCGATTTACGAGCGCCTACGCCGTCTGCTGCAGCGGAGGTGGTCAGCCGCAACCAACAGGAACTGCTGCGACAGATTCAGGGTCAGCAGCAGCGTCTGGAGATGGCGATGGATTATTTCTTTGCGAATCTCCAGCAGCGATTTACCCGCCTGCACCATCGGCTGCAACAGCAACATCCGCAACTGCGACTGGCGCGTCAGCAGACCACGCTTGACCGCCTGCACCAGCGGCTGAATCACGCCGTAGAAAACCGGTTACGGCTGGCAACGCAACAGCAGCAACGCGTGACGCAACGCCTGAATCAACAACAGCCCCAGGGTCGAATTCACCGCGCTCAAACCCGTATTCAACAGCTGGAATACCGTTTATCTCAGCTGATCACGGCCCGACTGGGCGGTACCCGGCAACGCTTCGGTACGGCGATTGCGCAACTTGAAGCAGTCAGCCCGCTGGCGACGCTGGCGCGCGGCTACAGCGTGACCACGGCCACTGACGGTAAAGTCCTGAAGAAAACCAAACAGGTGAAAGCAGGCGACTTACTGACTACCCGGGTTGAAGACGGCCTGATAGAAAGCCAGGTTACCGGCATTCAATCCGTCAAACCGCCGCGTAAGCGCAAAGCGCCTGCCAAAGACTAAGCTGCTATTGGGGCACGAATTCGACGCGTTTTTTTGAAATGAGTCCGTGTCCGTTCTGGCAAAAGTAATCCACCGCGCCGCAGGCTTTCAGCACCTGCAATGGCTGATGGCAGTCCGGGCAGCGGGCTTCCAGCGTAATGTCCTGCTGGCAGTGTTCACAACGTGCAACGGTTGCGTTCACCTCAACCGGTTGCTGACAGTGCGGGCATTGGATTTCCATCGTCTCTCCTCAATGACAAAACGGGGCCTTTCGGCCCCGCTTGGTTACTTACCTTTCTTAATATGCTTAATCAAACGCTTACGCTTACGCATCTGGTTCGGCGTCAGGGTATTACGTTTGTTGGCAAACGGGTTATCCCCTTCCTTGAACTGAATACGGATCGGCGTCCCCATCACATCCAGCGATTTGCGGAAGTAGTTCATCAGGTAACGTTTGTAAGAATCCGGCAGATCTTTTACCTGGTTACCGTGGATAACCACAATCGGCGGGTTATAACCGCCCGCGTGGGCATATTTCAGCTTAACGCGACGGCCGCGCACCAGCGGCGGCTGATGATCTTCTGCCGCCATATTCATAATGCGGGTCAACATTGCCGTGCTGACGCGGCGTGTGGAGCTGTCATACGCTTCACGCACCGATTCAAACAGGTTGCCCACGCCGCTGCCGTGCAGAGCGGAAATAAAGTGTACGCGAGCGAAGTCGATAAAGCCCAGACGGAAGTCCAGCGTCTCTTTGACCTGATCTTTCACTTCCTGGCTCAGGCCATCCCATTTGTTCACTACGATAACCAGTGAGCGCCCACTATTGAGGATAAAGCCGAGCAGCGAGAGATCCTGATCGGAAATGCCCTCACGTGCATCAATCACCAGCATCACCACGTTGGCGTCTTCAATCGCCTGCAGCGTTTTGATGACCGAGAATTTTTCTACCGCATCGGTGATCTTTCCGCGCTTACGAACGCCTGCGGTATCGATCAGCACATATTCCCGCTCATCACGCTCCATCGGGATATAAATACTGTCGCGGGTGGTGCCCGGCATGTCATAGACCACTACGCGTTCTTCACCGAGAATACGGTTAGTCAGTGTGGACTTACCTACGTTTGGACGCCCGACGATCGCCAGTTTGATAGGCAGATCCTGAGGGTTAAAGGTATCTTCTTCCTCTTCCTCGCCCTCTTCCTGCCCTTCGAACTGCGCCCAGTATTCGGCGTCTTCGTCCACTTCTTCCGGCGGATTAACTTCATCCATCCACGGCATCAGAACATGTTCAAGCAGGCTGGTAACGCCGCGGCCATGCGACGCAGCGATGGGGTGAATTTCACCCAGGCCCAGCGAATAAAAATCTACGACGGCCTGATCCGGGTCGAGACCATCGGTTTTATTCGCCACCAGGAAGGTCGGTTTTTCGCGGGAACGCAAATGTTTTGCGATAGCGGTATCCGCTGGCATCAAACCCGCGCGGGCATCCACCATAAACAACACCACATCCGCTTCTTCAATCGCCAACAGCGACTGTGCAGCCATGCGGGTTTCCACACCGTCTTCAGTGCCATCGATACCGCCGGTATCGATACAGATAAACTCGCGGCCTTCCACCTCAGCACGACCATACTTACGATCGCGAGTCAGCCCCGGGAAATCCGCCACCAGCGCATCACGGGTGCGGGTTAAACGATTGAATAAGGTGGATTTTCCGACATTAGGGCGCCCGACAAGCGCGACCACAGGTACCATTGTTAAAGCCTCATTACGATAAATCAGTATAAAAACCGCCGAAAACTCAGCGGGTTCAGAAAACAGCAAACGGCCCCTGATTTTTTCAGGAGCCGTTTAAGCGGTAAAACCCGACGCGCCGTTAACGCGTAATCGCGTACAGGGTGCCGTCTTTCGCCTGAATCAGCAGCTTGTCATTGGCAACCACCGGTTCAGTCTGGAAGCCGGAACCGTCAACTTTTTGCTGTGCCACGAAACGCCCGTCGCTGGTATCCATCCAGTGCATGTAGCCTTCGCTATCACCCACCACCAGATTACCATTATACAGGACCGGAGACGTTAGGTTGCGGTACTGCAACGCCGTTTGCGTCCACAGCGTTACGCCGCCTTCGACGCTCAGCGCCAGCACACGGTCGGTCTGATCCACCAGGTAAATGCGACCACCGTCAATCACAAAATCGCTGACTGAGCCCAGTTCACGTTTCCACATGATCTGGCCAGAACGCAGATCCAGCGCGGTCAGGTTGCCATTATAGGCCAGCGCATAAACCACGTTGTCCACTACCACCGGCGTGGTGTCCACATCGCTCAGACGATCGATCTCGGTCGCGCCCGTGGCTTGTGAAATACGCTGTTGCCAAATCATTTGGCCCTGCTGCATCAACACCGCGCTTACGCGACCATTATCGCCGCCGACAATCGCTGCACCGAAGGCAGTGGTTGGGGCAGACTCGCCGCGCAGGGACAGTGAAGGCATATCCAGGTTAACGGTCCATTTCACCGCGCCATCGCTTTCGTTAAGCGCCTGCAGCATACCGTTGCTGGTATGAATCAGCACTAAACCGTCGCTAACAACCGGACGGGACAGTGCTTCACCCGCCACTTTGGTTTGCCAGGCAATAGCTCCGTCAGCGCTGTTCAGAGCATAAACCTGTGCTTTCTCGCTGCCGACAAAGATATGCCCGCCCGCCGCCGTCACGCCGCCGGAAAGCAGCGCAGAACGGTTAGCAGACAGAAAACCGGTCTTTTCCGAGAGATCCACTGACCACTCTTCTTTGCCATCCGCGAGGCTCACCGCTTTAACGGTGCCACGGCGATCGGCTGCATAGACAGTGCCGTCCTGGAAAGCGGGATGCAGGTTAGAATAGAAATCGCCAATCCCGTTACCGACGGAGGTGCTCCAGGCCGTTTGTGGGTTGAACTGGTTTTCAACCGTCGGCAGAGGAGACATTTTCACCACATCCTCTTCACCGTTGAACAGAGAACACCCACTCAACAGCGTGACGGAAAGCAGCCCTGGCAGAAGTAATTTACGCAATTGCATCGGGTCCCTCTCAGACGGACAAATTATTGATTTTCATCTGCATCATTTCACGCAGCGCCGGAGACGAATTGCTTTCGACTCCCTTGCTCCATGCATCACGCGCACCCTGCTTATCGCCTTTGCTCAACAACGCTTCACCACGCAGGTCGGCAACGATAGCCACCCAACCTTCGCCTTTAATAGCGTCGAGCGTTTTAAGGGCGGCATCAGTCTGTTTTTGCTGAACCTGTATGCGAGCCAGACGCAAATTGATCAGCGCCTGCAGATTTTCATCGCTGGTATTTTTAAGGCCCTGTTGTAAATTCGCTTCCGCTTTCGCGAGATCGTTTTTATCAACATACTGCTGCGCGGCTTCAAGCGAGGCCAGCGCACCGTAGGTGTTCTGATTCTCTGCCGCAAATTTCTCAACTGCGGTCAGCGTTTGCGGCTTATCCGCACTGATAGCGGTTACCGCCGTTTGGTAAGCCAGCGATGCTTCCCGCGCCGACTCAGCCTGATGGCTCGTCCAGTAACGCCAGCCAACCAGCGCGCCAATGCCTAACACCACGCCAATCGCCAGCGCTTTGCCATTTTCAGCAAAGAAACGCTTTACCGCATCGACCTGGTCGTTTTCATTTTCGTAAATTTCCACGCAGCCCTTCTCCTTACGATAAATTACCGGGGAAGTTAACCCAGCAGCGCCTGCAAATGACCAGCCAGATCGTCCTGTTCGACCGTCTGCTGTTCACCAGAACGCAAATCCTTCACTACCACCTGACGTGCGGCAACTTCATTTTCGCCCAGAACCAGCGCGATACGCGCGCCCCATTTATCCGCCCGGGCAAACTGTTTCTTGAAATTCCCGCCGCCGTAGTTGGTCATTAACTTACACGCTGGCAGCGCATCGCGCACCGATTCTGCCAACAGCATCGCTGCTGTTTGGGTACCTGCGCCAGACGCGACCAGGTAAATATCGACAACGCTTTGCGCTTTAAATTCCGGATTTACTGCCTGAACCAGCAAAACAAGGCGCTCAAGCCCCATTGCGAAGCCCACCGCCGGGGTAGCGCGGCCGCCTAATTGCTCAACCAGACCGTCATAACGGCCGCCAGCACAGACCGTGCCCTGGGAACCGAGGCTGGTCGTCACCCACTCGAACACCGTCCGGTTGTAGTAGTCCAGACCACGTACCAGACGCTGATTAACCGTATAAGCAATGCCAGCCGCATCCAGATAGGCGCACAAGCCGGCGAAATGTTCGCGCGACTCATCATCAAGGTAATCACCTAATGCCGGCGCGTCGTTTAACAAAGCCTGAACATCCGGATTTTTCGAATCCAGTACGCGCAACGGGTTGGTGTACATACGACGCTGGCAATCTTCATCCAGCTTGTCTTTATGCTGCTCAAGAAAAGCGGTTAACGCGTCGCGATAACGGGCACGTGCTTCCAGCGAGCCGATGGAGTTCAGCTCAAGAGAAACATGCTCAGCGATCCCCAATGCTCGCCACCAGCGAGCAGACAGCATAATCAGTTCGGCGTCGATATCCGGGCCCTGCAGGCCAAAGACTTCCGCGCCCAACTGATGGAACTGGCGATAACGCCCTTTCTGGGGACGTTCGTGGCGGAACATCGGCCCGACATACCATAAGCGTTGTTCTTGATTGTACAGCAGACCATGTTCAATACCGGCGCGCACGCAGCCAGCAGTCCCTTCAGGACGCAGCGTCAGGCTGTCGCCGTTGCGGTCTTCGAAGGTATACATCTCTTTTTCAACCACGTCGGTCACTTCGCCGATTGCGCGTTTGAATAACGGGGTCTGCTCTACAATCGGCAGGCGGATTTCGCTGTAACCATAGCTGGCAAGCACTTGCTTCAGCGCACCTTCAATACGCTGCCAGATGGCGGTTTCGCCCGGCAGGTAATCGTTCATGCCACGGATGGCTTGAATGTTTTTCGCCACGTTTATTCTCTTATTCAATACAAAAAATGAACCCGAAATCAGGCCGCACTCAGTAAATCGAGGCGGCGAGCGGGTTCAATCATACACGGGAAGCCACTGGCTTCCCAGCTTGCCTTATTTTTCCAGGTGCACGTCGATACGGCGGCTTTCATCCAGCATACTGGCTTTCGCGCGGATCTTCGCTTCCAGCTGAGCAATCATATCGTCGTTATCAAGGCGATCTTTACGGGTTCCGTCTTCATAGAAACCGCTTTTCTTATTCCCGCCCGTGACGCCCAGCGTCGAGACTAACGCTTCACCCGGTCCATTTACCACACAACCGATAATGGACACATCCATCGGCGTAAGAATATCTTCCAGGCGCTGCTCCAGGGCGTTTACCGTGCCGATCACGTCAAACTCCTGACGCGAACAGGTTGGGCAGGCGATGAAATTGATCCCACGAGAGCGAATGCGCAGCGATTTCAGAATATCGAAACCAACTTTGATTTCTTCTACCGGATCGGCGGCCAGGGAGATACGTAACGTATCGCCGATGCCTTCAGAAAGTAGCAACCCAAGCCCAATGGCCGACTTCACCGCGCCCGCGCGTGCGCCACCCGCTTCGGTTATCCCTAAATGCAGCGGTTGTTCAATCTCTTTAGCCAGCAAGCGATAGGATTCTACCGCCAGGAAGACGTCAGAGGCTTTTACGCTGACTTTAAACTGGTCGAAATTAAGGCGATTAAGATGCTCGACATGGCGCATGGCAGATTCAAGCAGGGCCTGCGGCGTGGGTTCACCGTATTTTTCCTGCAGGTCTTTTTCCAGCGACCCGGCATTGACGCCGATACGAATCGGAATGTTTTTGTCGCGCGCGCAGTCAACCACGGTGCGAATACGCTCTTCGCTACCGATGTTACCTGGGTTAATACGCAGGCAGTCCACGCCATACTCCGCCACTTTGAGCGCAATACGGTAATCAAAGTGGATATCCGCGACCAGCGGAACGTTGACCTGCTGCTTGATGAGTTTAAAGGCTTCAGCCGCATCCATAGTAGGTACGGATACGCGCACGATATCTGCGCCAACGCGCTCAAGCGCTTTAATTTGATTGACCGTCGCTTCCACATCGGTGGTGCGAGTGTTGGTCATTGACTGAACCGCGATAGGCGCACCGTCGCCTACCGGCACATTGCCCACGTAGATCCGTTTGGATTTTCTACGCTTAATGGGCGCTTCATTATGCATGAAAAATCTCCCCCGTCGCCCGTCTGCTTACTGCGCTGCTGATTGTTCGGCATTGAGGGTCAAACGCGCAACCTGGTTGGTTCTGATAAAACGACTTAAATCGACAGGCTTGCCCTGATACTGAATTTGCACCGCGGAAGGCGCGCCGATTTTCAATTTATAAGGCGCCTGGCCCGTTAAGTTAAGGCTGGCATCTTTACGCTGCAGGCCGCTGAACAGTTTTTTGCCGGTGGCGTCAGTCACTTCTAACCAGCAGTCAGCGGTAAAATTCATGACCAGCGCATTAGGATCGGCTGCCGGGGTGGTCGCCGCCTGGTCGACAGGCAGCGCGCCTGTGCCATTCGCTGTTGCCGTCGGTGAGGCGGGCGCGGTTGGCGCAGCGGTTATGCTGTCGACATTCGCCTGGCCTGGTGAAACGACGGCATTTTGTGAGGCGTCCGGTGCGTTGGATGTCGCCACGCCGTTATCGGTATTCACTTCAGCAGGGGCGGTCGCCGGTTGGCTGTCATTATTGGCTTGTGCGGCGGCGGCATCATCATTCGCCGCCGGGTCCGTTGACAGTGGAACAGCCTGCCCTGCAGAGGCGTTGGCATTCAGTTCCGCAGTAGACTGATCGGCCATCGTAGAAATTTCTTCCTGCTGAGCCTTGTGATTCTGCCACCACCATGCGCCTGTCAGGCCGACGACCACAAACAGCACCAGCCAGGTGATGCTCATCAGCCAGCCATCGCGTTTTTTGCGGCGTTTGCCCAGGGCGTACCCCTGCATCGGCGCGACTTTGGCTGTCTTCACCGGTGCCTGCTGCGCCAGCATCGGCAGCAGTTCTTCTTCAGGAATATGGACCAGACGGGCATAAGAGCGGATGTAGCCACGCAAGAAAGTCGCCGCGAGTTCAGCGGGCGCTTTGTCCTCTTCGATATCGCGGACAGTCGATACTTTCAGGCATAAACGTTCTGCCACGACTTGCTGGCTAAGACCGAGTTGTTCACGCGCCAAACGTAAACGTTCGCCGGTGGTTTGTGGTGCATTGTGATCGTGAGTGGCTTCAGTATTCATTCGCTACAACTGCTGGAACTGTTTAAGTAAGGAACCAGGCACCGGCAGGTCACCCTACCCGCACCGCGAAATCAATCTTATAACGCTATAACGCTCAGCATCCGCAGATGGCAGTTAACATTCCTGACGGCAATACCGTCTGGTCAGTTAAACATAGACAGCTTTTGACGACCTGTCCGTTGTTAACGACGCAATCCACCATCCACGCGCGGCTAAACTGTTGTTGAGACGCTACATACTGCCCTAAAGCGAGAAGAAACGCACCGTAATTATTGAGAGAATACGTTTCTTCACTCCCGGATAAAAATGCGTCCTTTTTTAGCTGCTGCCTGATTCGCACGTCGCAAATCAGGCAGCACTGGCAGTCAGACTGCCTTCACCTCAATAGGTTCACCTTGCATACGCTTGCGCATCGTGCGTTTGGTGCGGTCGATGACTTCACCCGCCAACTGGCCACAGGCGGCATCGATATCGTCGCCGCGCGTTTTACGCACAATGGTAGTAAAGCCATATTCCATCAATACCTTGGAGAAGCGATCGATACGGCTGTTGGAGCTGCGGCCATACGGCGCGCCCGGGAAGGGGTTCCACGGGATCAGGTTGAGCTTGCACGGCGTATCTTTGAGGCATTCTGCCAGTTGATGCGCATGTTCCGTGCCGTCATTGATGTGATCCAGCAAAACATATTCCACTGTCACACGGCCCTGATTGGCATTGGACTTTTCCAGATAACGGCGCACCGCGGCCAGGAAAGTCTCAATATTGTATTTCTTATTGATCGGCATGATCCGATCGCGAATTTCATCAGTCGGGGCATGCAGGGAAATTGCCAGCGCCACGTCAATCATATCGCCCAGCTTATCCAGCGCTGGCACAACGCCTGAGGTAGACAGCGTGACGCGGCGCTTTGAAAGCCCAAAACCAAAATCATCCAGCATGATTTCCATGGCCGGAACCACGTTATTCAGGTTGAGCAGCGGCTCACCCATGCCCATCATCACCACGTTGGTGATAGGACGCACGCCGGTTTTCTTTTGCGCGCCGATAATCTTCGCCGCACGCCACACCTGGCCGATAATTTCCGACACGCGCAGGTTGCGGTTAAAGCCCTGCTGGGCCGTTGAGCAGAATTTACATTCCAGTGCGCAACCCACCTGAGACGAGACACAGAGCGTCGCACGATCCTCTTCCGGGATATACACGGTTTCCACCAGCTGATCGGCGATTTTAATCGCCCATTTGATGGTGCCGTCAGCCGAACGCTGTTCTTCAGCGACTTCCGGCGCACGGATTTCGGCGATCTCTTTCAGCTTGTTACGCAGGACTTTGTTGATGTCGGTCATCTCATCAAAGTCATCGCAGCAATAGTGATACATCCATTTCATCACCTGATCGGCGCGGAACGGTTTCTCACCGAGACTGGCGAAAAACTCACGCAGTTGCTGACGGTTAAGATCCAGCAGATTTATTTTTTCAGATTTAGCGGAAACGACGTTTACCGGCGTCTCAGAAGTGACAATTTGCTCAGACATAATGTTTTCCGGCCTCGTTGTTACACGTTATGGCCCATGGTGGGTTGAAAATAGAAGCGCCCTGAGGCGTCGATTCGTCTCAGGGCGCAGTATTGTACAAACTTCAGCGTCGTGATGCCACGACTGTAAGCGGCATCACAAAAAATAAACTTTCGCTCAGCGTGATTAACGGGTGCGCGGGCACACTTCGCCTTCACCGAAGAAGTACGCGATTTCGCGTTCTGCGGATTCAACGGAGTCTGAACCGTGGGTGCCGTTTTCAGTAAAGCTGTCTGCATAGTCAGCGCGCAGGGTGCCAGCCAGAGCATCAGCCGGGTTGGTCGCGCCCAGAATTTCACGATGGCGACGTACTGCATCTTCGCCTTCCAGCACGGTCACCACGATCGGGCCAGACGTCATGAAAGAAACCAGGCCGTCAAAGAACGGTTTGCCCTGATGTTCTGCATAGAAACCGCCTGCTTTCTCAGAAGACAGGTGCAGCATTTTAGTACCGACAATTTTCAGCCCTGCTGTTTCAAAACGAGCAAAGATGTTGCCAATAACGTTTTTTGCCACCGCGTTCGGCTTGATGATGGAAAAAGTACGTTCAATTGCCATGATAACCTCTGTTTGTAGTTCTGTTTGCGCCGGACACTCGGCTTCGAATTGGCGGCGATTATAATGAGCAACTTGTCTATTGCCTATGGGAATAAGTAACATTTTATTAAAAAAAGTGCTACAGATCGCAACGTTTCAGGGGCGTAGTCCATGATGTCCTTTACTGGACAGTAAAGCGAACCACCGCCGTTTGTCCCGCATCATCCATCACCAGGACCTGATAATCATCGGGGTTCTCAATCTCCACCGTTATGTTGTCACCGTGACCCGATTGCACCATGCCATTAACAAACCACCAACGCTGACCTTCTCCGCCCTGGCTGGTTAATTGCAAAGGCAGACGGCGCTGCCCCGGCACGCGTTTAATGATTCCGCCATCGCGTACGCCGGTTAGCAGTAATGGCGTCGCCACATCACGCGCCAGCGGCGGGCATCCGGCAGAGACGGGTGGCAATCGCGCGGCGCGGCGCTCAGCCGCGGGTAGCCAGGGCTCAAGCGGCAGCGGCCAGAGTAAGCGCGTTTCAGCATGTGCATCCGGGCAATCGGCGGCAACTCGTTGCCCTTGCGCGTTCAGCCAGAGGGGAAATTGTGTCCCGGTCACCCTTTCCTGGCCCAGCGCCTGTAACGTCGGCGGCTGGCTGTCGTCCAGCAACCAGGTCGCCAGACGGCGGCGGCAGTTGGCATCGCCTGCAGGCAACTGTTGGCCGCCGGGCCAGCAAATGGTTCCTGCCGTCACTGATGCCGGTCGGGGATCGACGGGCAAACGCGCCTGCTGCAAGGCGGAACTCGCCTGCACGACATTATTAACCTGGTTAAGCAGCGGAACGGCGCTGGCGAAGCCAGACTGGCCCGGCACCGGCGTGCCGTCAGGTCGGCCAATCCAGACGCCAATCAAATAGCGCGGGCTCATGCCCACCGCCCACGCGTCGCGATAGCCATAGCTGGTCCCGGTTTTCCAGCCAAACGGCACAACCTGAGGCAGCGCGCTGTCGGGCAGCGGTTGCGCCTCCCCCGCCAGTATGCGCCGGATAATCCACGCCGCGCCAGGCGACATCAGCGGGCGCTCTTCCAGTTTATCCTCCGGTGTCAAACGTAGCCGTGCCGCGCGGCCGTGGCGCATAAACGCGCTGTAAGCGCCGACAATGTCATACAGCCTTGCCCCTGCACCGCCGAGGATAATGGACAGGTTTGGCTCCGCGCCGCCGGGCAGTGATAAGGTCAGCCCCACGTTACGTAATTTCGCGGCAAACCGCTTCGGCCCATACGCCTCCAGAACCTGCACCGCCGGGAGGTTAAGTGAACGCACCAGCGCGTCGCTCATGCTGACCGGGCCATTGAAGCCGCTGTCAAAGTTGCCGGGGCGATAATCCCCAAAACGGCGCGGCACATCCTGCAACAGCGAAGCGGGATGGATGAGCGCTTCGTCAATCGCCAGTCCGTAGACAAACGGTTTTAACACCGAACCTGGCGATCGGCTGGCAAGCACCATATCCACATGCCCGAAACGGCTGGCGTCAGAAATATCCGGCGAGCCGACCCAGCCGCGCACTTTCATGGTACTGGCGTCGACGACCAGGATCGCCAGCGAACCGCGCGGCGGCAGGCGTGGTTTCCAGTTTAACGCCAGTTCTTCAAGCTGACGCTGTAACCCAGCGTCAAGCGTCGTAACAATTTTGGTAGCGGGGTTACGCGACGCCAGGTAGCGCGCCAGCAGTGGAGCAAGTTGCGGCATCTGGCGTGGCGCCAGCCATACCGGCTCTTCCAGCGCTTCGTTTACGCTCTCCTGAGGCCAGACATGATATTGCGCCAGCCGCCGCAGTACTTTATCGCGCGACGCCTGGGCGCGTTCAGGCCAGCGATCAGGACGCAATCGGCTGGGCGCCTGGGGAAGTACCGCCAGCAATGCGGCTTCTGCGGGCGTCAGCGACGCAGGAGATTTGCCGAAGTAGGCCCAGCTGGCCGCGCCGACGCCTTGTAGCGTACCGCCAAAGGGCGCACGGTTGAGGTAAAGGGTGAGAATGTCCCGTTTTGACAGATGCCACTCAAGCTGCATGGCCCGCCATACCTGGCGCGCTTTGCCGGTAAAGGTGCGGGGATGGGGCTCGATCAGCCGGGCAACCTGCATCGTCAGGGTACTGCCGCCAGACACCACGCGTCCGGCGGTGACGCCCTGCCAGGCGGCGCGGACGATGGCGAAAGGATTAATACCGGGATGTTTCCAGAACCAACGGTCTTCGTAATGGATAAGGGCATCCAGATAGCGCGGCGACACGTCCTCGATTGTGACGGGATAACGCCAGATGCCTTCATCATCAGCAAAGCGCCAGAGTGGCGTTCCCTCTTCGGTAACCACTACTCTGGCGGGATTGACCTCTTTAAGCGGCAACGGCCAAATGCGATCCGCCGACCAGAGCGCCAGCGCGAATAACAGTAGTGCGCCTGCAATCACGCAGGCGCATTTTTTTAGTTTTGACGCGGTCACAAAAGCTTACTCATGGCGCAATGGTGAGCGTCCCTTCACTGCGGCCCGTTGCCCGCCAGGCCGGAACATACATGGATTCCACTTGCGGCACCGGCACGGTGTAACGGCCCGGCGTCACCGCCCGCGCCAGATACACCAGCGTCGCATGTTCGCCTGCGTTTACCGGCAGCGCCGCCACAAAGCGGTCATCGCGGAATTCCATATGCTGAATATCCTGTTGCTGCATCCGGCTAACCAGATCGGTAACCGTACCGCTGCTCTCACCCAGGCTGGCGCTGGCATTCGCCAGATTCTGGTTCTCCAGCTCCAGGCCTGCGGGCAGTAAATCCACTACCAGCGCATCCGGCACGGTTTTACTGGCGTAAACGTCCAGCCATACCATGACCAGTTCGCCGCTGCGCAGATTGTCGAGAGACTTTGCGGTACCGTCGCTGGCAAGGAAATGGCGTTGAATTTTAAGCACGTTACCGGATTCCTGTGGCGCACTCTGCGGGTAACCGACACTGTCGAGCCGCACCCATACCGGGCTGTCGCTGGTATTGGTCAGATGCAGCGACGCCAGTTTATCGGCATTCAGATTAAACGCCTGCGCTTTATCGCCCTGTAACGGTTCACCGGAGAGCGAGCTCTCCACCTGCCAGCTTGCGGGTTGATTCTGCCAGGCACGCCCGGCCAAAAAGAGCGCATTGCTCTCCTGAGTAGACAACCAGTTTTGACCGAAGGCCTGGTCTGACAGTTTCTGCAGTAGTCCCGCCTGCTGTTGGGTCAGCAATTTGTTCTCTTCGAGCAGATTCAGAATCAGCGCGTTGTCGCGTAACTCGCTGCCATAGTCGCCGATCCATTCTGTTCGGTTGTTACGTGTTGTCGAGATCCCCGCATTGATAGCGTCCTGAGAACGCGTCGCGTCCCCCATGAGCTTGAGGGCCACGCCAAGCTGCACCAGCGGCAAGCCGGAAACGGCGGCATTATGTCTGTTCCACAGTTCGCGCAGCGCGCCCAGCGGCGCTTTTTGCTGACGCGCCAGTACCAGACCTGCGTATGCCTGTACCGCGAATTTACTGGCGGCGCTGTTGTCACTGTAGCGTAACGCCATCAGCCCGGGGTCCTGTAAATAGCGCAACAAACGGTTGTTAGCGCGCTCAAGCGCATCCGCCGGCACGCTGTAGCCCTGCTCCGTCGCCCGCACCAGGAAATCGGTCACATACGCCGTACCCCAGTACTCTTCCGGCCCGGTTTTGTCCCACAGACTGAAGCCGCCGTCTTCGCGCTGCATTTCCAGCAGGCGTGAAATACCCAAATCAATGGCTGCACGGCGTTGTTTATCGCTTTCACCGGCAATCCCCAACGCTTTAAGCTGTGCCGCGCTGGTATAAAGCGACGGGAAAAGACCGCTGGTGGTTTGTTCGAGGCAGCCGTAAGGATAAGCCTTGAGCTCGCTGATGTAGCGCGCCAGGTTGAGCGGCGGACGGCCGCTCAGCAGCAGTCGTCCTTCGAGAGTATCAGCAGAGAAACCCTCAATGTGCGAGGCCGGAACCTGCCAGCTCTCCCCTGGATTGAGCATTACTCCGCTGTTCACCGTTTGCGACGGGAATGCCGGACGAACGCCGATTTTCCACTGTTTCTGCGAAGGTACGAAGGTTTCTCCCGGCACGTTAAGGCCGCTGATTTGTGCCTGGATTTCGCCATCGCCGAAGCCTTCGTGCGCGCGTACCGGAATAAACAGCGTCTTACGCGCACCCGGCTTGAGGCTAACTTTCAGCTCCGGGTTTTCCAGCAGTGAAACCAGCCCGCTGGCGGTCAGGGAAACAGTAAGATTCTGCGCGCTGTCGGTCAGGTTGCTGACGTCCAGCGCCAGGCGTGATTCATCGCCGCCCGCCAGGAAACGCGGCATACTGATTTCAGCGATCAGCGGCGCGGCGACAATAACTTTCGCCTCGCTACTGCCAAAGCTGTCGGCAGTCCAGGCCTGCGCCATGACGCGCAGCTCACCGTTAAAATCGCCAATCGGCAGTTGCACCGTTCCTTCACCGTTCTCGTTTAGCACTACAGGCAGCGCCTGCTGCGCCACGATAGTGACATGATTAACTGGCGGTTTCCCGCCGCGGTTCAGTTCATCGCCGTCGCCCCCGAAGCGCAGCGCTGCCAGGCGGCCCTGCCCTTCAATTACCTGGCCGTAGATATCGTAAATATCGGCACCATAGGCTTTTTTACCGAAAAACGCCTGCCACGGATCCGGGGTGCGATAATCGGTAATGTTCAACACGCCGCTGTCCACGGCGGAAACCAGCACGTTAACCTTCGCCGGAATGGTGCCCTGCGCGTTCGGTTTAACTTTCAGCTTCACATCCAGGTTGCGGTCCGGCCGCATTTTAGCCGGCGCGTCGAGGGTTAACGCCAGGCGGCGGTTTTCATCGCCGAGCGGTAAATGCAGGATCCCAACGGCGCGTTTTGGCGTTGCGGATTTGGATTTATCGCCGGGGCGAACCACCAGGGTACTGACGTACAGATCGTGACGCTGCCATTTTTTATCGACAGGTATGGAAAGGTCCATCCCACCTTCCGGCACATCGATTGCCTGCCACCAGAGTGGGCCGTCGCTGGATTCGATCATCGCATAGCCCTTACCGGCGGCCGGGGCAGCGATATGCAGTTTAATGGTGTCACCCGGCTGGTATGCCGGCTTATCGAGTTTTAACGTGACCCGATCCGGGCGCGGCGAACCGCTGCCGTCGCTGTTGTCCTGCCAGCTATAACCTGCCCAGAAGCGAATGCTGCTGACGGTATCGTTCGGCCCTTTCACTTCAAGACGGTATGAACCCCAGTCTACCGGGAAACTCACTTTGCCCGTTTCACCTGCGGCCAGATTCAGCGACTGCTCTCCTTCCACCAGGTCTTTTTGATCAAACTGGGATTGCCAGCCGTCACTTTCCGACCAGTCCCAGAAATAGTCGCGGCGTTCGCGAATCAAGCGCACCTGCAAATCGTTCACTGCAAGCTTCTCGCCCTGCGCATTGGTATACACAATGTCAAACCCGGCGAGGCTGCCTTCATCGACCATCGGTTGATTCACCGTGGTGTCGCTGCGATAGTCATACACCGCTTTTGAAGCAAACTGCGGGCGAATGCCCGGCAGAGCGACAGCGGGCCACACCGGCTGCTCTGCGCGCCGGGTAATCGGACGGCCGCCGGATTCCAGCAGGCTGGCCTGCAAAATGACTTTCAGCGGCGAGCGGGCATCCTGCCACTGACTGTCAAGCGCCACCTCGCTGTGGCCCTGCTCATCAAGCGTAAGCTGGACTTCATCAAGGCTGCGGGAAAGGTTTTCTTCAGTGATATCACCGAACTCATAGCCGGGCAACGCAGGCACCGCGTCGCGCAACGGACGCAGGAAAAGCTGCCCCTGCAACGCATTGCCGGAAGCAGGCGCGCCATAGAGGTAATGGCCCTCCACCGGGATCGCCAGAGGATCTTTCGGGGTTATCGGCGTTTTCTGCGGGGATAACGTCAACGCCATCCGTTCCGGCATAAAATCTTCCACCTGGAAGCGCCAGTCACGCGGTTGGTTATCGCCGATATTTGCCCGGATGTGCCAGTTACCCGTCGCCGCAGAGGCCGCCAGTGGCCAGGTGAATTGATACAACCCGTTGTGCGGTTGAACCACTTCAGTCCGCGCTACCTGGCCGTCAGGTTTAACCACTTCCAGTTTAATCGGCTGGTCGTTAACGGGTTTACCGTCGCCGTCACGCAACAGGCCGTTGAAGATAACCGTCTCGCCCGGACGATACAGGTCGCGTGGGCCAAACATAAAGAACTGGCGCGCATACCCTGCTTCGCCAACGATATCGAATTCAGACAGATCGAGCGCGGGTAGTTTGAGATCTAAAAGAGTGGTCTGATCGCCGGAACGCGCCAGCACCAGCGCTGCCTCTTTAGGGGTTTCCAGCGTCGCATGGCCATCGCCGTCGGTTTTCGCCTGGGCCAGCGGTTGCCCTTTTTCGCTCAGCAACTGAATCTCGACGTTACCCTGAACGGCACCGTTTTCGAGGCTTTGCGTGAAGACATCCAGCCGGTTGTGGAAACGGTGCAGCGACACGCCCACATCGCTCAGCGTAAACAGCGTGGCTGCATTGCTGTAGTTGTAGCGTCCCGCCTGGTTCATTACTGCGAGATAGACGCCTGGCTGCTGGAGCGGTTTGATATCGCCCAACGGCAGCAACAGTTTTTCGCGCGTGTTACGCGCCGGGTTGAGATCGAAACGGCCGGTGTACACCAGATCCGCCATCTGAAGGATCTTTTCCGACTCCCAGTTGGTTAATGAACTACGGTATTCCCACTGGCTGACAAACGAAGGCAGTGATTCCGGTTTAATGCGGAAGAAATTCACATCCACGTTATCAATATTCAGCGCCATCACGGGCAGACCCTGCACCACTTTCGTCGGTAGCAACGAACCGCGGCTGGCAAATCCAACGCTGGGCGCGATATCGCGGGTTTCGATGGTCTTTTCCCAGTTAATGCCAAACGTCGCTTCATTCAGCGCTTTCAGCTCACTGTCCACGCTCGCCACCAGCGTACGATGGGGCTCCAGATGCCGCATCCGCAGCTCTTTAAGATTCGGGGCCAGCTCCCAGGCGCCATCCACTTTCCCGTCTTTTTTATCGACCAGATGTACGGTGCGGGAAAAATCCTGGCTGGGATCGAGAGGGATCGAGAACGTCAGCACCAGCGTCGCCGCGCCGTCCAGTTGCACTTCAGAAGCATCGATCAGCGTCAACGGTTTTCCGGCGCTTTGCCCGGCAAGCTGCGCCAGTTTGGCGCTGTCCGGTTTTGCAGAAACGGCTGCGGACTGCGATTTTTGCGCGGGAGCAGGTGTTGACTCGCCAGCCGCCTGACTTTTTACGTCATCGCAGCCGGTCAACGAAAACATGGCAAATAAGGCTGCCGCAAGCGCGGCATGGCGTGCTCGTATCATTCTCAAATCCCTGGCCTTTTGGCCCTACAGTTGTGAGGTGGCAAGTATTAAGCGTTCTCTTTGCGAATACAAAACAAGAATGTTTTGCGCGTTCAGAAAGGCCATTTTTCAGAATTATAGTGGTATTCCGGGATTCGCATCGCGACTTGAGAGGTCGCGACTTGTGACGCACACTAAAAACACCGACAATTCGCCCTCTCAGCACTGACACGGAGGCTCCATGTCCACCTCTTTTTTTGTTGCGGGCGACTGGCTCGCTGAGCACCTTTCGGACCCCGAAATTCAAATTCTTGATGCGCGTATGGCTCCCGTTGGCCAGGAAGACCGCGATATGGCGGGCGAATACCGTGCGCAGCATCTTCCCGGCGCGCTGTTCTTCGATATCGAAGCGCTTTCGGATCGTACCAGTTCGTTACCGCACATGATGCCCCGCCCTGAGGCGTTCGCCGTGGCGATGCGCGAACTGGGCGTCAGTAGCGATAAACATCTGGTGATATATGATCTGGGTGATTTGTTCTCCGCGCCACGCGCCTGGTGGATGCTGAAAAACTTCGGCGCTGAAAACGTCTCGATTCTGGCGGGTGGCCTGGCGCGATGGCAGCAGGAAGGCCGTCCGGTAGAGTCCGGAGAGGTGAGCGCTGATGAGGGCGATTTCGAAGCCAAACCGAATCCCGATGCGGTGAAACGCCTGACCGATGTCCTGCTGGCAAGCCATGAAGGCAGCGCGCAGATTATCGATGCGCGTCCGGCGGCGCGTTTTCATGCTGAGGTCGATGAACCGCGTCCTGGCCTGCAACGCGGCCATATTCCCGGCGCACTCAACGTGCCCTGGCAGGAGGTGGTGGAGAACGGCGAGCTGAAAGATCCCGCCACACTGGAGCAAATCTTCTTTCAACGCGGTGTCGATTTTGAACGGCCGATCATTGCCAGCTGCGGCTCCGGCGTAACAGCGGCTGTACTGGTGCTGGCGCTTGCCACGCTTGATGTGAATGGCGTTGCGCTGTATGACGGCGCGTGGAGCGAATGGGGCGCAAGGCAGGATTTACCCATCGAACCTGCGCCATAAAAAAGGGCCGCAGACGCGGCCCGGAATCAGATAATACGATTGGTTTTGAAATCGCGCAGGAAACTCCCCCAGCGACGTTCATAAAAGGGCGTAACGTGGGCCATGATAAAATGGCTGACGCCCTTCTCTCCTTCCGTCACCAGGCAAATATCAATCGGCTCATCCCCCGGCAGAGTGTCAGTCGCCACACTGCCCGCTGCCTGGATAATGGCATCGATATCCCCGATCGCTTCAATACCGATCAGGAGGTTTGACGGTGCGTCCGCCCCCTCTTTAATTGAGCACAGCCAGGCGCGCTTTACCGTTTTCAGGGTTTTGAAAAGCGTGGTCAGGGAATCAACCATTTGCGCGGGCGGCTCGGCCACTTCAGAAAGCAGCAGCGCCTGACCCCCTTCAATCACTTCCTGTGTGCTGAGCGGATTGCCCTCTTCAGACACCAGATGGCTGATTTCACGCGGGGTAAACTCTTTGCCGGTGGGCAATTTGGCATTCAGAAACAGCGTCTCGCCGAGCGTCATTTCAAACAGCGTACGTACCGGCATTGCGACGAATGCCTGTTCGTCTTCTACCGCCTGCTGCAAGGCTTCCAGCGACGAGAAAAAAGGAATAACGGACGTGCCGTCCTCTTTTTCCCAGTGCTGCAAATCCAGCGCACTGTCGGCATCCACCGCATCGCCGTTCGCGGATGTGCCCGGTACCCACACGGTGGATTCCAGCAGCATGCGGAAAAACGCCGGGCGGTGGGCCGGTTCGGTGGCTGCTTTTTCGAGCAGCGTTTCTAATTCATTTTTGGTGTCAGACATAAGCCAATTATTTCGCCGTCAACAGGTTAGCCAGGGTACGCACGCCCAGACCGGTCGCGCCTGCGGCCCACTGTTCCACCGCGCTTTTACGGTAGGTCGCGGAGCAGTCGATATGCAGCCAGCCCTGCTGGTAGTTTTCAACAAAGTGCGACAGGAAGCCAGCCGCCGTGCTGGCGCCCGCCGGGTAGGAGGCGTTAGCGGTATTATTCAGTTCTGCGAAGTTCGACGGCAGTTGGTTACGGTGGAATTCCGCCAGCGGCAAACGCCAGAACGGCTCATTTTCCGCGCTGGCACTCGCCAGCAGGCGGTTTGCCAGGGCATCGTCAAAGCTGAACAGTGCGTGATAATCGTTGCCGAGCGCGGTTTTCGCGGCACCGGTCAGCGTGGCGGCATCAATCAGCAGTTCCGGTTTCTGGGCGCAGGCGTCAATCAGCCCATCTGCCAACACCAGACGGCCTTCCGCGTCAGTATTCATGACTTCCACGGTTTTGCCGTTGCGGTAGCGAATGATATCGCCCAGTTTGAAGGCGTTGCCGCTGACCATGTTGTCGGCGCAGCACAGGTACAGCTTGACGCGTTTATCCAGGCCGCGGGTAATGGCGAACGCCAGCGCGCCAGTGACCAGCGCCGCGCCACCCATATCGGATTTCATCGAATCCATAAAGGTGCTTTGCTTAAGGCTGTAACCACCGGTGTCAAAGGTGATGCCTTTGCCCACCAGGCAGGCGTAAACCGGGGCATCAGGATTGCCGGTGGGATTGTAATCCAGCGCCAGCAGTACCGGAGCGCGATCCGATCCGCGACCAACGGTGTGGATCCCCATGTAGTTCTGCTCACGTAGATCTTCGCCTTTGGTGATGCGGTATTTCACGCTGTCGCAGGCGATGCCGCTCAGCAGATCCACTGCGCGCTGGGCCAGCTGTTCCGGGCCCAGCTCTTCCGCCGGCGCGTTAATGGTGTCGCGTACCCAGTCGATGATTTTCAGGCGGCTATCCAGCTCTTTCTGCTGCTCTTCGTCGAGCGTCGCCCACTCGACTTTACGGCTGCCTTTCGGTCCTTTATAACCCTGCCAGAAGGCCCAACTGCGATCCGCGTCCCAGCCTTCGCCAGAGAGCGCGACGTGCTTAATACCCAGCCCGTCGATTTTACGGGCGGCGCGCTGGATCAGGCCCAGGTCGTCTTTGTTATTCAGGTGCAGGGTGATGCCGTCATTATTAATACTGTATGTCGCTTTTTCTCCCCAGCGGGCGTCGGCAGGCTGGGTTGAGAGCGTGATTTTCATGGCGTCGGTCATCGTTATTTTCCTTATCGCTCTTAGACATAAAAGGGCCGCCCAAGGGCAGCCCATCAAAACTATCCGCTACATGCAGATCACTCGGCTTCGTCCAGCCAGACGAGAAGGATCGCTTCGAGGATCTTCTCGTTAGACGCGGCCGGATCGTCATCAAACTCTTCCAGCTCGCAAATCCACTGATGCATATCGGTGAAGCGGACGGTTTTCGGATCGAGGTCCGGGCGGCTGTCATACAGCGCCTCGCCGATTTCACGGCTGTCGGTCCATTTAAGGCCCATACTATCTCCTGTTAATGCTCACGCGCATGGTTAATGGTGTAACGTGGCATTTCAACCACCAGATCTTCATCGGTAACCCGCGCCTGGCAACTCAGGCGGCTTTCCGGCTCAAGGCCCCAGGCTTTGTCCAGCATGTCGTCTTCGTCCTCAGTGCTTTCCGGCAGTGAGTCGAAACCTTCGCGCACGATGCAGTGGCAGGTCGTGCAGGCACAGGATTTTTCGCAGGCGTGTTCGATTTCAATGCCGTTGCGCAGGGCAACGTCAAGGATAGTTTCACCGCTCTTGGCTTCCAGAACTGCGCCATCCGGACAAAGATCCTGATGGGGCAGAAAAACAATCTTAGGCATATTAAACCTCGTCGACGGAGTGGCCTTTCAGCGCCTGGCGCACGGAGGCGTCCATACGGCGAGCGGCAAACTCCTGGGTCTGTTTATCTACGTTTTTAATTGCGTTCTCAATGGCGTCAACATTATCGCCTTCCGCTGCCTGCGCCAGGGCGGCAGCGGCTTCATCGATAACCTGACGCTCTGCGGCGCTGAGCAGCGCGGCATCGGTCGCCAGCGCGCCCGCGAGGCTTTCCAGCACCCGGGCGGCTTCCACTTTTTGTTCCGCCAGCATCCGCGCTTTGACGTCCTGCTCGGCGAAACTCATTGAATCCTTAATCATGGTGGCGATTTCATCGTCGGTTAACCCGTAGGACGGTTTAACCTGAATCGAGGCTTCCACACCGGTGGATTTCTCCATCGCGGAGACGCTCAACAGGCCATCGGCGTCCACCTGGAAGGTGACGCGAATATGCGCGCCGCCCGCAGGCATCGCCGGGATACCGCGCAGCGCGAAACGCGCCAGCGAACGGCAGTCCTGAACCAGCTCGCGCTCGCCCTGCATAACGTGAATAGACATGGCGGTTTGCCCGTCTTTAAACGTGGTGAACTCCTGGGCGCGGGCTACCGGGATGGTGGTGTTACGTGGAATGACTTTCTCCACCAGACCGCCCATGGTTTCCAGGCCGAGCGACAGCGGGATCACGTCAAGCAGCAGCATTTCGCTGTCCGGCTTGTTGCCCACCAGAATATCGGCTTGAATGGCAGCGCCAATCGCCACGACTTTATCCGGGTCGATAGAGGTAAGCGGCGTACGGCCAAAGAACTCGCCCACACGTTCGCGCACCAGCGGGACGCGGGTGGAACCGCCGACCATCACCACATCTAATACTTCGCTTGCCTCTACGCCCGCGTCTTTGAGCGCGCGACGACAGGCCAGTAAGGTGCGTTTCACCAGCGGCGCGATCAGCGCGTCGAACTGCTCGCGGGTGACTTCGCCCTGCCAGCCGCCCACGTTGACAGTCACGCTGTCGGCATCGCTCAGTGCAATTTTCGCGGCAATCGCGGCATCCAGCAGCTCGCGTTGCAGACGGTTGTCGCTGCGATCGCTGAAACCCGCCTGCTCACGCAGCCAGTCGGCCAACAGGTGATCGAAGTCGTCGCCGCCCAGCGCGGAATCGCCACCGGTAGAAAGCACTTCAAATACACCACGGCTCAGGCGCAGCACGGAAATATCAAAGGTGCCGCCGCCCAGATCGTAAACTGCGATCACGCCTTCCTGCCCGGAGTCCAGGCCATAGGCAATCGCTGCCGCCGTCGGTTCGTTCAGCAGACGCAGGACGTGCAGACCTGCCAGACGTGCCGCGTCTTTGGTGCCCTGGCGCTGGGCATCATCAAAGTAAGCCGGAACGGTGATCACCACGCCGTCCAGTTCGCCTGCCAGCGCTTCACTGGCGCGTGCGGCAAGGGCTTTCAGGATATCAGCGGAGATGCGGACAGGGTTTAGCAGCCCGGCAGGCGTGTCAATCTGCGGCAGGCCATTGGCGCTTGGTTGCAGGTTGTACGGAAGATGCGGATAACGCGCCTGGATATCGGCCAGAGAGCGGCCCATCAGGCGTTTTACCGAGCTTATTGTATTAACCGGATCGGCGGCCGCCATGGCGCGCGCGTCAAACCCAATGATCTGGCCCGATGCCTGATAATTGACCACAGACGGCAGCAGATGACGCCCCTCATGGTCCGGCAGGGTTTCCGCCTGGCCGCTACGTACGGTAGCGACCAAAGAATTGGTAGTGCCTAAGTCGATGCCTGCCGCCAGTCTGCGCTGGTGAGGCGCGGCGCTCAGCCCAGGCTCGCTAATTTGTAATAAGGCCATGTTTAGCTTCCAGAATTAAAAACCAAGCAGCTTTTCTTCGAGTTGTTCTGTCTGGTGCTGCAATTTATCAAGAAAACGGAGTTTACGAACGGTATCCGCCGCCTTCTCCCACGCTTCGCTATCCAACTCGTCCACCATTTGTTGATGGCGCGAACGGTACAGCGTCTGAATGCGGGAGGTAAAAGCCGCCAGACGATTTTCATCGCCCGCGCGTTCAATCTCGTCGAGCTCTTCACGCAGCTCCAGTTGTTCCATCAGAAACGCGGTATCACGCACCGTGTGCTGTTCGTTCGCCAGATCGTAACCGTGCAGTGAAAGCATGTATTCAGCGCGGTTAAGGGGATGACGCAGCGTCTGCCAGGCCTGGTTGATGGTCGCGGATTGCTGGAGCGCGGCCAGTTGATCGGCCTGAGGGTGGCTGGCGAATTTATCGGGATGAAACTGGCGTTGCAGATCCTGGTAGCGCGTCGACAGTGAGGCGATGTCAATTGCGTAACCAACCGGCAAACCAAAGAGGGTGAAGTAATCCATAACGTTCTCAGGGTAATACCTGCATACGCAATAACGCGACAACCCGGTTGAGACTCAAGCCCGGCGCGCGTTATTGGGAAAGCAGGTATGGCATGGTCATCTATCCTTGCGCGCTCGCCAGAGCGCACAAGGTCACTGCGGAAACTACACGTTGAAGCTTTCGCCGCAGCCACACTCGTCTTTGACGTTCGGGTTAGTAAATTTGAACCCTTCGTTAAGGCCTTCTTTGACGAAATCTAACTGCGTACCATCAAGGAATTGCAGGCTTTTACCGTCGATTACCACTTTCACGCCTTTATCTTCAAACACGGTGTCTTCCGCTTGCGGTTCATCCACGAACTCCAGCACGTAGGCCATGCCAGAGCAACCAGACGTACGGACCCCGAGACGCAGGCCAAAACCTTTGCCCCGGTTGGTCAGGAAAGTATTCACACGCGCAGCAGCGCTTTCGCTAAGGGTAATCGACATACAACAACCTCAATTCATCAATGATTATTTAGCTTCACGTTTGCTTTTGTAATCCGCGATAGCCGCTTTGATAGCGTCTTCAGCAAGGATAGAGCAGTGAATTTTAACCGGCGGCAGTTCCAGCTCTTCGGCGATGTCAGTGTTCTTAATCGCCTGCGCTTCGTCCAGGCTCTTACCTTTCACCCATTCGGTGATCAGAGAGCTGGAAGCGATGGCGGAACCGCAACCGTAAGTTTTGAAACGTGCATCTTCGATGATACCGTCATTGTTGACTTTAATCTGCAACTTCATCACGTCGCCACACGCCGGCGCGCCAACCATGCCGCTGCCTACGGAGTCGTCGCTGTTGTCGAATGAGCCGACGTTGCGCGGATTTTCGTAATGATCGATAACTTTTTCGCTATATGCCATGTTGATGTTCTCCAGAAATCTTGTCGAATTAGTGGTGCGCCCACTCGATGCTGTTCAGGTCCACGCCCTGCTTAAACATTTCCCACAGCGGAGAAAGGTCGCGCAGACGTCCGATTGATTTACGAACCAGCTCGATGGTGTAGTCGATCTCTTCGACCGTCGTGAAACGACCCAGAGAGAAGCGGATCGAGCTGTGTGCCAGTTCGTCGTTCATCCCCAGCGCGCGCAACACATAAGACGGCTCGAGGCTTGCAGAGGTGCAGGCTGAACCGGAAGACACCGCCAGATCCTTGAGCGCCATAATCAGCGACTCGCCTTCAACATAGTTAAAGCTCACGTTCAGAATGGTCGGAACGCCCTGCTCCAGATCACCATTCAGATACACTTCTTCGATATCTTTAATGCCGTTCCACAGACGCAGACGCAGGCCGCGCAGACGTTCCATTTCGCTCGCCATTTCTTCTTTAGCGATGCGGTAGGCTTCGCCCATACCGACGATCTGGTGAACAGGCAGCGTACCGGAACGCATGCCGCGCTCGTGACCGCCGCCGTGCATCTGCGCTTCGATACGAATACGCGGTTTACGACGTACGTACAGGCCGCCGATACCTTTAGGGCCGTAGATTTTATGGCCGGAGAAGGACATCAGGTCGACTTTCATCTTGCTCAGGTCGATGGGCAGTTTACCCACGCTCTGGGTGGCATCCACGTGGAAAATGATGCCGCGCGCACGGCACAGTTCACCGATGGTGTCGATATCCTGCACTACGCCGATTTCGTTATTCACATGCATGATAGAAACCAGAATGGTGTCATCACGCATGGCGGCTTCAAGCGCTTTCAGATCGATGATGCCGTTGCTCTGCGGAGCCAGATAGGTCACCTCGAAGCCTTCACGCTCCAGTTGACGGCAGGTATCCAGCACGGCTTTATGTTCGGTTTTGCAGGTGATGATGTGCTTGCCTTTTTTCTGATAGAAGTTGGCTGCACCTTTAATCGCCAGGTTATCAGATTCGGTCGCACCGGAGGTGAAAACAATTTCACGCGGGTCCGCGCCCAGCAGGTCTGCAATGTGATTGCGGGCGACGTCTACCGCCTCTTCTGCCTGCCAGCCGAAACGGTGTGAACGGGAAGCCGGGTTACCGAAAATCCCATCCATTGTCATATGTTGCAGCATTTTCTCGGCGACGCGCGGGTCTACCGGTGTAGTCGCAGAGTAGTCGAGGTAAATCGGTAATTTCATTGCTCTTAAGCTCCGTACATCTCAAATGCTCTGAATCAGGCGACCGGCGGGATGTATGCCGAAGGCGGCAGGGTGAAAAAAGGTCCACCCTGGCCTGATTCCGATATACCCGCCATTTATCTCGCCTGAGGCGTGAATGATTTTGGGTACCAAACTTTTTTAGTTATGCGCGCAGTTTTACGTTGATTGCATCCTGTGCGCGGGCCGGGCGATGCGCTTCGGTATGTTGCCGGCCAGACACGTCGAGTACTTCCTGGTTATTCACCAGTTCACCCAAAGTAATGTTGTTCAGAAAATCGGTCAGACGATCGCTGAGGTCGCGCCACAGTGCATGCGTTAAGCACTTGTCGCCGCCCTGACAGCCGCCTTTGCCCTGACAACGGGTCGCATCGACCGACTCGTCAACAGCGCTAATCACTTCACCTACTGCGATGGCGCTGGGATCTTTGCCCAACAGGTATCCGCCGCCCGGTCCACGCACGCTCGACACCAGCCCGTTTTTACGCAGACGTGAGAAGAGTTGCTCCAGATAGGAGAGTGAAATACCCTGTCGTTCTGAGATATCAGCCAACGGTACCGGACCCGCTTCGGAGTTAAGTGCAACGTCCAGCATTGCGGTCACGGCATAACGCCCTTTTGATGTCAGTCTCATGTCTTACTTAACCTCAATATCGCCCCTCGAAGCGGGGGTGTTTTCATTCTAAAGTGGGGTGTCGCATAGCAGGCGCAAGTCTGACATTCCTGAGTAAATTGGTCAACTATTTAACCCAGCATTTTACTCAAGTATTCGGGTCTTTTTTATGGGTGCTGTCGATGGACGCCAGCATGCCGCGTAATATGTTAAGTTCCTGACTTTCCGGGCGTGCACGGGTAAATAAGCGACGTAATTTATTCATCACCTGCCCTGGATGGTTGGCGCGAATAAACCCGGTGTTGAGCAAAACCTCCTCAAGATGACCGTAAAAACGCTCGAGATCGTCCACCAGCGGATACGGCGCTTCTTCGCTTTCAGCGGGTGCAGCGTCCTGTTGTTCTGCCGCCAGCCAGGCCATACGAACTTCATACGCAATAACCTGTACCGCCATCGCCAGATTCAGGGAGCTGTATTCCGGGTTAGCCGCGATTGCCACGTGATAGTGACATTTTTGCAGTTCATCATTGGTTAAACCGACGCGCTCGCGGCCAAACACTAATGCCACCGGGGCATGCGCCGCTTCCGAAATGCTTTTCAGGCCGCATTCCCGAGGATCAAGCATCGGCCACGGCAGCGTGCGCGAACGGGCGCTGGTGCCGACAACCAGGCTACAGCCGGATAACGCTTCATCAAGCGTATCGACAATCGTTGCATTGCCGATTACATCACTGGCGCCCGCCGCCAGGGCGATGGCCTGGGAATCAGGTTTAACCAGCGGATTAACCAGCCAGAGGTTAGTCAGGCCCATGGTTTTCATGGCGCGGGCGACCGAGCCCATATTGCCGGTGTGAGAGGTCTCCACCAGCACGATACGAATATTTTGCAGCATAGCGAACCGACATAATTTAATAATATGTTCGTATCCTATCATAAACCGAAGACATATTCCGAACTCCCTGCTATACTGCGCGCCGATTTCCCGTTCTTTAACATCCAGTGAGAGATACCTGATGCATCCGATGCTCAACATCGCCGTGCGTGCTGCGCGCAAGGCCGGAAACTTTATCGCCAAAAACTACGAAACGCCTGACGCCGTAGAAACCAGCCAGAAAGGCAGCAACGATTTCGTGACCAACGTGGATAAAGGCGCTGAGCGCATTATCATCGACACGATCCGCCAGTCTTACCCGCAACACACCATCATTACCGAAGAAAGCGGCGAACACGAAGGCACCGACCAGGATGTGCAATGGATTATCGATCCGCTGGATGGCACCACCAACTTCGTTAAACGTCTCCCCCATTTTTCCGTGTCCATCGCCGTACGTGTAAAAGGCCGTACTGAAGTGGCTGTGGTTTACGATCCGATGCGTAATGAACTGTTTACCGCCGTTCGCGGTCAGGGCGCACAGCTTAACGGGTATCGTCTGCGCGGCAGCAATGCGCGCGATCTGGATGGCACGATTCTGGCGACCGGCTTCCCGTTCAAAGCCAAGCAGCACGCCACCACCTACATCAACCTCGTTGGCAAACTGTTTACCCAGTGCGCGGACTTCCGCCGCACCGGTTCTGCTGCGCTGGATCTGGCTTATGTCGCCGCAGGCCGCGTTGATGGTTTCTTTGAAATCAACCTGAAGCCGTGGGACTTTGCCGGCGGCGAACTGCTGGTACGTGAGGCAGGCGGTCTGGTCTGCGATTTCACTGGCGGTCACAACTACATCACGACGGGCAACCTGGTTGCCGGTAATCCGCGTGTGGTGAAAGCGATGCTCGCTACCATGCGTGAAGAACTGAGCGACGCCCTGAAACGTTAATCCGTCTGCACGATAAAAAATGCCCTGTTTCGACAGGGCATTTTTGTTTAGAAAGGCCGTAATCGGCCGCCCGGCGGCTGGGCGCTAAGCCACATTATCACCGCCGCCAGAATCAGGATCGCCCCGCCGGCAAGCGCGAGCGTGGTCCAGCCGACCTGTCGCCACAGCGCAGGCGACGTCGTGCCGCTTAGCCGAATGGCCAGCGTTCTGAAGCTGTGCACCAGTAACGCCAGCGATGAAATCGTTAAGGACGTTCCCGCCGCCATCGCCAGCGCCGACGCGATGCCCCAGCCAAATACGCCAATCACTTTACTGAACAGCAGCACCATAATCGCGCCGGAACACGGGCGCATACCCATAGAAAGGATAATCATCAGGCGCGCGCGCCAGTCATCGCTTTGCGCCAGCTGTTGTTGGTCAGGTAAATGTTGATGCCCGCAGCCGCAGTGCTCGCTGTGAACATGATGAGGCGTGAACGCGTGAAATTTGGGACGGTGCAGCAAGGCCCGCAGCCTCTTCAACGCCCGCCAGCACAACAAAAAGCCCAGTACGCCGACTAACAGAAAACTCCCTTTCTCCAGCCAGAAACTGCTCATATGCAGCTGCCGGGCCGGCAGCGCAAGTAGTGACAGCACAATGACCACCAGGCCAATCGCCACCAGGCCCTGTAGTAATGATGAGGCAAACGTCAGGCCTAAACTGGTTTTGAGTCGGGAAGGATGCGTGGCAAGCCAGGTGGCAATGACGACTTTGCCATGGCCTGGCCCCAGCGCATGGAGCACCCCGTAGACAAAGCTAAACAGCAACAGCGCCCCGCCCGCCTGACGCGGATTTTCCGCCACGCGCTTCAGGAGTGCGCTCATTTCAAGATTCACGCTGCGCTGCCAGACAATGCTGTGCATCATCAGGCGCGGCCAGTACTGCCAAACCAGTACCCCAGCCACGATGGCCAGCAGGAAAAACAGACCCAGCGGCCACAGTTGCACCCAGCGGCGCGCTGACTTCGGGGTTGAATAGATTACTGACATTGCAACTCCACCTTTTGAGCAAACTGTTTTCCGAGCTCCATATCCTCCGGCGGCGCGTCCTCTTTATCCAGCGACAGCGCGAAGGCCTGAGTATCCGCCGTCGGGGTCGGGGTGGTCATTGTCAGTTTGCACTGGTCGGCAAGTGCGGCGGGCAGCGTAATGTCCTGTGTCGCCTCGTAACGCATGTCGACATAGTAAGTCGGGTCAAAGGTGGAAATCGTAAAGCGCTGCCCGGTCAGCGGCTGCGGTTTGGTCAACGGTAGCGTAAAGGTCAGCACTGCCTGGTGCCCTTCCCGGGCCATCCCGTAAGCAGTCGGCACGGGCAGAAACGTGACTTTTTTACCGTTGTGCCATACCTCAGTGAAATAGTGCTGGCCAATCACATTCGCCATCACTTCCGCCGCCAGTTTTTTCCAGATTTCTGAACCCGGCCTGGCGTCTCCGGCGTCATACAACAGATCCGCTGAAGTGATTTCATCCATTAACCAGCGCATTTGCAGTCCCGTCATCTGGCCGTCTGTTTCGATAATTTGCGTTTTCAGGGTAATAAAGCTGTGCGGGTGCGCAAAGACGGGCGTCGCGCAACCGAGCATTAACAGCGCTAACGCGGACAATACCCTTATTAATCTCAGGTGCATTCTCTCTTCCCTACGAAAAATGTGTGACCCAGCCAGAATTACCAAATGAAAGTCCATTCGCGTTCTTATGGTAACTCATACTTTAACTACGCTTATATCCGTCATACTTCTTTTTGCAGTCACATTGTCTGCAAATGGCTTATTCAGGTATGGCTTCGACTCACTCAACTGGAACTTTTGGATGATGACACAGCTTAGTTCGCCGCCATCCGTGCTTTCCAGTCCGCAGCGCCGCTGCCAGATGCTGTTAATGCTCTATTTACCCGGTACGGTGACGCCGGAAATTATTGGGTATATTAACGGTGTCGATGGTGGCATCGCCCGTCAGGATATTGTTGAAACCAGTTCTGAGATCCAGCGCTACCACCGGCTTTCAATTATGACTCACCCCGACGGCAGCTTCCGGATTGAAGGCGCGCCACTCGATCGCCGACTTTGCCTGCTCCACTGGCTGCGTCGCGCCATGCGACTGTGCCCGCAATTTGTACAACAGCACTTTACGCCAACGTTAAAAGCCGCGCTTAAACAGCGAGGCATTCCCGTCGCCTGCTTTGACGATACGAATTTACACGCGCTGGTCAACCTTTGCGGGCGTCGGCTCAACCGGCAGTTTGAATCGCGGGATACCCAGTTCCTGCGGCTGTTTTTGCAATATTGCCTGATGGAACAACACGGCGGGTTATCGCCAGGCTTCTCGGAGGCTCAGCATCTCTGGACTGCGCAACGCCTGGAATATCTGGCGGCCCAGGAGATTATGCGTCACTGGCAGCGTCGGGTACCGGTTCCGCCCCATCACGACGAGCAGTTATTCCTGGCATTGATGTTTATGATGCTGCGCGTCCCCGATCCGCTTAAAGACCATCACCCTCAGGATATTCAACTGCGCGTGGCAGTCACGGAACTGATCGCCGCATTTCGCGGGCTGTCCGGTATGGCGTTTAGCGATGAGCGGGGGCTGGCGAATCAACTTTATATTCATCTGGCGCAGGCGCTGGATCGCTGCCTGTTTGGTATTGGCATTGATAACGCGTTGCCGGAAGAGGTCACCCGCCTTTACCCCCGGTTGATGCGCACCACGCGGGAAGCCTGCGCTCAGCTTGAAACGCATTACGGCATTCAGTTTTCGGATGAAGAAATCGGGCTTATCGCCATTATCTTCGGCGCATGGCTGATGCAGGAAAACGATATTCAGGAAAAACAGGTGTTGCTGTTGACCGGAAATGACCGTCAGCTTGAGGAGCATATTGAGCAGCAGTTACGGGAGCTCACGCTGTTGCCGCTCAATATTAAATATCTGTCGGTGCATACCTTTCAAAAAGAGGGTGCATCAAAAGAAGTGGCGTTAATTATCACGCCTTATCATACGTCGCTGCCGCTGTTTTCCGCGCCGCTGATTCACGCCACGCTACCGCTGGGTGAACACCAGCAGCAGCGTATTCGCGAAATTCTGGAAAGTTAACGCGCCACCACAGCAGGCCGCAGCACAATGGCGGGGACCGCCAGCAGCGCCATAATCCAGAACATGCCGCCGTTAAGATGCTGGAACAGGAAACCGGCAAACATGGTCATGATGGCGATACTGCCTCCCATAGCCACCGCGGAATAGATGGCTTGCAGGCGGATGACATCGCTACCCTGACGCGCGGAGATGTAACGCATCGCAGCCAGATGGCAGACGGTGAAGCTGCCGCAGTGAAGAATTTGCGCCAGGATCAGCCAGGGCAGATCGGTGGTCCAGGCCATCAACGACCAGCGCACAATGCCGCTCACGGCTGAGAGCAGCAATAAATCGCGGGCGCTCCAGCGACGGAACAGTTTGTTACTGAGGGTAAAGACCACAATCTCCGCCACCACACCCAGCGACCATAGATAACCCACTACCGATGCGGAATAGCCTGCTTCCTGCCAGTAGATGGCGCTAAAGCCGTAGTAGGCAGCATGCGCGCCCTGCAGCAACGATACGCAGGCCAGGAAACGCCAGCTTTCGATAATCAACTTGCGCCAGGCTGGCCAACCCGCGCTTTCATTTTGCCGTGCCTGCCCTTCCGGCATCACCGACGGGCGCAGCATCATGCCGAGCAGCATTGACGCCACGCCAATGCTCAACATCACCAGAATCGCCTGATAATCAAAAATGCTGATCAGTTTGCCGGTCAGCGCCGAACCGATGACAAAAGCCAGCGATCCCCAGACCCGCACTTTGCCGTAATCGAGGGTAATCTGTTTCTGCCATGTCCCTGCCAGCGCATCGGTAAGCGGCACCAGCGGCGAGAAAAACAGATTAAACCCGATCATCACGATGAACAGCCAGGCCGTGGTGGTGCCAAACCAGAACGCCACGGCAAACACCAGCGTCAACAGGGCTAAGATCCGCAACGCAAAGACCAGTCGGGAAGGATCGGTAACGCGCGGTGCCAGCAACAGGCTGCCCAGGAAACGGGCAATAAGCCCTGCGCCGAGTAATAAACCGATGGTTTCTGGCGCAAGGCCGATGCCTTTAAGCCACACGCTCCAGAAAGGTAAGAAAATGCCGTAGCTAAAGAAGTAGGTGAAGTAACTGAGCGCCAGCCAGCGCGTTGAGTGCAAAACCATGAGTCCCTCCCGTTTTGGAGGCGATAGTCTGGCGGGTTATTGCGACAGGTGCAAGGTGTAACATCAGCTTAACAACAATGACGACTCAACCAAGGCGCACTGCCATGTTGTAACCCGTCACGGAGAAACCGCTTTTTTCGTACAGCGCTTTAGCCCCGGGATTATTCGATGCCACCCGCAGGCCGATCTCCTGCATCCCCATCTCGCCAAGCGTTTGCTTAAGCTGGCGCATCGCCTCCCGCCCCAGCCCTTTTCCACGCCAGGCCGCCAGCAGACAGAAATCATAAATCCACGCCACCCGCCCGTTCAGGCCGACCCACAGATAACCGAGAATCTCATCCGGTTCCACAGCGGTGATGCACCATAACCGGACGCCTTCGGTAGCCGGGCCGTCGGGAAGCGCGTTATCAATACTGCGCGCAGCGTCAATACGGGCCTCATCCATGTCGATTTGGCGTGTGGAGGCCAAATCCTGTGCATACTCTTCAATGAAAAAGGTCCGGTAGCCAGGGAAAATGTCCCGGGTCATCGGGATTAATTTCATGTCCACTTTTTTGCCTTTGCGTGGTGATAAAAAAAGGCCGCACAAGGCGGCCTGTTCAGTATGATGCGGTTTATGCATAAACCGGGAAGCGGGCGCAGATATCCAGCACCTTCTGCTTCACGCGCTCAATGGTCGCTTCGTCATTGATATTGTCCAGCACGTCGCACATCCAGCCAGCCAGCTCTTTCACTTCGGCTTCTTTAAAGCCACGACGGGTGACTGCCGGAGAGCCGATACGGATACCGGAGGTCACGAACGGGCTCTTCGGATCGTTCGGTACGCTGTTTTTGTTCACGGTAATGTTGGCGCGGCCCAGGGCTGCGTCCGCTTCTTTACCGGTCAGGTTTTTATCAACCAGATCCAGCAGGAACAGGTGGTTTTCAGTCCCGCCAGACACCACTTTGTAGCCACGGTTCAGGAACACTTCCACCATCGCTTTGGCGTTTTTGGCAACCTGCTGCTGGTAAACCTTAAACTCCGGCTCCATTGCTTCTTTCAGCGCGACCGCTTTCGCCGCGATCACGTGCATCAGCGGGCCGCCCTGAGCGCTTGGGAAGACAGCAGAGTTCAGTTTTTTGTACAGCTCTTCGTCGCCGCCTTTCGCCAGGATCAGACCGCCGCGCGGGCCAGCCAGCGTTTTGTGCGTGGTGGTGGTGACCACATGGGCATGCGGAACCGGGTTCGGATAAACGTCTGCGGCAATCAGACCGGCAACGTGCGCCATATCCACGAACAGATACGCGCCGATGCTGTCGGCGATTTCACGCATTTTTGCCCAGTCAACGATACCGGAGTAAGCAGAGAAGCCGCCGATAATCATTTTCGGCTTGTGCTCTTTGGCCTGCTTCGCCATGTCTTCGTAGTCGATTTTACCGGACTCATCGATGCCGTAAGGGATGATGTTGTAGAGTTTGCCGGAGAAGTTGACCGGTGAACCGTGAGTCAGGTGGCCGCCCTGCGCCAGGTTCATGCCCAGCACGGTATCGCCCGGCTGCAGCAGCGCGGTGTAAACGGCAAAGTTTGCCTGAGAACCGGAGTGCGGCTGGACGTTAGCATAGTCAGCGCCGAACAGCGCTTTAGCGCGGTCGATGGCCAGTTGTTCAACGATATCAACATACTCGCAACCGCCATAGTAGCGTTTGCCTGGATAGCCTTCAGCGTATTTGTTGGTCAGCTGAGAACCCTGAGCCTGCATCACGCGCGGGCTGGTGTAGTTTTCGGAGGCGATAAGTTCAATATGTTCTTCCTGACGAACTTTCTCCTGCTCCATAGCCTGCCACAGTTCGGCATCATAATCGGCAATGTTCATTTCACGCTTTAACATCCGCATCTCCTGACTCAGCTAACGGTAAACTTTTTACGGCAATTAGGGGCCCTTTTTGGGCAACGGGCAACAGTGTAAACCGATTACCAGCGTGAAGATAGGTCTTGACAAAGGTTTTTACGCAAACGATTGGCTTGAGGTGGTACAAGGCTTCAGCGCCAGTCACAACAGCCGTTGCTTACGGAATTCTTTTCAGGATCGTGATGCAGGTTTTTCATTAACACTCAATAACAAAATCTCAACAGAGACCCTTTACAGCACAAGGCTAAATTTATAAGATGCATTTCAAATGCACATTATAAACACCTGCAAAGGAACTCCTGATGTTAGACGCTCAAACTATCGCAACGGTGAAGTCCACCATTCCTCTTCTGGCAGCAACGGGGCCAAAACTTACCGCGCATTTTTATGACCGGATGTTTACTCACAACCCTGAACTGAAAGATATCTTCAATATGAGCAACCAGCGCAATGGCGACCAACGCGAAGCGTTGTTTAATGCCATCTGCGCTTATGCCACGAATATTGAGAACCTGGCGGCGTTGCTGCCGGCGGTGGAAAAAATCGCCCAAAAGCACACCAGCTTTCACATTAAACCGGAGCAATACACTATTGTCGGCACCCATCTGCTGGCGACGCTGGACGAGATGTTCAGCCCGGGCCAGGCAGTGCTGGACGCCTGGGGCAAAGCCTATGGCGTGCTGGCGCAGGTGTTTATTAATCGTGAAGCTGAAATTTATGAAGAAAATGCCGGTAAAACTGGCGGCTGGGAAGGCACGCGTCCGTTCCGCATAACGGCGATCAAACAGCAAAGCGCGCTGATCACCAGTTTCGAATTTGAGCCGACAGACGGCGGCCCGGTGGCAGACTATAAGCCTGGCCAGTACCTGGGTGTGTGGATCAAACCTGAAAACTTCGTGAATCAGGAGATCCGTCAGTACTCCCTGACCCGCAAACCGAACGGCAAGAGTTACCGCATCGCGGTTAAGCGCGAAGACGAAGGCGTCGTGTCTAACTGGCTGCACAGCCACGCGAAGGTGGGTGATGTCATCAACCTGGTGGCGCCAGCGGGTGATTTCTTTATGGATGTTGAACCCGGCACTCCCGTTACCCTGATTTCTGCAGGCGTAGGGCAAACGCCGATGCTGGCGATGCTCGACACGCTGGCGGCGAGTCAACACGAAGCCCGGGTCAACTGGTTCCATGCGGCGGAGAATGGCGATGTCCATGCCTTTTCTGACGAAATTGCGCTGCATGGCAAACTACTGAAGCAGTTTGAACATCATGTCTGGTACCGCGAACCGACCGAACAGGATCGCGAAAGCGGGCGTTATCAGAGCGAAGGACTGATGGATTTGCTGAAGCATGAAGGCGCGCTGGGCGCGGCGGGTATGAAGTTCTATTTGTGCGGCCCGGTGGCCTTTATGCAGTTTGCCGCGAAACAGCTGGTCACCGTGGGTATCGATCCGGCGAACATTCATTACGAATGCTTCGGACCGCATAAGGTGCTGTAACAAGAAAGGGGGGATCCCCCCTTCTTAACGGAACGGGCGAAGGCGCGATGCGCCCTCGCCTTTTTTATGCCACCGACGGTTTTGCGCCGTTATCCAGATCGCGTCTGACTTCGGTAAACTGCTCGCCGTCTTTATTATGCAAATGGACTTCAAGCTGATTGAACGCGATATTGATGTCGTTCTCGCGACACAGACGATCGATAGTGCGGTTCAGCTCATCCACCGTGTAACTGCGGTCGCGCAGTTCACGCACGTACAGACGCAGCTCATGGTCCAGCGTGCTGGGTCCGAAGGTGGTGAAGAATACCGACGGCTCCGGATCGTGCATGACTTTCGGGTGATCCATCGCGGCTTTCAGCAGAATCGCTTTCACTTTATCCAGATCGGAACCGTAAGCCACGCCGATGCGGATCACTACGCGGGTAATCGTATCGCTCAATGACCAGTTGATCAGACGCTCGGTCACAAAGGCCTTGTTTGGAATAATGACTTCTTTGCGGTCGAAGTCAGTAATGGTAGTGGCGCGGATACGGATTTTGCTGACTGTTCCCGAGAACGTGCCGATGGTAACGGTATCGCCAATGCGCACCGGACGCTCGAACAGAATAATCAGGCCCGACACGAAGTTTCCGAAGATTTCCTGTAAGCCGAAGCCCAGACCGACTGATAACGCCGCCGCCAGCCACTGCAATTTATCCCATGAGACCCCCAGCGAACCGAATATCGTCATGGCGCCCACGCCGATAATCACGTAATTGAGGATGGTCGTGATGGCGTAGGACGTTCCCTGCCGCATATTCAGACGCGACAGCACCAGCACTTCCAGCAGACCCGGCAAGTTGCGGATCAACACCCAGGCCACGGCAAACGCAGCCAGCGCAAACAGCAGGCTGCCCATGGTGACGTGTTTCATTACCGCCGCCCCGGCTTCGGTACCGCTGTAATTCCACAGCACGACGCTATCGAGATAGGCGAATACCGTGATTAAGTCGGACCAAATCGCCCAGAACACCACCCCAAAGAGCGCAAACAGCGTCAGCATGGTCAGACGCAAGGTTTGCTGGTTGACCTGATCGAGACCCAGCGGCGGCTCTTCCACCGGTTCGGCCCCTTCTGCCCCTTCTTTCACCATATTCTGACGACGGGCGACAGCACGGCGATAAGCAATACGGCGCGCGGCAACGCTGAGGCCACGTAGCACCGTCTGGTAAAGCAGGTTCCAGATAATGACCAGATAAACGGTATCAATCCAGCGCCCGGCCAGACGCAGCGTGGTATAGAAGTACCCGGTGACCGTCAGGACCAGCAGCATAACCGGTACAATCGCCAGCACGGTGATAGTGACCAGCCGTATGGTATGCGACTCTTTATCGTGCCAGCTTTCACGGAACATCGGCCACATCAGCGCGGCGATCACCAACAAGTTCACAAAAATCACAAACTGGCCGAGCACGTCGTCCATCAGATTCAACGGCGACATTTCCGCCACCACCGACCAGAACAGCAACGGCAGGAGCGCCAGACTCACGCGAACAATCTGGCGGCGCCAGTGGCTGGTGAGGTTACCCGGCATATTAAAGTGGCTTACGGCCATGCCGTCTTTTTCCAGCACCCGCCAGCACATGCCGAACACCAGCCAGAACATGGCAAGTTTTTTACTGAATGCCCACAGTAAGTCGCTGATGTTGATCTGCATAAATAGCAGGATCAGCCCACACGCCAGGATAATCAGGCATACCGGCAACGCGCGGATGAAGTTGATCAAAATCGCTTTCGGCGTATGCAACTGACTGTCGTTACGCAACTGCCCTACTTCGGAAGCCAGCTTCGCCAGATATTGTTTCATCCAGCTGAAGCGCCAGCGGATAAGCCCGGCGATCAGTAACAGCGGCAAACCGGCAAGAAACGCCAGCGCAACCGACGGCCAGGCCTTTTTCCAGTTCACCGACAGTTTCATCGACTTGATCTGATCGTGCACGGCTGACGGGAAAGACTTAATCCATTCCCAGTCCATTGGTCGGTTGCTGTTCACCCAAAAGATTTGTTGGGTCAGCATCTGCCGCAAGTTTTTGCTGACGCTCATCAACTGCTGCTGATTAATTTGCAGGTTGATGGCCATCATCAGTTGATTGCCAAGCTGCTTGTTCAACTGGTCGAGCAGTTCACGGCGCATATCCACTAACTGAAGCAGCGTATCGTGTACTTCGCCGTTTACTTCGCCCTGGTGCCCTTCTTCCAGCTTCGCCACAAACGTGTCGTTCTGGAACAGGGCATCGCGCTGCTGATTCAGCTCGAACTGTTCCAGACGCAGATCGGCGATGCGGTTGGTCATATCCCCCAGTTCATCGGCAGACGGCAGGGTCTGCTGTTGCTGATACAGGATACGCGACAGTAACAGGCTGCCTTTCAGCACCGAAATCTGCTCTTTCAGAGTGCGCTCAGACTGAAGCGCCCGATCGAGCCAGTTTTTTACTTTGATATTTCGCTGAACCAGCGAGTTGCCATCTTCCGTGGCCGAGATGAGACGCTGGCTGAGCTGGTGGTTGATGTCCAGTTCCTGCTTCACCAGCGGATTGTTTTGAAGACTGGATGAATCATCCGGCGCAACCGCTTCCTGGGCAGTTTTCTCCGTCAGCGACAGCCGTTTGATATTGGCTGCCTCCTGCAAAAGCTGGAGCTGATGCTCAAGCTGATTAATATGCGCCGTAGTGTAATCACGCTGCTTTTGCAGACTGTCCTGCAGAGCGGTATTGCCCTCCAGGCTTTTGCGTTGCTGATCGATTTGCGCATTCAGCAATGCCTGTTGCACCAGCATGAGTGTCTGCTGCGTCGGGCGCAGCGCGGCTTCACCAGGCGCATTGCCGTTCAGGCGATTCCTGAGCTGCTGCAACTGCTGCGAGGCGGTAGACAGCGCATTTTGTACGCGCTCCGGCTGAGTTTGTAACGAAACCAGTTGGCTGTTGAAGGAAGAGAGATCGTTTTGCGCGCTTTGCAGATCGTCCACCAGATTGCTGGTGCGAGACTCCAGTTGGCGTAACGACATCGCTTTGAAATTCTGGCGAAGCGCGTCATCGCTTTCCTGGTTGCTCAACGCGTTAAGCGCTTCCGTCGCCTGGCGCATTTTTTCCGGTGCCTGAGCCACCCGCTGACGCAGTTGGGTGGTTTCCTGCTTGATCCGGTCGATTTTATCGAGGGTTTCCAGCGTCTCGGTTAAATCCTGCTGGACCAGCTTATCCTGCGGGGAAAGCGTCTTCTGTTTATTCAACGCATCCAGCTGGCTTTGAATGTCCGAGCGAACGGGCAGGTCGCCGTTTGATGCGGCATGGGCTACGCCCGAAGAAAGCAGGAATCCGGCCAGAAGAAACCACACCAGCGTCATAACGCAGGTTATTTTGCGAAACTGAAGATCGTGCTGCATAGTCTTTGAGTGAATGAGTTCAGGGCCGAGAATATATCGGGGAAATTACGTGAGCGGCAGAATACCACGGGACAGGGGCGCAGAATAGCAAGGCCGCAGGCTTATAGAGAAATCTGACAATCGCCCGCTTTTTTATTACAGAGAGGATTTTTGCAGCGTTGGACAGTGCTGGTACATTTCTATCAGTATTTCAACGAAATCCCGAGCGTCGGCTTGTAAATCGAAAGTTTGCGGCGCGAATAACCAATTTTCCATTAATCCGGTGATATAACTGCGCATCAGAACCGCAGCACGACGTATATTGAGGCTTTCAGGCAATCTGTGGTGGGCGATACAATTGCTCAACGCCTGTTCGATACGTTCGTGGCTGGCAATGCAATATTCGCGATGGAGCTGTTGGGCGCTCGCCATTTCGCCAACAAACTCACATTTGTGGAAGATAATTTCCATCATCAACCGTCGACGCTCTTCTGAAACGGTAGCTTCAAGAATATAAATTAGAATCTCCCTTAACACAGACAGTGGATCGTCGGGATATTTTGCCTGATACTCAGATTCAAGATCGCCAAGACTTGATTCTGACAACTCCCAGATTTCACTGAACAAATCAGATTTGTTTTTGAAGTGCCAGTAAATAGCGCCGCGCGTGACCCCAGCGGCCTGAGCAATGTCAGCTAAAGACGTGGCCGAAACACCGTGTTGAGAAAACAGGCGAATCGCCACATCGAGAATGTGGTTGCGCGTTTCCAGCGCCTGTTGTTTGGTTTTTCGTGCCATATGTTTGTGAATTTACAAGGGTCAGATTTACATACATTTATGAATGTATGTACCATATCACGACCATTATTTGAACGCAGCAATGGGTTTGTGGACGTTTGATCCATCAATCAATTTTGAAATCGGACACTCGAGGTTTACCTATGAACAAAAACAGAGGGTTAACGCCTCTGGCGGTCGTTCTGATGCTCTCAGGCAGCTTAGCGCTTACAGGATGTGACGACAAACAGCAGCAACAGCAGGCGCAGCATACGCCCGAAGTCGGCGTGGTCACGCTGAAAAGCGAACCTCTAGCTATTACAACCGAGCTTCCGGGGCGCACCAGTGCCTATCGCATAGCGGAAGTTCGTCCGCAGGTGAACGGTATTATCCTGAAACGTAATTTTGTGGAAGGGAGCGATATCGAAGCGGGTGTCTCTCTTTATCAGATTGATCCAGCAACCTACCAGGCCTCTTATGAGAGCGCCAAAGGCGATCTGGCGCGTGCCCAGGCCAGCGCGAATATCGCCCAGTTAACCCTGAAGCGTTACCAGAAACTGATTGGCACCAAGTACATCAGCCAACAGGACTATGACAATGCGCAGGCGGAAGCCCAGCAGGCGAACGCTGCCGTAGTGGCCGCGAAAGCAGCGCTGGAAACCGCGCGTATCAATCTCGCGTATACCAAAGTGACCTCCCCTATCAGTGGGCGTATCGGCAAATCTTCCGTGACCGAAGGCGCGCTGGTGCAGAACGGCCAGGCGAATGCGCTGGCGACCGTTCAGCAACTCGACCCTATCTATGTGGATGTTACCCAGTCCAGCAATGACTTCCTGCGTCTGAAGCAAGAGCTGGCAAGCGGCAAACTGAAGCAGGAAAACGGTAAAGCGAAAGTCCAGCTGGTGACGTCTGACGGTATTAAGTTCGATCAGGAAGGTACGCTGGAATTCTCTGATGTGTCCGTCGATCAAACCACCGGCTCTATTACGTTACGCGCGTTGTTCCCTAACCCGAATCACACGTTGCTGCCGGGCATGTTTGTACGTGCGCGTCTTGAGGAAGGGGTCAACCCGAATGCGATTCTGGTGCCTCAGCAGGGCGTGACCCGTACGCCGCGCGGCGATGCGTCCGCGATGGTCGTTGGCGAAGGCGACAAAGTTGAAGTTCGTCAGATCAAGGCGTCTCAGGCCATTGGCGATAAGTGGTTAGTGACCGACGGCCTGAAGGCGGGCGATCGCGTGATAGTTTCTGGTTTACAAAAAGTTCGTCCTGGCGCGCAGGTTAAAGCACAAGAAGTTTCGGCTGATGCGGATAAACAATCTGCCGCAGCCAATGCAGCGCCAGAACAACCGAAGTCTTAACTTAAACAGGAGCCGTTAAGACATGGCTAAGTTTTTTATCGATCGCCCTATTTTCGCATGGGTCATCGCCATCATTATTATGCTGGCGGGTGGTCTTGCGATCATGAAACTGCCTGTGGCGCAGTATCCGACGATCGCGCCCCCGGCCATTTCGATATCCGCCATGTACCCGGGTGCCGATGCGAAAACCGTACAGGATACGGTCACGCAGGTTATCGAACAGAACATGAACGGTATCGACAACCTGCTTTATATGTCGTCAACCAGCGACTCGGCAGGTACGGTGCAAATCACGCTGACCTTTGATTCCGGCACCGATGCGGATATCGCGCAGGTTCAGGTCCAGAACAAGCTACAACTTGCAATGCCTTTGCTGCCTCAGGAAGTGCAACAGCAAGGCGTCAGCGTTGAGAAATCATCCAGCAGCTTCCTGATGGTAATCGGGATGATCTCAACGGACGGTTCAATGAACCAGGAAGATATCGCTGACTACGTGGGCGCGACGGTGAAAGATCCGATCAGCCGTACCACGGGCGTAGGCGACGTTCAGCTGTTCGGCGCACAGTATGCGATGCGTATCTGGATGGACCCGAACAAACTGAATAACTTCCATCTCACGCCGGTTGATGTGATCAACGCAATCAGGGCGCAGAACGCCCAGGTTGCGGCAGGCCAGCTCGGCGGTACGCCGCCGGTGAAAGGCCAGCAGTTGAACGCCTCCATCATTGCCCAGACGCGTCTGACATCAGCGGATGAGTTCAGCAAAATCCTGCTGAAAGTGAATCAGGATGGTTCTCAGGTTCGTTTGCGCGATGTGGCAAAAGTGGAACTGGGCGGCGAAAGCTATGACGTTATTGCACGTTATAACGGCCAGCCGGCTGCCGGCCTTGGTATCAAACTCGCGACCGGCGCGAATGCGCTGGATACTGCCGCGGCAGTGCGTGAATCCATTGAGAAGATGAAGCCGTTCTTCCCGCGCGGTCTGGAAGTGGTTTATCCGTACGACACCACACCGTTCGTTAAGATCTCAATTAACGAAGTGGTAAAAACGCTGGTTGAAGCGATCGTGCTGGTATTCCTGGTAATGTATCTGTTCCTGCAGAACTTCCGTGCCACGCTGATCCCGACTATCGCCGTCCCGGTGGTATTGTTGGGCACCTTCGCTATCCTTGCCGCGTTCGGGTATTCGATAAATACCCTGACGATGTTCGGTATGGTGCTGGCGATAGGCCTGTTGGTGGATGACGCCATCGTGGTCGTGGAAAACGTTGAGCGTGTTATGGCGGAAGAAGGCTTGCCGCCAAAAGAAGCGACGCGTAAATCCATGGACCAGATCCAGGGTGCCCTGGTGGGTATCGCCCTGGTGCTGTCGGCGGTATTTATTCCGATGGCCTTCTTTGGCGGTTCAACCGGTGCGATTTACCGTCAGTTCTCCATCACTATCGTTTCCGCGATGGTGCTGTCTGTGCTGGTGGCGTTGATTCTGACGCCCGCGCTGTGCGCCACGATGCTCAAACCGATCGCCAAAGGCGACCACGGTGAAGGGAAAAAAGGCTTCTTCGGTTGGTTTAACCGGATGTTCGATAAGAGCACCCATCACTATACCGACAGCGTAGGCAACATTCTGCGCAGTACCGGCCGCTATCTGCTGCTGTACCTGCTGATTGTTGGCGGAATGGCGTTCCTGTTCATCAAACTGCCAAGTTCATTCCTGCCGGAGGAAGACCAGGGCGTCTTCCTGACCATGGCTCAGCTCCCCGCAGGCGCGACCCAGGAACGTACTCAAAAAGTGCTGGATGAAGTCACTGACTATTACCTGACACAAGAAAAAGCCAACGTAAACTCTGTGTTTACCGTTAACGGCTTTGGCTTCTCTGGTCGTGGTCAGAACACCGGTCTGGCGTTCGTTTCCCTGAAAAACTGGGAGGAACGTCCGGGCGCTGAAAACAAAGTGGAAGCGATCACCGGTCGCGCCATGGGCCGTTTCTCGCAAATTAAAGATGCGATGGTGTTTGCCTTCAACCTGCCGGCAATCGTGGAACTGGGTACGGCGACCGGCTTCGACTTCCAGTTAATCGACCAGGCGAACCTGGGCCATGAAAAACTGACTCAGGCGCGAAACCAACTGTTAGGCGAAGTCGCTAAACATCCGGATCTGCTGGCGGGGGTTCGTCCTAACGGTCTGGAAGATACGCCGCAGTACAAAATCGATATCGATCAGGAAAAAGCGCAGGCGCTGGGCGTCTCGATTTCCGACATCAATACCACGCTGGGCGCAGCCTGGGGCGGTAGTTATGTGAACGACTTTATCGACCGCGGACGCGTGAAAAGAGTGTACGTGATGTCCGAAGCGAAATACCGCATGCTGCCAGAGGATATTAATAACTGGTACGTACGCAACGCCGATGGACAAATGGTGCCGTTCTCGTCGTTCTCGACGGCGCACTGGGAATACGGTTCACCGCGTCTGGAGCGTTACAACGGTCTGCCGTCTATGGAAATCCTTGGTCAGGCAGTACCGGGTAAGAGTACCGGTGAAGCCATGAACATGATGGAAGAGCTGGCCAGCAAACTGCCTACCGGCATCGGTTACGACTGGACGGGGATGTCCTTCCAGGAACGTCTGTCCGGCAACCAGGCCCCTGCCCTGTATGCGATTTCGCTTATCGTGGTATTCCTGTGTCTGGCGGCGTTGTATGAAAGCTGGTCAATTCCGTTCTCGGTCATGCTGGTGGTGCCGCTGGGGGTCATCGGCGCGCTGTTGGCTGCAACCTTCCGCGGCCTTAACAACGACGTTTACTTCCAGGTGGGCCTGCTGACAACCATTGGCTTGTCGGCGAAGAACGCAATATTGATTGTGGAATTCGCCAAGGATCTGATGGATAAAGAAGGCAAAGGCCTGGTGGAAGCGACGCTGGAAGCGGTTCGTATGCGTCTGCGTCCGATTCTGATGACTTCGCTGGCGTTTATCCTCGGGGTAATGCCGCTGGTAATCAGCTCCGGTGCAGGTTCCGGCGCACAGAACGCCGTAGGTACCGGCGTAATGGGCGGGATGGTCACCGCGACGATACTGGCTATCTTCTTCGTTCCTGTGTTCTTCGTGGTGGTTCGTCGACGCTTTAGCCGTAAAAGCGAAGATATCGAGCACAGCCACACGGTAAAACACTCCTGAAAAAAAGGCCGCGCAAGCGGCCTTTTTTAATTAATGCTCATCATTTCCTGACATTCATTTATAAAGCATGTTCTCGCTGCTTTAACATCGATTAATACGAACAGCAAGCCCGAATAACGACCATTTATCCTGTTTAATATTCAGATAAATCCTGGTATTTAGCGGAACGTGAGGCAATATTCCTGAAAATAAAGCTAAACGTAAAATTGCGACCGACCTTTATTGCACATTCTTTTTATCAGCTATAATCAACAAAGCATGTCAATCTCACCTGATAGTATTACCCTAACCGCGTGGGTCGTTACAAAGTGCATTAATTGTAATTTTTCGTAATAGCACAAGGTAAAACAGTCGGGGTGATTTATAGTTTAAATAGATTGAATTTGTGTGCTTAATCCCCATTTACCTGAGAATGTTACCCCTGCTGTGTTAAGTCTCTGAAAATTTTTTCGCTAAAAAGGGGGATGCGTTATGGACGAATACTCACCAAAACGGCATGATATAGCCCAGCTAAAATTCCTGTGTGAAAATCTCTATCATGACTGCCTGCTAACCCTTGGTGACAGCAATCATGGTTGGGTGAACGATCCAACCTCGGCCATCAACCTGCAGTTAAATGAATTGATTGAGCATATTGCGAGTTTTGCGCTTAATTATAAAATTAAGCATGACGAAGATAATGCATTGATCGAACACGTTGATGAGTATCTTGATGATACCTTCATGCTGTTCAGCAACTATGGTATTAGCGCTCAGGATTTACAGAAATGGCGCAAATCAGGAAACCGTTTGTTTCGATGTTTCGTCAACGTCAGTAAGGCCAACCCAGTGAGCCTATCTTTCTAAAATTATTACAATCACTTACGGTGAAATCATGTCAGAAAAACCCTTAACGAAAACTGATTATTTAATGCGTCTACGACGCTGCCAGACTATTGATACGCTTGAAAGAGTCATTGAAAAAAATAAATACGAATTATCGGATAACGAATTGGCGGTATTTTATTCAGCGGCCGATCACCGTCTTGCCGAGCTCACAATGAATAAGCTTTACGATAAAATACCATCGTCTGTGTGGAAATTTATTCGTTAATTTTACCGTTATGATTTGGCATTAAATATCGCGATGACGTTACACACGGTGCCCTTATAAGGCACACCTGTTGTCCATGCTTACCCGCAAAGTTGATCGCAAACCCGCCACGTATGCGGGAATGACTCCCGTCAGGTAAATGCTGACATTGTAGGTTCACTCCTGGCTTTTCATGGATGCCGTCACGAGTGAACAGAGCTGCGTCACCCTTAATGAACAACAGTAATGCTAATGTATCCCGGGTTCCATGTTGATGGGACCCTCTCCTGACGTGACCATTCTTCGCGCCTCATATTGGCGTGGCTAACGGCTGCATGTCTGGATAATGTGCGGACGGATACAGGTCATCAGAAAGGATAACTGTTATACTTTTTTTGGCGTCGTCTGTTACTGTTTTCATCTTTCACGCCTGACTACAATACAGTCGTCTTCCTTCCGGTTACTATCTCTGTAGGCTTAGAATGACGGAAATACAGCACCTGCTCAACGAAACCATCGATACCCTAAATCGCGAAGAAAAACGCGATAATCGCCCGCGTTTTAGCATCAGTTTTATCCGTAATCACCCGGGACTCTTCATCGCGATGTATATCGGCTGGTTTGCCACGCTGGTTGTGATGCTCCAGTCAGAAACGCTGGCGGGTTCAGTGTGGTTACTGGTCGTGCTGTTTGTTTTAATGAACGGCTTTTTCTTTTTTGACGTCAATCCACGCTATAAGTATGAAGATATCGACGTGCTGGATTTGCGCGTTTGCTATAACGGCGAATGGTACAACACCCGCTATGTGCCGGACTCCTTGATTGAAGCCATCCTGCATTCGCCCCGCGTTGAACCTGAGAAGAAAGCGCAGCTCAGCACGATGGTGAGCCGGAAAGGCAACCTCTCTTTCTACGACATCTTCTCGCTTGAAAAAGGCCAGAAGGCCTAATAAGAAAGAGCCTGCCACCGGGCAGGCTCAGGCTATTAACGCTTTTTCTTTCTTCCCTGAACAGCCTTGAAACGTGGGTTGGATTTGCAAATCACGTATAAACGGCCTTTACGTCTGACGACCTGGCAATCCGGATGACGCTGTTTCGCGCTTCTTAATGAATTTAACACCTGCATAGCTACGCCTTTTTATCTTTAAAAAATCGACCAAAACGCTGCTGGAAGCGTGCTGCGCTTCCTTCCGTCGTAAAGGTTTTTTGTTTCCCGGTGTAGTAAGGATGCGACGCGGAAGAGACCTCAATCGTGACATAAGGATAAACCACCCCGTCCCGCTCAATTTCTCGATCGGTTTTAATCGTCGACCCCACCATAAAGTATTCATTAGCGCTGGTATCATGAAACACCACCGTGCGGTAATGCGGATGAATATTGTCTTTCATAACCACCTCAATTGTTATGTTATAACATAATACAATGTTACGACTTTCTGTTTACCGTTGCAAGAGATGCTCATCATTCGCTTAGCCGAACCGCAAACGTTGTTTGCCGTCGTATCACGATGGCCTGGCCAGTTTCCGAATTTCTGATGGGTTAAGCGATATGGCGGGCATGTGTCTCGCAAAAGAATCGGCCCTTCGTTAAGCTCGCCCTGCAAGCGAAACCGGTAAAAGCTACCAGGATGAAGGAACGTAAGGTGACATCAAAGCGCATGATTTCTCTGGTCACGGGCACAATGAGTGTGGCGGTGTTATTGCCCGTTGTGCTGAGTATCTGGCTGGCGCGTTACCAGGCAGAACAACGTTTCCATCAGGATTTGTCGGCTTACAGCCAGCGCATCAACACCCTCGCAAGCCAGGTTATTGATGAAGCCAAAGCGGCGTTAAAAGAGATCAATCGCGTGGACAGCCAAACCTGCGATCGGGATCATTTGCAGGCGATGCGCCGAGTGGCTTTCACGTATCGCTATATTCAGGAAGTGGTTTTTCTGAAGGGCTCACAGGCTCTGTGTTCATCACTGGAACAGGAAAGCCATATTGCGCCATTTCCTGAGCCGGAAAAGATCAGTAATGCCGGTTACCGGATATGGTTTACGCCGACGAACGACCAGGGGATCGAGCACTACATGATCGCCATGAGCCATTCCGATCATATGGTGGTGGTAGATCCGCGTTCGTTTATTGATGTCATCCCTTTTGACCCATGGCCCATTGAAGCGGCGCTGGTCGGCTTAACTCATGACCGGGTAATTACCTCAAGCGCCCCTCTTTCACCAAAAGTCTGGCAAGCAGTGCGGGCCGGGAACCTGTCGCAATATCGCGAAGGAGAAAACGTTTACTCGATTTTCCGCAACCGACAGGGCAATTTTGCCGTGGTGGTATGGGCATCCAGTCATCCCATGAATGTCGCGAGCCGCCAGCAGTTAATGGTGTGGCTGCCGGTGGGCATTCTCCTTAGCCTGGTACTGGCTGCGCTGGTGCTCCGCTTGATGAAAGAACGGCACTCCCCGCGTTTCCGGCTGATGAACGCCATTAAGTCACGCCAGCTTACGGTGTGTTATCAGCCGATTGTTCGCTTAACTGATCGTAAGTGTGTCGGGGTCGAGGCCCTGGTGCGGTGGCCGCAAGCCGACGGCAGTCAGTTAACACCGGATATTTTTATACCTCTCGCGGAACAAACTGGCCTGATTAACGCCCTTACCCGGCTGGTGATTGATAATGTGTTCAGTGAACTGGGTAACTGGCTGCATCAGCAACCCGATTTTCATGTGTCTGTGAATCTGGCTCCCGGTGACCTTCATAACAACGACATACTTCAGCTGTTGACCGAGTATGGGCAACGCCATCAAATCCGTCCCCAGCAAATCGCCATTGAAATCACCGAGCGCGGATTTGCCGATCCGACAGTCACGGGGCCAGTAATTAAACAATTTCGCGCCGCCGGACACCCGGTCTATATCGATGATTTCGGTACGGGTTACTCCAGCCTCAGTTATTTGCAAAATCTCGACGTAGATGTACTCAAAATCGATAAAGCCTTTGTGGATGCGCTGGAATACAACACCGTGGCGCCGCACATTATTGATATGGCGAAGCAGCTGCATCTTGAGATGGTGGCTGAAGGTATAGAAACCGTTAAGCAGGCGGAATGGCTGACCAGCCATGGCGTTCAGTATGGTCAGGGATGGCTGTTCAGCAAGGCGCTTAACGCAGCTGAATTGCGGGCGTGGTGTGATAATAATGCCTGACAACGCGGCGCGACGGGGGAAATAAAAAGACGAGCAATCAGCTCGTCAGAACGTACCATCCTGATACGGGAGGTGGAGAGACGCACCACAAGCGAACGCTGTCCGCCAGTGGTTGTTATTATAGGTATTTGTTAATTATTATGCCTGGCGAGGTACGGGAAACCCTTTCACGGATATCACAAAAAATTCACCGTGTTTTTTTATTTTGGCCCCGGCATCACACCAGTCAGAGGCGATTTTGAAAAATTCATCACCGCCGATTTGCCAACCTAAGCGCACATGCTTTACCAATCCTGAGCGCAGCATTTCACACGCTTGTGCATAATTTTCTGCATTACAGACAGGTTCTTTGATCATTTTCTTTTCTTCAGCAGTTTACGCAATGCTTTGATTTCTTTGTCTGTCAACGCCAGGGTCACGCCTTCCTGAGTGTGCTGGTTATCGATATCCTCTTCGTCAACATCTATATTTTCTTCGGCATTCAGCGCATTGAGCAGCAATTTTTCAGTAACAGCTGAGATTGTTTCGCTATTATCTTCCGCATAATGGCGAATACGTTCTTTTAACTCGCTATTTATTTTGACATTAAGAACAGCGGTGGTCATATCACATTCCTTACTCTGAATCAGCGTGATGCCTGTGTTTTTATTGAGTAGCAAAATAATGCAGAATTAATATGACAATAAAGTGACGAAATTATGACATTTAAGATCATAACGGAAAGAAACAGGCTGGCTCATTACAGAAGAAGCGCGTATACGCGTTTGCTGCGTTGTGCAATCCGGATCAGATTTTTTCTCTCTTTAAACATGAATGACAATACCGTTCTTTTATTGCGCAATAAAAGTGCCCGGAGATATAACGCGAGAGGAGACCTGGCATTGGTATTTAAGCAGGCTGCGCCAGAATCGTTGTCTTTACCCAATCTTCTTCATGCCAGCGCAGAGAGCATACGCTGGCGGCAAGGGCAGGCAGCGTTAGAAATCGATAATTCTCTTCAGCGTTTTTATCTCACTGGTTTCCGGAACCTTATGTAAATCCACGCAATATCCCTCTTCATACTCCTCGATCAGGCGCTTTGCGTTTTCACGATGGTTCGGGAAATCCATCCCCAGCTCTTCCCGGGCTTCCTCATCTATTCTGTAGATCTCAGCTGAACTAAAATGCGGTGCATCACCTTTAAATAAGGTCATGCGGTTGGCATTGAAATTACTTTTTGCCGTGCTGTTACCCAGTTCGTTTACCGCCAGGCCGCACTTAAGCACTTTCTTTACTTTATCTTCCATGCTGTCACAGGCCTGAAGCATTGCCACTGAAGTCATGAGCAGCACTATTTTTGCGAGTTGTCTTTTTTCCATGTCTGGCTGTGTACGTCTATTATCAAAGGAGCTGAAGTACCGGCCAGTATACTGAATTCTCCTGAAGTTTAGTGCCCACCAGAAATAGTCATGTGGATATGAAAATAATATTTTTTGCGCAGCCTTATGACCCATTATTTAGTACGGAATATTTGGGTTAGGGATAATTATTATTCAGTAAATATCGTGAGATGATGACTCATACTCATCAGCAGGAAAGAGGGAACAGGGATAAGCGTGAACGCGAGACAAGACGGTTTGCACAAATGGGTGGGGGCCCTGCCAGCTACATCCCGGCACACACGTCATCTGCTTTGGCTGCTTCCTTCCGGATCTGACCAGGTAAACAAAGTAGTGTTGCGGGAGAACCAACAGGGCCCCCATTGAGAGCGTTTTTCAACGCGCAGGGCATTATCTGTGTTGTCCTGGTGAATTGCAAGCGACCGGCAACCAGATGCCGTTTTCTTGCGCAATCAAGCCTTTTCCGGGAGCCAGCGGTTTATTATGCTACGAACAAAGACACCCGGAGACTGCATGGACACACACGCCACTTTTCCGCAACGCGTTTATCTCATCGTTGCCTCTATTCCCGAAGGACACGTCACCACTTACGGGGATGTAGCATTGCTGGCAGGATCGCCCCGGGCGGCTCGTCAGGTTGGCGGCGTGTTAAAACGCCTGCCAGAAGGCAGCCGCCTTCCCTGGCACCGGGTGGTCAATCGTCACGGCGCGATCTCACTGACCGGTCCGGATTTACAACGTCAGCGTGAAGCCCTGCTTAGTGAAGGCATTATGGTGTCGGGGGATGGGCATATTGATATGGAGCGCTACCGCTGGCATTACGACAGGCCATAAAAAAACGCCTCCGAAGAGGCGTTAGTTATGATTAGTACGTGGTCGGTGCCGGAACGGCGGAAGACGGTGTGACCTGGGTCGGTGATGTTGATGGTACGGTAGTTTGCGCGCCGCCATGTTCAGAGAGCGGAATAGCCTTACCTTCAACCGGCACCAGCGTCAGGTCGATTTTCGTGCCGCCCTGATTTACCGCCGGTTTAACCGTATCGGTTACAAACATCATCTTGTCATCGACAGTAATCGCGGCGCTCAGCAGGATTCGGGCATTAGGCTGAATCTGCGCCGGGTCAAACGGCAATACGAAGCTGTACGGCGGCTGTTTGCCTTCCGTACGCACCGCTTTCTGGGCAATCACTTTAGACGGGGCGTCGGCCATGGATGCGTCAGCCAGCGTCACGGTCAGAACGGCGTTCGGCGGCAGGGCCACTTTCTGACGGATCCACACCGTACCAGAGACATTTGGCTGCTGTATTACAGGCTGAGCGTTAACTGCGGAGGTATTGGGGCTTGGTGCCGGGACAGCAATATCTGCGCTCTTTTGCTGTGCGCAACCTGCAAGAGCAACCGCAACCGCTAAACCACTTAACATGTGCACGAGTTTCATTAACGTTCTCCTTATCTTCTTATGCACCAGCAGGACAGAAAGCCCGCGAATCGGACCTTATCCCCCACCAGAGTGAGTGGTTAAAACTCATCTATCGTCCTAAGCCTGGCACACTCTGGAGATAATCGCCTGAAAACGGGCCAGTATTCAGATAATTGAACCCCTCTGACCAGTTGCTAATCTGCGTTATACTCAGCGTTTGGTCGCTGTGTTATCCGCGTGATGACTGGCTTTGCGCCCGGTAAGCGCATCGTTGCGATGAGCATGACAGCAATTTTCTTTTCCCTTGAGGACCCTTTATGAGTCAGGCGCTTAACAATTTACTGGCACTACTGAATCTTGAAAAAATTGAAGAGGGGCTGTTTCGCGGACAGAGCGAAGATCTCGGGCTACGCCAGGTGTTTGGCGGCCAGGTGGTCGGACAGGCGCTCTATGCCGCTAAAGAGACCGTACCCTTAGAGCGACTGATTCACTCTTTTCACAGCTATTTTCTTCGCCCCGGCGACAGTGAAAAGCCCATTGTTTATGACGTGGAAGTACTGCGTGACGGCAACAGTTTTAGCGCCCGCCGCGTTGCCGCTATTCAAAACGGCAAGCCGATTTTTTATATGACTGCCTCATTCCAGGCGCCGGAAGGCGGTTTCGAGCATCAAAAACAGATGCCTGCCGCGCCGGGTCCGGAAAACCTGAAATCAGAAACGGTCATTGCCCGCGAGTTTGAACATTTCCTGCCGCCGCCGGTGCGGGAGAAATTTCTCTCTGACAAACCGCTGGAAATTCGCCCGGTAGAGTTCCATAACCCGTTAAAAGGTCATGTGGCCGATCCGTCGCGCCTGGTGTGGTTCCGGGCTAACGGCACCCTGCCCGCCGATTTGCGTGTACATCAGTATTTGCTGGGTTACGCGTCTGACTTCAATTTCCTGCCTGTGGCGCTTCAACCGCACGGTGTAGGCTTTCTTGAGCCAGGCATGCAGGTCGCGACAATTGACCATTCTATGTGGTTCCACCGTCCGTTCGATTTAAACGACTGGCTGCTTTACAGCGTGGAAAGCACTTCCGCCTCCAGCGCGCGCGGATTTGTTCGAGGCGAGTTCTATACCCAGGATGGGGTGTTGGTGGCGTCGACGGTACAGGAAGGTGTGATGCGTAAGCGCAGTTAAACCAGACGAAAAAAGGCAGGCCCCTTGCGGAAACCTGCCTTTTTTACTGCTGTAAAATTAAGAGTTGTAAGCGTTCTCGCCGTGACTGTTCACATCCAGACCTTCGCGCTCTTGTTCTTCCGGTACACGCAGCCCGACAGTTAAATCAGCCAGCTTATAGGCCACGAAAGCCACAACACCGGACCACACTACCGTTACCGCGATGCTTTCCAGCTGCACCAGAACCTGATGGCCCATGGTCACGCCTTCCGCAAAGCCGACGCCGCCCAGGGAGGATGAGGCGAAAATCCCGGTCAGGATACAGCCAACGATGCCGCACACGCCATGCACGCCGAACACATCGCACGGGTCATCCACACGCAGCCAGCGTTTCAGCATGGTGACGCCCCACAAACCTGCCAGACCCGCCGCGATACCAACAATCAGTGCGCCGCCGACGCCAATGTAACCGCATGCCGGGGTAACGCCCACCAGACCGGCAATCGCACCGGAACAGGCGCCCAGTAGTGAGGGCTTACCACGCACCGCCCATTCGCCGAAGACCCAGGCCAGAATCGCAGCCGCAGTCGCGACAACGGTATTCACGAAAGCCAGGCCCGCGATTTCGTTAGCAGCGCTGGCAGAACCGGCGTTGAAACCAAACCAGCCAAAATACAGGATCGCCGTACCGGTGAAGACCATTGGCAGGTTATGCGGTTTGAACGCTTCTTTACCGAAACCGACACGTTTACCCACCAGGTAAGCGCCCACCAGGCCTGCCACAGCGGCGTTGATATGCACCACGGTACCACCAGCGAAGTCCAGCGCGCCGTGCGTTCCCAGCAAGCCACCGCCCCACACCATGTGCGCAATCGGAATATAAGAAAGCGTCAGCCATACCACCACGAAAATCACCACGGCGGAGAAACGGATACGTTCGGCAATCGCGCCAACAATCAGCCCAACGGTGATGCAGGCGAATGAGCCCTGGAAGGCAACATGAATGTACTGGTAGAACGAGCCCATCACGTCCGTGATCGCGATGCCTTTCAGCATGATCCAGTTGAAGTTACCGAAGAACGAACCGCCGGTACCGAACGCCAGGGAATAACCGTAAACCACCCACAGTACGCAAACCAGCGCGAAGGAAACCGATACCTGAGTAAGCATGGACAGCACGTTTTTAGAGCGGATCAACCCGCCATAAAACAGCGCCAGGCCAGGGATAGTCATAAACAGCACCAGTGCGGTGCAAATCATCATAAAGGCGTTGTCGGCTTTATCCGCTACAGCCGGCGCCGCGGCGGCCAAACCCGGCAGCAGCACCAGTGCTGCAAGGGCCGATGTCAGTGTGAGTTTTTTCATCATTTTTATACCTGTCAGGTTCGCCAGATTACAGTGCCGCTTCGTCGGCTTCGCCGGTACGAATACGAATGACGCGTTGCAGTTCCGCAACAAAGATTTTTCCGTCGCCGATTTTCCCGGTCCAGGCTGCCTTGCTGATCACGTCGATCACCTCTTCGAGCTGATCGTCGGCGATGGCAACATCAATTTTCACTTTCGGCAGAAAATTGACGCTGTATTCCGCGCCGCGATAGAGTTCGGCATGCCCTTTCTGACGCCCAAAGCCTTTTACCTCAGTGACAGTAAGCCCCTGAATCCCAATGGAAGAGAGCGCTTCACGCACGTCTTCAAGTTTGAATGGTTTGATTACCACAGTAACCAGTTTCATATTTCCCCTCCTGTCAAATTGGGTAACGGCTTAAGTGAGCACATTTCCAGTAAAGCAAGCACCGTGCCAAATCTGCCTGACATCAGGAAAGCGGCGTGCTACGGGGTTTTCAGGGTAAGGGCCAGGCGGGAAACAACGTGAAATGATGGATAAGATTGTTCTGAGCTAAAAAAACGCACCATGCCAGTGCAGGGTGCGTAACAGGTTTGCACCAGGGATGTGTCGTCCAAACATGGTGCGTTATTTTGGTGCGTCAGGCGCTGAGCGTTTCATTTTCTTCCACGGCCGCCAGTTCTTCGCCCGCGAGTTGAAGCTGATACATTTGCCAGTAACGCCCCTGCTGAGTCAACAGCTGCTGATGGGTGCCGCGCTCCACCGCCTGGCCGCGATGCAGAACCAGAATGGTGTCAGCATCGACAATCGTAGAAAGTCGGTGAGCGATCACCACCAGCGTCGTGTGCTCGCGGATCGCCGTCAGCGCCAGTTGGATCGCCTGCTCCGTGCCGGAGTCAATGTTCGCCGTGGCTTCATCGAGGATCAGAATTTGTGGGGTTTCCACTAACACTCTCGCCAGCGCCAGAAGCTGTTTTTGCCCCACCGACAGATTATTACCCTGCTCACCAAGCCGGGTATAAATACCGTCTGGCATACCGCGGGCAAGGTCGGCAAGCTGCACCGTTTCCAGCGCATGCCACACCTGCGCTTCGCTGATATCCCGCCCCAGCGTGACGTTGGCAAAAAATGTATCGGCCAACACCACCGGGTCCTGTTGCACCATCGCCACGCCTTTGCGCAGGACGCTGTGGCTCAGGGTGGAGAGCGAACGGCCATCAAGACGGATCTCACCACGTGTCAGCGGGTAGTAACCCATTAGCAAATTCGCCAGCGTGCTCTTACCGCTCCCGGTATGGCCCACCAACGCCACGAAGCTCCGCGGCGCAATATCCAGCGAGATGTCCTGCAATACCAGACGATCGCCGCGATAGGCGAACGAGACATTGTCTATGGCAATCGCGCCGCTTTGCAGCGGACGTACGTCGCTGCCATACGTCTGGCGTGGCCTGTCCATGAGCTCAAAGACGCGCTCACCCGCGACCACTGCCTGCTGCAGCATCGACTGCTGAGTGGTGAGTTCAATCAACGGTTCGTTCAGACGGCCGAGATAGCTGATAAAGGCGTAAAGTACGCCGACTTCGATGGTTCCAACAGCACTGAAACCGAACAGCATTAACAGCCCGCACAGCACCAGCGCCGAAAACAGACTCAGCAATGGCCGCAGCAGGAAGCCGTCAAGACGCAGCGTTTGCATACGCGCCGTATAGTGCGAACGGCTGGCCTCGCCCATCCGTTCGCCAAATCGCGCCTGCTGACGAAACTGCTGGATCACGCTCATGCCCATGATCACTTCGTTAAAGCCGTCGTTGATATCCGCGAGATAGGTACGAACCCGCCGAACAATAGGCGTACTGAAGCGCTGATAAATGAACATCACAATCAGCACGGCAGGGAATATCGCCATCGCAACCAGCGCCATGCGCCAGTCAAGGCTGAACATCGCCACCAGCATAGCGCCAATCAGGGCCGCGCTGCGCAGCACCGTTGCCACGACGGTAACGTATAAATCGCGGATGACTTCCGTATCGTTCGTGACCCGGGAAATCAACTGACCGACTGGTTGCGTATCAAACTCGCTAAGCGGTTGGCGCAGCGCCGCATCCATCACGTCAGTACGAAGTTGCTGAACAACCCCGACGGCGGCCTGGTTAAACAGTAATGACTGCCAGTAATGCAGGCCAGCCGCCAACAGTTGCAGCAGAATATAGGCGCTGGCGAGCCCGGCAATCAGTCCCAGCGGCATGTAGTTCTTCGCCACCATGTTATCAATGAAATAGCTGATTAACGCCGGGCCGCTGACCTCCGCGGCAGCAGCCACCCACAGCATCACCACCGCCATCGAAAGCGGTTTGCGCCACGGTCTGCCGTAGCCGAGCAGGCGTTTTAAGGTCGGCCACAATTGAGCAGGCTTATGCATTCGCCGCCTCCTCTTCTTCCGGCGCGTCATCCAGCGCCGCTTCGATCTGCTGATAGCGATACATATCGCGATACCAGCCCGGCTGGCTCGCCAGCGCGTCATGTTCGCCGCGCTGTGAAATATGGCCCTGTTGCAACACTACGATCTCATCCGCCTCCGTCAGCGCAGACAGACGATGCGCGCTGATGATCACCGTCCGCCCTTCTCCCCAGTGATGCAGGTTATGAAGGATCTGATGCTCGGTGCGCCCGTCCACCGCAGACAGCGCATCGTCCAGAATCAAAATTTCAGCGTTCAGCAACAGCGCCCGCGCAATGGAAATTCGCTGTTTCTGACCGCCGGAAAGCATGACGCCGCGCTCCCCGACTTCGGTGTCGTACCCCTGGGGCAAACGTAAAATATCATCGTGAACGCAGGCCAGCTTCGCCACATGCTCGATCTCTTGCTGCGTCGCGCCGGGACGGCCAAGCGCGATATTGCTCGCCACGGTGTCAGAAAATAAAAACGGCGTTTGATTAACCACCGCCAGACGGCTGCGCCACGAATCGAGCTGTAACGCGGTCAGGGGAAGATCGTGAAAGCGGATCTCTCCCAGCGTCACATCAAAGTGACGCTGAATCAGCGACAGCACGGTGCTTTTTCCCGCGCCCGTCGGGCCACATATGCCTAACATCTGACCAGGCTTGAGGGTGAGATTGATGTTTTTCAGCGTCGGTTTTGACGCCTGCGGCCAGGTAAATTCGCGGATTGCCACGTTCAGCGTACCGCGGCCATCAGGTACAGGCAGTTCACCGTCGTTCACCACAGGCGCTTCGGCCAGCATGGCACGAATTCGGCTGTAGGCTGCGCTGCCACGCTCCACGATATTGAACATCCACGCCAGCGCCAACATAGGCCAAATCATCAAACCCAGATACATCATAAAACTGGTGAGTTGCCCCAGCGTCAGGGTGCCATTCATGACCATCCAACTGCCGCCGCCGATCGCCAGCATATTCGCCATCCCAATGGCGATATAGATAGTGGGATCGAAGCGCGCGTCGACACGGGCGACACGCAGGTTTTTCAATCCCGTGTCGCGTGCGTCCCCGGCGAAAAGGCCCGACTGACGGTCTTCGAGACCGAAGGCTTTGATCATGCGGATGCTGGTTAAGCTCTCCTGGGTGCGATCGTTTAATGATGAAAACGCCGCCTGCGCCGCTTTAAAGCGGCTGTGGAGCTGGTCACCGTAACGCTTAATGACCAGCGCCATTACCGGCATCGGCAGCAACGCCAGCAGCGTGAGTTGCCAACTGATTTGGGTGCTCATCACCACCAGTACGACGCACCCCATCACCAGCGAATCCACCAGCGTCAACACCCCTTCCCCGGCGGCGAACACCACGCGATCCACGTCATTCGTGGCGCGCGCCATCAAGTCCCCGGTACGGTGGCGTAAATAGAATTCAGGATGCTGGCGGCTGAGCTGGCGATAAAAATCTTCGCGCAGTTCTACCGCTAACTGGTAGGACGCCCCAAACAGCAGGACGCGCCAGACATAGCGCAACAGGTAGACGATCACCGCCACCGCGACCATCAGTCCAAGCCACTGGAAAATCTGGCCTGGAGTAAAGTGGTTTTGGGTGACGCCGTCCACAATGATGCCGACCACGCGGGGCGGGATAAGCTGAAGGATCGCGATGATAATCAGCAGGCATACTGCACCGAGATAGCGTCGCCATTCCCGGAAGAAATACCAGCGTAATTGAGCAAATAATCGCACGTCATGATTCCTGATTGGCTTGCTGTTGGGTTGAGCGCAGGCGAAGGATGCGTTGGCCTTGCTAACCGCCGAGCGGCAAGGCCGTGGTATATTTTATCTGTTCCATGGCGAAACTGGAGGTCACGTCCGATAAACCGGGGGCCTGATTCACCAGACGCTTATAAAAATCGTCGAAACGCTTCATATCCGCGACCTGAACGCGCATCAAATAGTCGTATTCCCCCGCCATACGCCAGAAACCGAGCACTTCCGGCATCTGCGATACCACCGCCACGAACTGGCTGTACCATTCGCTGCTGTGATGCTGGGTTTTCAGTAATACAAAGGCGGTGAGCCCCAGCCCGAGCTTTTCCGGATCGAGTAACGCGACCCGCCCCTGAATAATCCCCTCATCTTCGAGCCGTTTCAGCCGTTTCCAGCAGGGCGTGGTAGTCAGATTAACGGCATCCGCTAACGCCTGCAAAGAGAGTGTGCAGTCATTCTGCAACAGTGAAAGCAGTTTACGGTCAATTTTATCTATCATTTGCGAGATTTATAGAAAGATTTTCTCTTATTCCGGCAAATAAGGGGCCAAATAGCAACTCTTTTTTCCGCCCTTTGTTTTACGCTAGGCACAAATTGATAAATGGATATGCCACATGACCAGCACCTGGGTTAATCACGCCATCAGCGAAATCAATGCCGACTATCAGCGTTCAGCCGATACCCATTTAATCCGCCTTGCCCTGCCCGCTTTCCCGGGCATCCATCTATATCTGAAAGATGAAAGCACCCATCCGACCGGCAGCCTGAAACACCGCCTGGCGCGCTCGCTGTTTTTATACGGCTTGTGTAACGGCTGGATAAAAGAGGGCACGCCGATCATTGAAGCGTCGTCGGGATCAACTGCCGTATCAGAGGCCTACTTCGCCCGGCTGCTGGGCTTGCCGTTTATCGCCGTTATGCCGAGCTGCACCGCCAGGCGTAAAGTGGAGCAAATCGCGTTTTATGGTGGCCGTTGCCATTTTGTCGATAGTGCGTGTGAGATTTATGACGTCTCGGAAATGCTGGCGAAAGAGTTGAACGGCCACTATATGGATCAGTTCACCTATGCCGAACGCGCCACCGACTGGCGCGGCAATAACAATATTGCCGACAGCATCTTCCGCCAGATGGCCAGCGAGCCCTGTCCCGTGCCGGATTACATCGTGATGAGCGCCGGCACGGGTGGTACTTCCGCCACTATTGGTCGTTATCTGCGTTATCAGGGCCATGCCACACAGCTGATGGTTGTCGATCCGCAGAATTCAGTATTTTTTGATTACTGGCAAAGCCGCGACGCCACGCTGAAAAGCCGCGTCGGCAGCAAAATTGAGGGGATTGGCCGCCCGCGTGTGGAACCGTCGTTTATTCCTGCGGTTATTGACGACATGATGCGCGTCCCCGACGCGGCAAGCGTCGCCACCATCCAGTGGCTGGAAACCATTCTGGGCCGCAAAGTGGGCGCATCCACTGGCACTAACGTCTGGGGTGCGTTACAACTGGCTGCGAAAATGCGTGACGAAGGACGTCAGGGCGCAATTGTGACCCTGCTGTGCGACAGCGGTGAACGCTATCTTGAGACCTACTACAACCCACAATGGGTGGAACACAACATCGGTGACTTGACCCCGTGGCAGGCTGAAATCAAACGCCTGTGCGCATAAAAAAAGCCGGGGGTTACCCGGCTTGCTGGAATGGCCTCGTCATTCGGGGGAATAAGTCAGGTTTGGAAAATCCAGCCAATGTGTCAAATAATGAGAAACCGCCTGCGTACTGCAATGCCCGATAACGGGCAGGTGCGGCAAGGCGGCTTTTAACTGCGCCATGGCGTTACCCATGATGAAACCGTAACCCACCGCCTCAAGCATTTCGCGATCGTTCATGGCATCGCCAAACGCCATACACTCCTGCAGCCCGTAGCCCAGATGCTGGCTTAATATCACCAGCGCTGCCCCTTTATTGCACCCGACAGGCAGCACTTCCAGGCAGTGGTGCGCCGAAAAACACAGATGTGCTTTATCGCCCAGCGCCTCATTAAGCTGGATACGCAGGCGGCATAAATCGTCATGCTCACCGCAGAAGCAAATTTTCGTGACCAAATGCGCGGGGATGCGCTTAACGTCGCAAACCTGATAGCGAAAACCGGTAAACAGATGCGCATTCAGCAGCTCAGGAAGATCGTTTTGGGTAAACCATCCTTCATCGTTAAAAACATGCATCGACGAAGCGGTGTCCCAGTGACTGTGGATGACAGTTTCAGCGACGTCCGGCGCAAGATCGGCATGATGCAGCAGTTCGCCCTGATGGGTGTGAATGCGCGTTCCATTGCCGGTGATCAGAAACGCATCGAGAGAGAGATCGTTGAGCAAATGGCGCATCTCCAGGGCATGACGACCCGTGGCGAAAGCCAGCGTAATGTCGCGCTCGCGCAGGCGGTTCAGGGTTTTCAGCGTTTGTTCACCCAGCAAATGGTCCGGCAACAATAATGTGCCATCCATATCAAATGCAGCCAGTCGCGCCATGGTTGTTCGCTCTCTCGTTGCTCAAACACAGCATGCAGTATTGCCTGGTATATCCGGAACAAATAGTGAATACTTTTCAAAAATTGTTCCGGATTTATTATGCGCCTTGTTAACCGACTCAATCAGTTTCAACGTTTATGGCAACCTTCTGCTGGCGAACCGCAGCAGGTCACCGTCGCGGAGCTGGCGGAGCGCTGTTTTTGTAGCGAGCGGCATATCCGGACGCTTTTAGGCCAGTTGGCTGATGCGGGTTGGCTCAATTGGCAGGCCCAAGCCGGACGCGGAAAACGAGGCCGGTTAACATTCCTGGTGACGCCTGAGCATGTTCGGGCCGGGATGATGGAACAGGTGCTTAATCGCGGCCAGCATAAAAATGCGCTGGAACTGGCCCAACTGGCACCGGACCAGTTGCGTCATTTATTGCAGCCGTTTTTAGGTGGTCAGTGGCAAAACGACACGCCTACCCTGCGCATACCTTACTACCGTCCGCTCGAACCGCTGACGCCCGGCTTTTTACCGGGACGTGCAGAACAGCATCTGGCCGGTCAAATCCATGCAGGGCTAACGCGGTTTGATGACAACGGCGAATATCCCCGGGGCGATCTGGCCCATCACTGGCAGATTTCCCCGGATGGCCTGCGCTGGGATTTTTATCTGCGCCCAACATTACACTGGCACAACGGCAAACCGGTCGAGGCGACGCAATTACAGTACGCCCTACAGGCGCTGTTAGCGGATCGCGAAATCGCCCGGCTCTTTGCCAGCGTGGCGTGTGTTGATGTCGTTCATGCGCTGTGTCTGCGCATCACGCTTCATCGCCCGGATTACTGGCTGGCGCATCGTCTGGCGCTGTATTGCAGCCGCCTCGGGCATCCGGATGAACCGACAATCGGCTGCGGGCCGTTTCGTCTCACGCGGTTCGAACCGGATCTGGTCCGTCTGGAAAGCCATGAGTTCTGGCATCTCAGCCATCCTTTATTAAAAGCAGTGGAATACTGGATCACACCCCAGTTGTTCGATCAGGAAATGGGTACCAGCTGCCGTCACCCGGTGCAAATCGCCATTGGACAACAGGACGAGCTGGTACATTTACGGCCGGTCAGCAACAGCATAAGCCTGGGGTTTTGCTATCTGGCGCTGCGTCAGGAAGGGAAGTTATCACCGGGTCAGGCGCGTTATCTTATCGAGCTTATCCATCACAGCGGCATGCTGGATACGCTGCCGCTGGATGAAGGGCTTATCACCCCGAGCAGCGAAATGCTGCCCGGCTGGCGTCTTCCGGAGTGGCAGTCTGATGACACGCCGTTGCCCGCCTCGCTGACGCTGGTATATCACCTGCCTGTGGAATTGCATGCCATGGCCGAACAGCTCAAACGCTATCTCGCGGCGAAGGGATGTGAGCTGACTGTGTATTTCCATCCGGCCAAAACCTGGCATGGTTGCCCGCATCTCGGCGAAGCGGATGTGATCATGGGCGATCGGTTGATTGGCGAGTCGCCGGAATTCACGCTGGAACAGTGGTTACGCTGCGATATGCTTTGGCCGCATGTGCTTACCCCCCGTCAGTTTGCCCATCTCCAGAGCACCCTCGACGCGGTACAGCGTCAAAAAGATGAAACCCAGCGCCGCGAGGGAATGCGCGCCGTTTATACCGGTTTGATGGAAGAGGCAGCCATCACCCCGCTGTTTAATTACCGTTATCAGGTCAGTGCGCCGCCGGGTGTAAACGGGATCCGCCTGAATGCCCGGGGTTGGTTTGACTTTACCCGTGCCTGGCTTCCCCCTCCCGGTACGCAATGAAGAAGCTGGTGGCGCTCATCCTCTGGCGCTACCATAGGCGCAAGATGAATAAGCGAAAGAAAGGTTGACGATGAAACGTGCCGTTGTGGTTTTTAGCGGTGGACAAGACTCCACCACCTGCCTGATTCAGGCGCTGAATCAGTATGACGAGGTGCATTGCGTCACTTTCGATTACGGCCAACGCCATCGTGCGGAAAATGATATTGCGAAGGATTTGGCGCATAAACTCGGTGCCCGCGCCCATAAAGTTCTGGATGTCGGTCTGTTGAACGAACTGGCGGTCAGCAGCCTGACGCGTGACAGTATTCCGGTGCCGGATTACGATCCTGACGCCAGCGGCATTCCCAGCACGTTTGTACCGGGGCGCAATATTCTGTTTTTGACCCTTACTGCCATTTATGCCTACCAGGTTCAGGCTGAAGCGATCATCACCGGGGTATGCGAAACCGATTTTTCAGGCTACCCGGATTGTCGCGACGAGTTCGTCAAAGCACTCCATCATGCAGTGAACCTGGGCATGGCAAGCAACATCCGTTTTGAAACGCCGTTAATGTGGCTTAATAAAGCCGAAACCTGGGCGCTGGCGGATCGCTGGGGCAAACTGGATTTAGTGCGTAACGAAACCCTGACCTGCTATAACGGCATCAAAGGCGATGGTTGCGGTGAATGCGCGGCCTGCCATCTCCGTGCTAACGGGTTAAATCAGTATCTTGCTGACAAAACAGGCGTAATGGCGCAACTGAAACGCAAGATGGATCTTCCGTGACGCCAGGCGTCAAAAATAACAGGGGCGGTTTTACCGCCCTTTTTATCAGGCTTTACCGACCATTGCCGCCAGTCTCTCCCGCAGTTCGCCTTCCAGCGGCAAGGCTTTCTGCGTTGTTAAATCAATACAGACAAAGGTAATTTGCGCATCCGCCACAACCTGCCCTTCCGGCTCAAGTGTGATGACCTGGCTTAATACGCCGCTTTTACCATTTAACTGCTCAACCTGGCTTGATACCTTGAGTAAATCCCCCAGCACTGCCGGACGTCGATAATTGATATTGATATTCACCACCACAAAAGCAATGCGGTTCGCCGTCATCCACTGAAAGCCTTCTTCCTGCTCTAAACCATCCCAACGTGCTTCTTCAAGGAATTCGAGATAGCGTGCGTTATTCACGTGTTGATAAACATCCAGATGGTAACCGCGTACTTTAATATGTGTCTGCATAGCGCCAGGGCCCTTATTATTCCGCCTACCCCTCCGCCGCCAGAATGGCGTGACGGATTTACGTGACGGTTAATGTTATGAGAGTAAGAGGTCATACCACTGGTATGACCTCTATATCCTGGCAAAGAATCTCCACTCTGCAAGGTGACCAGCTTGCCGCTTACAGTTTTATGCGCGCCAGATTACGTTCAACCAGTGAATTTCCCATGCCCGGCACCTGTTTCAGATCGTCAATGCTGTTAAAGGGACCATTTTCTTCACGGTAGTTGACGATTGCCTGAGCTTTTTTCATTCCCACCCCATTTAGCGCGGCGGCAAGCTCATCCGCGCTCGCTGTATTAATGCTGACGGTGCGTTCCTCGCTTTCGTTAGCTTTTGCCGCTTTTTCTTTTGCCTGAGCCGCCGGGCTGCCTTCAGCTTTCGCCGTAACCGCCTCCGCTTTGGCGGTAGATTGCGCCGCCAGCGCCGGGTAACTGGTGATACCGCATGCGATAACCATCGCCAGACAAAATGCTTTAACGCCTTGTTTCATGCTGTTTTCTCCTTGTTTGTTGACAGCAACGCCACCTTATCGGGCCAGGAGAGACACAACAAACAGCAATGAACAGAAATGGAAAAGGCCGCGAAAGCGGCCTTTGTGTTTTGCAATAAATTGCATTTAGGTGCGAGACATCTCGATTATTGCTGCTGCTCGATGATGTCGCCCATTTTGATTTTTGCTTCTTTGCGCAGATTGGTCATCAGCGCATCGAAGGCGATTTGCGCGTTGTTTTGCGTGATGCCCTGCGTCATGGCTTTCTTCTGCTCGTCCGGCAGCGTGCCGCTACGGACTTCATCAAGGGCGACGATCACCACATTGCCCTGCATATCGTTAGCCACACCGTAGGACGGTTTGTCTTTAGCAGGTAACGGCAATGTGAATGCCACCTGTGAAATCGGGTCCTGACCGCTACGGCTCAGCGTTTTGGCAGTACCAAAACTCAGGCCTGCCGTTTTCAGCGCATCATCGCCTTTACCTGCTTTCAAGGCGCTAATCAACTTGTCGGCGTCCAGTTTGGCCTGCTGCTCCGCTTTCTGATGCTTGATATCAGCAACAGCCTGATCGCGGACTTCCGCCAACGGTTTAACCGCCTCGGGTTTATGCTCGGTCACACGCAGCACAAATGCACGATCGCCTTCGACAGTGATAATGTCGGAGTTGCTGCCCGGCGTCCCGTTTTCACCAACCAAACCACCGTTGAAAATCGCATCCGCTACCGGTTTGAAATTCAGCTCTTCCGGCAGGTTATCACGGCCAAACCAGCCAGTTTCAACGGCTTTCACGCCCGCGGCCTGCTCTGCACCCGCTAAGGATTCGTTATCATTGCTCGCCGCATCGCTCACTTTCTGCTGCAGGGCGAAATAGGCCGTCAGCCCTTTCTCCTGTTTTACTTTATCAGCAATGGCCTGGCGAACTTCCGCCAGCGGTTTTACCTGGGCGGGCTGCACGTCGTCAAGGCGAGCCACCAGGAAGCCGACAGAGGATTTAATCACGCCCGACAACTGGCCTTTTTCGTTCAGACCAGCGTTTTTCAGTTCTTCCGGCGTCGTCGCATCTTCCAGCCAGCCCATATCGCCGCCGTTGCGGGCAGAAATAATATCAGCGGATTTTTGCTTCGCGAGCGTAGCAAAATCGGAACCGGCCTTCAGGGCATCCAGCACCGCTTTGGCTTCATCTTCCGTTTTGGTCTGGATGATGCTGTAGCGTTTGCGTTGCGGCTGGGTGTACTGATCCTGATGTTCATCGTACCAGGCCTGGATCTCTTCATCGCTGGCGTTTTCGTTCATGGCAGCGGCATCAAGTTTGATGTAGCTAACACGGAACTGTTCCGGCGCGATAAAGCGGTTTTTGTTCTGCTCATAGAAACTGTTAACTTCGCTATCGCTCACCGTCTGTTTGGCGGCAAGAGCATTAACATCAATCGTCGCTTCACGTACGACACGCTGCTGCGCAACCAACGCTGCCAGCTCATCGGTTTCGTTAGCCAGCATGAAATCGGTGCCGACCACGGCGTTGATCAGCTGTTGCGTCATTAATTGATTACGCAGCGCCTGGGCATACTGGTCTGGCGTCATGCCCATGTTATTGATGATGGAGGTATAACGGGCGTTATCGAATTTGCCGTTAGACTGGAAGGCGGGTTCTTTAAAAATCGCCTGTTTGATTTGTTCGTCGCTGATGCCGAGGCCAAGTTTTTTCGCATACTGATCAAGCAGCGCCTCATCGATCATGCGCGACAGCACCTGTTGGCGCATGGCTTTGACGTAGTTTTCATTGGCAGCCAGTTCAGAGTATTGATCGCCAAGCTGCTGTTGTTGACGATTACGCTCGCTGGCGACCGCATTTTCAAACTGGCCGCGGCTAATCTCTTCGCCGTTCACTTTTGCGGCGTAATTACTGTTACCGCCAATCAGGTAGCCGCTCACGCCGGTCAATATGAACGACACGATAATGATACCGAAAATAATCTTGAGTACGACGCTGTTCGCGGCCGTACGTAAGTTGTCCATCATGGTGTAACAACGCTCCGCTGTAGATGACAGTAAATCTCGCTGGCGCTCACCGCAGGGTCGTGAATCAGGGTGCCGCTTCGCGCAAAGGCGTATTGTGACAAGAAACCGGGGCGGTTGTCAGCCCACAGGATTAAAAAGTCACCCCATATAATAAAAAAGGCACATCTCACGATGCGCCCTTGCCCTTTACCATCGAAACCGTAGAGGGAAAAATCAGTTTACCGCGTCTTTCAGTGCCTTGCCTGCACGGAATCCCGGTACTTTTGCAGCTGCAATGGTGATTTCTTTGCCGGTTTGCGGGTTGCGGCCAGTACGGGCTGCACGCTCACGAACAGAGAAAGTACCAAAACCAACTAAAGCCACTTCATCTCCGGATTTCAGAGAATCAGTAACAGAGCCAATCAAAGCATCTAACGCACGTCCAGCCGCGGCTTTAGAAATATCAGCACCAGCGGCAATTTTGTCTATCAGTTGAGATTTATTCACTCTTCTCTTCCTCTCTTTATTATTTATATCGCTCCCGAATCCTTCATGAAGCGACCGCGCAGCAGTTATATCAGGCCTGTCATGCCCTTACAACAGCATTGGTTGATGCCATAAGCAGTCAGCCATCTAAATTAGCGATACAAAAAAAAGCTGGCAAGCACCAAATCGCTTACCAGCTCTGATTTTATCTATGCAGTTTGCGTCAGGTCACTATTTTGACGTGACAACCTGCATTCCCGAGGGTTCATTCTGCAACGCCAGGGTTAAAACCTCTTCAATACGTTTCACCGGATGGATATCCAAATCGGCGATGACGTTATCCGGGATCTCTTCCAGATCGCGTTTATTTTCGTAAGGAATGAGGACAGTCTTAATACCGCCACGGTGCGCAGCCAGCAGTTTTTCTTTCAAACCGCCGATGGGCAGCACCTGCCCGCGCAGCGTGATTTCACCCGTCATCGCGACATCGGCGCGCACCGGGTTACCCGTCAGACAGGAAACCAGCGCGGTACACATCGCAATACCCGCGCTCGGGCCGTCTTTCGGCGTCGCGCCTTCCGGTACGTGAACGTGAATGTCGCGCTTCTCGTAAAAATCGGAATTAATACCCAGTTTTTCAGCGCGCGCGCGCACCACGGTCAGGGCCGCCTGAATAGATTCCTGCATCACTTCGCCCAACGATCCGGTATAGGTCAGCTTACCTTTACCCGGTACGCAGGCGGTTTCGATGGTCAACAGATCGCCGCCAACTTCAGTCCATGCCAGACCGGTAACCTGACCGACGCGGTTTTCGTTGTCGGCACGGCCATAGTCAAAGCGCTGAACGCCCAGGAAATCTTTCAGATTATCGCCATTAATTTCGATGTGCTTAAGGTCTTTTTCCAGCAGCAACTGTTTAACCGCTTTGCGGCACAGTTTGGAAATTTCACGCTCAAGCCCACGCACGCCCGCTTCACGAGTGTAATAACGGATGATGCCGATGATTGCGCTATCGTCTACCGTAATTTCGCCTTTTTTCAGGGCGTTACGTTCAATCTGTTTTGGCAACAGATGGCGTTTAGCAATGTTCAGCTTTTCATCTTCGGTATAGCCCGACAGGCGAATCACTTCCATACGGTCCAGCAGCGGCGCAGGGATATTCATGGAGTTGGACGTCGCTACGAACATTACATCGCTGAGATCGTAATCCACTTCCAGATAGTGATCGTTAAACGCCACGTTCTGTTCTGGATCCAGCACTTCAAGCAGCGCCGAAGCCGGATCGCCGCGCATGTCAGACGACATTTTGTCGATCTCATCCAACAGGAACAGCGGGTTGCGAACCCCAACTTTGGCCATCTTCTGGATCAGTTTACCCGGCATAGAACCGATGTAAGTACGGCGGTGTCCGCGGATTTCCGCTTCATCACGCACGCCGCCCAGCGCCATACGTACGTATTTACGTCCGGTCGCGCGAGCGATGGACTGGCCCAGCGAGGTTTTACCTACCCCCGGCGGTCCAACCAGACAGAGGATCGGGCCTTTAATTTTATTGACGCGGCTCTGTACAGCAAGGTATTCGAGGATGCGATCTTTCACGCGGCCCAGGCCGTAGTGATCGGTATCCAGAATTTCCTGGGCCTGGCGCAGGTCTTTTTTGACTTTACTGCGCGCGTTCCACGGAACCTGAACCATCCATTCGATGTAGCTGCGCACTACGGTCGCTTCTGCGGACATCGGCGACATCATTTTCAGCTTCATCAACTCAGCGTCGGCTTTTTCTTTCGCCTCTTTCGGCATTTTGGCCGCGTCGATTTTGCGTTTTAAGGCTTCGTTTTCATCCGGCGCATCGTCCATTTCGCCCAGTTCTTTCTGAATGGCTTTCATTTGCTCATTCAGATAGTACTCGCGCTGGCTTTTCTCCATCTGCTTTTTAACGCGGTTACGAATGCGTTTCTCAACCTGCAGCAGATCGATTTCCGATTCCATCATCGCCATCAGATATTCCAGACGCTCATTCACGTCGGACATTTCCAGCACGGATTGTTTATCGGCCAGTTTCAACGGCATATGTGCAGCGATGGTATCAGCGAGACGCGCAGGGTCGTCGATGCTGTTCAGCGAAGTCAGCACTTCAGGCGGGATCTTTTTGTTAAGCTTAATGTAGCCTTCAAACTGACTGATCGCGGTGCGAACCAGCACCTCTTGCTCGCGTTCTTCGATAGCGGGAGATTCCAGGTATTCTGCCCGGGCAGAGAAGTGCTCGCCATCGTCAGAGAGCGCGGTAATGCGCGCACGCTGCAAACCTTCGACCAATACTTTTACGGTACCGTCGGGGAGCTTCAGCATCTGCAAAATAGACGCCACGGTTCCCACGGTAAACAAATCATTCACACCCGGCTCATCTGTCGACGCTTCTTTCTGCGCAACCAGCATGACTTTTTTGTCATGATCCATTGCGGCTTCCAGGCAGCGGATAGATTTCTCCCGTCCCACGAACAAAGGGATAACCATGTGCGGATAAACCACCACGTCGCGCAACGGCAACACGGGGATTTCAATGCGTTCAGAACGCTCAGGATTCATAGAGCTCTCTCTTAGTTTAGTTTCCGCCAGGCGATGGGGCGCACGTGAAATTCACGGCATCACCAACAAGTAGAACAGTATATGGGGATGTTTCCTGGACATTCAATGTCAGGTATACAGGAAAAATAAAAGGGGGACAAAATCCCCCTTATAATTTTTAACTGATTGTCACAACAGGTGAATTATTCGCCTGATGCCTGCTGCGCTTCCGGCTTGCCGTAAATGAGCAGCGGTTCTGACTGACCGCCGATGACTGACTCGTCAATCACCACTTTCTCGACATCTTCCATGGACGGCAGATCGTACATGGTATCGAGCAGCGCGCCTTCCACGATGGAACGCAGGCCGCGCGCGCCGGTTTTACGGGACATCGCTTTTTTGGCAATCGCTTCCAGCGCTTCGTCGCGGAACTCCAGCTCAACACCTTCCAGATTAAACAGCGCCTGATACTGTTTGGTCAGGGCGTTTTTCGGCTCTTTGAGGATCTGGATCAGCGCTTCTTCGCTGAGCTCGCTCAGCGTGGCAACTACCGGCAGACGACCGATAAATTCAGGGATGAGACCAAATTTAATCAAATCTTCCGGTTCTACCTGAGTCAGCAGCTCGCCTTCCGTCGCTTTCTGAGATTTGCCTTTTACCGTCGCGCCAAAGCCGATGCCAGAGCCCGTTTCCACACGGTTGGCGATAACTTTATCGAGACCGGCAAATGCGCCGCCGCAAATAAACAGGATTTTAGAGGTATCAACCTGCAAAAATTCTTGCTGCGGATGCTTACGCCCGCCCTGTGGCGGAACGGCAGCGACGGTGCCTTCAATCAGTTTCAGCAGTGCCTGCTGGACGCCTTCACCGGACACATCGCGAGTGATGCTCGGATTGTCCGACTTACGGGAAATCTTGTCGATTTCATCGATGTATACAATGCCGCGCTGGGCTTTTTGCACATCGTAGTCGCATTTCTGCAGCAGCTTCTGAATGATGTTTTCAACGTCCTCACCCACATAACCGGCTTCGGTCAGGGTGGTGGCGTCTGCCATGGTGAACGGTACGTCAAGCAGGCGAGCCAGCGTTTCGGCCAGCAAGGTTTTACCGCTACCGGTTGGACCGATGAGCAAAATGTTGCTCTTGCCCAGTTCAACACCGTTGGAGCTGTCACCGTTGCGCAGGCGTTTGTAGTGGTTATATACCGCAACCGCCAGGACTTTTTTCGCCTGTTCCTGGCCGATAACGTAATCGTCCAGATGGTTACGAATTTCATGCGGCGTCGGCAACGCGCTACGTTCGCGGTGCGGCGCCACTTCTTTAATCTCTTCGCGAATAATGTCGTTGCATAAATCGACACACTCGTCGCAGATATACACTGACGGGCCAGCAATCAGTTTACGCACTTCGTGCTGGCTCTTGCCGCAAAAAGAGCAGTACAGCAGTTTGCCTGAGCCGTCTTTGCGCTTATCTGTCATGAGTCAAAACCTCTTTTCTGTTCTTTGTGCCGCACACGACGACGCAATGCCATTCTCAGGCGCAAACCGGAGTTTGCGCACAATGAGCCGCCAACTGATACTCTATAGTATAGCGGCCCATTGCCGCAGGTATCACTGGCGGTGAGTTAAAATGGAGTCAACCAGTCCATACTCTACAGCCTGATCTGCAGAGAGGAAACGGTCGCGCTCGGTATCTCTTTCGATCTGCTCTAGCGGTTGACCTGTGTGCTGCGCCATTAGTTCATTCATACGCGCTTTAACTTTCAAAATTTCACGCGCGTGGATCTCGATATCCGTTGCCTGACCCTGATAACCGCCTAACGGCTGGTGGATCATAACGCGGGAGTTAGGCAGACAGAAACGTTTGCCTTTTGCCCCTGCGGTCAACAGGAATGCGCCCATTGATGCCGCCTGGCCCATACAAATCGTGCTCACGTCAGGTTTGATAAACTGCATGGTGTCATAAATAGACATACCCGCCGTGATCACCCCGCCCGGGGAGTTAATATAGAGGTAAATATCTTTTTCTGGGTTTTCCGCTTCCAGAAACAGCATCTGCGCCACAATCAGGTTTGCCATGTGATCTTCAACCTGACCGGTTAAAAAGATAACGCGTTCCTTGAGCAGACGGGAAAAAATATCGTAAGAACGCTCACCACGTGATGTTTGTTCAACAACCATTGGCACCAGGGCCATATGGGGTGCCATTACTTCTCGTTCGCCGCTGTATGACATTTCCGTCTCCTGGAAAAAATTTACGTAATCTGCTGCACCAATTTTACTTGAGACCGTGACGAATGACCACGCTACCGGGTCTTGTCACCCTTCAGGACGGATTATCAGCCAGAGTCCCTACCCACAATAGATCAAATTTTGGGTTTGTTGATGCGGATATATCCAGATTTATGGGGTTCAGCACCCTAAGTTTCAAGCATAACAATCTTTTCATGTTACGCGAATATTGAAACTCTGGTTTATCCGTCCTTGCGCTAACTTCAGACGAAAAAAAGCCCGTCGCAATCGGACGGGCCTTTTACAACTCACTGCGGTTCCGGGAGGCTTATGCCTGCTGGTTCATCAGTTCGTTAAAGGTGGTCGCTTGCTCGGTCACTTTCGCTTTCGCCAGTACCGCTTCAACAGCCTGCTCTTCCAGGGCAACGTTACGCATGTTGTCCATCAGCTCTTTGTTTTTGCTGTAGAACTCGATAACTTCGCTCGGATCTTCGTAAGCAGATGCCATTTCTTCGATCAGCGCTTTTACGCGCTCGTCGTCGGCTTTCAGCTCGTTGGTACGAATCACTTCGCCCAGCAGCAGGCCCACAACCACACGGCGTTTCGCTTGCTCTTCAAACAGCTCGCGCGGCAGTTCCAGCGCTTGTTTCTCGTTGCCGCCGAAACGCTGTGCAGCCTGACGGCGCAGCACGTCGATTTCGCCGTCGATCAGCGCAGCCGGTACGTCGATGTCGTTAGCTTTTACCAGGCCTTCGATCGCCTGAGACTTGATGCGGTTACGCACCGCGCCTTTCAGCTCACGATCCATATTTTTACGTACTTCGGTACGCAGGCCTGCGATGGAACCATCTTCAACGCCGAAACGTTTGATGAATTCTTCGGTCAGTTCCGGCAGTTCACGCTGCTCAACTTTTTTCAGGTTGATCACGAATTTAGCCGCTTTACCTTTCAGGTTTTCAGCGTGGTATTCTTCCGGGAAAGTCACATCGATGGTGAACTCGTCACCCGCTTTGTGGCCTTTGATACCTTCTTCGAAGCCCGGGATCATACGACCCTGGCCCATTGCCAGTACGAAATCAGACGCTTTGCCGCCTTCGAACTCTTCGCCGTCAACAGAACCGGTGAAGTCGATGGTTACGCGATCTTCATCGCCAGCCGCTTCGGTGGTTTCAGTCCAGGTCGCCTGCTGTTTGCGCAGCGTGTCCAGCATGCCATCAACGTCTTCGTCGGTCACTTCAACAACCGGCTTAACAACTTCAATGGATTCGAGATCTTTCAGTTCGACTTCCGGGTAAACTTCGAACTCAACCGCGTAGGTAAAGTCTTCGCCCAGTTTGTATTCGCCCGGAACATAGTTCGGCGCGCCAGCCGGATTGATTTTTTCTTTAATGATAGCGTCAACGAAATGACGGCTCATCAGGTCGCCCAGCACGTCCTGACGCACGGATGCGCCATAACGCTGAGCAACAACGTTCATCGGTACTTTGCCCTTACGAAAACCGTCAATGCGTACTTTTTTCGCCACGTTGACCAGCTCGCTTTTCACAGCGTTTTCGATGCTGTCAGCAGCGATAGTAATCGTTACACGGCGCCCAAGGCCCTGAGTGGTTTCAACTGAAACTTGCATCTTGTTACCTCAAAAAATCACAGTGCTCGGTCAACTCTGGAAGCCGTTGATTATTCGCTTCGCAGAACCAGGATGCCTTCTGAATCAGAATCACATTCCCTGTCGTCAGAATCATCCCGAAGACATTCCGAAAAATAAGACGCAGCATTATAGCGGCATCACTATGGTGAGTCGAGAAAAGCAACCACACGACTCTGTGGCTTTTTTCACAATTCCCGGCGGAGTCACGCCTGAAATCCGCCTTTTTGCACATTTTTCAGGCAAAACAAAACGGCCCGCAGGCCGTTTCTTAGAAACTCTGTCTGGCGCAACATACTGGAAAATGTCCTGTTGTTGCAAATCCATTGTTCAGGCTATGGTTCCAGCACCTCGACAAGGAGGAGAAGCAAAAAGAGTATCCTGCAAACTTTCCCACTCTTTGGTGCTGTAGGTATGAAGGGCTAAAGCATGTACGGTGCTTGCCAGTTCCTCCGTCAACGTACCGTAAATCATGCGGTGTCGGTTTAGAAAACGTTCCCCAACAAAACGATCGCTGACCAGAACGACTTTGAAATGACTTTCCGAGCCGGCCGGAACATTATGGCGATAGCTTTCATCCACAACTTCGAGGAATACGGGTTCAAACGCTGCCCTGAGTTTTGTTTCTATTTGCTCACGTATCATCATGATTTCGCTCCTCTGACAACGCTGCGATGCTATCCATCACTTTAAATGTTAGTCGCCTTTCCTGGCACCATAACAATTTATCAACAAATATTTAGCTTTCGTCCCATTTTCTCATCGTAACCTGTGAATTACCCTACCTCAAGCGCCTGACAAAAGGTTGCTCGCCGTGAAAACATGTTGGTCGGTTATAAAAAACTCAACGCGATGAATTTACGTGCGTTGCTACTTCCCCTCGCCGTTGGCGATGCTATGATGGCGAGAATTTTCTTTTATTGGCTTACATGTACGTTGAGACCCTGAAATGTTAAAAAAACTTCTCTTCCCGCTGATTGCCCTGTTTATGTTGGCCGGATGCGCAACGCCGCCGACAACTATTGATGTTTCACCCAATATCGCTTTGCCGCAGCAGGATCCGAGCCTGATGGGCGTCACCATTAGCATTAACGGTGCCGACCAGCGTCAGGACCAGGCGCTGTCTAAAGTGACCCGTGACAACCAAATCGTCACCCTCACTGCCTCACGCGATCTTCGCTTCCTGTTGCAGGAAGTGCTTGAGAAACAGATGAGCGCGCGCGGTTACATGATTGGTCCAAACGGCGCCGTTCAGTTGCAGATCATCGTTAACCAACTGTATGCAGACGTTTCTCAGGGTAATGTGCGTTATAACATCGCCACCAAAGCCGATATTTCTATCGTCGCTGTGGCGAATAACGGCAACAAGATGACCAAAAATTATCGCGCAAGCTACAACGTGGAAGGCGCATTCCAGGCGACCAATAAAAACATCGCCAATGCCGTTAACTCTGTCCTGACCGACACCATCGCCGACATGGCGCAGGACACCAGCGTGCATGATTTCATTAAGCAAAACGCTCGCTAATTGACCGAGAGGCCCGGCTTGCCGGGCCTTTACCTTTCCAATGCCCAATCACTATTTACGCATTTTTCAGCAGCCTAAATCAGCCATTTTGCTGATGCTGGGCTTCGCTTCCGGCCTGCCGCTGGCCCTGACGTCCGGAACCCTGCAGGCCTGGATGACGGTGGAGAATATCGATTTAAAAACCATTGGTTTTTTCTCTCTGGTCGGCCAGGCGTATGTCTTTAAATTTCTGTGGTCGCCTGCCATGGATCGCTTTACGCCCCCGCTGCTGGGGCGGCGTCGCGGTTGGCTGTTGATTACACAAGTGCTGCTTTTGATCGCCATTGCTGCGATGGGCTTTCTGGAACCCTCCACGCAACTGCGCTGGATGGCGGCGCTGGCGGTGATCATCGCCTTCTGCTCTGCCTCGCAGGATATTGTTTTCGATGCGTGGAAAACCGACGTACTACCGCCAGAAGAACGCGGCACCGGCGCGGCCATTAGCGTGCTGGGTTATCGTCTGGCAATGCTGGTTTCCGGCGGGCTGGCGCTCTGGCTGGCTGACCGCTGGCTCGGCTGGCAGGCCACTTACTGGCTGATGGCTGCACTGCTGATCCCCTGCATTATCGCCACCTGGCTGGCCCCGGAACCCAGCGACGCGATACCGGTTCCTAAAACGCTCCAGCAAGCAGTCGTTGCACCACTGCGTGACTTCTTTGGGCGTAATAACGCCTGGCTGATCCTGCTGCTCATTGTGCTGTATAAGCTGGGCGATGCTTTCGCCATGAGCCTTACCACCACTTTCCTGATTCGCGGCGTGGGTTTTAACGCTGGCGAAGTCGGCATGGTGAATAAATCTCTCGGCCTGTTCGCCACCATCGTGGGTGCGCTATACGGCGGAGTGCTGATGCAGCGTCTAACGCTGTTTCGCGCATTGCTGATTTTCGGCATTCTTCAGGGCGTATCCAACGCCGGCTACTGGCTGCTGTCGATTACCGACAAACATATGATCTCGATGGCGAGCGCGGTATTTTTTGAAAACCTGTGCGGCGGCATGGGAACGACAGCGTTTGTCGCGCTTCTCATGACGCTATGCAATAAATCCTTTTCAGCCACCCAGTTCGCGCTGCTCTCTGCCCTGTCTGCGGTAGGTCGCGTTTATGTAGGCCCGGTTGCCGGCTGGTTTGTGGAAGCCCACGGCTGGGCGAACTTTTATCTGTTTTCGGTGTTCGCTGCTGTGCCCGGCATTGTACTGCTGCTGGTGTGCCGTAAAACGCTTGAGTATGCCCAACAAACCGAAGCTTTTATGCCGCGCGCGCACTATGCGGGTGCCTATCGACTGGCGTTAAAAGTGCTGCTTGCGAGCCTCGTCATTCTGCTGCTGTGGTTGCTGGTGTTGATCGCGAACGCGCTACAGGTGACTGACTGGTCAATAGAAATTGTTCTGCTTGAGGTGGGTATGCTGCTGGCGCTGTGCGGCATTCTTATGGGCGCATTGCTGGACTTTATGGCGTTAAAAAAGACGCCGTAACGTTAATTTAGCTTAAATAATGAACGTTATTTTCGTTATTTAGCGTGGTAATCACGCATGGTAACGAAAATAACAGCGGCACGTTAGCGCATTAACAAAAAAATTGTTTTTTTGTGCCCTTAAAAATTTTGGAATTTATAAACCGAAAACCGCGCAATAATTTCCCTTTATCGATTCAGCCTGTCTTAGATTAATTTTCCGTGAAGTATTTGTCTTATATTTGATATTTTTTTGTTAAGTTTTTGTTTATCATCCGGATTGGTTATACCAATTACCCGCCAGAAAAAATTTAACAATCCTGATTTGTTATAACGCCCGCCAGGGCGCATTTTTACTGTATATTTGAAATAAGTCGCAACATCTGTGATAGGTATGGCAGAACACGGTAACACCTCGCTGACAGAATGCCATTAATGTTTACAGTGTTGTAACCTTCCCGTAAAATGCCGGCACACTTTAACCGCCACCAGAATCCCCCCTGAATTGAGGTCGTTAAATGAGACTCAGGAAATACAATAAAAGTTTGGGATTGTTGTCATTAATCGCGGGTACTGTATTACTCAGTGGCTGTGATTCTGCGCTTCTCAACCCAAAAGGACAGATTGGACTCGAGCAACGTTCGTTGATACTGACCGCCCTCGGGCTGATGTTGATCGTCGTTATCCCTGCCATCTTGATGGCTATCGGTTTTGCCTGGAAATATCGGGCAACTAATAAAGACGCTAAATACAGCCCCAACTGGTCGCACTCGAACAAAGTGGAAGCTGTGGTCTGGACCATTCCTATCCTTATCATCATTTTCCTCGCGGTACTGACCTGGAAAACCACGCACTCGCTCGAACCCAGCAAACCGCTGGCGCACGATGCGAAGCCGGTAACCATTGAAGTTATTGCGATGGACTGGAAATGGTTCTTCATCTATCCGGAGCAGGGTATCGCCACGGTAAATGAAATCGCCTTCCCGGCTAACACCCCGGTGGAATTCAAAATCACCTCTAACTCGGTGATGAACTCCTTCTTTATTCCGCGCCTGGGCAGCCAGATTTACGCAATGGCCGGTATGCAGACCAAACTGCATCTGATCGCGAACGAAGCTGGCACCTACGACGGTATTTCCGCTAACTACAGTGGCGCAGGTTTCTCCGGCATGAAGTTTAAAGCTATTGCTACACCGGATACCGAAACCTTCAACCAGTGGGTGGCTAAAGCCAAGCAATCTCCTCAGGTCATGAACGATATGACGACCTACGAGAAACTGGCGGCCCCAAGCGAATTTAACAAAGTCGAATACTTCTCCAGTGTTAAACCGAATCTGTTTGTTGATGTCATCAACAAATTCATGGGACACGGGAAAAGCATGGACGTGACTCAGTCTGAAGGGGAGCATAACGCCCACGAAGGCATGGACATGAATCACGCGGAAACCTCTCACTAAGGGGCCGAGGAATAATACGATGTTCGGAAAACTTACACTGGATGCAATTCCGTACCATGAGCCCATTATCATGGTTACGGTCGCTGCGATTATCGTCGGAGGTGCGGCGTTACTGGCAGCAATCACTTACTTCGGTAAGTGGTCATATTTGTGGAATGAGTGGCTTACTTCGGTAGACCATAAACGCCTGGGGATTATGTACATCCTGGTGGCGATTGTGATGCTGGTCCGTGGTTTCGCGGACGCCATCATGATGCGAACCCAACAACTGTTGGTTTCCGCTGGCGAAACGGGCTTCCTGCCGCCGCACCACTACGATCAGATCTTTACCGCCCACGGCGTTATCATGATCTTCTTCGTGGCGATGCCGTTCGTTATCGGTCTGATGAACATTGTTGTTCCGTTGCAGATCGGTGCGCGTGACGTAGCCTACCCGTTCCTGAACAACCTGAGCTTCTGGTTCACGGTGGTCGGGGTAATCCTGGTGAACGTTTCCCTGGGGGTCGGCGAGTTCGCGCAGACCGGTTGGGTTGCGTATCCGCCGCTATCGGGGATTGAATACAGTCCTGGCGTGGGGGTCGATTACTGGATCTGGAGTCTTCAGTTATCCGGTATTGGTACGACGCTGACCGGTATCAACTTCTTCGTGACCATCCTGAAGATGCGTGCGCCTGGCATGACAATGTTCAAAATGCCGGTGTTCACCTGGACTGCGCTGTGTACTAACGTCCTGATTATTGTTTCGTTCCCGATTTTAACCGTCACCATTGCGTTGCTAACCCTGGACCGCTATCTGGGCACCCATTTCTTTACCAATGATATGGGCGGCAACATGATGATGTACGTGAACCTGATCTGGGCGTGGGGCCATCCGGAAGTTTACATTCTGGTGCTGCCGGTGTTCGGCGTGTTCTCTGAAGTCACTTCGACGTTCTCCAGAAAGCGCCTGTTTGGTTACACCTCGCTGGTGTGGGCAACCATCGCCATCACGGTTCTGTCGTTCATCGTTTGGCTGCACCACTTCTTCACCATGGGCAGCGGCGCGAACGTTAACGCCTTCTTTGGTATCACCACGATGATTATCGCCATCCCGACTGGGGTGAAGATCTTCAACTGGCTGTTCACCATGTACCAGGGCCGCATCCAGTTCCACTCAGCGATGCTGTGGACTATCGGCTTTATCGTCACCTTCTCTATCGGTGGTATGACCGGCGTACTGCTGGCCGTACCGGGCGCGGACTTCGTATTGCACAACAGTCTGTTCCTGATTGCGCACTTCCATAACGTTATCATCGGCGGTGTGGTGTTCGGTTGCTTCGCAGGTATGACTTACTGGTGGCCGAAAGCGTTTGGTTACACCATGAACGAAACCTGGGGCAAACGCGCCTTCTGGTTCTGGATCATCGGCTTCTTCGTGACCTTTATGCCGCTGTACGCCATGGGCTTCATGGGTATGACCCGTCGCGTAAGCCAGGATATCGACCCGATGTTCATGCCGCTGATGGTCGTGGCTGAAATCGGCGCGCTGCTGATTGCCTGCGGTATTCTGTGCATCGTGTTGCAGATCTTTGTCAGCGTTCGCGACCGCAACAAAAACCGCGATCTGACCGGTGACCCGTGGGGCGGCCGTACGCTGGAGTGGGCAATTGCTTCTCCACCGCCGTTCTATAACTTTGCCATGGTGCCGGAAGTTCACGAGCGTGACGCGTTCTGGGAAATGAAAGAGAAAGGTGAAGCCTACAAACAGCCTGCGCACTATGAAGAAATTCATATGCCGAAAAACAGCGCTGCGGGTATCTACATTGGCTTGTTCAGCACCATCTTCGGTTTCGCGATGATCTGGCATATCTGGTGGCTGGCCATTGTTGGCTTCGCAGGTATCGTGATCACCTGGATTGCGAAAAGCTTTGATGAGGACGTGGATTACTACGTACCAGTTGCCACTGTCGAGAAACTGGAAAACCAGCATTTCGACGAAATTACCAAAGCAGGGCTGAAAAATGTCAACTGAGAGCATTAATGAAGCACTTGCCCATGGCAACCATGAACATGGGCACCACCACGATGCAGGAGCCAATAAAGTCTTTGGCTTCTGGATCTACCTGATGAGCGACTGCATTCTCTTTGCATGTCTGTTTGCGACCTATGCCGTTCTGGTGAACGGCACTGCCGGGGGACCGACCGGCAAGGACATTTTCGAACTGCCGTTTGTGCTGGTTGAAACTTTCCTGCTGCTGTTCTCCTCCATCACGTATGGCATGGCGATGATCGCCATGAACAAGAACAACCAGGGCCAGGTCATGTCCTGGCTCGCCCTGACCTTCCTGTTCGGGGCCGGCTTCGTGGGGATGGAAATCTATGAATTCCATCACCTGATTGCCGAGGGCTTTGGTCCGGATCGCAGTGGTTTCCTGTCTGGCTTCTTTGCGCTGGTAGGCACCCACGGTCTGCACGTGACGTCCGGTCTGATCTGGATGGCAATCATGATGATTCATGTTTCCCGTCGCGGCCTGACCCATAACAACCGCGCCCGCCTGATGTGCCTGAGTATGTTCTGGCACTTCCTGGATGTGGTCTGGATTTGCGTATTCTCTGTAGTCTATCTGATGGGGGCGATGTAATGAGTCATTCTACCGATCACGCTGGCGCTCATCACGGCGGTGTAAAAACCTACCTGGTCGGGTTCATCCTGTCAGTTATTCTGACCGTGATCCCGTTCTGGATGGTCATGAACGGCACTGCCTCGCATGGCACGCTTCTCGGTGTGGTTGTGGCAACAGCGGTTGTTCAGATTCTGGTTCACCTGGTGTGCTTCCTGCACATGAACGCCTCCTCTGAGGAGCGCTGGAACCTGGTGGCTTTTGTCTTTACGTTGCTGATTATCGCAATCGTAGTGGTAGGTTCTATCTGGATCATGTGGAGCCTTAACGAGAACATGATGGTTCACTAAGAGCGGCACGTATGATTAAGCAATACCTGCAAGTCACGAAACCAGGAATTATTTTCGGCAATTTAATTTCTGTCATTGGGGGATTTTTGCTGGCCTCGAAGGGCAGTATTGATTATTCCCTGTTCATTTACACGCTGGTAGGCGTATCGCTGGTAGTGGCTTCGGGTTGTGTTTACAACAACGTCATTGACCGTGATATCGACCGCAAGATGGAAAGGACGAAAAACCGGGTGCTGGTAAAAGGCCTGATTTCGCCGAACGTAACGCTGGTTTACGCTACCTTGTTGGGTATTGCTGGCTTCATGCTGCTGTGGTTCGGCGCGAATCCGCTCGCCATGTGGCTGGCCGTAATGGGCTTTGTGGTTTATGTCGGCGTTTACAGCCTGTACATGAAACGCAACTCCGTTTACGGCACGCTGATTGGCAGCCTGTCCGGCGCTGCGCCACCGGTGATTGGCTACTGCGCGGTAACCAACGAGTTTGATACCGGCGCGGCTATCCTGCTGGCTATCTTTAGCCTCTGGCAGATGCCGCACTCCTACGCGATTGCCATCTTCCGGTTTAAGGATTATCAGGCGGCAAACATTCCGGTTCTGCCGGTCGTGAAAGGGATTTCGGTCGCGAAAAACCATATCACGCTGTACATCATCGCTTTCGCCGTGGCGACGCTGATGCTCACCCTGGGCGGTTACGCCGGATATAAATATCTGGTGGTGGCTGCGGCAGTGAGCGTCTGGTGGCTCGGTATGGCGCTTAAGGGCTACAAAGTGGAAGACGACAGAGTGTGGGCACGTAAACTGTTCGTGTTCTCCATCGTCGCTATCACGTCCCTGAGCTTTATGATGTCAGTCGATTTTATGGTGCCCGACTCGCATAATCTTTTGACTTACGTCTGGTAATTTCTACAAAGGGTGCTGCGGCACCCTTTTTTCATAACGCCTTCCTCGCTTAATCCCTGTAATATTCGCACACCAACCGGTAATGACCCTCCCCTCCATCCTGTACCCAGGATAATTCGAGTGGCAGGACCACGCCCAGTGGGCTTTGAACAGCGCTTGCGCTGGCCCCTAAGGCTGAGTAACGCACCTGCAACCTGAAGTATGAGAGGTATATACTGGTGCCGGTTTTTCTTCTGAGGTGGTAATGAACGACAATAAAATGACCCCGCTTGAGCGACGCGCGACATGGGGCCTGGGAACCGTTTTTTCGCTCCGAATGTTGGGCATGTTTATGGTGTTACCGGTTCTCACCACGTACGGCATGGCGCTGCAGGGTGCCAGCGAAGCGTTAATCGGCCTGGCGATCGGCATTTATGGCCTGGCGCAGGCGGTATTTCAAATCCCATTCGGTCTGCTGTCTGACCGCATTGGCCGTAAACCGTTAATCATCGGCGGACTGGCGATTTTTGTATTGGGCAGCGTCATCGCGGCGCTGACTGATTCGATCTGGGGCGTGATTTTAGGGCGCGCCCTGCAGGGCTCCGGCGCGATTGCCGCGGCGGTGATGGCGTTGCTCTCCGACTTAACCCGCGAGCAAAACCGCACCAAAGCGATGGCGTTCATCGGCGTCAGTTTCGGCGTCACTTTCGCGATTGCGATGGTGGTGGGCCCCATCGTTACCCACGCGCTGGGCCTGCATGCGTTGTTCTGGATGATTGCTGTCCTGGCCACCCTGGGCATTCTGCTGACGCTGTGGGTCGTGCCCAACAGCGAGAACCACGTCCTCAACCGTGAATCGGGCATGGTGAAAGGCTGCTTCAGCAAAGTGCTGGCGAATAAAAAATTACTCAAGCTCAACATCGGCATTATGTGCCTGCATATTCTGCTGATGTCGACATTCGTCGCCCTGCCCCACCAGCTGGAAGCGGCAGGTTATCCCACAGCGGATCACTGGAAAATCTACCTGGTCACCATGCTGATTGCCTTCGCCTCCGTGGTGCCGTTCATTATTTATGCGGAAGTCAAACGCCGCATGAAGCGGGTTTTCGTGTTTTGCATTATGGTCATCGCCATTGCCGAAGTGGTGCTGTGGGGCGCCGGTCCGCTGCTGTGGCAGCAAATCCTCGGTATTCAGCTGTTCTTTGTGGCATTTAACCTGATGGAAGCCTTGCTGCCGTCGCTGATCAGTAAAGAGTCGCCCGCGGGTTATAAAGGCACGGCGATGGGCGTCTACTCCACCAGCCAGTTCCTTGGTGTGGCGATCGGCGGTTCACTGGGTGGCTGGCTGGCACAATATTTCGATACCCAAACGGTCTTTCTGGCAGGCGCGGTGCTGGCAGCACTGTGGTTGCTGGTAGGCTTCAGTATGGAAGAGCCGCCGTACGTGAGCAGCATTCGCGTCGAACTGCCGGAAGAGGTGCAGGCGGATGAGGCGTTGAAAGCGCGGCTGTTAGCCAAAGCGGGCGTCAGCGAAGCGGTGGTCGTGCCGCAGGAACACAGCGCGTATGTGAAGATCGACAGTAAAGTCACGAACCGCTTTGAGATTGAGCAGGTCGTCAAAGGTCTGGCATAAAAAAGGCCGGTTACCCGGCCTTCTCTTAATCGCGAAAGTTTTTAAACTGGAACGGCTGGCCTAAATCGCCGCCGCGCACCAGCGCCATCACGGCCTGCAAATCGTCACGCGATTTTCCGGTTACGCGAATCTCTTCGCCCTGGATCTGCGCCTGCACTTTAAGCTTGCTGTCTTTAATCAGCTTAACGATTTTCTTGGCGATGGTGGTTTCGATGCCCTGTTTCAGTTTGGCATCCACGCTCCAGTTTTTACCGCTGTGTACGAACTCTTCCGGCACCTCGATGGAACTGCCTTCAATACCGCGTTTCAGCAGTTTGGCGCGCAGAATATCGATCAGCTGGTTAACCTGGAAGTCGGACTCGCTCAGCACCTTAATGGTCTGGTTTTTGTCGTTCAGTTCGAATTCCGCCGTTACGCCGCGAAAATCGAAACGCGACTCCACTTCGCGGCTCGCGTTATCTACCGCGTTGCGAACTTCCTGAAGATCGACCTCGGAAACGATGTCAAAAGATGGCATGTTTTGTTCTCCCTCTCTCTGTGTGCGTTGCATAATACCCGCAACGTTACATAAAACAACACGTATCAGCCCCCAGGACAACAGCATAGCCGACAGCGCTATACTACAACCACCTGGCTTTACGCAGGTGAGGAGGAATCATGAAAATTACCGTACTGGGATGCGGTGCATTAGGGCAACTGTGGCTGACAGCCCTGCTCAGACAAGGTCATGAGCTACAAGGCTGGCTGCGCATTCCGCAGCCGTTTTGCGGTATCAATTTACAGGAAAGCGATGGCAGCATTTTTAATGCCTCGATCATCGCTAACGATCCCGACTTTCTGGCGCAAAGCGATTTATTGTTGGTGACGCTCAAAGCGTGGCAAGTCTCCGATGCGGTACTGCCGCTGACAAAACTACTGCCCGCGACCAGTCCTGTTTTGCTGATTCACAACGGCATGGGAACGCTGGAAGAGCTGAAACGGGTTCAACACCCGCTGCTGATGGGGGTGACGACGCATGCCGCCAGGCGTGACGGCAGCGTGATAACTCATGTCGCTAACGGGATTACGCATATCGGCCCGGCGAAGCCAGGCGTTAATGATTACAGCGATCTGGCGGAGCGTCTGCATGCGGCGTTGCCGGACGTCGCCTGGCATAACGACATTAATGCCTCATGCTGGAAAAAGCTCGCGGTAAACTGCGTCATCAATCCGTTAACCGCGCTGCTGGACTGCCCGAACGGCGAACTTCGCTATCACCACGAACACATTGAAATGATCTGCCAGGAGGTGGCGCTGGTCATGGTGCGCGAGGGGTATCACACCTCGGCGGAAAGCCTGTACGACTTCGCCACAGAGGTGATAGAGAGTACCGCCGACAATATTTCCTCAATGCTGCAGGACATCCGCATGCAGCGCCATACGGAAATTGATTACATCACGGGATATTTGCTGCGTCGCGCCCGCGCACACGGGCTGACACTTCCCGAAAACAGCCGTCTTTATGAACGCGTCAAGCGTAAGGAGAATGAGTATGAACGTCTCGGCACTGGTATGCCTGGCGCCTGGCACTGAAGAGACCGAAGCCGTTACCACCATCGACGTACTGGTGCGCGGCGGGATAACGGTGACGACGGCCAGCGTGGCCAGCGATGGCGACCTCACCCTCGTCTGTTCGCGAGGTGTTAAGCTGCTCGCGGATGCCCCGCTGGTGGAAGTGGCAGATGGCGACTATGACGTGATTGTGCTGCCCGGCGGACTCAAAGGCGCGGAGTGTTTTCGCGACAGCCCGCTGCTGGTAGAAACCGTACGCCAGTTCCATCTGTCAGGACGGCTGGTGGCGGCAATGTGTGCGTCGCCAGGGACGGTGCTGATCCCGCACGATCTGTTCCCGCTCGGCAACATGACCGGTTTTCCCGGCCTGAAAGAGACTATCCCGGCGGATAAATGGATGGATAAACGCGCCTATTATGACGATCGCGTAAAGCTGTTAACCAGTCAGGGGCCGGGCACCAGCATGGATTTCGCGCTCAAAATCATTGACCTGCTGGTGGGTAAAGAAAAAGCCGCCGAGGTGGCGGCTCAGTTAGTACTGGCTTCGGGTATCTATAACTACCGCGACTGACCGACGTTGCGCCCTAAAACCAGGGCGCACCGCTCATCACGTTACTGTAAAACAGCATTCTGCCAGCTATCTCGCCGGTGAAAACCAGCGCGATTGCCAGCACACCCGCCCAGGGCGCGAACTTACCCTGACGAAGCAACACAAACACCACCCCCCCTGTCACAATGCTGGCGAGCAGTTGCCACCACAGCAGCAAACTCGCCGCGTCCGCGCCAGGAAGGCGGTAACGCCACACCACCGCGCAGGCCACTGCCGCTACGCCGACCACGATCCCCAGTTGCAGGCGACGCGCCACATCGCTGCCCCACAGCCTTGCAAACACCGCAATGGATACAAATCCCAGCAGCAATGCACAGCCGACAAACGCCAGTTGCGTCGCCGCGCTATGCCATAACGGATGCAGGACCATCTGATAATAAACCTGCGAGCTGACCAGAATGGCGATAAACCCCAACAACACGGCAATCAGGCCCACCAGCGTGGTCAACCTGGCATTAACGTTAATCCACACCATCAGCAGCCATAAGGTCGTCAGCGCGTTCAACAGGAAAAACGCCACCACTTCACGGCTCAGCCACGAATGCGCCAGGCCATAAAGGGCGCGCGGCGCACCGGTGGGCGCTCCCAGATGCGCGACAGACGCCAGCGACCCTATAACGGTAACCAGCCAGACAAACAGCGCGACCCGCTTTAACGTCTGCGGCGCAAAAACCGGCGTGGCGCGTTGTTGCCCGATGATCACGGCCAGCAGCGCGCCGATGCCCCACTGCGTCAGCACCGTGAAGAAAACCAGCGGAAGTTCAAAATGTTCCATAATCCCTCCTTACTCATCCGCCGGAACAATCACCACGTTCGGGTGGCTGATTGTGTGATCCGGCATGTAATAGCGTTTCTCCACCAGTGCCCAGTCGGTCTGATGCAGGGCGCGCAGTTGCTCAATCTCCCCGAAGCGCAACACCCCACCCGGGCAAGATTCGACGCAGCGCGGTTGCATTCCCTGATCGATATACTCGGCGCACATGTTGCATTTGCTGGTTTTCCCTTCCGCCGGGTCGAATACCGGCGCGTTATACGGGCAGGCCATAATGCACATGCGGCAGCCGATACACCGTTCGTGATCCTGGACCACAATGCCGTCGGGACGTTTGGTATAGGTGCCAGCCGGGCACACTTTCAGACACTGCGGGTCGTCGCAGTGGTTGCAGGACATGGAAATAAAGCCCTGGGTATTGGGGTTATCGGTGGTGAACTCGCGCACCCGACGCCACAGCACGCCAGGCGGGTTATCGTGTTCCGACTTACACGCCATGCTGCAGGTCTTACAGCCGTAGCAATTTTTTATGTCGATCAGAAATCCGTATTGCTTCGCCATGATTACGCCTCCCTTCTTACATCAACCAGGGTGCTGTTACAGCAGTGCCCGTTACTGAGCAGATCCACCTGATCGTTAGTGACATGACTGCTGCTACCGCCCTGCTGTTCCCACCAGCCGTTTTCCAGCGACACCACTCCTTTTTTAATGTGCGTGGTGACGTCAGCAATAGCGCGATGCTCGCCGCGGTGGTTAAACACCGTGACCCATTCGCCATGCTGGATCCCGCGGCGGCGGGCGTCTTCCGGATGGATCATCACGTTCGGTTTGTCGCGCTGAACTTCGAGGATCCACGGGTTCATGCCGTGGCTGGAGTGCACGCTGCGCGCCAGTTTGCGCTGGACCGCAAACAACGGATATTTCTGCGCTAACGCCGGCGAGCCCTTCACCGATTCGCTCACCTGCATCCAGGTCACCACCGGCGAGAAGTTTTTCTTTTGCCACTCTTCGATAAACAGGTTGGCTTTTTTCGTGGTGGTGCGAAACTCCCCGTCTTTAAAGGGTATCCAGTCTCCTTCTACCGGCCTGACCGGGCCTTTTGCCAGCATCTCACGGGTGATCCCGGAGCCTTCAAGACAGGCGTCGATGTAATGCTCAATCGGTTTATTGAACACCTCGCCGAAGCCGAACCGCTCCGCCAGGCGGGCGAAAATCCAGTAATCGGGTTTGGCCTCTCCCGGCGGCTCGACGGCTTTTTCCATCAGTTGCACATAGTGACTGCGCACCCCGGCCATCAGGCTCACATCTTCGAAAATGGTGGTGACCGGCAACACCAGATCGGCATACAGCGCCGATGAGGTCATTAGGTTGTCGGCGACCACCACGAAGGGCACCTTCTTAAAGGCTTCACGCACCATGTTGGTATTGGGCAACTGGGTCATCGCGCCCATTGTCATGTTCCACCAGAATTTAATCGGGTTGGGTTTGCCCTTGACCACCCACTCGCCGATTTTCGACACCGGAATAGGCGGAATTTTTTTGACGTTCGGCGCGGGGGGAATAATCGGTGAGAACTTCGCCATCTGGCGTGCGCCACCGGCATCGCACACGCCTGCGCCGCGTTTGCCGATGTTGCCGGTGATCAGCGCTAAATAGAACTGGCTGGCGGCCACATAGGTGCCGAATTCGGTGCGCTGGGCGCCGGACATGTTCTGCACAATCATTGACGGCGTGGTGGTGGTGTAATCGTGGGTGAGACGAATAATCGTATGTTCGGGAATGTCGGTTTCCGCGCTGACTTTCGCCAGCGTCCAGGGCTTCGCCTGCCGGTAGATCTCGCTCATCACCGTGCTATACGGGCTGTCTGGCGGTAACTCTTCATTAAGCAGCGCAGGCACGATCCCGGCACTGTCGTGGCGCACCAACGTTTTGCTGAGCGTATCGAATACCAGATAGCTGTCCGGATCGTCCGGATTCTGGCGCAACAGTTTCTGCTGCTCATCCACCAGATAAACCGCGCCGGTATGGGCGCGTAAGAACGGCGCATCGTAGCGTTGTTCTTCCACGATGATTTTGATCATCCCCAGCGCCAGGGCGATATCCGTCCCGGGAACAATGGGGATCCATTCATCGGCCTTTGCCGCAGTTTCGTTAAAGCGCGGGTCGATAACCACTATCCGCGTGCCGTTCTTCTGCGCCTCGGCGTAGTTTTTCCAGTAGGCGTGCATGGTGACTGCCGGGTTGTTGCCCCAGCACAGAATGAAACGGCTGTCTTTAATGGTGTCGCGGGTATCGGCGTAACGCAGCCCCAGCATAGGCGTCATCGAGGCCGTCACCGCCGCGCAGCACAGCGAACCAATTTGTTTGGTCGAGCCGCCGAGATAATCGAAAAACGCTTTGCCCATGTCGTTTTTAATGGAGTCCATATTCCCGGCATGGGTCGTGATCAACAACCCTTCATTGCCTTGTTCGGCAATCACGGTGCGGATCTCTTTTTCAATCCTGTCCAGCGCGTCATCCCAGGTGATGGGTTTGAATTTGCCTTCGCCCTTTTCGCCGGTACGTAACAGCGGCTGGGTTAAACGCAGCGGGTGATAAACCCATTTGGTGCGGCTAATACCGCGCAGGCAGCATTTGACGTTGAAGTCTTTACTCGCCTCGATTTTGACCAGGCGATCCTGCCAGACCCAGGCCGTCAGGTTGCAGTGCAAACACTCCATCGCACAGGTCGAACGGTAGGTTTTATAGTCAGAGAGCTTGAGGGGTATGCGGCGTAACGTTTCGGCATTCGCTTTACCGGTAGTAAAAAAACACGGGCTTAGCGATGCCAGCCCGATAACACCCAGCCCTTTTAAAAGGGTTCTTCGTTGCAAACGGTATTGGGTCAGTGCTTCCATAATAAATCCTCCAGTTGTTCACCATTAGTGAACCACGGTACACAATTAGTGTACTTGAGGATTATCAACGAATACCTCTTTTCAGGTAGGAAGCAAATCTGCTTTATCGTTAACCCCTTGCGGAAACGAAAGATGATAAAATAACGCGCAATAATAAAGAGGCCGTTATATGACTGAAAACGTACAGGGTGTTAATTCCGTTGATATTGCCGTCGCTATTTTGCATTACCTCGCCAGTCAACGTGGACGTGCCCGTGCAAGCGCTATCGCCAGCGGCTGCGGTTTATCGAAAAGCCGCTTACATAAATATCTGGTTTCTCTCTCGCGTACCGGCCTTCTCATCCAGGATGAAAGCGGCCATTACTGTCTGGGAGAAGCATTAATAAAACTTGCCAATGCCGTCCCTGGCAATGAGGATGTCATTACCCGTGTGAACCCGGTGTTATGTGATTTTCGCGATCGGATGAATTATTCGACCGGCGTTGCGATTCCCACCCCGGATGGTCTGGTACTTCGCCACTATCACCGCAGCTTCAAAAACGTTGATATCGATTTTCTCGACAACACGCCCGTCCCGCTGGAGGCCAGCGCCGCCGGTCTGATCTTTATGAGCTATGGCTCTTATCCTTCTCCCAGCGCGGAAGAGCGCGTACAGATAGAACGCGTCCGCCAGCAAGGCTATGCGGTGCGTTATAAACCGACCCACGGTATTCCCGGCGCGCAGTCTGTTGCCTGCCCTGTCTGCGACAGTCAGGGAAACCTTGTGGCAATCGGCGTCACCATGGGGTTTTTTGATAATGATGATGAGATTAGCCGGGTCGCCGAGGCGTTAAAAAGCGCATTACGCCAGATTCGTTTATAACAGCGGTGTATTTGAGAATGCCCCGTTGTGTTATAACCTCCATGAATAATTAGCGAATACAGATGCCGCATGACAGCGGCACGTCCTCTTTCTTTTCGGCGCGACAAGGAGTACCCGTGTCATTAAGTCATTTACTGGAACAGGCTCGCCCGGCGATTGAGCCCTGCGTTAGCGCTTTGCCTGCGCCGTTTCCAGCATTTGTCCTGTTTTTTAGCGCCTCCACGGGAAAGGAACGCGCCGATGTACATATCGCGAAAGGGGCAACCTTTAACGAGGCCTGGCTGAACGGCGCAACGACGTTGCAACGCCTTCGCCAGAAGAATGACAAGAATTATCGCTGGCTGCGCATTGATGCGGTAAATAATACCGAAGCGCTGTCATGGGAAGCATTGAAAGCGAAGCTCGGCAAAACCAAGCGCAATTATTTCCGTTTCGGCGTGAGTTTCGATACTGATTTCCATCACGCGATCCTTGAGCAGGAAATCAACGCCAACGCCCTGCTGTATCAGGGAACCGAAGGCGTCGCCACGCCCAACGCCGCTAATCTGGCGCATTACGCCCGTTACCGCTTCGGGGTGAAGCTGGAATGGCCGACGCAGGACGACCAGACTCTTTGGCGTTTCACTACCCGGGGCGTATTTTGCGATGGTGAAAAATGTCACACGTTAACGCCCCAGGGCCGTAACGCCGGGTATCGTCAGATGTTGCGCTGGCAGCAGTCGCTGGAGCCGATGATCCACAGCGCCACGGATTACCTGGCCCGCCAGGTAAAAAAATCGGGCCGCTATGATTACGGCTGGTTTCCCTGCTTCGATCGCGCCATCCCCACCTACAACACCTTACGCCATGCCAGCTCGACCTACGCCTTGCTGGAAGGCTGGGAAATTACCCGCGATCCAGCGCACTTTGCAGCGATCGAACGGGCATTACAGGATCTCAGCGGCGAACTGATTAAAACCTTTGCCCTGCCGGACGGCGGCGAGGCCGATTTCCTGGTGGATACCGGCGATGAGATCAAACTCGGCGGTAATGCGGTGGCGATCCTGGCGATGGCGAAATACACCGAACTGACCGGCAACCGACATTACGTTGAGCAAATGATCCGGCTGGCGAAAGGCATCGCCTTTATGCAACGCCCACAAACCGGCGGTTTTGTGCATGTCCTGCATGCGGCGGATTTATCCCTGAAAGCCGAACAGCGGATTATCTATTACGATGGCGAAGCCGCGTTCGCCCTGATGCGGTTATATGAGCTGACCCAGGATGCGCAGTGGCTGGCCATCGTTGAAAAGGCCGTGAATTACTTTATCGAACAAAAGCACTGGCAGGCTCACGATCACTGGCTGAGCTACTGCATTAATGAGCTGACGCGCTACCGGCCACAAGAACGCTATTACCAGTTCGGGCTGGATAATGTGCGCGATCATCTCGATTTCGTGATTAACCGGGTGACGACCTATCCGACCCTGCTGGAACTGATGATGGCGGCTTCACACATGATTGCCCGGCTTGCCGGGTCAGACCATCGTCATCTGTTAAACGATTTTGACCTCGACAAATTTAATCTGGCGCTGGAAACCCGCGCCCGCTATCTGGCCAACGGCTTCTTCTGGCCTGAGCTGGCGATGTTTTTTAAAAACCCGGCGCGTATCGTCGGCAGTTTTTTTATTCGCCATCACAGCTTCCGGGTCAGGATTGACGATGTGGAGCATTACCTGTCCGGCTACGTGGCGTATTACAAATACCGGGCCAGCACAGCGGCCCCCGCTTCCGTTAGCGTGACGCCCCAGGCGCAATAACGGACGGCACCTGATGCGCGGATTGATTGCAGCACCTCGCAACGCACGCTGGCCGTTCAGGGCATTGCCCTTCTGGCTGGCGTGGCTTCTGGCGATCTCGCCGGGGATTGAGGCGGACTGGGATTTTGTCGCGATTGATAACAGCACCCAGCGCCTCTACGGCGTTGCCACGCCGCAGGCTCAGCGCCGCATCGACGACTGGGCGGCGCTGTTGAAAAATCCCCCACAGGGGGAAGTGCGTGAAAAACTTAACCGGGTAAATCAATTTTTTAATAAACGTCTCGAATTTAAAGACGATATTGTGGTGTGGCGTCAGCAGGATTACTGGGCGACGCCCATCGAGTTTTTGCGCAAAGGTGCCGGCGACTGTGAAGATTACGCCATCGCTAAATACCTCACTTTGCGCGAAATGGGGGTTCCGGCCAGCCAGTTGCGGATCACCTACGTTAAAGCGTTGCAGTTAAATCAGGCGCATATGGTCGTCACCTGGTATTCGACACCGAATGCCATCCCTCTGGTGCTTGATAACTTAAAAGATGCGATTTTACCCGCTACCCAGCGTCCCGACCTGTTGCCCGTCTACGCCTTCAACGGCGAAGGCATGTGGCTGCCCCAGGCCGGGGGAAATAAACGCGTGGGTGACAGTAAACGTCTTTCCCGTTGGCAGGATCTTCTGACCCGAATGCGTGCAGAAGGATTTGTGATTAATGAATAGGAAGTAGCCATGTCCTTATATAAACAGCTACTGATCGGCATTTGTCTGTTCACGCTGGTGATTTTTTGCGGGAATTTCTTTGTCTCGCTGGAAAGCTCGCGTGAGCAGTACCGAAACCAGTTGAGCGCTCATGCCCAGGATGCCGCCACCGCACTTGGCGTCTCGTTAACCGCTAATATCGACGATCCCACCATGGTGGAATTAATGGTGAGTTCCATCTTCGACAGCGGCTATTTTTCCCGCATTCGGGTGGTGGATATCAAAACCGGCAAAGTGATTCAGGAACGCAACGACGCCCCTCAAAGCGCCGATGTGCCCGGCTGGTTCGCCGAACTGGTGCATATCAATCCCGGCCAGGGCGACGCCATCGTTTCGCGCGGGTGGGAGCAGGTCGCGCGGGTTGAAGTCATTAGCCATCCCATGTTCGCGCTGACGCGTCTGTGGAATAACATGATCGGCAGCCTGCTGTGGCTACTCGGCTGTAGCGCGCTTGGCCTGCTGGGGGCAATGCTGCTGTTACGCCGTCAGCTGCGTCCGCTGAATTACATCGTCGAGCAGGCTACCGCTATCAGCCGTCGAGAATTCCTCAATTTGCCTGCCCTGCCGAAAACGCCGGAGTTCCGCCGGGTCATTGAAACCATCAATATGATGGTCACCCAGCTCAAAGCGCTGTTTAACGAACAGGCCCAACGCACCGAAGCGCTGCGCCAGGAAGCCTATAACGATAGCCTGACCGGGCTCAGCAACCGTCGCGCTTTTGATATTCATCTGCAATCGCGCCTGAGTGATGAAGAGAACGCCTCGGGGCATCTTATTCTGATCCGCTTGCAGGATCTGGCGGGCCTGAACCAGCGGACGGGCGGCGCAAAAACAGATGAACTGCTCAAAGCGGTCGCCACTATTATGACGCACGTGCAAAGCCGTTTCTTCCACGGCGACGGGCTGCTGGCCCGCGTTCGCGGGGGCGAATTCGCTCTGATTACGCCGACCATTTTGCCTCAGGAAATGGAAACCCTGATGGGCACGTTGGCCTCACAGTTTAAAACGCTCTATGAAACCGGAATGAGCGACGTCACCCCGGTGGCGCATTTCGCGCATGCGGATTTTTATTATGGCGACACGCCGCAAGCAGTGCTGATCCGCGCTGATAACCTGCTTGCCATGGCGGAAACGGAAATGAGCTATTTCGCCAGCCAGTCCCGCTCGCTGGTGGTGGTCACCGATGACGACCATCACACCTGGCATCATCGTCTGGCGGCAGTATTGCAGACAGAATCCTTCGAGCTCTACTCACAGCCGGTCTACCAGTGCAACTCCCGACAGGTTATTTTGCACCATAAAATCCTGGCGCGTATCAAAGCGCAAAACGGCGACATTATTCCGGCAGGACGTTTTATGCCGTGGATACATCGCCTTGGCTTAGGTAAGCGCATGGACCAGGTGATGGTGAGACAAACACTGCGCGAAATGGCGAAATCCCAGGACAACTTTGCCCTGAGCATCAGCGGCGAAAGCGTAGCCGACGACGCCAGCCTGGATGCATTACTCAGTCCGCTGAAAAGTGCGCCGCATCTCGCATCGCGTCTGACTCTGGAACTGGATGAGAACGAACTGCCCGATCCGGAGCGCGTCAGCGCCATCATGACTCGCCTGAAAGAAGCTGGCTGCAATCTGGGTATTCAGCACTTCGGCGGACGTTTTCACCTTATCGGCAACCTGCCGCAATGGGGTCTGGCGTGGATCAAAGTGGACGGCAGTTACATTCGCAACTTGAATAAAGAAGAAGACAAGAAACTATTCATCCAGGCGATCTACTGGGCGACCCGGCAGATTAATTTACCGCTGATTGCCGAGCGCGTCGAAACCATGGGCGAGCTGGCAGAGCTGGAAAAAATTGGTTTGTACGGCGCAATGGGACGGTTCTTTGGCGATGCCAGCACGATGCGCCAGTCCACTACAGCCGCGACGGATAAGCCCCATCACCCGGCAGAAATCCGCTAACAGGAGCGACTATGCATTACATCGAACGGGATTCATCAGGACGGATCATCCGCGTGGCAGCCGCGCCTTTTGTTGGCATGACGGAAGAGCAGCAGGATTTTACGCCGGAGATGGACGAATGGCTTAAAAAACAGGACGCACGTACCGCGACGCTGTTGCAACTTCAGCGCAGCGATCTGGAAATGGTTCGCGTACTGGAAGATTTAATTGAAGTCTTAATGACTAAAGGCGTGATCAGTATTACTGACCTTCCCTGGGCCGCTCAGACTAAATTAATGAATCGCGCGCAGGCGCGTCGTCAATTAAGCGGGCTGGAAGGATTAATAAATGATGACGATGAACAATTAATTTAACTTAAGTTTTGTATTATTAATGTTAATTAATTTTTAAATTTCATCGCAGACCTACTAATAATAGTAGCCGATTAAAAAATATTCAGACCCTTCCTCACTTTATCGCGGTCTGCCCTTGCGGCAGGCCTCTGCGCGAATCATTTATCTCTTGAATATATTGTATGAAAAGCGGTTTAATACCGCTGCGAATGCAGCACAAAATCATCTTTTATTATTATTGTCATTTACATTAGAAATGCTCACTGATGTCCCTTCAGGTTTCTTATTTACACAGCATAAAGGGACGCACTAACAAAAATAAAAATATTGAAGGAAGTTCTCTATGAGTGGAGCTGTTGGCCTGGTTAAGGCAGTTATTGGACAAGTTTTCGTTGTATCTACCGATGGAACGCAACGCCTGTTAATTGAAGGCGACAGAATTTTTGAAGGCGAGCAAGTGCTTACTGGCGCGGCAGGCGCGGTGACACTTTCTCTTGCCGATGGTAAAACCCTCGATCTTGGCCGTGATACCGTTTGGGATGCAAACGGTATTACCCTTCCTTCTGCTTCTGACCAGGCCGATGTCGCCGCGCTGCAACAGGCGATTGCCGATGGTATGGACCCGACACAAACGCTCGATCCAACGGCTGCAGGCCCACAAGCTGGCGCTACGGGCGCCGGTACGCCGGGTGGAGGCGGAGCACACACCCACGTTGTTCTTGATCTGACAGGCGAAATCCTCGATCCCAGCGCCGGCTATCCGACCACCGGTCTCGACTTCCCCAACGACACACCATTAGAAGAACTCACGTTGTTGGATGAAGGCGATGCTGATGCAGACGCCGACGCGGATGCGGATGCAGACGCTGATGCCGATGCCGACGCGGATGCGGATGCTGATGCTGATGCGGATTCCGACGCAGACGCGGATGCCGACTCTGACGCAGATGCGGATGCTGATGCTGATGCTGATGCTGATGCGGATTCCGACGCAGACGCGGATGCCGACTCTGACGCGGATGCGGATGCGGATGCCGATGCCGATGCCGACGCGGATGCTGATTCAGATGCCGACGCAGATGCCGATTCCGATGCAGATGCGGACGCAGATGCGGATGCTGATGCCGACGCGGATGCAGATGCGGACGCTGACGCCGATGCTGATGCAGACGCCGATGCAGATGCCGATTCCGACGCGGATGCCGACGCGGATGCTGACGCCGACTCCGACGCCGATGCTGATTCCGATGCAGACGCCGATGCGGATGCAGACGCAGACGCCGACGCTGATGCTGACGCAGACGCCGATGCGGATGCGGATGCAGATTCCGATGCAGATGCAGATGCTGACGCCGATTCTGACGCTGATGCAGACGCGGACGCGGATGCAGACGCAGATGCCGACGCGGATGCCGATGCCGATTCCGATGCGGATGCGGATGCAGATTCCGACGCAGATGCCGACGCCGATGCAGACGCAGACGCAGACGCCGACGCTGATGCCGATGCGGACGCCGATGCCGACGCAGACGCAGATGCGGACGCCGATGCGGATGCCGACGCTGATGCCGACGCGGACGCAGACGCGGACGCGGATGCCGACGCGGATGCGGATGCGGATTCCGACGCCGACGCTGATGCCGATGCCGATGCTGATTCCGACGCAGACGCTGACGCCGACGCCGACGCCGATGCCGATGCCGATGCCGATGCCGATGCCGATTCTGACGCGGATGCAGATGCCGACG
>OKCK01000009.1_pt1 | contig 132966 bp, 121 predicted proteins | sample 1614961 | NCBI WGS metagenome assembly OKCK01 (sample SAMN04436984, study PRJEB24849) | human gut metagenome | biome: human gut; feature: NICU; material: stool | host: Homo sapiens | place: USA: Saint Louis, MO | collected 2010-07-31
CGACACGGTAACGATACCGATGTATTCGCCCACGAAGAACAGACCGAATTTCATCCCGGAATATTCAATGTGGTAACCATCCGCCAGTTCCTGCTCAGCTTCCGGTTGGTCAAACGGGTGACGGTGACAAACCGCTACGCCGGCAATCGCAAAGGTCAAAAAGCCAAAGAACTGCGGAATGACGTTCCAGATGTCCGCCTGGTTGTTAACGATGTCGGTCATGTTGAATGAACCGGCCTGCGCCACAACGCCCATCAGGGAAAGCCCCAAAAATACTTCATAGCTCAGGGTTTGCGCGGATGCGCGCATCGCCCCCAGCAGGGAGTATTTGTTGTTGCTCGACCAGCCTGCGAACAGCACCGCGTAAACCGCGAGGCCTGCCATCATCAGGAAGAACAGGATCCCGATGTTCAGATCGGCCACCACCCAGTTCGGGCTGACCGGCACGATTGCGAAGGCCAGCAGCAGCGAGGTGAAGGCAATCATCGGCGCCAGGGTAAAGATGACACGGTCCGTAAAGCGCGGAACCCAGTCTTCTTTAAAGAACATTTTGATCATGTCCGCGACCAGCTGGAGCGAACCGCCCCAGCCCACGCGGTTCGGTCCATAGCGGTTCTGGAACAGACCCAGAAGGCGACGTTCGCCGAAGCTCATGAACGCCCCGCAGGTCACAACCACTAACAGAATGACAACCGCTTTGAGGATGGTCAGCAGAATCTCAATAACATCCGGTGTTAACCAACTCATTGTTGAGCCTCCTGCAGATTCTCAAGGCGCGCACCGGCCAGTACTGGCGCGATACCCGGCATGCCCATCGGTAAGCCGACCTGCCCTGCCGTCAGCCCTTCGGAGATGATCAACGGTAATGTGACGGTTTGGCCTTCGTAATTGAAGGAAACCTTCGCGCCCGCGTTCACGCCAAGCTTCGCGGCGTCTGCCGGATTCAGCTTGATGTAAGGCTGCGGCATACGCTGCTGGAAGACCGGTGAACGCTGGGACATTTCATCGCTGCCAAACAGATGGTAGTAAGGCGCGATACGCCACTCCCCTTCCTGTGCCGCGAATCCTGCCGGTACGTCGCTGAAGTACTCCAGGCCAGTTTCCGACGCTTCGATCAGACGCACGCCCGGATCGCCATGACGCAGTTTACCGCCCACTTCATCCTGGAATTTGTTCCAGGCCTGCGGGGAGTTCCAGCCTGGTGCCCAGGCAAACGGTACCTGGGAACGCGGCGCGTCCGGATGGTTGTTCCCTTCCATGGAGAAAGCGAACATGGTGTCTTTATCCTGCGGCTGGCGCGGTTCATGCACGCTGATATTGGCGCGCATTGCGGTACGGCCACTGTAGCGGTGCGGTTCACGAGCCAGTTTCTGACCGCGAATGCGGAACGAGGCGTCCGGCGCGGCATTTTTGATGCCCGCGAGCTGCGGCAGTTGTTCCACCACGGCATCGATGACATGGTCAAGCTGCGTCCAGTCCACTTCACGGCTCTTCACCGTGCTGTGCAGTGAGTGCAGCCAGCGCCAGCTTTCCAGCATGATAGTGCTGCTGTCGTAATAAGAAGGCTCATAGACCTGGAAGAAACGCTGCGCGCGGCCTTCATTGTTGATGACGGTACCGTCGCTTTCTGCAAAGCTCGCGGTGGACAGCACAAGGTGGGCTTTGTCCATGATCGCGGTGCGCTGATGGTCAATCACCATTACCAGCGGCGCTTTGCTGAGCGCCGCGTCAACGCGGGCCGCAGAAGCGTGGCGATGCAGATCGTTTTCCAGCACGATGACCGCGTCAGCGGCACCGGTTTCCAGCTCGGTAAGGGCATCATCAAGTGTGCCGCCGCCAATCATGCCGAGACCAACACTGTTCACCGCACGGGCAATCATGGTGATCCCTACATCAGCACCACGCCCTTTCAGTGCTTTTGCCACGTTGGCTGCCGCATGAATGACGTCTGCGCTGCCGGCGTTGGTGCCGGAAATGATTAGCGGTTTTTTCGCACCGGCCAGGGCCTGAACGATCACGTCGATCTTGTTTTGCAAATCGCGATCGATGCCGTCAACCGCCGGGGCGCTGTTATCCAGACCATGAGCGATGGCGAAACCTAAACGCGCCTGGTCTTCTACCGGCGCACGGTAGGTCCATGCAGCGATATCATCCAGACGGGTGTTATCCACGTTTGTCACGAACAGCGGGTGTTTTGCGCGCTGGCCGATATTCAGAATGGCCGCAATCTGCCAGTCAGCGACTTTCTGCGCCGCTGCCATTTCACGCGCTTTGCCTTTCACGGCCTGACGCACCGCTAACGCGGCGCGTGCGCCGGTCTGGGTGAGGTCTTCACCGAGGATCAGCACCGCATCGTAGGATTCGATTTCACGCAACGCCGGTGTGTGGATCCCGCTGTTGCGCAGCACGTCGAGCATCAGTTTCAGGCGCTGTTGTTCGCCCGCTGCGATACCGGTATAGAAGTTCTCTGCGCCCACCAGTTCACGAAGGGCGAAGTTGCTCTCCACACTGGCGCGCGGGGAACCGATACCGATGACTTTCTTAGACTGGCGCAGAATATCCGCCGCGCCCTGCATCGCCTGTTCGGCGTTCAGGGTAATCCAGTCATCGCCACGGCGCTGAGCTGGCCGACGCGGACGGTCTTTCAGGTTGACATAGCCATAACCGAAACGACCACGGTCACACAGGAAGTAGTGGTTAACAGTGCCGTTATAGCGGTTTTCGATACGACGCAGTTCGCCATAACGTTCGCCGGGGCTGGTATTACAACCCAACGAGCACTGCTGACAGATGCTCGGCGCGAACTGCATATCCCATTTACGGTTATAGCGTTCGGAGTGAGTTTTATCGGTGAAAACGCCGGTTGGGCAGATTTCCACCAGGTTACCGGAAAACTCGCTTTCCAGTACACCATCTTCCGGGCGGCCGAAATAGACGTTGTCATGCGCGCCATAAACGCCCAGATCTTCGCCGTCGGCATAATCTTTGTAGTAACGCACGCAGCGGTAACAGGCGATACAGCGGTTCATCTCATGGGAGATAAACGGGCCGAGGTCCTGATTGCGGTGGGTACGTTTGGTAAAACGATAGCGGCGGAAGCTATGCCCGGTCATGACCGTCATATCCTGAAGGTGGCAGTTACCGCCCTCTTCACAGACCGGACAGTCGTGCGGGTGGTTAGTCATTAACCATTCCACAACGCTTTCACGGAACTGTTTCGCTTCTTCGTCATCAATAGAAATAAAGGTGCCATCGGTTGCCGGTGTCATACAGGACATCACCAGGCGACCGCGGGTATCTTCCGCGTTCTGATACTGCTTCACCGCACACTGGCGGCAAGCTCCAACGCTCCCCAGCGCTGGATGCCAGCAAAAATAAGGAATATCAAGACCCATAGAGAGACAAGCTTCTAACAAGTTGTCTGCTCCATTGACCTCATATTCTTTGCCGTCTACATGAATCGTAGCCATAGTCAGCATGCTTCCAGTTATCTCAGTTCAGGACTGAGCGTTAATCAAATTTTATATATCGCGTCTTTCGCGTCTCTTGCTCATGAGACGTCAGGATCACCAGCGTGCTTTTAAAAGGTTCGGCTGAATCCCATTAATCAGATGGGTGTTGCTGAACGGCTGTTTGATCCCGGCTTCGAATTCGTCGCGGAAATATTTAATCGCACTCTGAAGCGGCTCGACCGCACCTGGCGCATGGGCGCAGAAGGTTTTACCTGGCCCCAGGAAGCGGCACAGCTGCTCCAGGGTTTCGATATCCCCTGGCTGCCCTTCGCCGCGCTCCAGCGCTCGCAGGATCTTCACGCTCCACGGCAAACCGTCGCGGCAAGGCGTACACCATCCGCAGGATTCGCGGGCGAAGAACTCTTCAAGGTTGCGAACCAGCGAGACCATACCGATTTCGTGGTCAACGGCCATAGCCAGCGCGGTGCCAAGACGGCTACCCGCTTTGCCAATGCTTTCGAACTCCATCGGCAGATCGAGGTGCGCTTCGGTCAGGAAGTCGGTACCCGCGCCACCTGGTTGCCAGGCTTTGAACTTCAGGCCATCGCGCATGCCGCCCGCATAGTCTTCGAGAATTTCACGCGCCGTGGTGCCAAATGGCAGTTCCCACAGACCCGGATTTTTCACGCGACCAGAGAAGCCCATCAGCTTGGTGCCAGCATCTTTGCTCTTCGAAATGTTCTGGTACCACTCCACGCCGTTTGCAAGGATCGCCGGGACGTTACACAGGGTTTCGACGTTGTTAACGCAGGTCGGTTTACCCCATACGCCGGAGCTTGCCGGGAACGGCGGTTTGGAACGCGGGTTAGCGCGACGCCCTTCCAGCGAGTTGATCAGCGCGGTCTCTTCACCGCAGATATAACGACCCGCGCCGGTATGCACGAACAGTTCGAAATCAAAACCGGAACCGAGAATGTTTTTCCCGAGCAGGCCCGCTTCGGTGGCTTCCGCAATCGCGCGACGCAGACGCTCAGCGGCTTCGATATATTCGCCGCGCAGGAAGATGTAACCCCGGTAAGCTTTCAGCGCGAACGCAGAAATCAGCATGCCTTCTACCAACAGGTGCGGCAGCTGTTCCATCAGTAAGCGGTCTTTATAGGTGCCAGGTTCCATTTCATCGGCGTTACACAGCAGGTAACGGATGTTCATGGATTCATCTTTCGGCATCAGGCTCCACTTCAGACCCGTGGAGAAGCCTGCGCCGCCGCGGCCTTTAAGCCCGGAATCTTTAACCTGGTTGACGATCTCATCCGGCGACAAACCGGTCAGGGCCTTACGCGCGCCTTCATAACCGTTTTTGCTGCGGTATTCGTCAAGCCAAACCGGCTGTTCATCATCACGCAGACGCCAGGTCAGCGGATGGGTTTCTGGAGTGCGAATGACGGTTTTCATTTGTACTGCTCCAGCAGGTCAGGGATTTTCTCCGGCGTGAGGTAAGCATGGGTATCTTCATCGATCATCATGCTCGGCCCCTTGTCACAGTTGCCCAGGCAGCAGGTCGGCAGCAGGGTGAAACGTCCGTCAAACGTCGTCTGACCCGGCTTGATCTGCAAATGCTTTTCAATGGCCGACTGAATGCCCTGGTAACCGGTGATATGGCAAACCACGCTATCGCAATAGCGGATAACGTGGCGGCCGACCGGCTGGCGGAAAATCTGGCTATAGAACGTGGCCACGCCTTCAACGTCGCTTGCCGGAATGCCCAGCACCTCGGCGATGGCGTAGATTGCGCCGTCCGGCACCCAGCCACGCTGTTTCTGAACGATTTTCAGCGCTTCAATGGACGCCGCACGCGGGTCTTCGTAGTGGTGCTTTTCGTGCTCAATTGCCTCACGCTCTGCCGCACTCAGCTCAAAAGCCTCGGTCTGTGGTTGTTGATTCTCGTGCATAATTAGCGATCCACATCAGACATAACAAAATCGATACTACCCAAATAGACAATCAGGTCGGACACCAGGCTGCCGCGAATCGCAGACGGTATTTGCTGCAGGTGCGGGAAGCTCGGGGTACGAATACGCGTACGGTAGCTCATGGTGCTGCCGTCGCTGGTCAGGTAGTAACTGTTAATACCCTTGGTTGCCTCAACCATCTGGAAGGATTCGTTGGCCGGCATGACCGGGCCCCAGGAAACCTGCAGGAAGTGAGTAATCAGGGTTTCGATATGTTGCAGCGTGCGCTCTTTCGGCGGCGGCGTGGTCAGCGGGTGATCCGCCTTGAACGGGCCTTCCGGCATGTTCTTGTAACATTGCTCAAGAATACGCAGGCTCTGGCGCAGCTCTTCAACTTTGAGCATGACGCGGGTATAGCAGTCGCTGACGCCACCGCCCACCGGCACTTCAAAATCAAAGTTTTCGTAACCGGAATACGGACGCGCTTTACGCACGTCGAAATTGATACCGGTTGCACGCAACGCGGCCCCCGTGGTGCCCCACTCCAGCGCTTCTTTCGCGCCATAAGCAGCAACGCCCTGGGAACGACCTTTCAGGATGGTGTTGCGCAGCGCCGCTTTCTCATAGGAGTCGAGACGCTTCGGCATCCAGTCGAGGAATTCACGCAGCAGACGTTCCCAGCCTTTCGGCAAATCGTGGGCGACGCCGCCAATGCGGAACCAGGCCGGGTGCATACGGAAGCCGGTAATGGCTTCGACTAAATCATAAATTTTCTGGCGGTCAGTAAATGCAAAGAACACTGGCGTCATGGCGCCAACGTCCTGAATAAACGTCGAAATATAAAGCAAATGGCTGTTGATGCGGAACAGTTCAGAGAGCATCACGCGAATCACGTTAACGCGATCCGGCACGGTGATCCCCGCGAGTTTTTCTACCGCCAGCACGTAAGGCATTTCATTAACGCAACCGCCGAGGTATTCAACACGGTCGGTGTATGGGATATAGCTGTGCCAGGACTGGCGCTCACCCATTTTCTCTGCGCCACGATGGTGGTAGCCGATGTCCGGTACGCAATCGACAATCTCTTCGCCGTCGAGCTGCAGAATAATACGGAACGCACCGTGCGCAGACGGGTGGTTAGGACCAAGGTTCAGGAACATAAAGTCTTCATGTTCCGTACCCCGTTTCATGCCCCACTCTTCCGGCTTGAAGGTCAACGCCTCCATTTCCAGATCCTGCTTCTGCTTCGTCAGTTCAAACGGGTCGAACTCGGTCGCGCGCGCAGGGTAGTCTTTACGCAGGGGATGACCTTCCCAGGTATTCGGCATCATGATACGCGTCAGGTGCGGGTGCCCGGTAAAGGTAATACCGAACATTTCCCATGTCTCACGCTCATACCAGTTGGCGTTCGGGAACAGTTTGGTCAGCGTCGGCACATTCAAATCGTTTTCTAAGAAGGCTACCTTCAGCATGATGTCGCGGTTGCGATCAAAAGAAATCAGGTGGTAGAAAACGGAAAAATCCGCGGCCGGTAAACCGTCGCGGTGGGTGCGAAGACGCTCATCCATGCCATGCAAATCGAAGAGCATGACGTAGGGTTTAGGGAGCCGCTTGAGGAAATCAACTACTTCCAGTAATTGCTCACGCTTTACCCATACCACCGGTACGCCGGTGCGGGTTGCCTGAACAGTAAAGGCATCCAGCCCAAAACGGTTACGCAGTTCGCCGATAACCGGATCATCGAGATGATCGCGGGTTTGCCATGCTGGCAGTACGGCGTCTTGCGCGGTTAAATCGGTCATATTGTTCACCATTGCAAATGGTTCTTTGGTGACTGCCGGAAGTGGCTTCGCGCTATTGTTTATTGATATGCGAAGGCAGTTCCACATCCAACAGGCGCAAATTAAATCTCGTCAGGTGTACGCAAGTTAGTTACAGCAATGCGTTCGCCACGTTTACGGTCGCGTTCCGACTGCATATTGGCGCGATACACGCCCTGATCGCCAACAACCCAGGACAAAGGACGACGCTCCTTGCCAATGGACTCCTGCAGCAGCATAAGCGCTTGCATATAAGCCTCGGGGCGCGGCGGGCAGCCAGGAATATACACGTCTACCGGAATGAATTTATCCACGCCCTGGACAACGGAGTAGATGTCGTACATGCCGCCAGAGTTTGCGCAGGCACCCATGGAGATAACCCATTTCGGCTCAAGCATCTGGTCATAAAGACGTTGGATAACCGGCGCCATTTTGGTGAAGCAGGTACCGGCCACCACCATCAGGTCAGCCTGACGCGGGGATGCACGCAAGACTTCTGCGCCGAAACGCGCTACGTCATGGACTGCGGTAAACGACGTCACCATTTCCACGTAGCAGCAGGAAAGGCCAAAGTTATAAGGCCAGATTGAGTTTTTACGACCCCAGTTCACCATGTCGTGTACGGCATTCTCGAGTTTGCCCATATACACACTACGATGAACGTGCTGCTCCAGGGGATCGGTTACGATCTCCTGTTTCTGCAGGGGGTAACGGTCATTCTCACCGTCAGGATCGATGCGGGTGAGCGTATAATCCATCTTAATGCCTCGCTGTTACTGCGGATGACGATTAGTGTGACTGCCAGGTTCAGGGTTAATTTGGCTACGACGCGAGCGAGCGGGCGTCCAGTCCAGCGCACCAATACGTGCCAGATAAACCAGACCAGCCAGTAACACTAAAATGAAAATTGCGGCCTCGACAAAGCCTACCCAACCGCTTTCGCGGATAGAGGTTGACCAGGCAAAGAGATACAGGGCTTCTACGTCGAAGATGACGAAGAACATCGCCACGAGGTAGAACTTAGCGGAAAGGCGCATGCGCGCAGTACCGACGGAGTCGATCCCTGATTCAAAAGGCGTATTTTTCTGACGACCGCGCGCGCGACCACCCAGAAAATACGCTCCCGCCAACATCAGGCAACACAGGCCGATGGCGATGATAAGAAAGATAGCGAATGCCCAATGATGAGCGATGACTTCAGTGGATGTAGACATACTCATTGCTTAACTCTAATGGTGGCGTAGTTAATCTCTGCTCTTACTGGCAGATAAACACCACATTGATTCATGGGGAGGAATAAAAAAAAACCGTACAACCACTACCAAAACGGGGCTCAAGCAGCGAATTGATGGGCTTTTTTACTCCTTTCTATAACCTTTTGTCAACTTTAACAAAAGTATCCTCACATTAATTTACATCAACACCACAGCATTAACATTTCGTGCCGTTAACCTACCTGAAAAGCCTGGCAGATTTTTACGTTTTCATGTTGTTGAATCGTGTCCGTTGTAGGTGCTATGTAAAAACGCCCCTTTATTTTGGCAGGAATTCTCAACTATTCATCCCCCCAGGCAAAGGTATTTTCTTGATCTGAGACACGGTTCTGTTAATTGTCCCCAAAAAAAAACAACAAACGGGCTGTTTTCTTAACATCATGTGCCGTTCCATTCATTTTGAAAGCCCGTTTCGCTTCTGGCGCTACACTTAGCGCAGGGTCATGGAGACAAAAAGAACGTTTTTTAGCCGCTTATGCACGCAGATAACGGGCAAAAAATAAGCCCCTGATACCATTATAGGCATCAGGGGCTTATTTCTAACAATTATCCTTTGGGAGGAGGCTAATCAAGCTGGTCTTCAGTTAACGCGCTATCGCCTTTCGGTGCAGGAAATTCGTATCCCCACGGATTATAGTGGGTTTGCATGGCCTGGAAGACAACCTGGGTTAATTCATTACCGCCTTGCGGGTTATGGCATAACAGGTATTCCGTTTCCGGCAGCATTGGCAGACCCTCGCTAACGCCTAATACCCGCAGTTCCGGACTCATCATTTCAACCGGACGAGCCGTTACGCCCAAACCTGCTTTCACCGCAGCGCGAACCGCGGCTAAGGTTGATGCCATGTAAGAGATTCGCCATGGAATATTTACGCTATTGAGATGCGAAATAATCACGTCGCGATACGGGCTGGGTTCGTCCAGAACCACCAGCGGCACCGGCTCCCCTTTCGGCAGGATAAAATCTGCCGCGCAATACCACAGGGTTGGCGATGTGCGTAGCACCATACATTCCGCATTCTCAGGTTGCATTGTCGTGACCACGAGATCCACTTCATGCTGCATCAACATCTCAAGCATGTAAGGGTTGCGTTTAACTCTTACGTCCAGTGAAATCTTCGGATATACCGAACTAATGCGATTTAAAATAAAGGGCAGAATGGTGTCTGCTGATTCGTCGGAGGCCCCAATGGTCAAGGAACCTTGTAGGCTGCTAAACATTAGCGATGTACATGCTTCATCATTGAAGCGCAGGATCTTACGTGCATAGCCAAGCAACTGGATGCCATGCTCCGTAAGCAATTTGTTTCGACCATGACGTGCGAACAGTTCTTTGCCAACAAGCTGTTCCAGACGTTGCATTTGCTGGCTAACTGCTGACTGGGTCCTGCATACCGCCGCAGCGGCTGCCGCAAAGGTGTTCAAATCGGCAACGGCTACAAACGTTCTTAGCAGATCGAGGTCGAGATTTAGGATTGGACGATTTGCATTTATCATATTGTTATTCACTATCAGGTTGCTCATAGGGAGCTGCCCCGGATCTGTTGCTATGTGTTATAGAAGCGCCAGCAATTCCATTTGAAGCATGCATCCTTTCAGTAAAATCCACTGGATGGGTCGTAATCCATCGTTCTCGTTTTTTCGATTGTGCTTTAAGTCATACATATAGCGACATCATGTCAGCTAAATAATAGGTATAGATATAACATACAAATCCTGAAAAAAAATTACCAGTAGCTTAAATCCCTGTAGGGGTAATAATTTTTATTTATTTTGGTTAAACACAACGAGAAATCCACTTTAGAAGTTATGCAGTTCAGGACATTGTTAAAAGAAGCTTATTATTACTAAATAACAAATACTCTATAAACAAGCAGTTAAATAGCATCAACGCAAAAACCGCGTGAAAAAACGATGAAACAGCGCACAGAGTAAGGTACAACCAGGTGATAATATCCTAAATTGCTCCTTTTTTTAAGCGACGATGCGATGAATTTGACGAATTAAACTTTATAACGCCATATTTAAAGATTGTTCAGTAAATCTGTTTGTGTATACAGCCTTCCGACTAATAATTAACTTTTCTTAATAATTGCTAAATTGGTTTTGTTTAGCGTTAACACATCGCTCACATTGAAAGTTCCAGCGTGAAGGTTGCTTAACAAGCGGATGAAATTTATTAAACATTCATTTTTACTGAGTATTTGTGAGCGCAAACTTGTTAAAAACAGCATTTAGCAAGCAAATATTTCACATAAAAAGCATAAAGCGCCCGCCACGGCATGTTTCACAACCATCTAAAACTATGTAAAAACGAATTTTACAATATATTAAACTATAAAACTCATTACACAAAATACAATATTCCACAACCTGATTATCCGGCACGTTTATAGTCGCCTTCAAAACCGATGCGCGGAGGAGTACATTGTGCGCATCCGCTTCCATGGCAGGAAGCAACGCTCACAAAAAGGTTTGATGAATGTCTACCATCGAAAAATCCAGCAAGCTCGATAACGTCTGTTACGACATCCGTGGCCCCGTCCTTAAAGAAGCAAAACGGCTTGAAGAGGAAGGCAATAAGGTCCTCAAATTAAACATCGGCAACCCTGCCCCGTTTGGCTTTGATGCGCCGGACGAGATTCTGGTTGATGTCATTCGCAACCTCCCTACCGCTCAGGGCTATTGCGATTCCAAAGGGTTATTCTCCGCACGTAAAGCCATCATGCAGCATTACCAGGCACGTGATATGCGCGACGTGACGGTTGAAGACATTTACATCGGCAATGGCGTTTCTGAACTTATTGTGCAGGCCATGCAGGCGTTACTGAATAGCGGCGATGAAATGCTGGTACCCGCGCCGGATTATCCGCTCTGGACCGCCGCCGTATCGCTGTCCAGCGGCAAAGCCGTGCACTATCTGTGCGATGAGTCCGCAGGCTGGTTCCCCGATCTGGACGATATCCGCGCTAAAATTACGCCACGGACGCGCGGTATCGTGGTCATCAACCCCAACAACCCGACAGGCGCGGTTTACTCTAAGGAGTTGCTGCTGGAGATCGTTGAGATCGCCCGCCAACATAATCTGATCATCTTCGCGGATGAAATTTACGACAAGATCCTGTACGACGAGGCGCAACACCACTCCATTGCTGCGCTGGCACCGGACTTATTGACTGTCACTTTTAACGGCTTGTCCAAAACCTACCGCGTGGCAGGTTTCCGTCAGGGCTGGATGGTGCTTAACGGACCGAAAAAACACGCTAAAGGCTACATTGAAGGGCTGGAAATGCTGGCGTCAATGCGTCTTTGCGCTAACGTGCCGGCGCAACACGCCATCCAGACGGCGTTAGGCGGCTATCAGAGCATCAGTGAATTTATTACTCCTGGCGGCCGCCTGTATGAACAGCGCAATCGCGCCTGGGAACTGATCAACGATATTCCGGGCGTCAGTTGCGTTAAGCCGCAGGGCGCGCTGTACATGTTCCCGAAAATCGACAGTAAGCGTTTTAACATTCACGATGACCAAAAGATGGTTCTCGACTTTTTACTTCAGGAAAAAGTGCTGCTGGTACAAGGCACCGCGTTCAACTGGCCGTGGCCCGATCACGTGCGTATCGTGACGCTGCCGCGCATCGATGACCTGGAAATGGCGATTAACCGTTTTGGACGCTTCCTGAATCATTACCATCAGTAAAACGCACGGGGGAAGGTTTGCATCTTCCCCCAACACCTCGCACAATGGCACTCCGTCGTAGCAAGAGATCGCCATAAATGAGCCAAAGCCACTTCTTCGCTTATCTTTCCCGCCTGAAACTGATCAACCGCTGGCCGCTGATGCGCAATGTGCGCACCGAAAACGTATCGGAACACAGCTTGCAGGTTGCCATGGTCGCTCATGCGCTGGCAGCGATTAAAAACCGTAAATTTGGCGGACAGGTGAATGCCGAGCGTATCGCGCTGTTGGCGATGTATCACGACGCCAGCGAAGTGCTGACCGGAGATTTACCTACGCCAGTCAAATACTTCAACAATCAAATCGCACATGAATACAAAGCAATAGAAAAAATTGCTCAACAAAAACTGCTCGACATGGTTCCCGATGAATTGCGTGATATTTTCATGCCGTTAATTGACGAACATTACAGCAGTGACGAAGAGCGCGCGATTGTGAAGCAGGCCGACGCGCTGTGCGCTTATCTGAAGTGTCTGGAAGAGCTCTCTGCCGGCAATAACGAATTTTTACTGGCTAAGTCGCGCCTCGAGAAAACCCTTGAGACGCGACGCAGCCAGGAGATGGACTATTTCATGCAAATGTTTGTGCCGAGTTTTCATTTGTCGCTGGATGAAATCAGTCAGGATTCGTCGCTGTAAGCTGTTAAAACGGGAACAGTAACGGAATCATCACTACGCACACAATCATCACAATCAGCGTAAACGGCACGCCAGTCTTCACGAAATCACTGAACCGGTAGTTCCCTGGTCCCAGCACCAGGGTATTCACCGGCGAAGAGACCGGTGTCATAAACGCTGCCGAAGCTGCCATCGCGACCATCATGGCAAACGGATAGGGCGATACGTCCATCGATTTAGCTGCCGCCAGGGCAATCGGCGCCATCAATACAGCGGTGGCGGTATTGGAAATAAACAGCCCAATAGTCGCGCACATCACAAACAGGCAGATCGCCATGAGATAGGGTCCGTATCCTCCGCCCAGTTGCATTAATCCCTGGACAATCAACTCCACGCCGCCCGTTTTCTGTAACGCCATGGCAAACGGCATCATGCCGACAATCAGAATGATGCTCGGCCAGTGGATCGCTTTCCACGCGCTTTCAGCATCGATACAGCGGAACTTGCCCATTAACAGGCAGGCGATAATGGCGGCAATGGGGTTGGGGACTTCATCGGTCAGCATCATTGCCACCATCAGCGCCAGACAAAAGATGGCGTGCGGTGCCTGACTGTGCGCAGGCGAGGCGTCGCCCTCCTCCACTGGCAGGTTGAGCACCAAAAAATCTCGCTTTTTCTGGCCGAGCTGGGCGATCAGTTTCCAGGCACCCACGACCAGTAAAATGTCGCCGAGCTCAAGCGGCTCGTCGACAATCCCCTCTTCCAGGGCTTCACCATTTCGGCGCAGGCCCACCACATTCAAACCATAGCGGCTTCGAAAGCCGATTTCCCGCACCGTCTTGCCCACGATTTCCGAATCCGGGATCAGCGACACCTCTGCCATACCCACATCTAACGCCTGATCGGAAAAGTATTCGCCACGTAAAATCATGGGTTCAAGCAGTTGCTCGCTGCAAAATACCCGTAAATCAACGTCCGACGCGGACATATCAATCAACAGCACATCACGGGCGCGAAATTCAGTCACACCATGAACATTGACCATTACCCGGCGAAAATGCCGCCAGCGTTCAACGCCAATGACATTCGCCCCGTAGCGCTCGCGCAGTTTTAAATCATCCAGACGTTGACCGATCATGGGCGAGCCAGGCCGGATTGCCAGACGCCGCGCCCTGCCCGCCAGGCGGTATTCTTTAATGAGTTCGCGGAACGTGCGCTGCCGCCAGCTGTCAGCCCCTTCGTCGCTATGACTGCTGGTTAACACGCTACGCATGACCAGCATGTACACAATGCCCAGCAGCAATATCACCAGCCCGAGCGGCGTGACGCTGAAAAAGTGAAAGCCGGCAAACCCTTCGCGCAGCAATTCGCTGTTGATCACCAGATTAGGCGGCGTCGCGACCAGCGTCATCATGCCGCTGATTAACCCGGCAAAGCTGAGTGGCATCATCAGGCGTGATGGCGACGTTTTCATACGCATTGAGACGCTCAACACCACAGGAATGAAAATCGCCACCACGCCGGTTGAACTCATAAACGCGCCAAGCCCGGCGACAGTAAGCATTAGCAACACCAGCATGCGCGTTTCGCTGCTGCCCGCCATGTCTACCAGCCACGCGCCCATTTTGGTGGCCACACCGGTGCGCACCAGTCCGTCGCCGATGATAAACATTGCGGCGATAAGAATGACGTTGGGATCGCTGAAGCCGGAAAAGGCTTCGCTTAAAGTAAGCGTGCCGCTTAACACAAAGGCCACGATAATCATTAACGCGACCGCATCCATGCGGACTTTACCGGTTGCGAAGAGTAATACCGCTACAGCCAATAAAATCAGAACCCATATCAGTTCGCTGTTCACTCGCTTTCCTTGTTAGATGACGCGGGCTTTGGGTGCCAGAGACAGAAACTGGCGAAGCCTGTGGAAGGTTTCGCCATAAGGAGTGAGATTATACTACCGCTTTTTCAGATGAGCATGGCGGTGTGACGTCATGAAACTTAACGTTTTGCGTAGCGGATCGCGCCGTCAGGCCGCTTTTCTACCGTCAGTTCCGTGAGCGTCGCTAACTGTAAATCCACCTCATCAAGGCGCGGCGTTGATGACGGGGCATTCACCGCAATGACGTCGCTGCCAGCCGCCAGGCCAGAAAGAATACCGGCCGGTGCATCTTCCACGACCACGCACTCTTCCGGGGCCAGCCCCAGAAGCTGCGCGCCGAGCAGATAGGCATCCGGCTCCGGCTTGCCGCGCGCTACGCGTTCCGCTGTGACGAACACCTTTGGCTCCGGCAAGCCTGCAGTCTCCCGACGCGCCGCCGCGACCGGCATGGAGCCCGATGTGACAATAGCCCAGGGAATGTCGAGCGCGTTGAGATGCTCCAGTAACGCTACCGCGCCAGGCAGCGCCGTTACGCCATCGGTATCGGTCGCTTCAATATGTTCGAGACGGCGAAATTCCGCCTGAATTTCGTCCTCACTGCGGTCAGGCATAAAATGACGCAGAGACGTAATCGCCTGCTTACCATGGATAAAATCGAGCACTTCATCATGACTGATACCAAAACGATCGGCCCATCCGCACCAGGCGCGCTCCACCACCGGCAGCGAGTCCACCAACGTTCCGTCCAGATCGAATAAAAATCCTTTAATCACAGCGAACTCCCGTCAGGCATTAATAATCTGGGTGATTTCGTTCGGGCTCAGATGATACTGGCGAGGGCAGGAGTGCCAGACTTTAAGCATCCGCTGGTATTTTTCCCACATCGGGGTTTGGGCGTTAAAGCCGTGCGTACCGGCATCAAAATGGGTGTAGCGCCCTTCAATATTAACCATAAAGCGCACATAGCCGAGGTAACGCGCTTCCGTAGCAGCGTCGAAGCCCAGAAACGTTACGCGGCGCTCATCAATGCCGGGATTGTCTTTCAGGTTGGTCCAGGAAACGTTCAACGCGTGGTACATCTCCATCACGTCGATAATGGTGCGGCAGGTTTCTTCGGTCAGCTCGCCAAATTCACGGTCCAGCTCGCGCATCTGCAGGCCGTAACCGCGTTCGATGATGGTTTGCAGGCGACGATAGCGCTCAGCGTTATCCGGGTCCATCATTGTCATCATTTTGTACTGATTCGAAAGGATCAGACGTTGAGCATTGGTCATTTCCATTTTTGACTCCTGTTACGCGTCGGCGCGTTAAGCAACTCAGATGCCATCCTTTATATGCGCAACAGGGGTCAAATTACAAATCATCCAGGAAAGTTTTGTCTAACTGGCGGAATGCGCGCTTTAACGTATCAGCCAGCGCCTGATAATCAGGTTTACCCTGAACCGGAGCCAGCGTTTGACCGGCCTCTTCCAGCTTCGAGCGCACTTCATAAAACCAGTGCAGAATAGAGGGCGGCAGCGGGGTAACAGAGCGTTTGCCTAACCACCACAGTCCTTGCATCGGCAAACTGATGGCGAACAACGCGGTGGCTACGGCCGGGCCGAGTTGCCCACCGAGGGCAATTTGCCAAGTGAGCGTAAAGACCGCAACCGGCGGCATAAAGCGAATGGCGAAACGGGTAGCGCGAATCGACCGATTTTCAACAAACATCGGCGCGAGGCGTTTTTCCATCGGCCACGTCTTTGCGTAATGTTGTCCCCGGCGAAATAAGCTAAAAAAGCTTACGGGAGAATGATCGGGTGTAGACATGGCTTTACCTCAACTTCACATATAAATAATCAAAATTTCGTGCAAGATAACAACAGTTCATATCACCATTCAAAATCTTTTTCAAAAACTCGCGCTATCAGGTATCCTGTGCCAGCTTTTGATGGCGTAGACCTTTGGGTGCACCCTGTCAACATTGATTCGCCTCGCTTTGGCTTAACGCAGCCAGCCAGGCGATAATGCTACTAATTTTCTTCGTGATGGCGGATTTTAATCTCGTCATGACGTTAATCATAAATGTCAGCGTCATCATGCGCTACGCTGATAGACTCACTGACGTTTTTTTAGCCACGTATCAATATAGGTACTTCCATGTCGAGTAAGTTAGTACTGGTTCTGAACTGCGGTAGTTCCTCACTGAAATTCGCCATCATCGATGCAGCAAACGGTGAAGAATACCTCTCTGGTTTAGCCGAATGTTTCCATCTTCCTGAAGCCCGTATCAAATGGAAAATGGATGGCGGTAAACAAGAAGCGGCTTTAGGTGCAGGCGCCGCTCACAGCGAAGCACTGAACTTTATCGTTAATACTATTCTGGCACAAAAACCGGAGCTTTCCGCACAACTGACTGCGATTGGTCATCGTATCGTACACGGCGGTGAGAAGTACACCAGCTCCGTGGTTATCGATGATTCCGTCATTCAGGGTATCAAAGACTCCGCCTCCTTTGCGCCGCTGCACAACCCGGCTCACCTGATCGGTATCGCTGAAGCGCTGAAATCCTTCCCGCAGCTGAAAGACAAGAACGTTGCTGTGTTCGACACCGCGTTCCATCAGACCATGCCGGAAGAATCTTACCTGTATGCCCTGCCGTACAGCCTGTACAAAGAACATGGCATCCGCCGCTACGGCGCGCACGGCACCAGCCACTTCTATGTTACTCAGGAAGCAGCGAAAGTACTGAACAAGCCGGTTGAAGAAGTCAACATCATCACTTGCCACCTGGGCAACGGCGGTTCTGTTTCTGCAATCCGCAACGGTAAATGCGTGGATACCTCCATGGGCCTGACCCCGCTGGAAGGTCTGGTAATGGGTACTCGTTCCGGTGACATCGACCCGGCGATCATTTTCCACCTGCATGACACCCTGGGCATGAGCGTTGATGAGATCAACAAAATGCTGACCAAAGAGTCTGGCCTGCTGGGTCTGACCGAAGTCACCAGCGACTGCCGTTACGTTGAAGACAACTACGAAGCTAAAGAAGACGCTAAACGTGCAATGGACGTTTACTGCCACCGTCTGGCGAAGTACATCGGTTCTTACACCGCGCTGATGGATGGTCGTCTGGACGCGGTTATATTCACCGGTGGTATCGGTGAGAACGCGGCAATGGTGCGTGAACTGTCCCTGGGCAAACTGGGCGTTCTGGGCTTCGAAGTTGACCATGAGCGTAACCTGGCTGCCCGCTTCGGCAAGTCTGGTTTCATCAACAAAGAAGGCACCCGTCCGGCTATCGTTATCCCAACTAACGAAGAGCTGGTCATCGCGCAAGATGCGAGCCGCCTGACCGCTTAATCCCCCGCCGCCAGCCTCTGCTGGCGGTGTTGTTTTCTGTGCCAGAGAATGTTCTGGCCGCCGTGTATAAGAGGATAAACCGTGTCCCGTACAATTATGCTTATTCCTACCGGAACCAGCGTCGGCCTGACCAGCGTCAGCCTCGGCGTGATCCGTGCTATGGAACGTAAAGGCGTTCGTTTGAGCGTCTTCAAACCGATCGCCCAGCCGCGCGCTGGCGGCGATGCGCCAGATCAGACCACCACTATCGTGCGCACCAACTCCAATCTTCCGGCGGCAGAGCCGTTGAAGATGAGCCACGTTGAGTCTCTGCTCTCCAGCAATCAGAAAGATGTGCTGATGGAAGAGATCATTGCGCGCTACCATGAAAACACCAAAGACGCGGAAGTGGTGCTGGTTGAAGGCCTGGTGCCGACCCGTAAACACCAGTTCGCTCAGTCGCTGAACTTCGAAATCGCTAAAACCCTGAACGCGGAAATCGTGTTCGTTATGTCTCAGGGCACCGACACGCCGGAGCAGTTGAAAGAGCGTATCGAACTGACCCGCAGCAGTTTTGGCGGCGCGAAAAACAGCAATATCACTGGCGTCATCATCAACAAACTGAATGCGCCGGTTGACGAGCAAGGCCGCACCCGTCCTGATCTGTCGGAAATCTTTGATGATTCCAACAAAGCGAAAGTCATCAACATTGATGCGAAGCAGCTGCAAGCGGTTAGCCCGCTGCCGGTGCTGGGCGCGGTGCCGTGGAGTTTCGATCTGATCGCGACCCGCGCTATCGATATGGCTCGCCACCTGAAAGCGACTGTGGTTAACGAAGGCGATATCAAAACTCGCCGCGTCAAATCCGTAACCTTCTGTGCGCGCAGCATTCCTCACATGCTGGAGCACTTCCGCGCAGGTTCATTGCTGGTGACGTCTGCAGACCGTCCTGACGTGCTGGTTGCAGCAAGCCTTGCCGCCATGAACGGCGTGGAAATCGGCGCCGTACTGCTGACCGGCGGTTACGAAATGGACGCCCGTATCAGCAAGCTGTGCGAGCGCGCATTTGCCACCGGCCTGCCGGTATTTATGGTGAACACCAACACCTGGCAAACCTCTCTGAGCCTGCAGAGCTTCAATCTGGAAGTGCCGGTTGATGACCACGAGCGTATTGAGAAAGTACAGGAATACGTGGCCAGCCATATCGACGCTGAGTGGATTGAATCCCTGACCGCCAGCTCCGAGCGCAGCCGTCGTCTGTCTCCGCCAGCCTTCCGTTATCAGCTCACCGAGCTGGCGCGTAAAGCGGGCAAACGTGTTGTTCTGCCGGAAGGCGACGAACCGCGTACCGTCAAAGCTGCGGCAATTTGTGCTGAACGCGGCATCGCGACCTGCGTGCTGTTAGGCAACCCGGATGAAATCACCCGCGTTGCGGCGGCACAGGGCGTTGAACTGGGCACCGGCATTGAAATCGTCGATCCGGAAGTGGTTCGCGAAAGCTATGTTGCGCGTCTGGTTGAGCTGCGTAAGAGCAAAGGCATGACCGAAGCGGTAGCTCGCGAGCAACTGGAAGACAACGTTGTGCTGGGCACTCTGATGCTGGAGCAGGACGAAGTAGACGGTCTGGTTTCTGGCGCGGTTCATACCACCGCCAACACCATCCGTCCGCCGTTGCAGCTGATTAAAACCGCGCCGGGAAGCTCACTGGTTTCTTCCGTGTTCTTCATGCTGCTGCCGGAACAGGTTTACGTTTACGGCGACTGCGCCATCAACCCGGACCCGACCGCAGAACAACTGGCTGAAATCGCGATTCAGTCTGCTGATTCCGCTGCCGCGTTTGGTATTGACCCGCGCGTTGCCATGCTTTCCTACTCCACCGGCACCTCAGGCGCAGGCAGCGATGTAGAGAAAGTTCGTGAAGCAACCCGTATCGCTCAGGAAAAACGTCCGGACCTGGTCATCGACGGCCCGCTGCAGTACGACGCTGCGGTTATGGCTGACGTTGCGCAGTCTAAAGCGCCGAACTCACCGGTTGCTGGCCGTGCTACCGTGTTCATCTTCCCGGATCTGAACACCGGTAACACCACGTACAAAGCGGTACAGCGCTCTGCTGACCTGATCTCCATCGGGCCGATGCTGCAAGGCATGCGTAAACCGGTTAACGACCTGTCTCGTGGCGCGCTGGTTGACGATATCGTCTACACCATCGCCCTGACCGCGATCCAGTCTGCACAACAGCAGTAATCGTCAAACCATACAAAAAGGCAGCATTTTCATGCTGCCTTTTTTATTGGGCTGAATCCGGGAAAAGCCGCCGTCAGGCGTGCGCTATTCCGTTACCGCATCGGATTGCTTTTCATTCCTGGCATTACGCGTCATCCACAGCGCCAGCGCCTTGAGCGAGTCCGGGGTAAATTCATCGCAACGGGCGGTGATCTCTTCCGGCACCATCCAAAACACCTCGCTAACCTCTTCTTCCTGCAGGGCGAACGGCCCATGGGAAACGCAGCTAAACAGCGCGCCCCACACCCGGCAGTGTTCATCTTCAAAATAGAACAGCCCGTGCTCGGCAAACGGTACGCCGGCTATGCCCAGCTCTTCTTCAGCTTCGCGACGGGCCGAATCCAGCATGGTTTCTTCAGACTGAACAACGCCTCCCGCCGTGGCATCCAGCATTCCCGGCAGGAAATCTTTGTGCTCAGTACGCCGCTGCACCAAAATTTTACCCATGCCGTCGTGGACGACGATATACGTCGCCCGGTGTCTCAGGCGCTCTGCGCGCATCTGTTCGCGACTGCACTGGGCGATTACCTCATTGTCTTCATTGACAATATCGACCCATTCCTGCCCCGCCAAATGATTCTGCTCAACCATTAGAAAACCTTCCAGATAAGCGCTCTTACGGCGCATATGTCGTCAGTGGGTAAATTACGGTGTAATTGATGTCTGTGCAATAACACGACAATCATCAAGAGTCTGAACGTACAGAACACCATCACTTAGCATACCGTAGCTCGGCGCAAAACCGCCTTTCGGAATGCTGACCGAACCCGGATTAAACAACGTACAGGCATCCCCGCGACGGGCAACCGGTATATGAGTATGACCATAGACCAGCACATCACGCTCATTTAAAGGTGGCAGATTTTCCGGATGGAAGAGATGTCCGTGCGTTAAAAAAAGCCGCGGCTCTCCCAACAACACCTGTTGCCATGGCGCGGTGATGGGAAATTTCAGCAGCATTTGATCCACTTCGCTGTCGCAGTTTCCGCGCACGGCAATAATTTTCGGCGCTAACGCATTAAGGCGTTCCGCGACTTGTGCGGGCGCATAGCCGTCAGGCAGGGCGTTGCGCGGCCCGTGATTTAACAGATCGCCCAACAGAATAAGCCATTGCGCGCCGCTCTCTTCGAACAGTGTGACAATCCGTTCCGTGGCAGGCAGAGAACCATGAATATCTGATGCGAACATCAGTTTCATCATTCACCTCATAAACAAAATTTTGGTAACCGCATCATAGCCGATCCCGCCACGCTTATCAGCCCGCTTGCTTAGCAGAGAGTGCCACGTAACGCTGAACCGACGCCCGTTGCCACTGGAAGGCGGCATAATCAGCCAGCGCGCCCGGCACCGCATCACCGTGAAGCGCCAGACGGTTTATCATCAGCGCCAGATCGGTATCGGCAATACACCATTCACCAAATAGATTTTGCTGCCCGTCACGCAGCAAATGACCGGCGATGGCAAACAGTTTTTGCGCCGCCTCCTGCCCTGCCTCACTTAACGGTGGGCGTTTCGCGCTGGCAAACACAACGTCGGTGGCACGCTCTTCACGAATCGGCATCAGGTCGCTGCGGATCCAGGCCTGTACCTGGCGGGCCAGGGCGCGCTTTTCCCGGTCATGCGGATAAATGCGTTCCCACACGGGCGGCGCGAATCGTTCTTCCAGATATTCATCTATCGCCGAGGATTCGCTAAGCAGGAAGCCATCGATATCCAGCAGCGGCACACGACGCGTCAGGTTAAACCCCTGCCAGTCGGCTTGCTGGTGTTGCCCGCTCTCTAAATCCACGGTTTTTAGCGTAAACGTCAGGCCTTTCTCCTTGAGTGCGACATAAACCGACATCACGTACGGACTGAAATAATTCGCATCGGACCAAAGTGTTATCGCGGGCTGGCTCATAATTCCTCACATCATCAGGACATTTAACAAAAAACTATCCTGGAAATCGCCGTCTGTCATCTGATGAAAACGTAAGCCGTCACTATACTTTTTCAGTTAAGCCATTCATGACGTCATTTCGGGAGCTGCTATGATCGATCTGTATTACGCCCCAACGCCAAACGGCCATAAAATCACGATCTTCCTTGAGGAGGCCGGGCTGGAGTACCGCCTGCACCGCGTCGATATCAGCAAAGGCGAGCAATTCCAGCCCGCCTTTCTGGCGATTTCACCGAACAATAAAATCCCCGCGATTGTCGATCGCGATCCGGCAGACGGCGGCGAGCCGATTAGTCTGTTTGAATCAGGCGCGATTTTGCTGTACCTCGCCGAGAAAACTGGAAAACTACTGAGCGGCGAACTGCGCGAGCGGCAAACCACGCTGCAATGGTTATTCTGGCAGATGGCGGGCTTTGGCCCGATGCTCGGCCAGAATCATCATTTCAATCATTTCGCGCCGCAGCCGGTGCCGTATGCCATTGAGCGTTACCAGGTTGAAGCCCAGCGCCTGTATGGCGTGCTGAACAAACGGCTGGAAAGCTCGCCCTGGCTTGGCGGAAACCATTACAGCATCGCTGATATTGCGACTTATCCCTGGGTGGCCTCACATGAACGCCAGCGCATTCCTCTGGAAAACTATCCTGCCGTAAGCAACTGGTTTGAGCGCATTCGCAACCGGCCAGCGACGCTGGCGGCATGGAAAAAAGCGGAGGTGGTCTAAGTCTGGCGTCGCGTGAATGGGCGCGGTAAGCGGGGCAATGTATGATAGCGGGGCTGATTATTATGGAGAAAGTAACATGTCACAGCCGGACGCCATCATTCGTATAAAAAATCTGCGCCTGCGCGCTTTTGTTGGCATTAAGGATGAAGAAATCGCCCACCGGCAGGATATCCTGATTAACGTGGCGATTCATTATCCCGCCGGGAAAGCGCGGTTCAGCGAAGATATTCAGGACGCGTTAAATTACCGCACCGTCACGAAAGCCATCATTCATCACGTTGAGAATAACCGTTTCTCGTTACTGGAAAAATTAACTCAGGATGTGCTCGATATCGCACGTGAACATCACTGGGTCACATATGCTGAAGTCGAAATCGATAAACTTCACGCGCTACGCTATGCCGACTCCGTCTCCATGACGATGAGCTGGCAGCGCTAAGCGCAACCGGGAGGTTGCATGAATATTCTGGTTACCGGCGGCACGGGCCTGATTGGCCGCCATCTGGTTCCACGCTTGTTTGCGCTTGGGCACAACGTGACGGTGGTGACGCGCGATCCGGACAAAGCGCGCGCGCGGCTCGACGAGCGCATCAACATCTGGAAAGGCTTGTCCGACGCACAGGATCTTGACGCCTTCGACGCCGTGATCAACCTTGCCGGCGAACCCATCGCAGACAAACGCTGGACGGCGGCGCAAAAACAGCGGCTGTGCCAGAGCCGCTGGCAGATAACCCAGCGCCTCGTCACGCTGATTAAAGCCAGTGATAACCCGCCTTCGGTGCTGATTTCCGGCTCGGCGACGGGCTATTACGGCGATCTTGGCGAGGTGGTGGTCACCGAGGATGAGCCGCCGCATAACGAGTTCACCCATAAGCTGTGCGCGAAATGGGAGCAGATCGCAAGCCAGGCGCAGAGCGATAAAACCCGGGTTTGTTTGTTGCGTACCGGCGCGGTCTTTGCCCCGGAAGGCGGCATGTTGGGGAAAATCGTGCCGCTGTTTCGCCTGGGGCTCGGCGGGCCGATGGGTAGCGGGCGTCAATACCTGGCCTGGATCCACGTCGACGATATGGTGAACGGCATTCTCTGGCTGCTGAATAACGACTTGCGCGGCCCGTTCAATATGGTGTCGCCGTATCCGGTGCGCAATGAACAGTTTGCCCATACGCTGGGGCATGTTTTGAGCCGCCCGACCGTTCTTCGCGCGCCCGCAACCGCCATCAGGCTGATGATGGGCGAGTCAGCGGTGCTGGTGCTGGGCGGGCAACGGGCGCTACCGAAACGGCTGGAGGAGTCTGGCTTTGGCTTCCGCTGGTTCGATCTGGAAGAAGCGCTGCATGATGTGGTGCGCTAACGCACCGTAACGAAACGGGCCACTTAAGTGGCCCTTGTTCTGGCGTGAAGGATTACTTCAGCGAACCTTTAAGAAACTGCTGTAAGCGCTGGCTCTTCGGGTTATTAAACAACTCCTCCGGCGCACCCTCTTCTTCGATTTTACCCTGATGCAGAAAAATCACATGGCTGGAAACGTGGCGGGCAAACTCCATTTCGTGGGTCACCACCACCATGGTTTTCCCTTCTTCGGCCAGCTTTTGCATAATGCGCAACACTTCGCCCACCAGCTCCGGATCGAGCGCCGAGGTAGGCTCATCGAACAACAGCACTTCCGGCTCCATCGCTAATGCGCGGGCGATAGACACGCGCTGCTGCTGGCCGCCGGAAAGGTGCACCGGGTATTTTCCCTGGGCGCGGGCGTCAATGCCCACTTTCTCGAGGTATTTCACGGCGCGCTCGCGGGCTTGCTGTTTGCTCAGTCCCAGCACCTGCACCGGCGCTTCCATCACATTTTCCAGCACCGTCATATGGCTCCACAGATTGAAGTGCTGAAACACCATGGTCAAACGGGTGCGCAACAGGCGCAGCTGATTTTTATCCGCGACTTTAAGTTGACCGTCTTTGTCGCGCACCAGGCCAATATTTTCGTTATTGACCACGATAGTGCCTTCACTCGGTTTTTCGAGGAAGTTAATGCAGCGCAAAAAGGTACTTTTACCCGAGCCTGAGGAACCGATGATGCTGATCACATCCCCGGCGTTGGCCTTAAGCGAGACCCCTTTTAGCACTTCATGCTCGCCGTAGCGTTTGTGCAGGTCGGTAACGTTTAATTTATTGTCAGACATTCGTGGGCCACTCAGTGCGATGAAGCAGGTTTAACATGCCCTAACCAGCGTTTTTCCGCGCGGCGGAACAGGCTGATCAGAACATAGGAAATAATCAAATAGAGTACCGCCGCGATGCCGAAAGCGGTAAACGGCTGGTAGGTCGCCGAGTTGATGTCGCGGGCGATTTTCAGCAAATCCGGCACGGTGGCGGTAAAGGCCAGCGCCGTAGAGTGCAGCATTAAAATCACCTCGTTGCTGTAAGCCGGCAGGGCAATACGTAACGCCGAGGGCAGAATAATGCAGCGATACATTTTGAATCGCGAAAAACCATAAGCGCGCGCCGCTTCAATTTCGCCGTGCGGCACGGAACGGATCGCCCCGGCGAAAATTTCCGTAGTATATGCGCAGGTGTTGAGCGTCAAAGCCAGGACGGTACAGTTCAGGCCGCTGCGGAAAAAGGCATTCAACAACTCGGTGCCTTTTACGACTTCAAGGGTATACATGCCGGAATAGAAAACCAGCAGCTGCACATACAGCGGCGTACCGCGAAAAATATAGGTAAACAACCAGATCGGAAACTGGATAAATTTATTGCTTGAGACGCGGCCAATAGCCAGAAACACAGCCAGAATGCCGCCCATCACCACCGAGGAAATTAGCAGCCACAGCGTGATGGCCACCCCGGTAAACCGGTAGCCGTCCGTCCACAAAAGGGATTTCCAGTATTCCTGAATAATTTCGATCACAGGTCAGCCCTCTTCACGCCCACCGTATAGCGACGCTCCAGCAAGAGCAGCACGCCATTAGAAGCAGTGGTAAACACTAAATAAATCACGCCGCAGACGATGGCGAAATAGAACGGCTCCCAGGTGCTTTTACCCGCCAGTTGCGTGGCTTTAACCACGTCTTCAAGCCCAAGCAAGGAGACCAGCGCCGTCGCTTTGAGGATCACCTGCCAGTTATTGCCAATCCCGGGGAGCGCAAAGCGCATCATCGCGGGAAACAAAATGCGGCGGAAAGTTTGCGCATTGGTGAAGCCGAAGGCGGTAGCCGCTTCAACATGCCCTTTCGGCACGGCCATAAACGCGCCGCGAAAGGTTTCGGTAAAATAAGCGCCGTAGATAAAACCCAGCGTAATTATCCCCGCCACCATCGGATCGATATCAAATTGCGCCAGTCCCAGCGCGTCAGTCACGGTATTCAGGGCAATCTGCAGACCGTAAAAAATAAGTAGCATCAAAACCAGATCGGGCACGCCGCGGATCAGCGTGGTGTAGGCTTCGAACAACAGCGCCAGCAGGCGATTACGCGATAATTTTCCCGCCGCCCCCAGAAGGCCGATGAGAACTGCCAGGATAACGGAGCTCAACGCCAGTTCAAGCGTGACGATAGCCCCTTTTAAGATAACTTGTGAAAACCCATAAAGCATGGTGCTTATCCTGTGAACATTGTCTGTCTTATACCTTCAACATTTTGGGTTGCAGTACGCAGTGCAACAGCGTTCGCGCGGGCGCTTACAGACGGGCCAGCGCACCTGCAACATCAAGTTAGACGGGTATATACGAGTGCCTGACGGGTTAACCCTTATTACGCCCTGCCACCGGCAGGGCGCAGCAACGCTCTGTTAGCGATTACTCGCCGTAAACATTAAAGTCGAAATACTTCTTCGCCAGTTTTTCATAGGTGCCATCGGCGCGCATTTCAGCAAAGGCTTTATTCAGCGCTTCACGCAGCTCGTTATCTTCTTTACGGATGCCCATACCGGTGCCCACGCCGAAGAGTTTCTCGTCTTTAATAGACGGACCGCCGAACTTGTAATCTTTACCGACTGGCTGTTTCAGGAAGCCTTCGCTGGCCGCGACTTCATCCTGGAATGCTGCATCGATACGGCCAGCGGTCAGGTCGGAGTAAATGTTGTCCTGGCCCTGATAGGAGACAATCTCAACCCCTTTCGGTGCCCAGTGCACGTTGCCATAGGTTTCCTGCGTCGTACCCTGCAACACACCGACGCGTTTGCCTTTCAGCTTCTCGAGATTCGGTTCAATATCAGAATCCTTTCTCACCACCAGACGTGAGTCTGCGGCGTAGAGTTTGTCAGTGAAGGCGATTTCCTGCTGGCGTTTTTCTGTGATGGAGAGCGACGACATAATCGCGTCGATTTTTTTGGCTTTCAGAGACGGGATCAGCGCGTCCAGCGGGTTTTCAACGAAGGTACATTGAGTCTGGATGCGTTTGCACAGCTCTTTCGCTATATCGATATCAAAACCGACCAATTCCCCCTGCGCATTCTTCGATTCGAAGGGTGCATAAGTTGGATCGGTGCCGATACGGAGATTTTGCGGAATCGCGGCGAACGCGGTAGAAACACTGGAAAATGCCAGTACCAGAGAAAGGGATAACACCAACTTTTTCATAGCAATCCTCGGTGAGTTGTCTTTTTGTGTTGTAGTGCTCTAAACATCGAGACGGCACTTATCGTGCCACTGTTAAGCGCGTTAAGGCAAAAGATTATGGCCGCCCATACGGATTTTTTTCGCTTACGATGCTTAATTATTCACTCGACGCGCTAAAACAGTGCACTCCATGCACCATAACGCTACATCGCCGGTAAATTGCACCAAAAAAGTGAGGCGCTATGGAACTGGCCTGTCAGACTCACCGCGCCCAACATGGGCCGGGCGCGGGAGCGTTTCTCAGTCGCCGTAGACGTTAAAGTCGAAATATTTCTTCGCCATTTTGTCGTACGTACCGTCTTTACGAAGTTCATCAAAAGCCTTATCGAACGCCGCTTTCAGCTCGGTATCGCTCTGGCGCAGGCCGATGCCAGTGCCTTCGCCGAAGTATTTCTTATCTTTTACCGCCGGGCCGGCAAACGCGAACTCTTTGCCTGCAGGCTGTTTCAGGAAGCCTTCGCTCGCGGCGACTTCATCCTGGAACGCAGCGTCAAGACGCCCTGCTGCCAGATCGGAGTAGATCAGATCCTGGTTTTGGTAGGCAACGACATCAATGCCTTTGTTACGCCAGTTGTCGTTCGCATAGCCTTCCTGGGTTGAGCCCTGCAGCACGCCAACGTGCTTACCTTTCAGCGACTCGATAGTCGGCTGGATTGGCGAACCTTTTGCGGCAATCAGACGGGAGTTGGCGGCGTAGAGTTTTTCTGAGAAGGCAATTTCCTGCTGGCGCTTTTCAGTAATCGACAGCGAAGAGATGATGGCGTCGATTTTTTTGGCTTTCAGTGACGGAATGAGTGAATCGAAATCACTGCCAACCCAGGTGCATTTCACCGACATACGCTTGCACATTTCATTACCCAAATCGATGTCAAAGCCAACAAAATCACCTTTGGCATCTTTGGAGGAGAACGGTGCATAAGTGGCGTCTGTACCAATACGAACCGTCTGCGGCAGCGCGGCAAAGGCGCTGGAAGCGACAGACAGTCCCAGCAGCAATGACAGAGCAAAAGCCTTCTTCTTCATACAGTACCCTCAAGTGGTTTTTTATATGTTGTGTATACCCGTCCTACTTCAGGCTGCTGCTACGTTGGCTGCGTTTGTTGCCTCAGTGACTTACTGAGGCGGGGTACGCTCTTGTGCCTCTATCAGCAACGCGAAGTACTCAGGGTTTATTTTGTTGTGTTGCTACTTTGCATTGCACTTCCTGTGCCAGTTTTCGCGGAACGGGCGAACACCGGCAGATGTTAAGCAAAAGTTACAATAAAGTAGATGTAGTGAAAGATAGCATTACGAAGGGGAATGTCTGCAACGGAAATGCGTGAAAAGAGATTATATTTCCAGGATTTGATCGCGGTTACAAAAACGCCCCAAAATGAGGCACCCGGAGGTTAACGCACCGAATCGATGCGTCAGGCTCCCTGCCAGCGATGAAACAGGTCTTCAGGCAGTGCGATATCCAGCTGGTCTAAAACCCGGTTAACCGTCTGGTTGATCACATCATTGAGTGTCGCAGGTTTATGATAAAACGCGGGCATCGGGGGCATAATCACGGCCCCTAATTCGGCAGCCTGCGTCATCAAACGCAGATGGCCAACGTGCAGGGGCGTTTCACGCACGCACAATACCAGCGGACGGCGTTCTTTCAGCACCACATCGGCGGCGCGGGTCAGTAACCCGTCGGTATAGCTGTGGACGATGCCGGAAAGGGTTTTGATTGAACATGGCAAGATCACCATGCCTGATGTGCGAAACGACCCGGAAGAGACGCTGGCGGCGATATCACGGGCGTCATGCACCACATCAGCCAGCGCCTGCACATCGCGCAGCGACAGCGACGTTTCAAGCGCCAGCGTCTGGCGTGCGGCCTGGCTCATGATCAGATGGGTTTCGACGTCTTCCACCGCCTGCAGAATCTGCAACAGCCTAACGCCATAAATCGCCCCGCTGGCGCCGGAAATACCCACAATAAGTCGTTTCATTACTTTTTCGCCTGAACCAGGAAACCTGCGCAAACTTTGCCGCAACACAAGGGGATATGCAAGATGGCGAGAACGGGAGACGTACAGCAGATTAACACGCGGGGGAGAAACGCCCTTCCGGCTGACCGGAAGGGCACAGGCATTACCCTTCGTTATGCATCTCAAGGTTTTCCACTTCATTCTGACGCAATACCGCTTTGGCATCGTCATTACGCAGTGATTCAAGATACTCGAGGTATTGCTGATCGACGTCTTTGGTCACGTACACGCCGTTAAACACCGAACACTCAAACTGCTGAATATCCGGGTTCTCCGCGCGAACCGCTTCGATCAGATCGTTGAGATCCTGGAAAATCAGTCCGTCAGCGCCGATGATCTGGCGGATTTCATCAACCTCACGTCCGTGCGCAATCAGCTCGTTCGCGCTTGGCATATCGATGCCGTAAACGTTGGGGAAGCGGATTTCCGGTGCGGCAGAAGCCAGATAGACTTTCTTCGCCCCAGCTTCACGCGCCATCTCGATAATCTGCTCCGAGGTGGTGCCGCGCACGATAGAGTCATCCACCAGCAACACATTTTTATCGCGGAACTCGGCGCGGTTAGCGTTGAGCTTGCGGCGTACCGATTTACGACGCAACTGCTGGCCCGGCATGATAAAGGTGCGGCCAACGTAGCGGTTTTTCACAAAACCCTGACGGTAAGGCTTATTGAGGATGTGCGCGATTTCCAGAGCGATATCGCAGGAGGTTTCCGGAATCGGAATTACCACATCAATATCTAAATCTTCCCACTCACGGGCAATCTTCTCGCCCAGCTTTTTGCCCATGCCGACGCGGGCGCTGTACACGGAAATCTTGTCAATAAACGAGTCAGGGCGCGCAAAATAGACGTACTCGAACAGGCAGGGATTGCTGGTCGGGTTATCGGCGCACTGGCGGGTAAACAGCTGGCCTTTTTCGGTAATGTAAATGGCTTCGCCCGGCGCGACGTCACGTAAAAACTCGAAGCCCAGCGTATCAAGCGCCACGCTCTCGGAGGCCACCATGTATTCGGTGCGGCCATCGCCGATATCGCGCTTGCCCAGCACCAGCGGGCGGATGCCGTTCGGATCGCGGAAAGCCACCATGCCATGGCCGATAATCATCGCCACACAGGCATACGCGCCGCGGATCAGGCGGTTGGTGGCGGCAATCGCGGCGAAAATATTGTCCGCTTCCAGAGGATAGTGACGGAAATTATCCAGCTCGCTGGCAAAGACGTTCAGCAGCACTTCCGAATCGGAGGTGGTGTTAATGTGGCGGCGTTTTTCTTCAAACAGCATCCGGCGCAGCTCGTGCGCGTTGGTGAGGTTGCCGTTATGCGCCAGCGTGATCCCGTATGGGGAGTTGACGTAGAAAGGTTGTGCTTCGGAGGCGCTTGAACTGCCTGCTGTCGGATAACGCACATGGCCGATACCCATATTGCCTTGCAGACGCTGCATATGGCGGGCTTCGAAAATATCACTCACCAGACCATTAGCTTTGCGCAGGCGAAAGCCGTTATTTGCATCAATGGTGATGATGCCTGCGGCATCCTGCCCGCGGTGCTGGAGCACCGTTAACGCGTCATAAATAGACTGGTTTACCGGCATAACACCGGCGATACCGACAATACCGCACATGTTGTCTTTTCCTCATTAAGAGACTGCCCCCGGCACAATTACCGGGGTAAGAAACTTGACGAGCTTTGCAGATAGTCAAAAAACCATCTGATGATGAAACTGAATTGCGGGATAAGCTGCGATTTTTGCCAGTCGTCGCTTTTGGAAAAGCCGGTAAAGGTATCAAGAAAGAACAGAATGGCAGAGACGATAAGGGCGCCGCGCAGCGCGCCAAAACAGATCCCCAACACCCTGTCTGTACCCGACAGGCCGGTTTTCTCCACCAGCGCGCCAATCACATAATTGACGATCGCGCCGACAATCAACGTCGCAACAAACAACACTGCGATCGCTATCCCATTACGAACCAGTTCGTCTTCAAAGCCAGTGAACCAAACTGCCAGGTAAGTGTAGTAGTGGCTGGCAACAAAAAAGGCACAGCCCCAGGTGACAAGCGATAACGCTTCGCGCACAAACCCACGGATCAGGCTAACCAAACAGGAAAAACCGATGACCGCGATGATGGCGTAATCTATCCAGACCATGAATGTGTCCTACGATAAATCGCCCCTGACATCCAGTTCGGGGCGCATTCTAACAGAAAAAGAAAACGTTTGCGTAGGGATTTCCTTCCCACGGCTTAATAAAAAAAGGCGTTGAAAAAATCTTCAACGCCGTGCTTTTCTTCCCGGTTTCCGGTGCGTTTCGGCACAAATTTTGCGCTTTTCTTTTTTTAAATCAAGAGATAAGCGCGCTCGTTCCGAACATTAATTAACGGAATAATTCATCACCACGCCGTTGAGCCCGGAAAGTTTGTTCAGCTCGCCCAGCGACCCTTTTAATTTGTCGCGTGACGCATCCGGCCCTACCAGAATGCGGGTGATTTTACCCTGCACCGGCGTGGACGGCGACGTATAAACCCGGTAACCCGCGCCGCGCAGTTTACCAACAATTTCATTGACTTTGTCGGCATTTTTCAGCGCCCCTAATTGCACCACATAGGCTTTACCCGTGGGCGGCGTATCCGGTTTTGCCGGTTCTGCTTTCTTTGGCGGCTCTTCTTCGCTCAGCATCGCCAACTGTTCATCGGTTTTATCTTTTTGCGGTTTAGGCTGCGGTTTCTTCGGCGTATCCGCCGCTTTCGGTTTAGACGGCGCAACGGGTTCTGGTTCAGGCAGCGGATCGAGCGTATTGGCATTGCCGGCGACACGTTCGGTGTCTATAGCCGACGCCGCTGCGTTAGCCGCCCTCACCTCTTCTGCCGCGCCTTCTGGCGGCTGCGCCGGAAGCGCCTGCGTCGCAGCAGGCAGCATGTCCGGCTCATCGGTATCCCCCGGCTTCGGCACCAGCGGGATAGCCGCAAACTCATCCTGATAATGCTTTTTCTGACCGTCCAGCAGCCCTGGCAGCAAAATCACCCCCAGTGCGACCAGCACAATCGTGCCCACTAATCGGTTTTGAAACTTACTCGCCACCTCGCCTCCTCGCGTCCATCGCTTCCATTACATGCGCTACGGTATGAAACGACCCGCATACCAGTACCGTATCTTCAGGTTTAGCCTGCGCCATGGCGGCATCCCAGGCCTGGACCACGTCCGGATAACGCTCCCCTTGTTTCAGGTGCGCCATGAGTTGCTCAGCCGTGGCGCCGCGCGGGCCCTCCAGTGGGGCACAATACCAGCTATCCACCACCGGCTCCAGACAGGCCAGCGTGCCCGCAATATCTTTATCGTGCAGCATGCCGATTACCGCAAGCACTTTCCCGCCTGCGGGCAAACGCCGCATCTGGCTGGCCAGATACGCCGCCGCATGGGGATTATGCGCCACATCCAGAATCACCCGGGGAGACTCGCTGACGCACTGGAACCGCCCCGGTAACAGTGCGTGCGCAATACCTTCACGGACAGCAGCGTCGCTCACCGTCAGCCTGCTGGCGCGAATGGCGGCCAACGCCGTCGCGGCATTCGGCTGCGGTACAAAAGGCAGCGGCAGATCGCGCACTTCGCCCCAGGCATCGCGCAAGCGCCAGCCTGATTCGTTTACGTCGTAATCCCAGTCCACGCCGCGGCGTGCCAGCAGCGCGCCTTTTTCCTGCGCCACCGCCGCAATAGACGCGGGCATATCAGGTTCGCCAACGATAGCCGGTTTACCAGCGCGGAACACGCCCGCTTTTTCGCGGCCAATGCTTTCCCGGTCCGGTCCCAGCCAGTCGGTATGATCAAGCGCAATACTGGTCACCACCGCCACATCACAATCGACCAGATTGGTGGCGTCCAGACGCCCGCCGAGGCCCACTTCCAGAATCACCACGTCCAGGCCCGCCCGCTTAAACAGCCACAGCGCCGACAGCGTGCCGTATTCAAAATAGGTCAGTGAGGTATCACCACGTGCCGTTTCAATGGCGCTGAATGACGCGGTATGGTCGGATTCAGGCAGTTCTTCGCCCTGAATGCGCACCCGTTCGGTATAGCGCACCAGGTGCGGCGAACTGTACACGCCCACCCGAAACCCGGCCGCCATCAGGATGGCTTCCAGCGTGCGGCAGGTGGTGCCTTTGCCATTGGTACCTGCGACGGTAAAGACAAAAGGAGCCGGTTTTTGCACGTCGAGCGTCGCCGCCACGCGGGATACGCGCTCAAGCCCCATGTCGATGGTTTTACTGTGCAGGTTTTCCAGATAAGAAAGCCACGTAGCCAGGGGCGACGTGGCGTGGGGAATGCTGTCTTTTTCCATGATGCCCGTACGTGTTAGCGATGAATAAAGAAAAAGGGCAGCGCCGTTATGGCCCTGCCCTTCGTGACGATCAGGCCTCTTGTTCCTGGTCTGGCGCTGGCGGAACCACAATGGTTTCCTGCGGCGCATCCGGCCCTGGCGCCGGGAGATTCATCATTTTCGCCAGCAGGCTGGCGAGCTTCAGACGCAGTTCAGGACGACGAATAATCATATCGATCGCCCCTTTCTCGATTAAGAACTCACTGCGCTGGAACCCGGCAGGCAGTTTCTCACGCACGGTCTGCTCGATAACACGCGGGCCGGCAAAGCCAATCAGCGCTTTCGGCTCAGCGATGTTTAAATCGCCCAGCATCGCGAAGCTGGCGGAGACGCCACCCATGGTCGGGTCGGTCAGCACGGAGATGTACGGCAAGCCGCGCTCCTGCATTTTCGCCAGCGCAGCGGACGTCTTCGCCATCTGCATCAGCGACATCAGCGCTTCCTGCATACGCGCACCGCCGGAGGCGGAAAAACAGATAAGCGGGCAGTTGTCTTCCAGCGCCTGCTCAACGGCGCGAACGAAACGCGCGCCAACCACGGAACCCATTGAGCCACCCATAAAGGAGAACTCAAACGCCGCCGCCACTACCGGCATGTCGTGCAGGGTGCCTTTCATCACCACCAGCGCGTCTTTTTCGCCGGTCTCTTTCTGGGCGCTCGCCAGACGATCTTTATACTTTTTGGAGTCTTTGAACTTCAGCACATCTTTCGGCTCAAGCTCACTACCCAGTTCCACCATCGAGCCTTCGTCTAACAGGCTATGCAGACGGTCACGCGCCGCCATACGCATATGATGATCGCACTTCGGGCACACCCCCAGGTTACGTTCCAGCTCGGCGCGGTAGAGAACCTGGCCGCAGCTGTCACATTTGGTCCACACGCCTTCCGGAATGCTCGCCTTACGGGTGGGGGTGATATTGCTCTTATTGAGAATTCGTTCAATCCAGCTCATTGATGACCTTTCTGCCTGAACCTGGTCGATGCCAGTTTTTCTGTCGGCAGCGGACAAATTCTGACCGCCGACAGACCATAAATGGTGCTCATTAAAACATAACAAACCGCGAGTTGGGACAAAAAAGTGGTCTAACCGCGCGATCCTGCTCTTGTTTTAAGAACGTGGTTGTTGTCTTTCGTTACGCGCTGCGGCGCGTTTATGACGAATGATTTCCACAACGCCGGGCAATACCGACAGGATAATAATCGCCACAATCAGTAACTTCAGGTTTTCCTGCACGATCGGCAGATCGCCAAACAGATAACCCGCATAGGTAAACAGCAGTACCCACAACAGCGCGCCAATAACGTTATACGCCGCAAAATGGCGGTAGGACATATGCCCCATACCGGCGACGAACGGCGCGAAGGTGCGCACAATCGGCACGAAGCGCGCGAGAATAATGGTTTTCCCGCCATGACGCGCGTAGAACGCATGGGTTTTATCCAGATAGCTGCGCCGGAAAATTTTTGAATCAGGATTGCTGAACAGTTTTTCGCCGAACAGTCTGCCGATGGTGTAATTCACCGCATCCCCGATAATCGCCGCCACAATCATTAACGCCACCATCAGATGCACGTTTAAATCGTTGGTCGGCAGCGCGGAAATGGCACCGGCAACAAAGAGCAGAGAATCGCCCGGTAAAAACGGCGTGACCACCAGACCGGTTTCACAAAACAGGATCAAAAACAGAATGGCGTACACCCAGACGCCGTACTCGGCAACCAGTTCCGCCAGATGCACATCAATGTGCAGGATGAAATCGATCAGAAAGCGAATAATGTCCATACTGTATTACGTCCTCAACAGCCTTTAGTCAGCTAAAAAGAGTGGGCCCATCGGCGTCTTCGGCAGTTCAAAACGGTCAGGATAATCCACGCTGACCAGATAGAGCCCTTCCGCTTTCGCCGTCGCTGCCGCAAGCGTCCGGTCCTTCGCCGCCAGCAAGTCGTTAATCCAGCTCTCCGGCTGGTTGCCGCACCCTACTTCCATCAGGCTGCCAACAATGTTCCTGACCATATGATGAACAAAAGCATTCGCTTTGATATCGACCACCACGTACGCCCCGAAGCGTGCGACGTTAATGTGCATCAGGTTACGCCACGGGGTGCGCGACTGACACTGCACGGCGCGAAACGATGTAAAATCATTCTCGCCGATTAAGCACTGGGCCGCGCGATGCATACGGTCAGCATCCAGCGGCTGGTGATAGTGCGTAACGCCCTGCTGTAAAACCGCAGGACGCAGACGATGATTGTAGATGACATAGCGGTAACGGCGAGCCGTTGCGCTAAATCGCGCATGAAAATCGTCCGGCACATCTTTCACCCATCGTACCGCGATGTCACCAGGTAAATTCGCATTTACGCCCAGCGTCCAGGCCGCATCTTTACGGACGGCCTGAGTCTCGAAATGCACCACCTGCCCGGTTGCGTGTACGCCTGCATCGGTACGCCCGGCGCAAAACACATTGACCGGCGCGTTCGCCACCTTGCTTAACGCTTTTTCGAGCTTCTCCTGAACGCTGCGTACTTCATTCTGACGCTGCCAGCCGTAATACTTACTGCCGTCATATTCAATGCCGAGCGCGATTTTGCGCAGCGGCAAATCCTGAAGCTCCGTCATTAGTACCAGTACTCCTGCACTAATTTCTCCGCGACTTTGACTGCCATCAGCGCGCCGCCGAAGCGCACATTATCCGCCACGGACCAGAACTGGATCTGCTCCGGCATGCCGTAGTCGTTACGCACGCAGCCAACAGACAACTGTGCGTTACCGGAGGCGTCGCCCACTTGCGTCGGGAATTCGTTGGCGGGGGAAAGGGTAAGATCTTCGCCGCGCTCAAATGCATCACGCGCTTCTTCAAATGATAGTGGGCGCATGGCTTCGAAATTGACCATCTGCGCATGACCGTAAAACACCGGAGACTGCACGCAGGTAGCAGAAATCATCAGCATGTCGTCCTGGAGAATTTTACGCACTTCATTCACGATACGACGCTCTTCGCGTACGCTGCCCAGACTGTCCGGCAGCATCGGCAGTACGTTGAATGCCAGCTGGCGTCCGAAGAAATCCTCGTCATCAATCGGCATGCCGTTTAGCAATTTGGCGCTCTGGCCTGCCAGGGCATCAACCGCGACTTTGCCTTTCGCCGACGCGGACAGCAGGCTGGTCACCTGAATACGCGCCAGGCCGCCTTCATCGATCAACGGCTTAAGGGCCACCAGCAGCTGGCTGGTCAGGCTATCAGGGATAGCGATGAGATTACGGTTGCGGTAATCCGCCAGCACAAAGGGGTTCACTTCCGGAATGACTAACGGGACGTCCGGCTCCAGGGCGTACAAGCCGCTGGCATCAATGACCAGGCAGCCCGCATTGATGGCCTCGTCCGCATACTGCGCGGTTGCTTCATGACCGGCGACGAAGAATGCAAGCTGCGCCTGCGTCCAGTCAAATTCAGCGGCATCCTGCACCCTGACCGTTTTACCGGCAAAGCGCAGGGATTCGCCCGCGCTTTCGCTACGCGCAAGGGCGTACAGATCGCCCACCGGGAATTGACGTTCCGCGAGTTGCTCAAGCAGGGCCTCTCCCACAGCGCCCGTTGCGCCCAGTATGGCGATATTCCAGCCTTCAGACATGGTGGTTTACTCCAGAAAATAAAACGACGTCCCTGCCCGATAGAGCAGGGATCGAAAAGAAGATGATTAACGCGCCGAATGATGTACGGCGTTAAAACCCAGGGCGCTTAGCAGCGCCGCCGCCGACGCGTCATCGCACTGAACAAACAGGGACGACCACTCGCGGCGCTCAAGGTAGTGCTTACGCAGCTTATCAAACTCACCCGCTACACCCGCCACTTTACGCAGCGGCGCGTCATCGCGGCGCACATCATACACCAGATGAACCAGTCTTTTCAGCGTTGCCTGATCCAACGGGCCATGCAGCGTGATGCGGCCAAATTCCGGCGCGGGCAACAGCGTGTCGAGGGCGATTTGCTGCGGCTTGCCGATAAAGGCGCTGTACGCTTCAAACACCTGGGTCGTGCCACGCGCTTTGCCTTCCAGGGTATAACCGGCGATGTGCGCGGTGCCGATGTCGACTTTCTCCAGCAGGGCTACGTTCAGATCCGGCTCCGGTTCCCAGACGTCCAGCACGGTGCTGAGTTTCTGGCCGGCCTCAAGGCATTTCAGCAAGGCAGCGTTATCCACCACTGCGCCACGACAGGCATTAATTAAAATGGCACCCGGCTTGAGGCGGGATATCAGCGCTTCATCCGCCAGATGCCAGGTTTTGTAAGGGCCGTCTTTATACAGCGGGGTATGGAAAGTGAGGATATCGGCCTCTTCGACCAGTTTATCCAGCGGCAGGAAATCGCCCGGTTCGCCGTTAGCGGCGCGCGGCGGATCGCACAGCAGGGTACGCACGCCCAGCGCCTCAAGACGCTTCTGCAGGCGCCCGCCCACGTTGCCGACGCCCACGATGCCCACGGTGCGATCGGTGAGCTGGAAACCGTCGCGCTCCGCGAGCATCAGCAGCGCGGAAAACACATACTCCACCACCGCGATGGCATTGCAGCCGGGAGCCGCAGAAAACGCGATTCCGGCCTGCGCTAAGTAGTCCTGATCCACATGATCGGTGCCTGCCGTCGCGGTGCCGACAAAGCGAACGTTTTTCCCGTCCAGCAATTGACTGTTGACCTTAGTCACCGAACGCACCATCAACGCATCGGCATCGTCCAGTTCCTCAACCGGAATAGGTCGCCCCGGCACCGCTGTCACTTCACCCAAACGGGCAAACAAGTCACGGGCATAAGGCATATTTTCATCAACGAGAATTTTCACGCTACAGTACCTGTTAATGTGCGGAAGAGGGGCGCACGCCAGCCCCGGTAGGTATTATTGTTGCAGCCATTTTGGATTTGAACAGCGCGCAAAGCCCGGAGCGTTCACGTCGTACCTGAGGAGGTTATTCGCTTCGCTCGCCCTTCGGGCGTTCAGAGGTAAACCTTTGTGAGCACTGCCCGGATACAAAATGACAAATAAAATAGCCCTAATGGGGCCGGCGTTAAGTGTGCCATAATCTCGCCCTTAGTCATACACGAGACCAAAGGCGAAGTCAGGATTTACTATGATGCAACCAGTGCAGGGCGCACCCGCCCGCCCTCCGGGAGAACCCCCCTCCCCGCAGACAACTGCCGGTGAACTCCCGCTCACATCACAACAACGTACTCAGCTTGAGCGGCTGATTACCCGCATCATCGCGCTGACGCAGCAGCAGAGCAGCGAAGTGTGGGCCAGCCTGCGTCACGACCTCGGCCTGAAACAAGAGATGCCGTTGCAGTCGCGCCATTTTCCCGCTGCGGAGCAAAATCTTAACCAACGCCTGACCAGCGCGGAGAGCACACATTCCGGCCGACAACTGCTGTCACAGCTCACGGAACTGCTTAACGTCGGCAATAACCGCCAGGCGGCAAGCGATTATATTCGCCAGCAGTTTGGCCAGACCGCGCTAAGCCAGCTGTCGCCCGAGCAGTTAAAAAGCGTGTTGGTGCTGCTGCAAAACGGCCAGATGGCCATTCCCCAGCCGCAGCAACGCCCGGCTACGGAGCGCCCGTTGCTGCCTGCCGAGCATAATACGCTTAACCAACAGGTGATTAAGCTGGCCGCCGCCACGGGCGAATCGCCAAAACTTATCTGGCAATCCATGCTGGAGCTGGCGGGCGTGAAAAGCGGCGAGTTAATCCCGGCAAAGCATTTCGCATCGTTGAATACCTGGCTTCAGGCGCGCCAGACCCTGGTCCAGCAGCCTGCGCCGACACTACTTTCCCTGCAAACCGCCCTGCGCCAGCCAATGGCCTCGCACGAATGGCAGGAAATCGTCGACTACACCCAGCAGCGCTGGCAAGCCACGCCGCAAACGGTGCTGACCACGGCGCAGATTCAGGATGTGCTGAATCAGGTGTTCGCGCTGCGCGTTAATAATTACGGCGCGCCGATAGAAACCCGCGACGTTCAGCCGATTTACAACCCGCTAATCCCGTCTTTGATGGAGCCGCTGCGTCAGCTTTCCGCCCGTCCCGGGCTGGCGCTGTTCGCGCTGGTGGTGGCAATTGTGGTGCTGTTGATGGTGCTGTAAGCGCCATCCAGAAATGCAAAAAGGGGCCATTCGGCCCCTTTTGTTATGTCGCGTGGCTTACGCGTTATATTTGCGCATCACCAGTGTGGCGTTGGTGCCGCCAAAACCGAAGCTGTTGGACATCACGGTAGTGAGTTCACGCTCGGTGGGTTCGGTGATAACGTTCAGGCCTTCCGCCTGCGGGTCCAGATTCTCGATATTGATGCTCGGCGCGATGAAACCATGCTCCAGCATCAGCAGAGAGTAAATGGCTTCCTGCACGCCAGCCGCACCCAGAGAGTGACCGGTCATGGCTTTGGTTGCGGAAAGCGCCGGAGAGTTGTTGCCGAACACTTCGCGGATCGCGCCCAGCTCTTTCACATCACCAACCGGTGTGGAAGTGCCGTGCGTGTTGAGGTAATCGATTGGGGTATCAACGCCGTGCATCGCCATCTGCATGCAGCGCACTGCGCCTTCGCCAGACGGAGCGACCATGTCAGCACCATCGGAAGTAGCGCCGTAACCGACGATTTCCGCATAGATGTGCGCACCACGCGCCAGCGCATGTTCCAGTTCTTCGACGACAACCATGCCGCCGCCGCCCGCGATCACGAAACCGTCACGGTCCGCGTCATAGGTGCGGGATGCTTTTTCCGGCGTCTCGTTATATTTGGTGGACAGCGCGCCCATCGCGTCAAACTCACAGGCCATTTCCCAGCACAGCTCTTCGCCGCCGCCAGCAAATACGATGTCCTGTTTGCCCAACTGGATTTGCTCAACCGCATTGCCGATACAGTGCGCGGATGTCGCACAGGCAGAGCTGATAGAGTAGTTCACGCCGTGAATTTTAAACGGGGTCGCCAGGCAAGCGGATACGCCGGATGCCATGGACTTCGTCACCACGTACGGGCCCACTGCTTTCAGGCCGCGCGGGCTGCGCATCGCGTCTGCACCGAACACCTGGTAACGCGGAGAACCACCTCCGGAACCGGCGATCAGACCGACACGAGGATTATTTTGATAGGCTTCGTCAGAAAGACCAGCATCGCTGATTGCCTGCTCCATCGAGAGGTATGCATAAATTGACGCATCGCTCATAAAGCGCACCACTTTACGATCAATCAGACCCGTGGTGTCCAGTTTTACGTTGCCCCAAACGTGGCTGCGCATACCAGAATCTTTCAGCTCTTGAGAGAAAGTAATACCTGAACGCCCTTCGCGAAGGGATGCCAGGACTTCCTGCTGGTTATTACCGATGCTGGATACGATACCCAGGCCAGTAATCACTGCACGTTTCATTTAATACCTCTGTCAGTCGCACTAATAATAAGAGTCGAGTGGCACAATAGCGTACAGTTGTACGCCGAACAAGTCCGATCAGACGATTTGCCGGTAAATTTGCGCCGCCGGGCTCACATCGCTAAGATCGTGCCACTGCCTGTCAGACGAGTAACTTACGTGAAACATACCACCATCAAACCCGCTACCCTCGACTTCAATAATGAGGGTACACCTGTTTCCCGAGATTTTGATGACGTTTACTTTTCCAATGACAACGGTCTGGAAGAAACGCGTTACGTCTTTCTGGCCGGAAATCAGCTGCCGACGCGCTTCGCACACCACCCGCAAACGCTGTTCACCGTAGCGGAAACCGGCTTTGGCACCGGGCTGAATTTTCTTACGCTCTGGCAGGCTTTTGACGCGTTTTGCGCCGCCCATCCCGATGCCACGCTTAACCGCCTGCATTTTGTCAGTTTCGAAAAATTCCCGTTGCAGGCGTCGGATTTGGCGCGCGCCCACGCCGCCTGGCCGGAACTCGCCCCGTGGGCGGAAAAACTGCATAGCCAGTGGCCGCCGCTGCTGCCGGGCTGCCAGCGTGTATTGTTCGATAACGGACGGGTAACGCTGGATTTGTGGCTGGGTGACGTCAACACCCTGATCCCGGATTTAGACGATGCGCTGCAAAGCCGCGTTGACGCCTGGTTTCTTGACGGTTTCGCCCCTGCCAAAAACCCGGATATGTGGACGCCGGAACTGTTCAGCGCCATGGCGCGACTGGCGCGGCCCGGTGCAACGCTCGCGACATTTACCTCCGCGGGCTTTGTGCGGCGCGGTTTGCAGGAAGCGGGATTCACCGTACGCAAAACCAAAGGCTTTGGCCGTAAACGCGAGATGCTGACCGGTTCACTGGATCATACCCTGCCCGGCCGCATGCTTACGCCGTGGTATCAACGTCAGGCCGCACAGGGCGAGGACGTGGCGATTATTGGCGGCGGCGTCGCCAGCGCGTTACTGGCATTGGCATTGTTGCGGCGTGGAAAGCGGGTGACGCTTTACTGCGAAGACGCCTCTCCGGCACAGGGCGCATCGGGCAACCGGCAGGGCGCACTCTATCCGCTGATAAGCCACAGCAACCCGGCGCTGACACGCTTTTTCCCCGCGGCCTTTACCTTTGCCCGCCGGTTGTATGACGCGCTCCCCGTGGCATTCGATCATGACTGGTGCGGCGTGACGCAGTTAGCCTGGGATGAAAAAAGCGCCGCGAAAATCCGCCAGATGCTGGAGCTGGATCTGCCAGACACCGTAGCGCGTGCCCTCGATCAACAGGACGCCCTGGCATTAACCGGCGTGGAAACCGGCTGCGGCGGCATTACCTACCCACTCGGCGGTTGGCTGTGCCCGGCGCAGTTAACTGCCGGGGCGATCGCGCTGGCCGAAACCCAGGGACTCAGGGCACATTTTCACCACGCGGTGACGCAATTGCATCATGAAGGCCGTTGGCAGCTGACGTTTGCTGACGGACACCAGGCTCATCATGACGCAGTGGTGTTAGCCAATGGCAGCAAACTGAGTCAGTTTACCCAAACCGCGATGCAGCCGGTGTATCCGGTGGCGGGTCAGGTAAGCCATATCCCCACCACGCCGCAGCTGTCGGCGTTGCGCCAGGTGCTGTGTTACGACGGCTATCTCACCCCGGTAAATCCGCAAAATCAGCATCACTGTATCGGTGCCAGCTATCATCGTGGAGTGGAAAACGCGCAATACAGCGAGGAAGATCAGAAACATAATCGCCAGCGGCTGATTGATTGTTTCCCGACGCAAACCTGGCCGCTTGAGGTAGACGTCAGCGCAGGCGAGGCACGGGTCGGCGTACGCTGCGCCACCCGGGATCATATGCCGATGGTCGGCAATGTCGCCGACTACCCTGCCCTGCTGACGCAGTATCAGGCCCTGGCGGAACGCAGCGCGACGCCGGAAGAGGTGGTTGCCGCGCCGGTTCACCCCAATCTGTTTATGCTGGGTGCGCTCGGTTCACGCGGATTGTGCAGCGCGCCATTAGCGGTAGAAATTCTCGCGGCGCAGATGTGTGACGAACCGCTTCCAATGGACGGCGCAACACTCGCGGCGCTCAATCCAAACCGGCTATGGGTGAGAAAATTACTGAAAGGAAAAGCGGTAAACCCCGCTCAATAGCGACAGCGGCGGATCCGGTGAGCCGAATCCGCCAGCGTTTATGCAGCAGCCTGAGCGAACGCCGCTCTCAGCTCCTCGACAGGTAAATAACGCCCGATAATCACCAGCCGCGATCGGGGCGTTTCCGCCTCACTCCACGCGGACCCGTAATCAAAACCCACCACTTTATGCACGCCCTGGACAATCAGGCGCTGCGGATTACCGGCAATCGCCAGAACGCCTTTATAGCGCAGCATGTCATTGCCGTAGCGCTCAACGCACTGTTCCATAAACGCTCCGGCCTTATGCAAATCCATCCAGCCCGCTTCAAACACATGCGCCTGAATGGCGTCGTTCCAGGAGCGTTTAATTTCTTTAAACGGCGTAAAGCGCGGCGGCGCGGGTTGATCCGTGGCGCGAATAGCGTGGAATCCCTGCGTCAGACCGTTGCCGTCGCTGAGCGCGAATGCATTAATATCCAACCACAGATCCGCCGGGCATACGCCGTTTTCGATCTGGTAGATCTCTGCTTTGTTGTTGATCTGATGGATCCTCGCCAGCGCCTCACTGTGTTGCTGCTCATCGCAGGTATCGGCTTTAGTGAGCAGGATCCGATCGGCAAACCCCAGTTGCGAGGCGGCAACCGGGTGCTCATCCAGTTGGCGGGAAATATGGTGGCAGTCTGCCAGCGTGATCACTGCATCCAGTCGCAGGGCCTCACGTAGCGCTTCTTCAACGAAAAACGTCTGGATAATCGGCGCGGGGTCAGCCAAGCCGGTGGTTTCAACGATCAGGCGATCGAAAGTGAGTTCGCCGCGCTCCCGCTGGGCGAGCAGCTCGCTCAGCGCCGCAGTAAATTCGCCGCGCACGCTGCAACAGACGCAACCGTTGGACAGTTCCACTACATTGACGTTATCCCCGCCGCGCAGCAGCGCGCCGTCGATATTCACCGCGCCGAATTCGTTTTCCAGGATCGCGACCGAAGCATCGGCGTGGTGGGAGAGAAAATGGTTAATCAGCGTGGTTTTACCGGCGCCCAGAAAACCGGTTAACAGGGTGACAGCTACAGCATCTTTCATTTCATATCCTTAACAGCAGCGGGCTCCGCCTTTCCCGCCGTAACGAGCATCCTGGCGTTCACGGAAAAATTCTTCATAGGTCATCGGCGTTTGATCGGGATGATTAAGCCGGATGTGCTGAACATAATTGTCGTAATCCGGTACGCCCACCATCAGTTTCGCCGCCTGGCCCAGATATTTACCGGCTTTGGCTAAGGTATCAAACATACCGTCTCCTTTACTTTGTGACTGCGTTTAATGCTAAAAACTCCCCGGCCGCTAAGCCGGGGAGTGGATGACGCATACCCGGTGAATCATTAGTGGGCGCTTTTCGCCTGCGTCACGATCTCCTGGTAGTTTGCCGGCATAGGTTCGTAAGGTACCTCTTTCGCGGTAGGCTTATCGACTTTCAGTGCCGCCAGGGCGGTTTTAATCGAGAACAGCGCAATCACCACTACAACCACCATAAAGAAGATGGTGAGGCCCGCATCCAGACGGTTGTTAAACACCAGCCGCGCTAACTGCGCCTGAGTGTACTGCGCCGGGATGTTGCCGCTGTCGATCATCGCCTGGAATTTATTGGCGATAGCCAGGAAACCGACTTTGTTATCCGGGCTAAACGCTTTCTGCCAGCCCGCCGTCATGGTGCAAATCAGCAGCCAGGCGGTTGGTACCAGCGCAACCCAGGCATAACGCTGACGTTTCATCTTGAACAGCACCACTGCGCAGAGCATCAGCGCCATACCTGCCAACATCTGGTTGGCGATACCAAACAGCGGCCACAGGGTATTGATGCCGCCCAGCGGATCCACCACGCCCTGATGCAGGAAGTAACCCCAGGCCAGTACGCACAACGCCGTCGCCAGAATGTTGGCGGGCAGCGAGTCGGTACGCTTCAGGCCCGGAGAGATAACGCCCAGCAGGTCCTGCAACATAAAGCGTGCGGCACGGGTACCGGCATCCACCGCCGTCAGAATAAACAGCGCTTCAAACAGGATCGCGAAGTGGTACCAGAAGGAGACATCCATCAGGCCGCCCAGCGCGCCGTGCAGGATGTACGCCATCCCTACCGCCAGGGTCGGTGCGCCACCGGCACGGGAGATGATCGACTGTTCGCCCACTTCATTGGCGATTTGCGTCAGGGTTTCAGGGGTGATCTGGAAGCCCCAGCCGCTGACTACCTGCGCCGCAGACGCCACCACGTCGGTCGTACCCGCCGGAGCCAGCACCGCCATCGGGCTGTTCATGGCAAAGTAAACGCCCGGGTCAATAACGCACGCCGCCACCAGCGCCATGATCGCCACAAAGGATTCCATCAGCATGCCGCCGTAGCCGATCAGGCAGGCCTGATTTTCGTTAGCCAGCATTTTCGGCGTCGTGCCGGAGGAAATTAATGCGTGGAAGCCCGACACCGCGCCACAGGCGATGGTGATAAACAGGAACGGGAACATGTCACCCGTCCAGACCGGCCCGGTTCCGTCGATGAATTTCGTTACAGAAGGCATGGTCAGCGTCGGACGCATAATCAGGATGCCGATAGCCAGCCCAACGATGGTGCCGATTTTCAGGAAGGTGGACAGGTAATCACGCGGCGCCAGCAGCAGCCATACCGGCAGCACTGCCGCCACAAATCCATAGCCCACCAGCATCCAGGTCAACTGTATGCCGGTATAGTCAAAGTACGGTGCCCACGTCGGGCTTTCCGCCACCCAACCACCGGAAATGATAGCGAAAATCAGCAACACCAGACCAATTACCGACACCTCACCGATGCGCCCGGGGCGCAGATAGCGGATGTAGATGCCCATGAACAGCGCCAGCGGAATGGTGAACGCCACGGTATAGGTGCCCCACGGGCTGTGGGTCAACGCTTTCACCACGATCATCGCCAGAACCGCAAGAATGATCACCATGATCATAAAGCAGGCGACCAGCGCGATAACACCAGCAGTATTGCCCATCTCCTCTTTCACCAGCTCGCCAAGGGAACGACCATCGCGACGGGTAGAGACAAACAGCACCATAAAGTCCTGCACGGCGCCTGCGATAACCACGCCAGCCAGGATCCACAGCATGCCCGGCAGATAACCCATTTGCGCCGCCAGCACCGGCCCCACCAGCGGGCCCGCCCCGGCGATTGCCGCAAAATGGTGACCGAACAGCACTTTTTTATCGGTTGGAACGTAATCGAGACCATCGTTATGACGCACCGCAGGCGTCATACGCGTGGCGTCGACCACCAGCACACGTTTCGCAATAAAGAGCCCGTAAAAACGGTAAGCGATCAGATACACACAGACTGCGGCTACCACAATCCACAGCGCGTTAATCTGCTCTCCCCGATTCAGAGCGATGTATCCCAAAGCAAATGCGCCCACGATGGAGAGCACTGCCCAGAGGAGGTATTTCCCTGAGTTATTCATGATGTTTTCCATTTTTTGTCCCTCGTCGTTCGGGTTGCCTTCACGAGGCGAAACGCAAACGCGTCAGGTTCTCTAAGAGGTATGAGGAGTGACCAACACATTACAATTTGTTTCTAGAACAAACCGCCTGATTTAACAACCTCACAACCGGGGAAAACCCTTTCTCAGATAACTCTTTGTTTCACTTTGTTAACAAGATCACCTTAACAAGGAAAACCCAGTGCAACCTTTTACAAAGGCTCTCGGTGAAGTCACGCAAATCGGAGGACGTAACGCTAAGCGGATAATTAAGAAGGGAAAAAGCGGGAAGCATCATGCCATCAGCATCAGGATGGCATGATGGTACGACATTAACTGGCGTTGGCTTTCCGGAACAGGGTATCCCACATACCTGAAACCAGCGCCTGGTCGCGCGGCGTGAGTTCGCCTGCGCCAATGGCCTTTTGCAGGCTTTCTGTCACTTTCTGGTGCACGGCTTCGGGGCTATGATCGTCACCCGCCTCCAGTTCCGCAACGGCAAGCGTCAGGTGCCCGCGCAGGTAGCCGCTGGCGAAGAGCTCGTCATCACTGGCGTGTTCAACCATGTCATCAATCAACGCCAGAATGCGTGCTTCGAATGCTGCGATCATCGTCTTTCCTCAATACCTGTCATTGCAGGTGATTCCATTACAAAAAACATGGCTCAGGACAGGTCTTCTGGCCACGGGAAACGGTCCGCCGTCAGCGGCGGCGTTTGATAATAGTGCTGAAGCGCGGCGATAAACCGGGCTGGCCGCGCCGGAATCCCCTCTTCCAGCCACGTCATCACCTGGGCGTGCACCCGGCGCTGGAACGCAATGCGATCCGGCTCGAAATCCCCTTCCAGGTTGTCGCAACTGACGTTAAACGGAAAGCCCGCCGCTTCGCAAAACAGCCAGTCCAGCGCCTGCGGTTTAATTTCCACATCTTCGAACTGACACTGCGTTTGGGCGTCACGGCCATCCGGGCAGTACCAGTAACCGAAGTCAACCTGTTCGCGGCGCGCTTTACCGGCGATACACCAGTGGGAAATTTCATGCAGCGCGCTGGCATAGAAGCCGTGAGCGAACACAATCTGGTGCCAGGGCGTTTCCGCGTCTGCCGGAAGATAGATCGGTTCGTCGTCGCCTTTAATCAGACGGGTATTAAAATCGTGAAAAAAGCAGCCCTCGAAAATATCGATCAGCTGCTGATAATGGTGTGTGGTGCTCATTAATGTATCCCAAGCCACTGAAGGAGCGCCGCGCCATGGCTGTCGAACAGCAGTTTGGCGCTCATCACAGCGGAAACAATCACAATCATCGGACGGATAAGCTGCTGGCCTTTGCTGAGCACCAGACGTGACCCTAACCGCGCCCCTATAAACTGACCGGCCATCATTAAAAACCCGGTGGCCCAAACCACTTTTCCGCCAAGAATGAACAGCAACAGCCCGCCGACATTAGACGTCGCGTTGAGTACTTTGGCGTGCGCCGTGGATTTCGCCAGATTAAACCCGCAAAGCGTCACAAACGCCAGCGCGTAAAACGAGCCTGCGCCCGGCCCGAAAAAGCCATCATAAAACCCGACGCAGCCGCCCGCCACCAGAGCAAACGGCAGGCCATAAAGACGGCGCTGCCTGTCTTCTTCGCCCAGTTTGGGCATTAATAAAAAGTACAGGCCAATGCCGATTACCAGCACCGGCAGGATCTGGCGCAAAATATCCGATTTAACAAACTGCACCAGCAGCGCGCCGCTGGTAGATCCGATAAAGGTCATCAAAATATTGAGCTTTTGATCGTTGAGATCGACCACTTTACGGCGAATAAAATAGAGCGAGGCAGAAAGCGACCCGCCGCAAGCCTGAAGTTTATTAGTGGCTAATGCCTGTGCTGGCGACATCCCCGTTGCCAGCAACGCCGGGATAGTAAGCAATCCGCCCCCGCCCGCCAGCGCATCGATAAATCCCGCGAGCATGGCGATAAAAAACAGGCCAACCATGACCAGCGGGGAGAGCATAAAAAGATCCACGAATTAGTCCTTAAAGTACGTGTTCATCCAGTAGAGCCTGACAGGAAGGCGGTGGTGGCGGTGGCGTTTTCTTCTCATTTGACTGGCTTCCCGGCTTCGCAGGTTTAAACCAGCTTTGCAGCTCTTCACCACAACCATCACCTGGCGGCGGTGGCGCTTGTTCAACGCATTCGAGGCTGTCGGCCGGGCAGCGCAGGCGCACATGCATATGGGCGCGATGGGCAAACCACGGACGCACTTTATTCAGCCAGTCGCGGTTAGTCCCTGCATCCAGGCAGAGCTGCTGTTTAATCGCCGGGTTGACGAAGATACGCGTTACTTCATCGTCTAACGCCGCAAGCTTGATCATGTTGTACAACTGCGGGCTCCAGCGGCTTGCCACCACCGATTTGCCGTTGGCGGAAACCAGATCCAGCGCCTGTGGACGCAGCAGCTGAGCAGATGTCCAGCGCGTTTTCGGCAGTTGCAGGAAGATATCCACATCCAGCCCTGTCTGATGGCTGGCGTGACCGGTCGCGAAGCGGCCACCTGCGGCCATTCCCATATCGCCCACCAGCACGGTTCCCATATCCAGGTTGTTGACCTGAGCACTGAAGCGCTGGATGAATTTCACCAGTTCCGGATGCCCAAAATAGCGGCGCTGATCGGTGCGCATCACCTGATAATGATCGGAAGCCAGCGGTAACGCCTGAGCGCCCACAATGCAGCCGTTTGAAAACGCGCCGATAGACTGCGGCGCGCCAGGGATCGGATTCGGTACTTTTTGCCAGGGGGTCGCCGCCAGCGTGACAGAACTTGCCAGCAGCGCCGTCAGGGCGATAAGAGAACGTTTCATACAGTTTACCAGCGAGGGATCGTGGTGCTGACGTCGGCGTTTTGCGCGCGCTGCCGCAGCAAATGATCCATTAATACAATGGCCAGCATCGCTTCCGCGATCGGCACGGCGCGGATCCCCACACAAGGATCGTGACGCCCACGGGTGACCATGTCGACTTCTTCACCAAAACGGTTAAGCGTCCGTCCCGGCACCATAATACTGGAGGTCGGTTTCAGCGCCATATGCGCGACGATTTGTTGGCCGCTGCTAATGCCGCCCAATACACCACCTGCATGATTGCTTTGAAAACCCGCCTGAGTGATCTCGTCACGGTTCTGGCTGCCGCGCAGTTGCACCACGCCAAAACCGTCGCCGATTTCCACGCCTTTGACAGCGTTAATACTCATCAGCGCATGGGCAATATCAGCGTCAAGGCGGTCGAATACCGGTTCACCGAGCCCGGCAGGAACCTGATCGGCCACCACGGTGACTTTCGCGCCAATCGAATCGCCCTCTTTTTTCAGGGCGCGCATCAGTTCGTCCAGCGCCTCGATTTTATCCGGATCCGGGCAGAAAAACGGGTTTTGCTCCACCTGTTCCCAGTCTTTGATCTCCAGCGGAATGTCGCCCATCTGGCTCAGACAGCCACGGATCACAACGCCGAACTTTTGCGCCAGATATTTTTTGGCAATGGCGCCCGCCGCTACGCGCATGGCTGTTTCACGGGCCGACGAACGACCACCGCCGCGGTAATCGCGCACGCCGTATTTTTGCTCGTAGGTGTAATCCGCATGTCCGGGTCGGAACACATCTTTGATGGCGCTGTAATCCTGAGAGCGTTGATCGGTATTTTCGATCAGCAGACCAATACTGGTGCCGGTAGTCATGCCGTCAAAGACGCCAGAGAGGATTTTTACCTGATCGGGTTCGCGACGCTGAGTGGTGTAACGTGAGGTGCCTGGACGGCGGCGGTCAAGATCGTGCTGAATATCGGCTTCGGTCAGCGGAATGCCAGGCGGCACGCCGTCAACTATGCAGCCCAGCGCCACGCCGTGCGATTCCCCGAAGGTGGTTACACGGAAGAATTGTCCAATACTGTTTCCTGCCATCACGGCTCCGTTGTCGTTGTTGTGTGTTTGAGCGTTGTGAAACGGGCCGCAGCCCGTTGGATTAATCTTTGTAAATACTGAAGTATTCGCGCGCCGCGATAAGCTGCGCTTTGGTCAACATAAAGACGCCGTCGCCGCCGTTATCAAACTCCAGCCAGGTAAACGGTACGTCCGGATATTGCTCCATCAGATGTACCATGCTGTTACCCACTTCACAAATCAGAATACCGTGGTCGGACAGGTAGTCCGGGGAGCAGGCAAGAATGCGACGTGCCAGCTTCAGGCCATCGCTGCCCGCCGCCAGACCCAGCTCCGGCTCATGGCGATATTCGTTCGGCAGGTCCGACATATCTTCCTCATCCACATACGGCGGGTTGGTCACGATAATGTCGTACTGCACTTTCGGCAGATCGCGGAACAGGTCGGAGCGGATAGGCGTAACGTGATGGATCAGGCCGTGCTCTTCAATATTGTGCTCGGTTACCGCCAGCGCGTCGGTGGAAATGTCCACCGCGTCAACTTCGGCTTCCGGGAAAGCGTAAGCACAGGCAATGGCGATGCAACCGCTACCGGTACACATATCAAGAATATGTTCAGGCTGACCGTCGAAGAGGCCGGCAAAACGGTTGTTGATCAGCTCGCCAATTGGCGAACGCGGTACCAGCACGCGCTCATCAACATAAAACTCATGGCCGCAGAACCAGGCTTTATTGGTCAGATAGGCGACCGGAATACGCTCATTCACCCGACGGATCACCCGCTCCACAATGCGGTGGCGTTCGCTGGACGTTAAGCGCGCGGTGCGCATGTCTTCAGGAATATCCAGCGGCAAATAAAGCGATGGAAGCACCAGTTGTACCGCCTCATCCCACGGGTTATCGGTGCCATGACCATACCAGATGCCCGCCGCGCTAAAACGGCTCACTGACCAGCGCAGCATATCCTGAATGGTATGCAGCTCATTGACTGCTTCATCGACGAAAATTTTATCCACTATTCCTCCGGCGCGCGCGACGCGTTAAACACGGCGGCTAGTTTGCCACGATGGCGGCGATAAATCAGCATTCACCCTTTCGCCGCGACGTGAAAACGCGTTTTATTTAGCGCTGGCGAAGGAGTCAGGTACACTGCCAGGGATAAGAATGACGGAGAAGAGAATGAAAAAGAAAAATTCGCTTAACGAGGAGGACCAGACGCTGTTCCGGGAACTGATGCGCGGCACCCGCAAAATTAAGCAGGACACCATCGTTCATCGCCCGCTGCGTAAAAAAGCGCATGAAGTGCCGGTCAGGCGCCTGATTCAGGAGCAGGTGGACGCCAGTCACTATTTTTCTGATGAGTTCCAGCCGCTGCTGGCAACGGAAGGCCCGGTGCGTTATGTCCGCGAAGGCACCAGCCATTTTGAATTAAAGAAATTAAGACGCGGCGACTATTCGCCTGAACTGTTTTTGGATCTGCACGGGCTGACCCAGCTCCAGGCCAAGCAGGAGTTAGGCGCGCTGATTGCCGCCTGTCGGCGCGAGCACGTCTTTTGCGCCTGCGTGATGCACGGTCACGGCAAACATATTCTTAAGCAGCAAACGCCGCTGTGGCTGGCGCAACATCCCCACGTCGTGGCATTTCATCAGGCCTCGAAAGAGTATGGCGGTGATGCCGCGTTACTGGTGCTGATTGAAGTCGAAGAGTTGCGTCCGCCTGAACTGCCCTAGTCTTCACGCCCTCATTACTGAGGCGGCAGTTGCACTGGATCCTGATGACGGGAAGCGCGAAATACGCCAGCGCCGCCCACAAAAAAGCCGCTTTACGCGGCTTTTTGACGTTTAGCCATTGCTGGCTTTGGCCATTTTTAAATTACAGGGGCTCATCTGCCAGTTAAACACGCCCTTATCGGTTTGCGGATCGAGCGTTACGCTGGCAATGGCGGAGGTTGAGAACATTGGCGGCGTTTCTTCCGGGCAAAGTTCAGAAACCAGGTAGCCCACAAGCGGAAGGTGAGAAATCACTAACACCGATTTTACGCCTTCGTCCGCCAGCATCTGAAGGTCGGCACCGACCATTCGAACATCGCCGCAGGGCGTCAGCTCCGGCAAAACATCGACATTTTCCGGCAGAGTAAACACTTCCCGGACCACATCCAGCGTCTGCCCGGCGCGCAGATAGGGGCTGACAAGAACACGCTCGATGTCCACCTTTTGACCTTTTAACCAGGTCGCCATGAGACGGGATTCGTCACACCCACAAAGGGTTAAGGGACGAACCGCATCACTGGCGGCATCAAGAGCTGCGTCACCGTGACGCATAATGAAAACTTGCATAGTGCACCGCTTTTGTTAACCAGAATCGCCACGTTCCCCAACAGGCCTGATGCCTGTGGGGATATCATCGCGGTCGGGCATTGTGCCTTATCCCGACGTTGAATGAAACGCTGTTTTTTACCTTAATGGCGTAAGTATAGTCAATCGCCGTTTACAAAATAACCAATCCGGGTATCCCGATACTGCCCTGTTAACCCGCTGTGGCCGTAACCGGGTCAACACTGGCAGCCGTATCCCAGAATTTTTGCTGGGTTTGCGCCATCGCCAGCAGTCGCTCGCAAGGTGCGAAGCGATCGCCGTAACGGCTCTCCAGACGCTGTAGCCTCGCGACCACTTCTGCCGCGCCAAGACTATCCATATAACGGAACGGCCCGCCGAGGAAAGGCGGGAAGCCAATGCCGAACACCGCACCGATATCGCCGTCCCGTACTGAACGTACGACGCCTTCATCCAGTGCCCGCGCGGCCTCGTTGAGCATCATCATAACGCAGCGTTCAGCCAGCGCGTCGGCCGCCATTTTTTGCTCGGGTTTAACGCCAGTTAGCGTATAAATTGCAGGGTCGACCTGCTTCTTGCTTTTACGCCCTTTTGCCGGATAAAGATAGAAACCACGGCCGTTTTTTCTTCCTTTGCGATCGTCCTTCAAAATTGCTGCAACGGCATCATTGGGGGCGCTGAAACGGGAACCATACGCCCGCTCCAGCACAGGAATAATTTTAGTGCCTACGTCTATCCCGACCTCATCCAAAAGTTGGATTGGTCCCACCGGGAAGCCAAATTTCACCAGCGCATCGTCAATGTGCTCAATGGGTTCTCCTTCGAGCAGACAGCGCATGGCTTCATTTATATAAGGCGCGAGAATACGGTTAACGTAAAAACCGGCGCAATCCGCCACTACAATTGGCGTTTTGCCCTGCTTCTTCGCCAGCGCCACGGTAGTGGAGATAGTTTGCGCGCTGGTGCCCGCATGGGGAATCACTTCAACCAGCGGCATTTTGTCGACCGGGCTGAAATAGTGCAGGCCGACCACCAGCTCCGGGCGCGCTGCGTGTTGCGCGATCTCGCCAATCGGCAGCGAAGAAGTATTCGAGGCAAAAATTGTGTCCGCGGAAGCGTACTGTTCTACCTCGGCCACCATCTTGCGCTTGAGCTCCAGATCCTCAAACACCGCCTCAACCACGATGTCGCGCTGGTGGAAGCCGCGATAATCGGTAGAGCCGCTGATCAACGCCATCTGGCTATCGCGCTCCGTCGCTTTTAAATGGCGACGACGCACTTTCTTATCCAGCAGATCCCAACTGTATTTCAGGGCGTGGTTGATGCCTTTTTCATTGATATCTTTGAGGCGTACCGGCAATTTGCCTTTGGTGGCGGTCACATAGGCGATCCCGCCACCCATCAACCCTCCACCAAGGATCCCCACAGCGTGCAGCGGTTTCGGCGGCACCTCGCTGCCCTGATCTTTTTTCAGCTCGGTGCTGGCGAAGAAAATATTACGCAGCGCGGCAGATTGCGGCGTCATGGCGAGTTCGCCAAACGCTTTTGCTTCCGCCTCGTATCCGCTGGCGCTCCCCTGCTCCAGGCCAGTACGCACCACATCGATAATTCGCGTGGCCGCCGGGTAATTGCCGTGGGTTTTTTGCAGGGTTTGCTTTGTGACCATACGAAACAGAACCGATCGGCCCAGCGGACCGGCCAGTACGCGCTCGCGCACCGGAAGACGACGCGACGCAGGGCGGCCCTGCTTCGCCAGTTCCACGGCGGCTTCCAGCAGAATCGATTTCGGCACCACGTCATCCACCAGCCCGACTTTTAATGCCTGACGCGGACGCAGTTGCTTGCCAGCCAGCATCATTTCCAGCGCCGTGCTGACGCCTATCAACCGCGGCAAGCGCTGAGTTCCGCCCGATCCGGGTAACAGTCCCAGTTGCACTTCCGGCAATCCCAGCACTGTTTTGGCGTCATCGGTGCATACCCGACGATGGCACGCCAGCGCCAGCTCCAGGCCGCCTCCGAGGCAGGGTCCGTGAATGGCCGCTACCACCGGAATGGTTAACGCATGGATATCGGCCATGATCTGCTGGCCCTGTTTCGCCAGCGCCTCTGCCTGCTGCGCCGTCTGGCAGCCTGCGATCATATTGATATCCGCGCCGGCGACAAAGTTGTCCGGTTTGCCGGAAATAAAGACCACACCCTGAAGTTGTTTGTTGTCATGAATTTGCCTGAGAATGGCGCGAACCTGACCGCCAAACTCCGCTTTCAGGGTATTCATTTTCTCATTCGGCACATCGATGGTAACGACGGCGATGTTATCCGGACGAACGTGCATGTTAAATGCGGATTGCAGTTCCATTATTCAGCCTCCAGTACCATTGCTGCGCCTAATCCCCCTGCCGCACAGGCCGTGACCAGACCAAACCCGCCGCCGCGACGGCGTAGTTCGTTCAGCGTCTGGACAATCATCCGCGCGCCGGTGGCGGCGAACGGGTGGCCGTAGGCGATAGAACCGCCCATGACGTTAAAGATGGCATCGTCAACTTCGCCCGTCGCATGCGCCCGGCCCAGGACTTCACGGGCAAAGCGATCGCTGGCAAGCATTTTTAAGTTAGCCAGCGTCTGGGCAGCAAACGCTTCATGCATATCAAACAGGGTTAAATCGGCCAGCGTTAATCCGGCGCGATCCAGCGCCAGCGGCGTGGCCCAGGCGGGCCCCAGCAACATGTCCTGCCAGACGTCGACGGCAGTAAAGGCATAGCTGCGCAGGTAACCGAGCGGCGTCAGGCCAAGCTCTTTAGCGCGGGATTCAGTCATCATGATCAGCGCAGCGGCCCCGTCAGTCAGCGGCGTACTGTTCGCCGCCGTCACGGTGCCGTGCTTGCGGTCAAAGGCGGGGCGCAATTTGGCGTAATCCGCCTGAGAACTGTTTTTACGAATATTGTTATCTTCACTGAAGGGTTCGCGATACGGCGGAACGTAGGCGGTCATCACTTCATCGGCAAATTTACCTTCCTGCCAGGCCTGGGCGGCCCGCATATGGGAGCGATGCGCCAGGGCATCCTGCTGCTCGCGGGTGATGGCGTGAGTTTTCGCCATTTGTTCCGCGGTATCCCCCATACGTAAACCCGTGGAGTATTCGGCCACGGCAGGCGGGACCGGCATCAGATCGCGCAAGCGCAAGCGGGAAAACAGCTTAAGGCGTTGCCCGGTCGTGCGGGCTTTATTGACGTCCACCAGCATACGCGCCAGTTTTTTACTCACGCCAATAGGCAATACAGAAGAGGAGTCCGCCCCCCCGGCGATACCGGCGCGGATAGTACCTGCCATCAGGCTTTCCGCCACGTTCGCCACCGCCTGGAAACTGGTGGCGCACGCACGACTGACGCTGTAGGCATCGGTATGCACATTCATGCCGGTACCAAGGACAATTTCACGGGCAATATTTGGCGCTTCAGGCATCTGCACGACCTGGCCGAAAACCAGTTGTTCAATGACATCGGGGGAAATTTCACTGCGCGCCAGCAGTTCGCTCACCACCATTTTGCCGAGATCCACTGCAGGAATGCCATGGAAAGCCGTTGCCTGGCGAGCAAAAGGGGTACGTAACCCGCTGATAATGGCAATACGATCGCCCGGTCGGGCAAGACGCGGTAACGCCTGACTCATAACACTCCCCTGTAAAAGTGAATACATAATGAAAAAAGTGGTCGGACCTGACGACAGTCTTAACCAAATTTTTACATTTAGCCAACCAGGGAAATGAAAAACTTTGAAGGGTTACACGAATTTATGGAGAGGCGACGCCTTCCGGGGCTGGAAGGCGTCAAAAGGATTAACGCAAGCCCAACTGGAAAATCATGGTTTCCGCCTGGCAGGCGAAGACGAAGTCGATATCCAGACGTACGCCGTCGCTCTCTTCGGTGAAGTTAGCGTTAATCTGGCACGGCTCGGATTCAACTTCACGGGCTTTTGCACTCAGCGCCGCCAGTGTTTCTTCTGCCTGTGCGCGATTCGGGAAAACGCGGCTGTAGGACGCGGTGCAGTCGGTGTTGTCCATAATGGTTCCAACATCAATACAGCAGCAAACCGGGGTTTCATCAGCACTGCATTTACTCATTGTGATTTCCTCTGTACTTCGCACCTGGGGTGCAGTTAGCAATCGCCTTATTTTACGCCGCGAAACGGCCCTGCTCCACCCGAGAATCATGTCAAAACCGCGCATGTCCAGAAAAGCGAGAAAAAAATGATCTGAAACAAAATTAACCGGTTTCAGTTAGCGACACCGGCCCCAATTTTGCCACGCCGATCTCGTTTCGATGATCATTTTTTAAATTTTCATTAAACAAACTTGCAACATTCACTCTGGTCGGACCTATACTCTCGCCACTGGTCTGATTTGTAAGCCGTAACTCAGACCCTACACTTCGCGCTCCTGTTACGGTACGTAACATTATTTAAATAAAAATAAATGGATGAGGTTATGGTCATGAGCCAGAAAACCCTGTTTACCAAGTCTCTTCTCGCAGTTGCAGTGGCAATCGTCTCCTCTCAAGCCTGGTCTGCAGGTTTTCAGTTAAATGAGTTTTCTTCCTCTGGCCTTGGCCGTGCCTATTCAGGGGAAGGCGCTATCGCCGATAATGCGGGCTCAGCCAGCCGTAACCCGGCAGCGATTATGATGTTTGATCGCCCGTCCTTCTCCGGCGGCGCCATTTTTGTTGACCCGGACGTAAATGTATCTGGTCGTTCCCCATCAGGCCGTACGCTGGACGCCGATAACATCGCGCCGACTGCGTGGGTGCCTAACCTGCATTTCGTCGCGCCGATTAATGAGCAATTTGGTTGGGGTGCCTCTGTGACCTCCAACTACGGCCTGGCGACAGAATTTAACGATTCCTACGCGGCAGGTTCTATGGGCGGCAAAACCGACCTGGAAACCCTTAACCTCAACCTGAGCGGCGCATACCGTCTGAACAATAACTTCAGCTTCGGTTTAGGCTTTAACGCCGTTTATGCAAAAGCGAAACTGGAGCGTTACGCAGGCGACCTGGGGCAGTTGACCGCAGGCCAGCTCAGACGTAACCCGGCCTTTGGCACTGCTACCCCGCAAGGTGCGCAGCTTGCAGCGCTGGCGGGTTATGCAAACTCCCTCGACAGCAATACCCAAATCGCTCGCCTGAAAGGCAACGAATGGGGCTATGGCTGGAACGCCGGGATCATGTATGAACTGGATGAAAACAACCGCTACTCACTGACCTATCGCTCAGAAGTCAAAGTGGATTTCGAAGGCGATTACAGAAGTGAACTGAGCAGCAGCCCGGCTATCAACGCTGCGCTGTCCAGCCAGGGTCTGCCTTACGGTACTGGTGGCAGCACCATCGGCGGCAACCTGACGCTGAATCTTCCGGAAATGTGGGAACTGTCTGGTTATAACAAAGTGGCGCCGCAGTGGGCCATCCACTATAGCCTGGCGTACACCAGCTGGAGCCAGTTCGAAGAGCTGAAAGCGACCAGCAATAATGGTCAGACGCTGTTCTATAAAGATGAAAGCTTCCGCGATTCTTACCGCCTCGCGTTAGGCACCACATACTTTATGGATGATAACTGGACCCTGCGTGCAGGTATCGCCTTCGATGACAGCCCGGTTCCTTCGGATCATCGTTCGATCTCTATCCCGGATCAGGATCGTCTGTGGCTGAGCACCGGCGCGACTTATGCATTCAACAAAGATGCATCTGTGGATGTGGGCGTTTCCTATATGCACGGTCAGCATGTTGAATTCACCGAAGGCCCGTATACCTTTAAATCTGAAGGTAAAGCGTGGCTGTACGGCGCGAACTTTAACTACGCGTTCTAATCCTGCGTTGAAAGAAAAAAAGGTGAGCATTAGCTCACCTTTTTTATTGCCGCCGGAGCGGAAAAGAACCGGCCTACTCGGCGTCGATATCTTTTAAATCACCCTCAATGGCTTTGGCATTCGGGTTTTCATCCGGCTTAAGCTTCCCGCCGTTAGCGATAAAGTCGTTACGCTGGAAGTATGCCTCACGCACCAGGATGTACGGATCGGATGACTGACGCAGCAGGCCATCTGAATCAAGCAACTGGGCGCGGCTTTCGACACCCTCAACCGCCCATTTACCCACCGACAGCGGCCAGGTCAGCCACGAAAGCACCGGATACGTGGTATCGGCGAAATCGCCGCCCTCTTCACGCAACGTAAAGCTGCCGTAGAAAGGCAACTGCAAATACGGACCATAGCCGACACCGTAATGCCCCAGCGTACTGCCGAAGCGATGCGGCTCCTCGCGCTGGAGTTTCGGATTCGACAGGCCCGCGACATCAATAAAGCCGCCCATCCCCAGCAAGGTATTCAGGAAGAAACGGGTAAAATGCACCATCCCCTGATAGGGGTCGCCCTGAAGGAAGTAGTTGACCATGGTGGCCGGTTCTTCAAGGTTACTGGTGAAGTTGCTGAGCCCATTACGCGCCGGTTGCGGCACGTAATCACGCCAGACGACGGCGACCGGACGAACAACATAGGGATCCAGTACGTTGAAGTTGAAATTGTACATGCTGCGGTTAAACCCTTCGAACGGGTCTGAACGCCCTTGTTGTTCTCCCGAGCTGGCGCAACCCACCAGTAAGGTGGTCGCCAGCGCGAGGCCTGTCAGGCGAAAATTCATCTCTGTCTCCCTGTTATTGATGGCTGCTGTCAGGGTTGACGAGATGAAATAGTCACCTCCGTCGGGTGGGCCGGGTCAAATTTCATCAGCGCGCTTTGACCAACCCAATCCCCTGACTGCACAGCAGGTGTGCCATCCTGTGAGATATGCACTTTAATCCAACCCTGACGCAGTGAGGAAAGCGAGCCTCCCGGCATCATGGTATTTGAGTCATCTATATTGAGTGTCATCGGAAACTGGCCAACCGGCAACTTTTTAACCGCCACAGGCACCGGCGACGCTTCGCCCACGACGGTAACAAAGACGGCACCACTGGCAGGCAAACTCTGCTGAGCTTCCGGCGAGAGCGTGATTTTAACAGCCAGCGGCGCATTGTCCATGCCGGTTTGGGATTCGGCCTGGGCGATACTACGCTCAATCACTGCCCGTCGCTTATCGTTTTGCGGCAACACCTGCAGCATCATTTGCCAGGCGGCGACCGCGTCACCGAACCGCTGTTGCTCAAATGAACTGAACGCCAGCAGACTGAGCGCGCGGATATTGGTGTGCGACGCGGCGACCACTTCACGCAGGAGTTTATCGCCCAGCTGGTTGTCATTCTGATCGGATGAACGAATCAATACTTCAGCATAGTCGAGTTTTGCGTCGATATTGTCCGGCGCCAGCTTCCATGCATGTTCAAACGCATCGGTAGCCGTGGTGGCGTTATTCAGGGCCATCCCAATGCGACCCAACATCATCCAGCCTTCGATATTATCAGGATCGTCCTGCAGGCGCGTCCGCAGTCCGAGTCCCAGCCGGGCCATCTCTTCTGTGGTTAATGCCGGGGCGTCAGGATCCATGACGCGCTTTAAGAGTTCCGGCGTCTGGCGGGTCACTTCCTGCCATTCGAGGACTTTTTTCAAATCGACGGTTTTCCAGAATACGCCGAGGCTGACAATCACCAGCGCCGCCACGCCAGGCACAAGCACCCAGCGGCTTAATGGCGCTGGCGGGTTATCGACAGGATGCTGCGGTATGTCGTCGAGCAAATTGTGCTGGAGCTCCGCCACCATTTCATCACGTTCAACGGTGTTTTCGCGCTCCAGTTCGCGCAGGCGCGAGTGATAAAAAGCGCGGTTCAGCACATCGCGTGAAACGCTGCGGGTTGCGGACCAGGGAATAAACAGCAAACCGGCGGTGATGATCAGTAACGCCGCCATGATGGTAATAAGCAGAGTTAACGTCATTTATTCTTCTCGCTTAGCAACTGCTTCAGTCGTTGCTGTTCCAGGTCATTTAACGGTTGGGACGTGGTCTGGCGTCCTTTTCTGGCGCGCCGTACGACCACAACAATCCCGCCGAGTACAAACAGCGCAGGCAGCAGCCACAATACCAGGGTGCCAGGGGTCACGGGGGGTTCATAGGTCACGAAGTTACCGTAGCGCGCCACCATATAATCGATGATCTGTTTTTGCGTTTGCCCCTGCTGCTGCAGTTCATACACCTTCTGGCGCATGTCGGAGGCGATCATGGCGTTAGAGTCGGCGATGCTGTTGTTCTGGCATTTAGGGCAGCGCAACTGGGCGGTGAGTTCGCGAAACTGCTGCTCCTGCGCTTCATCTTTAAACTGATAAGTATCGATCGCGGCGAACACCGAAAACGACAGCAGTAGCGCGGCGAACAGGCTCAGGATGCGCGTCATGCTCCCGCCTCCTGCGTGTATTTATCCCACAGCGGCTTGATTTCGCTTTGCCAGACCTGCTCATTCAAATCGCCAGCGTGGCGATAGCGAATGATGCCTTTGCCGTCGATCAGGAAGGTTTCCGGCGCGCCATACACGCCCAAATCGAGCCCCAACATGCCGTTGCCGTCAAACAGGCTCATGGCGTACGGGTTGCCCAGCTCCTTCAGCCAGGTGATGGCCTTCTGGCGATCGTCTTTATAGTTCATCCCCACCACCCGCACGCCCTGCGCAGACAGGCTGTTAAGATACTGGTGTTCCGCCCGGCAGGTCGGGCACCAGGTGGCCCAGACGTTCAGCAGCACCGGCTTGCCGCTGGTGAGCGCCGCCTGATCGTAGGTTTTGCCCGGTTCATCCAGCGATTCAAGACGGAATACCGGAACCGGTTTGCCGATTAACGCCGATTCCAGCGTGGTGGGATCGTCGCCGTTGGCATTGCGCACCAGCTGCCAGAGCAGCGCGGCGGCCAGCAGCAAAAAAAGGATTAATGGAATAAACAACACATTACGTTTCATTATGCCTCCTGCAATGCTTTACGCAGGCGATAGCGAGGGTCGAGCATGCTCAGCAGTCCGCCCAGCGCCATTAATGCCCCGCCATACCAAATCCAGCGCACAAAGGGTTTGTAATACAGACGCACCGCCCAACTGCCATCATCAAGCTCTTCACCCAGCGCCGCATACAAATCGCGGGTCACGCCGCCGTCGATAGCCGCCTCGGTCATCATCATCATATTGCTGTTATAAAAGCGCTTTTCCGCATGCAGCGTAGCTTCCGGTTTGCCGTTGCGCAGAACGTCAATCACGCCCACGCCGCCGCGCCAGTTCGGCCCACTGACTTCGCGGACCTCTTTGAAAATGAACTGATACTGATGAATGTCGACGCGGTCACCCGCTTTCATTCGCACGTCGCGCTCGACGCTGTAACTCTGGCTAAAGGCAATACCTACCACGGTCACGGCGAGGCCGACGTGGCCAAGCACCATGCCCCACTGGCTGCGGGAGATTTTGGTGAGGCCTTTCAGGAATGAATGGCGATGGGTGGCGCGCTCGTGCAGTTCCATCAGTGCGAGGACAAACACCCAAATTGCCATCATCAATCCGACGACCGTCATGGCTTCGATGCGGTCCTGCATCAGCCAGGGCAGCAGCAACGCGCCCGCAAGCGTAATGACCACAGCGACGCCTAAACGCTTCAGCACCTTGCCCGGCTCATCACGACGCCAGCGCACCAACGGTCCGATGCCGAGTAACAGCGCGAACGGCACCATCATGGCGGTAAACATCATATTAAAGAACGGTTCGCCGATGGAGATGCTGCCGAGACCCAGCTGTTTATGCACCAGCGGCAGCAGCGTCCCAAGCAGCACCACCAGCATGGCGGCCATCAGCAGAATATTGTTGCCGAGCAGAAACGTTTCCCGCGACCAGAGATCGTTTTTGACGCGGGCACGTACTTTATTGCCTTTCACCGCATACAGCAGCAGTGAACCGCCAATTGCGATGACCAACAGTGCGAGGATAAACATGCCACGCGCCGGATCGGAGGCAAACGAGTGCACCGAGACCAGTACCCCGGAGCGCACCAGGAATGTGCCCAGCAGGCAGAGCGAGAACGCAGCGATGGCGAGCAGCACTGTCCAGGCTTTGAAGCTGCCGCGTTTTTCAGTGACCGCCAGAGAGTGCATCAGCGCAGTCCCGGCCAGCCACGGCATCAGCGAGGCGTTTTCCACCGGGTCCCAGAACCACCAGCCGCCCCAGCCCAGCTCGTAATAGGCCCATGCGGAACCCAGCACGATGCCGAGCGTCAGGAAAATCCATGCGGCCTGAGTCCACGGACGTGACCAGCGCGCCCAGGCGGTATCCAGACGCCCTGCCATAAGCGAAGCAATTGCAAAGGCGAAAGCAACCGAGAAGCCCACGTAGCCCATATACAGCAACGGCGGATGGAAAATCAGCCCCACATCCTGCAACAAGGGATTAAGATCGCGTCCGTCAATGGGATATTCCGGCAACGTCCGGGTGAACGGATCGGAAGTCAGCAGAATAAACAGCAGAAAACCAAAGTTGACCATGCCCATGACCGAGAGTACGCGGGCGACAGAATCCAGTGGCATACCGCGGCTCAGCGTCGCTACCGCGAATGTCCACGCGCTCATCAACAACACCCACAGCAGCAGCGATCCTTCGTGTGCGCCCCAGGTGGCGGCCACCCGATACCACACTGGCAACTCCGCATTAGAGTTGCTGGCGACATACATAATGGTGAAATCGTTGACGACAAAGGCATACACCAGAATCAGAAACGCGGCCATGACGCTGATAAACAGCATCCATGAGAGCGGGCGCGCCAGCGCCATCAGACGCGCATCCTGACGCACCGCGCCCCACTGCGGATACACGCTTAGTAATAATGAAATCCCCAGTGCCAGGCACAGCAGAAAATTACCGAGTTCCGGCATCATGAGCGATTATCCTTATAGGCTTCTGCCGGACGGTGGTGGTTCTGTTCCATCGCCGCTTTGACTTCCGGCGGCGTGTAGTTTTCATCGTGTTTAGCCAGCACCTCTTTGGCAACAATCACATTACCCGGCTCCAGCACGCCCTGCGCTACCACACCCTGCCCCTCGCGGAACAGATCCGGGAGAATGCCTTCGTAGCTGACATCCACCACGCCGCGGGCGTCGTAAATTTTAAAACTCACTTTCAGGGTTTGATTATCGCGCTTAACGCTGCCCGGCATCACCATTCCGCCTACGCGCAGACGCTGGCCCGGTTCCGGCTTCACCTGCGTCTCGTTTTTACCGTTAATAATTTCACCCGGGGTGTAAAACAGGTCGATATTGGCGCGCAGCGCATACAGCGTGAGCGTTATCGTGATCCCAATGCCCATCAACACCATGACGGCCAGCCAGAGTCGGTTTTTACGACGCGGATTCATCCGATCACCTCCTGAGCCGGATGTTGGGCGTTTTTAATCCGCCGCTCTCTTCCCTGCTGGCGGCGCACGTCAGCCAGTAAGGCTTTACGCTGCCAGACGGTGTGAGCGACCAGTAAACATAGCGGGATGATGGTAAATGCCACGGCGAGCCAGACATAAAAGGCATAACCACCCATGGCGAAAAATTCACTCAGACTTCCAAAGGCGACATTCATGACAGGCTCCTTCCTTTATTAGCAATCTCTTCTACCCAGGGGCGGCGGCGATCCTGCATTAAAATCAGCGTACGCAGGCGCATTAACGTCAGGGTGCCAAACAGGCCGAGGAACCCGAAAATCGCCCAGCGCAGAGGCATACGCATGGAGGGATCGATGGATTTTTGCATGTTGGTCGAGCCCTGATGGAGGGTGTTCCACCACTCCACGGAGAAATGGATAATCGGCAGGTTGACCACGCCGACCAGCACCAGTATGCCTGCGGCGCGTCCGGCGAGACGACGGTCGTCGAAAGCGTTGTACAGGGCAATCACCCCAACATAGAGGAACAGCAGCACCAGCTCGGACGTCAGGCGGGCATCCCAAATCCACCAGGTTCCCCACATCGGTTTGCCCCAGGCGGAACCGGTAACCAGCGCAATAAAGGTATACACCGCACCTACGGGCGCCATGGCCGCCACAGCCAGATCGGCCATTTTGATTTGCCAGACCAGCCCGATAAAGGCGGCAATCGCCATCCAGGCATAAATCCCCATCGACCAGATGGCCGCTGGTACGTGGATATACATGATGCGATAACTTTGCCCCTGCTGATAATCGGCCGGGGCCCAGACAAATCCCCAGATCACGCCGACCAGCAGCATCACGATACTGACCACGGCCAGCAGAGGGACAATACGCCCGCAGAGGCGATAAAGACGCTCTGGTTTAGCAAGCTGATGTAAGAATTTCCACATAGTTATTGGCTCACAAAGCTAAGTTAGCGCCCACTATTGCGGGCAATTATTGAATACTTATCCGCAACGCCGCCGCCGTGGCGAACGGGCATAGCGTGGCGCTGGCCGCTAAAAACGCGCCCAGAATGGCCATGTATCCTTCAACCGGTAACGCCATGGCTGCGGCGTCCATCGCCGCTGTGGCGAAAATCAACAGCGGAATGGTGAGCGGCAGCACCAGCAGGCTGAGCAGCACGCCGCCGCGACGTAATCCTACCGTCAGGCCAACGCCAACTGAGCCGAGAAAACTCAGGGTCGGCGTTCCTAACATTAATGTCAGGGCCATCACCCACCAGGTATGAACATCCAGCCCCAGCAGCATCGCCGCCAACGGAGAAAGCACGATCAGCGGCAGGCCGGTTACTACCCAGTGAGCGGTCACTTTCGCCAACACTACGGCTGGCAGAGGCAGCGGCAGCAACATCAATTGTTCGAGGGAGCCATCCTGCCAGTCATCGCGAAACAGACGTTCCATACCTAATAACGCGGCCAGCAGCGCCGCCACCCACACGACGCCAGGCGCAATGCGCGCCAACAACTGCGGTTCAGGGCCAATGCCCAACGGGAACAAGGTAATAACGATCAGAAAAAACCACAGCGGGTTGACGATCTCCGCCCCTTTACGCAGCGCCAGATGTATTTCCCGGGTGAATATCTGCCACATCATGACACCACCCCCGCGGGCAACATCAGCTTGCGAAACGCGCAGTCCACCGGGCGCAGCGGCTGATGTGTCGTCAATAATACGCTGCCGCCAAGCGCGGCATGTGCTTCGAGGCGACACGTGAGCGTTTCAATCCCGGCAGGGTCCAGCGCCGTAAACGGCTCGTCGAGGATCCAGAGTTTTGCGGTGCTCAGCCATAAACGGGCCAGCGCGACGCGACGTTGCTGTCCTGCGGAAAGCTGCCCGACCGGCACATCTTCATATCCCAGCAGGCCAATCGCCGCGAGGGCGTCCCAGCGAGATTTCATCGCGGCGTCCGCATGGAAGAACCGCAGGTTTTCATCAGACGTCAACACGGCTTTGATGCCGGGCTGATGACCCAGCCACAGCAGTTGAGAATGGAAGCTGTCGCGCGCGCGTTGAATCGCTTCGCCCTGCCATTTCACCTCACCTGTTTCCGGCGTCGCAAGGCCGCTGAGAATACGTAAAAGAGAGGTTTTACCCGCGCCATTGACGCCGGCAATTTGGAATATTTCACCCGGATTCAGGGTAAATGAGAGCCCGCGAAATAACACACGTTCATCACGTACACAGGCGAGATTGAGGACGTCGAGCATCCAGACAGCTCCTTCTGAAATGGCAAGGAATCATAACATAGAGTGATTGCAGGGCTTAAATGCCAGACGGCAGAAATGCTACCCCAAAAGGAGTAATGATACTTGCCAGATCAAAAACTCTCCGAATTGTCGGGAAATGCATCGCGGTTTGACCAAAACCGCTACGCTTAATGGACATTAACTGTAAGGCAAAAACATCATGGACAAACTCAAATCAGACAAAATTGAGGATGAAAAAATTGGCGAGTCCGGGGAAGACCTGGAAGTGGAAAGCGAAGAAAAAGAGCGCGGAAAAGATATTGAAATAGACGAAGAACGCCTGCCTTCGCGGGCCATGGCGATTCATGAGCATATCCGCCAGGACGGCGAAAAAGAGATGGAGCGCGACGCGATGGCGTTGCTGTGGTCCGCGATTGCGGCCGGGCTTTCCATGGGCGCATCGCTGCTGGGAAAAGGCATTTTTCATGTCCATCTTGAAGGCGTACCGGGCGGGTTTCTGCTGGAAAACTTTGGTTATACGCTGGGTTTTATCATCGTTATTATGGCGCGCCAGCAATTGTTTACCGAAAACACCGTCACCGCCGTGTTGCCGGTGATGCAAAACCCCACCCGCAGCAACTTTTTGTTGCTGTTAAGGCTGTGGAGCATCGTACTGTTAGGCAACCTGATCGGCACCGGTCTGGCAGCGCTGGCATTCGAATTTATGCCCATTTTCGACGAACCGACCCGGGATGCGTTCGTGACGATTGGCACCAAGGTCATGGAGAACACCCCGGTTGAAATGTTTGCGAATGCCATTGTTTCAGGCTGGCTGATTGCCACCATGGTCTGGATGTTTCCGGCGGCTGGCCCGGCGAAAATCGTGGTGATCATTATCATGACCTGGATTATCGCGCTGGGCGACACGACGCACATTGTGGTGGGCACCGTGGAGATCCTGTATCTGGTGTTTAACGGTGATATTCACTGGAGCATGTTTATCTGGCCTTTCGCCCTTCCAACCCTTGCCGGCAATATTTGTGGCGGCACGTTTATCTTTGCGCTGATGAGCCATGCTCAAATACGTAACGATATGAGTAATAAGAAGAAAGCGGAAGAGAAAGCCCGGAAGAAAGAGCTGGAAGACGGGAAGAAAAAACAACCGGCTTCGGAGTAAGGATGGCGACGGAATGAGCAGTCAGGCGGCTAAGCCCTTAACGCAGCATTAAAAACGGGTATACTAACGCCGCCTTGTCCCCTTAGTTAAATGGATATAACGAGCCCCTCCTAAGGGCTAGTTGCAGGTTCGATTCCTGCAGGGGACACCAGATATAACTCTCCTGATGTCTACCGAATTCAATAAAAACCTTTTATAATCAGCCATAACCCCTCTTCTCAGGCTATGCGACGTCAACTGAAGTCTACCCATATCTACGTGAATCAATAAACGTTTGGGGGCCTAAGTGGGGGCTTATCCTGTTCAACGGAAAATGAGGCCCCCAAATGCCACTGAATGCTCGTCAGGTCGAGACTGCAAAGCCCAGAGATAAAGCCTATAAACTCGCTGATGGCGGAGGGCTCTATCTCATGGTCAATACTAACGGTTCAAAGTACTGGCGAATGAAGTATCGATTTGCCGGTAAAGAGAAAAAACTCTCGTTCGGAACCTATCCTGACATCTCACTTGCGGAAGCCCGCACTAAGCGCGATGAAGCGAGAAAAACATTGGCAAATGATAAAGATCCCGGTGAAGTTAAAAAAGCCGAACTACTTGCCCAAAAACTATCGGTTACGAATACTTTTGAAGCGATAGCGGTTGAGTGGTACAACGCAAAAGTTTCTGGCTGGTCAAAAAACTACGCTGACTATGTTAACCGGGCCTTCAAAAACAATGTATTTCCCTTTGTTGGATCGCAGCCGGTTAATGAGATAAAGCCACTGGAGCTTCTGTCTGTATTGCAGCGTATGGAAAAGCGAGGTGCGCCGGAGCTTGCCAGTAAAGTGCGCCAACGTTGTAGCGAAGTGTTCCGTTACGCTATTGTTACTGGCCGAGCCGAGTACAACCCTGCGGCTGATCTTGGTAGTGCTTTACAGGGGTACGAGAAACAACATTATCCCTTTCTTACTGCTGCTGAGCTACCCGAGTTTTTACAAAAGCTTTCACAATACACCGGCAGTCTAGTAACGCTTCTGGCGACCCGACTACTCATGCTTACGGGCTTACGAACCGTCGAATTACGTATGGCAGAATGGAGTGAAATCGACTTCGAAAACCATATCTGGGAAATACCGAAAAGTAGAATGAAGATGAGGCGACCCCACATAGTGCCCCTTTCTGCTCAATCCTTAGCAGCACTTCGGCAACTAAAGCAATTGACCGGTACTTACCAGTTTATCTTTGCAGGTCGAAACGATGTTAATAAACCAATGAGCGAAGCCAGCATCAATATGGTTATTAAAAGGATTGGTTACGATAAGAGAGCAACCGGACATGGTTTTCGTCACACCATGAGCACAATCTTGCATGAGGAAGGATTCAACACTGCTTGGATTGAGACCCAGCTCGCGCATGTGGACAAGAACGCGATTCGCGGGACCTATAACCATGCGCAGTATCTTGAAGGGAGGAAAGAGATGATGCAGTGGTATGGGGACTATTTGGATGGATTGCGATTGGATGGAAACGTTGCCAGAGTTAGTTAATGAAGAGCCGATTCGAGTTCGGCCTTCGGCACCAAAAGCATGTAAATGGACCTCAATTGAGGTCTTTTTTTATGTCTAAAGTCCAGTATTTATCTACCTTTCCCGCTATATTAACTCTCTCAAGGTCAACCAACATCAACGTACATCTACCAACACATGTTGGTATAGATGATGGTATTTCCGATTCGATAATGCTTGTACCAACAGGGAGGGGATAAGCATGGCGTTAACAGATATCAAGGTCAGAACAGCCAAGCCAACGGATAAGCAATACAAACTGACCGATGGCAGCGGTATGCACCTGCTTGTCCATCCTAATGGTTCTAAGTACTGGCGTTTGCAGTACCGTTATGACGGCAAGCAAAAGATGTTGGCACTTGGGGTTTATCCTGAAATCACACTGGCGGATGCCAGAGCACGTCGTGACGAAGCGCGTAAGCTGCTAGCGAATGGCGTCGATCCGGGAGACAAAAAGAAAAATGATAAGGTTGAACAGAGTAAAGCACGAACCTTCAAAGAGGTGGCGATCGAGTGGCATGGCACCAATAAAAAGTGGTCTGAAGATCACGCCCATCGTGTGCTAAAAAGCCTAGAAGATAATCTCTTCGCAGTGCTTGGTGAGCGTAATATCACTGAGTTAAAAACGCGTGATTTATTAGCACCCATTAAAGCCGTGGAGATGTCTGGACGTCTTGAGGTTGCTGCCCGTCTTCAACAACGCACTACGGCCATCATGCGTTATGCAGTGCAAAGTGGGTTAATTGATTATAACCCAGCACAAGAGATGGCTGGGGCGGTTGCTTCCAGTAATCGACAACATCGCCCGGCGCTGGAATTAAAGCGCATCCCTGAGTTTCTTGAGAAAGTAGACGGCTATACCGGCAGACCGCTAACCCGCTGGGCGACAGAACTCACTCTGCTTATCTTTATTCGGTCCAGTGAGCTGCGTTTTGCTCGTTGGTCAGAGATCGATTTTGAAACGTCAATGTGGACCATCCCGCCTGAGCGAGAGCCTATTCCTGATGTGAAACATTCTCAGCGAGGCTCAAAGATGCGTACACCGCATCTGGTACCTCTTTCAAAGCAGGCGCTGGCGATCCTGAAGCAGATAAAACAGTTTTGTGGTGAACATGAGCTGATTTTTATTGGCGATCATGATCCGCGTAAGCCAATGAGTGAAAATACCGTAAACAGTGCGCTACGGGTGATGGGATATGATACTAAGGTTGAGGTTTGCGGCCACGGCTTCCGTACAATGGCCTGTAGTTCGTTAATTGAGTCAGGACTATGGTCGAAGGATGCGGTGGAAAGGCAGATGAGCCATATGGAACGCAATACGGTGAGGGCGGCGTATATCCATAAAGCAGAACATCTGGATGAGCGCAAGCTGATGTTGCAGTGGTGGGCTGATTTTCTGGATGCGAATCGGGTGAGAGCGATTACGCCGTTTGACTATGCGAAGATCAATCGGGGTAATGGCGTGTGAGTTGAATGTCTTTATTTCTCGGTTGATGTTTAAATTAAAAAGACCAACCAGCCCGCTTAGGACTGGTTGGTCGCTGTATTTTTACCATTGTTATCATGTAAGTATCTCGGTAAAACAAATCATTCACTTTTAGTAATCTTTCGGACCACCTTCGCCGTAGAATATAAGTGGACATTCTGATCATCAAAGAAAATACGTAGTTTAAACGCTTCAGAACTTTTGTTTTCTCCATACCTCCGAGAAAAAACTCATCGACATATCTCCCCAGCCTCTCAGCGTTTTAATGACGTGTATTTCTGATGGGCTATTTCTGGCCGTCATCAGTGCAATACAATGCTGACAGGTGAATATTCAACACGGGTTAGTAATTGACCCTAAAGTTTTGCTGTTTTTTTAGCAGAATAGCAGAGGCTGGGTTACTCCTTTCTAGCCCCTACTAGACTCTAATTTTGCTACAGTATACTACCAGTATGGTGTGCACTAAAAAGATAATTAGTGTGGTACAGATCGCCAAATCGTACCAGATTCAAACTGGTGGCTACCGGTGGTAGATTTATCTGAGTTTCACCGAACATACCCACTTTTTAAAATCCATCAGAAAAAGCTTTTTGGCTGAGTGTGTTAAATAGAGGGGTAACCTCTTTTAACCCAGTCATAGCATTTGAGCGTATTTTTTGAATGGAATTTACCTTCCTCATAAACTCCATTTGGAGATCATCTGGCGGACAGATAATAGGGAAATCTTCGATATGATCCTTATTCAGTTGTCTTTTATCTATTCCACCAACACAAACCTCACGAATATGTTCACGATATTCATTCGAAGTCAAAATATATACAATAAATTCATGTAAAACCCCTGCCTTTAATCTTATCAAATAAACATGTCCATTGATGTTTGCACTGTCATCATCACCTAAAAACAAAGCGGCACGACCAAGGCTACTGTTTTTTGTGTTGAATCGCCCCGTTTTAGTCATCAATATATCTTTATGTTTTAGACTACTTTTTTTTAGACTATTATGGGTTTTTTCATCAATGTACGCGACATCATCTAGCCTGATATCATTTTTCCAAATATTTTGGCTTCTAAAAAAGGTAATACCTTTATCAACATAAACCTTGCTCCCACCTTTAGGTGTAGAACCACTAGCTATTCTTACAGAGAGTTCTTTTAAAGGTTTTACCTTCCACCCTTTTGGATTAGACACAGGGTTGCCAAACATCTCCAGAAACGTAGCACGCAAAAAATCATCAGCCAGTTCAATGGCTTGTTCGCGTTTTTGGCGTATATCATTTGCTTTATCAAGAATAGCAGCGATACGTTTTTGTTCACTCAATGGTGGTAATGGTATTTGAATATTTTCTAGCATTGATTTACGTAATGCTGGAATGGTAGTTGCACCAGAAAATTGGTAAAGATCTAGTGATCGCATAAAATAAAATAGATAATTAGTATCAACGAGATTATTATCAGGAACTAGCCCCATTACATTGTTATCTATTACCATTTCTACGGTAGTAATAGCTCGAAAATTTTGCTTAATCGCTTCTCCAATTTTTGCAAAAACAATAGTTCCTTTGGGTATGGTTTTAGCTTTTAAATTGCCAAGTATATCTTTGTCAATATAATTCCCAGCATGAGAAATATTTTTATGACCGCTTCTTACTATAGCTGATATATCACCAACTTTAGCGAAAGGGTAATCCCCTTCTTTTTTTCCTTGGTACTCTATAGGGAATCCAAAACCTGCTTTGAACTTCCCAATGTTACCTAAATTTACCATCGGCCAACTCACAGCATCCCCTCCAACTCATCCAGACCCGCCAGAATCTCTTTCTCCAGACCCATCAACCGCTTCAGTATCACCTTCGGATCTTCATACTCCTCAGCCTGATACACCACCTCTTTATAACGATTGATGGAAAGATCGTATTTCTGCGCGGCAATATCCTCTTTCGGCACCACAAAGGCCGCTTGGGTGCGATCTTTAAAGTCAACACCAACATCAATCCCTTCTGGGTACTGCTGTTTCAGCAACGAGGAAAATTTCTCGCCCATAAAGTTATCTACCGGTAAACCACGTAAAGCACGGTAGTGCTTCCAGCTTGCCAGCAGATGTGGTAAATCGTTATCTTTTATCGGGTTACGTTTGTCATCCAAGCTATAACCGTCATTGTGCAGATCGTAGAACCAGACCTCATCCGTCTGACCGCCTTTGGTAAAAATTAGGATCGCCGTCACGACACCTGCGTAAGGTTTAAATACGCCGGAAGGTAGGTTGATTACCGCTTCCAGTTGGTTATTTTCCACCAACGCCTGACGCAGAGACTGATGCGCCTTGCTGGAGCCAAATAGCACGCCCTGTGGCACAATGGTCGCACTGCGTCCGCCCACTTTCAGCATTTGCAGAATCCGCGCCAGGAACAACAGCTCGGTTTTCTTAGTTTTCACCATCGCCGACAGTGTGGAGTCGATATCTTCCTCATCCAGTGAACCGGTAAACGGCGGGTTCGCAAGGATCAGGTTAAAGGCGTTTTTGCTGGCCTGTGGGAAGTTAGCGCTGAAACTCTGGCTCATGGTGTCCTGATAGTGGATATCCGGCTCTTCCACGCCGTGCATAATCAGGTTCATCGCGGCAATACGCAGCATGGTGGTATCGAAGTCGTAGCCATGGAACATTTTGTTATCCACATGGTCACGCCACGGCGTCAGCAGATCGCCAGTAAAGATTTTTTGCTCTTCCAACTCACCGCGTTCGTTGCTGCCAATCTCGGCATGAATCGATTCCAGTGAGCTATATTTTTCCAGCAGATATTCATAGCTTGCAGCCAGAAAACCACCGGTGCCACAGGCCGGATCGCAAATCGTTTCACCACGTGCCGGGTTAGGTTCCATCATCTCAACCATGGTACGGATGATGTGACGCGGAGTGCGGAACTGGCCGTTGATCCCGGCGGTAGTCAGCTTGCTTAACAGGTATTCGTAAAGGTCGCCTTTGGTGTCGCCACGATCCAGCGGCAGGTTTTTAATGACCTCTACCGCTTTGGTCAGCAACGAAGGCTTGACGATCTCCAGACGGGCATCTTTCATAAAGTTGTCCAGCAGCGTGGCCTTCGTTTTATCCGCTTGCCCAAGCTGACGGAAATGCTGGAATACGCCGTCGCGCACCACGTCCATCATTTCATCCGAGCCGAGATTGCTGTAGTAGCTGAAGCGGAACTCCTGCTGTTCTGGCGCGAAGCGTGGTTTAAAATCAACGCCTGCGATTTGTTTACGTTTTTCATCTCGTTGTTCTTGGGTGTCCAGCATCCGGGAGTACATCAGGTAGGTGATTTGTTCGATAACGGTCAGCGGGTTGGTGATACCTCCCACCCAGAAATCTTCCCACAGTCCGTCGATTTTACTTTTTAAGTCACCGGTGATCATTGTTAAGTTTACCCTGTTAAAAATACAAAAGCCCCGCTGCCGGGGCTTGTCATGAACGTATTATACCGTCACTGTATCGGTCACAACACCCAGCTCTTCGACTATCTTTTGTAATCGGGCTATTTGTGCCACGTCTGGGAATACGCCCGCGACGCCACCCTGGTGAATATGCGTGAACGGCTGTTCAAAGAGTTGCTTCATCTCGATAGTGCCGCAATCACGGATATGATTTTTCAGCAGCGAAAGGAAACGCAATTGCGGGCTGCTCAGGCTGTTATCGGCAGCGAATTGTGCAAAACGCACCTCCACCGCGTCACTGTCCATACCGATAATGGTACGTAACAATTTATCCAGGCTGGCGGTTGCTTGCGGGTAGAACTCTTTCAACGCCCGAATATCGACGTTAGGATTCTGTATCAGCACCAATTTTGCCAGTTCATCCAGTTCACTTTGCGTTACCGGTTCGCCATTGCGGATTTTCTTCAGCACCGGGTTTTGCTGGAACAGTGGCTCTAATGCGCCCTGAACCTGCTGGCGATAAAGTTTGAAATCAATGGAACGAACGTTGGTTTTGCGGGTTTCCGTTCGAATCTGGCCTGCATCTTCAGTGATATCCACCTGCACCGAGCTGGGACGGGGCGTCGGATCTTTTTCCATCAGGTGCATGATGCCGCGTAGGTGAATGCGGATATCCTCCAACTCTTCCAGGCTGGCCTGCTTCCACCAGCTTAAATCATGAAGCTGATTAATCCGTTGCCCCTGCTGTTGTACCTGCGCCAGATGCGGCGGCAGGCGCTCCACTTTTTCGACGATGACCGGCCAGAGCACATCCAGCTCTTCCGGGTTGCTATAACGGGCAGTTTGCGCCGCCAGAATATCCATATCGAAACGCATGGCATCGCTTTGCCCGCGCACGTCCAGCCACTGCATCAGCGGGGCCAGGACAGATAGCAGATCCTGCAGTGTTTTCGGGGAAAGCTGGCGCAGCACTTTTTCATCGCTGTACTGCGCTTTTTGCTGCCACTTTTCCTGTACGGCAATCGACTTTTCATCCAGCGCGTTGATCTGCTCGCGGAGCTGGTGAGCGACTAAATCTACCGCCTGTTTGTCGAACTTACGTTGTGCAGCAGCCCCCAGCATAACCCACGCTTCGAAGCGTTTTTGCGCCAGCGATTTTGTCGCTGTGACTTCGGCCTCTTCGGTATGCAACTCGTGATACTCAAAGTTGCCCCAGTGATCGAAGATGCGGAATTTCTGTTTATCCAGCGGTTTGCCGTTTTCATCATTGCCGTATAGCCCTGAACAGAGGCGTGTACCACGGCCAATCATCTGCCAGAACTTTACTTTCGATTTGACTGGTTTGGCAAAGACCAGATTCACAATTTCCGGTACATCAATGCCGGTATCAAGCATGTCAACGGAGATAGCGATTGTCAGCTCTTTGTTGGTGCTTTCGTCCAGCCCTTTAAAATCGTCAATCAGTTGCTCGGCGCGGGGATCGTAGTTGTCGATGACCTGGCAGAAGCGTCCGGCAAACTGCGGGTACATGTCGTCGAACAATTCATTTAACAACAGTGCGTGTTTGTGGTTCCGGGCGAAAATGATGGTTTTACCTGGCAGCTGGCCGTCCCGATCTTTCAGGCCATTTTCCATCAGGTTACGCAGGATATAGCGGTTGGTGTCTTTGTTATAAATTGCCTCATCCAGCGCCTTACCATCAAATTCCAGCGTATTGGGATCTATACCCTGTTCTTCCAGTTCGCGGATTTGTGTGTCGCTTAACTTCTCCCGTTTGATGCCTTCGCGCAGGAATTCTGTGGTGTGCGTAACAACTTCATAGGGAACCAGATTATTATCGGCGATGGCATCTTCCAGGCTGTAGTTGGCGGTAGGGATACGTCCTTCACAACCAAACAGGCCGAAAGTGGTTTTACTCACCATGTCGATCGGCGTGGCCGTCAGGCCAATCTGGAGGGCATCAAAAAACTTAAACAGATCGCCGTAAACGTTATAGATCGAACGATGGGATTCATCGGCGATGATCAAATCAAAATAACCGACATCAAAATGGTCCATGATTTTCATCATGCCGGGATAGGTGGCGATGTAGATCCTAGCATTCTGCCTGTCTGCTTTCTTCGATTTCCCGACCACATACAGCGGCTCATTGGTGAACTGATTGAAGGCATTCGCCGCCTGTTTACGTAGCTCTTTTCGGTCACAAAGAAACAGGACGCGTTTTACCCAGCGGGCATCAATCATTAGTTTGCTTAGTGCAATCGCTACGCGGGTTTTGCCTGTACCAGTAGCCTGAACAATTAACGATTGCCGGTACTTGTTGGTAAACCGTTCGCTGACGCGGGCAATAGTTTCAAGTTGATACAAACGTCCGGCAACGGCCTTACCTTCGTTATCTTTAACGTGTGGGACACTATTCAGCGGTAGACGGGTTTCACGCTGCTGAATTAGGTATTGCAGGCTTTCCTTGCTGTAGAAGCCAAATACCCGACGCGGAGGATAACCATGGGTTTTATGGTCGTCCCACAGCCAGATATCGTAGCCGTTGGTGTAGAAGATGACCGGACGCTGACCATATTCTTTTTCCAACCAGTCGGCATACAGTCGGGCCTGAATTCGTCCTTGCTCGGCATTGATGCTGGTTTTTTTTGCTTCCACCACCGCCAGCGGTTTATGCGCCTCATCCCACAAGACATAATCCGCATAACCGTCACCGGTTGCAGTAGGTTGTTCTTTAACGGGGTGTTCCTGCGTAACCTGATCGGTATAATTAAGCTCTTCCCCTACATTCCAGTCGGCGGCAAGCAGGCGAGAATCAATCAGGCGGCGACGGGTTTCCGCTTCATCAATAGAGAGGATATCTGCAACATGCTGGTTGCGAGCTCTGGCTTCATTCAGGCGCTGAGTCAGGTGTTCGGCCTTTTCCTGCTCTTGCTGTAGTGCGCGTTGTAGCGCCAGTTCGCGCTCACGGCTTTCATCTTGAGCCCTGATTGCATCTTCCAGACGTTTTTCATCTGCACGACCTGAAGATTGTGTTAACGGAGGAAGAGAGAATTTGGGGCAGTTATCAACATTACCGTGGGCATAACGAACATACAGCCAGACCCCTAATAAATACGCTTCCTTAAGCAGCCAGTACGTATCTTTGGCTTTGATACGTCCGCCGTGCGCGGCGCGGTTGCCGTGTATACGTAGCGCATCCATTTTCATGATGATGGCTTCCGGCATCATGCTGGTAAAGACATCGGCGTTCATTAAATCATACAGATTTGCTTTGATGCCTTCAGGCAGCCGTTCCTGGCGGTATAACCAACGTACCATCAATTCGGTGTAGTTGCGCAGCTTGACCAGACAGCTTTCCGGATCGGAGTGAACATAGCGTTCCGCCATACACGCGAGTTCTGCCAGTTCCGGCCACTGGCTGCGCAACATTTCAAAATTGAGAGACTGCTCCATCAATCATCGCCTTATGTCGTGGATACAACAGGATTTCTGGAAAGAATATCACACTATTTTGGCTGACGAAGTGAGCCGGATGGCATACGGTGGCTATGAATGAGCTGATGTAACAACTTTAAAGAGATCAAGCATCTATTAATTACAGTCAATAGCGTGATTTTTTATACCGTGGGCACAGAATAGCTTTAAATACAGTAACGGTTCAGGAGCATTTCACCCTTATGACTACTCTCGTTTTTCCTATTCTCATGCGGATGAAGCACAACGCAATGAGCTAGAGAAACATCTGTCCCCGCTGAAGCGAATGGGGAAAATCACCACATGGCACGATCGCCGAATCGTTCCTGGGCAAGAGTTTGAACATCAGATCTACCACTATTTTTCGCAGGCAGATATTATCCTGTTGCTAATTAGCAGTGATTTCATCGCTTCTGACTATTGTTATCAGGTAGAGATGACCAACGCACTGGAGCGGCATAAAAAAGGCGAGGCGGTAGTCATTCCGGTGATTTTAAGAGAGTGTGCCTGGCATCAGTTGCCATTCGGCAGCATCATGGCAGCGACAATCGACGGTAAAGCTATAAGCAGGTTTGCCAGTCATGATGAGGGTTACGCTCAGGTCTCCGATGCTGTTTCCCGAGCCATTGCCAATTTGGATGCGAAAAAGCCGCTGCAGATTGTGCACGCCCCAGCTTCGGCTAATCCGATGCTTCAGGCAATTCAGGCAACGGATACCGTCTTTATACCGCGCTCGAGCAATCTTTCTCTACCAAAGAATTTTACTGATCTGTAGTGGCACACTGAATTTGGCCACCTGAACAGAGGTGATATGCTCACCTCAGAACATTACAGGTGCCTCAATGAAAAAAAGAAATTTCAGCGCAGAGTTTAAACGCGAATCCGCTCAACTGGTCCTTGATCAGAACTACACCGTTGCAGCTGCGGCCAGTGCTATGGATGTGGGTCTTTCTACCATGACGCGATGGGTAAAGCAGTTGCGGGATGAACGACAGGGCAAAATACCTAAAGCCTCCCCTATAACCCCGGAACAGATTGAAATACGTGAGCTGAAGAAAAAACTACAACGCATTGAAATGGAAAACGACATATTAAAAAAGGCTACAACCGCGCTCTTGATGCCAGACTCCCTGAACAGTTCTCATTAATCAGGAAACTCAGAGCGCAGTATCCTGTGGTCACACTTTGCCACGTGTTCGGGGTTCATCGCAGCTGCTACAAATACTGGGGAAAAAGCCCCGAAAAGCCAGACGGCAGGCGAGCTGTGTTACGCAGTCAGGTTCTGGAACTGCATAACATCAGCCATGGCTCTGCTGGCGCAAGAAGTATCGCGATTATGGCAACCCTGAAAGGCTTCAGAATGGGACGCTGGCTTGCCGGAAGGCTCATGAAAGAACCGGGTCTGGTGAGTTGTCAGCAGCCAACCCACCGGTATAAATGTGGTGGTCATGAACACACCGCTATCCCGAATCGCCTTGAGCGACAGTTTGCAGTGACAGAACCGAATCAGGTGTGGTGCGGCGATGTGACGTATATCTGGACAGGCAAGCGTTGGGCTTACCTTGCTGTTGTTCTCGATCTGTTCGCAAGGAAACCTGAGGGTTGGGCAATGTCATTCTCACCGGACAGCAAGCTGACATCAAAGCGCTGGAAATTGCGTGGGAAGCTCGCGGTAAACCCGCCGGAGTGATGTTCCACAGTGACAGTAATAATGCCGGTGTCAGTCTTTACCACCACTCAGTTTGCCGTTTAACCCGATTGGTGTGATTACTGATGCAGTGAAGACCTTTCCGCATCACATCACTACAAATATTGATTTTTGATTGTTGGATTCGCACCAGATTTCACCTCTGTAGGGTATTCAAAAATGCTCAGTTATTACTGATGCCTAAACTGCAGCGTTGCGGGCAGGTAGCGTTGTAGCGTTTCGGGCGTATCGCCCTCGATCAATTGGCTTATCAGATCATAGCAGTGCCAGGCCAACTGGCGGTTATCCTGCTGTACGGTATCGATACGCAGCGACAGCGAATCATAAAGATAGTGATCGTCAAAGCTCGTCAGATGGATATCTGAGTCGAGTAAATGGTGCTGGCTCATATAGCGCAGTACCCCTTCGAGCAGTCCACAGGCGGCAGTGAACAGCGCCTTAGGCGGCCGCCCAAGTCGCGCGCAGAGTGCGGCGAACATCTCATAGCCTGAGCTCGGGTGGTAGTTACCGTTAATCACCCATTCCGGGCGCAGTGCAATACCCGCCTGAGCCAAACCCTGCGTGAAGCCGGTCAGACGATCGCGTGAAGGCGACAGACGCGACTGACCGCCTAAAAACCAGAACTCATCGCTATGCTTAGGTGCAATGCGGGAAATCAGTTCCGCCGTTGGGGTAATCGAATCAGTCATCACCAGCGGCAGCAGGCTTTCATTAGGACAACGGTCAAACAGCACTACTGGCAGTTGTTGGCTGAGCTTAAGATAGTCGGCATCGTTGTGCATACATGAAGCGACGATCAGACCGTCAACCTGGCGGGAAATCATGTTATTGACCACCACGCTCTCCTGACCGGGGTTTTCATCAGTACAAGAGATCAATAGCTGGACGCCTGCTTCGCGGCACAGCATTTCCAGCTCATGTGAAAAGACCGCAAAGCCGTGGTTGGTGATCTCCGGCACCACCAGTCCGATGGTGTGGCTGCGGTTGTCGCGCAGCGAGCGGGCGTGAATGCTTGGCTGATAGTGCTGCTCACGGGCAATCGCCAGTACTCGCTCACGCGTTTCCTGCGCCACACGCAGCTCCTTGCCACGACCGTTCAGTACTAGGCTGGCGGTCGCTTTTGAGACGCCAGCCTGTTCGGCTATATCTTTAATGGTTACGCGTTTAGTTTTCATTACGACGCCATGAGCTTGAGGCAAAACGCTTATTCTACCATGCAAGTTCGCAGCGGCCAGTAGCAGAATGCGTCCGGTGTGATGCCGGAGAACATTAGCTGCCCTGAACAGGCCGGGAAGTAGCGGCAGCTCATCACTCCTTCGCCGCCGTTGATGAAAATCTCCACGCTAGACTGGTCGATGAAAATATGCAGCGAGCGGACGTCTCCGCGCCAGTAACGATAATGCTTCTCGTCGCTGGCCAGACTGGGTCGGGCCAGGCGGATCCCGCTGGCATCGCGTTCAAGGGTTAATGCGCCGTCAAAATCGAGGCTCAAAATATCGTCCCCAGTGGTTTGTAGAACGATTTCCATCGGTGCCAGCGGCAGGGAGTTCCCTGCCCAGCCGTGCGCTTCGCCGCGCAGGGCGCTCAGCTCTCGTAGAGGACGTTGGTATAGCTGACCATCGATAAACTCCAGCTCACGCAGGCAGGTCATCTGATGGATCCAGCCGTTGGTGAGGGTCGGTTGAAGCATCTCTTCGCCCTCCGGCACGCCCATCCAGCCGACCAGCAGACGGCGGCCATCACTGGTAAGCATGGTTTGCGGGGCGTAGAACTCAAACCCTGCGTCCAATTCGTGCAGTTCGCCATGCTCGAAGGCCGCGCGGTGGTAGTCGAAATCGCCGCTCATCCACACTGCCGGGTAGGTGTTGAGATAGCGCTCTTTCTCACGAGGCACGCCCTGCGGGCAGCAAATCAGGACATGCTGGTCGCCGAGGGCAAACAGGTCCGGGCATTCCCACATATAGCCCGCGTCGTCCAGGCCATTGATGCCATAACCGGCGATTTCGCCCTGACTCGTCCACTCATGAAGGTCCGCTGAGCTGAATAACAACACCTTGCCACGCTTTTGCAAATCCTGTGCGCCCAGCACCATGTACCAGCGACCTTCGTGCTGCCAGACTTTCGGGTCACGCACGTGGCCGGTATAGCCCTCCGGCAGCGGTAATACCGGGCCGAGTTTGGTAAACGTGCCGTCGGCATTTTCCATCGCCAGGCACTGCCACGCGGTTCGGCTGCCGTCGTCAAATTTTACGTTGCCGGTATAGCACAGGGTGAGCGTGCCGTGACTATCCACGGCGCTGCCGGAGTAGCAGCCGTTGCGGTCATACTCTTCATCCGGCATGAGCGCGATCGGCTCATGTTGCCAGTGCAGCAGGTCGGCAGAGCTCCAGTGCCCCCAGCACTTGAACTTATGATCGCAGGCGAGCGGGTTCCACTGATAAAACAGGTGATAACGTCCGGCAAATTCAATAAAGCCGTTGGGATCGTTCATCAGCCCGGTCACCGGCGCATGGTGCCAGCGGGGATAGTGGCTGTCGGTCAGCGCGCGCGGCTGGCCCTGCATAACAGCCTGCAAAATCGCAGGCAGGCGTGATGGATGTGACATTATTCAGCGTCCGTTTTGTATTTCAGTACCAGGGAGACGACAAAGGCGACGCCAAAGGCGATAACCATCCCGATAATGTAGTTCAGCAGCGAGCTGGCCTGCACGATAGCCATGCCAGGGATAGCCGTCAGGCCCACCGCGGTCATGTAAACATGCATGGATACCACCCACGCGCCGCCCACCGCGCCGCCAATCAGGGCTGCGATAAACGGTTTTACAAAGCGTAAGTTAATACCAAAAATCGCCGCTTCGGTGATGCCGAGCATGGCAGAAAACGCCGAGGGCAGGGTAATGGCTTTGATTTTGGCATCTTTCGTTTTGAACCACACCGCCAGACAAGCACCGCCCTGAGCGACGTTGGCCATCGCCCAAATCGGCAGCAGGAAGTTGACGCCGATGGATGGGTTGCCCAGCAGTCCCGCTTCGATGGCGTGGAAGCTGTGGTGAATACCGGTAATGACGATAACCGAATAGAGACCGCCAAACAGCAGTCCGGCCAGCCAACCGGCGTGGGTAATCAGGGTGCTAAGGACAAACGAAATACCGTCGCCAAGCGCGCGACCAGCCGGGCCGATAATCAGCAGGGCGATAAAACCGGAAATGATCACCGTCAGGAACGGCGTCAGGATCAGATCCAGTGCATCGGGGATCACGCGACGCAGCTGTTTCTCAACGATGCTCATAAACCACACCGCCAGCAGCACCGGGAACACCGTGCCCTGATAGCCGATCATGGCAATCTCAAGGCCGAAGAAGTTCATGGTGTGGAAACCGGCGGCCACACCCCAGGCGTTGGTGAGCGCCGGGTGAGTCAGGATGCCGCCAAGCGTCGCGCCAAGATAAGGATTACCACCGAACTCGCGGGCGGCGGTGAAGCCAATCAGAATCGGCAGAATAATAAACGCCGCTGAGCTGCACATATCCAGCATGATGTAGATGGCGTTACCCGGGTCGACCCAGCCGTACGTTTTAACCATCCCCAGAAGGCCCATCAACAGGCCGGAGGCGACGATAGCCGGGATGATCGGCACAAAGATGTTCGACAACAGGCGGGCAATGCGCTGGAAAGGATTCAGTTTTTTCGCCGCAATGTCGGCAGCTTCCGATTTGCTGGATTCGCCAATCCCTGCCGCCTGGATAAAGGCGGCGTAGACTTTGTTCACCACCCCGGTGCCGAAGATAATCTGCATCTGTCCGGCGTTACGGAAACAGCCCTTCACCCCATCAATTTTGCCGATGGCCTGCTGATCGGCCAGTGAGTCATCGACCAGCACCAGGCGCAGGCGTGTGGCACAGTGCGCGGCGCTGGCGATATTTTCCTTGCCTCCCAGAAGCGGAAGTAGCGAGCGGGAAATCTGTTCAAAATCCATAGTACCCTCTGAATGCGTATTGATTTTCGAGTTGTCGTCCCGTGGTAGCCGGGGCGCATTCTCTTCGTTGTTATTGTGTCCGGGGCGACGAAACGTATTTTGTCGCCCCGGCGGTTACTGTCGCCAGGTGTTAACCATCAAAACCAGGTTTCCATCTGCATCCCGAACGACCATTCGCCGCCCGATTTAAACCCACTGCTACCCAGCGCGTCATCGCTGGCGTAATTATTGAGTTTTTTGCTCCAGTCCATCCATGAGGTATAAAGACGGATTTCAGGACGACTGAAGAAATCACCGATGTCGCCAACCTTAAAGGTCGGGGCGAAGGTGAGCTTGTAGAAGCTACCGTTTACCGCATGGCGATCGTTATAACCTTCAGGTTTGAGATCCATATACTGGTAGCTGCCTTCATAAGCGAGGGCGAAGTTCTGATTGATCTCCTGGATCAGGCGCATGTTCAGCGTCGCCCACTGGTAGCTGTCGCCATCGACATAACGGTCTTTACTGGTTTGTGCCAGTATCGCCGGGGCGATAAACCAGTTCTTGCTCAGTGGCGTGGTGCCGTAGCTGGCGAAGCGCCAGGTGTTAGCCCCCGAGCGTAACGCGCCATCAGAGCCGACACCTTTAACTTCTGCACCCAGACCGTGACCGTAGAGCAGGGCGGTTTTGCTGGCACCTTCACGCAGGCCGTAAAAACTGTCGTTGTGCAATCCGAGCAGCGTATGCACGCCGGTATTTGCCGCATCGCCTTTGACCGGATTACCGTTAGTATCCTGGCGTTCGTCGTTGTCTTTTGCCCGCATCCCGCTGACCATCACCTGCACCGGACCGATGAAATTGTTCATGCTGACGATGTAGTTCTGCACGCTGTTGCTGGTATCAGCAATATCGCCAAAGTTACGCCCGTAAAGAGAGAAGTTGCTTCGAACGCTGTCGTTCCACCTGACGTCGTAAATACCGCCGCCGGTACCGGCGAGGAACACGACATCCGAGTCGATCCAGTGAATGTCAAAGTTATCCCGGTCAAAGCGTTTCCCGGCCCACAGGGTTGAGCCTTTAAACGGCCCGTCGAAGGTGGGCAGGTTACCCAGTTCAACAAAGGCCTGACGAACGTTCAAATCACTGGTGCTTGCCGTCCAGTCGTTATAAGTGGTTTGACCGTCGGCGACCATGACTTTGAAGCGGGTCGTTGCCCCGTTATCCAGGGTCTGCTTATGTTCAAGATTCATTTCAACATAGGTATCGGCCTGGTTTCCCAGACGTCCAATAGCCCCGCCGGTTTCCCCTGCTGGCGTCATATAGGCCCCGGATTTGGTGCTGGCACCGGAGTCATTCATTATCACCCCGGAGCGGGCGTAGCCGTGGAACTCAAACCCGCTTTTCTCATCGGCTTTTTTCTCCAGTTTGGCGGTACGCTGAGCCACTTCCTGAGTGCTGTCCTGGGTTTTTTGTTGCTGTGTCGTGAGCTGCTGTACTTTCTTCTCTGCCGACTCTGCGCGGGTTTCTGCCGTTTGCGCTCTGTTTTCGGCATCCTGTAAGCGTTTTTCCAGCGCAATTAAACGGGCTTCGATACTGCTGAGATCCGTTTGTGCATGGGCTGAGGCGGCGCCGGTTAGCAAAGCGATAAGAACCGCGAGTGTGCTTTTTCTGAACATATTGATTGCATCCCAAAAGGAAAATAAAAAATTGTGTGTTTTTGCTAAACCGGTTTAGTTGCTATGTTAAGCACGACATTTAACATTTTGAAATTGATTTTGCTAAACCGGTTTAATAAGTGTGATGGATGCAACAAAGTGGACCGCGTACGACGGTATTTAGGATCAAATCTGGCGGTGTAGATCGCGCTGGTATGGCAGGGCAGTCATCGCGCCTTTCGCCAGGGTTGCCAGGGCACCGCAGGTTTGCGCCAGAGCGAGCGTTGGCTCCAGGGCATTGATATCCGCCGGCATCCCGTTGGCAGCAAGGCTGGCAAGCAGTCCGGCGACAAACGCATCGCCCGCACCGGTGGTATCCACGCTGACAACCGGTTTAGCGCTGAAATGGGTAAACTTCTGCTGAAAAGCGGCAAGCACCCCCGCTTTGCCCCGCGTCACCAGTAGCAATTCCGGCTGATAGCGCTCTGTTACGCTGGCGATTCCGTATGCTAAATCTTTACTGCCGCTGATGAAGACCAGCTCCTCTTCCGATAGCTTTACCACGTTTGCCATGGACAAAGCGCGATCGAGGCAGGCTTGCAGCAAAGCCTGATCCTGCCAGAGATCAGGACGAATATTAGGGTCAAAGCTGATCCGACCGCCGACAGACTTGATGTTCTCCATAGCCGCGAAGGTAGCACTGCGGCTGGGCTCGGCGCTGAGCGCGATGGAGCAGACGTGCAACCACTGTCCGGCGGCAAACTGTGGCAGGTCTTCTTCAGCCAGGAACAGGTCAGCGCTGGGGCGTACCATAAAGGTAAAGGTGCGTTCACCTTGGTCATCAAGGTCGACCACCACAGTGGACGTGCGGTGATGATCGTCAAGATACATATGGCTGACGTCGACCTGCTCCTGTTGCAGGGTATGACGCATGTAGCGGCCAAACGGGTCACCGCCGACGCGGCCGATAAATCCGCTGTTGCCGCCAAGGCGGGCAACCCCTACCGCCACGTTAGCCGGCGCGCCTCCAGGGCACTGTAGCAAGCGCCCTTCACTCTCCGGTAGCAGGTCCACCACTGCGTCGCCCAGAACCCAAACTTTTGCTTTCATGCTAAAACCCTCCAAGGCTAAACTTAATTAAACCGGTTTAGCATATTAAATCACAATGAATGAGTGGGTGGAATGTTCCAGCCGGAAAAGCGCTGCTCAGGGCATAAAAACGTGAGCCGCCTTACGAAATAGAATTGATTCGACAGCTGTGAAGACTTACGTCCTGGACACAAATGGATCCTGGATAAATTACCATACAACTTGATGAAATTATTATGTTTTTGAATCGCCACGGGTTTAACAGACACCTCAGAGTCATTTAAGATGGCTTAAAGAGAGGTGCCCATGAGCGGTAAGCGTTATCCCGAAGAGTTTAAAACTGAAGCAGTCAAACAGGTTGTTGATCGCGGTTATTCTGTTGCCAGCGTTGCAACACGTCTCGATATCACCACCCACAGCCTTTATGCCTGGATAAAGAAGTACGGTCCGGATTCTTCCACTAATAAAGAACAGTCAGATGCTCAGGCCGAGATCCGCCGTCTCCAGAAAGAGCTGAAACGGGTTACCGGTAATGCTGTCAACCTGTTGATGACTATTTTAATCTGTAGTCATTCAATCCTTGTAACATCAGGATGATCCTGGTGTCAGTGAAAATACGAAATCAACACGTTGGTATCATTACCCACCTGTGAACTGACGTCGGCATTTTGAATCTCACTTCGGCGTGCCCCCTCCGAATGGCGCAAAACATTTCGTGGTATGGCATGATAGCACCCGAAGAGAGTCAATTCAGGGTGGTAAATGTGAAACCAGTAACGCTATACGATGTCGCAGAGTATGCCGGTGTCTCTTATCAGACCGTTTCCCGCGTGGTGAACCAGGCCAGCCACGTCTCTGCGAAAACGCGGGAAAAGGTGGAAGCGGCGATGGCGCAGCTGAACTACATTCCCAACCGCGTGGCACAACAACTGGCGGGGAAACAGTCGTTGCTGATTGGCGTTGCTACCTCCAGTCTGGCCCTGCACGCGCCGTCGCAAATTGTCGCGGCGATTAAATCTCGCGCCGATCAACTGGGTGCCAGCGTGGTGGTGTCGATGGTAGAACGAAGCGGCGTCGAAGCCTGTAAAGCGGCGGTGCACAATCTTCTCGCGCAACGCGTCAGTGGGCTGATCATTAACTATCCGCTGGATGACCAGGATGCCATTGCTGTGGAAGCTGCCTGCGCTAATGTTCCGGCGTTATTTCTTGATGTCTCTGACCAGACTCCCATCAACAGTATTATTTTCTCCCATGAAGACGGTACGCGACTGGGCGTGGAGCATCTGGTCGCATTGGGTCACCAGCAAATCGCGCTGTTAGCGGGCCCATTAAGTTCTGTCTCGGCGCGTCTGCGTCTGGCGGGCTGGCATAAATATCTCACTCGCAATCAAATTCATCCGATAGCGGAACGGGAAGGCGACTGGAGTGCCATGTCCGGTTTTCAACAAACCATGCAAATGCTAAATGAGGGCATCGTTCCCACTGCGATGCTGGTTGCCAACGATCAGATGGCGCTGGGCGCAATGCGCGCCATTACCGAGTCCGGGTTGCGCGTTGGTGCGGATATCTCGGTAGTGGGATACGACGATACCGAAGACAGCTCGTGTTATATCCCGCCGTTAACCACCATCAAACAGGATTTTCGCCTGCTGGGGCAAACCAGCGTGGACCGCTTGCTGAAACTCTCTCAGGGCCAGGCGGTGAAGAGCAATCAGCTGTTGCCCGTCTCACTGGTGAAAAGAAAAACCACCCTGGCGCCCAATACGCAAACCACCTCTCCCCGCACGTTGGCAGATTCCTTAATGCAGCTGGCACGACAAGTTTCCCGACTTGAAAGCGGGCAGTGAGCGCAACGCAATTAATGTGAGTCAGCTCACTCATTAGGCACCCCAGGCTTTACACTCTATGTGTCCGGCTCGTATGTTATGCGAAAATGTGAGCGGATAACAATTCACGCAGGATACAACTATGACAATGATTACGGATTCACTGGCCGTCGTATTACAACGTCGTGACTGGGAAAACCCTGGCGTTACCCAACTTAATCGCCTTGCGGCACATCCCCCTTTCGCCAGCTGGCGTAATAGCGAAGAGGCTCGCACCGATCGCCCTTCCCAAGAGTCGCGCAGCCTGAATGGTGAATGGCGCTTTGCCTGGTTTCCGGCACCAGAAGCGGTACCAGAAAGCTGGCTGGAGCGCGATCTTCCTGACGCCGATACTGTCATCGTCCCCTCAAACTGGCAGATGCACGGTTACGATGCGCCTATCTACACCAACGTGACCTATCCCATTGCGGTCAATCCGCCGTATGTTCCCACGGAGAATCCGACGGGTTGTTACTCGCTCACATTTAATGTTGATGAAAGCTGGCTACAGGAAGGCCAGACGCGAATTATTTTTGATGGTGTTAACTCGGCGTTTCATTTGTGGTGCAACGGGCGCTGGGTCGGTTACGGACAGGACAGTCGTTTGCCGTCTGAATTTGACCTGAGCGCATTTTTACACGCCGGAGAAAACCGCCTCGCGGTGATGGTGCTGCGCTGGAGTGACGGCAGTTATCTGGAAGATCAGGATATGTGGCGGATGAGCGGCATTTTCCGTGACGTCTCGTTGCTGCATAAACCGAGCACGCAAATCAGCGATTTCCATGTAGCCACTCACTTTAATGATGATTTCAGCCGCGCTGTACTGGAGGCAGACGTTCAGATGTACGGCGAGCTGCGCGATGAGCTGCGGGTGACGGTTTCTTTGTGGCAGGGTGAAACGCAGGTCGCCAGCGGCACCGCGCCTTTCGGCGGTGAAATTATCGATGAGCGTGGTGGTTATGCCGATCACGTCACCCTACGTCTGAACGTCGAAAACCCGAAACTGTGGAGCGCCGAAATCCCGAATCTCTATCGTGCGGTGGTTGAACTGCACACCGCCGACGGCACGCTGATTGAAGCAGAAGCCTGCGATGTCGGTTTCCGCGAGGTGCGGATTGAAAATGGTCTGCTGCTGCTGAACGGCAAGCCGTTGCTGATTCGCGGCGTTAACCGTCACGAGCATCATCCTCTGCATGGTCAGGTCATGGATGAGCAGACGATGGTGCAGGATATCCTGCTGATGAAGCAGAACAACTTTAACGCCGTGCGCTGTTCGCATTATCCGAACCATCCGCTGTGGTACACGCTGTGCGACCACTACGGCCTGTATGTGGTGGATGAAGCCAACATTGAAACCCACGGCATGGTGCCAATGAATCGTCTGACCGATGATCCGCGCTGGCTACCCGCGATGAGCGAACGCGTAACGCGAATGGTGCAGCGCGATCGTAATCACCCGAGTGTGATCATCTGGTCGCTGGGGAATGAATCAGGCCACGGCGCTAATCACGACGCACTCTATCGCTGGATCAAATCTGTCGATCCTTCCCGCCCGGTACAGTATGAAGGCGGCGGAGCCGACACCTTCGCAACCGATATTATTTGCCCGATGTACGCGCGCGTGGATGAAGACCAGCCCTTCCCGGCTGTGCCGAAATGGTCCATCAAAAAATGGCTTTCGTTGCCTGGAGAGACGCGCCCGCTGATCCTTTGCGAATACGCCCACGCGATGGGTAACAGTCTTGGCGGCTTCGCTAAATACTGGCAGGCGTTTCGTCAGTACCCCCGTTTACAGGGCGGCTTCGTCTGGGACTGGGTGGATCAGTCGCTGATTAAATATGATGAAAATGGCAATCCGTGGTCGGCTTACGGCGGTGATTTTGGCGATAAGCCGAATGATCGCCAGTTCTGCATGAACGGTCTGGTCTTTGCCGACCGCACGCCGCATCCGGCGCTGACGGAAGCAAAACACCAGCAGCAGTTTTTCCAGTTCAGTTTATCCGGGCGAACCATCGAAGTGACCAGCGAATACCTGTTCCGTCATAGCGATAACGAGCTCCTGCACTGGATGGTGGCGCTGGATGGCAAGCCGCTGGCAAGCGGTGAAGTGCCTCTGGATGTCGCTCCACAAGGTAAACAGTTGATTGAACTGCCTGAACTACCGCAGCCGAAGAGCGCCGGACAACTCTGGCTAACGGTTCACGTAGTGCAACCGAACGCGACCACATGGTCAGCAGCCGGACACATCAGCGCCTGGCAGCAGTGGCGTCTGGCGGAAAACCTCAGCGTGACACTCCCCTCCGCGCCCCACGCCATCCCGCAACTGACCACCAGCGAAACGGATTTTTGCATCGAGCTGGATAATAAGCGTTGGCAATTTAACCGCCAGTCAGGCTTTCTTTCACAGATGTGGATTGGCGATAAAAAACAACTGCTGACGCCGCTGCGCGATCAGTTCACCCGCGCACCGCTGGATAACGACATTGGCGTAAGTGAAGCGACCCGCATTGACCCTAACGCCTGGGTCGAACGCTGGAAGGCGGCGGGCCATTACCAGGCCGAAGCAGCGTTGTTGCAGTGCACGGCAGATACGCTTGCCGACGCGGTGCTGATTACCACGGTCCACGCGTGGCAGCATCAGGGGAAAACCTTATTTATCAGCCGGAAAACCTACCGGATTGATGGAAGTGGTCAAATGGCGATTACCGTTGATGTTGAAGTGGCGAGCAATACGCCACATCCGGCGCGGATTGGCCTGACCTGCCAGCTGGCGCAGGTAGCAGAGCGGGTAAACTGGCTCGGATTAGGGCCGCAAGAAAACTATCCCGACCGCCTTACTGCGGCCTGTTTTGACCGCTGGGATCTGCCATTGTCAGACATGTATACCCCGTACGTCTTCCCGAGCGAAAACGGTCTGCGCTGCGGGACGCGCGAATTGAATTATGGCCCACACCAGTGGCGCGGCGACTTCCAGTTCAACATCAGCCGCTACAGTCAACAGCAACTGATGGAAACCAGCCATCGCCATCTGCTGCACGCGGAAGAAGGCACATGGCTGAATATCGACGGTTTCCATATGGGGATTGGTGGCGACGACTCCTGGAGCCCGTCAGTGTCGGCGGAATTCCACCTTAGCGCCGGTAGCTACCATTACCAGTTGCTCTGGTGTCAAAAATAATAATAACCGGGCAGGCCATGTCTGCCCGTATTTCGCGTAAGGAAATCCATTATGTACTATTTAAAAAACACAAACTTTTGGATGTTCGGTTTATTCTTTTTCTTTTACTTTTTTATCATGGGAGCCTACTTCCCGTTTTTCCCGATTTGGCTACATGACATCAACCATATCAGCAAAAGTGATACGGGTATTATTTTTGCCGCTATTTCTCTGTTCTCGCTATTATTCCAACCGCTGTTTGGTCTGCTTTCTGACAAACTCGGGCTGCGCAAATACCTGCTGTGGATTATTACCGGCATGTTAGTGATGTTTGCGCCGTTCTTTATTTTTATCTTCGGGCCACTGTTACAATACAACATTTTAGTAGGATCGATTGTTGGTGGTATTTATCTAGGCTTTTGTTTTAACGCCGGTGCGCCAGCAGTAGAGGCATTTATCGAGAAAGTCAGCCGTCGCAGTAATTTCGAATATGGTCGCGCGCGGATGTTTGGCTGTGTTGGCTGGGCGCTGTGTGCCTCGATTGTCGGCATCATGTTCACCATCAATAATCAGTTTGTTTTCTGGCTGGGTTCTGGCTGTGCATTCATCCTCGCCGTTTTACTCTTTTTCGCCAAAACGGATGCGCCCTCTTCTGCCACGGTTGCCAATGCGGTAGGTGCCAACCATTCGGCATTTAGCCTTAAGCTGGCGCTGGAACTGTTCAGACAGCCAAAACTGTGGTTTTTGTCACTGTATGTTATTGGCGTTTCCTGCACCTACGATGTTTTTGACCAACAGTTTGCTAATTTCTTTACTTCGTTCTTTGCTACCGGTGAACAGGGTACGCGGGTATTTGGCTACGTAACGACAATGGGCGAATTACTTAACGCCTCGATTATGTTTTTTGCGCCACTGATCATTAATCGCATCGGTGGGAAAAACGCCCTGCTGCTGGCTGGCACTATTATGTCAGTACGTATTATTGGCTCATCGTTCGCTACCTCAGCACTGGAAGTGGTTATTCTGAAAACGCTGCATATGTTTGAAGTACCGTTCCTGCTGGTGGGCTGCTTTAAATATATTACCAGCCAGTTTGAAGTGCGTTTTTCAGCGACGATTTATCTGGTCTGTTTCTGCTTCTTTAAGCAACTGGCGATGATTTTTATGTCTATTCTGGCGGGCAATATGTATGAAAGCATCGGTTTCCAGGGCGCTTACCTGGTGCTGGGTCTGGTGGCGCTGGGCTTCACCTTAATTTCCGTGTTCACGCTTAGCGGCCCCGGCCCACTTTCTCTGCTGCGTCGCCAGGTGAATGAAGTCGCTTAAGAAATTAATGTCGGATACGGCGCGAGCGCCTTATCCGACCAACTTATCAGGACGGAATGTTAAAAATGAACATGTCGATGACAGAAAAAATAAAAGCAGGCAAGCTATTTACCGATATGTGCGAAGGCTTACCTGAAAAAAGACTTCGTGGGAAAACATTAATGTATGAGTTCAATCACTCGCATCCATCAGAAGTTGAAAAAAGGGTAATGACTCCAACTTATTGATAGTGTTTTATGTTCAGATAATGCCCAATGACTTTGTCATGCAGCTCCACCGATTTTGAGAACGACAGTGACTTCCTGCCCAGCCTTGACAGATGCTGCCTCAGATTCAGGTTATGCCGCTCAATGCGCTGCGTATATCGCTTGCTGATAACGTGCAGTTCTCCCTTCAGGCGTGATTCATAAAGCGGCCAGCCATCCGTCATCCATACCACGACCTCAAAGGCCGACAGCAGGCCCAGAAGACGCTCCAGCGTGGACAACGTGCGTTCACCGAATACGTGCGCCACAACCGTCCTCCGTATCCTGTCATACGCGTAAAACAACCAGCGCTGGCGTGATTTAGCGCCGACATAACCCCACTGTTCGTCCATTTCCGCGCAAACAATGACGTCACTACCCGGTTGTATGCGTGAGGTTACCGACTGCGGCCTGAGTTTTTTAAGTGACGTAAAATCGTGTTGAGGCCAACGCCCATAATGCGGGCGGTTGCCCGGCATCCAACGCCATTCATGGCCATATCAATGATTTTCTGGTGCGTACCGGGTTGAGAAGCGGTGTAAGTGAACTGCAGTTGCCATGTTTTACGGCAGTGAGAGCAGAGATAGCGCTGATGTCCGGCAGTGCTTTTGCCGTTACGCACCACGCCTTCAGTAGCGGAGCAGGAAGGACATCTGATGGAAATGGAAGCCACCCGCACAGCGCGCTGGGATATCACTCCCCGAGGGAATACCGGCAGCGGACATCGTTAACTTAAGATACAAAAGCTGTTCGGAGATGGAGGGTCAAGATCAGGGTGACCTGCGCCATGATGTTATCCGAGCCCTGTTTCCTAATCACTACACCGGTATTTGATTACCCAGGTCAACTTCAGGCTGTTACAGGGACGGCAACCGTGTCAGCACATCCTTGAGATAGGCATACGGATCGTGCCCATTATTACGGGCCGACTGGATCAAACTCATGATCGCAGCAGCGCGCTTGAGTATGCGAACCCACGCCGAGCATTTGAGAAGGCAACGGGATGAACGCTGGCTGGATAGCCGTGGTTTTCTGGGTAGGCAGCCGAATCCATTTGTGATCGAGGTTGGCATTGAGGCTGTAGCCCAAGGCGATGTTTGCGATGGAGGCACCGGGTTCAGAACACTCCTGAATGACCTGAGCCTTGAAAGATTTGCTGTAGGTACGGCGCTGAGGGCGCATGGAAAATCCGCTTGATGGGCCATGGCCTTCGGCGGCGGTGTCGGGAAGGTGTGTTGGCCGGACGGATACTGTTGAACTACGTTGTCTGGGGCAACGGAAGTGTTTCGGCCCGACTCTGGAACGCGATCCGCAGCGACGACTGGGCAATTCCGCACGTTAGCCTGAGCAGCCTCGGGGAAATCGTCGTCTGGGCGCGCCCAGACGAGTTTCCGTCAAGGAACATGCAGACGAGCAAGGGGCTGCGGGCACTCGGCTACAACGTGAGGATCGGTGTTTGATCGAGGCGCCTGTGGTACACGCAGGCTGACGAGCCAGGCGCTGTCCATTGCCTGATCAGACCGCCCCGCTGCGCCTTGCCTGAGCAGTTGACCTGCATCAATGGGGCGGGAGAACGCTGTACATTGACTCTTGAAGGCTGTCATGGTAAGCGTAATATCTTACAAAGTATTACAAGGATTTCCTTGGCCGGAACCGCAAAGCGACGCGATTGGAGAGGGTGAGATGAAAGCGCACCTACAGGGATGAAAGCGCACCTACAGGTGATTTTCACGCTCGATGAATTGGCTGCGTACTTGAAAGTCGGCAAGCGGACGCTTTATCGGCTCGCCGCGCACGGGGAAATTCCGGCTTTCAAGGTGGGCGGGACGTGGCGGTTTCCTCAAAGTGAAATCGATCAGTGGATCAATGATCAGACCCGAGCCGCAGCAAAGAAGGAGGTGATGCGCAAGCGTGAACAGCAGAAGTCATCCGAGCAGCCCGTGTCGCCTGGGCGCACTGCCCGTCACAGCAGGCAAAGGGCTTGAGTAACTCGTTTTCCAATTTTTCTGGAGGTATGACATGGACATCGATTTCAAGAAGTTGGCTCCCTGGAACTGGTTCAAGAACGAGCAGCAAGAGCAGCAGACCGTCTCTTCCCTGCCGGTGCAGCGCAATGACCTGCCAGCGGCGAGCGGGCCAGTCAGCCCGATCCTGCAACTGCATCGGGAAATCGACCGGCTGTTCGATGACGCATTCCGGGGCTTCGGTTTTCCGGCGTTGAACATGCCGCAGTGGCCATCCGATTGGTCGGGCATGCTGAAGCCGGCCCTGGACATCCAGGAAACCGACAAGCAGTACAAGATTGCCCTGGAAGTGCCCGGTGTCGAGGAGAAGGACATCCAGATCACTCTCGACAACGACGTGCTGATGGTGCGTGGCGAGAAGCGCCAGGAACAGGAGAAGAAGGAAGGTGGCTTCCACCGTGTGGAGCGCTCCTACGGCAGCTTTCAGCGTGCCTTGAACCTGCCTGACGACGCCAACCAGGATTCGATCAAAGCATCGTTCAAGAACGGGGTGCTCACGGTCACGATCGACAAGCGCGAGGTCAGCGCGCCGAAGCAGGGACGCTCGATCCCGATCAACGGCTGACGTCGCCGGCTCGTTCGTCACAAGAAAAACCCGGCACGAGACGAGGAGTCGCGGTTCGCGATGCCTCGTCGCCTCAACCTTGTCAACCTTCTCAGGAGCATCAGCATGGCCAGAAAACAATGCCAGGTCTGCGGCCAACCCGCCACCGTGCGGGTGGAAGCCAATCTCAACGGTCGTCACAGCACCATGCTGTTGTGCGACGACCATTACCGGCAATTAGTGCGCCAGCAAAAGCGCACCGTTTCGCCGCTGGAAGCCTTGTTCGGCTCGCGCAGCGGCCTGTTCGAGGACTTCCTCGGCAGTGACTTCTTCCGCATCGGCGACGACGCGACGCCAGTTGCCGCCGATACCGATGACGTGGTCGATGCCTCGTTTGGCGAGCCCGCCGCCGCAGGTTCGGGTGCGCCGCGCCGTCGCGGCAGTGGGCTGGCCAGCCGCATCAGCGAACAGTCGGAAGCCTTGCTGCAGGAGGCCGCCAAACACGCTGCCGAATTTGGCCGCTCCGAGGTGGATACCGAACATCTGCTGCTGGCGCTGGCCGACAGCGACGTGGTCAAGACCATCCTGGGTCAGTTCAAGATCAAGGTCGATGACCTCAAGCGGCAGATCGAGTCTGAGGCCAAGCGCGGGGACAAGCCCTTCGAGGGCGAGATCGGCGTGTCGCCGCGCGTGAAGGATGCGCTCAGCCGCGCCTTCGTGGCCTCCAATGAACTCGGCCATTCTTATGTCGGTCCAGAGCATTTCCTGATCGGTCTGGCTGAGGAAGGCGAAGGGCTGGCCGCCAACCTGCTGCGCCGCTACGGCCTGACGCCGCAGGCGCTGCGCCAACAGGTCAGCAAGGTGGTCGGCAAGGGCGCCGAGGATGGCCGCGCTGAGACGCCGACCAACACGCCAGAACTCGACAAGTACTCGCGCGACCTGACCAAGATGGCGCGCGACGGCAAGCTCGACCCGGTGATCGGCCGCGCGCAGGAGATCGAAACCACCATCGAGGTGCTGGCCCGGCGCAAGAAGAACAACCCGGTGCTGATCGGCGAGCCGGGTGTGGGCAAGACCGCCATCGTCGAAGGGCTGGCGCAGCGCATGGTGGCGGGTGAAGTGCCCGAGACCTTGCGCGACAAGCGCCTGGTGGAACTCAACATCAACGCCATGGTGGCCGGCGCCAAATATCGCGGCGAGTTCGAGGAGCGCGTGCAGAAGGTGCTGAAGGAGGTGACCGAGCACCAGGGCGAGCTGATTTTGTTCATCGACGAGGTGCACACCATCGTCGGTGCCGGCCAGGGCGGTGGCGAAGGCGGGCTGGACGTGGCCAACGTGTTCAAACCGATGATGGCGCGCGGTGAACTCAACCTGATCGGCGCCACGACGCTGAACGAGTACCAGAAATACATCGAGAAGGATGCCGCACTGGAGCGGCGCTTCCAGCCGGTGACGGTACCCGAGCCGACGGTGGCCCAGGCCATCATGATTCTGCGCGGCCTGCGCGACACCTTCGAGGCGCACCACAAGGTCAGCATCTCCGAGGACGCGATCATCGCGGCGGCCGAGTTGTCCGACCGCTACATCACGGCGCGCTTCCTGCCGGACAAGGCGATCGACTTGCTCGACCAGGCGGCCGCGCGCGTGAAGCTGTCGGCCACGGCCCGGCCGGTGGCCGTGCAGGAGCTGGAGTCCGAACTGCACCAGCTGCGGCGTGAACAGGATTACGTGGCCGCGCGCAAGCAGTACGACCAGGCCGCCGAGCTCGGGAAGCGCATCGAAGCCAAGGAGGCCGAGCTCAAGAAGCTCGTCGAGGACTGGGAGCGGGAGCGGGCCTCCGGCAGTGCCGAGGTCAAGGCGGAACACGTGGCGCAGATCGTCTCGCGCCTGACCGGCATCCCGGTCAACGAGTTGACGGTGGAAGAGCGCGAAAAGCTGCTGCACTTGGAACAACGGCTGCACGAGCGCCTGGTGGGACAAGACGAGGCGGTCCGTGCCGTGGCCGATGCCGTGCGGCTGTCCCGCGCCGGCCTGCGTGAAGGCAGCAAACCGGTGGCTACCTTCCTGTTTCTGGGCCCGACCGGGGTGGGCAAGACCGAGCTCGCCAAGGCATTGGCCGAATCGATCTACGGCGATGAGCACGCCCTGTTGCGCATCGACATGTCGGAATATGGCGAACGCCATACCGTGGCGCGATTGGTGGGCGCGCCTCCGGGCTATGTCGGTTACGACGAAGGCGGTCAGCTCACCGAGAAGGTGCGGCGCAAGCCCTACAGCGTGCTGCTGCTCGACGAGATCGAGAAGGCACACCCTGACGTATACAACATCCTGCTGCAAGTGTTCGACGACGGTCGCCTCACCGACGGCAAGGGCCGGGTGGTGGATTTCACCAACACCATCATCATCGCCACGTCCAACCTGGGTTCGGACATCATCCAGCGACGGCTGAAGGCGCGCGGGGCGGCCGGCGAGGAGTACGAAAAGACCAAGGCCGGAGTCATGGACGTGCTGCGCGGCCATTTCCGGCCCGAGTTCCTCAACCGCATCGACGAGATCATCGTCTTCCATGCGCTGGGCAAGGAGGAGATCCGCCACATCGTCGGCCTGCAGCTCGATCGCGTGGCGCGCAGCGCCGCCAGCCAGGGCGTGACGCTCACTTTCGATCAGACGCTGATCGACCATTTCGCGGAAGAAGGCTACAAGCCCGAGTTCGGTGCGCGTGAACTCAAGCGCCTGATCCGCAGCGAGCTGGAAACTGCGCTGGCGCGCGAGATGCTCGGCGGCGGTATCGGCAAGGGCGATCACGCCAGCGCACGCTGGGACGACAAGGCCGAACGCGTGGTGTTCGAACGCAAAGAGCCACCGCAGACCCCGGCCGAGCCGGAGCAGCCGGATGCCGCGAAGGCGAGCGACGCATCTTGATGGCGGGCGAGGCTGCCGTGTCCGACCCCATCGGCCTGGCACTGGCATGGGCAGCCTCCCTGGCCTCGATCGCGGTGGCGGTCGTGGCCGCAGGTCACGCGGGCGTCTACAAGCGTGATGAGCAGTCGGCCACGCCGTGGGGACTGCTCATCAGCGGCGGCACTGCCCTCCCGCTCGCTGGCCATCCGTTCGCGTGACGGCGCGGCCCATCTGTTCACCTGATCCTCTGGCAACTCGACTTTCGAGGAACAAGGCCCATGGCTGGGTGACGCGGGCAGGCAACTGATAGTCGGTACTCTGTTCGACATCTCTTCTCGCAAGGAAATAGAGCAGCAGTTGCTGCGTATGGTGATCACCGACCCCTTTGCTTCACGGTTGAGGGAACATGTTCGCGCAACCGACATGGCTGCCCGGATTGGGGGGAGGAATTCGCTGTGTTGTTGGAAGCGGTATCGATAGAAGGCGCCCAAGTATGGGCGGAGCGATTTCGTCAGGACACTGCGGCGACAGCGGTGGTGTGTGGAGAGGTGTCGATCAGCTATAGCGCCAGCATGGGGGTGGCTCTCCTTGACCCCCGTTTGCACTCTGTCGAGCAGGTGATGCTGCAGGCGGACAGCGCGCTCTACCAGGCAAAAAAGACGAGGGTGCAACCAAGTTGTGGGCGCACAAGTATTTCAGAATTGAGAGGAGTGGCGATGAAGGAAAAGCAAGCAGACCCGATCAAAACATTTCGCGCCCAATGGGCAGTGATGACGTTCTACGAGCGCTTTGAACAGGTGATCGCGCTCGCGCTGTCCGCAATCATTGCCGTTATCATCGTGGTCTCGCTGCTGCAGCTGATCTCGATCGTCTTCAGCCTGCTGATCATTGATGCATTCAATCCGCTCGATCACAAGGTCTTCCAGACCGTGTTCGGCATGATCATGACGGTGCTCATTGCCATGGAGTTCAAGCATTCCATCGTGAGGGTGGCCTTGCGGCGCGACAGCATCATCCAGGTCAAGACGGTGATCCTGATCGGGCTGATCGCCCTGGCGCGTAAATTCGTAATCCTCGACCCGGAGACCGGCCCCGCCAAGGTCGCGGCGCTTGCAGGCGCGACACTGGCCCTCGGGGCGACTTACTGGCTGCTGCGCGAGCGCGATGACCGGACAGCCGGGGAAAGCTCAGATGATCAGTCGTGATCTGCGCCACGCGCAGAATGTCGGCGCGCGGCATCGCTGGCACAATCGCCTGCAAACCGTGCTGTTGGTGCTGACCCTGCTCGGAATTGCCGCCGTCGCTGGCAGCCTGCTGTTGGGTGACGGCGGGCTTTGGCTGGCGCTTGCGGCTGCGGGGTTCACCCTGCTGCTTGAACCGGCGGCCGCCTCCGGGCTGACCTTGCGGCTGTATGGCGCACGCCCCCTGCACCCGGATGAAGCGCCCGATCTTTGGGCTGTGTTGCGCGAACTGGCGGCGCGGGCCGGGCTGCCTACCGTGCCGGTACCGCACTACGTGCCCAGCGGGGTCGTCAACGCCTTCGCCACCGGTTCGAAGCATCACGCGGCCATCGCGCTGACCGACGGCCTGCTGCGTAGCCTCACGCCCCGCGAGTTGACCGGCGTGCTCGGCCACGAAATCGCGCATATTGCGAACGAGGATTTGCGTGTCATGGGCTTGGCCGATTCCATCAGCCGGCTCACCCATCTTCTGGCCTTGTTGGGGCAGCTTGCGATCGTGCTCAGCTTGCCAACGCTATTGCTTGGAGTCACGGAAGTCAATTGGCCCGCGTTGCTTCTACTTGCGGTCGCGCCACAGCTGGCCTTGCTGGCTCAGTTGGGCTTGTCCAGGGTGCGCGAATTCGACGCCGACCGGCTCGCTGCCGAATTGACCGGCGACCCGCACGGGCTGGCCTCAGCGCTCGCCAAGATCGAGCGGGTGAGCCGCTCCTGGCGCGCCTGGCTGCTGCCCGGATGGGGCAATCCGGAACCCTCCTGGTTGCGCACGCATCCAGCGACGGCTGAACGCATTGAGCGCTTGCTGGAACTTGCTCCGCCGCCCGCGATGCCGCCGTTTCCATCGGCCCGTTTCGACCCCGAAGTGACCGTATCACCACGTCCGCCACGCTGGCGCACTGGCGGCCTTTGGCGCTGATTTCAACATGGAGAATGACGTGACCTACCCGACCCCTACAGCCGCCCGGCGCCGGATCGATTCATCCGGCGCTGGCTCGTCATCACTGGCTGCATCGCCGCACTCATGCTGCTGTGGCAGTTCCTGCCCGCCATCGAAGCCTGGTTCAGTCCCCACGAAACAAATGCTTCAGCCCGGAAGAGAGGTCTCAGGCCGTCCGGGAGCTCTGTAACCGACGTGGAACCGCGCGTAAAGTTGCACAAAGCATAGGCGTCAGCGTCCCGGTCCTGTACAAATGGAAGAAAGACCTTATCAGTGACGAGGCTTATCAATCCATGCGCAAACGAAAGTCAGCCCCTCAGGATAAAAATCAGGATGCTTTACTCGGTGAAATCCAGCGTCTCAGGAAGCAGATTCATCAGCTGCAGCTCGAACGTGACATACTGACAAAGGCGAATGAACTGATAAAAAAAGATCTGGGCGTCAGCTTTCTGAAACTGAAAAACAGGGAGAAAACCCTGATAGTTGATGCCCTTAAGAAAAAGTACCCCGTTGCTGAGTTGCTAAGCGTTCTGCAACTTGCCCGCAGCTGTTATTTTTACCAAAACGTCTGTACGATAAGTATGCGGTAATACGCGTGATCATGGCCGATATCTTTGAGGAGAATTACCGCTGTTACGGCTATCGGCGCCTTCACGCGATGCTTCGCGGTAACAACAGGGTTATTTCTGAAAAGGTTGTCCGCAGACTGATGGCAGAAGAGCAGCTCGTTGTTAAGCGCACCAGGCGACGACGATACAACTCTTACTGTGGCGAAATCGGCCCGGCACCGGAAAATTTACTCGCCCGGGATTTTAGTTCCTGCAGGCCAAATGAGAAGTGGCTGACCGATATTACGGAGTTCCAGCTTCCGGCTGGAAAAGTCTATCTGTCGCCGGTTATCGACTGCTTTGATGGCCTGGTTGTAAGCTGGTCGATAGGAACACGCCCGGACGCGACGCTGGTGAATACGATGCTCGATGACGCACTCGATACGCTCAACGAACATGATAAACCAGTGATACACAGCGATCGTGGTGGCCATTACCGGTGGCCGGGCTGGCTCGAGCGTATCAACACCTCCGGACTTATAAGGTCCATGTCGCGCAAAGGATGCTCGTCGGATAATGCTGCGTGTGAAGGCTTCTTCGGGCGTATCAAAAACGAAATGTTCTATGGCAGAGACTGGGCGGGTATCACGCTGGAAAAATTTATCTGCTTCCTGGACAGGTACATACGCTGGTATAACGAGAAACGTATCAAGCTATCATTAGGTGCAATGAGTCCTGTGAAGTACCGGCAGCATCTTGGGATCACAACATAACAGTCCAGGAAAACATCCGCAGCCCCTGAGACGACAATAACGCTTTGTGCTGACAATACAGGTGCGCATAACAAAGATTATGTTAAATTCAATGGTAAAATCATTATAAATCAATATCTTAAATATCGAACAAGCCCCTTTCTTCCTCAAACCTCACTGTGGTAACTTTAAAAACAATGTCCGTTCCTGAGTTTGTGATGCCTTAAAGCCATGGTGAAGATAAAAGTTTTTGGCTTCTTCAGTCAGTGCATGAACCATAATCGCACGGACTCCAATATTCTCAGCTACACGGTAACAGCGCAGAACTGCATCATGCAGTAAATCGGCCCCGAGCCCTTGGCCACGGTATGAAACATCAACTGCCAGGCGAGCAAGTATGATTACGGGAATTGGATCTGGCATATTGCGCCTGAGGCTTCCCATTGCTTCCACGTGGTTAACGCTGCCGGTGGCCAGAGAGTAAAAACCGACAACCTGTTTAGTGTCTCTTTTACAAACGACGAACGTTCGTGCTGCACCAAGTGACCTGCCCCCACGATTAGATACAACACTCAGTTAGTAACGTCGGAATCTTCATTCTCAGAATGACCCTTTCTCCAGCCCGCTGCAAATTCAGACGGTGTCTGATAATTCAGCGTGGAGTGCGGGCGGCATTCGTTATAATCCTGCCGCCAGTCATTAATAATTTTCCTGGCATGAACGATATCGCTGAACCAGTGCTCATTCAAACATTCATCGCGAAATCGTCCGTTAAAGCTCTCAATAAATCCGTTCTGCGTTGGCTTGCCCGGCTGGATTAAGCGCAACTCAACACCATGCTCAAAGGCCCATTGATCCAGTGCACGGCAAGTGAACTCCGGCCCCTGGTCAGTTCTTATCGTCGCCGGATAGCCTCGAAACAGTGCAATGCTGTCCAGAATACGCGTGACCTGAACGCCTGAAATCCCAAAGGCAACAGTGACCGTCAGGCATTCCTTTGTGAAATCATCGACGCAGGTAAGACACTTGATCCTGCGACCGGTGGAAAGTGCGTCCATGACGAAATCCATCGACCAGGTCAGATTGGGCGCCGCCGGACGGAGCAGCGGCAGACGTTCTGTTGCCAGCCCTTTACGACGTCTTCTGCGTTTTACGCCCAGGCCACTGAGGTGATAAAGCCGGTACACGCGCTTATGATTAACATGAAGCCCTTCACGGCGCAGCAACTGCCAAATACGACGGTAGCCAAAACGCCTGCGCTCCAGTGCCAGCTCAGTGATGCGCCCTGATAAATGCGCATCAGCAGCCGGACGGTGAGCCTCATAGCGGCAGGTCGACAGGGATAAACCTGTAAGCCTGCAGGCACGACGTTGCGACAGACCGGTCGCATCACACATCAACATCACGGCTTCCCGCTTCTGGTCTGTCGTCAGTACTTTCGCCCAAGAGCCACCTGAAGCGCCTCTTTATCCAGCATGGCTTCGGCAAGCAGCTTCTTGAGTCTGGCGTTCTCTTCCTCAAGCGACTTCAGGCGCTTAACTTCAGGCACCTCCATACCGCCATACTTCTTACGCCAGGTGTAAAACGTGGCATCGGAAATGGCATGCTTGCGGCAGAGTTCACGGGCGGGTACCCCAGCTTCGGCTTCGCGGAGAATACTGATGATCTGTTCGTCGGAAAAACGCTTCTTCATGGGGATGTCCTCATGTGGCTTATGAAGACATTACTAACATCGGGGTGTACTAATCAACGGGGAGCAGGTCAGGCTGCTATGCCTTTGAGCCTTTGTCTCAGCCTGTCAACCCTAGTGGGGCTGATTATCACGGTTGTTGATACCCGTATTGTCGGGTTCGGGTATTCAGCATGGGCCGCCGTGCTGCAGTGTGTCCTGCCGGGCCTGGGCGTCTGGCTGGGTAATCTCATCCGAAAATGGATCATGCCGGATGCGGTTTACGGAAGTACCGGTGCCGTCATTCAGGCCCGTCTGCTCTGGGCGGTATTGCCCCAGTTTATTGGCTGGTTCATCGGATTTATGGTCGCCATGAGCATACTGGGTATCCGGGCCTGAGCCTCCCGCGACAAACTCAACGACGGGTATTCCCCCTTCCGCACACTTTGCTGTTTAACCCCCTACCACGGCCTGCTCAGTTGAGCAGGCCGTTTTCGTTTGTTTTTTTCTCACAGGAGTCTCGCCATGACCCGATTAGCCAGCCGCTTTGGTGCGGTAAATCTTATTCGCCGTGACCGTCCGTTAACCCGTGAGGAGTTAATGCATTATGTACCGAGTGTGTTCAGCGAAGACAAGCATGAGTCCCGAAGTGATCGTTATACCTGTATTCCGACCATTACCCTTCTCGATAACCTTCAGCGCGAAGGCTTCCAGCCATTTTTTGCCTGCCAGACCCGGGTTCGGGACCAGAGCAAGCGAGAGCACACCAAACACATGCTGCGCCTGCGTCGCGAAGGCCAGATCACTGGCAAACAGGTCCCTGAAATCATCCTGCTTAACAGTCATGACGGCTCCAGCTCATACCAGATGCTGCCGGGGCTGTTTCGTGCAGTCTGCCAGAACGGGCTGATTTGCGGTGAGAGTTTTGGTGAGGTACGTGTGCCACATAAAGGCAATGTGGTGGAGAAAGTCATTGAAGGGGCTTACGAAGTACTGGGGATATTCGACCGTGTGGAGGAGAAGCGCGATGCCATGCAATCGCTTTTGTTACCGCCACCAGCACAGCAGGCACTGGCCAAAGCGGCGCTCACGTACCGCTTTCGCGAAGACCACCAGCCGGTGACGGAATCACAGATACTTTCCCCACGCCGCTGGCAGGATGAGAGTAACGACCTGTGGACCACCTACCAGCGCATTCAGGAGAATCTGATTAAGGGCGGTCTGCCGGGCAGAACGACCAAAGGCAAGCGAGCTCATACCCGTGCGGTAAAGGGGATTGACGGGGACGTGAAGCTCAACCGGGCGCTCTGGGTCATGGCGGAGAATATGCTGCACCTAGCGTCCTGACACGCTGACTATCCGGAGTCACCATGACTGAATCGTTAACCCTGCCTCCCGGTTCGTTCTCACGTCAGCAGGCCGAAACCCTTATCCGTCTGTACCGTAATATCACCATTGAAGACGACCAGGGCAGTCACTTCCGCCTGGTGGTTCGCGACACCGAAGGCCGGACGGTCTGGCGGGCATGGAACTTTGAACCGGATGCCGGTGAAGGTCTTAACGGCTACATCCGGCAGTATGGCATCCACAAAGACACCGTTACCCGCTGACCCCGAAGCATTTACCCGCGACATCTCACCTTCCCGAACACGCTTTGTTAACCCCATACGCCAGCCCTCGCCGCTGGCGTTTTTTATTGACGGAGACATATCCATGACAACGCAGACGCAGTACGACCTCGCACCCGCTAACCAACCCGAATTTGAACTGACCGTCACGCCAGTCCCCGATGAACAGCGTATCGATTTCTGGCCGCAACACTTCGGCAGCATACCGCAGTGGCTAACCTTGGAGCCGCATATCTTCGCCTGGATGGACCGCTTCTGTACGACCTACGGCGGTGGTATCTGGTCGTTCCACACCCTGAGCAACAGCGGGGCATTTATGGCCCCCGAGTATGACAGTGACGATAAATGGCATCTGTTTAACTGTCTGAATGGCAACGATGCAGATATGAGTGCAGAAGCCGCCGGTATCGCGGTCTGCCTGATTGAATACAGCCACCATGCCTGTCGCACCGAATGCGATGCAATGACCGCACACTTCTACCGCCTGCGGGACTACGCCCTGCAGCATCCTGAAGCCCACGCCATTCTGCGTATCATCGACTGACCGGAGGAACAACGAATGAAACAGCTTTCCTTTTTACCCGGCGAGATGACGCCACACGACCGGCGTCTCATCCAGCGGGCGCTCAGGGCGCTGGACCGGCACCTGCATGAGCCCGGCGTGGCCTTCACCTCCACCCATGCTGTCCGTGAATGGCTGCGACTGCATATGGCCGCACTTGAGCGGGAAGCGTTCCGGGTGCTGTATCTGGACAACCAGAATCAGTTGATTGCCCATGAAACGCTCTTCACCGGCACGATTAACCGCACTGAAGTCCATCCCCGGGAAGTGGTCAAACGTGCTCTGCATTTCAACGCGGCGGCGGTGATACTGGCGCATAACCATCCTTCCGGTGAGACAACACCCAGCCAGGCTGACAAAGCCCTCACGCAGCGACTGGTGCAGGTGCTTCAGCTGGTGGATATCCGCGTCCCTGACCACCTGATTGTTGGCGGCAGGCAAATCTATTCGTTCGCAGAACACGGTCTGTTGTGAGGTATGACATGAAAATTATCAGTAAACGCCGGGCAATGACGATATACCGCCAGCATCCTGAGTCCCGGATCTTTCGCTACAGCAGCGGAAAATATCAGTGGCACGGCAGCGTCTGTCATTACACCGGCAGGGACGTTCCGGATATCACCGGAGTCCTCGCGGTATACGCCGAACGCCGCCAGGACCGCAACGGGCCTTATGCCTGCCTGATGAGTATTACCCTGAACTTACAATAAAAGGAGAGCCCCCATGACCCACATCATCTGGGGCCTGCAGCGGGCTATCACGCCGCGCCTGGGAGCCCGTCTGGTACAGGAGGGCAACCGGCTGCACTACCTGGCTGACCGGGCCAGCATCACCGGTATGTTCAGTGACGCCGAATGCCGGAAGCTGGATGACACATTCCCACACTTTATCCGCCAGATGGAATCGATGCTGACCACCGGTGAACTCAGCCCCCAACATGCCCACTGCGTCACCCTGTACCACAACGGTTTTACCTCTGAAGCCGACACCCTTGGCAGTTGCGGCTACGTATACATCGCCATTTATCCCACTCAGCGTTAATTACCTTCACGAGAGCAAACATGAAAACTTTACCTGCAACAACTCAGCGGGCAGCGAAGCCCTGCCTGTCACCCGTGGCTGTCTGGCAAATGTTACTGGCGCGTTTGCTGGAACAGCACTACGGTCTGACAATAAACGACACCCCATTCAGCGATGAAGTTGTTATACAGCAACATATCGATGCCGGTATCACCCTGTCAGATGCCGTGAATTTTCTGGTGGAAAAATACGAACTGGTCCGTATCGACAGGAAGGGATTTCGCTGGCAGGAACAATCCCCTTACCTTCGGGCTGTCGATATTCTGAGGGCAAGACAGGCAATAGGTCTTTTACGAGGATCTCATTGAGATATGGTAAGATGAAGTTTTCGAGTACGATATCTATTAAGCGGAATCGAACCAAAGACGGTTAGTTATTATTCAATGAATTCTGTCAAAATAACTTTTGGGGGCCTTATTGGGGGCCCCTTAACTTTATTAACAACAAATAAACCTTAACTATCAACAAATAAACCATACATATTCGAAGTCTGCAGGGGACATATCCCGCTTTATTTCCCGCTTTTCCGAACCCCTTTCCTGATTAGCCGTTGCGGCTTAACTTTCTGATTTTATTTAAGGTTACATAGCTTATAAAAGTAGATAAAAAAACCTCAGTTGCCCCTTGTCTCCCGCTTGTTAACCCACCGATTTAGGCGTAGATTAGCGCCCGGATGTGAGTAACATCCAACCAGATACCGGCAAAACGGCAGGCTCACCAGGGAATTGTCCCAAAGTGAAATGCATGCGGTTTTACCTTTCTATAATGAGACCTGACGTTAATTTTGGCGTGTCATGAGATGCGCGGAGAGATGTGACGTGAAATATCTGTTTATGGGCGTTTCGGTGATCGTCGTGTTGTGGGCCGGTACCTTTGCCCTGATGATCTAGCCTGAAATCTGAGCCAGTCAAAATAACAGGAGCCATTTGGCTCCTGTTTTCATTTTTAGTCCTGATTTTCCGGCGTCATTTTGCTGGTTACCGGAAGCAATCCATCGGCGCGGAACATGGCTTTAATGCCTCTCACCGCCTGGCGGATACGGTCGCGGTTTTCGATTAAGGCGAACCGAACGTGGGTATCCCCGTAATCACCAAAGCCGATGCCAGGCGAGACGCACACTTTGGCGTCCTGTAACAGTTTCTTGGCAAACTCCAGCGAGCCCATTGCCGCGTAGGGTTCCGGTATTTTCGCCCACACATACATGGAAGCTTTCGGCATTTCCACCATCCAGCCCGCTTCGTGTAACCCTTTCACCAGCACATCGCGGCGGCGTTTATACTGTTCGGCAATATCCCGCACGCACTGTTGATCGCCTTCCAGCGCAGCGATAGCCGCGACCTGCAAGGGCGTAAAGGTGCCGTAGTCGTGATAGCTTTTGATACGTGCAAGGGCGCTCACCAGCTCCTGATTGCCTACCATAAACCCGATGCGCCAGCCCGCCATGTTGTAGCTTTTTGACAGGGTAAAAAACTCTACCGCCACATCACGTGCGCCGGGAACCTGCATAATTGACGGCGCTTTCCAGCCGTCATACACGATATCCGCGTAAGCCAGATCGTGCACGACCAGCACATCATAACGCTTTGCCAGCGCAACGACTTTCTCAAAAAACTCCAGTTCCACGCATTGCGATGTCGGGTTGGACGGAAAGCCCAGAATCATCATCTTCGGTTTCGGGTAGCTTTCACGAATCGCACGTTCGAGTTCGTTGAAGAAATCAACGCCCTCAACCAGCGGTACAGAACGCACCTGCGCGCCGGCAATTACCGCGCCGTAAATGTGGATGGGGTAGCTCGGATTTGGCACCAGCACCGTATCGCCGTGATCGAGCGTCGCCAGCATCAGGTGCGCCAGCCCCTCTTTCGAGCCGATGGTGACGATAGCTTCGGTTTCGGGATCGATATCGATCTGATAGCGATCCTGATACCAGCGTGAAATCGCCCGGCGTAAACGGGGAATACCCCGGGAGGTGGAATAACCGTGCGTATCCGGGCGCTGAGCCACGGTGCAGAGTTTTTCGACAATATGCGGCGGCGTTGGGCCATCCGGGTTGCCCATACTGAAATCGATAATATCTTCGCCGCGCCGACGCGCAGCCATTTTCAGTTCAGCGGTGATGTTAAAAACGTACGGGGGAAGACGATCGATACGCGAAAAACGACGTTTAGGACTGAAGTCAGCCATAGATTCCTCGAAATGACGTAAGCGCCCGGACCGTCCGAGCGACGCTGCCACAGATGTGGCCTGTAGAGAAAATAGCCTGAAAAATTTTATCCTGTCGAGCGTTATTTCAAAAAATAATTCAGGAACAAAAAACTGGAACCTTCATTTGAAACTTATCCCTGTTTTATTCAGTGTAAGGGTTCTATATTAACTCTGTCGCAACAAAATAATAACTCTCTTACTTTGCAGCCGGAGTCACCGCTATGCCCTTACACATCGACGACCTTCCCACCGCTATCCGTGAAATGAAACGCAAACTGCGCCACGAACTGCCGAATTATCAGCAGGTGTTTAAGGCGCTGGAGGCAGATATTGCCCGTCAGATCGAAACGATCCGCGCTGAACAGGCACGCGGAGAAAACCCTGTGCCGCAAATTCATGCCGACGACATTATGGCGAACCGTATTTCTGACCAGCAAAAAGCGCTTATTCGCCAGCGCGGTTGTTGTGTCATTAAGGGCGTGTTCCCGGAACAGACCGCCCGCGCCTGGAACGAGGAAGTAGGCAATTATCTGGAGCGTAATAACTTTGTCGAAAAGTTAAAGAATGCGGCAGAAGACAACTACTTCGGTACGCTTGCCGACAGTAAGCCGCAAATTTACGGTATTTACTGGTCCAAACCGCAGGTACAGGCCCGACAGGATGCGCGCATGAAAGCCGCGCAGGTGTTCCTGAATAACCTTTGGGAAACCGAAAGCCACGGTAAACAGCATTTTGATCCTAACCGCGTGACGACCTACGCCGATCGCACCCGCCGCCGCCCGCCGCGTTCCGGTTCGCTCGGCTTGTCCCCGCACGTTGACGGGGGTTCGGTGGAGCGCTGGCTGGATGAGAATTTCCGCCATGTTTATCGTCATGTATTCAACGGCGAATGGCAGCGCTATAACCCGTTCGAGGCCGAAGGACGGACCGAAGCCCGGGAAATCCCCTCCCCTGCGGTCTGTTCGATGTTCCGCACCTTTCAGGGCTGGACCGCGCTTTCTGAACAGCGTAAACATGCCGGTACGTTAACGCTGCTGCCGGTGGCTAACGCCATGGCCTGGATCCTGTTACGCGCCTTGCAGGATGATGTGCCGGATGATTCGCTTTGCGACGCCAAACCTGGCCGCGCGCTTTCTATTAACGAAACCTGGCATCCCCTTTTATTAACGGGGATATCCTCAATTCCTGATATGGAGCCTGGCGACACCGTATTCTGGCACTGCGATGTGATCCATGCGGTGGAAAATGAGCATAACGGTGAATTCGACAGCAACGTGATGTACATCGCCGCCGCGCCGTGGTGCGAGAAGAATGCCGCTTATTTGCAACGTCAGTGGCCCGCTTTTGTGGAAGGACGTTCGCCGCCGGATTTTGCCGCCGACGATTTTGAAGTCGATTTTGATGGCCGCGCCACCGAAGCTGATTTAACGCCAGCCGGTAAAGAGCAGCTTCAGGGTTAACCCCCGATCCTCACTGGCGTCTGGTCATCGGACGCCAGGTTTTCTATCATAGCCCTTCCGCTTGCCATCCGGGTTTCCTTCGTGCACGAAATTTTTACTATGCTGTTAGCGGTTTTTGACCGCGCAGCCCTGATGCTGATTTGCCTATTCTTTCTGATCCGTATCCGCCTGTTTCGCGAACTGTTGCATAAAAGCGCCCATACGCCGCGCGAACTGCTGGCGGTCACCGCGATCTTTTCCCTGTTCGCGCTGTTCAGCACCTGGTCCGGCGTACCGGTGGAAGGCTCGCTGGTCAATGTGCGAATCATCGCCGTTATGTCAGGGGGGATTCTGTTTGGCCCGTGGGTGGGCATCATTACCGGCGTGATTGCCGGGATCCACCGTTATCTGATCGACATCGGCGGCATTACCTCAATCCCTTGCTTACTCACCAGTATCGTTGCCGGCTGTCTTTCCGGTTGGATCCATATGCGGGTACCCAAAGCCCAGCGCTGGCGCGCGGGGATCCTCGGCGGCATGATTTGCGAAACCTTGACCATGATTCTGGTAGTGGCGTGGGCCCCTTCTACCGCTCTGGGGCTGGATATCGTGTCGAAGATCGGCGTTCCCATGATCGTAGGCACCGTATCAATCGGCTTTATCGTGCTGCTGGTACAAAGCGTTGAAGGTGAGAAAGAGGCCAGCGCAGCACGCCAGGCCAAGCTGGCGCTGGATATCGCCAACAAAACGCTGCCGCTATTTCGCCACGTTAACAGCGATGCGTTACGCCAGGTGTGCCAGATTATTCGTCGTGATATTCACGCCGATGCGGTGGCGATCACCAATACGGAAAACGTCCTGGCCTATGTGGGCGTCGGCGAGCATAACTACCAGGAAAACGACGACGGTATCAGCCCTACCACCCGACAGGCGATTAACGACGGGAAAATCATCATTAAAAATAATGATGAAGCGCACCGCACGCCGGAGATCCACTCCATGCTGGTGATCCCGCTGTGGGAGCAAGGCATCGTTACCGGCACCCTGAAAATTTACTACTGCCACGCGCACCAGATTACTTCGTCGTTACAGGAGATGGCGGTGGGGCTGTCGCAGATTATCTCCACGCAACTGGAGGTTTCACGCGCTGAGCAGTTGCGTGAAATGGCCGACAAAGCGGAGCTTCGCGCATTGCAGAGCAAGATCAATCCCCATTTTCTGTTTAATGCGCTGAACGCAATTTCGTCGTCCATTCGCCTGAATCCGGACACCGCCCGCCAGTTAATTTTTAATCTCTCACGCTACCTGCGCTACAACATTGAATTAAAAGACGATGAGCAAATCGATATTAAAAAAGAGCTGTATCAGATTAAGGATTACATCGCGATCGAGCAGGCGCGCTTCGGCGACAAGCTGACGGTGATTTACGACATCGATGAGGACGTAAACTGCGTGGTGCCCAGCCTGCTTATCCAGCCGCTGGTGGAAAACGCCATTGTTCACGGCATTCAGCCCTGCAAAGGCAAAGGCGTGGTGACCATTAGCGTAACGGAATCGGGCAGCCGGGTGCGTATTGCGGTGCGGGATACTGGCCACGGCATCGATCCTGACGTCGTGGCGCGCGTGGAAGCGGACGAAATGCCGGGTAATAAAATCGGCCTGCTGAATGTTCACCACCGGGTAAAACTGCTGTATGGCGAAGGGTTACAGATTCGCCAGTTGAATCCGGGTACCGAAATCGCCTTTTATGTGCCCAATAAACCGTTGACGCGCCCCGCCGCTGTTGCACAATTTTCCTGAGGAGGACCGGATGAAAGCAATCATCGTTGAGGACGAAATTCTGGCCCAACAGGAACTGAGCTGGCTGATTAATCATCACAGTAATATTGAGATTGTCGGTAGCTTTGATGACGGGCTGGATGTGTTGAAATACCTGCAACATCATACGGTTGACGCAATTTTTCTCGATATTAATATCCCGTCGCTCGACGGGGTGCTGCTGGCGCAAAATATCAGTAAGTTCGCCAACAAGCCGTTTATTGTGTTTATCACCGCCTGGAAAGAGCATGCCGTGGAGGCGTTCGAGCTGGAGGCGTTTGATTACATTCTCAAACCCTGGCAGGAATCGCGGATTATTAGCATGTTGCAAAAGCTCGAAGCCGCAGGCAAACAGTCCGCCAGCCCGCAGAACGCCACGCCCGCCACCCGGGAAAACGCCACCATTAACCTGGTGAAGGACGAGCGGATAATCGTCACGGATATTAACGACATTTACTACGCGGAAGCGCATGAGAAGATGACGTTTGTGTATACCAAACGCGAAGCGTACGTGATGCCAGTGAATATCACGGAATTTTTCAGCCGATTGCCGGAGGGGCACTTTTTCCGCTGCCATCGATCTTACTGCGTGAACCTGAATAAAATCCGCGAGATAGAGCCGTGGTTTAATAACACTTATATCCTGCGGTTGCGGGATTTGGATTTTCAGGTGCCGGTAAGCCGCAGTCGGGTGAAAGAGTTTCGGCAGTTAATGCGGTTGTAAAAAAAGCGCCTCGCGGCGCTTTTTATCAGAGAACTTGTCCCAGAATCTGGCGCAGATGCGCGCCCGCGCCGAGTAGCCCAGGCTGATCGTGGACGATCAGGTACACCGGAATATCCTGCACGTAAGCTTTAAAACGTCCCTTGTCTTCAAACCCACCGCGGAAGCCCGACGCGCGGAAGAAATCCAGGAAGCGCGGCACAATACCGCCAGCAATATAGACGCCGCCGAAGGTCGCCAGGTTCAGCGCCAGGTTGCCGCCAAAGCGCCCCATGATCACGCAAAACAGCGACAGCGCACGGCGGCAGTCGATGCAGGTATCATCCAGCGCCCGCTCAGTCACATCCTTCGGCCGGAGATTTTCCGGCAGACGGCCGTCAGATTTCACAATCGCCCGGTAAAGATTCACCAGACCGGGTCCGGAAAGCACGCGCTCCGCCGAAACATGGCCAATTTCCGCACGCAGTTCTTCAAGAATGATGCCTTCTTCTTCGCTGTTCGGCGCGAAATCGACGTGACCGCCTTCGCCCGGCAAGCTGATCCAGCGCTTATCGACATGCACCAGATGCGCCACGCCCAGCCCGGTGCCAGCACCATACACCGCAATCGGCTTCCCTTCGACCGGCTCACCGCCGCCAAACTGGATCAGGTGGTCTTTATTCAGCATCGGGATCGCCATGGAGACAGCGGTAAAATCGTTAATAATTTCCAGATGCGCAAAACCCAGGTTTTTACGCATTTCTTCCGTAGAAAACGCCCAGGTATGGTTGGTCATCGCAACCCAGTCGCCGGTTATCGGGCAGGCGATCGCGATACATCCTTCTGTGACCGAGGCGTCATGTTCGGTCAGATAAACGCGCACTACCGCTTCGAGACTCGGGTAATCCAGCCCCGAATAGGTCTTTGCGCGCTCAATAGCCCCTGTTTCAAGATTACACAGCGCTAAGCGTGCGTTGGTGCCGCCCACGTCTCCCACCAATGCATATTTGGTCATTCTTCTACAGCTCCGCTAGAGTCAAAATAGGTCTTCGGCACACTCTAAATACCTGGCATCATCCCCACAATGTCCTTCTCAAGGGCGACCCAGGTTTATTGAGGCGTGTCACAGATTACGTTTACCGTTTCAGCACCATGGCAATCAGCACAGTAAGGTTATGGTCAGTAAAGCGCCAGCCTTTTCATTCATAAGGATAAACCGATGCTTCATCCTCGCGCCAGAACCATGTTGATACTCGCCCTACCGGCGTTAATCATCGGCGTAGCCAGCAGTTTTATCTTACTGTTTATGATGCGGGTCGCAGGACTTTTACAAACCTTTTTATGGCAGAGTTTACCGGGAAGTCTGGGGATCGCCCTGTTTTCTCCCGGCTGGATTATTGCCATGTTGACGCTAACCGGTATTGCCGTTGGCCTGGTTATCCGTTATTTCCCGGGGCACGGCGGTCCCGATCCTGCCTGTGAACCCCTGATCAGTACGCCCGTCGAAAGCCGCGCGCTACCCGGCCTGGCGCTGGCGATGATCATCGGTCTGGCGGGCGGCGTCAGCCTTGGCCCGGAATACCCCATTATGGCGATCAACATTGCCCTGGCGGTAGCGCTGGGAGGCAAGCTGCTTCCGCGCGTCCATTCGCTTGACTGGACGATCCTCGCGGCTGCCGGCACCATCGGCGCGATGTTCGGCACACCGGTGGCGGCGGCGCTGATCTTTTCGCAAACCCTGAACGGCAATAATGATGTGCCGCTGTGGGACAAACTTTTCGCGCCGCTGATGGCGGCGGCGGCAGGCGGCGTGACCACCAGCCTGTTTGTTCATCCTAATTTCTCCCTGCCCGTCGCCCATTATGCGCAACTCCACCTCACCGATATTTTCAGCGGCGCGGTGGTCGCGGCACTGGCGATCGCACTGGGCATGGTGGCGGTGTGGTGCCTGCCGCGCCTGCATACCCTGATGCGGAAAATGAAAAATCCGGTGCTGATGCTGGGTGCGGGTGGGTTCATACTGGGAGTGCTTGGCGCAATTGGCGGGCCGCAAACGCTGTTCAAAGGGCTGGATGAAATGCAGCAGCTGGCGTTCGGCCAGACCTGGACGGTGTATGACTATTTCCTCTTTGCGGTGATTAAACTGGCAGCGCTGGTGATTGCCGCCGCCTGCGGTTTTCGCGGCGGACGCATTTTCCCGGCGGTGTTCGTGGGCGTCGCGCTGGGGCTGATGCTCCATGAGCATGTGGAGGCCGTTCCCGCCGCGGTGACCGTCTCCTGCGCGGTACTGGGCATGGTGCTGGTCGTCACACGCGACGGCTGGATGAGCCTGTTTATGGCGGCGGTCATTGTGCCGGATACCCAGCTGTTGCCGCTGCTGTGTATCGTGATGCTCCCGGCCTGGCTGCTGCTGGCCGGGAAGCCATTGATGATCGCCGGGCCCAAAAATTAGGCTTTACCGCCGTTGCGTAATTCCAGCGACTGGGTGACGGCGCTGAGCAATTCCGGAAGATCCTGTTTAGGCAACACCACTTCCAGTAGCGACAGCCGCGTCGGTTGCGTCAACCGCGCCAGTACCTCCTGAAGCTGAACAGTTTGCGTCACCCGCCAGCTTTCGGCTTTCGCGCTGGTATCCAGCGCATGCGGTAAAGCCGTCCAGTTCCAGGAAGCAATATCGTTGTATCGCTGCTCTGCGCCATGTATCGCCCGTTCTACCGTGTAGCCCTCGTTATTGAGAACGATCACCACCGGGCGCAAATTATCCCTGAGCATGGAGCCTAATTCCTGAATCGTGAGTTGCGCCGCGCCGTCACCGGTTATCAGGACCAAACGTCGGGTCGGACAGGCGGTTTGCGCCCCGAAAGCCGCCGCCAGGCCATAGCCAATTGAGCCCCACAGCGGCTGCACGATAAAGGTGACGTCATCGGGCAACGTCAGCGCTGCGGCGCCAAACGCCGCTGTTCCCTGATCGACCACGACAATATCGCCAGGACGCAGCCACGTCTGGATCGCCAGCCAAAACGCGTGTTGGTCGAGCGCTCCGTCGCTTTTCGGCAAGGGCGCGGGTTTAACGTCCGGCAACGTCAGTTGAGGCTTCAGGTCCCGCACGGCGTGATAAAGAATGCTTACCGCCTTAGCCATCGGTACGCCGCTAAACCACTGTTCGCCAATCCTGACCCCGTCGGGCAAAACATCAATAGTTTGCCCGGTCGTCAGTTGCTGGCTGAACCCGGCGGTGGTGGTGTCGGTGAATTTCACGCCCACACAAATCACCACGTCACTCTTTTCAATCGCCTCACGTGGGCCTGGCGCGGTTGCCGCGCCGCTGTATGTGCCGATAAAGCCACGGCGGCTTTCATTGAACAGCCCTTTGCCCATTAACAACGTACTGTGCGCCAGCGGGATGTCATCCACCCATTGCTGGAGGGCAGACTTCAGGCCAGCGCGTTGCGCCAGAAAATCCGCCAGCAACGCCACCTGTTTGACCCCGGAAAACCGTTGTCGCACTGCGTCTTGAAAGGCGTTGAGGATTGCCGGATCGGCTTGTCTCAGCATTTGAGTGAGAGCGTTTTCAGGCCGGATGGCAGGCTTTTTTGCCACATCGGCTGGCAACATCAGGTAACCCGGCCGCGATCCCTCTTTCATCAGGCGGATGACACGGTCGATTTCATGGCAGGCGTTTTCGTCGGTCAGCACCGCATGCGCGATGCTGAGTTCGCTGGCGATGCGGACGAAATGGTGAAAATCGCCGTCGCCGACGGTGTGATGCATTAATTCGCCGCGCTGTTGCGCCCCGGACGCTGGCGCGCCCACGATATGTAACACCGGCACATGTTCGGCATAGCTGCCGGCAACGCCGTTGAGGGCGCTGAGTTCGCCCACGCCAAAGGTGGTCAGCAGCGCGCCTGCACCTTTACACCGCGCATAGCCGTCTGCGGCGTAGGCTGCGTTAAGCTCGTTGGCGCAGCCCACCCAGGCAACATCATTGTGGGCGATAACATTGTCGAGAAACTGCAGGTTATAGTCTCCCGGTACGCCGAAAAGATGGGTGATTCCACTCTGCGCCAGGCGATCGAGGAGATAATCCGCCACACAATAACGTAGGGTCATGAGATATTCCTTTTTTGGAAGCGTATTTGAAGTATTGAGTAACAGCTAATGCTGTCCAGGGATCCGGCTGAAAAGTGTGTGGAACGCGAGATTTACAGCGCCAGGCGGTGTAAGGTGCAGAGACGTTATAAAGATGTAAGCGTATACACGCTGACCACTAACTTCACTGATGAGGCACGACGCATGGTTTATCAGGCCGATCCGACACGGTATCAAACAATGGCGTTTCGTCGTTGCGGGCGAAGCGGATTAAAGCTGCCCGCCGTTTCACTGGGGCTTTGGCACAACTTCGGCGATACCACCCTGGTGGATAACAGCCGCCAGCTGCTACGCCGCGCATTTGATCTCGGTATTACCCATTTCGACCTTGCCAACAACTACGGGCCGCCGCCGGGTTCCGCTGAAATTCATTTTGGCCGGATCTTCCAGGAAGATTTCCGCCCCTATCGCGACGAACTGATTTTTTCCAGTAAAGCCGGATACACCATGTGGGATGGCCCTTATGGTGACTGGGGGTCGCGCAAATACCTGATTGCCAGCCTGGATCAAAGCCTGAAGCGTATGGGGCTCGAATACGTGGATATTTTTTATCACCATCGCCCGGACCCGGAAACACCGCTACAGGAAACCATGCGCGCGCTGGATCATCTGGTTCGTCAGGGGAAAGCGCTGTATGTCGGCCTGTCAAATTATCCTGCCGAACTGGCGCGTGAGGCGCTGGATATCCTGAACGATCTCGGTACGCCGTGCTTAATCCACCAGCCGAAATATTCGATGTTTGAACGCGGGCCGGAAGCTGAACTGCTGGACGTATTGCAGGAAAAAGGCGTCGGTTGCATCGCGTTTTCGCCGCTGGCGGGCGGGCAGCTCACGGACCGTTATCTGAACGGCATTCCGGCCGATTCCCGCGCCGCCAGCAGTAGCCGTTTCCTTAATCCCGATCAGCTCACGGAAGAGAAACTGGCGAAGGTGCATAAACTCAACGCGCTGGCGGAACAGCGTGGTCAAAAGCTGTCGCAAATGGCGCTGGCCTGGGTTTTACGTGACGATAAAGTCACCTCGGTACTGATTGGCGCCAGCAAAACCAGCCAGATTGAGGATGCGGTCGGGATGCTGGCGAACCGCCAGTTTAGCGCGGCGGAGTGCGCGGAAATCGAGCACATCCTGGCTTAACGACGCATCAACGGGTAACGGTTTTTTTTGACATTTTGTGCTCCCGGAAATGAATTCGGAGTTGTGGCGAAGATGTAGGGGTTTACCACCTCGTAATATTGCTGTAACAGGCCGTCTGCGGCCCCGATCGTGAAGGAGAAAACTATGTTCAGGTCACTGTTGCTTGCAGCCGTTTTACTGGCGGGAGCGCCAATGATGGCTAATGCAGGTGAAATCACCCTGTTACCCTCAATAAAATTACAAATCGGCGATCGTGATAATTACGGTAACTACTGGGACGGCGGACGCTGGCGCGATCGCGATTACTGGCACAATCATTATGAGCGTCGCGGCGGTTACTGGCGTAAACATGATAATGGCCTGCATCGCGGCTGGTATAAAGAGCGCAATGCTTACGAGCGTGGATACCGTGAAGGCTGGCGCGACCGGGATGACCATCGCGGGCGCGGTAAACACCGACATCACCATTAATAAATGCTAAAAGGAGCCTGCGGGCTCCTTTTTTTGATCCTGCTTTTTATTTTCGTCAAGTCGTAACGTGATCGCTGCCTCATTTTCTTATGGGCATATTTTGCGCCCTGGTTCTGACATTATTTGACCTTGAGGGATCCCCCTCCTGGCGTGTTTGATAATAAGAGGTCTTATCGGGGATATTGTCATGAACGCCAATTTTAAAAATGAAATACAGACGTTCGGCCGCTCGTTATTGTTGCCTATCGCCGTCCTTGCGCCGGTAGGGATGGTAATGGGTATCAGCAGCGCGCTGGGCCAAAATTATATGATCGAGAAACTGCCCTTTTTGGGAAATGCCGGTTTTAAAGCGGTGCTTTCCTCGCTGGGGCTCATCAGCAGTGTGGTATTCCAGAATATCCCGCTGCTGTTCGCGATGGGTGTTGCCTATGGGATGTCGAAAAAAGAAAAAGGCATCGCGGTATTTGCCTCCGTCATCGCTTATTTAACGCTGTTAATTTCCATGCATGTGCATTTGAAATTAACCGGGCAACTGGCACAGGGCGATTTGGCGCTGGTCGGCCAGGGCATGGTGCTCGGGGTGCAAACCTTAAAAATCGAAGCTGTCGGCGGGATTATTGCCGGATTGCTTGCCGCCAAAGTCACCGACCGCTATTACCGGTTACAACTCCCCCTGGCATTTGCATTTTTTAGCGGCAAGAAATCGGTGGCGATACTGGCCATCGCCTTTGCCATTCCCATCGGATTAATTATTCCGTTTATCTGGGATCTGTTTACTGCCGGGATGAAAAGTATTTCGACCATTTTAATGGCGCCGAATATTGGTGCCGGGATTTATATGACCCTTAACCGGTTATTAATTCCTTTTGGTCTGCACCATGTTCTGAGTTCAACGGTGCGATTCACCGAAGCAGGCGGTACTTATTTAATTGACGGGCAAACCTATGTCGGCATTTTACCCGCGATTAATAAAATTCTGTTTGAGCTTGGACCAAACCATCCTGCATGGGATCAATATATGCCCACGCTGACCAGCTACCTGGCATCAACCCAAATGCTCACGACCCTGTTCCGCGTCCCGGCAATTGGCCTGGCGATGTACCACATGGCCTACTTTAAGAACAAGAAGTTCGCCAAGGGGATGATCCTGACGGTGGTACTGACTGCGGTGCTGGGGAATATTACCGAACCGCTGGAATTCTCCTTCCTGTTTATCGCGCCAAAACTGTTTATCGTTTACGCCCTGCTCTGCGGCCTGATGGCGATACCGTTGCAGTTGCTGGATATTTCCGTCGGCTATATTCGCGGCACTATTTTCGACTTCGGGATATTCGGCCTGATGTACGAGCACACCCGCTGGTTGAACCTGATCCTGTTAGGTATTGCCAACTTCGTGGTGTTCTATTTCGTCTTCCGCTACGCCATTGGCAAGTTCGATATTAAGACGCCGGGCCGCGAGGCGGACATCGCCGACAGTACGCTGCTTAACAATAAAGAGTACGACAAAGTCGCTGAACTGGTTATTGAAGGCCTGGGCGGTAAAGCCAATATCAAACGCGTGGAAAACTGCGTCTCACGTCTGCGCATTGATTTAAACGATCAGAAGAAACTGGATATGACGATCCTGAAAGACGCCGGTTCGATGGGGACATTTATCCCCTCCAGCAACCATATTCATGTGGTGTTCGGCCCCCACGTCGAGTTTGTCCGTAACGCCGTTGACGACGCCCTGGCTGGCCACAACTAAGAGGAAGCATGATGCGAGCCCTGTACGATTCAAAAAGTAAAACGATTGACGATCGCGGCATGAAGGCGCTGTTTACTCAGGAAGCGCGTATCCAGTCCTGGCTGGACGTGGAAGCCGCGCTGGCGCTGGCTCAGGCCCGGTACGGCATCATTCCGCAGGCGGCGGCGCAAAACATTGCTGAAAATTGCCAGCTGTCGCGCATCGACCTTCAGGAGATGGATCGTCTGCTGCGGGAAATCGGCCACGGCTTCGTGCCGATGATTAAAGTGCTGGTTAAAGCCTGTTCGCCGGAAAGCGGTAAATATGTGCATTACGGCGTGACGACGCAAAATATCCAGCAAACTGCCCAACTGCATTTAGCCTGGCAGTGCCAGAAGATCATTAATGGTTTTGTGGATGATACGCTGCGAAACCTGGCGCGGATGGCGCAACACCATAAAGCGACCCTGATGGCCGGTCGCACCCACGGCAAGCACGCGCTGCCGATTACCTGGGGATACAAGGTCGCGGTATGGATAGATGAACTGCTGCACAGCCGCGAGCGCATGAAACAGGCGGAAAGCCGGGTATTTACCGTGATGATGGGTGGCGCGGTAGGCGCATTCCACGCCACCGGCGAAACCGGACGCCAGGTGCAGGATTGCGTTGCGCAGCATCTGGGTATGCATTCGATGCGGGTGCCGTCACGCGCAGCCCAGGTCTATCGCACCGAGTACATCAGCAATCTGTGTCTGCTGGCGACCACGCTGCAAAAAATGGCCGAAGAGGTGTATCTCACGTCCGGCGAGGAGTACGGCGAAGTGTCCGAGGCCTTTAAAAAGGGCACCGTCGGCAGCAGCACTATGCCTCAGAAAGTGAATCCCAAACTGGCGAAAGGCATTATCGCCAATTCACAGAAACTCTATTCGGTCCTCACGTCGTCGCTGTACGTCAGCCCGCGCCCGTTTGAGGCAGACAGTTCGGCTTATTTCATCTTCGATGCGAATTTGCAGGAAAGCATGGAGCTGATGGCAGAAATCGTGATGCGTGCTGAAGAATTAAGCCGCACGCTGGTGATTTACCCTGAACGCATGAAGCAAAACGTCGGCATTACCCATGGGCTTATCAACAGCGAGAAAATCATGATGGCGCTGGTCGACAGGCTGGGTAAAGACCCGGCCCATGAGCTGGTGTACGACATGGCGATGCGCAGCACCCATGAGGGGATCGAATATGGACGCGTGTTACGTGAGCAGCCAGTGATCCGTGCCAGTTTTAGCGACAGCGAAATCGACACGCTGCTCGACCCGGCGAGTTATACCGGTTTATGCGCGCAAATCGCCGATGAGATGGCGCAGCGGGTATGGAGCGAACTCGATGACAACTAAAGCGTTACGCTCGACGCGCATTGTTACGCCGGAAGGCTTACGCAGTGGCGTACTGACCATTGAGAACGGCAAAATCGCCGCGGTAATGCAGGACTATCACGGTGAGGTCACGGATTATGGCGACAGTTATCTGATGCCGGGCTTTGTGGACATTCATGTTCACGGCTGGGGGCGTGGTTCCTTCGCCTGGAAAGGCACCCGTGAGTCCGTCCAGGCAATGAGCCGGGATTTGGTGCAGGCGGGCGTAACGTCCTATCTTGCCACCAGCGCCACCATGCCACAGGCGTTTCTTGAACGTTCGCTGCAGGCAGCGGCGGAATACATCGAAACAGCCCCGCCTGGCGACGGCGCGGAAGCGGTCGGCATCCATATGGAAGGCCCGTATATCAATAAAAAATACCTGGGTATGCAGCGCGAAGACAGCCTGCAACCGCCTTCTGTCGCCGGGTTTCAGCATTTTAACCAGTTGGCTAAAGGGCATATCCGTCTGATGACCCTGGCACCGGAACTGGATGGCGCGCTGGCGCTGATACGTTATCTGCAAAGCCAGGGGATCACCGCGTCCGCCGGCCATACCGACGCCACGTTCGATGAGATGACGGCCGCCATTGATGCCGGGCTGAGCCATGTGACCCACGCTTTTAGCGCGATGCGCGGTTTACACCACCGTGAACCGGGGGTGGTGGGCGCCGTCATGTACTACCGTGATTTATATGCCGAGGTGGCGAAACAGACCGGCATTACTTTGCGTCCTGAAGTGTTCGATATTCTGTATCGCATTAAAGGCGACCGGCGGCTGGTCATGATGAGCGACTGCCTCGGCTACGTGGATTTCCCGGAGGGGTATGAATTCCATCATTATCTGCGCCAGGAGACCTTCCGCATATCTGCCGGGAAGTTGCAGATAAGCGGCAAAGATGGCGCAACGCGGCATATTGCGCCGGAGGACTGGCACGATGTGCATCAGTTAGAAATGAGCTTTCTGGACTCCATTAAGGCAGTGGTTAACCGGCTGGAAAACGGGCTGGTGTCGGCTGCGCAAATCGCCTGCCTGAACCCGGCGCAACTGGCGGGCGTGGCCCACCGCAAAGGCAGCCTGGAGCCCGGTAAAGACGCGGATATTCTGGTGCTGGACAACGACCTAACGCTTAAGGCCGTCTGGTGTCGGGGCGTTGCCCAGACGCTGGAAGTTGATTAGATAAAAATCCCCGGATAGCGCTGTTCCACAAAGGCACGCAGCTGTTGCTCATCCATCCCGGCGGCCAGTTTCGCAAACTGCGCCGCCGGGATTTTTTTCTTCGCACGGGATAAGCCCTGCTTACGCAACAGGGTGATATCGTCCTGGGTAAGGTGAAAATTCACTTTGATATAGTCCAGCTGATAATATTTCAGATAGCTGGATATTTTATTGGTGAAGGTGATCAGTAAATCAAAGGGAATCGTTTTTAACTGATGCAACTCATTAATGTTCACGCAGGCGACAATATCAATATGGAACCAGGCGTGAAGCACTTCTTTGAAATAGCCGATTTTGCTCTCTGACGAGTTGGTGACAATGATAATGCGTTTGCGGGGTTCACTCACCAGCCGGTTTTGCAGCTCGTATTTTTTCAGTATCAACAACAGCGTGGCCATGTGTACGCCAGAAAAGCGAATGCCGTAATGCTGCTCAATGAAAGCCAGCGCGTGCCTGACGCTTTCCCACAGCTGCGGATAACGCGCCCGAACGCCTTGTAACTTTTTATCTTCAAACCACAGGTCAAATTTATTCTGGACGATGGCGGAATAAATAAACGGATAGACCTCGGCAAAGCACGCCTGCCGGTTGTGTAATTGCGTTGTCAGCGCGGGTTCAATGCGTTCAATAAACTGCCCTACCGCATCAATCAATGGGCGATCGTAGAGCGTGAAGGCGCGCCAGGTGGCACTCAGCGAAGAAACCAACACATCGAGAAAGCGGTTTTCATTGGGTGATTCAAACAGAGAAAACGGCACGGTATTAATAAAACTCAGCGCTGAAACGTCGGTAATTTCATGGCCGCGTTTCAGACGATGCAGGGCCAGGCTGAGATAAACAAGAAAATATTTTTTGCCGTTATAACCGAGTTTTAAGACAGGCTCTATACGCGTGGCATAACAGGCCGCCGCTGCGACAATTTCTGCCTGGCACTGGCTGAGAAACCGCTCCGCGACAGAGCGGTTCACCGGATCGTTGGCTTTATGGGCAATTAACTGATTGTCCTCGCCAATTTCAACAGTTTTCAAAATGGTTAAACATACCGCGATACGCAGCGCAATTTCGTCGCCAGACAGCGACGAACCCTTACGATGAATGCTTTGCAGGGTTAACTGCTTATCCAGTAAAAACTGGTTTAATACCGGAGCATCATTTTTTAAGGTGCTGGCGCTGACAAAAAAACGCGAGTAGTACTCGCTCTTGTTGACCACGTCATTCAGACATAGCGCGACAAACAGATCGCGGGTGCGCTCTTCCGGGCTGGTAAAATAACGGTTGAATTTGATGTTCTCCAGCAACGCAACATATTCGCCGTAGCCCATTCGGGTAATGATGGTTTGATTCTCAATATGCAGATGATAATGCGCCGGCAGCAGCGCATTAATTTCTTTCATTGTGCGTTTCAGCGTCGATAGCGTTTTGCCATAGCGCTGAAGCACATCGCTCAGCGCGACCGGGCTGTGCTCCTGCACATATTTAACGAAAACCAAATCAAAACCATTCATGAATTCATGTTGCCACAACGCAGCAGAAGTAAGACCCGCAGTGTAACCCGCCGGGCGGTTAAAAACCGTGACCAGCGGCCTGGCTTACAGCCCTAACAGGGTTCCAATCAACAGCCACAGGTTTAGCGCCACCACCAGCACCACAATGCCCCAGCCAATGGCCCGCACTTTCGGCGTGTTGACCAACGATCCCATTAATGTTGCGTCGCTGGTGAAGCGTAACAGTGGAACCAGCGCCAGCGCGATGCCGAAGCTTAATAACACCTGGCTCATGACCAGAATACGCGTCGGGTCGAGCCCCATCAGGATCACGATAAACGAAGGTGCCATGGTAATGCTGCGGCGTACCCATAGCGGGATATGAAAACGTACGAAGCCCTGCATCACCACCTGCCCTGCCAGCGTGCCCACGACCGTAGACGAGAGGCCGGCCGCTACCAGGCTCAGGCCGAAAATCGTCGCCGCCGCATGGCTTAATAGCGGCTCGAGGGTTAAGTAAGCCTGATCGAGATCGGCAACCCCGGTATGGCCGGAAAAGTGGAAGGCCGCTGCCGCGGTGGCCATCATTGCCAGATTCACAAACCCCGCAATCGTCATGGCAATCGCCACGTCCCATTTGGTGGCGGAGTAACGCTCAGCACGCGATCCATCATGCTGATTCTGCGTCAGCGACGAGTGTAAATAGATGACGTGCGGCATGATCGTCGCCCCCAGCACGCCAGCCGCAAGGAACACGGCCTCGGAGGTCGGCAGGCTCGGGATAAGCATTCCTTTACCCAGTTCTGCAAACGCTGGCCGGGAAAAAATCAGTTCCACGATATAGGCAGCGGCAACAAACAGCAGCAGGCCACCGATGACCCTTTCCAGCGGTTTCTGCCCGCGGCTTTGCAGCATCAGAATTAAAAACGTGGCGATGCCGGTGAGTATCGCGCCTTGTAACAGCGAAACGCCGAGGATCAACTTAAAGCCGATCGCCGCGCCGATAAACTCAGCCAGATCGGTAGCCATGGCGATGATTTCTGCCTGGATCCAGTAAAACCACACCAACGGACGCGGGTAGTGATCGCGGATCTGCTCTGCGAGGTTTTTGCCGGTGGCGATACCCAACTTGGCTGACAACACCTGAATCAGCATGGCCATCAGGTTGGCCCATACCACGACCCAGAGCAGCTGATAACCAAAGCTGGCCCCGGCCTGAATATTGGTGGCGAAGTTACCCGGATCGATATAGCCGATCGCCGCGATAAACGCCGGTCCCATAAGCGCCAGCCTGAGTTTACGCGCCGTACGGCCATTACTATTATCAACGCGACTGCTGGTCATTTTTTGCCTCAAAATATAGCCTTTGCTATGTTTAATGCTAACAAAATGAGAATCATTATCAAGTTCATTCAAAAGGGGATAATGCGATTTCTCTGATAGCTGAAAACAGTTAACGCACGGAAGCGGCGTCACCGTTTTGGTGGTTAACGGGGCGTTAAGATGAGTTAAGAGTATAGTCACAGAATGCAGGTTTTCATTTCTTTACGCTACATACGAGAAATGTCTGATGGATCACTATTTTTGCGGTCCGTCACAAGACCTTACTATAGTGAGCGTTTGATCTCGTTTTATTGTTTTTCGTTGCATAGAATGTGCAGGAAAATTAAACCTGCCTCATATTCGGAGCACATATGTCCCGCGTTCTGCACTTTGTTCTGGCGCTCGCCGTTGTTGCGCTGCTCGCTTTGCTGGTTAGCCGTAACCGCAAAGAAATTCGTCTTCGCTTTGTTGTTCAATTATTAGTTATAGAAGTCCTGCTTGCCTGGTTCTTCCTGAACTCTCAGGTTGGCGTGAGCGTTGTTAACGGCTTCGCTGGCATGTTTGACAAGTTGCTCGGCTTCGCCCGCGAAGGGACAAACTTCGTCTTTGGCGGTATGAATGACAAAGGGCTGGCTTTCTTCTTCCTGCAGGTACTTTGCCCTATCGTCTTTATCTCTGCGTTAATCGGTATTTTGCAGCACATCCGCGTTCTGCCGATTGTGATCCGCGCTATCGGTACCGTGCTCTCTAAAGTGAACGGTATGGGTAAACTGGAATCTTTTAACGCCGTGAGCTCCCTGATTCTGGGCCAGTCCGAAAACTTTATCGCGTATAAAGATATCCTCGGCAAAATGTCCCGCAACCGCATGTACACCATGTCTGCCACCGCAATGTCGACCGTATCGATGTCAATTGTGGGTGCGTACATGACCATGCTGCAGCCGAAATATGTGGTTGCGGCACTGGTGTTGAACATGTTCAGTACCTTTATTGTGCTGTCGCTGATCAACCCGTACCGCGTTGATAAAGAAGATGAAAACTTACAGATGTCCAGCCTGCATGAAGGCCAAAGCTTCTTCGAAATGCTGGGTGAATACATTCTGGCAGGCTTCAAAGTCGCAGTCATTGTTGCCGCTATGCTGATTGGCTTCATCGCGCTGATCGCCGGTCTTAACGCGCTGTTCGCCGCCGTGCTGGGTATCTCCTTCCAGGAAATCCTGGGCTATGTGTTCTACCCGATCGCATGGGTTATGGGCGTACCGGCAAGCGAAGCGTTACAGGTGGGCAGTATCATGGCGACCAAACTGGTTTCCAACGAATTCGTGGCAATGCTGGATCTGCAGAAAATCGCTCAGTCCGCTACCCCGCTGTCTACTCGTGCGGAAGGCATTCTGTCTATCTTCCTGGTCTCGTTCGCTAACTTCTCATCTATCGGCATCATCGCCGGTGCGATTAAAGGCCTGAACGAAGAGCAAGGTAACGTCGTGTCCCGCTTTGGCCTGAAACTGGTTTACGGTTCGACTCTGGTCAGCGTGCTGTCTGCTTCTATTGCAGCGCTGATGCTGCCATAAGGCTTATCCGTCATAAAAAAACCCGCTACGGCGGGTTTTTTTATTATGACGACAGCGTGCTGAGCGGCACAGGCCTGCCGGTGAGGTAGCCTTGCAAATAATTTACGCCCAGCGCCAGCAACAATTGGCGTTGCGGTTCCGTTTCAACGTACTCTGCGACCACCGAAAATGACTTCGCCTTCGCCAGCTGGCAGATTGATTTGACGATCATGATGTCGAGAGAGTCCGTCACAATATCCTTAATAAAACAGCCGTCGATTTTAATGATGTCGGCCTGAATACGTTTTAAACGCTCAAAATTGGCATAACCGGTGCCGAAATCATCAATAGCGATACGAAACCCGTGCTCGCGCAGTAAGGCAATATTCTGGGTACTGGTTTCCGAATCAGAGAAAGCCTGCTCCTCGGTGACTTCGATAATAACCCAACTTACCGGCACGTTATGCGCCTGGAACAATTGAATGATTTGCCAGGCGACGCCTTTTTGCATCAGGGTCATCGGCATGAGATTCACCGAAAACCGGGGGCGCACATCCTCAACCGGGTGCTGTTGTAAATGCGTCAACACCCCATCCAATACCTGCAAATCGAAGCGCACGCTCAGGTTGAAATGTGCCACCACCGGCATAAATTTGTCCGGCGTAAGGAACATCCCGTCGCAGCGCATACGGGCCAGCACTTCGTGATAACCCCGGCCGCTGGCGTCGACGATCGGTTGCGCATACAGCTCAATACGCTCCTCATCCAGCACCTGTTTAACCTGGCGGAGTAACGTGATCCTTTCCGTGGTTTCGCCGGATATTGACACTTTGCTGGTGTGATTGAGCGGCAACACCCGCTCGTCAGCATTCACCTGCTCCGCCAGATAACTTAACTGGCTGATTAACCGATACAGCTCTTCTTCATGGTCATTAATCGTCGACCATGTCGCGCCATAACTGATATCCAGCTGTACGCTGTTCCAGGGTATACGCTTACTGTTCAGCAGGCCGACCATATGATGTAAGCGCGCACCCGGTTCCGGCCCTTTGAGGAAGATTAATAAATCGTTGCCGGGCAGCTGGAATACCATCTCGCCGCATTGCAGCCACGGTTTAAGCACACTGGCGATTATCTTCTTAACGTGAATGCGCATCATCAGGCCATAATGCTGGCTCAGTAGCTCCATGTTGTTCAACCGCAGGCAACATAATGTGCCGCTGTGCTCTTTTTTGATGAGCTTTTCCAGCGCACGTAAATTAGGCATGCGGGTAAGCGGGTCGGTGAGCGAGAGCGAATAATACTGCCGTTTCATTCTCTCATTACGTTGATATATCACCGCCATAAACAGCAGGGAGACCGTGAACGCAATAAATACCGATAAAACAAAGGCCAGCGAAGAGGGGGAATTACCGTAGAGAAAACTATCGTTCCAGCTTAATAACATCCAGGCCGTGAGCGACCACAGCAGGCAAATAAGACGTGCGCCGAGTTTGAAAACGCCAATGGTGAATAAGACAAAGATCACGGGCGCCAGGTAGCCAGATATCCATGCTGTTTCGTAAGGGCCGCAACAAATTATCACCATCATCATCACCAACGCCGCCCAGCACAGCGTAAAAATTCGCTGCCCCGGCACCAGGAGAGGAATAAGGCACCGCCGCAAGAAGGCCCGTGCAAAAGCGGGGCTCAGACACAAACGAAGCGGGTAATAGAATAATCCGGTGAATATTACCGATGCCGCCACGGTATTTTGCGCGTCGATAATAGTAAACATGGTCGACGCATGCCCAAAGAAAGGCTGCACGGCCGGGGGAAAAGAATAACAGTGTCCAAGGCCGTATCTCATTAGCATACTGAGTAGCGGCGCCGCGAAACCCATCCATAAAAGCCGCGGTCCGATCCCCTTTCCGGTGAAGGAATAACGCCAGCGCCGCCCCTGAAAGGAGCGGCAAATCACGGCGCACAGGATAAACGGCGCGATAAGGGCCAACAGAAACGCACCGAATTGGAACGCATCCAGGGAATAACGCAGTGAACACGAGATGGCAAAGACAATGACTAACGGCGCGATAGCATGGCGGCCAAATAACATCAGCATCGCCACCATTAAGCTTATCGGCAGATAAGCCAGATAAAGCGCCTGCTGATCAACAATCGCTCTGGGCGAAATAAAACGCGCAACCGGCAGCAATAAAAATAACAACACCAGCGCTACAAAAAATTTTTTTAAACCAGTTTTGTTTAACATGGGTTCATAATTTTAATTGTTAATTCGAGGTGAAAAATAAGCGCCGTTTATAATATGGTTAACGTTTATTCAGTGCAAGAGACAGGCATAGTATTGCGCATTCGATAAACCGGGGCTTAACGAATAAATACAAAATGAAATCATTAAAAATTAAAGGAAAGTTGTTGATCAGCGGGAATTAAAAAAATAACGACGGAAAATAAAAAACCCCCGCCGAGGCGAGGGTTCAAAAAGTGGTGGAGCTAAGCGGGATCGAACCGCTGACCTCTTGCATGCCATGCAAGCGCTCTCCCAGCTGAGCTATAGCCCCACAATGTTCTGTTTGCACCAAACTTGCGGGAAGAAGTTTGGTGGAGCTAAGCGGGATCGAACCGCTGACCTCTTGCATGCCATGCAAGCGCTCTCCCAGCTGAGCTATAGCCCCTACGCAAAACAGATGTCGTGTTGACGGCCCGAATAATATGAATTCCACCTAACCCTGTCAACGCGAAATTCACTGTTTAATCGCGACCGCTGAAAAAGCCAGCAACATTGTACCTCTCTCGCACTTTCCTGAACCCGCTAGTTATTCACGTCACAGTTTCCAGTAAAATAGTGCTATAACATGAACAGCTAATAACCTTATAAATTACTGGAGTAATCATGCTCAAGGAACGAATGACGCCAGAAGAATTGGCTATGATCACCGGTTACAGTCGACAAACGATCAATAAATGGGTGCGTAAAGAAGGCTGGGAAACCTCGCCGAAACCCGGAGTACAGGGTGGCAAAGCAAGACTGATACACGTAAACGAACAAGTTCGGCAATTTATCCGCAGCGCGCAACGAGCCACCGAACCTCATGCTTCTTATATTGCCCCGCAGACGGAAACGCCACTTGAAAGCTTATTGATTAATTCCCTGAAAGAAATGACGCCATCCGAACAAAAACAAATGACCTCATTACTCCTCAGAGAGGGCATTTCAGGCATGTTGCAACGACTCAGTATTCGTCATGATGGCTAGCATATGTTGAATTTCAAACCAAGGATGACACCGGCAGAACTTGCCGAATTAACCGGCTATAAAGCGCAGACCATTAACCGCTGGGTCGTTGATCAAAAATGGCAGACGGTGCCTCTTAAAGGCGTCAAAGGTGGGAAAGCGCATTTGATCATTGTTGACGAACGCGTGCGTGAATATGTATCGGGAACGGTAAAAATGCAGGGCCGGACGCAGGATTATCACGTTGCAGAACCGACCCAGCCTTACGGCGACGATGCCGCAGTGCTGGAAAATCAACTGCGTCAGGTCGCCCAGGCGATGACCGTACAGGAACGCCAGAAGCTCTCGGCATTAATTTTGCGCGAGGGGATTAGCGGCTTACTTAATCGACTTGGCATTAAAGATGAATAGCGTCCAAAAATAAAGCCGGTAAAACCGGCTTTATTTTTTTATGGCTTACGTGTTTCTTACTGCTGGCTTTCACGCTCGGCAATAAATGCCAGCGCTTTATTTATACGCTCTATTGAACGGTTTTTACCAATAGCATGAACGGTAACGTCCAGGCCGGGCGACTGGCCTGCGCCGGTGGCCGCAACGCGCAGCGGCATACCCACTTTCCCCATGCCCACTTCCAGTTCATCGGCAGTTGCCTGAATGGCGTTATGGACGTTTTCAGCGGTCCAGTCGGTGATTGCAGCTAATTTATCACGCACCACTTCCAGCGGCTGACGCGCAACCGGACGCAGGTGTTTCTTCGCCGCATCGGCGTCAAATTCTGCGAAATCCTCATAGAAATAGCGGCAGGTTGCGGCCATTTCTTTTAGCGTCTTGCAACGTTCGCCCAGCAGTTTCACCAGCGCCGCCAGTTCAGGCCCGTTGCGGGTATCGATGTTTTCCTGCTCGATATGCCATTGCAGATGCGTTGCCACGTATTCCGGCGCCAGGGAGTTGATGTAATGATGGTTCAACCATTGCAGTTTTTCGGTGTTGAACGCACTTGCTGATTTACTCACCGCATGCAAATCGAAGAGCTTAATCATCTCTTCACGGCTGAAAATTTCCTGATCGCCATGAGACCAACCCAGGCGCACCAGATAGTTGAGCAGCGCTTCCGGCAGATAACCGTCATCACGGTATTGCATAACGCTCACCGCGCCATGGCGCTTGGACAGTTTTTTCCCGTCATCACCGTTGATCATGGAAACGTGCGCATACAGCGGCACCGGCGCGTTAAGCGCTTTCAGGATGTTAATCTGGCGCGGCGTGTTGTTGATATGGTCTTCCCCACGGATGACATGCGTAATTTCCATATCCCAGTCGTCAACCACGACGCAGAAGTTGTAGGTCGGAGAACCGTCAGTACGGCGGATGATCAGATCGTCCAGCTCCTGATTGCTGAATTCAATCGGGCCGCGGATCTGATCGTCAAAAATCACAGAGCCTTCCTGTGGGTTAGCGAAACGCACCACGCAAGGCTCGTCGGCAGCATGATGCTCATGGCCATGGCGGCAGCGGCCGTCATAACGCGGTTTTTCACCTTTTGCCATTTGCTCTTCACGCAGCGCCTCAAGACGCTCTTTGGAGCAGTAGCATTTATACGCCGTACCCGCTTCAAGCATTTCATCGATAACCGCGTTATAACGATCGAAACGTTTGGTCTGGAAATACGGGCCCTCATCCCACTGCAGGCTCAGCCAGTTCATGCCATCCATAATTGCTTCGATGGCTTCCGGCGTTGAACGTTCCAGATCGGTATCTTCAATGCGCAGGACAAATTCGCCGCCAAGATTGCGGGCAAAAAGCCAGGAATAGAGAGCAGTACGAGCGCCACCGACGTGCAGATAGCCTGTTGGGCTCGGTGCGAAGCGGGTTTTGATTTTCATTAAATGGCCTTACGTTTGTAAAGGTGCCGGAAAACGGCAAATGCCTGGAATGCTAAGTGGGCAATATTCTACCACCGTCAACCGATTCCTCAATGTTGATGCCACGGGTTACGTGTTATTCCGATAATTTGATGACAAATCAAGCGCAAACGGGGAAGAAACGATCGCATTGGCTAAATTTAAGACGAGCGATTAAAAACTTAAGAAAATGCGTTGACTCATTTTCAACTCTCCCTATAATGCGACTCCACACAGCGGGGGTGATTAGCTCAGTTGGTAGAGCATCTCCTTTACACGGAGGGGGTCGGCGGTTCGAGCCCGTCATCACCCACCAT
>OKCK01000011.1_pt1 | contig 125555 bp, 106 predicted proteins | sample 1614961 | NCBI WGS metagenome assembly OKCK01 (sample SAMN04436984, study PRJEB24849) | human gut metagenome | biome: human gut; feature: NICU; material: stool | host: Homo sapiens | place: USA: Saint Louis, MO | collected 2010-07-31
TGAAAACCAGTATTATCAACGGCTCGGAAGTGTCTAGATTATCCGTGGCGATTCATAAGAGATTTGGTAAGCGCATCTGATATCGAATTAACAATAAACTGCCCCCAAGCGCCATACATCGCCTTCTCGGAATGCCATTGCTTGAGGAATTCAGTCTCAGTCATTATTGATCTACTATCCTGTCTTTAACAAGAATTTTTGTCCAAGTTGGTCTATAACCATCTTGACCTGCATCACCTTCTACAGTTTCAATAGAAACAAACTCTTCAAAGATTTCTGATGGTGCGCTGATTCGAATGTTTTTACTAAATTTTAAACACCTATTCTTTAATTTATTAGAGATATACTGCGTATCTTTTATGAATGGACCAACCGGAAAGTCATAATCATCCAAAAAATTCCTAAAATTATCTACATCCGCTGTTGACATATATGAGCCAGCAAATGCCATAGGATCAACTTTTTGTGATTTCCCTGCTTTTAAGTCTGCGTATAAGACGTTATGTAAGTGGGTTCGCTCTTCTTCATCAATATCCATATGATTTATAAAATGACATGCTATTTCAAAATAGCGTTTTGTTGTTCTGGCACTGGTTGCTGGGTAATCACAACCGAGGAAAGTTTGATAAAAATACTGAGCAGCAGCTTTACCATCAGATTTGTCAATTTGATAATCAGAAATATGTACGGACCATTGTTCACTTAATGCGCTATCATTTTTCACATTTTCACGTTTAAAAAATCCGGCTGACTTATAAAGCTTGGTAGAAGGTGTAAGTAGTAGCTCTTTCACATGCTTTAAAGAAATAATGCCTGTTTTTTTATCTTGCCATTTCTCGTATCCACTGTATAAGTCAGCTTTGATAATGCCGACAAAAGGAAGCTTGTTATATTGATAAGTGGCGCTGAAAACAACAAGTATACCTCCGGACATGCCTCTACGTGTTTGTGCTTGTGATAAATTTTTAGCAATTTCATAACTGTTATTTATAAATTCCGCATCACTACAACCATGTAGAATGTTTACGTAAAACGGAGTGCTTTCTGTCTTTTCGTTTGTTATCACCATTTCCACAGCAGAAGAATCATGTCCAAGAGAGTTATAAATTCTTTGTTTAAAATCGCTCAAAGCATCTTCATCAAAATTGATTAACTCCGTGCCTTTGCCCGGTAAGACTTCCTTCCCATCTTCTCCTCTTGGAAAGATTTGATGAATAGCTATTTTATCTACTTTTAAATGCACGAAGTTCATGATTGCAACTCTTTGATGTTGGCTGTTATTTTCGATGAATCAATGTCGGAACTGAAAATATTTGCCCACTCACTGCCGTCTTTTTCCCAAACCGCCTGATAAGCTTGGAAAAGTTCTTTAACTCTCAACTTATCTTCATCACTATCAGTGAGGATTTTTAATTCGTTTTCTATAAGATATAAACCGAAAAGTGTATTTTTTTGTCTCATCCAGAGTTTTTTAAAATCAAAAATAGCTACCCAACCATTAATGAGAGTTAATGAGACACCCATTATAAGAGCAATGTTCTTTTGAATAGCAGCATGATTAGGCCATTCTAAACCAACTATAACGGTAATCGATGCACTTAAAATGATAGAGCCAGCAGTAAAAAATTGGAAAAAACGCTTATTTCTTCTGCATTTAGATTTGATGGTGGTTATTTTAGTGTCAACCATTTCCATAAGTATGGTTCTTGCTGTATTGCTTGTCATGTGGTCTAACCAGAAAAATGAAAGTATATTAATCTAATTTATATAGCAATTTATTGATTTGATTGAAAATGTCAATTCTTTTCATATTATTTTGCCTCGAACATCACTATTGCTTATGTTTTTATTAACGTTGCTCTTTCCAAGAGAACTAATGGTTAATGTGGTAATAATACAAATATAAATAGTGCCAATTTGTTACTATTTGCAAATATGTTCCCTTATGGTGACATATGGATTTCACGATAGTCTAAAGTTCAGGTTGATTTCCCGTGAATGAGACAATTAGATTAATGGGGGTACTTTTGGGGATATATAAAAGATGGAATAAAGTTTTTATTATAAAAATCAATAAGATGACAATTTAATTGCACTCCTATTATCGCACCACCTTTTGTAATAAAATCATTTGGTTACTGTTGCAGTGTTTTGCTTTTTTAAACACGAATGTGCATTTTTGCGCGTTGTGTGTGGCAAAATTGTGGCAGGGAAAGTCAGTTTATTTGTGGCTTAGTGCAAGGGTATGCTAACTGCATGCGTTACCTTGTAGCTCCCGCTTGTCTTGATGGCTGCGGGTTACGGACATTATCACTCCAGTTCACCGCCTGCACGGGTACACAAAGCCAAAGCCAGTATCGTGTCGTCCAACAGACTCCATCGACAGTTCAATCCGGATGCCAAAAAAAATAAACCGGTAGCCCCCCGCTACCGGTTTATTATTTCGACTCGCCCATTGCACATCACTGCAATTAAGAAACAAGCCGTACTACTACAATGTTCTTACCGCAATATTTACGCGTCTACGTTAACTCGAGTGAATTCCCTTCAACGGCGTTGCCTTTTGAATGATGCCTTCCTCATTGTGCGATACCACCAGTTCTTTATGTCTCTAAAGTATTTCCCAGGTCTCCTCGTTTATGCCTAAGCTTCCGGTAAGCTCTTGAGGCTGAATCATTTGGCTGGTCTTTCTGCGGTTTTTACGAAACCTCACGCGGTTGTACATAATCCACAGGGCCAGGCAAAACACATTAAGGATTGAGAAGTAAAAGTAAATTTTAATCCTGTAAATTGCGTCCTCACCCAGAGGATGCGTATTAATGAAATTAACGACGCCTGAATAAATCAAGGCCAAAAATAAAAACCAGACCAGCAACGTCAGTAAAAATTCAATGCCGCTGCGAAGCGGTCTGTTGCTATAAATAATGGGCGCTTTCATTTTAACCTCTGGCAATGCCACGATCGGGGCTTACCCAACGTGCACGTTTCTTTTTAGATAACACCATCACCCGGGTAAAAGCCACAAGTGTGGTTAACAGACTTAATATCCAGTAAATAACGGGGAACCATATCACCCAAAACAAGGCTGAGAGTAAATGGCCTTCATATCTTCTTTCAATCAATACGCTGACCGCAAATTGCGTAATACAGACACAGGAAAGAAGAATCCCCGCCAGGCCGAAAATATTATGGAGCGAAGCCGCTGGCTCACCATGCGCATTAAAAATAAGGAGAATAAAGCTTATTACGCAGGTAAATGCCCAGGCCGTGGTGAAACAATACTCTGAGAACAGCGGCCACATACGGCGGTTTTTACCATTCCACAGGCTTGTGAGGTATTTCCTGAAAACTTCCGCACCGCCCTGGGCCCAGCGTAAACGTTGTTTCCACAGGCCTTTTAAGGTTTCTGGCATTAGCACCCAGCACAGTGCGCGGGGTTCGTAAAAAATACTCCAGTGTCTGAGCTGGAGTTTCCAGCTGATATCGATATCTTCGGTAATAATATCATCGCTCCAGTAGCCCACCTGCGCGAGCGCACTGCGGCGGAAAGCGGCCACTAAGCCAGAAATAGTAAACACCTGGCCATACATTCTCTGGGTGCGTTTAATCATACCGATGATGGATGAGAATTCACCCACCTGGACTTTGCCAACCAGCGTTGAACGGGTACGAATTCGCGGATTGCCCGTTACCGCACCTACGCGGGCATTCTCCAGCATCGGGGCAACCAGAAAGGCGACGGCATGGGTATCGAGGATGGCATCACCGTCTATGCATACTAACCATTCACTTTTTGCCGCTGCCGTCCCCGTTTTCAGGGTTACGGCTTTACCCTGATTCTCCGCCAGATGAATAACGCGAAGACGTGAATGAAGTTCAGAGAGCTGATTTAATACCCGTCCGGTATCGTCTGACGAACCATCATTGACCGCGATAACCTCGATATTGGTATAACTCTGGTTAAGTACGGATTCGATGGTTTCAATAACATTCTTCTCTTCGTTATAGCAGGGAATAATCACCGACACTAACGGATCGCCTTCCAGTGCGGGTACCGCTTTTTCCTCTCCCCAGCGCCAGTGTCTTTCACGGAAAAACCAGAAAAATAGTCCGCCCGCAATCCACAGCATGGACATAAAAAAGGGCCAGAAGAAAACAAAACCCAGCATTGTTGCAACGGAAAAAAATGACGCAACAGCGAGCGGGATACACAGTACCACGCATAAAATCATTAATGAAACGATACGATTACGCATTCTCTGGATACCAGTTAATAGAAAAATTTGGAGCAATAATAGGTACTTGCCTTGCATCAATAACCGTGCTGCCAGGGCTGTAACCATAATTCCTGACGCCATTCAATTGCAGCAATCGCATTGAGTTAGTGACGTCATAAAAAGCAGCAAGGTTATTTTCACCATCAGCGACGTTGGGCATTTCAAGCTGGATTAATAATTTGCTTTGACTCGCGGGATGATGCGCAACCTGATTGCTGATGGTTTTCAGCCATGCCTCGCTTTCTTTTTTAGACAGCTTGTGGGTATGCGGATCTACCGTTACGACGGTTAAATCATAATCACCCACAACCTCATTTATTTTTTCTGACAGCGTGGCATCCGTGCCGGGGTTCAACCCCGGTTCTGCGATAATTTGCCACGCCGTTTTCACGGAATATCCGCGCGTGGCTTTGACGGTTTTCACAAGTGAAGAGGTTAACGCAGCATATTTACGCTCCAGTTCTTCGCGATCTTTTTGCGCCAATAATAAAATCCCATGAAATACATTGTTGGCAGATAAGTCTTTGTACACGTCATGGATTTTTTGCCAGTCATTAGCGCCAGCACGCTTCGCTGATGGCTTATCACCCGTGAAATCCCAGTTGGTAACCGGCATTGAGGCATACACCCTTACCCCAGCTCGTGTTTGCAATTGCCAGGCAATGCGGTTGAAAAGATCGGCTCTTACCGGTAACCAGCGATTAGGGAAATACACTTCTCTTACAGGTTCATTAGCTGCAGGCGTCACATACGTTTGCAGGAAAACCGTCGAGATCTGCATGTCTTTCACATTCTGAATAAGCGCGTCTAATTTCTTTTCAAATTCCTTTTTATCTGCGTGATAAACGGAGTCAATACTCACGTTAATTGATCGCTGCACAGGTTGTTCCTGAACGCCAATAACCTGAAATGCAAAACTGTACAGCGAAGGATTATTATTAATGAGTATTCTCGGGATAGCCTCCATGTTATTCACGGTTGCAAGACCATTGTCGAGCGTAAAGAAGGCGTCGTAGCCCAGCTTTTTTAACTCATCCTGGGCAATACCATTTTGTGCGCCATAAGGCCAAACCCAGGCGGTCGGCTGTCGTCCGGTATACTTTTTTAACGCCCGGGTAAACTTTTCCGCATCTGTGCGGATGCGTAACCGATAGTCGCTTTCGCTTTCATACGTGGCCGTGCGGGGATCGTAAAGGCGATTAGCAAACGTCGGCAGCTTACTGCCAGCCGGGTTCCCGATGGCGCCATAATGAGAATTCTAGGTATGACCGCCGATCTCAATTAACGGGGATTTTGCCAGTTCCGCAATTTGTTCCCACGTTGAGAAGTGTTCCCGCTCGACGTATTCATCACCAAATTTCACTTTTTGGTCCAGAGGCGTGTCTACCCATTTACCGACAGGCGCCCATAATGCAGGCCAGTTATAGGCCTGAAGGAGCGGGTAAACACGGGTATAAAAGCTTCGATAGCCGTCGTCAAATGTCAGCAGAACCGCTTTCTTCGGCAACGTCTTTTCATTGCGATGCGCCGCGCGAATATCAGCAACGCTGATCGGCTGGTAACCATTCTCTCTCAGCCAGGCGAATTGCTCACGTAATGCGCTGGTACGGACTGACATAAACCGTTGGTCGGCCGTATTATCTTTCACATCGTGATAAGCAATAACGAGATAACTTTTGTCCGGCCAGGATAATTCAGAATGCAGTTTCACGCGATTTTCCGGCGAAGTGAACGTCACATTCTTTTGATCCTTACAGGCCATAAGAAATACCACGCCCATTACCAGCAATAACGTACGTAACGGATTAGTTAACACCTTCATCCTTCGTTAAAACCTCACAGTCATATCCAGTTCAATAGCAAGGTTATGCTCACGCTTGCCGTCGTAAGGACGTTTTGTCCAGCTCACGTTTGCACCAATGCTATGTTTATCGTCCCACGAGAATCGCTGCCCATAAGACAGTTGCGTCATTGCGCCATTGCCGTATTCTTTCTCCCAGCGATTACCCACGCCTGCACTTACCTGCTGCGTTAAATTCGTCGAATAGTTTTCATAAAGCGTATTACTGACTTCGATGGCAGGTAATACATCGATTATTTTTTGCGGATTATAATAGGGCGTATCGAGACGCTTATTCTGGCCGTAATACATCTCCATTGTGACATTCACCTGCGTGCTATGATTTGCCCAAATCTTTTTAGCGCCTCCCAGAGAGAATTCAGAACGCTTGTTTTCATCTGAAAAATCAGCAAAGGAATAGCTAAAGCTGGCGTTTGCTCCCTCATTTTTATGCCAGTTCACCAACACTTCGCCGCTATTAGCGGTAATGCCATGTTTTAAGGCGCGGGAAGGGGTTTTACCTGATATCCGTTCAACATTCGTTCCGATACTGAAGTGATCATCAATATCGTAACGTGCAGAAAAACGCGCGCCTGTTTTACGGCCGTGCTCAATTTTCCGGGATGACACTTCGCCTTCCATCCAGAGATCCCGTGAGCGCCATTCCAGACCTGTTAACCCGTCATTGAACTTACCGTCGCCTTCCGGAAAGTGGCTGTCAATCAGACCAAAGCCGACAAAGGCCCGCCAGTTTTGGGCGACAGGCGGGCTGTAGAGCACCGCCTCGAACGAGGAATCATGTTTACCGGAATCCGGGCTGTTCGAGTCGAGATTTTTTGTCCCGGCTACGCGCAATTCAGCAGAATGATGAATATCATGCGCTCGCTTCAGGTTTTTAACTGCCGGGTTTTGAGGCGCTCGTTTGAGCACGTCATCTAATAATGCCTCGGCGTCATCCCACTCCTGAAGCTCCAGCGCCACGTAGCTCTGTTCAATTTCAAGATTGATATTGGTCGGTTCCAGCAGCTCCGCTTTTTTTAACTCCTCCTCGGCCTGACGGGGCATGCCACGGGCCATCAGAAGACTCGCATAATCAACTTTTAAACCCTGATTACCCGGCGCCTGCTGTGAGAGCTTGCTCAGCATGCGGTCTGCGGTTTGCAAATCATTATTGTATTTATACAGCTCAACCAAAAAGAGCTGGCCCTGCAACCATTGTTCATTGGCTAATGGAGTAGGGGAACCCGGCATATATCGGTGCGCGGGTGTATTTTTTAAAATGTTATCCGTTAACAGATAGGCAGAGCGAAAATCTCCTTTTTCCAGATAGCTATAAAACATATCGGATTTCTGCGACTCGGAAAGATCCCTTTTAACGTTACCGTCTTTATAGAAAATCTCTTTTAAAAGCGCTGAGGCATCTTGCGGTTTTTTTTCATGCAAATACGCAGAGGCCACCCAGTACTGCGCGTATTCAGGAAGCATGATCCCTTCACGTTCCAGGCGGGTTTTCTTACTGATAACGTCCTGATGTTTATCGCGCGCCAGCAATGCGCCTAACTGATCAACCGCTGCCCTTTTATAATAGGGTTCGAACCCTTTTTTGTTTTGCCACTCGTTTAACATCGCCTCATAGGCCGCGAGAGCGCGATCGGCAATTTCATAGCGCTCCTGCTCGCTGCGGCTCGGGGTAAACGCCAGGCGAACCAGTTCCGCCGCATAATCCGCACGTGCCTCCGGATCGGTGCCGGAGGTATTATCGTTCAGCGCGACAGAAGCGAGCTGATTATCTTTCAGTGCGCGGTGATATAACCCGACATCCTCTTTTTTGGCGGACCGGGTATTCATGGCGAGTGTGGTCATGAACAGTTCTTCTTCATGACGTCCCGCCAGTCTGTAAACGTAAGCCGCCATCAGATAGTGACGGTTATCGGGGTGTTGTTTTAACAGGCTGTCCATTTTTTTAATGGCTAAACGGTGGTCGCCACTTTCAGCCAGCGTCTGAACATATCCCTCCTGGTAAACAACATTCGCAGCGTCTTTCTCAGTTAAGAATTTCCATATCTGTGCTGACTCCGAAAAGCGTTTTTTCATTACGGTACGCTGTCGCCACGGCCTGGTAAGCGCGTAACGGGAGCGTATTCATTTTATAACGATCATAGAGGTTGATAACCAATGCATCGTTATGTGACCACGAGGCTATTTGCATCCAGTCGGCGATTTTTTCGTTATTAAGATCGTTGGTGCTATCGAAATAACGCAGTGCAGGTTGCACATTCCCGCTTCTGGCTTGAAGAATAAGCGAGTCATAATGTTGGTCGTTTGCAAAAGCAACGTTGGTGAAAACAGAAGATAAACCGAGAGCGAAAACAATTCGACTGGTTGCCCTTCCTCTTTTTTTAAGGAAAAACATAAAGCCTCATTAAATAAAACAAAAAAGCAAAACAATTGATTAAATTGTTTTTAACTGGGTAAATTTTTCAAGCCCGCACGCTCGCATTCTTTTATTTCAGAACGACTGAGGGGAGATAGTGTTTTCTTTTACAACATTAATCACCTTTTTTATGCAGCAGATAATGTGAGAAGTAATCCTCTCCGGACGCACTTTTAAAAAAGTCGCGGAAATGCTCAAGCTTGTGTTTATATTTTTGCATTTCCTCATCGGTAAACCGAGCCAGGGTGCAACGCTGCAGATTATCAATCCCAAGCCATTCGCTGAAAGCAACGGAATAGGCGATTGATTCAATATCAATATCAGTAAACTCAAACATCTCTTTTGCCATGGGTAAATTACTCCAGAGTGAATGTTGTTAACAATAATGTCATCTTAAGAGCGCCCTGACCTGAGCCACGACCGGGTTTCAGGGCGCACAAAATTCATCTTTGAAGACCACGTTGTTATTACGCCCGTTTCTTTTGGCGCAATATAAAGCATTATCAGCGGATGCGATGATTTGCTTAATGCTGTCGCTTCCGTTCACTTTATAGGTTCCGATGCTGACAGTAATATTATCTATTGATCCCACCTCGGTTTGGTAAGATATCTGCTCAACATCCTGTCTTATCGCTTCAGCAACCTCACACGCCTGAGATAAAGAGCATTCGGGTAAGAGGATTGCAAACTCATCGCCGCCGAGGCGGGCAAAAATATTTTTGGGTTCGATACGCGAGCGCACAATTTCTGAAAGGGTTTTGAGCACCGTATCGCCTTGCTGATGCCCATAGGTATCATTTATCTCTTTAAACTTATCCACATCAAGCAATAACACGCAGAGGTCGCTGTTGTCGTCGTGAGAATCGGAGAAGCTCTTCAATTCGTCAAAAAAATAATTCCTGGTATAAGCCATCGTCAACGGGTCATACATTTTGATACGCCGCATTTCAGCAATTTTTTTTACGGCTTCATTAACGACCACAAAACATATTGTGAATTTAATGATGGCGGTGAATACGCTGGCCACCGTCAGGGAAAATTTTGGTTCATGCGTACAAATATAGATAATGAAGTTGAAAAGCATCTCAGCAAAAATCATGGCAGCAATGCAGTGCCAAATTTTCTTTTTAAAGGCTTTGTAAAAGAACATGCATACTGACAGGATAATCAGCAGGCAGCACCATGCGGTAATGATCAAATCCCCGGAATTAATCTTTTTGCCTGATAAATAATAGATGTAAATGCTTTTGAGAATTTCATTATCCAGATCCGACTCGATGGAGTAGATCACCATCATAAACAGCGCCAGCGAAGAAAAAACCACAATCACACCAGATATAAATTTGGGGTTGATTTTGTTTTTATATGCATTAATTAAAAGCGCAATAAAAATAATCGTGATTAAACACAACTGCCGCGTGAAATTTAAAATGCATTCTTTATGGCTTTGTTCAATGGTCACCGTACTCCCCGCGTCCAACCATGCAAGTGGTACTTGAGTGCAAATGGTGTTCCCCATGTTAAATGCCACGCCTGAGAAAAACGCCAGGCTGAGCATTAAATAATGCTTCTTTCTGGTGTCGCACTGATAGGCAATAAAACAGGCAAGGGAAATTGCAATATCAATAGCAATCAAAACGGCAAGGGTGAAGTAATAAAAACCTGCTGTTGCGTTTGAGATTAATAAATGTAAGTCAGCCATGGGAGCGAGATTGCTGGGATTTAATTAACAGAGTGATTACCATCGTGTGGCGAAACCTGTTGTGAACCTTCCTCATCCTGAAATTTTCACAAATTAGTACTGGCCAGCGGCTTTATACCACAGGAATATACATGTCAAAACATATCTTTTCTTCAGTATAGGAATGCAATTTAAACAAATGAGCATCATTACGTAACACTAACTTATTTTGTGCCATCACCCATACATAAATCATTTTGCTGTAGGCGCTGTAGGTTTCCCAGTCACCGTCGAAATTCACTATTGCATATTTGCCAAAAAATGAACACGTACTCTCGCTGTAATCGGGTGTTTCATCTGAATAATATGCAATAAAAACTTCTGCAAGATTTTCCCTGCTTTTACCCAGTGCTTCCGGGCGACGACTCAAAATAGCCATTTCTTTAATCGTTCCACGACTATTCAGTAACGTCTTTCTTATCGTCTTTGTGACATCTTTGGCCGCCGGATCAAAGATATGGTCATGTTCTGTAATCAGGTCCGTATACGTGAGGCGTTCATCAAGCTCGCACAGTTTTACGTCGGGTATTGAATAATTCTCTAACAGCAGTGAGGGCTGAAGTTTATTAAAGTCCCAGACTGCTGACGTTCTGTATTCAGACGGCGTCAGCCCGGTGTACTTCTTGAACGAGCGCGAAACCCCCTGACTGCTGTGATAATGAAATAAAAACGCTATCTCGGTTACCGGAAGCGAAGTCATGCGCAACAAAATTGCGGCACGGCTTATTCTTCTCTTGAGGATGTATTCACCCACAGGTTGTTGATACCAGTGCCTGAACTAGGTTTCGATTGTTCGTCTGCTGTAGCCCAGTTCCTGAACAAGCACATCGATACTGGTCAGTGAATAAATGTTATCCTCTACCCACTTAAGGATATGTTTTCTAATGCTTTCTTTCATTTCTCTGCTTTCCTCCAAATTTTAATTATGATAATCACCAAGGCGGATCATTTTCCGCAAAACACCTGCCTGCCTGTGTCAAAGTGTGTCAACGTGAGCAGGGTTACTCTCTTTATTATTAAGCCTGTTCTCAGACGCAACTGCCTGACGAGGCATATCTGTGGTTCAACGCACAGGACGGTCGGCCTGGGGTCACTGGTGAGTACGGAATACCGGCGCGCTTCAGCCCAACAGGTTGGCGGCGTCTTTGCCCGTATTGCTTTTGCGGGGAGGATGTTTGTTTGAAAGCAAAACCCGCAGACTTTCGCCTGCGGGCATTCTCTGTGGACGGGGGATGACGTCAGGCGGCGAAATCCAGCTGTGCTTCGGTAACCTGATGTTCCAGCGAGGCGCGCACATCGTGCAGGGCTTTTTCCTGCTGGGCAAAGTAGGTTTCCATATTGCTCAGCGACGACACCAGCAACCATGACTCCTCTTTTTCCAGTTCCGCCAGCTCGTTTACCAGGGTGTCGATTTGCTCGCGAACGTGGGTGATTCTTTTGCGAATACGCTCCAGATCGTTGAGCCTGTCGCTCGCCATCAACGGTTCAAAGCCCTGTTGCAGCCGGGCAACCAGTGAGCGAATGGCTTTGACATCGCCGCGCTGCTTCGCCTGATTAAGCTGCACCATAATGGCGTTGGCTTCTTCTTTGCGATCGTCGGCCACCAAATCCGGATGGCAGAGCTTGCTTGCCTGGCGCCACAGCCGTTTCAGCTCGTTGCGATCCTCTTCAGAGAGCGCTTTGCCTTTACGCAAGCGAATTTCCGCGTCGTGATGCTGTTCGCGGTATCTTTCAAAGGCTTCGTTCGCCTGATCCCGCGCCTCGCGCGCAGGTGCCTCTTCGCGGGTCAAACCCGTTTCCAGCTCCAGCGCTTCCGCCAGTAAATTGGCGATCAGATTACTTTGCTGTTGCAGATGTTTACGCGTCTCGGCAGCCTGTACGGAATCAGCCGGCAGGTCGCGCCAGCGTTGCGTCAGCGTAGCCAGGACTTCCACCGCCTGGGCCAGATAGAGCTGGCAGCGACGATAATCCTCTTCGCGCCGACGCGCTTCCGCCTGCTGGCGACGCAGATTCAGATCCGCGAGGGTTTTCCGCAGCGAGAGGATTTGCTGCATCAGCGGTCCCAGACGCGAGAAATAGAGATCGTTAAACTCATCCAGTTGCTGTACCCGCGCATTGCGGCGATCGATCAGATCGCGCAAACGCTCCTCCAGCGCTTTCAGTTCCAGCTTACTGGCCGCCATTTGCGGATCGCGCCATTGCGTGACCGCTCGCTGGCTTTGCAACCACCGGGCAATCGCCGCCATGGCGGTGGTGTAGTTTTTGGCTTCAAGCGCCGCGACGATGACCAGCAGCTCATCGTCAAACGCTTCGCTTTTCAGCCGTACCAGTTGGCTCTGGATGATGTCGTCATCTTCCAGCTCAATGGCATTTTTAATAATTTCCAGCCGTTTGATCGGTGTGCTCATGATGCTTTTCGCTTCAGCGCTTAAGTACTTGAGTAAAAGTTAGTTACTGTTCATTTCAGCGTAAATAATACACACGCATCATGATCGGCGCGATCGGGAATTACTTTAGTTTTCGCCGGGTGTGACGCCTGTAGCCTCCCGGTGCCTGCCACGCAGATGGCTGTCACCGCGTTTAAGCCGTCAGGGGAGGCGATACCACGTACCTCAGGGCTGCCCGGCAAACAACTGCTTGCCGATTTCAGCAATGGTTTCATTTGCCATTTTCATCGAGGCTTCCGTTTGCGTAATAAAAATCGCGACATAAAACGGCGGGCGTTCCGGCGGATAGACCGCCGCGATAATCGCCCGCGAGCCGTAGCCGCCCGCCCCGGTTTTATCGGCAATTGCCCAGCCTTTCGGCAGCGCGGCGCGTAGCAGCGCATCTCCCACTTTATCGTCACGCATCCACTGCGCCAGCGTCGCCCGGTTAGCCGATATCAGGGGAGGGGAGGTGAGGATTTTTTGCAGCCCTGCCGCCATCTTCTGCGGCGAAGAGGTATCGCGCGCATCGCCTGGCGTGGCTTCATTCAGCGTGGGCTCCGTTCGATCCAGACGGGTCACATGGTCGCCGATCCCGCGCATAAACTGCGTGACGGCATCAGGGCCGCCAAGGTAAGTCAGAATGCGGTTGCCCGCCGTGTTGTCGCTGTAGCTCACCGCCGCCGCGCACAGCATGCGTAAAGAGATGGTGGCAGGGGCGAGGTAGTTTTTAGTCACTGGCGCATAGTCCAGCAAGGCGTCTGGCGGAATAGTCACCTGTTCATCCAGCGAACCGCCGTTTTTCTGCAACCGCTCAAGCAACGCGGCGCAGGCCAGGGTTTTAAAGGTGCTGGTCAGCGGGAAACGCTCGTCCTGCCGATAACCGAACACCGTTTCGCCTTGCGCGTTGACAACCGCCATGCCAATTCTGGCGTGAAGCCGTTGCTCCTGCTGGCGTAAAAAGTCCGTCATATCTGGCGTGACGGAGGCCTGCGCCGGGGCCAGTAACGCGATCAGAGTCAGAAATGCGATGACAAAGAGCGGGGTGATTTTTTTCATAAGATGTCAGGTTCACCAGAATGTAAAAAGGAGTAAGCGGCGAAGAGCGGCAAAACGGCTTCATTATAACGTAAGCGCGCCGCCGCGCCGCCTGCCGATGAGCTGCTACACTCATCGGTGCGCATCTTCTGGAGGACGCATGAAATTAGGCTTTGCTTGTAAATACCTGGACACAGACGCTAAACAACCCTATCCCTTCAAAGCAACCACCCGCACCCGTTTTCTGAGCCTGGATAACGATGCCCGAGCGGCCTTAATCCATACGCTTGCTGCCGCCAATCTCGCCAACCTGTATTTGACGTTTGAAGAGTTGGCCAGGCTGCCCCCCGCGCTGCGCATGATGCGCATCGGCAGCGATCTGTTGCCGCTCTATACCGTGCCTGAAGCCACGGTGCTGTATCACGAATTTTTACCTACCCTGTATCCACTGTTCACGCGGTGCGGCGAGTTCGCCCGCGCCAACGACATCCGGCTTTCCTTTCATCCGGGACAATACTCCGTACTGGCCTCAGACAATCCGCAGGTGGTGGAGCGGGCGCTGGAAGATGTGGAATATCACACCCTGTGCGCCACGCTGATGGGCTATGGTCAACGCTTCCAGGATTTCAAAATCAATATTCATATGAATGGTAAGGCCGGGTATGAAGGGTTTAAACGCGCCTTTGGCAAACTGACCCCTGAGGCCAGGAATATGCTGACGGTTGAAAATGATGAGATCTCATGCTCGCTGGATGATGTTCTCCAGGCGCAGGCGCTCTGTCCGGTGGTGGTCGATATTCATCATCACTGGGTGAAAGAGAATGCGTTCATCCAGCCAGACGACCCACGCATCGAGCGGGTTAAGGCATCGTGGCGGGGTGTCAGGCCGGTCATGCATTATTCGGTCTCTCAGGAAGGGTTGATCCCCGATGAGGGATTTCCGGATCAGCACTGCCTGAGCGTTGCGAAAACCAAACTCAGGGCGCACTCGGATTATTACTTCAATCCCACCCTGAATGACTGGGCGCTGTCGTTTGAGGACTTCGACATCATGTGCGAAGTGAAAATGAAAAACCTCGCCCGCGACAGGCTATACCGCACGGCACTCAGCAGAGAGCAGGCATAGCCGGGCGAGGGCAGTTACCTGACCTTCACCTTGCTCGCCACCAGCAACGCGGTTAACAGCATCAGCGTGCCGGAAAGCGCCAGGGGAGACAGCAGCCCGAGGTTATCCAGCGCATAACCGCCTACTGCCGCGCCGCACGTGTTCGCCAGTTGGATCACCGCGACCTGAATCGACCCGGCCTTTTCTGCCTGGTCGGCAAGCGAGCGGGTGATCCACGTTGACCAGCCTACCGGCACCAGCGCGAACGACACGCCCCAGACGACAGCCACCCCCGCCGCGACCGCTTTATGACTGCCCCACAGCATCAGCACCAGCGCGCTTAACGCCAGGATCAACGGAGCACAGGCGAGCGCCAGCTTGACGGAGCGCTTAAGGATATGCGACGACAACGATGTCCCAACAAAGCTGGCGATACCAAAGCTCAGTAGCACCAGCGTCAGACCGTCAACATCAAACCCTGCCAGGTTCATATAAATGGGGCGGATATAGGTGAAAAATGAAAATTGCCCGGCGAAAGACATAAAAATCGCGATCATGCCCGCCAGCACGCCCGGACGCTTCAGCAGCCCAAACATATTCTGATGGTGCTCTGACTGACCCGGCATCGACGGTAGCGCCTTCCAGACCCAGACGATACACACAAAGCCCATCAGCGCAGCCGCGTTAAACACCTGCCGCCAGCCGATAATTCCGCCGAGAAAACTGCCCAGCGGCGCAGCGATAACCAGCGCGACAGACACCGCGCCGAAAATCACCGACAGCGCTTTTGGAATACTGCGGGCAGGCACCAGCCGCATGGTCAACGACGCCGACATCGCCCAGAAACCGCCAAGTGCCAGTCCGAGACAGGCGCGTCCGACCAGCAGCAGGGTAAAGTTATCCGCAAAAGAGACCAGCAGGCAGGAGAGCGTCAGCAAGACCGAAAATGCGATCACCACCAGGCGGCGGTCCGTTTTCCCGATGACGTGGGTAATAAACAAACTGGCGAACATGGCGATAAACGCGGTGACCGTAACGGACTGCCCCGCGACGCCTTCCGAAACGCCAAGATCCAGCGCCATGGGCGTTAACAGGCTCACCGGCAGAAATTCGACAGTAATCAGGCAGGCCACGCAAAACGCGACGGCAAAAACAGCCGACCAGTTGGGGCGGCTTACCGCGTCAGCGAAAGGTTGCCCGTGCTGTATTTCATTCATCTCATTACCCGGCGTCGTCTTTTAGTGAAGCCGCGCAGTGTAGCAAACAAATTTGTGATGCAATTAACATTTTGGCAACTCAAACCGCCGTTACGCCCTGGGTGAACCGAAAAAATCGTCGATAAAGCGCAAACACAGCCATCAGAGGCCGCAGGGAGGTTGCCGCCGCCCTGGCGAGCGGTTATAAGAGCAACATCGCAATAACAACTCGCCCGGAAGACACGATGATCAGGAAGATACCTTTTGCCGTTATGTTATGTACCCTTATGGTAAATGCGCCGTTCGCCTACGCCTCTTTTGATATGGAAGACTGCAACTGGAGCGACGACCGCTGCTTACTGAAAGGCATTCCCGTCCTGACCCCTGATAACGATTCCCGCGATAACCTCCTGCGTCTGCTGAGCGAAGCGAAGTCATTTGCGCTGCCCGTTCAGTCCATGCCGGCGGATATCACCCGCTCCCGGGACTTTTATTTCGCCTTTCATCCACAGTGGGATGAAGCGGCATCGCCCGCACCTGCCGCCGCCGCCGCGCCGCAACCCGATGCGCGACTGACGGAGCAGTTGACCGCGTTGGGTATCGATCCTGCCAGCATCACGGTTCAGGAAGACGCGCTGGAGAATCGTTTTGTCTCGAATAACGCTGACAGCGCGGGACAGTTCTTTGCCGCGCTGCTGGCCGACACCGCGCTGAACGACGCGCAACGCCATACGCTGGCGCAGGCGCGTGTCGCGCTGTTATCCGAAGCGCAACCTGAGCGGATCGACGACGCTCTCGCCGGGCTGGCGGCGGACGCCCCGGCCCAGCCGTATAAAACCTACCTGCTTGCGGCAGCGCACTTTTATCAGGGTGATTATGCCGCCGCGTCACAGGGTTTTAGTACGCTGGTGAACAGCGATCGCCCGTGGCTTTCCGAAACGGCGCAATACATGTTGATGCGAACCGCGCTGAACAAAAGCACTCAGAACAGCGTGGGCGAGTACGGCGATTTTGATGTCGAGCGGATTAACCGCGACGACGCCCTGCAGGCGCAAAACGAGGCGCAGGCGTATTTGCAACGCTGGCCCGAAGGGCGCTATGCGGAGTCGGCGCACGGTATGCTGCGGCGCATCAACTGGTATCTGCATGAATGGCCGCAACTGGCGGCGCTTTACGAGCAGGCACTGGCGCAGACGGACAGTGCGCAGGCGCTACGTCAGCAGGTCATCGAATACGATAATGTCTTTGGGATGAACTTCTATGGACGCGCGATCGTCGAGGCTTTCCCTCAGGCGCCGCTGATCAGCTATATCGAAATGCTGCGTGCGTTGCGCCTCAACAGCGACGAAAAACCGACGCTGACCCAGGCCAGTCTCGACAGCAGCAAAGCGGTGTTTGAACAGGCCGGAAAAGGCGCGCTGTGGCGTAACCTGCAACGCAATTTATGGATGGCGACGGGCAATTACGCCGCCGTGGTACAGGATATTGCCCCGGCGCAGCAGCTTCCGGCGCACGATATTCTCGCGTTTAGCGAACAGGTGCTGTACGGCGAAGCGCTGATGGGGCAAACGCAATGGCCGGCAGCGCGTGATTTCTGGCGACAACTGCTCAACATCGCCCGTGATGATGAACAGCGGCAATATGTTCAGGCCAAACTGGCGGCGACCCTGGTCTACAGCGGTGACAGCGCGGCGATCTTCGCCCCGGACAGCGCCGTCACCAGTTTGCGTTTTCGTTCACAGGTGCTGAAAACTCAGGCATCGCTCCCGTTACTGCGCCAGCAGGCCGAGAAAGGGCCCAATAACGAAGAGAAAACCATTGCCCTGCACACGTTGCTGGTGCGCGATTTAACCGAAAATCGCTTCAGCGACTGGCTGAGCGACACCCGGCTTGCCAGCGGCATCGCGCCGCCGGTGATCGCGAAGGCGTTTGCGGATGTCAATCTGAGCGCCTTTGACTGGAACGGCGAGACGACGGAAGCCGGTTATGTCTGCCAGGACTTGCGTACCACCGTGAAGACGCTGAGCCAAAACGCTGACGACGCCCATGCGCTTAACTGTCTGGGTGAATTTTTCCGTACCACCGGCACCCATGTCGATGTGTGGACAGACAGCGCGGGCAACGATGTGCTGGAAGCCGCTATTGCACGCAAATCACCCCTGGGCCAGTTTGATCGCCAACGCTATTACCAGCAAAACATCGCCTCGCCGAAAGCGGAGCCTGAAGATAAAAGCTATGCGCTTTATCGGGCCATCCTGTGTTATGCCCCTTCCGGCATGAACGAGTGCGGCGGCGAAGAGGTGAATAAGTCGCAACGTAAGGCATGGTTCACGCAGTTAAAAAGCCAGTATCCGGGTAGCCCGTGGGCGCAAAAACTCAAATATTACTGGTAATCGCGCTGCTGGCCGGGCAGGCCCGCGCAGTGGAAACCGTCACGGCGCGGGAACACCAGGCCTTCTGGCTGTGGTCCGGTGTAAAAGCGAGCCCGGCGTTACAAAACGCGCAGACGGTCTATTTGCATCAGGGCGAAGTGCTGAAACGCCCTGGCGATGCGGTGTTTCAGCGGCTTGGCCTGCCGGTGAGCCGTCTGACGTTTCCGTCCATCTGGGTGACGGTGCGTTTTACCACGCTTGATGTGCCGCCAGCGATCCCGTCACGGATTGTTCATCTGATGCAGCGTTGGCAGGCCGCCGGAAACCAGGTGGTGGGGTTGCAGGTCGATTTTGACGCGGCTACCCATCAACTGGCGGATTACGCCCGTTTTCTGCGGCAGTTGCGTCAGCAATTGCCGCCAGAGTTCGCGCTGGGGGTCACCGGATTACTGGACTGGGCAAAAACCGGTGATGTGGCCACGCTCAATGCGTTACCGGTGGATGAGCTGGTGGTGCAAAGTTATCAGGGCCGCCGCACCGTGACGAATTATCAGGCTTACCTTCCCGCGCTGACCCGGTTGCGCATCCCTTTTAAGCTGGGTCTGGTGCAGAACGGCGTGCGCGATCCGCAGGCGGAAGCGCAGTTATCCACTTCGCCCTGGTATCGCGGTACCGTGGTGTTTATGCTCAGGCCCTCCCCGTAAGCCGCTTTCGGCAACCTGCTCAACCGGCCTATTCCTTCTGAACCACGTCTCCGCTGCTGGCCGCGAAACGCGGCCGGACCACGCATGGCACTGTTTTTAAAGGCGTGAAGGAGTATGACGAAGTGTTAATCCGCACAAAAACCTCTTCGCGCCGCGTTCCGGTTGTCTATCCTGCGCCTTTCTCAGGACACTGGCGTTCCCCGCCAGTTTTGGCACCCGTTAACCATGAAAATTTTTTCCGGTGTAGTACTGCTGACGCTGTTTGCGGCGGCGGGTCCGTTCGTCATGGCGGCTGATCTGTCGCCTGTTTACGCGTATCACTTTGATGCCGCCGCCACACCAGCGCCAGCGCAATCTCCCTCGCCGGACGCGCCGTTGCTGCCTTTTTTTGGCGAGGCCGCCAGAGCCCGCGGTTACCAGCTTCCCGCACCGGTGGGCATCAATATTAACTACATGAATATGCGGCAAAACATTGATGTCGACGGGATTAATTTTACCGGTCTGGCATTGAATAACCTTCCGCTGGATAACGCGTTTGATATTGCGGTGGGGAAAACCCGTGAGAGTAGCGAAACCGAAACCCTCCGGCTGGATTCCTGGCTGCTGCCGTTTATGGATCTGTATGGGCTGATCGGTCATACCGAAGGGCATTCGGTATCACAAATTGGCGTCGGGCTGAGGGCGCGGCGCGGCAAAATTATCCATCCTGCTTCGTTGCAGGATCTCAACTTCAGACTGGATTTTAAAGGCACGACTTATGGCGTCGGTACCACCCTGGTTGGCGGCAGCGGCAACTGGTTCGCGGCGGTGGATACAAATTACACCCAGACCGAGTTTGATATCCTTGACGGCAGTATTGATGCCTTTACGGTTTCGCCGCGTCTGGGATACCGCTTTTCCACGCCAGCGGCGCCAGCGCTGCATCTACCTGCCGGGAAGCTGAATGTGTGGGTGGGCAGCATGTATCAGAATGTCCAGCAGGAGTTTAAAGGCCGCCTCGACGATCTCAACATGCCGACGGCGGAGCTGCAAAAACTGGTTGATCTCGCGAACCAGGAAGGGCGAGGGCGCTTTGACGTTAATCAGCATCTGCAATCGCCGTGGAACATTCTGCTGGGCACCCAGTATGAAGTGACCCGCAACTTCAACATCCTGACTGAAGTCGGTTTCGCCCAACGTAACAGCTTTTTTGTCGCCAGTGAGTACCGCTTTTGAACCGAGCGTGCCGTGTGGTGTTGGCCGTAACAGGCTGCCTGGCGCTCTTCCGGGCGCAGGCGGCTACGCTTTCCCGTCAGGATATCGATGCGCTCTTGCAAAAACTCGGCGATGGCGACACGGCGAGCGTAAAGAGCGGAATCGACTGGGGCGTAATGCCGGGGCCGTTTTACACGCCGCTTCTGGGGCCAGGGATCGGCGCGGCGGCGGTGGGCCAGTATCGCCCCGACGTGGATAATAAGACCGGCCTGAATGCCACGCTTTCAGTAAGCGGCTATGTCTCGACAACCGGCGCGTTTGGCGTCACCGTGCAAAATTACGCCAGCTTTGCGGGCGATCGCTGGCGGTTTTATCTCGACGGCGCCCTGAGCGATACGCCGACCTGGTACTGGGGGCAGGGCTTCACCGCAGGGGATCGCAATGACCGCAAGCAGAAATACACGGCGCAACTGCTGGATCTCCATCCCATGATCTATCGGAGGCTGGCGCAAAATGTCTATGCCGGGATAGGGTGGTGGCTGGATGCGCACCATGCCGCCCGCATCAGCGATGACGATCCACCGCTGATCGCTTCGACGCCGCAAGGCTCATCGTCCCTCAGCTCAGGCGGCAGCCTGGAAATCAACTGGGACGATCGCGATTTCATCCCCAATCCCCGCACAGGCCAGTACGCCGATCTGCGCTACAGCCACTTTTCACCGGGCACCGGCAGCGATACGCGCTTTGAGGAGTATCAACTGCATTACAGCCGTTACCAGCCCCTTAATGAAAAAAGCGTACTCGCCTGGGAGATGGAGGGAGCGTTCACCCAGGGCGAAGTACCCTGGAATATGCTGCCGCTGTTGGGCGGTAATCACCGGATGCGGGGGTATTACGAGGGCCGCTACCGGGATAAAAACGTCATAAGCGGCCAGATCGAGTATCGCCGCGATTTAAGCTGGCGGCACGGCGTGGTCGGCTGGTTGGGCGCGGGCACCATGGGGCCGTCATTCTCATCACTGAATAATGGACGCTGGCTGCCTTCCACCGGGATCGGATACCGCTTTGCTTTTAAACCCCGAATCAATGTGCGGCTGGATTACGGGATCGGTAAGGGGAGCAGCGGGTTTTATTTTCAGGTAGGAGAAGCGTTTTGAAAGGGTTTGCAGGGATCGTCATGCTGATACTGAGCGCGGCAGCGCCGCTTTATGCGGCGTTGCCGTTGCCGCTAAACCTGTCGACGAACACCGTTGCGCCCCCCGTCAGGGCGTGGCCGGTGATGCCGCCGCTGGCGGAGCCTAAAGGGTTGCGTCCCTGTTGCGCCTTCGGCTACGACCTGCGTGCCGACGTGTTTGGCCTGCCCGTGCCGGTGTATCAGTTGAATAATGTCGTTGAAGTAAACGGACTGGGATGGCACCAGTATAACGACAGCGCGCTGGCAGGGCTGGCGAATCTGACCGGTCTCAGCCGCGAGAATAACGGCATCGTCTATACCACACGGGGCGGATTTATCGACACCGCGCATGTGCGCGATACGGCAGATATGACGCTGTACATTTTCACCCATTTGCAGGCGCGGTTAGGGCAGGCCTTTACGTTGCAACCCGGCGCTGAACTGGCGGAGCGCCGCCTGGTGTTCCGGCGCTTTACGCCGCCGACGCGGCCGGAAGCGCGCTATCTGCTTGCGACCTGGCTGGCGGCACATCTGGCGTTTAACATGGCGGAGTGGCATGAAATCGCCCAGGGATATGGGTTCGAATCGGTCCCGGGCTTCTCTGAGGCCGTCTCGGCCTTTTCGCCGGAAGATCTCTATTCCAATCTGTTAGGGGCAAGGCTGGCGGCGGCGCTGATCCTCAACGGGCAGGCCCAAAACAGGAGCATGTACGAAGTGGCAATGACCGCCGCGCTGGCGCAGGCATTACGCGAGCTGGGTGCCCGGCCCGCACGTATCACGAGGTTTCAGTTCGATATGCTGGATGGCCGCTGGTGGAACAGTCAGCGACGGGTGCCGGAAAAATATCTGGTGCTGCGGCGTAATTATCAAATGGGCGACAGCCGGGTGGCGACGCCCGTTCCGGGAGAGCAGACGCCGCCGCTTCGCCTGACGCTGCCGCACGCCTGGCAGGGTTACCGCTTCTCCTCGGCTGGCGCGTTACAGCTGTGGCCGGGTGGTGATATGGCGCAACTGCCGCCGCCGCAACACTATTACACGGAACAAGACTTCGCCCGTCTGGCGGCCTTTGCCAGCGCCCGGGATAACCCGCCAGTCAGGTAGCCGTGCGGCAGGCAAAACCCCCACAGACGAGAAGCCGTTCATTTTTTTAGAAAAAAATATTCGCCTTATTAACCCTTTCATCTTATTCACTTCCCGGCCTGATTTACCACGCCCGCCCGGATGCGGCTTTATGCGCCTCACCCTTCACTTTTCATCCCATGGTCTATGATTGATTTTCGTATGGAACCTGATGTCACGGTAACTGGAGACCGTTTCAATCCCCCTCTCTTTACGGCGTCGACATCTTCAGGCCCCCCTGAGGACGCGTAGCCCGTGGTGGCATTCAGGACTGATTTTCGCGTTTAAGCTACTGGAGCTCGCCCCGGCGACGAACGCGCGAGGGCGTGCATTGCTCACTTTCGGGTTAAACGAGGCAAGTATGGGATCCAAAACATTTGTTAAAAGCTGGGGCAGTGAGTTTGTAACGGATAGCGCAGTGCGCTTTCGCCTGTGGGCACCGGGGCAGGACAGCATCACGCTGCGGCTCAATGGCCAGGATCAACCGATGAAGGCCGACGATGACGGCTGGTTTGAACTTGAAGCGACCGGCGTATCACCCGGCGCAGAGTACCAGTTTGTGCTGGCTGACGGCATGGCAGTCCCCGATCCGGCTTCACGGGCGCAAAAAGCGGACGTCAATGGCCCGTCACTGGTGATCAATCCTGACCAGTATGCCTGGCAAAATACCGGCTGGCAGGGGCGTCCCTGGGAAGAAACCGTGGTGTACGAGATGCACTTCGGCACCTTTACCCCGGAGGGCACCTACCGCTCGGCGATTGAAAAGCTGCCGTATCTGGCTGAGCTCGGCATCACCATGATCGAAGTGCTTCCGGTCTCGCAGTTCGGCGGCAATCGCGGCTGGGGCTATGATGGCGTACTGCTCTACGCGCCGCATTCCGCCTACGGCACGCCCGATGATTTTAAAGCCTTTGTCGATGCCGCTCACGGCTACGGCCTGTCGGTGGTGCTGGATATCGTGCTTAACCACTTTGGCCCGGAAGGCAACTATTTGCCGCTGCTGGCACCGGATTTCTTCCACAAAGAGCGCATGACGCCCTGGGGACTGGGCATCGCCTATGACGTTGACGCGGTACGCCGTTATATCGTTGAAGCGCCGCTCTACTGGCTGAAGGAGTATCACCTCGACGGCCTGCGCTTCGACGCTATCGACAATATTGATGACAATGCGCAAAAGCATGTGCTGAAGGAGATCGCCGAACGCATCCGCGCGGAAATTACCGATCGCCCTGTGCATCTGACCACCGAAGACAGCCGCAATATTATCGAACTCCACCCGCGTAATGAGGATGGCAGTACGCCGCTGTTTACCGCCGAGTGGAATGACGATTTCCACAATGCCATTCACGCCTTCGCCACCGGCGAAACCCACGCCTATTACGAGGATTTCGCCGACCGGCCAGAGCAACATGTGGCCCGCACCCTCGCGGAAGGGTTTGCTTACCAGGGCGAACACTCCCGCCACGCGGGTAAAACGCGCGGCGTGGACAGCACGGGCCAGCCGCCCGTCGCCTTTGTCGATTTTATTCAGAACCACGATCAGACCGGTAACCGCGCCCAGGGCGATCGCCTGATTGAACTGGCGGGCGAGGAGCGTACCAAAGTGCTGCTCGCCACGCTGTTGCTCTCGCCGCATATCCCGCTGCTGTTTATGGGCGAAGAGTATGGCGAAACCAACCCGTTCCTGTTCTTTACCGATTTCCACGGTGATCTCGCCAAAGCGGTACGCGAAGGGCGCGCCAAAGAGTTTAAGGGCCACCACGGCCATGACGGCGAGGACGTGCCCGATCCTAACGCGGAGCAGACCTTTACCCGTTCGAAGCTCGACTGGAACCGGCGAAGCAGCGAGCAGGGCAAACAGTGGCTGGCGCTGACCCGCGAACTGCTGGCGCTGCGTCAGCAATATATCGTGCCGCTGCTGGCGACCGCTCAGGGCGCCGGGAAAGTGGTGAAAACCGCGCCGGGCTTTGTGGCAGTGAGCTGGCCGTTCCACGCAGGGACGCTGTCGATGGCGCTGAATATTGGCGAGGCCGCACAGCCGTTGCCGGACCTGCCCGGCGAGACGATTTGCGCCTGGCCTGACGTGGCAACTGACCTGCCGCAGAACGCTATTATTGTCCGTCTTGCTTCGGGAGAGGCGCACTGATGATCCCAACCTCGACTTATCGTATTCAGTTTCGCAACGGCATGACCTTCGATCGTGCCGCCGCGCTGGTTCCTTATCTTAAGCGGCTGGGTATCAGCCATCTGTATGCCTCGCCGATATTTACCGCCACATCAGGATCGACCCACGGCTATGACGTCACCGACGCCAATGAAATCGATCCGTCCATCGGCGGGCGCGAAGGGTTCGACCGCATGGCGAAAACCCTTAAAGAGGCCGGACTGGGGCTGATTCTGGATATCGTGCCGAATCACATGGCCACCTCGCTGGAAAATGGCTGGTGGCGTGATGTGATCGAGCATGGCGAAAACAGCCGCTACGCCCGGCATTTCGATATAGACTGGACGCGCCGTCTGACCCTGCCGTTCCTCGGCGATACCTTCGAGGCGGTCCTGGAGAATGGCGACATCAGCATTAAGCCTGATCCGAAAACCGGTAAACCCACGCTAGCCTACTTCGAAAACTATTATCCGCTGACGCCGGAGAGCTGGCAGGGCCGCGAAGCGGAAGTGCTGAACCTCACCGATAAGGCGGCCATCGCAGATCTGCATGCACGCCAGCCGTATCGCCTGATGTCCTGGCGGGATGCGCCGCGTGAGCTATCGTTCCGCCGCTTCTTTGAAGTCACCGGGCTGGTGGGGATGCGCGTCGAAGACGAGGCGGTGTTTCAGGATACGCATCGGCTGATCCTTGAACTGGTGCGCTCCGGCGCGGTGGACGGGTTGCGCATCGACCATGTCGACGGGCTTGCCGATCCGAAAAGCTACGTGGAAAAACTGCGCCAGGAAGCGGGGCCGGATTGCTATATCACCGTGGAAAAAATCCTCGGCAAGGGTGAGCATCTGCCCGAAGAGTGGCCGATTTCCGGCACCACCGGGTACGAATTTATCGCCTCACTGTCTGAAGTGCTGGTGGATGACGAGCAGATCGATCAACTGCGCCAGGTTTATGAAGGCGTGGTGGGCAAGCCGGTGGATATGAAAGCCGAACTGCGTGACGCTAAACTGTTGATGGTGGATCGTAATTTCGAAGGGGAATTTACCCGGCTGCTTAACCTCGCGGTGAACATTGCCGAGACTGAAGGCGTGGCGCTGGACGAGCCCACCCTGCGGGCGGCATTGCGCGAACTGCTGATCGCCTTCCCGGTGTATCGCACCTACGGCACGCTTCAGGGCTTGCCTGCAGAAGGGCAGGCACTGCTGGCGAAGATCGTCAACAAAGTGAAAGCCAGCGAGTTTGCGCCGGACCCGGCGGCGCTCGATTTCCTGACCCGCGTCCTGCATGGCGACGTGAATACGGACGCATCGAAAACTGCCGGAGAATTCCGTACCCGTTTCCAGCAGTTAACGGGCCCGCTGATGGCGAAATCGGTGGAGGACACCCTGTTCTTCCGCCAGAACATGGGGCTGGCGCTTAATGAAGTGGGCGCTGAGCCGGTGCAACGTGCCTTCTCGCTGGAACGCTTCCATAACGAGATGAAAACCCGACTGGCGCGCCAGCCGGATGCCATTTCCAGCACCTCGACCCACGACACCAAGCGCGGCGAAGACGCCCGCGCCCGACTGTATACGCTCACCGAAGCGCCGCAAATCTGGGATGAATGTGTGGCCCGCTGGCGGCAGATGAACCAGACCAAAGTGGTGTTCCTGAACGACGGCACCGCACCGCGCGGTGTGGATACCTGGATGCTCTACCAGGCGCTGGCAGGCGCATGGCCCGCCACACTGCACCCGCAGGATGAAGCGGGCATCAACGAACTGAGAGAGCGCTTCCTGGGGTTTGTCGAAAAAGCGCTGCGCGAAGCCAAGCTGCGTACCGACTGGGTCGACAGTAACGAAGCCTATGAGAGCGCCGTACTGGATTACGCCCGGCATATGCTGGACCCGGCGAATCAAACTTTCCTGCAGGATTTCTGCGACGGGTTGCAGCCGTTTATCCGTGCGGGCCTGGTCAACAGCCTGACCCAGACGGTTATCAAACTGGCGGCACCGGGCGTACCGGATATCTATCAGGGCAGCGAGGCGCTCAACTTCAGCCTGGTGGACCCGGACAACCGCCGTGAACCGGCGTTCGACACCCTGGAACGCATGCTGGAAGAGCATGAACTGCCGAACTTCAGCCGGGAGGAAAACTGGCTGAGCGGCCAGGTGAAGCAGCGGGTTATTGCTTATGTCCTGCGTTTGCGCCAGCAGAAGCCTGCGCTGTTCCGCCGTGGCGACTATGTACCGCTCGCGGCGACCGGCAAACGGGCAGATAACGTTATCGCGTTTGCCCGCGTGCAGGACGACGACGCGCTGATTGTTATCGCGCCGCGCCTGGTGTTTGGCGTGCTGCACGGCGGGCTGGAACTGCCCCATACCGAACTCTGGACGGCGACGGAAATACCGTTGCCGGAACGGCTGGCGCATGGCCGCTATCGCGACATGCTGAGCGGCAAAGAGATAGTACTGACTGACCGAATCGATCTGAATTCAGTCGATTCCTGTTCTGCCGTGTTGCTGCAACGGGTTAATTCTTCCCAAAGCTAAAACGTTAACTGCTGCAATTGCTGAAATTTCTGTTTTATAGAGAGGGATTTATGTCTACAGGCCAGCCTTTTGAAATTCTGGCGGGGAGCAGTCACCAGCTCGGCGCGAACTACGATGGGGAAGGCGTGAATTTTGCGCTTTTCTCTGCCCATGCGGAACGCGTTGAGCTGTGCCTTTTTGACCCGACAGGCAAGACCGAAATTGCCCGTTTAGAACTACCGGAATATACCCATGAAATCTGGCATGGCTATGTGCCAGGCCTTAAGCCGGGCGCGCTGTATGGCTTCCGTGTCCATGGACCTTACGATCCGGAGAACGGCCATCGCTTCAACCCCAATAAGCTGTTGATCGATCCCTATGCCCGCGATCTGGCGGGCGACATTGCGTGGAACGACGCTCATTTTGCTTACGATCTGTATCACGAAGATAAAGATCTCACGTATGACGAGCGTGACAGTGCGCCGTTTACCCCGAAGTGCCGGGTCATCGATCCGCGGGAGTTTGACTGGCAGGACCAGAACCGGCCTACGATCCCGTGGCCGAATACGGTTATCTATGAAACCCACGTTAAAGGTTTTACCCAGCTCAACCCCGCGTTGCCCAAAGAGCTGCGTGGCACCTATGAGGGCATGAGTCATCAGGCCACCGTGGAGTACATCAAAAGCCTGGGCATTACGTCGGTGGAACTGCTGCCGGTGCACTGGTTTCCGGACGATCAGCACCTGCTCGATAAGGGCCTGAAAAACTTCTGGGGTTATAACTCACTGGGCTTTTTCGCCCCGGCTTCGCGCTATTTTGGACCGCGTGGTATCCAGGGCTTCCGCGATATGGTACGCACCTTTCATGATGCCGGGATCGAAGTGATCCTGGATGTGGTTTACAACCATACCGCCGAAGGTAACGAACTCGGCCCAACGCTGTCGTTTAAGGGCATCGATAACTTCTCTTATTACCGCACCATGCCCGATCAGCACCGGTATTACATCAACGATACCGGGACCGGGAATACGGTGAATACCTCGCACCCTAGAGTATTGCAGATGGTGATGGATTCCCTGCGCTACTGGGCGGATTCGATGCATATCGACGGTTTTCGCTTCGATCTGGGGACCATCCTGGGGCGTGAGCCGGAGGGCTTTGACCAGCGCGGCGGCTTTTTTGACGCCATTACGCAGGACCCGACCCTGTCCCGCCTGAAACTGATTGGCGAGCCGTGGGATATCGGCCCCGGCGGCTACCAGGTCGGCGGTTTCCCGCCGGGTTGGGCGGAATGGAACGATAAGTACCGCGACACGGTGCGTGAATACTGGAAGGGCGACAACGTTTCCACCGATTTCGCCGCGCGTCTGCTTGGGTCCGGCGATCTCTACGATCAGCGTGGCCGCCGCCCCTGGGCCAGCGTCAACTTCATTACTGCCCATGACGGCTTCACCCTGAACGATCTGGTGTCGTATAACGAGAAGCACAACGAGTCCAACGGCGAAGACAATAACGACGGGCATAACGATAACCGCTCGTACAACTACGGCGCGGAAGGCCCCACCGAGGACGAAGGCATCAATGCGGTGCGCGATCGCCAGAAACGCAACTTTCTCGCCACGCTGTTTTTCTCCCACGGCACGCCAATGCTGCTGGCGGGGGACGAATTTGGCCGCAGCCAGATGGGCAACAACAACGGCTACTGTCAGGACAGCGAAATCTCCTGGGTTCACTGGGAAAACCTGCCTCCGTCCAGCGAGGCGCTGCGCGAGTTCACGCGCCATATCATCAAACTGCGCGCCGAACAGCCGCTGCTGCGCCGCGATAGCTGGCGCGACGGCATGGTGATCGAATGGTTTAACGCCGGCGGCGGCCCGCAGCAGCCGGAGCAGTGGGATGAAGGCTCGACGCTGGGCGTGTACATCGGCCGTACCGATTTTCAGGAAGAAGAGGGCATCTGGCACGATATCCTGATGCTGTTCAACCCGTTCGAAGGCAATGTGCCGTTCCGCATCCCGCAGTTTGGCGAAGGCGGTTGGGTGCTGGAGCTGAGTACGTCCGAGACGGTGAAACCGGGCCTGGTGATCACGAAAGAGAAGGATTTTGAACTGGAAGGCCGCAGCATGGTGTTATTCAGAAGGCCGTAAAGCATTACTAAAAAGCCCGCCGAAGCGGGCTTTTTTTTACCCCACTCGCGCCTTCCTGCGAGAATCCATAGAGATCAGCGCCACGGAGGACACAATCAACAGCGTGCCCAGCCAGTCCGGAAAGGTAAAGGTGACCCCTAACAGCGCCAGCGACAGCAACGCACTGCTCAGGGGTTCCGCGCAGCTCAGGATACTCGCCTTCGGGCCGCCAATCAGCTGAGCGCCTTTCAGGTAAATACTGAAGGTGAGGGCAGTGCCGACCACCACCAGATAGAAAAACGCCATCAGCACATGCGTATTGATGATAACGCCACTGTGTGCGCCCGAATAAAACGGCAGCAGCGCCGCGCCGCCAGTCACCATGCTCCAGCCGACAATGGGCAGCGTACCGTACTTGGCGATCAGTGCTGACGGATACGTGGTGTAAAACGCGGCGGCAAACGCGGAGGCGATGCCCCAGAATAACGCGGCTTTTGATATCGACAGCGACGTCGGGTTGCCGTGGGTCACCAGCAGATACGTACCGATAAGCGATGTCGCAACCGCCATTATCACATAGCGTGACGGGCGTTTCTTGAGAATGGCGGCGAACCACATCACGATAATGGTCGGTGACAGGAATTGCAAAATGGTGGCCGTCGCGGCGTTGGATTTTTCGATAGCCACCAGAAAGGTCAACTGCACCAGCAGCGCGCCGACCAGGGAAAAGATGATCAGGCTGATGGCGTCACGGCGAACGGTAAACATCGCGAAGATCTTATCGCCCTGCATAAAGGAGAGCGTCAACAGAATGAACCCGCTAAACAGCAGACGGATCATCGTTAAAAACGGCGCGGATATCTGGCTTTGCTCCATGATGTACTGCGCGGCCACGCCGGAACTTCCCCAGCATATCGCGGCCAGCAGCACATAAAGTATCCCTTTTTTGGTGTAACTCATTACTGTCCCGGTGGTTGTGATGTGTAAGCGACAACAGAATAACACAGAAATTTTCAACGCCGCCTGAAGCGCCGGGCTGCCGCCTTTCGCTACACTTTTAAAACCATGCTATGATGCGTTTTTATCCATAACTCCCTGTCACGGCTCATTAATACGACGTTTATGAAAGATACCGGCGATCGATCCTCAAAAGACACTTCCCATACCATTGGCAGCGCATTGCGCCGTCGCCCGCTGGCGCGGGTGAAACTGTCTGAAATGGTGGAAGAAGAGCTGGAGCAGATGATCCGCCGCCGCGAGTTTTCCGAAGGGGAGCAACTGCCTTCCGAACGCGAATTAATGACGTTTTTCAACGTTGGCCGTCCTTCGGTGCGTGAAGCGCTGGCGGCGTTGAAACGCAAAGGGCTGGTGCAAATTAATAACGGCGAGCGCGCACGCGTTTCACGCCCTTCCGCAGATACCATCATCAGCGAACTTTCCGGCATGGCGAAAGATTTTCTGGCGCATCCCGAAGGCATCGGCCATTTTGAGCAACTGCGACTGTTCTTTGAATCCAGCCTGGTGCGTCATGCGGCGGAACATGCCACCGATCAGCAGGTCGAACGGCTGGCGAAAGCGCTGGAACTTAACAGCCAGTCGCTGGATGACAACGCCGCGTTTATCCGTTCAGACGTCGAATTCCACCGCGTGCTGGCGGAAATTCCCGGCAATCCGATCTTTATGGCGATCCACGTCGCCCTTCTCGACTGGCTTATCGCGGCGCGCCCGGCGGTGCCCGACGAGGAGTTGCATGAGCATAATAACGTGAGCTATCAACAGCATATCGTTATTGTCGAGGCGATCCGCAACCGCGATCCTGACGCGGCGGATCGTGCGCTGCACGCCCATCTCAACAGCGTTTTCGCTGCCCGTCATGCCTATGAGCAAAAGAAGCGATCCCGTAAGAAAGCGTAACGATCGTTTAGTGACCCCGATCTCATAATGAATTTTTGCCTCAGAAGTGGTGCTTTTTCGTTCTGGTATAACAGGTATAAAGGTATATAGTTACGTCACATTCATCATTCATGAGGTTTCTATGTCCGCCACATTAAAAGGGGTTATGCCCGCACTGCTTACGCCATTCGATCGCCAACAGCGACTGGATACGGAAAGCCTGCGCCGTCTGGTGCGATTTAACATTGAACAGGGGATCGACGGGTTGTATGTCGGCGGTTCTACCGGCGAGGCGTTTGTCCAGAACATTGCCGAACGTGAGGAAGTGCTGGAAATCGTGGCTGAAGAAGCCAAAGGAAAAATCACGCTGATTGCCCATGTGGGCACCGTCAGCACCGGAGAGAGCCAGCAGCTCGCCGAGGCTGCCAGCCGTTACGGCTACGATGCGGTTTCCGCGGTTACGCCGTTTTACTATCCGTTCAGTTTTGACGAGCATTGCGATCACTATCGGGCAATCATTGATTCTGCAAATGGTTTGCCGATGGTGGTGTATAACATTCCCGCGCTGAGTGGCGTTAAGCTAAGCCTCGATCAGATCAACACCCTGGTGACGCTGCCTGGCGTGGGCGCGCTGAAGCAGACCTCCGGCGATCTGTATCAGATGGAGCAGATCCGCCGCGCGCACCCGGATCTGGTGCTTTATAACGGGTATGACGAAATTTTTGCGTCTGGCCTGCTGGCGGGGGCAGACGGCGGTATCGGCAGCACCTATAACATTATGGGCTGGCGCTATCAGGGGATTGTCAACGCGTTGAAAGAAGGCGACATCGCCAAAGCGCAGCGGTTGCAGACCCAGTGTAACGAGGTGATCGATCTGCTGATTAAAACCGGCGTGTTCCGTGGCCTGAAAACCGTTCTGCATTACATGGACGTCGTGGCATCGCCGCTGTGCCGTAAACCGTTCGCGCCGGTGGATGAAAAATACCTGCCTGAACTGAAGGCATTAGCGCAACAGCTGCAACAAGAAAAACAACACCAGCACTAACAACCGGATGCCGGAGCCATCCGGCATCGCCTTACCCGCACCCTACATGACGCGTTTCGGGAGACTCCAATGAGTATCACAACCCAGAATATCCCGTGGTATCGCCATCTCAACCGGAACCAGTGGCGCGCTTTTTCCGCCGCCTGGTTGGGTTATTTGCTTGATGGTTTTGATTTTGTGCTGATTGCCCTGGTCCTGACTGAAATTCAGGGCGAGTTTGGTTTAACCACGGTGCAGGCCGCCAGCCTGATTTCCGCTGCGTTTATTTCCCGCTGGTTCGGCGGCCTGATGCTGGGCGCCATGGGCGATCGTTACGGACGCCGCCTGGCGATGGTCTCCAGTATTGTCCTGTTCTCCGTGGGGACGCTGGCCTGCGGCCTCGCGCCTGGCTACACCACCATGTTTATCGCCCGTCTGGTGATTGGCATGGGAATGGCTGGCGAATACGGCTCCAGCGCGACCTATGTGATTGAAAGCTGGCCAAAGCACTTGCGTAATAAAGCCAGCGGCTTTTTGATTTCCGGCTTCTCCGTCGGCGCGGTCGTGGCTGCGCAGGTGTACAGCCTGGTGGTGCCGGTTTGGGGATGGCGCGCGCTGTTTTTCATCGGCATTTTGCCGATTATTTTTGCCCTGTGGCTCAGGAAAAACATTCCGGAAGCCGAAGACTGGAAACAAAAGCACGCAGGCAAAGCGCCGGTACGCACCATGGTGGATATCCTCTATCGCGGCGAGCATCGTGTCCTTAACGTACTGCTGACCCTTATCGCGGCAACCGCGCTGTGGTTCTGCTTCGCTGGCCAGTTAAATAATGCGGCTATCGTGGCGGTGCTCGGACTGTTGTGCGCGGGGATTTTTATCAGTTTTATGGTGCAGAGCAGCGGCAAGCGCTGGCCGACCGGCGTGACGCTGATGGTCGTGGTGCTGTTCGCGTTTCTGTACTCCTGGCCGATTCAGGCGCTGCTGCCGACCTATTTAAAAACCGAGCTGGCTTACGATCCGACCACGGTCGCCCGGGTGCTGTTTTTTAGCGGATTCGGCGCGGCGGTAGGCTGCTGCGTGGGCGGTTTCCTCGGCGACTGGCTGGGCACCCGCAAAGCCTATGTATGCAGCCTGCTGGCCTCGCAGTTGCTGATTATTCCGGTGTTCGCTATCGGCGGCACTAACGTGTGGGTACTGGGCTTGTTGCTGTTTTTCCAGCAGATGTTGGGGCAGGGAATTTCCGGCATCCTGCCGAAGTTGATCGGCGGCTATTTTGATACCGATCAGCGGGCCGCCGGGCTGGGCTTTACCTATAATGTCGGCGCGCTGGGTGGCGCACTGGCACCGATTATCGGTGCGCTGATTGCTCAACGTCTTGATTTGGGAACCGCGCTGGGTTCGCTGTCATTCAGCCTGACGTTTGTGGTGATCCTGCTGATTGGCCTGGATATGCCGTCCCGTGTTCAGCGCTGGTTGCGTCCTGAGGCGTTGCGTACCCACGACGCCATCGACGGCAAACCGTTCAGCGGCGCGGTGGTAAAGCCGGTAAAGACGCGTGAACTGGTGAAAAGCAAAAGCTAAGGCTTGAGCGCCGCCATCGTTTTTAACTTATTCGCCCGGGCCTGGTCCGGGCGAGCCTGCACCAGCAAGCTGTATATCATGTCCAGTACAAATGCCTGCGCCACCCGTGTCGCCAGCGAGTCGCCCTGTAGTTCACCCTGATGGTGACCGTTGATCAACGCAATGTCCGCCTGTTCCAGCAACGGGGTGCCAAGATGATGGGTAAGGGCAATGGTGGTCGCGCCAGCCTGTTTTGCCAGACGCAGCGCCTTTACCGTTTCAGGCGACGCGCCGGAATGACTGATAGCAATAGCGACATCGCCCGCTCCTAACAATGCCGCCTGCATGGCCATCTCGTGGTTATCGTGCAACGCCACGGCCCGTAATCCCACGCGCATCAGCTTGTGTTTCATTTCCCGGGCGCTGATCCCCGACGATCCCACGCCAAACAGATAAACCGTCGCGGCCTTTAACAGCGCGGCTACCGCGTGCCGCACCTGTTGCGCATCCAGCAGCGTACGGGTTTGCGACAGCACGCTGTGCACGGTTTCCTGAAGTTTCGCGCTGACCGCGTCCACGTCGTCATCCGGCGTGATATCCACGTCCAGCATCGTATCGCTGCGCGCCAGCTCAATAGTCAGGTCGCGTTTAAAATCCTGAAAGCCGCGATAGCCCAGCAGGCGGCAAAACCGCACGATGGAAGCTTCGCCTGCACGGGCATCCTGCGCCAGACCCGCCACGGTGAGCGTGGTCGTCCGCTGGGGATGCTGCAAAATAAACTGGGCGATACGTTGGCTGGTGCGGCTCAGGCTGCTTTGCATGGCCCCGAGCGTGGCGAGGATTTTGCCGGGTTGCAGCGGCGGAACGGTGAAGACCTCGGGTGTATTATTCATCGCTATCCTGAACAGGCCTCCATCAAATCCCCCGCAACATCGGGTTAATCGCGTTTCGAATGTCATTATCCCATTGGCGCAGCCCGGCAATCTCATCGCCAGTGCCTTTGCATATCCGTGGTCATCAGCCGGTAACGCGCAACACTGCTATTTGCCAGTGGATTGCCTTTCCGGGAAACCTTATCAGACAGCAGGCGAGTATATGTTATTAAAAAGGAGAATTCAGGCGCTGTAAAACGGGCGTATGTCGCGATTAACTAAAAAATGCCGCGACGGGGGATGTACGCGGCAAAAGTCTCAACAGGCAAGACGATCAGCAAACGGGAAACAGTGCTTCCCGGTGAAGTTTAATCACCACTTTTTTCAGCGGACTGCGCAGAGTGTCATGGCAACCCGGCTTGTGCGGTTCGCCGGGCATAAAGATGGCGAACATGCCCGCTTCAAGGTGAAGGGTCTGAGGATTGTGGATGGCACGGCACAGCTGGTAGTCCTGTTCAGGATGCCACTCTTCCAGTTCGCGGGCGCTTTCAGCGACGCCGTAGTGGATCGTTTCCTGGCCTTCCAGCAGCAGTTGAATATCGATATACGCACGATGCAGTTCCGCTTTTTTCTCATCGGGCGGCTGGGTGGTGAGGGTCATCACATTCATAAACAGCCGTTCCCCGTCGAGGGTATAGCTGTCCGGCGCTTTCTGCGCCGGGTTGTGCGCCAGCGCCTGAACGATGGCGTCATACAGCGGCTGCGCTAAACCTGCTTGCGCGAGATGGTCAATATGGCCGGTAATCATCCTTTACTCCTTAGCGAATAATGCCGCGCCCAGTAAACCCGCATCCTGGCGGTAACGGGCGGGTAACAGTTCAACATGGTAAATGGCCGGCTCTTGCGCCAGGGCGGCCTTCACGCGATCGAGATAGCCCGCGGCAAGCCCGACGCTGCCGCCCATCACCACGCACTGGCAGTCAAACGCGGCTTTGGTGTCGGCAATCAGGCGCGCCAGCGTGCGGGCAGAGCGTTCGACCAGCGCCAGCGCCTGCGGATGACCCTGCTGAGCCTGAGCGAAGAGGGCTCTGGCATCCAGTCCGGCTAACTCATCCCGCGCCGCAGCGGCAATCCCGCGTCCGGAGGCGATGGCTTCGACACAGCCGGTACGCCCGCAGCCGCAGCGCGGTCCGGACGGATCGGCCAGCGTGTGGCCCAGATGCCCGGCGAGCCCGCCGGGGCTCTGCAACAGTTTTCCATGCGCGATTACGCCGCCGCCGACGCCGGTGGAGACGGTCAGGAACACCATATGTTCCACCGGGGTCGCGAGGGCGTGATATTCAGCCAGGGCAGCAGCCTGCGCGTCATTCAGGGCAATGCCCGGCAAACCGGTGAGATGCTTCAGGTAGTGAGTCAGCGGGAAGTTTTCCAGCCCGCCGAGGTTGGACGGGTTGATCGCTGTCAGAATGCCATCCTGAATAATGCCGGTTGAGGCGACGGCAAAGCGGGTTGCCTGCCCGGAAAGCGGCGCGACCAGCTCCCGCAGGGCCGTTTCCAGCGCCTCCGGCGTTTTGCTGGCGGGGGTCGGCAGTTCACGACGCGCGATGATTGTGAAATTATCGTCGACCAGCGCCGCTGCCAGTTTGGTGCCGCCAATGTCTATCGCCAGTGTGGTCATTTTTGGCTGTCCTGCATGGCATCCCGGAACCACTGACACACATGCTCCAGCCGGGTGATCGCAGAGCCGACGGTCACCGCGAATGCGCCGTGGCGTAGTGCCTGCGCCGCCAGATCGGGGGTGTTGTAGCGGCCTTCCGCCATGACCCGGCACCCCTTCGCCGCCAGCGCTGAGACCAGCGCCAGGTCCGGTTCTTTGGGGCTGACGTCTGAGGTATAGCCGGACAGCGTGGTGCCGATGAGTTCAGCCCCAAGTTGATGGCAGGCCAGCCCGTCTTCCAGCGATGAACAGTCCGCCATCGCCAACAGCCCATGATGATGAATGCGTGCCAGCAACGCCTGTGTGCTTGCCGGGCGTGGGCGCGCCGTTCCGTCAAAGGCAATGATATCTGCGCCTGCGGCGGCGAGGGCATCCACATCTTCCAGCCAGGGCGTAATGCGAACCGGAAAGTCAGGTAAATCGCGTTTGATGATGCCGATGATCGGCGCAGAAACCCGAGAGCGCGTGGCTTTGAGATTGAGGATACCTTCGATGCGCAGCCCCGCCGCGCCCACCTGCTCGGCAGCCTGCGCCATTGCCGCGACAATCTCTGGCTTATCAAGTGGGCTACCCGGCACCGGCTGGCAGGAGACAATCAATCCGCCGAGGTGATTAACGCGGTCTTCCAGTTGGTTGAGCAATGACATTATCACTCCACTTTAAAAAATAATATGAAATTACGCTCCAAAAGAAGATAAAGAGCGTACCGGCAGGCTGCAACCTTTCATACCAGGTTATGTGAAGTATATTGGATTTTTGAATGCGGACGATTACTCGCCCGCTTTTTGCTCGGCTTTGATTTCGCGGATTAACCGGTCGGCATATTCCCCGACAATCATTTCTACCGCTTCACTGCGGGTCACACCGCTAAGCATCGAAATCAGCTCAATTTTTTGCAGGATCGACATTTTTAACGACAGCGACACCGCTTTTTTCTTTTCTTTATCCAGCGAAACGACGTTTACGGTTTGGGCGGGTTTAAGCTGCGCATTCGCAGTGAGCGCTTCGCTCATGCGGCGTAGCTGTTTTTTATTCAGCAGGCCCGGATCAACAAGCTGGTAGGCGTGGCTCGCTTTGCTGTATTTAATATCCGCGGAATAGGACTCGCGTAAATCCTTGAGCGCCCGGGTCAGGGTCGGTTCAGAACAGGCTAGCGCAGTGATAATTTTTGCGGCAGTGACAGGTTTGCCAGGCCCCAGAATGGTGGCCAGCTTATAAACTCGGGCTTGTCGCGTACTCAGTTGCATAATCGGTATCGGCCTGCGTTCAATGTTCAGGTTAAGCGTTTAAAAGACGCGGCGTAAAATCATCATCAGCGACGCGGGAACGGGCAATCTGTTCCTGAAAAAATCTGCGCCTCGTTGTCCATTGATTGCATTTTGCTTAATTTTTGAGCGTTGCGGTCACCAGGCGGATCCCGTCCGGCGTCTGTTCAGTGGCGATGCCGTAAACCTGAGCGCGGGCCAGAATGGCTGAAGCCCAGCGCCGGTGGGTTGCCGGTTCGCACATGGTGCCCTGAGATTTAAATACCGCCTGGGTCGAATTCAGGATACGCAACGCATCGGCATGATCGGCGGGCGAGACCATCAGCGCCGCTTCTATTTTGCTGATTTGATTAGGATGAATCGCCGTTTTGCCTACCAGCCCGTGGGCCATATCCAGCGCCAGTTCCCGGTCCATAATCTGATGATCGTCGATGTGTTCGCATACCGGCGCAGTAAGGGCGAAATCCCGCGACGCGAAAACGGCCACCAGCATTTTGATCGCATAGCCCATCGGCCCATCGTAAAGGGTCAAATGGCGCGAACGACGCAGGGAAATCACATTCATCAAATCATTGCCGCCAATGCGCAGGGCGATAATGCGTGTATGACAGGGGTGATTCAGTAACGTGGTCGCCAGTTCGCGCATCTGCAGCACGTCGAACACCTCTTCGGTTTCCAGCGTCGGCATCATGCACAGCTCGGTCGGCTCCAGGATGCGCCACCAGACCGGCAGGGCGGCCAGCGTGAATTTCGGCAGTACGAAGCCGTCGATGGCGCTGATATCCATCTCCCGCACCAGCATCTCGCCCATAGCGGTATCGCGTGGGCGGATAAAGACCAGCGGCCAGCACGCGTTGCCCTGAGCGGTTTTTGCCTGCGCCAGTTGGGTCAGCAATGCGCGCAGATTATTCAGCGCCTGGGGAATATCCTGTTCGCTGACCGCATCCTCCAGGCAGATCACCAGCGAGCGCAGCCCGCTGATTTTGTTGTGCAGGATGGCGTCAGCAATATCGGTGCGGGTTGCGGGCATATACAGCGTTGCGCCCAGCCGCCAGGGGGAAAGCCGTTTATCCATCAGAGCACCTTTTTAATGATTGTGACCGCCCGGTACTGACCAATCGCGTCACCCACCTCGGTGATCGCGATGCCTTTTTCACGCGCCAGATGGACCAGCAGCGCCACGTCGGGATCGTCCGCAGTGCGTACCAGCACATGATCCGGCACCCGGCGCAGCACCGCGCGGGTGGCTTCGGCGATACCGGGTTTAATGCGGTTAATACTGGCGATCTGCCAGGTTTCCGCCAGCGTATGGATGACGTGTTCACTGCGTTGCTGAAGCTGGGTTTTTCTTGCGTCCGACAGATCGCCACGGGGCAGGGTCGTGAAATCCAGTCGCTGACGGTATTGCGCGACGGTATCCACCAGCATGCGGCTGCATTCGAACTCCGCCAGGTGATCGCAAACCACGCAGCCGTGCAGACCGTCGCCAGACCAGATAGAGCGCGAAATCATGCCGGACACCGGCGCGCCCATAATGCCGAACGGGATCAGCCAGTCATCATCGCTGGCGGCGAGCCAGGCTTTGCCGCACGGATCGGCGAGTACGGCCAGCCGGGGTTCTTCCGGGTAGCCGGGACGGTGACGTAAACTCCGGCGCAGTTCGCCGGAAATGGCGCCTTTACCGGTCCATCCGTCGACAAACACAATCCCTTTCGTGCCGTGACGCGATTCCATCCAAGCCAGTGCTGCTTCATCAATACCGCGATCGCGAATAATGCTAATACCGTAATGATGGGATGTTTTGCCCATCTCACGCAGGGTCTGATGCAGCATCACGCCCAGCGGTACGCCAGCGCGCACCAGGCTTGCCAGCACGATCGGCGTATCGCCAAAGCGCTCCGCCAGCGCCTGCGCCAGCATCGCCACTTCTTTGGCTAACCGCTCTGCGCCGCGATCCAGCGCCCGGGAGAAAATATCCAGATGCCACGGCGTAGGGGCGGGCTCCTGGCTCAGCATGTCGGAATAGTGGCGCGCACCGGACTGGATCAACTGCTCTTTCTGATCCACCGGCGTCATTTCTATCTCGACCGGCTGGAGCAAAAAGTGAACGTCCTGCGGTAAATAGGAGCCGGAAAACGGCGTAAAGTCAGTCATACAGTTCTCCGAAAAGCGTTTGGGTAATGTGCCGGGCAAACTGGCTCTGGCGCGGCAGGCCGAACCAGGTACAGAGCCGCATAAACCGGTGATCGCTTAAGCTGTCGCCGAGACCGATGACCGGGAAGACGCCGCGCTGTTGGCGCAGTTTTTCCAGCAAATACGTGACCGCCAGCCCTTTCTCCACCACCGTTGGCAACCAGGCGACGTTATTGCTGTTGCGATGGATGTAGTAGCCCTCTGTCGGGAATGTGCGTTCAATTTCATCGGCGATGGCGTTCAGCTCGTCAAGACGGGTGCTGTCACGGTGTTTCATCACCAGATAGACCGGTACTTCGCCGTATTCATAGTTGATGCGCGCCCAGCCGTTGATATTGCGCGCCGCCATCATTTCCGTGATCGCGCTCTGCATCGCCAGCAGCTTGTCGGCATAGGGCTGGAGTTTCGCCAGCATCAATGCCCGCCATGTCTCATCCGGGTTACCTTGCGGGTCGAGGATCACCGCGCCGTGGGTCGTCACCGCCCATGAGCGGAACGGAATGGTGACGCGGGCAATCTCTTCGGTGCCGCGTGCCGTCACCGGGATCAGCTCGGCATGCTCCAGCATCCAGTCCACCAGCATCGCTTGTTCTTCGGTCATAAAGCTGCGCGGCTCAAGACTGCGATCCAGCGCGCCCGTGCGGAAAGGCGCCAGATCCAGTTCATCCACCATCTTGCGGCGAGTCTGGAATAATGTGTCGTCGAGATCGGAAAAAATAACCGGTCTATTCATAGCTAATGACCTCTACGCGGGGCGCAACCAGGCGCAGCGCATCCAGCAACGTGCGATCAATGCTGGCGGCGGGGGTTTCCGCGCACAACAGAATGCGATCGAACTGCTGATGCGCGACGTTATAGACAAAATTGGCAATGCCGAGGCCGTAATTATCCGTAAAGGCAATGGCGGACTGGATGGCGAAACCGGTCGCGATCGGCGAGCGGGTGGTGGAACTGTATTTTACGGCGGCACCGGCTTTTTCCAGCCGTTCAGCCAGTAAAAACGGTTCCCAGACAAATTCGCCGGTGCCCAGCACCAGGATCTTTTCGCCCGCACGGGGGGTGATGTGCGTGCCCAGATCGCCTGACGGGGCCACCATGCCCAGCCGTCCCCAGCTTTGGCGACCGGTGATGGGTACGCTGCCGGTGGCCGTCACGTTTACCGCAGGCATCACCGGAACTGGGGCCGAGGGATTGGGCTCCCAGTGCCAGTCACCCCGCACCAGCGAGACGGTGTGCAGGGGCAGCGCGCAACGCTGTGCCAGCGCGTCGCCGCTCCAGTCGGTAAGCGTGACCGCGACGACGTTCGTCAGCTGCGATAAGCCGGCGTTTTGTAGCGCTTCAAGCAGATTAATAAACGTATTGCCAGTAGTGGCTTCATCGTCGATTAAGACCAGCGTCCGGGCATTCAGCACCCGGCGGCGCAGTTCGGCGTCGTCAGGCAAATAGATCAGATGATCGGTGGCGTGGCTGTGGTTTTCTTTAAATTCGCACAGCAGTTCGCCGGGGACAGGGTGGCGCGTCGAGGTTAGATAGACCGGTTCCGCCACGTGGCGACGCAGTTCGTCAAACACGCCAGCCCCCAGACCAACGGCAGTTTCCGCCATGCCGATAAACAACACCGGGCCTGTATCAGGAACCGGAAACTGCTCGGCCAGCTGCCGGTAAACCGATCGCATAATGCCAGGCGCGACCGGAATATGGCGGCCCAGCACTTTGCTGACAAATAAGAAGGCGCGTTTAGGATTACGGCGCTCAGCCATCTCGAACAGCTCATCCAGATGACGCATCCCGCCAGTGGGCGTCACGCGTAACGTGCCGCTGGACAGCGTTCGGCTCCAGGGCTGAAATTCACTCATGGGCATTCCTTTCAGAAAACAGATTGGCCAGCGTGGGTTCCCAGATCACCGCTTCGGTGATTGGCCTGACGATAGCCGGTGTAAAAGCGCGCTCCGTTTCATCGAGCACGTCCTGCTGGCTCATCAGCCCTAACTGGCGGAAAGCAAACAGGCCGGGCAGGTTGACGCCGCCAGCCCGGGTATAACCGATGCCGCCGGAAGGACGCATATTAATTTCGAGCAGCAACGGTTTGCCGCTGGCGTTATTGCGGGTTTGCACATTGACCAGCCCATCGGCCTTCATAATGCGGGCACAGGCTTTTGCCAGTTCAAACGCCTCGCCGTGGTTTTCCAGATATTGCACCGAGCCCTCTTTACGACGGCCCACCGCCGCCAGGACCTGGCCGTCCTCGACCAGCATATCCACTGAATATTCCGGGCCGGGCAGATACGGCATCAGCACCAGCGGCTCGAACTCACCGGCCTGCTCCAGCGCGCTGAGATAAAAGCGTGCATTCACTTTACGGCTGTCGGGATGGGTGAAATGCGCCATGGGCGAAACCGTTTCATCAAACCGCCAGAATCCCATGCCATAAATACCTTTTACCGGCTTCACACACAGCGATTTACTGGCGAACGGCGAACGGGCAAGCAGCGCGCGCAGGTCGTTTACCGAATCCACGCGCAGGGAAGGGACCACCGGCAATCCGGCTTTTTCCATCGCATGGGCGTATTCAACTTTATCGTCGGCGAGTTCAAACATGGCGGGATGTCGGGAGCCGGTGGTGAGCGTTGCGCCACTCGCCGTAATTTCAGCGCGATGGGCTTCGAACCAGGCGGCGTGGCGTCCGGTATGAATCGCTTTAACACCTAAGGCGTTAACCGTATTCAGGATAAACGCCAGCCGGTCATTGTCGTCTTGCGGCTCAATCAGGGCGATATCCGCCTGAGACAGGATCTCATGGCGATCGTTACGGTGCGACGCAATCACCGTCACATCGGTCTGCTTACGCTTAGCGAACGCGCGTATGCCCAGGATCAGATCGCGCTGGGAGGACAAGCTTTCCATAAGCCAGATTGTAGGGGTCATTTTTTATTACCGATGGGGCGAAAGGGAGTGTCTACAGTTAGCTTATAAGTCTAGGAAGCGGTAGAAAAGATGTCAATCATATTATGATTTCAAATGTGTTCACCAAAAATCATTGAAAAAAGTGATGGTTTTACGGCGTTCCTGTAAAAGGAATGCGTGATAATTTTTTTGTAATGTATTAATTATTATGTAATTTACTTTTCTTTGAAAATTAGCGTCTAAAATGATCTTGTTCATTAACACCATCATGATATGATTTTTAGCTGATGGATTTTGATGTAAAAACGTAGCCTTTTTTCAAGAGCAACTTTATGGAGATCTGACCATGGTTTCATTAACCAAAAACCAAACTGTTTCACTTTCCAAGCAATCGTCGGCGTTAAATCAGCTGCATTTCGGCCTGGGCTGGGATCCCATCAAGAAAAAAGGGATGTTTGGCAAACTGTTTGGCGGTAATGATTCCATCGATCTCGATGCGGGCTGCGTTCTGCTGGATAAATCGGGTGCGAAAATCGATACCGTCTGGTTCCGTAAACTGAAATCTTCCTGCAACTCTGTGATTCACAGTGGCGATAACTTAACGGGCGAAGGCGATGGCGACGATGAAGTGATTCGCGTCGATCTGACGCGTTTACCTGCGCAGGTGGAATATCTGGCGTTTACCGTCAACAGCTTCCGTGGTCAGAGCTTTAACGATGTAGAAAATGCCTTCTGCCGCGTGGTCGATCAAAACAACAAAGAGCTGGCGCGTTATCAGTTGAATGAGCAAGGCTCTCATACCGGGATTGTGATTGCGTCGCTGCGCCGCAACAACGGCGAATGGGATTTTACCGCGCTGGGCAAAGCCTGTAGCGGCCGTACTATTGACGACATGCACAACGACATCGTCGCGGCAGTGGTGCGCTCATGAATATGACCGCGGGAGGCAATGCCTCCGTTCCCTCTCAAACGTTGACGGTACGCGTGCTGTCCGGCGCGGCGGTGGACGCCTCTGCGTTCCGGCTGTTCGCCACCGGCAAAGTTAATGGCGATGCCGACATGGTGTTTTACGGCCAGCCGAAAAACGATGACGGCACCATTGCGCTCAGCAACGAGGGCAATAACACCGCGTTTACCGTGGATCTGAACCGTCTTAAAGCGGATGTACAAAAAGTGGCGTTTACCGTCACCTGCGACGGCAACCAAACCGTGGCGGGATTACAACGTCTGGCGATTCAGGTTGAAGCCGCAGGCGAAGTGTTGCTCAGCGGCGTGGTCGATCTGAATGGCCGCCAGGAAGCCGCGCTGATTTTGGGTGAACTGTATCGCCGCAATAGCGAATGGAAATTCCGTTTTATCGCCCAGGGCTTTAACGGTGGCCTGAAGCCGCTGGCGGAGCATTTCGGCGTGGATGTGGCGGACAGTCCGGCCCCGACGGCAGCCCCTGCGCCGACCTCAGCGCCAGCTCCGACGCCGGCACCGTCTAAGATCAATCTCAGCAAAGTTTCTCTGACCAAAGAGAAACCGGCGATCAGCCTGACCAAGCGGGATAACTTCGGTGAGATCCGCATCAACCTGAACTGGCATCGCGGCAATCCGGCCACCGGTCTGCGCGCCGTATTCGGCGGTAATAAAGGCATCGACCTGGATCTGGGCGCGTTTATCGAACTGAGCGACGGCTACAAAACCGTGATTCAGGCGTTGGGCAATCGCTTTGGTGCAATGGACAGCGAGCCTTATGTGCAGTTGCAGGGCGACGATCGCACCGGCGAATTTTCTACAGGCGAATGGCTGCACGTTAACGGTCGCGAGTGGAAACACATCCGCGAAGTGCTGATTTTCGCTTTTATTTACGAAGGCGTTCCGAGCTGGGACAAAACCGACGGCGTGGTCACGCTGTTTATTCCTGACCAACCGCCGATTGAAACACGTATGACCGAAGGGCAGAACAACCGCAACATGTGTGCCATCGCCCGTCTGGTCAACGAAAACGGCAATATAAAAGTAGAACGAATTAACCAGTTCTTTAATGGACATAGTGATATGGACAAGGCGTTCGGCTGGGGCTTTAGCTGGAAAGCAGGCTCCAAATAATTTCTTTGGCAGAGGGTGACGTATGAGTTTCTTCAATAAAGTAAAAGGGGCGTTCAACGCCAGTCGCGACGAGTTAACCAAGCAGGTTGGCCGTTTCAAGAACAAAAAATTTATGCAGGGTACGGTAGCCGTCTGCGCGCGCATCGCAGTATCCAGCGACGGTGTCAGTTCAGAAGAGAAGCAGAAAATGATCGGTTTTCTGCGCGCGTCTGACGAGTTGAAAGTCTTCGATACCGCCGAGGTCATCGAGTTCTTTAACAAACTGGTGAGCAGCTTCGATTTCGATATGGAAATCGGCAAAGGCGAAACCATGAAGTACATCCTGGCGCTGAAAGATCAGCCTGAAGCCGCCCAGCTGGCGGTACGCGTAGGGATTGCCGTCGCGAAAAGCGACGGTAATTTCGACCCGGACGAACAGAAAGCGGCGCGTGAAATTGCCATTGCTCTGGGTTTTGAACCGGCCGAATTCGGTCTTTGATGTAATCTTGTAAGGGTTTTCTATGGTATCTACGCATATTGGCTTCCCTACCGAAACGGTCATTGTGTTCGTCGCACTGGCTGTGGGAGCCATTTTTATCGACCTGTTCATGCACCGCCATGACAAACCGATTTCGCTGAAAAGCGCAGCGCTGTGGTCCGTTTTCTGGGTCGTGGTAGCGATGGCGTTCGCGGGTTTCCTCTATATTCACCATGGAGCGGAAGTCGCCAGCCTGTTTGTAACCGGTTATGCGCTTGAGAAAGTGCTGTCGGTCGATAACCTGTTCGTGATGATGGCGATTTTCTCGTGGTTCGCCGTGCCGGATCGTTATCGCCACCGTGTGTTGTACTGGGGCATTATCGGCGCCATCGTGTTCAGGGGCATCTTCGTTGCGATTGGTACCGGCCTGCTGAGCCTTGGTCCATACGTTGAAGTCGTCTTTGCGCTGATTGTGGCCTGGACGGCCGTCATGATGCTGAAAAGCGGTGATGATGATGACGAGATTGAGGATTACTCCCAGCATCTCGCCTACCGAATGGTGAAGCGCTTCTTCCCAATCTGGCCGAAACTGAGAGGGCACGCCTTCCTGTTGAACCAGAAAGAGGTGGATGAAGAGCTGGCGAAGCCGGAAAACAAAGACATTACTATTGGTCGTGGGCAAAAAGCCGCGCTGTACGCGACACCGCTGATGCTGTGTGTGGCGGTCGTGGAGCTGTCGGACGTGATGTTCGCTTTCGACTCCGTACCGGCCATTATCGCGGTCAGCCGCGAGCCGCTGATTGTCTATAGCGCCATGATGTTCGCTATCCTCGGCCTGCGTACGTTGTACTTTGTTCTGGAAGCCCTTAAGCAGTACCTGGTTCACCTGGAAAAAGCCGTTATTGTGTTACTGTTCTTCATCGCCGCTAAACTGGGGCTGAACGCAACGGACCATATCTGGCACCACGGTTTTAATATTTCGGCAACGACGAGCCTGTTTGTGGTTCTGGGTGTGCTTGCGTTGGGTATCGTGGCGAGCATTATGTTCCCCGGCAAACCCGATTCTGAGGAGAAGAAGGAGGGCTAATCTTCCTTTTTCTCAGACGAAGAAAAATATTAACCAGAGAGGATTTAACAATGAGTGTTTCTCTTTCTAAAGGCGGGAATGTTTCCCTGAGCAAAGCGGCGCCAACCATGAAGAACGTTCTGGTTGGCCTGGGTTGGGACGTCCGTGCGACCGATGGTCAGGACTTTGACCTTGATGCTTCTGCTTTCCTGCTTTCCGCCAGTGGAAAAGTACGCAGCGACGCCGATTTCATTTTCTACAACAATCTGAAATCTGCTGACGGCTCTGTCACGCATACCGGTGACAACCGTACCGGTGAAGGCGACGGCGATGATGAATCATTGAAAATCAAACTGGATTTAATCCCGGCCGACGTCGACAAAATTGTCTTCGTGGTCACTATTCACGACGCGCAGGTGCGCCGTCAAAGCTTCGGTCAGGTGTCAGGCGCATTTATCCGTCTGGTAAATGACGACAACCAAACCGAAGTGGCGCGTTATGACCTGACCGAAGATGCCTCCACGGAAACCGCAATGCTGTTTGGCGAACTCTATCGCCACAACACCGAGTGGAAATTCCGCGCGGTGGGTCAGGGTTATGCGGGCGGTCTGGGCTCAGTTTGTGCCCAGTACGGCATTAACGCGTCTTAATGTATCTCTATAGCGGGCAGGTTATCTGCCCGTTTCTCTCCCTAAAAGCAGGAGCTTAACAATGGCAGTTTCTCTCGTAAAAGGCGGTAACGTATCCCTCACTAAAGAAGCACCGACCATGAATATCGCCATGGCTGGCCTGGGCTGGGATGCGCGTGTGACTGACGGTCAGGGCTTCGACCTTGACGCTTCCGTATTTATGGTTGGTGAAGATGGTAAAGTGCTGAACGACAGCAGCTTCATCTTCTTTAACAACAAGCTGAGCGCCTGCGGCTCCGTTGAGCACCAGGGCGACAACCGTACCGGTGAAGGCGACGGCGACGACGAGCAGATCAAAATCGATCTGGCTAAAGTGCCTGCTGAAGTGAAAAAGCTGGTTTTCGCGGTCACTATTTATGACGCGGAAGCCCGTAAGCAGAACTTCGGTATGGTAAGCAACAGCTATATGCGTATCTACAACAACGATAACGGCACCGAAATCGCCCGTTTCGATCTGTCTGAAGACGCTTCTACTGAAACCGCGATGATTTTTGGCGAGCTGTATCGCCACGGCGCAGAGTGGAAATTCAAAGCGGTAGGCCAGGGCTTTGCCGGCGGCTTGTCTGCGCTGGCGTCGCAGCACGGCGTTAACGTGTAACGTTAGCGCTTTGGCGATAAAAAACCCCGGCATGCCGGGGTTTTTTGTTGGCTGGGGTTTAGGGCACGGGGTTATTCGGTTGAATGGTTCTGTTCGGTGGAATGGTTCCGTTCGCCTGGACTTTTAAGTCAGTCTTAAGCGCAGGTGTCGGCGAACGTGTCAGGGGCGCTCGCCGCCGCGCCCCCGACACCCCCGGCTCCCCCGAGCGAAATCGCCGCTTCGCGGATTACTCGGCCCATCCATGGGCCTCGCCCCTCCGGGGTCGCCGCAAGCGGCGTTCAAATTTGCTCCCGGCAAATTTGTCCTCGGCTTATCGCGTCCGGCTTCGGGTCGGGCGCGATGCTACATCCTGTAGCTCGCATCCTCTGGCGGCATCCATGCCGCCAGCCCCGGCCTCCCGAGAACGCCTCGGCGATTTCGATGGGGAGTGAAAACCCCCGCGATACGTTCAGGTGATTACTGAAACGACTTAATGGCTAACAGTTTGAAAAGCCACAGCGACAAAGTCTGCTCAGTAAAAAACACAAAACCCAAAGTTGGGGGGTGTTGAGTCCGGCATCAAAATCGCCGGGAGCGCTTTTGAATAAGGCTTGCGTTGAAGCGAGGAGAGGGAGGCGAGGGAACCGCGCAGAGGCGATTTTGCTGGCCGGGAGCGGGGATTGCAAAGGGGAGTGCGGAACTCCCCTTTGCCCGTTCGTGTGCTACGGAGTCACGTTGTGCCACAAACGCCTGGCGAACGGAACAATTCCACCGTTCGGAATCTCCGCAATTACTCCGGTAACTCCGTCACCCGCACGCGCTGCACCGGTGAACGGCGCTTCGACCAGGCGGGATGGAAGTGACGCCAGTGGGCATCCTGCGCAGCCGCCAGCAGTTCGTAGTCTCCACGGGTATCGCCCCAGGCGCGCAAATGATATTCACCCAGATGACCGTACACGCTTTCCAGCCGTTTCACTTTCTGTTCGCAGCGGCAGTTATGACCGGTAATTCGGCCGGTCAGAATCCCGTCGCTGACCTCCAGCTGGGTGCCGATAAGCTTAATCCCCAGACGATCGGCGAAAGGCTGCAACACCATCGCAGGCGAAGCGGAACAGATGGTGACTTCCGCGCCGGAGTTGACTTCCGCCGCCACGGCCAGCAGGCCGCTGGGGCGCATCAGGCGAGTCCAGGAAATTTCACAGAACGCCTGCGCTTTCTGTCGTAACCAGCGCTCATCCACCCCTGTCAGAAAGGTTTGGATCAGCACTTCTTTAAGTTCATCACGGGTGAGTTTTTTTCGCATGCAGCGCAGAGTGGGCAACGCCAGGCGCACCATCCGCGCAGCAAATACACGCTTGCCAAAGGCGAAGCGGAGAAAGGGAATAAAGCTGTCGTGGTGCGTCAGCGTTCCGTCGAAATCAAAGACCGACAGGACCTTCGCAGAGGGTTGCATGGTGCTCATTCCAAAATTCTCCCGTTACACATCATTCAGTCCATACTGCCAGTCGGGATAATAGCAGAACCCTCGCCAGCTGGCAGCGTGGAAGGTCACGTGGGGTGATATTGTGTCCCCCAATACCCCCACTGAAGGTGTTGTCGCTCCGGCAGTAAATCTCCTATCTTGTTGTTTATTAAGAGAATAATTGCTTTTATGTTGCTTTTTATTAAAAAGCTAATCTTTTCATGGTGTTATCTTTTTCCTGGTGTAACTTCACGTTTTCAGGCCGTTGTTGGCTAAAGAATTACCAGTCCAGGTCGTTAATGGATATATCCCTCCTTGCATAAGCTTATTCATCATGTGGAAAACTACGCACTCTCGCTTCATCCTTATGCTTATCGGTTTTTTTGTTGTTTTACTCGGCGTGACGTTTCTGGTGATTCGCCAGTTCGTGGCACCACAGCTTATCGCGACGGAAAGCGAGCTGATCCGCTACACGGTAGATGCGCAAAGCGATGCAATTACGGAACAGATGAACCGCGTCAAAGCGCAACAGCGCACGATCACTGAAGTGATTGGCGGTCTGCAAAGCGACCAGATTGACGCCTTGCTGCCGAATCTGGTGAATCAGTACAACGATCTCAACGTCTTTGGCGGCGGGATTTGGCCGCTGCCGGGCAACCGTGCGCCGGATCGCGACCGCTTTAGTACCTTTTTTGCCCGCGACAACGCCGGCAATTTGCAGGTCAACACCGTATGGAACCAGCCTGAATCTGAAAAATACTGGGAGCAGCCGTGGTACAAAGACGGCATGAGCGCGCCGAAAGGCGAGTGTGCCTGGGCGAAAGCGTATCAGGACGCCGCCAGCCCGCAGCCGCGCACCAACTGCGCCATGGCGATCTGGCGCGACGGCAAAGTTTGGGGCGTATCCACCATCGATGTGACCCTCGGCTTTTTTAACAATCTTGCGAAACAGATGAGCGAAGCCACCCATGGCCGTGTGCTGATTGTTGAGCAGGACGGTAAAGTGGTCGGCAACGGTAACCCGGAACAGGGCAAAGCGGATCTGCAATATCTGCGCGATCTTAAAGTCCCGGCGGAAGCCACCATCATGGGACTGCTCAAAAACGCCTCCAGTGAGCACGCCAGCGGGACGTATGACGGTGAGAACGGCGAGCAGACCTTACTCGTTCAGGCCATCAGCGGCAGCCCGTGGTATCTGGTGGTGGATATTCCATCCAGCCTGCTGTCACGCCAGTCATCCAGTATCATCACCCAGATCTCCCTGGTGCAGATCGTGCTTGGTTTGATCCTTGTGCTGGTACTGTTGGGCTTTGTTCGCACCATTTTCAAAAACCTGGAAAGGCTCAACAAAAACATTCAGTCGTTGTCCAGCGGCGGTGCCGACTTAACCCAGCGTTTACCGGAAAGCAAAAGCCCGGAATTCAACGCGGTGACCACCAGTTTCAACAGCTTTATCGCCTATTTGCAGGAGCTGATGGGGCAGGTGGGCATGAGCGCACAGGCCATCTCCTCGGCATCGCGGCAGATTGCTGGCGGCAACCTGGATCTCTCTTCGCGTACCGAAGAGCAATCTGCGTCCATCGTTGAAACGGCGGCGTCAATGGAAGAGCTGACCAGTACGGTGCGTCAGAATGCCGATAACGCCGTCCAGGCCAACCAGCTTGCGTCTCAGGCATCGGACGTGGCGCGGGAAGGGGCGATGGTGGTCAACAGCGTCGTCAACACCATGGATAAAATTAATACCTCCTCCAGTAAAGTGGTGGATATTATCGGCGTGATCGATGGCATCGCATTCCAGACCAATATCCTGGCGCTGAACGCCGCCGTGGAAGCCGCTCGCGCAGGCGAGCAGGGCCGTGGTTTCGCTGTGGTGGCCGGTGAAGTGCGTAACCTGGCGAGCCGCAGCGCCCAGGCCGCCCAGGAGATCAAAAAGCTGATTGAAGAATCGGTAAATAACATCGAACAGGGCAGCGAACTGGTACGCAAAGCGGGCACGACCATGGATGGCCTGATGGAGCGTGTGGAAGGCGTCACGGTGTTGATCTCGGAAATCAGTTCCGCCAGCAGCGAGCAGAGCCGCGGCATCGATCAAATCAACCTGGCGATCACCCAGCTCGACAGCACCACCCAACAAAACGCCGCGCTGGTAGAGCAGGTCTCCGCTGCCGCACAGTCCATGGAAGAGCAATCCAACCAGCTGGAGCTGGTGGTGGCAGGCTTTAAGATTTAACCGTTATGGCGGGGCGTTACGCCCCGTCTCGCGTGTCTATACTTGTGTGCATCACTCACACAGGGAGACACGACAATGACCCAGACAACGCTCAAACCGGTGCTGTTTGTGCTCACCAGCTATAGCGACGTGGCGCACAACATCTCCGGTTTCTTTTTTTCCGAACTCACGCATCCCTTACACGTCATTGAGCAGGCCGGTATACCTGCCGCTTTTGCGTCCATTCAGGGTGGAGAGCCGCCGGTGTATGCGGTGGATTTGGATGACGACGTGAATGCCCGCTACTGGAACGACGACGCTTTCAGGAACAAACTCAGCCACACTCTGAAACTGTCGGAGGCAAAAAGCGATGACTACAGCGCGGTGCTGTTTGTCGGCGGCCACGGCACCATGTGGGATTTTCCGGACAGCCCGGATGTTCAGCGCATCATCCGTGAGTTATATGAGGCGAACAAACCTGTTGCGGCGGTGTGCCATGGCCCGGCAGCGCTGGTCAATGCGACGCTCAGCGATGGTCGTTATCTGGTAGAGGGCAAACGTGTCGCAGCGTTTACCGATGCCGAAGAGCGCGCGGTAAAACTGGCGGAAGTGGTGCCTTTTTTACTGGAAACCACGCTGAAAAGCCGTGGCGCGCATCATCAGGCCGCGGGGGAATGGCAGCCGCTCACCGTGGTTGACGGCAATCTGATTACCGGGCAGAACCCGCAGTCGGCCACCGGCGTCGGCGAAGCCCTGCGCGATAAACTTAACGGCTAAACCGGCTAAGGCGTTCCGTTGTCGCCGTGGCGGCGGAACGCCGGACGTTGCCCAAGCCGGGCAAACCACGCATCAACGGCAGGCACGTCAGGGCGCTCAAAAGGCGTCATTTTCCAGCGGTTCACCGACAGGCCGAGTACGATATCCGCCAGCGTGAACGTCTGGCCTGTTACCCACAGGCCGCTTTGTTCGAGTTCGCGTTCCAGAATGAGGATGCAGCGATTCCAGTCGGCGATGCTGGCGTTGATGTCACTTTGCGAGGTGTAGTCCGGGTTTCTTCGCACCAGCGCGTTAAACGCGTACCGCCAGGCGCTGTTAAGTTCGGTAGCCTGCCAGTCCATCCATTTCTCCACCCGCGCGCGACCGCGTGGCGTGCCTGACAGTAAATCCTCGCGGCCCGCTTTACCCACCAGATAGCGGCAGATGGTGTTCGACTCCCACAGAACAAACCCTTCATCAATCAATACCGGCACCTGGCCATTCGGGTTTAGCGCCAAAAATTCCGGCGTATCAGTGGGCTTATAGCCGCTGCCGTACTGCTCCAGTTGATAATCCAGCCCCACTTCCTCGCAGGTCCAGAGCACTTTACGCACATTAATCGAGGTGCTTTTTCCAAGAATTTTTAGCATTGCCGCTGCTCTCTTTTCATCAGGGATAATAAAAATATAGCAGCGCGCTGCGTGCTGATTTGCATAAGCGTTTTGGTCCACGGCCCCCGTTGCGGCCTCCTTGTAACCACAATGCCCACCTATATAGCCATTCGTTATAACGCATATTTATTTATTCGTTCTGTGTATCAATACTGCTGGGTATATTCATTGAAAAGCACATCACCAAAAATGAGAAACCTCCGGGCGCGACGCACACCGTGACTGGCAGGATTCCAGGGGCAACGACACATCATGATTGTTTTGCGGAACATTTCGAAAATCTTTCATCACGGCAAGGATGCGCTGACCGCGGTGGATGACGTCAGCCTCGATATCGGGCGCGGACAAATTTACGGCATTATCGGCTACAGCGGCGCGGGGAAAAGTACCCTGATTCGCCTGCTTAACGGGCTGGAAAAGCCCACCTCCGGCAGCGTCACGATCGCCGGGCAAAATATTTCTGCCGCCAGTGGAGAAACCCTGCGCCGGGCGCGGCTGAAAATCAGCATGGTGTTCCAGCACTTTAATCTGCTGTGGTCGCGCACCGTCAGCGAAAACATTGCGTTTTCCATGCAGATTGCCGGCGTACCCAAGCCGGAAATTAAAAAGCGTGTGGCGGAGCTGATCGAACTGGTCGGCCTGACCGGACGTGAACATGCGTATCCGTCGAAGTTGAGCGGCGGTCAGAAACAGCGCGTCGGCATTGCCCGTGCACTGGCGAATAATCCGGATGTGCTGCTCTGCGATGAAGCCACCTCGGCATTAGATCCGCAAACCACCGATCAGATCCTCGATTTGCTGGCAGACATCAATCGCCGCTTTGGTCTGACGATCGTGTTAATCACCCATGAAATGCACGTGGTGCGCAAAATTTGCGATCGCGTGGCGGTGATGGAAAATGGCCGCGTGGTGGAAGAGGGCGAAGTGTTAAGCGTCTTTACCCATCCGCAGCAGGATATTACCCGCCAGTTTGTGCGTCAGATAAGCCAGGAAAGCGATACTTTCGATGAGGAGCTGGTTAGCAACCTGGACGGCGCGATTATCAAACTGACCTTTGTCGGGCACAGCACCCATCAGCCGGTAGTGGGCGAAATGACGCTGCGCTACGGGCTGCCGTTTAACATTCTGCACGGCAAGATGAGCCAGACCGCTCATGGCGTCTTTGGTCAGCTGTGGCTGCACGTCAACGCGAATTCTGAACAACTGGAAAGCATCCTCGCGGATTTGCGCCAGCACGAGATCCATTGCGAGGTAATTAAACATGGATGATTCACTGTTTCCCCACCTGAAATGGCCGCAGTTGCTGGCGGCGACGCAGGAAACCCTGTACATGACCGCGCTGTCCGGCGTCGCGACTTTCGCCCTCGGCATCGTGCTCGGTCTGGCGCTGTTTTTAACGGCGAAAGGCGGATTATTCCAGAACCGCGCCATTTATAGCGTGATTTCCATTGTGGTGAACGTCTTCCGCTCGATCCCGTTCATCATCCTGATTGTGCTGCTGATCCCGTTTACCAAAGCGGTGATCGGCACCATTCTCGGGGCCAACGCCGCGCTGCCCGCACTGATTGTCGGCGCCGCGCCGTTCTATGCGCGGCTGGTTGAAATCGCCCTGCGTGAAGTGGACAAAGGCGTGATTGAAGCCACCCGCTCCATGGGCGCGCGCATGAGCACCCTGATTTTTCGCGTTCTGCTGCCTGAATCCTCGCCTGCACTGGTATCAGGCATGACCGTCACCTTAATCGCCCTGGTGAGTTACAGCGCGATGGCCGGGGTGATCGGGGCTGGCGGGTTAGGAAATCTCGCTTATCTGGAAGGATTCCAGCGTAACCACAATGACGTCACCCTGGTGGCGACGGTGACCATCCTGATCATCGTTTTCATCATTCAGTTTATCGGTGACGCCATCACCGCGTATTTAGACAAACGTTAATAACAATAGAGAACACACATCATGAAAAAAGTACTGACACTGATAGCCGCGGCCACCCTGAGTTTCTCCGCCTGGGCAGACACCCTGACGGTGGGCGCGTCCAACGTGCCGCACGCCGAAATCCTCGAGCAGGCGAAACCGATTCTGGCGAAGCAGGGCATCGATCTGGAAATTCGCCCGTTCCAGGATTACATCCTGCCGAACACGGCGCTGGCCAGCCGCGACATCGACGCCAACTATTTCCAGCACATTCCTTACCTGAACAGCGTACTGAAAGATCATGCCGACGATAAAACCTATGATTTCGTCAGCGCGGGCGCGATCCATATCGAGCCGATCGGTATCTACTCTAAAAAGTACAAATCCCTGAAAGATCTGCCGGAAGGCGGCAAAGTCATCATGCGTGACGCGGTTGCCGAAGAGGGCCGTATCCTGTCTATCTTTGAAAAAGAGGGCGTGATTAAGCTGAAACCGGGCGTGGATAAAGTGTCGGCACGCATTAGCGATGTGGTCGAAAACCCGAAAAAACTGCAGTTCCTGCCCAACGTCGAAGGTTCGCTGCTGCCGCAGATGTATAACAATGACGAAGGGGATGCGGTGGTGATCAACGCCAACTATGCGATCGACGCGGGCCTGGACCCGGTTAAAGATCCGATTGCGGTGGAAAGCGGCGAAAACAACCCGTACGCCAACATCATTACCGTACATAAAGGCGACGAGAAGAAAAAAGATATCGTTGCGCTGGTGGATGTGCTGCACTCTAAAGAAATTCAGGACTGGATCCGCACCAAGTACAAAGGTGCAGTGATCCCGGTTAACAACTGATCCTGATACGTTATAAAAACGCCCGTCCAGCCTGCGCTGGCGGGCGTTTTGCTTTTAATGCAGATTAGCGCGGTCCAGGCCTTGCGCGGCATCGAGCGCGCCCGGGGTCATGCGCGAGAGAATTTGCAGCCGGTTCCAGGTATTAATCAGTGCAATCGCAAAGGTGAGTTCAGAGAGCTCCGTCTCGCTGAAGTGCTCCTGCATTGCGCGATAAAGCTCGTCACCCACGCCATGCTCGCTAATGCGCGTTAAGGCCTCCGCCAGAGCCAGCGCCGCTTTTTCTTTTGCGCTAAACAGCGGCGATTCCCGCCAAATCGGCAAATGGTGAATGCGCAGCTCGCGTTCATCTTTCAGCTTCGCCTGTTTGACGTGCATATCCAGACAGAATGCGCAGCCGTTCAACTGAGAAACACGGATTTCAATCAGATTGCGGATCGTAGGGTCCAGCGAACTTTTGTGCGAGGCGATACTGGCTTCGGAGAGCGCTTTAGCCAGTGCCGGCGCGGCCTGGAAATGGTTAATGCGAGTTGTCATTTTCTGATCCTCTCAATAGCAGGTGATAAACAGTTAAGGGAGCGTTGCGTTCCGGTATGCGTTATCTTAAAGCGATATGACGTACCCGAAAGGGTCATAAACGTTGAAAAGAGGTAGGACATGACAATGGGCTATCGGGAAATTTATGAACGCTATCGCCAGAACATTCTTGCCGGGGTAATAAAGCCGGGCGACAAACTGCCGTCGATTCGCGTGCTGGCTGAGGAGCTTCATGTCGCCCGTAAAACCGTCGAGGCGGCTTATGCGGTGCTGGTGGGCGAAGGCTACCTGGTAAGCCGGGGAGCGAAAGGCACCCTGGTCAATCCCGATCTGGTTATTCCTTCCCCGCGCCCCGACATGGCACCCGACAGTGAAGACGCGACGCTGAATCAGTTTCTCGATCTGCGTGACGCGCCGGGCGCTATGCGGCTTGGCATTCCGGCCCTGGACGCGTTCCCCACTAAAAAGTGGCTGCTGCTTGCCGGGAAAGCGGCGCGATCGCTGCGGCCCAACGACATGACCAACCCGCCGGTGATGGGCTATACCCCGCTGCGGGAGGCCATCGCCAGCTATGTGAATATTTCCCGTGGGCTGAACTGCACGGCTGATCAGGTGTTTATTACCAGCGGTTATCGCAGCAATCTGATGCTGATCCTGCATGCGCTGGGGATGAAAAGCGATAAAGTCGTGTTTGAAGATCCCGGCTATTTCTTCGGCCAGCGCCTGTTAAAGCGCTTCGCGACCCAGTTGCATTACGCGCCCGTGGATCGGCAGGGTATCGATGTGGATTACCTGTTGCGCCATCATCCTGATGCCCGCTTTGCCATCGTCACGCCGTCGCATCACAGCCCGCTCGCCGTCACGCTCTCCCTGCCGCGCAAGCATCAATTGCTGGAATGGGCGGCGGGGAACCAGAGCTGGATTGTGGAAGATGATTACGATGGCGAATTCCACTACACCCGCAAAGTGTTGCCTGCGCTGAAAAGCCTGGATACCCAGGACCGGGTGATTTACATAGGCACCTTCAGTAAAACCGTGATGCCCGCGATTCGGATCGGCTACATCATCATGCCCAGGGCCGCCATTCCGCGCTTTCGGGAAATTGGCGAGATCATGGAAGCGGGTCAGCCGCTGTTAACGCAGAAAATCCTCGCGGCGTTTCTCAGCGAGGGCCACTTTTACAAGCATCTCAAAAAGATGCGTACGCTGTATTCCCAACGCCGCGCCATGCTGCTTGAGGCGTTACATACCGTCTATCCGGGCGTGTTTGAGGTGGAGCTGTCTGAAGGGGGGATGCACATTGTGGCGTTTTTACGGACCCGCACCCAGGATGAGGAACTGGCGGCGATCTGGCGGCGTCATCAGTTGCAGGTGAGCGCGCTGTCGGGGTGGTATTGCCTGAGTAATAAACGTTATGGGTTGGTGATGAGTTATACCAATATTGTTTCTACGCAGCAGGCAATCGACTTGATCAGCGGCCCGCACGCGGAAACGCTGGCATTATTAAGTTAAGCGATCAGCTCCGGTTTTTGCGCAGCGGCGAGAATATCCAGCGCCGCACGCTGTTCCAGTGGTCGGGAGAAATAGTAGCCCTGCATAAAGTGAACGCCGCACTGTTTCAGGATGGCTACCTGCTTCTCTGTTTCCACCCCTTCGGCGATAACATCAAAATTAAGGCTTTCCGAAATATCTTTTACCGCCTGAACAATGGTCCGGCCTTTGTTCTCAATATTATTGATAAATGAACGATCGATTTTAATAAAATCAATGTTCATATTATGAATGACCGACAGGCTGGAATAGCCGGTACCAAAATCATCCACCGAGAATTTCACCCCGCGTTTTTGTAACTGGCTCACCTTCTGATAAATGGTGTGCTGCTCGGAATGAATAATGGATTCGGTCACTTCCAGATGCAACAAATCCGGTGGGATGGCATAGCGGTCGATTAAATTATTTACATTGATGACGAATTCTTTGTCATAAAACTGGATGATGGAAATATTGACGCACATGGATATGCCAGGCTTGATTTTAAGCATATCAGACAGCATGCGACAGGCTTCTTCCATAATCCAGTTGCCAATCTGAACGATGCGGCCGCTCTGTTCCATCAGAGGAATAAATTCCGCCGGGGAAATATCCCGGCCCTGAAAATGCCAGCGCAGCAGTGCTTCAAAACTGACAATTTCACCGTCCATGTCCACAATCGGCTGATAAACCGCCCGGAATTCGTTACGTTCAAGGGCATTACGCAGCGCTTCATTCAGCGTGATCTTCCGCCGCAGGCTTTCTTCAAGTTCATGATTGTAGACAGCGACTCGCTCCGGGTACTTGCCTTTTTGCGAGTACATGGCGATATCGGCGAGCTGGATCAAACGGGTGACCGAGGTATCGTGTTCCGGGCACACCGCGATACCGATGGTAGCGCCTAGCGTAATGGTCTGATCGTCAAGCAGAACGGGCCGCGATAAACTGCTGACCATATTTTCCGCCAGTTGCCAGGTTAAATGACGGTCGGTTTCGGTGGTCAGATAAATAAATTCATCTCCACCCCAGCGACAGATCAAATTGCCCTCACGGTAGAAATCATTTAAGCGGGCGCTCAGGGAAATTAACACCATATCGCCAATGTCGTGACCGAGCGTGTCGTTAATATTTTTAAAACCATCCAGATCAATAAAGAAAATAGAAAACCCTTTTACTTTATTGTCTTTATAGCGACTGGCAATCTCTTCCGCAGCGGACAGGAACGATACCCGGTTATACAGGCCGGTCAGGGCGTCGATATGAGATATCTCGTAGACTTCCTGGGTTCGCCGTTTAATGGTTTTTTCCATGCGCTCCAGCAGTGTCTGATTACGGTAGCGCAGCAGAATCGCTTCTTTAATATATTTGGCGGCTTTCATCGACGAAATAATCATCGTCAGGGTAAAACAAACGCCCAGTACGCCTAAATTCACCCGATACTGCTCCGGCTGGAGCATTAATAATATCGACATGGGCATCAGGATAGTGATGTTATACAGCGAAGAGAGCACTAAATTACCTGATAATACGCTGGTCGCTCCGCCTGCCATGGCGCAGATAATAACAACCGTGGCGGCAAACTCTTCGGTATTAAACGTGTGATAAAAACACAGCACATAGGCGCTCCAGATGGCTGCCGTCAACAGGCAACCGGTTGAAAAACGCGCAATCCACAGGATGTTTTCTTTTTCCAGGGGCTGGCTTTTCACCCAGGATTGCGTGTCAATCAGGCGCACAATCAGCACCGTCATCATCAGCGCCCACCAGGTCAATTTACCGGTGAGATTATTTGGATTAACAAATGAAAACGCCAGGGTAGAAGAAGTGATAAACGTGATCAAGATGCCGGGCAGTGCATTGTTATATAAAAGCTTCACCCCTTCCGAGAGATAAAGCTTAGTATGTTCTTGATTTTTATTCATTATTATTTACACCGGGGTCACATCAAAATGGCTAATACATCACTATGGCTTAGGAAAAAGAGGTCGTAAAATTATTATCGGAAAGAATAGCGGAAATTTTAATAGTTTTGCCGAAATATAGCTAAAAGAGGAGAGAACGCGTCAGAGAATTTATGCCGCGGGGTTGGGGGTAAGGGAAATTACCTTATTAATACTGTGCGTATAAGAATATATTTTAACGCTGGCGCGGGTTGCCTGTTTTATCGAAATCGCCGGATTCCCGGCGTTACCCCCGGAATGCCTAACGCTTCAGTTGTTTATAGTACCAGGTGGTGGAACAGGGCGCGCCGTCAGGCATCAGGGCAAAATGCGGAATGTCGCCCACCCGTTGCCAGCCAGCCTGTTGATAGAATGCCTCCGCACCGCTGCCGGTGGCGGTATCCAGTGTCAGTACGCTTTTATTATGCAGCGCGGCCTGGTTTTCCAGCGCCGTCATTAACTGCTGCGCGAGACCCTGACGGCGTGCGCCAGGGCTAACCAACAGTTTCGCCACATCGGCGCGATGCGGCTGGTTTTCCGGTTGATCGACGATCAACTGTACGGTGCCTGCCAGGTTTCCCTGTGCATCTGTTGCCGCCAGCACGATACGCTCCTCACGCGTCACGCTTTCTGCGACGCCCTTCCAGAAGGTATGGGCTTTTTCGGCCGTCATCGGCCATATAAAGCTGACCGACGCGCCGTCGTTGACGCAATCAATAAGAAGCTGGCTTAAGCTGTCGATGTACGCGTAAATTTGCGGTGCGGAAAGAACAATTACAGAAGAAGCAGGGATCATCATGTTTACCGGTTACGGGCGAGCAGCTTACCTTGCCGTGAACCAGCCAGAGAGGCAACCCTGAGGCAAGAGGGTTTACTTATGATGCGGAACATGGCGGGTCAGGATACGTTTGTACATTTGGTTACGCGCCGATACCAATCACTCACGGAAGGCCCATCCTCAGATCGCTATAGTGATTTCAACGGCTCCTGCGGGGCTGAATCACACACTACTTGAGGGTAATAAGATGAAAAAAGTATTAGCGCTGGTTGTTGCTGCCACTATGGGTCTGTCTGCTGCGGCATTCGCTGCTGATACCACTGCAGCGCCGGCTACCACCACTACTGCTGCGCCTGCTAAAGCACATACCGCACAAACCACTCATAAGAAAAAACACGAGAAAGTAGAGCAAAAAGCTCAGGCTGCGAAAAAGCATCACAAAAAAGCCGCTGCAAAACCTGCTTCTGAACCGGCTGCCCAAAAAGCGCAGGCCGCTAAAAAGCACCATAAAACTGCCGCGCACAAAGCTGCAGCAAAACCGGCTGCTCAGCCTGCTGCATAATGAAACATCCGGCGAACCGGGTGTGATGCTTAACCCTGATTCCCGACGGAATCGGGGTTTTTTATTGTCTGCGCGCTATGTGCGGCGATATAGCGTTGATAGCGCGACGGCTTAATGAACGTTAAGTCCACCAGCACCAGCCCATCGATACAGTGACTGAACGCCGGATCGCTGCCGAAATCGATAAACTGCACGCCGCCCGGTTCGCAGAGCTCCGAATACTGTTTATAGAGCGGCGGAATACCGCAGCCGAGATTGCCAAGCAGCGTTTTCAGACGGGTAAGATCCTGATGATAATCCTCGCCGCTAAATTCCCGCAGTACTTCAGGCAGCGAAGCAGGCCAGGGACGCCGTGACGCCGCCAGCGGATGGGTTGGCGGAAACCACAGCCGGTAGAAGGCAATCAACAGATCGCTCGCGGCAGGCGGGAGACCGCCCGAGATCGAGACCGGGCCGAACAGGTAGCGGTACTGCGGATAACGCGCCAGATACGCCCCGATACCGGACCATAAATAATCCAGTCCGCGTCGCCCCCAGTATTGCGGTTGAATAAAACTGCGTCCCAGTTCAATACCCTGGTTCAGTACGTCGTTCATTTGCTCGCCGTAGTGAAACAGGCTGTGGCTGTAAAGCGCGTCGTGGCCCCGGGTGAGAATGGCCTCGCGTGTCGGCATAAACCGGTAGGCACCGACGATTTCCAGCTCTTCGTCGTCCCATAAAATCAGATGCCAGTAGTCGTCGTCGTAGCGATCGATATCCCTGCGTTTACCGCTGCCTTCGCCCACCGCCCGAAACGCCACTTCCCGTAACCGGCCCAGCTCACGCAGGACAGGCGCGTCTTCGGCGCCGTTACGTCGCCACAGGCGGATGCTTTTTCCGTCGGGCGTGATCCCCAGTAATTCCGCGTCCATTAGCGCCCGGCGCAACGTTAGACGTGATTCCGCTGGCGCGATCGCGCTTTCGCTGCGAAAGCAGCCCGCTTCCCCCGCGCCGGTTAAAAGCAGATGCTGGCGAAACCGGCTGGCGATATCGCGTGCCTGTTGATTTGGTGAATGCCAGTAGTGCCAGGGGATGCGCTCGCCAATACGCAGCGTGATGCGGCTGCCCTGTTTGGCAAACATCTCCCGGATCAGCAGCAGCATGGCGAATGAGGACGACAGCAGCGCGCTGGCATAGAAAGTCAGACTGTTGCGTCCGCCAATATGAACGGGTAATACCGTTGCGCGATGCTTACTGGCGACTTTGACGAAACCGGCATTCCACGCTCCTTCCTGAACGCCTTTCAGCCCCATACGCGCCACTTCGCCGGCCGGGAAGAAGATGAGCGCGCCGCCGTTCGCCAGATGCTCGTCCATCTCTTTCACCGACGATTTGCGGGTGCGGTTGTGCAGGTTATCGACCCGGATGAACAGCGAAGAAAGCGGCTGTAAATGCCCGAGTAGCGGATTAGTGACCACTTTGCAGTCGCGGCGCACCCGCGAGAGGGCATTCAGCAACGCCAGTCCGTCAAGGGTGCCTGTAGGGTGGTTGGCGATGATCACCAGAGGGCCGGTTTCAGGGATTTGTTCGAGGTCGCGGGTGGGTAAATGGCAGTCAATATTCAGATGTTCCAGGACTTGTTCCACCATATCCAGACCACGCAAATGGCGGTACTGCGCGGCGAAGTCCTGAAATTCCTTTTCGTACAATAACCGTTTTAACGTGCGTTTTAGCCAGGGGGAGGCGGGGGCGGTTGGCCACAGGTCACCGAGAACGTTATCGAGGCTGAACATGGTGGTCTCTCCAGTCGTTTTGACCCGACGGTAGACCAGATTTATGACCGGGGCATGTCACCCGGGTGACGCAGGGATGGCAGTAAAAAGGGAGCCGCAGCTCCCTTATCGATTAGCGCAAAATCTTTTTCTCAGCCAGGTCCAGCGCGAAGTAGCTGAAGATCAGATCCGCGCCCGCACGTTTAATCGCACCGAGGCTTTCCAGGATCACTTTCTCTTCATCAATCGCGCCCGCCTGGGCCGCGAATTTGATCATCGCGTATTCGCCGCTTACCTGGTAGGCGCCCAATGGCAGGGTGGTGCGTTCGCGGATATCGCGCAGCACGTCCAGATAGGCGCCGGCCGGTTTCACCATCAGCGCGTCTGCGCCTTCCGCTTCGTCAATCAGGGATTCACGGATGGCTTCGCGGCGGTTCAGCGGATTCATCTGGTACGTTTTACGATCGCCTTTCAGTGCCGTACCGGCAGCCTCGCGGAACGGGCCGTAAAACGACGATGCGAATTTGGTGGAGTAGGAGAAAATCGCCGTGTCCGTGAAGCCTGCCGCGTCCAGCGCCTGGCGAATGGCTTTCACCTGGCCGTCCATTGCGGCGGAAGGCGCGATAAAATCCGCCCCTGCGGCAGCGGCAACCACTGCCTGTTTGCCAAGGTTGGCCAGCGTTGCGTCGTTGTCCACACCGTGATCGCACAGCACGCCGCAGTGGCCGTGGGACGTGTACTCACAGAAGCAGGTGTCAGACATGACGATCATTTCCGGCACCGCGTCTTTGCAGATACGCGACATCCGCGCCACCAGGCCGTTTTCATTCCAGGCATCGCTGCCGGTGTCATCGGTATGGTGGGAAATGCCGAAGGTCATCACGGAGCGAATACCGGCGCTGGCGATACGTTCAATTTCACGCGCCAGATATTTTTCCGGAATACGCATGACGCCAGGCATGGCGGCAATGGCCTTGTAATCATCGATCTCTTCTTCAACAAAGATGGGCAACACCAGATCGTTTAAGGTCAGGGTTGTCTCTTCGAACATAGCGCGCAGCGCGGGCGATTGACGCAGACGGCGCGGACGAGAAATCAGGGAGAAATCAGACATGGTAGCTATCTTATGTGAGTCAAAGAGGCGGTTATTTTACCCGAAGTGACGAAATTTTGTTTCACGAATCTCGGCGTAAATCGGGATCGCGGTTCAGTGCGAGGGTGTCAGACCCGGCAGAACCAAGGCTCAGACAAGAAAAACCCGGCATAACGCCGGGTTTTTATCATCTTCAGGGGAGCGGGTTTACTCGTCGCTCTCCGGTACTTGTGCGGACGCGGTAACGACCACCGGTTTATTGCCGGTCAGTTCCGCCACCAGGTTGTTGACGCCGTCGCTCATATTTACAAAGCGAGTGAGTGGCGAGCGGGTCACCACCACGAAAACGCCGATATTGCTCTGCGGCACCATTGCCATATAGGTAATAAATCCGCCGCCGCCGCCGGTTTTCTGAAGAATGCCCGGACGGCCATTTTTCGGGTTCATATAGACCCAGCCGAGACCCAGAGCATCCGCGCGGCCCGGTACGTCCATGCCGATGACTTTGGTGAACTGACTACGCTGGTAAATCAGCGTTTGCATCCGATCGGCCTGGCTGGTGCGGGTGTGGAAATCAGACGCGAGGAATTGCTGCATCCAGCGCATCATATCGTCGGGGGTGGAATAGATGCCGCCGCTGCCGATGGCTGCCAGGGTGTTATTACACGGGCTGGCGCCTTTTTCCGCCACCATTAACCGACGGCATTGATCCGGCGACGGCGTAAAGGTGGTGTCTTTCATGCCCAGCGGGCGGGCGATGTATTCGTCAAACAGCTGTGGATAGGGTTTACCGGCGGCGCGGGAAAGCGCGTCGGCCAGTAAATCGAACGCAATGTTGGAATAGGCCACGGTACTGCCGGGCGCGACTTTTAACGTGGCGGTAGTCAGCCAGTTCCAGCGCTGTTCGCGGGTAGGCCAGACAAATACCGGGCGATGCGCCGCGCCGCCTGGTTGTTCACGGGGCAGCGCGCTGGTGTGGGTCGCCAGGTTAACTAAGGTGATCGGTTTGCCCTGGTACGTTGGCACGCGCGCGCCAGGCGGTGCGTACTTACTCAGGGGATCGTCAAGTTTGACCGTCCCCTGATCGAGCAATTTCACCAGCATTTCACTGGTCATCAGCTTGGTCAGCGACGCCACGCGCACCACGGAATCGAGTTGGGGGCGCACATTATTACCCGGCCGGGTTTCGCCAAAGCTGCGAAAAACCCGTTGATTGCCGTCAATCACCACCAGCGCCATGCCCGTCGCCCCGCTGCCATAAAAAATATGCTCAGCGTAACGGTCAGTGATTTCGGAAGCGAAGACCGGATCGGGGGAAGTTTGCGCCTGGCTTGCAGCAGGCAGCAGCACGGCACTCAGTGCGGCGATAGTAAGCAGACAACGTTTCAACGAAGCAATCCATTCAGTCAGTGAAAATAAAAGCTATTTATACTACGGTTGCCGCTCCGGCAATGGGCGGATTAACGAAGTGTAGCGAGAAAAAACGTAACGTCGGGTTACAGTGGCGCAAAATCTGGTCCGGCTCACAGCGCAGGTGGTCTAAACAGGCGGCATGAGCCGGTTCTGGTACCCGTTGCCCCAGCGGTTTCCCTGGAACAGTTTGTTACTTTCCGGCAGGTGAACTAACCTGGCGGCATTATGTCTGACTGACGCAAGTTTTTGGGTTGTGATTCAACCCATGATGAGTGGTAAACGTTACGCGCAGCAATCGCGATAACAACAAGAATGAGCAGGAGTTAACTGATGTTTAAATCGTTCTTTCCCAGACCGACGGTTTTTTTCCTGTCGGCATTTATTTGGGCAATGATTGCGGTCATTTTCTGGCAGGCGGGCGGTGCGGAATGGGCCGGAAGGCTGGTTGGCGCAAGCAAAGACGCGCCGATCAGCGCCGCGCGTTTCTGGTCGCTCAGCTACCTGGTTTTTTATGCCTATTACGCGCTATGCGTGGGAATATTCGCGCTGTACTGGTTTATCACCAGCCCGCATCGCTGGCAGTACTGGTCGATTCTCGGTTCCGCTTTAATTATTTTCGTCACCTGGTTTCTGGTCGAGGTCAACGTCGCGGTGAATGCGTGGTACGCCCCGTTCTATGACCTGATCCAGCGCGCCTTAAGCGCGCCGAATAAGGTCTCCATCGTCGAGCTTTATCACGGGGTCGGCATTTTCCTTGGGATTGCGCTTATCGCCGTGGTGGTGAGTGTGCTGAACCTGTTCTTTATCAGCCACTACGTGTTTCGCTGGCGTACCGCGATGAACGACTACTATTTAGCGCACTGGCAACGCCTGCGGCACATTGAAGGGGCCGCGCAGCGTATCCAGGAAGACACCATGCGGTTCGCCGCCACGCTCGAAAGCATGGGGGTGGGGCTGATTAAAGCCATCATGACGCTGATTGCGTTTCTGCCGGTGCTCATTGCGCTCTCTCCGCACGTTAAAGAGCTGCCGTTTATCGGTTATGTGCCTTATGGTCTGGTGATTGCCGCTATTCTTTGGTCAGTGGTGGGCACCGGTTTGTTAGCCGTTGTCGGGATTAAATTGCCCGGTCTCGAATTTAATAATCAGCGTGTCGAAGCGGCATTCCGTAAGGAGCTGGTGTATGGCGAAGACGATCCGAACCGTGCATCGCCGCCGACAATGCGTGAGCTGTTTGGTGCGGTACGTCGCAACTACTTCCGGCTTTATTTCCACTACACCTACTTCAACATCGCCCGTATTCTCTACCTGCAGGTCGATAACGTCTTTGGGCTGTTTTTGCTGTTCCCGTCCATCGTCGCAGGCACCATTACGCTGGGGCTGATGACCCAGATAAGCAACGTGTTCGATCAGGTCCGCAGCGCGTTCCAGTACCTGATAAACTCGTGGACCACGCTGGTGGAGTTGATGTCTATTTATAAGCGTCTGCGCAGTTTTGAACGTCAGATGGATGATGTGCCGCAGGAAATGATTGAAGTCAGTTAACCCTCTAACGGAGCGCGAATGGGATTGCCAACCGGAAAACGAGTCAGCCTTCTTGCCCTGCTGGTGTTGGCAGGCTGCGCCACTCAACCCGGCCCGCAGAAAAAGGCCGGGCCAACGGTAGACGTGGCGCAGACCGTGAAGCAAAAAATGCCTGCCAGCGTGAAAGACCGCGACGGCTGGGCGAAAGAGATCGCCACGGCGTTCGACAGCCAGAAAATCGCGCCCACCGAGGAAAATGTCTGCTCGGTGCTGGCGGTGGCGGAGCAGGAAGCGAACTATCAGGCCGATCCTGTTGTGCCAGGTTTAAGCAAGATCGCCTGGAAAGAGATCGAGCGGCGCGCTGACCGGGTGCATGTGCCGATGTTCGTGGTGCGCACCGCGCTGATGATCAAATCGCCCAACGGTAAAAGTTACAGCGATCGGCTCGATAGCGTCACCACGGAAAAACAGCTCAGCGCGATTTTTGATGACTTTATCGGCATGGTGCCCATGGGGCAGACGCTGTTCGGCAACTTAAATCCGGTTCATACCGGCGGGCCGATGCAGGTGAGTATCGCTTTTGCCGAAGCCCATACCCGTGGTTATCCGTGGAAGAGGGAAGGTACGGTGCGCCAGGAGGTGTTCAGCCGACGCGGCGGATTGTGGTTCGGGATTTACCATCTGCTGAACTATCCGGTGAATTACACCCGTCCGCTCTATCGCTACGCCGATTTTAACGCGGGCTGGTACGCCAGTCGCAATGCCGCATTTCAGTATGCAGTGAGCAAGGCCAGCGGCGTAAAACTGGCGCTGGACGGCGATTTAATTCGCTATGACAGTGATGAGCCGGGCAGCACGGAGCTGGCAGTACGGAAATTAAAAACCGGCCTTAGCGACAGCGAGATTCATCGCGCCCTGAAGAAAGGTGATGCCCTGGATTTCGAAGAAACGGAATTGTATAAAACGGTTTATGCTCTGGCGGAGAAGAAAACCGGCAAACCGCTGGCGCGCGAAATGTTGCCCGGTATTCAACTTGAAAGCCCGAAAATCACCCGCAACCTCACCACGGCGTGGTTTGCGAAGCGGGTCGATGACCGTCGGGCTCGCTGTATGAATAAATCATAAGATTAACCGCGGCGCTGTTGGAAACGCAGCCACAGGCTAATCGCCGCAGCGACAGCACAGCCCACTAAAAAGGGCACCAGTCCAAAAATCGTGCCGACCACCACGCCTATCTCAATACGTGGTCGGCCGCTTTCCTTCACATCAAGCTGCATCAGGTGTTCAAACACACCCGGAGCATGCACCAACATGTTCAAAATCTGCGATCCGACCCAAAAGCAGAACAGGACAAAAACCGCGTACGCGACATTGCCGAGCGTGGTCGACGGCTCGCGCTTTTTCCCTGCGATGATGGTGGACTTCGACAAAGTAAACTCTGCCATAATGACCTCCCGGAAACGCATTTAACCCAGGCATATCGCCTGATGACTCTATGGCGAGTCTGACAGTTGATTGGGAATGTCAATATCGGATTTCTGGTAATTTCGTGTCCAGATTACTCCTGGATGTCAGAAACATGTCTAAAGTCACAATTTTGTAACTTTTGTCAGAGTTAATTAACATCACGCGTGTGGCGTATTTGTCATCGCGTGTAAAGGCGCGCGTCATGCCGCAGACAGCCTGAAAACGATATGCGATGATGCCGTTTTTATTCTCTGGAGCGACCATGAACCTGCCCACAAAAATACGCCGTGACTGGCACTATTACGCCGTAGCTATCGCCTTTATTTTCATTATGAATGGCGTAATAGGCCTGCTGGGTTTTGAAGCCAAAGGCTGGCAAACCTATGCGGTAGGACTGGTTACCTGGGTGATCAGTTTCTGGCTGGCGGGTCTGGTGATTCGCCGTCGCCCGGAAGAACCGGACGCGGCGAAAGAGTAAGCATTAGGGCGTGATAGTGCTTTTTAACGCGCTGTCCTGGGCATGGCGCTCCAGCGCCAGCTCAATTAAACGCGTAATCAGTTGCTGATAGCTCATCCCACTGGCCTGCCATAATTTGGGGTACATGCTGATATTAGTAAACCCTGGCAGCGTGTTGATTTCATTAATAATGACCTCATTCTCTGGCGTCAGGAACACATCAACACGCGCCATGCCGCTGCATTCAAGCGCCTGATAGGCGCGGATCGCAATTGCACGAATTTTATCGTTTATTTCTGGCGCAATGTTGGCCGGCACGTCAACGCGGGCGGCATCACCATCGATGTATTTGGTGTCATAGGAATAGAAGGCGCTATTAACCACGATTTCGCCGCAGGTACTGGCCTCCGGGCGATCGTTGCCCAGCACGGCGCATTCGATTTCCCGTCCCACGATCCCGGTTTCCACCACCACTTTATGATCGAATTCAAAGGCCAGTTCCACCGCCGTCTGGTATTCCCCGGCGGTCGTCACTTTACTTACGCCGACTGAAGAACCCTGGTTAGCGGGTTTGATGAACATCGGTACGCCAAGTTTCGTTACAACATCCTCGAAGCTATATTGCGAGCGGTTGACGCGGGTAAGGGTGATAAAGGGCGCGACGGCCAGGCCTGCGTCACGCAGCAGGCGTTTAGCGATGTCTTTATCCATACTCACCGCGGAGCCTAACACGCCGGAACCCACGAACGGCAAGTTAGCCATACGTAACAAACCCTGCAGGCTGCCGTCTTCGCCGAGCGTACCGTGAACGATGGGGAAAATGACGTCGACCTGAGGCAGGCTTGCGTGGCTGTGGGTTTCGATCAGCTGTTGTTCCGTCTGGCCGGGGATCAGCGCCAGCGTTTTTTCAGAGCGATTCAGGGCAATACGCGCAGGGTCACTGGCATTGAGCAGATAGCCGCTGGCATCGTTAATATGCCATTCGCCCTGTTTATCAATCCCCATCAGCACCACGTCAAATTTCTCTTTATCAATGGCGTCGACGATGTTTTTCGCTGACTGAAGTGATACTTCGTGCTCGGCTGATTTACCGCCAAACACAATCCCTACCCGCAGTTTTGCCATTTGTTCATCCATCTTATAAAAACGAAAGCACACAACATATCACGCTCATTCTGGCTATTCATGATCTTCATTAGCCAATCCGCAGAGAAATGCCGGGCGGCATCCGGAGCGCGTTGACTATACTGGAGATTCAGTGAAACGGAGGGCGGGGATGGCGACAGCGGGCGGAACGATAACCGGACTTTTATTAACGGCGCTGGCGGGGTGGGGGATGTATGAATACTTACCCGCGCAGTACAACCCTTTTACGCCGCTCTCACCCAACGATCCCCCTACGATGGTGACGCGCTACAAGCTGCGTCATTTAGCCAGCGACCCGGCAGCGTGCATGGCGGTACTGAAACAGGCGAGCGAGCAGGGGATGATTCAGTTTCGCGAGCAGACCAGCACCCGGGGCGATTGCCCGCTGGATTCGCCGGTTCGCGTGATGCGTTTCGGCGATGTGCAACTCAGCAGCAGTTTTCTCGCCAGTTGCCCGCTGGCGCTGAGCTCGGCGATGTACGTTCATCAGCGGGCCGCACCGGCGGCAGAGCAGATCATGGGCAGCCGGTTAACGCGCATTGATCATGTCGGTAGTTATGCCTGCCGTAATATCTATAACCGCGAACAAGGACGGCGCAGCGAGCACGCCACGGCGGACGCGCTGGATATCAGCGCTTTTCGTTTTGCCAATGGCCAGCACCTTACGGTGCGTAAAGGATGGAATGAAAGCGGCGCACGTGGCGAGGTTATGCGGGAGCTGTTTAACCAGAGTTGTAACTTTTACGGTAACTCGCTGGGGCCGGAATACAACGCCGCTCACGCCGATCATTTCCATTTAGGGATGCGCGGGTTTGGTCTGTGTCGGTAAAGCAGATCCCGCCGTTCGGACCGGCCAAAAGCGTGATGCGTATCTCGTTAAGTCGATTTTGTGTGATAAATCACTAAATTTTCCCACACCGCATCGATTGCACGATGCCGTCGGGTGACTCTTGCTACTCTGCCATAAAACCTTCACGTGATAATGAAACCGCGTCGTCATGGAATCCTGGAAAATTAACCTCATCTCGGTCTGGTTCGGATGTTTTTTCACCGGGCTGGCCATCAGCCAGATTTTGCCATTTTTGCCGCTGTACGTGGCGCAACTGGGCGCGACCTCTCATGAGGCGCTGTCGATGTGGTCGGGATTAACCTTTAGCGTCACGTTTCTGGTGTCAGCCATCGTGTCGCCGATGTGGGGGAGCCTGGCCGATCGCAAAGGACGGAAATTAATGCTGTTGCGGGCGTCCCTCGGCATGGCAGTGGCGATCCTGCTTCAGGCCTTCGCCACCACCGTCTGGCAACTGTTTTTGTTACGCGCGTTGATGGGGCTGACATCGGGTTATATTCCTAACGCCATGGCGCTGGTGGCGTCGCAGGTGCCCCGCAATCGCAGCGGATGGGCGCTCAGTACGTTGTCTACCGCACAAATCAGCGGTGTTATCGCCGGGCCGCTGATGGGCGGCTTTCTGGCGGACTGGGTCGGTTTACGCTGGGTGTTTTTAATCACTGCCGGATTACTGATGGTGAGTTTTCTTGTCACGCTGTTCTTTATTAAAGAAGGCGTGCGGCCCGCCATCGCTAAACATCAACGCCTGACGGGCAAAGCGGTATTTGCCTCATTGCCGTATCCGGGTTTAGTCGTCAGCCTGTTTTTCACCACCCTGGTGATCCAGCTCTGTAATGGTTCGGTCGGGCCGATCCTGGCGCTGTTTATTCAGTCCCTGACGCCCGACAGCAGTAATATTGCTTTTTTGAGCGGACTGATTGCCGCCATCCCCGGTGTGTCGGCGTTGATGAGCGCGCCGCGCCTTGGCAAGCTGGGCGACCGCATCGGCACGGCGCGTATTTTAATGGCGACGCTGATCATTTCCGTGGTGCTGTTTTTTGCGATGACGTTCGTCACCACGCCGGTGCAACTCGGCGTATTGCGTTTTCTGCTTGGTTTTGCCGATGGCGCGATGTTGCCCGCCGTACAAACGCTGCTGTTGAAATATTCCAGCGATCACATTACCGGTCGTATTTTCGGGTATAACCAGTCGTTTATGTATCTGGGAAACGTGGTAGGGCCATTGATGGGCGCAGGCGTCAGCGCGATGACCGGTTTTCGCTGGGTATTTCTCGCCACGGCGCTGGTTGTACTGATAAACACGCTTCAACTGGGGGTTGCACTTCATCGCACCGCCGCAAAAAGGCGTCAGATGCGCTGAGGCTATATCATATATAATTATGACAAACAATTTTATTAATAAGTTTTCGATCTGCGCGACGCGTGGATAACTTTTATTGCAAGAATATTCAGTGAAACGTTTCGTTGGCTATTTTGCCCGGGTTTTGTTAAATCGATAAGATTCGCAAAATACGACATTCCCCTCTATCTAATTTGGAAAGGGAATGTTAACTTCATTTAACTTTTTAAAGGGATGAACCTCATGAAGAACTTAATTGCTGAACTATTAGTGTCTCTCGCTGATAAAGAGCAAGAGTCCAAAGAGTTGGTGGCTCAGGTAGAAGCCCTGGAGATTGTGGTGACGGCGCTGTTACGTCGAATGGAACCTTCTGAGCAGCGTGCGCTCATTGATAGCATCGAGGGTGCGATGGATGGTGCAAAAGTAAAGTCTGAAGTCTCTGTAGAAGACTCTGCGCTTCTACAGCAGTATTTACAAAAGCTCCTCAAACATCCAAGAAGTTAAGGGAGACGCTGGCGCAACCGACTTTTCCGCAGGTAAATTATTCCCGGAGTGACCTTTTCTGCTGCATTAATACCCCTGGTGTTAAACAGAAAGCGCGTCTCCGGGAAATAAATCTCGTAAAAATCAGAACGGTATTTCTTTTTTAACATCTGTTTTTATTTCAAATGCATTTAAACCTTATTTACTTTTCCTCTTTACTTATTTCTTTTCAGTCAACGCACCGCTGGATTAATTTTTTATGACGTGAAAGCCAGGCGCGAGGCTTTCCGGCGACGCCATTATTATCCAGCTGTAAACCACACCTTAAATAAAAAGTTAACAGCCCGTACTTCTGATGCCCGGGATTTGCATTTTATGGACACTCCGCCAGAATTTAACTGTCGAGGTTAATAAGGTGACGATGATGAAAATGACCATTCTGTTTGCCCTTTTTACCGCGGTATTAGGCAGCGCTTCTGTCCATGCCGCCGATAAAACGTTAACGCCCCAACAGCAGCGTATGACCACCTGCAACCAGCAGGCCACGTCCCAGGCGCTTAAAGGCGATCAGCGAAAAACCTATATGAGTAATTGCCTCAAGAACAGCCAGTCGGCACCGGCCGATAAAAGCCTGACGCCACAGCAGCAGAAAATGAAACACTGTAATGCCGAAGCGGGTAATAAATCATTAACCGGTGACGCACGTAAAACCTTTATGAGCGAATGTCTGAAAAAAGCCGGTTAATCATCCATAAGGGTGAGTTTGAATAACGGCTCACCCGAAATTTCATACTCTTCGCCTGACCCCCCTTTCTATACTCTGGGAAATTTGTCCTGAATATTCCCGAAAATGATTAACGAGCAGACCTTCAGCAAATGGCGACTCTGGGAAATACCCGAGCGTGAAAAGCCTATGAATAGCGATGATAAATACCGCAGCGGTTTACATTTCGCGCGTCGTATCTGGTTACCGCGTACCGTCGGGCATTTTTGCTGTTTTATTATGTTTTCCGGGGTGTTAGTGGCGCAGTCGCTGTCTGGATGGTGGTGGCTGGCGCTGGTATTTTATGCCTTCGTTTGGCCGCATCTTGCCCTGCAAATTGCTGAACGTTCGTCTGATCCGATGGCGGCAGAGCGGCGAAATCTGATTATCGATACGCTTATGGCCGGGCTGGGTATCGCCATAATGGGAGGCAACGCGCTGCCGTGCCTGCTTCTCTTTATGATGGTGAATATGAATAATATCGGCGCATTCGGGGGCCGTTTTTTTGCAACAGGTTTCATGTTGCAACTCATCACGGCACTGTTAGCTGTTCAGTTTATTAATGCGCCTGTGAATGTGGTTACCACGCCGCTGCAATTTTACCTTAGCTTGCCGACGCTTATTATCTATCCCGCTCTGTTTGGCTTTGTCTGCTACCGCAATGCCTGCGATCTTGCCGAGCACAAGCGCCAGCTTGAACTTATCAGCACCCGCGATGGTATGACTGGCGTGTATAACCGACGCCACTGGGAACAGTTACTCAGCATCGAGTATGAAAATGCGCTGCGCTATCACCGCGCCTCCACACTATTACTGATAGATATCGATCATTTTAAGCAGATTAATGACACATACGGGCATGATGTCGGCGATAAAGCCATTATTGCGGTGACGCAATATTTGCAGTTAACGCTGCGTGTGAGCGATATCATTGGGCGCTTCGGCGGGGATGAGTTTGCGGTGATCATGAGCGGCACGTCGCCGGAAAGTGCCGTTGCCGCCATGGCTCGCGTCCATGAGCGGCTTGAGAATTTGAGTCTCGACGACTCAGCTTCATTAAACGTGCAGATAAGCGTTGGCATCGCGCCATTCAGTGTGCATATGAAAGATTACCAGGCGTGGCTGAAAGCGGCGGATCTGGCGCTCTACAAAGCCAAGCGGGCAGGGCGTAATCGCACCGAAGTGTATGACGCCAGATGAACGCCAGCGGGCGTCCATCTGACCAGGCCCGTTAGCCCTTACTGAGCGCTTCGGATTTCGCCATGCACTTCGCCATCGCTTCCATGACTGCGGCTCGCATACCTTTCTCTTCGAGGATTTTCACGGCTTCGATGGTGGTTCCGCCCGGCGAGCAAACCATGTCTTTAAGCTCGCCCGGATGTTTGCCGGTCTCAAGCACCATTTTAGCGGAGCCCATCACCGCCTGAGCGGCGAACTTATACGCCTGCGCGCGGGGCATTCCCCCCAGCACGGCAGCATCCGCCATCGCTTCAATAAACATAAACACGTAAGCCGGGGCCGAGCCGCTCACGCCTACTACCGAGTGGATCATGTATTCCGGCACATTCTCCGCCTGACCAAAACTCCGGAAGATACCCAGTACCGCATCGGTTTCTTCCGGCGATACCAGCGCGTTAGCGGTGACTGACGTCATACCGGCGTTCACCAGCGATGGGGTGTTTGGCATTGCCCGGATAATTTTGCGATCGTGGCCCAGCGCAATAGCGAGCTGATCGAGCGTGATACCGGCAGCAATGGAAACCACCAGCGAATCCTTATTCAGGCTTGATGCGATGTCGCCCATGACTTTCAGCATGACGTTCGGCTTCACCGCGCCAAAAACGATATCCGTCGCCTGCGCGACTTCCTGGGCGCTTTGCGCACCGTTAATACCGTATTCTGCCTGGAGCGCGGCGACATGGTCGGCGGTGGGAGTGTAGACCCAGATATTGCTGGCCGGAACACGGCCGCTGGCGAGGAGTCCGCCAAGAATGGCTTTACCCATGTTTCCGCAGCCAATAAAACCGATCTTCTTATCCATTTCATCCCTCCATCATAATTATGTTGTTATTCAGGTTATCCTTAGCTTAACGCGCCTGTCGCGGTTTGATCTATGCCGGTGATGCGGGCGGGGGCGGATAATTGATCCTGAATCCCACCCTAACCCTGGCGAAAGCGGGTAGAATCCGCGTGGACTTTTTTACGCCGCAAACGAAATGGAGTGGTTATGGGGATTTGGGTAGATGCCGACGCGTGTCCTAACGTCATTAAAGAAGTGCTGTGGCGCGCAGCGGATCGTTGTCAGGTAATGGTCACCATGGTGGCGAACCAGAATCTGCGCGTCCCGCCCTCGAAATTTGTTCGCGCCTGGCGCGTTGAATCGGGTTTTGATGTGGCGGATAACGAAATTGTCCGACACTGCCAGCCGGGCGATTTGGTTATCACGGCTGACATTCCGCTCGCAGCCGAAGTCATCGCGAAAGGCGCCCATGCGCTTAATCCACGTGGCGAGCGCTATAGTGAGGCGACCATCCGGGAACGCCTCACCATGCGGGATTTTATGGATACCCTGCGTGCGAGCGGCATACAGACCGGCGGGCCATCCACCCTGAGCCCGCGAGACCGGCAGCAGTTTGCCGCTGAACTCGATAAGTGGCTACTGGCCCGCGCCCGGAACGTTTAAGTCCAGCTGTCATCATCGCCAAAGTCGTTGCCGAAATCGCTGTCGTCAGGCGTGCCGAAATCCGTATCGTTCTGGCTGGCGTAGTCGTTCACGTTATCCTGGGGCAGTCCGGCATCCTGGTTCAGGAACTGACTGTCATCGGCTTCGTTATAGTCATCAACAGCGTTGACAGGCCCGTTATCAGCCAGGTGACCGGGATCATCAATGATATTGACGATCTCCTCTGGCTGGCTGTGGCTGAACATGTTTGTCAGCATATTCGCCATCAGCACGCCGCCTGCGACGCCAGCGGCAGTTTGCAGGGCGCCGCCCATAAAACTCTGGCCGCGAGACGCGCCGTAGCCCTGCGCCGTTGCAGGCGGGGCGGTGTAGTTGCCTGGCGCGGTACGCGCGTACTCATCAGCGCCGGGAATGGGTCGGTCAGGTTGACGGGAACGGGTCGACCCGCCGCCGAACAGACCGGCAAGAAAGCCGCCGCTCTCTGGTTTATGGGAGGCTTCCTGTTCACGCTGCGCCAGTTGGCCTTCAAGCGCCTGTAAGCGTTGATTAAGCTGTTTAATGGCGGCTTCCTGAATCAGGATCGTTTGCGCCATATAATACGGGGCTTGCGGCTGTTGCTGGAGGTGGTGGACGATACGCGCTTCGGCGTCGGCATCACGCGGCGCGCTTTGGGTTTCTGCCTGTTGCAGACGGGTAAACAGCCCGTCGATAAGGCGTTGCTCTTCGGATTGCATGATTCATCTCTCCGTCATCATAAGGCTGATATAACTATAATCCGGTTTTCACCTGCCGATGACGTTAAGAGAGTAATCTGCACACCAGACCGCCGCGTCAAAAGTAACCCTGGCTAATGAGTAAGGGCTTGTAATTGATGTCCCGTTTCAAGTATGGTGGGCGCACATTTCAGTGGTAGAAATTGTTTACATGCTGACGCCTTGTCTCCCAAGGCTTGATAGCAATAAAAATCTCTACAGTTCACCAATGTAACTATTTTTTTACACCTATCTTATGTACTAGCTTGCTGGTATGATTACTTTTATTAACGCTAATGACGTCATCTCTTTTGCCGAGATGCAGAGGATAATCCGTTCATGACTCAACCCCTGTTTTTAGTCGGGCCGCGCGGATGTGGCAAAACCACTGTGGGTCAGGGTTTAGCGGCATCGCTGGGATTTCAGTTTACTGATACCGACCGCTGGCTCCTGGAACACAGCGGCGAAACCGTAGCTGAGATTGTGGAAAAAGAGGGATGGGCCGGATTTCGTGCCAGAGAGAGTCAGGCACTACAGGCGGTAGCCGCGCCTGCAACGGTCATCGCGACCGGCGGCGGCATGGTTTTAGCCGAGGCAAACCGTAGCTTTATGCGTAACCAGGGTCAGGTGATTTATTTACAGGTTCCCGCAGAAACGCTGGCTCAACGCCTGCAGGCGTCACCGGAGGAAGATCAGCGTCCAACGCTCACGGGCAAGCCGATGGTGGAAGAAATAGAGGATGTGCTGGCAGAGCGTGAAGCGTTGTATCAGGCCGCGGCGCACCATGTGATCGACGCCAGCCTGCCGGTGGAGCAGATTGTCACGCGTATTCAGGAAGTGTTGCGTTTAGCTCGCGCCAGCTAACGCTTGTCTATACTTAATACTTCAAATCCATTGATAAGGAAGTGTTATGGCATCCAGACCCCCGTATCCGCGTGAAGCGCGCATTGTCACTATCGAAAAAGGCACCCCAGGGCAGGCGGTGACGTGGTACCAGCTGCGGGCGGATCACCCAAAGCCTGACGCGCTGATTAGCGAGCATGAAACAGAAGCCGAAGCGCTGGATGCGAAACGGCGTTATGAAGATCCCGATAAAAGCTGATTTACCGCAGGGAGCCCGACTGGCGCTCCCTTTCATTGCCCCGTTATTACGTCAAATTCTGAATTTTAAACCCGCGAAGCATTAAATCTCCGTTACTATTAAAACGTTACTGGTTTTAACGTTGTGCCTCGCAAGATTTACACGGCAAGATTGTCAGAAGCTGCCAGGCTTTATGGTTAATTTGTCTCCAGTATCCCATAAATGCATCGCGCAACTGGCAGTGCAGTAAAAAAGCAAGAGATAGGCAGGCGGAACTCAAATGAACCCAACACTGGCAATTCTTACCATTGGCGTTGTACCCGTCAGTGAAATTATGCCCTTACTGGCAGGGCAGGTCCCGGAAGATCAAATAAAGCATATTAGTTTGATGGGTTCCCTCACCCGAGAGGAAGCTATGGAAGAATATGGCGTTGAACCCGGACATGACGTCATGTTAACCCTCCTGAGCAACCGTGAAATCGTTCAGGTGTCGCGTCAGAAAACCGAACAGGCGCTGCAAAGCGCGATCGAAGTGCTCGATAACCAGGGTTATGACGTGATTTTGCTGATGAGTACGTTCCGGTTTACCCACCTTCATGCCCGTAACGCAATTTTACTGGAGCCGCAGCGCATTATTCCGCCCCTGGTGGCGTCCATTGTCGATGGGCATCAGGTGGGCGTGATTGTTCCCCTTGCTGAACTGCTGGCGTCTCAGGAAGAGAAGTGGGCCCTCCTGGAAAACCCGCCGCTGTATGCGCTGGCTAACCCGGTTTCCGGCACTGAGCAACAGCTGCTGGACGCGGGACGGACGCTCATCGGGCAGGGCGCAGATGTGCTTATGCTCGATTGCCTCGGTTATCATCAAAAACACCGCGATTTATTGCAGCAGGAACTGGATGTGCCGGTCCTGCTTTCGAATGTGCTGGTGGCCCATCTGGCCTCCGAACTGCTGGTATAACGCAAATCTGTGACGTGGGCTGGGCTTGCCTGACATACCCGTAATTGTTAAAGCTGCAAGTTAAATTAATTCGGGTATATTGGTTTTTCGACCATTTCTATAAGGGCCAGTCCATGCTTCAAAGTAATGAATACTTCTCCGGTAAAGTGAAATCCATCGGTTTTACCAGTAGCAGCACTGGCCGCGCCAGTGTCGGAGTGATGGCGGAAGGGGAATATACGTTCGGCACCGCACAGCCTGAAGAAATGACGGTAGTCAGCGGCGCACTGCGCGTATTGCTGCCGGAAGCGGTTGAATGGACAACCTATGGTCCTGGCGACGTGTTTCACGTACCGGGTCACAGCGAGTTCCACCTGCAAGTGGCAGAACCCACCTCTTATTTGTGCCGCTATCTGTAATGAACCGTCACCCTCATTGCGAGGGTGATGTGTGTTAGCGTTGGGCTTCGCCGCCCAACCCTTCAATCAGGCTTTTAATCAACGCCGCCAGCTCACCCGTCATCAGAATAAAATCTGCGTCAAAACGTTGGGCGACATCTTCGCGGTCGATATCCTCATTCTGATCGCGTAATTCATCGGCGAACTTCAGACGCTTAATCGAGCCGTCGTCGCACATCACGAACTGAATACGCTGCTGCCAGTCGAGTGCCAGTTTCGTGACCACTTTGCCCGCTTCGATATGCACGGCAATTTCGTCGCTCACCAGTTCCTGTTTCTTACAGCGGATCACGCCGCCGTCTTCCAGCATCGCTTTCAGCTCGGCTTCATCCATGAGCTGGAAACCTTGCGCGGCGCTGCCGCTGCGCACCCACTCGGTCAGGGTCAGTTCCGGCGGGGTCTCCAGCGTGAGCGGGACCACCGGCAGTGAGCCCAGACTTTTGCGCAGCAGCGCCAGGGTGTCTTCGGCTTTTTTAGCGCTGGCGCAGTCGACCATAATCAGATCGTTAACGGTATCAATCCACATCATCGTCTGATTAAAACGGCTGAAAGCGCGAGGTAGCAGCGAATGCAACACTTCATCTTTCAGCGAATCTTTTTCGGTCTTCTTCAGTTTGCGCCCCTGGTCCGCCTCCAGTTTGGCGATTTTGGATTCCAGCGCCTGTTTGATGACCGGCGCGGGCAGGATTTTTTCCTCTTTACGGGCGCAGATAACAATTTGACCGTTCGCAGTGTGCGTCAGCGCATCACTCTGTGAGCCCATCGGTGGCACCCAACCGGTTTTCGCCATATCCTGGCTGCCACAGGGAGTAAAGGAAAACGCCGCCAGCTGTTTTTCCATTTCTTCGGCTCGCAGCGAGATGTCGCGGCTTACGCGATAAACCATTAAATTTTTGAACCACAGCATGATATTTTCCACGGTCTGGTAGTTAAACGCAGCGGGCATGATAACCAAACCGCCGCTCAGTTTCATGGCCTTTAACAGAAAGGCCCGGAACCGTCACTCTACACAGCTTATATAAGGGGCCTCTTGTGCGTATTGGGATTGATTTAGGTGGAACGAAAACCGAAGTAATCGCGCTGTCGGATCGCGGTGAGCAACTGTTCCGTCATCGGCTGCCTACGCCGCGTGATGATTATGCGCAAACCATTGAAACCATTGCCGAGCTGGTGCGGCTGGCGGAAGAGGCCACCGGCGAACGCGGTACGGTGGGCATGGGGATCCCCGGTTCGATTTCGCCGTATACCGGCGTGGTGAAAAACGCCAACTCCACCTGGCTTAACGGCAAACCGTTTGATAAAGATCTCAGCGCCCGGCTGGGGCGCGAGGTGCGTCTGGCGAACGACGCCAACTGTCTGGCGGTGTCTGAAGCGGTAGACGGCGCGGCGGCTGGCGCGCAAGCCGTGTTTGCGGTGATTATCGGTACTGGCTGCGGTTCCGGCATTGCGCTTAACGGGCGTAGCCATATCGGCGGCAACGGCACGGCGGGAGAGTGGGGCCACAATCCGCTTCCGTGGATGGATCAGGATGAGCTGCGCTATCGCGAGGAAGTGCCGTGCTATTGCGGGAAACAGGGCTGCATCGAGACGTTTATTTCCGGCACCGGTTTCGCCACCGACTACCGCCGTTTAAGCGGGCATCCCCATAAAGGGAGCGAAATTATCCGGCTGGTAGAACAGCAGGACCCGGTGGCCGAGCTGGCGCTGAGCCGCTACGAAATGCGGCTCGCCAAATCGCTGGCCCACGTGGTGAATATTCTCGATCCGGATGTGATCGTGCTGGGTGGCGGCATGAGTAATGTGGATCGTCTGTATCAAACGGTGCCGCAGTTGATCAAATCCTGGGTGTTTGGCGGCGAATGTGAGACGCCGATTTTGAAGGCGAAGCACGGGGATTCGAGTGGGGTACGCGGGGCCGCGTGGTTGTGGCCTCAATAGTAGGCTAGCTCTGGGGTGGGATGTTTCGTTCGCGCAGAGTCTGTAGTTGTAGGGTGGAATGTTTCGTTCGCGTTGAATGTTTCCATCTATGAGGCCTCAGTGCACGCGAACGAGTCGGGGACGCTCGCCGCCGCATCCCCGACACTCCAGGCTCCCGGCCAGCAAAATCGCCGCTTTGCGGTTCCCGCGGCTCCACCTCCTCGCTTCAGGTCGGTCGTGATACTACATCCTGTAGCTCACGACCTCAGGCCCGAATTACTCGGCCCATTCCTGGGCCTCGCCCCTTCGGGGCCGCCGCAAGCGGCGTTCAAAAGCGCTCCCGGCGCTTTTGTCCATGCGGGCCTGACCTCGCTCGTCAATTGCGCTCCCGGCGCTTTTGATGCCGGGCGAAAATCACCCACTTTGGCTCCGCTGATGCGGGGATTGTGAGCGATTAACTTACTGCATATTCCTTTGCTAACCGGCTGACGCCGAGGCCGTTTATCTTTTTCACTTTGATTTGCACCGGGATGCGCTCTTTCATGGCTTCCACATGGCTGATGACGCCGATGGTTTTGCCGCTGGCGTTCAGGGCATCCAGCGCGTCGAGCGCGATGTCCAGGGTTTCGGCGTCCAGCGTGCCAAACCCTTCGTCCAGGAACAGCGAGTCAATGCGTGTTTTATGGCTCACCAGATCCGAGAGCGCCAGCGCGAGCGCCAGGCTGACCAGGAAGCTTTCGCCACCGGAAAGCGTGCGCGTGTCGCGAACCGCATCGGCTTGCCAGGTATCCACCACTTCCAGCTCCAGCTCTTCGCTGAGTTTGCGCTTCAGCATATAGCGCCCGTGCAGCCGGTTGAGCTGCTGGTTCGCCAGCCACACCAGGTTATCGAGGGTCAGGCCCTGGGCGAATTTGCGGAATTTATCGCCTTTTTGCGAACCGATTAAGTGATTGAGATGTGCCCAGGTCGCGAGATGATCGCTGGCCTCATCAATCTGCTGCTGCAATCCCTGTAGCTGTGTGCGGTTGTCGGTGTCCTGCCTGAGTTGCTGAGTGACCTCGCCCTGGCGCGTCGCGTTTTCCCGTAGCGCCTGGCTAAGCTGCGCTATCACCGCCTGCAAGGCCTCGGGATCGGCTGCGGGGTCGATATCCGCTGGCGGCGTTTGCAGATGGTCGTTCAGCGCCTGTTGCGCCTGGGTCCGCCGCGTCTGCTGTTCGTGGAGCAGGCGCTCGGTCTGGGTTTTAAGGGCGTTCAGCCGTTCCAGTTCCTGCGGTTCGAGCACAGCGGCAAGAAACGCTTCTTCATCTGTAAAGCGGCTTTCCGCGAGCATCTGCTCAAACGCCTGCGCCAGCTGTGCTTCCCGGGTCTGTTCCTGCTGACATTGTTCGCTGAGCGTGGCCCACTGCGCTTCCAGCGTCAGGCACTGGTTATGGCAATGCTGCCAGCTTTCCAGTGGTTCGCCGGTAAAAGGTGCGGCGTGCGCATCCTCATCCGGCAGCACCCTTAATACCTCATCGCAGCGGGTGATCACGTTCTCGAGGGTAAGCTGGCGAGTTTGCTGCTGCTGCCACTGCCGGGCTTCCTGCTCGCGCATCTGCAACCAGTCTGCTTCCTGCGCTTCCTCCGGCAACGTCAGTCCCAGCACGGTAAACTGTTCGCTGATCGTCTGGTAGCGCGTGGCCATTTCAGCGTCATATTGCGTGATAGCCTGCTGTCTGGCGCGTACGTCGTCCGCCAGTAGCTGGTGCTGTTGCAGCAAATAAAGCTGTTGTTCGTGTCCGGCTTCGGCGTCCAGCCAGGGCTCCAGCGGTTGGCTGGCATCCAGCGTCGCCCCCAGCGCCTGGCAAAGCGCATCCCATTCTGCACTCAGCGCCTGCGCCTGTTGCGCAAGATCGGCCGACTCGCGGTCCAGTTCCGTTAGCTGCTTTTGCAGCGAGTTTTGCTGGCCGCGCAGTGTCGCGCCCTGTTCGCCCAGTGCCAATTTTTCCTTTTCAAGCCCCTGATAGCGCGCTTCACTGTCGTTCGGCTGGATGGCGTTATAGGCCTCGATGGCCGGATGCTGAGTGGAACCGCACAGCGGGCAGGGCGTATCGGGCTGGAGTCGCGCGCGTTCCGCCATCAGTCCGGTAATGGTTTTTTCCAGCTCCCACACATGCAGGGCTTTTTGCGTTTCTTCCTGCTTCGCTTTATACGCCGCACGTTTCTCAACTAACTGACGCTCAAGATCGGCTAACTGACGGGTAATCCCCTGACGCTTTTCGTCGAGTTGTCCGGCACGCTGGCGTTGGGCAGCGATATCGCGGTGCAGCACTGCCAGTTTCTGGCGCTGTCCGCGCCGGGCGGCGGCCTGTTGTAGCTGGTAGTTCAACTCTTCAGGCGTCAGTGTCAACGTGACAGGAGCCAGCTGCGCCTGTTTTTGCGTCACCTGTTCCAGCGCGGTGCGGAGTTCGCCGAGACGCCTGGCATCGCGGCGGCGTTCCGCAAAGGCGGATTTCCAGCCAGCCAGTTCGTTTTGCCACTGGCCCCAGTGGTGATGGGTTTGCATCAGCGCGGTAAGTTGCGCCAGTTCCGCCCGCGCATCGGCGGCGCGTTGGGCGAGGGCGACGCGGATTTGCTGGCGGCGCGCCTTCTCGTTAAGTAAGCGAGCATTCACTTCATCTCGCTGGGTCTGGGCCCGTTGAAGCGCCTGGCGCTGGTCACGGCATTGCTGCCACAGCGGGCGCAGTTTTTCAGCGGGCAGCGCCAGTTCCAGCCGGGCAATATCTGCTTGCGCGGCATCAGAGGCCTGCTGAGCCTGTGCCAGATCGGTCTGCGCCTGCAGGTGGTGGCGCTCAAGCTGCGCTTTCTGGGTTAACCACTGATAGTGTTGCTGGTTGCGCTGCGATTGCGCCTGGTGGGTTTGCTCTTCTGAAGTGAGTGCCTGCAAACTTTCCGTCAGCTGCTGTCGCTGCTCATCACTGAGCAACATCACGCCCTGCGCCTGAGACTGCAATTTCTCCAGTTCAAGACGCGCCAGTTTATGGCGCTCAAAAACCTGGGCGGAGATGACGCCATAGATCTCCGTACCGGTGAGTTCTTCCAGCAGTTCCGCACGCTCCTGCGCTTTCGCGTTAAGGAATGCTGCAAACTGCCCTTGAGAGAGCATCATTGACCGGGTAAAGCGGTCATAGTCCAGCCCGGTTAAGGTGGCGACGGCGTCGAGCTTGTCATTCACTTTATCCGCCAGAATTTTACCGTCAGCGCTGCGGGCCAGCTCCACCCGGGGAGGTTGCAGTTTCCCATCCGGCAGATAACGGGCGCGATACTGGCTCCAGAATGCGCGATAGGCGACGCCTTTGACTTCGAATTCCACTTCCGCCAGGCACTCGGCGGTGTCGCGGGTCATCAGATCGTTTTGCGACTGCGAAATCGTATTGAGACGGGGTGTTTTATGATAAAGCGCCAGGCAAATGGCATCGAGCAGAGTGGTTTTACCGGCTCCGGTCGGGCCGGTAATGGCGAACAGACCGTTGCTGGAAAAGGGCTCCCGGGTAAAGTCGATTTTCCATTCACCCTTCAGGGAATTGAGATTCTTGAGGCGCAGGGTCAAAATTTTCATGCGTTTTCCTCCTGCTGCATCGTCTCCAGGGTTTGGGCGAACAGCGTTCGCAACCGGGCGGCTTCACTCTCTTCCAGCGCTTCGCTTTGCAGGCGGCGTTCAAACACTTCCGCGACGCTGAGCTCGCTTAACGTCTCGGTCTCAAGCCGGGCAATAGCCAGATCGCGCTGTTCGCGACTGCGGCGCAGCAAAATCACTTCCACCGGCAACGCCTCGGTCAGGGCGACGATCTGGCGCTGCATATCATGCAAAAAATCATCGCTGACGATTTCGATGTCCAGCCAGGTTTTCGGCTCAGCAGGCGCATCTCGCCACTGCTGGAGCTGCTGTTCGATTTGCGCCAGCGTGCCTTTAATCATCGCCAGCGGCTGAGTCACCGGCACCGCGAGCGGCGTAACCTTCGTCAGTGATGCGCCGGAGAATTCCACCAGATTGACCACCTTCGGGCTGCCGGTTTCATCAAAGCTTAACGGGATTGGCGAGCCGCAATAACGGATATGTTCGCTTTGCGCCACCGTCTGGGCGCGATGAATATGGCCCAGCGCAATGTAATCAGCCTCCGGGAAATTGCTCGCCGGAAAGGCATCCAGCGTGCCAATGTAAATGTCGCGCACCGCATCGGTTTTGGTCACGCCGAGCGCCGTTAAATGGCCGGTCGCGATAATCGGCAAAGCCTGTTCGCCACGCAACTGGCAGGCGGCGTCAAAACAGGCCTGATAGTGCAGGGTAATGGCGTCCAGCAGTTGCAGTTGTTTCTCGCTTCCCGATTCGCCAGCGCGGCTTTTGGTGATGTCACGCGGGCGTAAAAAAGGGATGGGGCACAGCACCGCGCCCGGTTCGCCATTACGTTTATTCAGAATGATCGCCTGGCCTTCCGGCTGAAGCTGGGCGCTGGCGATCACCCGGGTATTCAGGCAGGCCAGCAGTTCACGGGATTCATTCAGCGTTGCCACGGAATCATGATTTCCCGCCAGCACAATTAACTCGCAGCCGGTTTGCTGGAGCTCCACCACAAAACGGTTATACAGCTCGCGGGCGTAGCTGGGGGGAGAACCGGTATCGAAAATATCGCCCGCCACGATAATCGCATCCACCTGCTGGTCGGCGGCCGTCTGGCGCAGCCACGTTAGGAACGCCTGATGTTCCGGCGCGCGGCTTTTCGTGTAAAAATTTTGACCGAGGTGCCAGTCTGAAGTGTGAAGGATGCGCATCATCATTCCCTGTGGCGAAAAAACGAAAGGGGGATTATATACCCAACAGGGAGGAAAGCTGTCTTCGTCGCGTCACCGCTGCATTTTATTGACTGAAATGATGGGTCATAAGACCGTCATCTTTTTCATAAATCTGTCATAAAACTGACGCATAATGGCGCCGCATTCAGAAAATTCGACTTAATTTGACAGGGCTAATCATGGCGAGACGTATCCTGGTCGTAGAAGATGAAGCGCCAATCCGTGAGATGGTGTGCTTCGTACTCGAACAAAATGGCTTTCAGCCGGTTGAAGCGGAAGATTATGACACTGCAGTGAACCAGCTTAACGAACCCTGGCCCGATCTTATCCTGCTGGACTGGATGCTGCCGGGCGGTTCCGGGCTTCAGTTTATAAAACATTTAAAACGCGAAGCGCTGACCCGCGATATTCCGGTAATGATGCTGACCGCGCGTGGCGAAGAAGAAGATCGCGTACGCGGACTGGAAACCGGCGCGGACGATTACATCACCAAGCCCTTTTCACCCAAAGAGTTAGTGGCGCGGATAAAAGCCGTGATGCGTCGCATCTCGCCAATGGCGGTGGAAGAGGTGATCGAAATGCAGGGGCTCAGCCTGGACCCCAGCTCGCACCGCGTGATGACCGGCGAAAACCCGCTGGATATGGGCCCCACCGAATTTAAATTATTACACTTCTTTATGACCCACCCGGAGCGGGTCTACAGCCGCGAACAGCTGCTTAATCACGTCTGGGGCACCAATGTGTATGTGGAAGATCGAACCGTGGACGTGCATATTCGCCGCCTGCGCAAAGCGCTGGAACTGAGCGGCCATGACCGGATGGTGCAAACCGTTCGCGGAACCGGCTACCGCTTCTCAAGTCGTTTTTAATCACGATAACTGGAGTGTGACGCGTGCTGGAACGGCTGTCATGGAAAAGGCTGGCCTTTGAGCTGGTAATGTGTTGTCTGCCGGCCCTGTTGTTAGGGGCCATCTTCGGTTACTGGGCGTGGTTTCTGTTGCTGGCGGTCACCGGTCTGTTGATCTGGCATTTCTGGAATTTGATGCGCCTCTCCTGGTGGATCTGGGTCGATCGCAGCATGACGCCGCCGACCGGACGGGGAAGCTGGGATCCGCTGCTGTACGGCCTGCATCAAATGCAGATGCGCAATAAGAAGCGCCGGCGCGAATTAGGCAACCTGATCAAACGCTTTCGGAGCGGCGCGGAATCATTGCCGGATGCGGTGATACTCACCACCGAAGAGGGCAATATCTTCTGGTGTAACGGTCTGGCTCAGCAACTGCTGGGGCTGCGCTGGCCTGACGATAATGGCCAAAATATTCTCAACCTTTTACGTTATCCGGAATTCACCAACTGGTTGAAAGGAAAACAATTCACCCGGCCACTCAATCTGGTGCTCAATAACGGCCGCCATCTCGAATTCCGCGTGATGCCCTACAGCGAAGATCAACTGCTGATGGTGGCGCGGGACGTGACGCAAATGCACCAGCTGGAAGGCGCGCGTCGTAATTTCTTCGCGAATGTTAGCCACGAGTTGCGTACGCCGCTGACGGTGTTGCAGGGTTATCTGGAAATGATGGACGACAAGCCGCTGGAAGGGCCGCTGCGTGAAAAAGCCATCCATACCATGCGCGAGCAAACCCACCGTATGGAAGGGCTGGTTAAGCAATTGCTGACGCTGTCGAAAATCGAAGCGGCTCCAGCGCTGGTCCTTAATGAACAAATCGATGTGCCGATGATGCTGCGGGTCGTGGAGCGTGAGGCGCAAACCCTGAGCCACAAAAAACATACCTTCACATTTGACGTCGACAACGACCTGAAAGTGCTGGGCAACGATGAACAACTGCGCAGTGCGATTTCCAATCTGGTGTATAACGCCGTTAATCACACCCCGGAAGGCACCCACGTTAAGGTGGCCTGGCAGCGCACGCCGCAGGGCGCAAAGTTTTCGGTACAGGATAATGGTCCGGGAATTTCAGCAGAGCATATTCCCCGTCTGACAGAGCGTTTCTATCGCGTCGATAAAGCGCGCTCGCGCCAGACCGGCGGCAGCGGTCTTGGACTGGCCATTGTTAAACATGCGCTCAGCCACCACGATGCGCGCCTTGAAATCGACAGCCAGCCAGGCAAGGGCACCTGTTTTTCTTTTGTGCTCCCGGAACGGCTAATCGCAAATCCTGCGCTATCCCGCCAAATCAGCTAATCCCGCTGTAAAACTAACTTTCCACGGGCCAGTAAACTGGCCCTTTTATCGTTTGGTTTCCATTACCACTGGCCAACTTTTGACGGTTGTTCGTTTTTTGTTCGCATTAAAAGCCACAACATTTTTAAGATTCTGGTGTGAATATCTGCTTCGTTTTACGCTGGCAGAATAATCTACTGGTTTTTAGATCCCTTATTGCCTTCAAACGTTATAAGCGTTTAAATTGCGCACCTGATGTTGCCAGACTCACTGTTATATCGTGGTAATTCAAAAAACTATTCTCCACCGCGGCATCAGGTAAGTGTTTTGCGCTGAAATTTAACAAAATGACGCTATTTCGCTCAGCGCAGGCAGCAAAAACGTCAATTTATTCAACACCACATCCACAGGCAGTAAAACTTTATGACCCATCATTTGAAAACGCGTGACATCATCGCACTGGGCTTTATGACCTTTGCGTTGTTTGTGGGCGCAGGCAACATCATTTTCCCCCCCATGGTTGGTTTGCAGGCGGGCGAACACGTCTGGACAGCGGCGATTGGCTTTCTGATCACCGCGGTTGGTCTGCCGGTGCTGACCGTTGTGGCGCTGGCGAAAGTCGGCGGCGGCGTTGACAGCCTGAGCTCGCCGATTGGCCGTCGCGCTGGCGTCCTGCTCGCGACCGTCTGTTACCTTGCGGTCGGGCCGCTGTTTGCCACCCCGCGTACCGCCACGGTTTCGTTTGAGATGGGTATCGCGCCGTTGACCGGCGCGGGCGCAATGCCACTGCTGATTTACAGCCTGGTCTATTTTGCGCTGGTGATTCTGGTGTCGCTGTATCCGGGCAAACTGCTTGATACCGTGGGCAACTTCCTGGCGCCGCTGAAAATCATTGCGCTGACCGTGCTGGCGGTTGCCGCTCTGCTCTGGCCTGCCGGCGATATCAGCGTGGCGACCGAAGCCTATCAAAATGCAGCGTTCTCTAACGGCTTCGTCAACGGTTATCTGACCATGGATACCCTGGGCGCCATGGTGTTCGGTATCGTCATTGTTAACGCGGCCCGTTCACGCGGCGTGACCGAATCGCGCCTGCTGACCCGTTACACCATTTGGGCGGGCCTGATGGCCGGTATCGGTTTGACGTTGCTGTACCTGGCGTTGTTCCGCCTGGGTTCAGACAGCGCGACCCTGGTCGATCAGTCTGCTAACGGCGCAGCCATTCTTCACGCCTATGTGCAGCACACCTTTGGCGGCGCAGGCAGCTTCTTACTGGCGGCATTGATTTTCATCGCCTGCATGGTGACGGCGGTGGGCCTGACCTGCGCCTGTGCCGAGTTCTTCGCGCAGTATCTGCCGTTGTCATACCGCTCGCTGGTGTTTATCCTCGGCGGCTTCTCAATGGTGGTGTCGAATCTGGGGCTGAGCCACCTGATTCAGATTTCTATTCCGGTACTGACGGCGATTTATCCGCCCTGCATCGTGCTGGTAGTGTTGAGCTTCACCCGTGGTTGGTGGCACAATTCCACCCGCGTTATCGCGCCGGCGATGTTGATAAGCCAGCTATTAGGGTTGATTGACGGCGTGAAGGCCTCGGCGCTTAGCGATATGCTCCCGGTGTGGACGCAGAAAATGCCGCTGGCCGATCAAGGGCTGGCCTGGCTGATGCCAACGGTAGCGATGGTTGTCATTGCCGGTATTTGGGATCGCGCAGCAGGACGTCAGATGACTTCCGCCGCGCACTAAAAAATACCGATAGTTTTTTAACCACGGAGCCCGCTCCGTGGTTTTTTTATTGTGTAAACAGGTAATTAACAACATGGATAACGGGACTACGCTCAAACGCGGTTTGAGTACGCGACATATTCGCTTTATGGCACTGGGCTCGGCGATAGGCACCGGGCTGTTTTACGGCTCTGCCGACGCCATCAAAATGGCCGGTCCGAGCGTGCTACTGGCGTATATCATCGGCGGCGTCGCGGCATACATTATTATGCGCGCGCTGGGTGAAATGTCGGTACACAATCCTGCCGCCAGCTCGTTCTCCCGTTATGCCCAGGAAAATTTAGGCCCGCTGGCAGGTTACATCACCGGCTGGACCTACTGTTTTGAAATCCTGATTGTCGCCATCGCCGACGTTACTGCCTTCGGCATTTATATGGGTGTCTGGTTCCCGACGGTGCCGCACTGGGTGTGGGTGCTGAGCGTGGTGCTAATCATCTGCGCCATCAACCTGATGAGCGTGAAAGTGTTCGGCGAAATGGAGTTCTGGTTCTCGTTCTTTAAAGTCGCCACCATCATCATCATGATTGCTGCTGGCATCGGCATTATTATCTGGGGCATCGGCAACGGCGGCCAACCGACCGGTATCAGTAATCTCTGGAATCACGGCGGTTTCTTCGCTAACGGCTGGATTGGCACCGTGATGGCGCTGCAGATGGTGATGTTTGCCTATGGCGGCATTGAAATCATCGGCATTACCGCTGGCGAAGCCAAAGATCCTGAGAAGTCGATTCCACGCGCCATTAATTCGGTTCCGCTGCGTATTCTGGTGTTCTACGTGGGCACGCTGTTTGTAATCATGTCTATTTACCCCTGGAACCAGGTGGGCACAAACGGCAGCCCGTTTGTCCTGACCTTCCAGCATATGGGGATCACCTTTGCCGCCGGTATCCTTAACTTCGTGGTGATCACCGCCTCGCTGTCGGCGATTAACAGCGATGTGTTCGGCGTGGGCCGTATGTTGCACGGCATGGCCGATCAGGGTAGCGCGCCGAAAGTGTTCGCGAAAACATCGCGTAACGGCGTGCCGTGGGTGACGGTTATGGTGATGACCGCCGCGCTGCTGCTGGCGGTCTATCTCAACTACATCATGCCGGAAAATGTGTTCCTGGTGATTGCCTCGCTGGCGACTTTCGCCACCGTCTGGGTGTGGATTATGATCCTGCTGTCGCAGATTTGGTTCCGCCGTCGCTTATCGCCGGAAGAGGTAAAAGCGCTGAAATTTAAAGTGCCGGGCGGTGTTACCACCACGATTATCGGTCTGGTCTTCCTGGTATTTATTATCGGGCTGATTGGTTATCACCCGGATACGCGTATTTCCTTATACGTGGGCTTTGCCTGGATTGCCCTGTTGCTGGTGGGCTGGATCGTTAAACGCCGCCACGACGCACGCACCCGCATCAACGCATAATTCTTCCCATCCCCGCCGCCTGGCGGGGATGTTGTTTTGGCGCTACGCTCAGCCTTCTCCACCTGTGAACTCCTCCCCTAAATAAACGCAAAATGAGGAAGGCGGCTTGTCGCCGATATGGCATGGTGGCGGCAAAATTGACCATGGGGAAATGATTATGTTGCAAGCCTGGCACCTTCCGGTGGCGCCTTTTATCAAACAGCACCCGCAGCGGCTGGAGATTACGCTGTGGTTGGCGGGCGAAGATTTGCCGCAGCGGGTGACGCTGCGGGCTGAGCATGATAACGAAGAGACCTCGATTCCGATGAAGCGCCTGCGTCGTCCGCCATACGAGGGCGTGACGGCCTGGCGGGCGTCAATTTCACTGGATGAGGGCCAGCCGCGCCGCCGCTATAGTTTCAAACTGCTGTGGCCCAGCCGCCAGCGCTGGTTTACCCCGCAGGGATTCAATGATTATCCGCCTGCGCGACTGGAACAATTCGCCTTTGATGCCCCGGACAGCGGCCCGTCATGGGTGGCTGACCAGATTTTCTATCAAATCTTCCCGGACCGTTTCGCCCGCAGCCTGCCACGGGAGGCCGGTCAGGATACGGTGTACTATCATCACGCCGCCCATCGCGACATTGTTCTGCGCGACTGGGATGAGCCGGTAACCGCAGACGCAGGCGGCTCCACCTTTTATGGCGGCGATCTGGACGGCATCAGCGAAAAGCTGCCGTGGCTGCAAAAGCTCGGCGTGACGGCGCTGTATCTTAACCCGGTGTTTACCGCGCCCAGCGTCCATAAATACGACACCCAGGATTACCGTCATGTGGACCCGCAGTTTGGCGGCGACCCGGCGCTGCTGCGCCTGCGGGAAAAGACCCGGCGCGCCGGTATGCGCCTGGTGCTGGACGGCGTATTTAATCACAGCGGTGATTCCCATCCATGGTTCGACAGGCACAATACGGCAACCGACGGGGCGTGCCATAACCCGGCGTCGCCTTACCGGGACTGGTACAGTTTTTCAGCGGAAGGGCAGGCGCTGGACTGGCTCGGCTACTCAAGCCTGCCGAAACTTGATTACCGATCCGCAACCCTAATCGACGAGATCTATCGGGGTGAAAACAGCGTGGTGCGCCACTGGCTGCGCGAGCCATGGTGTATGGATGGATGGCGGCTGGATGTGGTGCATATGCTGGGCGAAGCCGGCGGTGCGCAGAATAACCTGCAACATGTGCGCGGCATAACCCAGGCGGCAAAAGAGGCCAACCCGGACGCTTACGTTCTTGGTGAACACTTTGGCGATGCGCGTCAGTGGTTACAGGCTGATGTGGAAGACGCGGCGATGAACTATCGCGGCTTTACCTTGCCGCTGTGGGGCTTCCTGGCTAATACCGATATTTCCTACGATCCGCAGCAGATTGACGCCGAAACCTGCATCCGCTGGATGGAGCAGTATCGCGCCGGGCTTTCCCACCAGCAGCAGTTACGCATGTTTAATCAGCTCGACAGCCACGATACCGCACGCTTTAAGTCGCTGCTCGGGAAAGAGGTGGCCCGTTTGCCGCTGGGCGTGATATGGCTGTTTTGCTGGCCTGGCGTGCCCTGTATTTATTATGGGGATGAAGTGGGACTGGACGGAAATAACGATCCGTTTTGCCGCAAACCTTATCCGTGGGATCCCAAAAAACAGGATCGCGAACTGTTAGGGCTGTATCAGCGTCTGGCTAAACTGCGTAAACAGTCGCGGGCATTACGCTATGGCGGCTGCCATGTGCTATACGCTAAGGGGGATGTAGTGGTGTTTATGCGACTCTGGCAGCAGCAAAAAGTGTTGATTGCTATTAACCGGGGTGATGAAACGCACATTGAATTGCCCTGGTCGCCGCTACTCGTGAATACCGAATGGCGCGAAGCGGAAGGTAAGGCACAGATTGTTGGACAAACGCTGCGGATCCCTGCAGTTTCCGGCGGTATATGGCGCAATCGCTAAATCCGGTTTCGGAAATGCCTGGGTATTCCCGCCTCGCGCCATTTGAAACAATACGCGGCAGTCGCAGAGATCGATTAAAAGGAAACAGGCATGGATGGACTGATATTTTGGGCGGGGCTGTTACTGTTCTTTGTCCTTGTCGTCGCGCCAGTTATGGCGGTGATGGCATGGCGTAGAAGTAATACCGCCATGGATGAAATTACCCGGTTGCGTAACCGGGTAACCGAGCTTGAAACGCGGCTTGCTGATGCGCCGGTGGAGACGGTCACGACGGTGGCGACGGTGGCGACGCCTCAGGCGGTTACGCCGCCGCAAACTGAGGCGCAATCAGACGCCCGGCGCAGTTTTGAAGCCGATCTGATTGCCCGTGTGCAGCGCTATCGGCAGAAATCGCATGCCACTACCCCGTCAGAGGATCCGGTGGAACAGACGCCTTATCCCTGGCTTAACTCTCAGTTGACCTCTGCAGTCGCTGCCGGGCGTGTCGAGCCTGAACGCGTTGCTGAACCAGAACCTGCGCTGGCTACCCAGCCTGCTCAGGACGTTCCGCCTTCGCAATTTAGCGGCATGATCAGTTCACTTATCAGCTGGTTTATGCAGGGCAATCCGTTAGCCAAACTGGGCGTACTGCTGCTGTTTTTAGGGCTTGCCTACCTGTTTCGCTACACCGTTGAGCGCGACATGTTCCCGCTGGAATTACGCCTTGCGGCAGCGGCAGCCGGGGCGATGGGATTACTGTTCTTCGGTTTTCGTCTGCGCCATAAACAGCCGCTTTACGGCCTGATATTGCAGGGCGGTGCTACGGGCGCACTCTATCTCACCGTGTTCGGCGCTTTCCGGCTGTGGCAAATGTTGCCAATGACCCTGGCGTTCGGCCTGCTGTTGCTGATCTGCGCGGCCAGCGTGGGCCTTGCGGTACTGCAAAAGGCGCTGAGCCTGGCAATGCCCGCCAGTATCGGCGGCTATCTTGCGCCTCTTTTGCTTTCAACCGGTTCCGGCAATCATATTGCGCTGTTCTCGTTTTATTTGCTGCTCTCACTGGGCATTATGGCGATTAGCTGGTGGCAGCACTGGCGGGTGCTCAATCTGCTGGGCATGGCTTTTACTTTCGGCGTCGCCGGAATCTGGGGGCTCAACGGCTATCACCCGGATATCTATCTGAGCAGTCAGTTTTTCCTGATCGTGAATATTCTGCTGTTTGGCGTGCTGTGCGTGGGGCTGTCGCTGCGCGCTCAGGCCAGCCCGGAAAAACTTATCGACGGCGTGTTGCTGTTCGCGCCGCCGCTGATCGGTTTTGGGATGCAGTACGCGATCACCCGTCATTTTGCCTATGGCCCGGCGCTGTCTGCGCTGGGGTTTGGGCTACTTTATCTCTGCCTGGGTTGGGTTGTGCTGCGTCGCTATCCGGCGCAGGGGAAAATCCTCGTTATGGCGGCGCTGGCACTGGGCGGCGCATTTACCACGCTGGCAATACCACTGGCGCTGTCGGCGCGCTGGACGGCAATGGCCTGGGCGCTGGAAGGACTGGGCATTCTGTGGCTTGGCCTCCAGCAACGGCAATTGCGGATGAGCTATAGCGGTACCGGCTTGTTAGTGCTGGCACTGGCAAGCAGCATTTACGCCGCGTCACAGAGCATAACGCCGCTTTCCGGGGTGCTGGTCTTCGGCGTGTTGTGTGCGACCTGGTTTGCTGCCGCTTTACTCTGGCGCAAGGAAGAACACGTTATCAGTTTAAGCTTGCTGTACGGCGCAGTCGGTTTATGGATCATGACAATGGCCTACGCCTATGACGGATTGTTGAGTCCGCATATCAGCATGGCTACCGGCGTGCTGTTGCTCGCCTGTGTTTCCGTTGGGTGTTGGCGGTTCGCCGCGCAACGCCTGTCATGGCGCGAGCTGGGCTATACGCAATGGCTGCTCTGGCCGACATTATTTATTGCCGCCATCATCCAGATTTCGCAGCAACATGCGCTGCTCAGCGCCGGATGGCAGGGCGTAATGTGGCCGGTTGCTATCGCCTGCGCGCTGGCATTGCTCTATAAAGACGACCCTCGCCAGGAGGCGCGCCTCTCGCAAGGGCTGCATTTATCCCTGTTCTGGCTGGTTTTATTCATTCCGGGTATGGAAATTTATTGGTTCCTCGAGGATCTGCCCTGGGATTCGCGTGGATGGCAGGCGGGCGTGATTATGGCCAGTGCCGGAATTGCCATGATGTTGGTTTACGCCGGCCTTCGCCGTCGCCTCTGGCCCCTTTGCGTGTGGCCGACGCTTTATGGCACGATCGCGCTTTTGCCGTTGATTGCGCTACTGACCGTCATGCTGATAATCAGCAACTTACTTGATGGCGTGCTCCCGAACTGGCCGTGGATCCCGCTGCTGAATCCGCTGGAAATCGGCGCGGGTTATGGCTTACTCGCGTTGTGGATGGCAGCCCGATTTAACGATGCACATCCTGGCGTAGCGTATGCGCAGGTTTCATACGGCGTGCCGCGGGTGCTTCATGGACTGGCGTTCTGGTGGGTCAATGGCGTACTTATGCGCATCCTTGCCGGATACGGCGGCATTGCCTGGAAAATGGATGCGTTGTGGGCGTCTCGCCTGGTCCAGACCTCCTTCGCACTGTTCTGGACGGCGATTGCGCTGGTGGTGATGGTCAAAGCGACGCGCTCCGCCAACCGTAAAACCTGGATGGCTGGCGCGGCGCTACTCGGGGTCGTGATTGCGAAGCTGATGTTAGTGGACAGTGCCGGAGGCGGCGGGCTGGCGCGTGCGATTGCATTTATCGGCATGGCGGTGCTGGTGCTGATTGTCGGCTATTTTTCACCGCTGCCACCGAAAGCGGATGTAGAGAAGGCGGAAACGGAATGAAGGGATTACGAAACATTATTGTCATGGCCGCGTTTTGGCTGCCGATAGCTGGATTTGCAGAAGAGACGGCACCTGATATGCCGCAGGATTACGCGTGGGGAATGCAACTGGAGAGTGAAGAGGATGCGCCATTCTGGCAAATCCCGTTGCCGACGCAGGTTTACGAGCAAACCGTCTGGCCTGACTTACGGGATGTGCGGGTGTTTAATCGTCAGGGAGAAGCCGTGCCGTTCGCGCTGGCACAACAACAGGCGCCGCAGAGCGAGCCAAAGTCGGTGGCGCTGAAAGTCTTCCCGCTGGATATCAAACAGGTTAAATACGAAGGACAAAACAGCCTGACAGTGAAAATGCCTGGCGGAACGGAGGTGCATCTTGATGGCGAGGATGTGAAACGGATCAGTCAAAGCTTTCTGTTGACCTTACCTGATGGGCTTAAAACGCCGCTGGCGGTGGCCCAACTGCGTGCGGAATGGGTGAAACTGGCGCAAAACTGGCAGGCAAAAGTTGATCTCTATTCCAGCGCCGATTTAAAAAACTGGCGCTTGCAGGTTGAAGGTGCGCCGCTCATGGATCTCACGTCCGGTAACGATCGGCTCAAGCTGGATACGCTGCCGGCTGGCGTTATGCTCTCTGGCGACGGGCCGCGTTATTTGCTGATGACGGTTTATGACGCGCCTGCGCAATTCAGCGTGCAAAGCATGGAAGCGATCTCTTCAGCGGCTGATTTAAGTAATGCCTACGTTTATCTCCCTGCCCGTAAGGATAAAAGCGAGGCCAGTGAGGCGATATACAGCTGGGCGAACCCGCAGCCGCTGGCGGCGCTGGCGATCAACCCAGCCGCTGAAAACGAGGTGCTGCCGATAGAAATAGACTATCGTCACCGCGCTGATGAGCCTTGGAAACCCTTAGCCAAAACGGTCCTGTACCGAATGGGCGAGACGCAATCGGAACCCCAGGCGCTGAACGGCGAACCTGTACAGGCCATTCGCATAAAAGGCATCAATACTCGCTGGCGCGATGCGCCGCCGGAAGTCCAGGGATTGCGCGTAAGCCAGACGCTGGTGTTTATCCCCCAGGGTTCAGGCCCCTTTATGTTGGCATGGGGTAACAAAGCCGCCAAACCGCAGGCAATGGCGCTGAACATGATGATCCCGGAGAAACTGCGGGCGCGGTACACGCTGGATACGCTACCGGTCGCCACTGAAGCCGACACGCTCACGCTGGGAGGCGAGGCGCGGCTCACGGCCGTTGATCCGGCGGAACGCAGAAGCCAGATGATGACCATGGCGATTTGGGGAGTGTTGATCGTCGGCGTTCTGGCGCTGCTCTGGGTCGCATACCGGCTATGGCGTGAGGTGAAAGCGAAGCCCTGAGTTTTTGGCATAAAAAAAGGCCCGCATGCGGGCCTTTTCATTGAAGATTCGATTACAGTTTGGAGACGTTTTCGCTCAGGTATTTTGCTACGCCGTCCGGGGACGCGTTCATACCTTCTTTGCCTTTTTCCCACTGAGCCGGGCACACATCGCCGTGCTCTTCGTGGAACTGCAGCGCGTCAACCATACGCAGCATTTCATCAATATTACGGCCCAGCGGCAGATCGTTAACAACCTGATGGCGAACCACGCCCGCTTTGTCGATCAGGAAAGAGCCGCGCAGTGCAACGCCTGCGTCCGGGTGTTCGATGCCGTAAGCCTGCTGAATTTCACGTTTGATATCGGCAACCATGGCGTACTGAACCGGGCCAATACCGCCTTTATCTACCGGGGTGTTACGCCATGCGTTGTGTACGAACTCAGAGTCGAAAGACACGCCAACAACTTCCACGCCGCGTTTCTGGAATTCTGCGTAACGCTTGTCGAATGCAATCAGTTCAGACGGGCACACAAAGGTGAAATCCATCGGCCAGAAAAACAGAACGGCTGCTTTTCCATCGATATGTTTTTTGAAGTTGAAGTTTTCAACGATTTCGCCACTTCCCAGAACGGCTGCAGCGGTAAAATCCGGCGCCTGACGAGTTACCAGTACCATGAGGACTCCTTGGTGTTATTGAGATGAGTAGAACGCAACGCGGGCCAGTATAACGAATTTTCGCGGGTTCACCCGGATGAATAAACCGATTATTCAGATAGGTTTTGCCTATCGATAATATAGGTTGCAATGAGAGAAAAACCAGAATAGCCCTTTTTTTAAAAAGGGCAATATTTCCCTTAAGAGGTTGTGAGGGTCATAAAATTTTCTGTTCCGCCATGCTCATCATACGGGGATAGAATTGCCAGAAGCGCTGTTCAAGCGCGTCATAATTGGCGTCCAGATCGCCCCAGCTTTGTTGCAGCGCGGACAGCTTTGGTCTACGACTGGCCATGCCGTTAAGCACATTGCCAATAAACGCCATATCGCTGTAGCGCTCCAGCCAGCGTTCAGACCACAAATAGTTATTCAGGTTGATAAAACGCGGCGGAGTAAGGGGCAGATGCTGACCAATCTCACTCTGGGCCTGGGCTACGAAACGCGGCAGTTCCAGCTCGGGAGAAAGCCGGTCCCAATGGCGTGAAACAAAATGATCCCACATCACATCCAGAGCGATAGGTGCCACGCGACGGGTTTCAGGGCGAAACCACGTTTTCGCTTCGAGCACTTCCGGGAGCGTATCGGTCATCACGTCCACCCGGCGGTGCATATAAATTCCGGCGACCACATCGGCCGCATAATCGCCCGTGGGATCGCCGCGCACAAAGTCGGCCAGCAAATTGCCGAGCAGCGAACTGTCTGCGAGTCGGGCGAGATGAAGGTGGGCGAGAAAATTCATATCTGGATTCCAATAAAAGCGGTAACGGGGTGAACGGGTTGCAGCTAAAGCGCCCCGGCACTAGACTATAGCGCCTGTTTTTTCGAGCTGGATTAACAGACTATTTTACTTGCTGGAGAGCGATAGCGCCTGTTGACGGGCGAATCTCTCCTGGCTTTGACAAAAACCCCTGTTAAGCAGGCTCTACGTTTTAGTGTGAATTGCCATGCGCGTTGCCGATTTTTCCTTTGAATTACCTGAATCCCTGATTGCTCATTATCCGCTGCCAGGCCGGAGTTCCTGCCGTTTACTGTCTCTTGACGGGCCAACCGGCGCGCTGACGCATGGCACTTTCACCGATCTGCTGGAAAAGCTCAACCCGGGCGATCTGCTGGTGTTTAACAATACCCGCGTTATTCCGGCGCGCATGTTTGGCCGTAAAGCCAGCGGCGGAAAGATTGAAGTGCTGGTCGAGCGCATGCTGGATGATAAGCGCGTGCTGGCCCACGTCCGCGCCTCGAAAGCGCCGAAGCCGGGCGCAGAGCTGCTGCTGGGCGAGGACGAAAGCGTTAAAGCGACCATGACGGCGCGTCACGATGCGCTGTTTGAAATTGAGTTCGACGATGCGCGGGCGGTGCTGGATATTCTGAACGATATCGGCCATATGCCGCTGCCGCCTTATATCGACCGCCCGGATGAAGAAGCCGATCGCGAACTGTACCAGACGGTGTATAGCGAAAAACCCGGCGCCGTCGCGGCGCCGACCGCCGGTCTGCACTTTGACGAACCGCTGCTGGAGAAATTGCGCCAGAAAGGCGTGGAGATGGCCTTCGTTACACTGCATGTGGGTGCCGGCACCTTCCAGCCGGTACGCGTCGACAGCATTGAAGATCACATCATGCACTCCGAGTACGCCGAAGTGCCGCAGGACGTGGTGGATGCGGTATTAGCCTGTAAAGCGCGCGGCAACCGGGTTATTGCCGTAGGCACCACTTCGGTGCGTTCGCTGGAGAGCGCGGCAAAGGCGGCGAAAAACGACCTGATCGAACCGTTCTTCAACGATACCCAAATCTTTATCTATCCCGGCTATCAGTACAGTGTCATTGACGCGCTGATCACCAATTTCCACCTTCCGGAATCGACGCTGATCATGCTGGTATCGGCGTTTGCGGGTTATAAACACACCATGAACGCATACCATGAAGCAGTAAAAGCGGAGTATCGCTTTTTTAGCTATGGCGATGCGATGTTTATTACGTACAATCCGTCGGCGAAAGACGAACGGCCTTAAGCCCGCTTTGATTGACGCGCCTGGATGAGCCGGGCGCGTTTTGTATTTCACGCCAGACTGTTTCTCTGGCGCAGGAGAAAACATGAATTTTGAATTACAGACTACCGATGGCCGCGCCCGTCGTGGCCGCCTGGTATTTGAGCGCGGCGTGGTTGAAACGCCTGCGTTTATGCCTGTCGGCACCTACGGCACCGTTAAAGGCATGACGCCAGAAGAAGTTGAAGCCACTGGCGCGCAAATTATTTTAGGCAACACCTTCCACCTGTGGCTGCGTCCCGGCCAGGAAATCATGAAGCTGCACGGCGATCTGCATGATTTTATGCAGTGGAAAGGCCCGATCCTTACCGATTCCGGCGGTTTCCAGGTTTTCAGCCTCGGCGATATTCGTAAAATCACCGAGCAGGGCGTGCATTTCCGTAACCCAATCAACGGCGATCCGATTTTCCTCGATCCGGAAAAATCCATGGAAATTCAGTACGATCTCGGTTCCGATATCGTCATGATTTTCGATGAGTGCACCCCGTATCCGGCTGACTGGGATTACGCGAAGCGCTCGATGGAAATGTCGCTGCGCTGGGCAAAACGCAGCCGCGATCGCTTTGATTCCCTTGGCAATAAAAACGCGCTGTTCGGTATTATCCAGGGCAGCGTTTACGAAGATTTACGTGATATCTCCGTCAAGGGACTAGTAGAGATTGGCTTTGATGGCTACGCTGTCGGCGGTTTAGCTGTGGGCGAGCCGAAAGAAGACATGCATCGCATTCTTGAACACGTTTGCCCGCAGATCCCGGCAGATAAACCGCGTTACCTGATGGGCGTGGGTAAACCGGAAGATCTGGTGGAAGGGGTGCGTCGCGGCATCGATATGTTCGACTGCGTTATGCCTACGCGTAACGCCCGTAATGGTCACCTTTTCGTCACTAATGGCGTCGTGAAGATTCGCAATGCGAAGTACAAAAGCGACACAGCGCCACTGGATGAAGAGTGCGATTGCTACACCTGTCGCAATTATTCACGTGCTTACTTGCATCATCTCGATCGTTGCAACGAAATACTGGGTGCGCGTCTCAATACCATTCATAACCTTCGCTACTATCAGCGCTTAATGGCTGGTTTACGCAAGGCTATCGAAGAGGGTAAATTAGAGCGCTTCGTTGCGGATTTTTACCAACGCCAGGATAGACCGGTTCCACCTTTGAATGTTGATTAATTAAATAATGAGGGAATTTTAATGAGCTTTTTCATTTCTGATGCGGTAGCGGCAACAGGTGCTCCGGCGCAGGGTAGCCCGATGTCACTGATTCTGATGCTGGTGGTGTTTGGTCTGATTTTCTACTTCATGATCCTGCGTCCGCAGCAAAAGCGCAGCAAAGAGCATAAAAAGCTGATGGACTCCATCGCCAAGGGTGATGAAGTACTGACTAACGGCGGTCTGGTTGGTCGCGTGACCAAAGTAGCGGAAAGCGGCTATATCGCTATCGCTCTGAACGACACCACTGAAGTGGTTATCAAGCGTGACTTCGTCGCAGCCGTCCTGCCGAAAGGCACCATGAAGGCGCTGTAATCTTCCGTTTTCCCAAAGGGAACTGCCGTGTTAAACCGTTATCCTTTGTGGAAGTACATCATGCTGGTCGTCGTGATTATCGTCGGCCTGCTTTATGCCCTTCCCAACCTGTATGGTGAGGATCCGGCTGTTCAGATCACTGGCGCGCGCGGTGTCGCCGCCAGTGAGCAAACGCTGAATCAGGTCCAGACCACCTTAAATCAACAAAAAATAACCGCGAAGTCTGTGGCGCTGGAGCAAGGCAGCATTCTTGCCCGTTTCGACTCCACCGATACTCAGTTACGCGCGCGCGAAGCGCTGATGGACGTGCTGGGTGATAACTACGTCGTCGCGCTTAACCTTGCGCCGGCAACGCCACGCTGGTTGACGTCTATTAATGCTGAGCCGATGAAGCTGGGTCTCGACCTGCGCGGCGGCGTTCACTTCCTGATGGAAGTGGATATGGATACTGCGCTGGGCAAGCTCCAGGAGCAGAACATGGACAGCCTGCGTAGCGATCTGCGTGAAAAAGGCATTGCGTACACCACCGTGCGTAAAGCTGATAATTACGGATTGAATATCGTCTTTCGTGACAGCGCCGCCCGTGACGCCGCCATTTCCTGGCTTTCGCCGCGTCATCGCGATCTGGTGATTTCCAGCCAGGGCGACAATACGCTGCGTGCCGTCATGAGCGACGAACGTTTGAAAGAAGCGCGCGAATATGCGGTTCAGCAGAACATTAACATTCTGCGTAACCGTGTAAACCAACTGGGTGTGGCGGAACCGCTGGTTCAACGTCAGGGCGCAGACCGCATTGTGGTTGAGCTGCCGGGTATCCAGGATACCGCACGCGCTAAAGAGATTCTGGGCGCGACGGCAACGCTGGAATTCCGTCTGGTAAACACCAATGTCGATCAGGCAGCGGCGGCTTCCGGACGTATACCGGGCGACTCTGAAGTGAAGCAAACCCGTGAAGGTCGGCCAGTTGTGCTGTACAAACGCGTTATCTTAACGGGCGACCATATTACCGATTCCACTTCCAGTACCGATGAATACAACCAGCCGCAGGTGAATATTTCACTGGATAGCGCGGGCGGTAACATCATGTCTAATTTCACCAAGGACAATATCGGTAAACCGATGGCGACCCTGTTTGTGGAATATAAAGACAGCGGGAAAAAAGATGCCTCTGGCCGTACGATTCTGGCCAAGCAGGAAGAAGTGATCAACGTGGCGAACATTCAGTCGCGTTTGGGTAACAGCTTCCGCATTACCGGTATCGACAACCCGAACGAAGCGCGTCAGCTGTCGCTGCTGCTGCGTGCCGGTGCGTTGATCGCGCCGATTCAGATTGTTGAAGAGCGCACCATTGGGCCAACGTTGGGTATGCAAAACATTACCCAGGGTCTGGAAGCGTGTCTGGCAGGTCTGGCCGTATCCATCCTGTTTATGATCATCTTCTATAAGAAGTTTGGTCTGATCGCGACCACGGCGCTGCTTGCCAACCTGGTCCTGATTGTTGGGATCATGTCGCTGTTGCCTGGGGCCACGCTCACCATGCCGGGGATTGCGGGTATCGTATTAACCCTTGCGGTTGCGGTAGACGCCAACGTACTGATTAACGAACGTATCAAAGAAGAGTTGAGCAACGGACGTTCAGTACAACAGGCGATTGATGAAGGCTACAAAGGCGCGTTCAGTTCCATCTTCGATGCGAACGTGACCACGCTCATTAAAGTGCTCATCCTGTACGCAGTGGGTACCGGCGCGATTAAAGGCTTTGCAATTACCACCGGCATTGGCGTGGCGACATCCATGTTTACCGCAATTGTCGGTACTCGTGCCATCGTGAACCTGCTGTACGGCGGCAAACGCATTAAAAAGCTGTCTATTTGAGGAGTGCGTTGTGGCACAGGATTATACTGTTGAACAATTGAACCATGGCCGTAAAGTCTATGACTTTATGCGCTGGGATTACTGGGCCTTCGGCATCTCAGGTCTGCTGCTTATCGCCTCGCTTATTATCATTGGCGTAAAGGGCTTTAACTGGGGGCTCGACTTTACCGGTGGTACGGTCATTGAAATTTCGCTGGAAAAACCGGCTGATATGGATTTGATGCGTGAATCGCTGGTAAAAGCGGGCTTTGAAGATCCGCTGCTGCAAAACTTCGGCAGCAGCCGCGACATCATGGTGCGTATGCCGCCTGCGGAAGGCGCAACCGGCGGACAGGTTCTGGGTAGCAAGGTCGTTAGCGTGATTAACGATGCGACCAGCCAGAATGCCGTGGTGAAGCGTATTGAGTTTGTCGGCCCTAGCGTGGGCGCGGAACTGGCGCAAACCGGCGCGATGGCGCTGCTGGTCGCGCTGATCTCTATCCTTGTCTACGTTGGGTTCCGCTTTGAGTGGCGTCTGGCGGCGGGCGTGGTTATCGCGCTGGCGCATGACGTGGTGATTACCATGGGCGTGCTGTCGCTGTTCCATATTGAAGTGGACCTGACGATTGTCGCGTCACTGATGTCGGTTATCGGCTACTCGCTGAACGACAGCATCGTGGTTTCTGACCGTATTCGTGAAAACTTCCGCAAGATCCGTCGCGGTACGCCTTACGAAATCTTTAACGTGTCACTGACCCAGACGCTGCATCGTACCTTGATCACCTCCGGTACGACGTTAGTGGTGATTTTGATGCTCTACCTGTTTGGCGGCACCATGCTGCAGGGCTTCTCCCTGACCATGCTGATCGGTGTGTCCATTGGTACGGCTTCATCCATCTACGTCGCGTCTGCGCTGGCGTTGAAACTGGGTATGAAGCGCGAGCACCTGATCCAGCAGAAAGTGGAGAAAGAGGGCGCCGATCAGCCTTCGATTCTGCCTTAATGCCTAAAGCGTTACTAAAATCCCGGCCTGGTGGCCGGGATTTTTTTTGCCTGTTATTGCCGCGCCGTTTACTGTGGCTCAGCAAATCTTTGAAGAACTGACGACAAGGAGCGATTTGCCATGACCGAACCACGCCGTATCGTCGTAAAATCCGTCCCCCAGCCGACCTGCTGGCATGCTGTACCCTCCGTTCCGCTAACCGATGAAACGCTCCGGATACGCAAAGCGCGAGTGCTTGAGCGCATGGCGCGATTATCGCTGGATGCGCTGGTGGTCTACGCCGACAAAGAACACGGGGCGAATTTTGAATACCTCACCGGCTTCATTCCGCGCTTTGAAGAGGCGCTGCTGGTGCTGCACAGCGATGGCGAAGCGGCACTGGTGCTCGGCAATGAAAACCTGAAACTTGCCGCCCATGCCCGACTGGCTAACCGTGTGGTGCACGCGCCGTGGTTTTCGCTGCCCAACCAGCCGATGACTACTACCGCCTCGTTGCCGGACACGTTGCGTTTAGCGGGGCTGGAAGGCAAACAACGCATTGGGATCGCAGGCTGGAAGCTGTTTACCAGTGAGCACGATGACAATGGCCGCCTGTTCGATTTGCCGTCTTTTATCCTCGATTCGCTGCGTAGTGCGGTCTCTCCCGAATGCGCGCTGATCAACGTGACGGGCGTGTTTATCTCCCCGGCTAGCGGGGCGCGCATTACCAATAATGCCAATGAACTGGCGCACTATGAATATGGCGCGAATCTGGCATCAACGGCCATTTTGACGGCGTTGAACGCTATTGAGCCGGGTAAAACCGAGAAGCAGATCGGCGCGTTGCTGGCGGCGGACGGGCAGGCGAACAACGTGATTATGATTGCCGCGACAGGTGAGCGCTTCGCCGGTGCCAACCTTTATCCCGGTGACAAGATGATTCAGCGCGGCGACAAGTTTTCGCTGACCACCAGCTACAAAGGCGGGTTAAGTAGCCGCGCCGCGTACGTGGTGGAGAATGAAACGGAGCTGGCGCCGCAGGTTGCGGATTATCTCGACGTGGTGGCGATCCCTTACTATCGCGCCGTGGTGGGCTGGCTGGAACACCTGCGCGTTGGGATTACCGGCGGGGAAATTTACCAGTTGATTGAAACTCTGCTGCCGAAAAGCGAGTACCACTGGCACCTCAATCCCGGCCATCTGGTGGCCGATGAAGAGTGGATGTGTTCGCCGATAATGTCTGATTCAGTCATTCCCTTAGCCAGCGGTATGCTGCTGCAAATCGACATTATTCCGTCGCGGGCAGGGTACGCGGGGGCCAGCATTGAAGATACTGTCGCGCTGGCTGATGCCGCGTTGCGAGCTCAGCTGGCTAGTGATTACCCGGCAGTATGGGCGCGTATCGTGGCGCGGCGCGAATACATTCAACGCTATCTGGGGATTCGATTGTCTGAGGATGTTTTACCGTTTTCTAACACGGTGGGGTATTTACGTCCGTGGTTACTGGATAAAACCCGGGCGTTACGCTGCGAGGCGTGAAGAAAAGCCGGTCATTATGGGGAGAGAATGACCGGCGTAGTAACTTAGAAGTTGTAACCTACTACCAGGTAGCCACCCCAGCCGGTGGAACGGACGTTAAAGTTGCCGTTGCCGAAGTTCAGCTCAGCATCATCCGCCCATTGGCCGCCGTTATGCCAGTAACGCGCTACCAGCGCATAGTGCAGGTGATCGTAGTTCAGCGACAGGATGTGGCTGGACGCAATCGAGTTGTTGGTACGGGCTTTGTTGCCGTTCAGATCGCGGAAATCTTTGTCGCCCAGATCTGAACCCCAGTCAAAGTTGGTGAAGCCGATATAGTTCAGGTTACCGCCCCACAGCGGGGTAATTGGCACAAAGTATTTCACTTTGAAACGGTAGCCATCCCATTCGTTTTCGTTCGCCGCGCCGTAGTTCTGCCACTGATATTTGGCATACACGTTCATGGACAGGCTCATTGGCAGGCCGGTGTCGATATCGGTACCCAGACCCATGTACCAGGTGCTCTGACGACCAGACTCGTTACGGCCCATGTCGTAGATATAGTTGTTCGCGAAATACCACTCTTTGAACGGACCAAACGCCAGGCTGGTGTTGGTCAGCTTGTCGATGGAGAAGCGCGGTTCAATTTCCATAAACAGCGGAGAACCGTGGTTCCAGATACCTTTCGCATCGGAGTTACCGCCGAAGAATACCGGTGCATCCACGTAACCGTAGAAATCAAACCAGTCTTTTTTGGCGAACGCTTCGTATTCCAGATAGGTATCGTTGCGGATCTGCGGTCCAAAGCGGGTGTGATAGCTGCCCACCACGTTCACGCTCTGATGCCACCAGTCGGAAAGGTATTGAGGTTGATTGGTTTCTTCCGCGCTGGAAGAGAAAGAAGCGGAAAGCGCCAGTGCCGCACCGGCAGCTAAAACGTATTTTTTCATGGTTATTGCCACTTTTAGATGAAATCCCCTGCGGGAGATAAGGTATTTGTCCATGCCCCGCCAGCCGTCGCGAGGGATGTTATTGTGGTCACTATTATAGAAATCATTGCTCACAAAAATATGTGTTGTTTCACATTCCTGTCTTATGCGTAAACGATTGCGTTCACGTTTACACACATTAGGCGGCAGAATTCTATCCGAACATTGAACCGGTGAATAATAAAAAAGGGTTTTAAATGTGAAAAAAATAACAAGGCCGGGCATTACCGGCCTTTGTATTACGGCATGGCGGGGGCGGGGTCAGTCTGAAGAGGTTGAATGTCATGAACGCGGACAAACCCAAGCTGGTCTGGCGTAATGCCGTTTAGCTTGACGGGAATCGATACGTCGCTGGGCGCTAAAATACTGGCCGGGGCGCTGAACTGTTGGTTTTGTACGTTAACTTCCTGATAGTTTTCCGTGGTGCCCTGAAGTTGTCCCCACTCAATCGTGCCGGTAAACGCCGGGAACGGTGTACTGGATTCGCCCTGAATGCGCAGCGTCGCCAGCGTACCGCTCGCGTCTGCCGCAACATTCGCCAGCGAGATTTTCATCATCCCCAACTGGCTGTTTAACCGGGCAGGGGTGTTTGCGCCCGGCAGTAAGTAAGCGCCGCTTTGTGAACGGGCATTAAGGGCGTTTTGCTGGGTAATTTTTACAGTCTCCTGCTGAAGCTTACCCATCTCTTTATTGAGCGTACTCACGCTGCGGTGCATTTGACGGACTTCGCTTTGCGGTGCGCAGGCGGCGAGCAATAAAGGCGTAACGAGGAATAAAAGTTTGAAAGGGGTTCTCATCATGACGATCCTGTGTGTTTTTATTGCTTTAATGCTAGCGTGCGCGCATAAAAAATCCTTCATCCCTTGTCTCAAAAGCGCTGCATCTTTGTTGTGGTGCCAGTTCAGGTTACACTAACACCCAGTCTAAATTTCTTCAGGACGCGCTATGCATTGCCCATTCTGTTTCGCTGTGGATACCAAAGTCATTGACTCTCGCCTTGTTGGGGAAGGTTCGTCGGTGCGCCGTCGCCGTCAGTGCCTGGTGTGCCATGAACGCTTCACAACCTTTGAAGTGGCGGAACTGGTGATGCCCCGGGTCATTAAAAGCAACGACGTTCGCGAACCCTTTAACGAAGATAAACTTCGCAGCGGCTTTCAGAAGGCCCTCGAAAAACGGCCGGTCAGCGCAGACGACGTCGAAATGGCGATTAACCACATAAAATCGCAGCTGCGCGCCACCGGGGAACGTGAGGTCACCAGCAAGATGATTGGCAATCTGGTGATGGAACAGCTCAAAAAGCTGGATAAGGTCGCCTATATTCGTTTCGCTTCTGTGTATCGCAGTTTCGAAGACATCCGTGAATTTGGCGAAGAGATCGCCCGTTTGCAGGATTAACCTGATGCAGGATGAAATTTTCATGGCGCGGGCGCTCAAACTGGCGCAACGCGGTCGTTTTACCACTTCTCCCAATCCCAACGTTGGCTGCGTGATCGTGCGCGATGGCGAAGTGGTTGGCGAAGGTTTTCACTATCGCGCCGGTGAACCCCATGCTGAAGTCCATGCATTGCGGATGGCGGGCGATAAAGCCCGGGGTGCGACAGCCTATGTGACGCTGGAACCTTGCAGCCATCACGGGCGTACGCCGCCGTGCTGTGACGCGCTGATTGCGGTAGGCGTATCCCGTGTCGTCGCCGCGATGCAAGACCCGAACCCCCAGGTCGCCGGGCGCGGCTTATATCGTCTCAAGCAAGAAGGCATTGAAGTCAGCCACGGCCTGATGATGAATGAAGCGGAAGCCCTGAATAAAGGCTTTCTGAAGCGGATGCGTACGGGGTTTCCGTTTGTCCAGCTTAAACTTGGTGCGTCGCTGGATGGCCGCACGGCGATGGCGAGCGGTGAAAGCCAGTGGATCACCTCCGCCGAATCACGTCGCGATGTGCAACGCTTCCGGGCGCAAAGTAGCGCGATTCTCACCAGCAGCGCCACGGTACTGGCTGACGATCCGTCCCTGACGGTGCGCTGGAACGAGCTGGATGCCGCCACCCAGGCGCTGTATCCGCAAGACCAGGTGCGGATGCCGACGCGAATTGTGATTGATTCACAAAACCGCGTAACGCCCGATCATAAGATTATTCATCAGCCAGGCGAAACCTGGCTGGCGCGCACTCAGCCCGATGACACCCAGTGGCCGGAAGGAGTGACGCAACTGCCTGTGCCGGCGCATAACGGCCATCTTGATTTAGTGGTCCTGATGATGCTGCTGGGCAAACGCCAGATTAATTCGATTTGGGTCGAGGCGGGCGCAGAACTGTCCGGCGCGCTGTTGCAGGCGGGCGTGGTGGACGAGATTGTGCTCTATATCGCGCCGAAGCTGCTTGGTAACGATGCGCGCGGGCTATTTACCCTGCCTGGCCTTGAAAAGCTGGTGGATGCGCCCTCACTTAGATTCAGCGAGATACGACCGGTTGGCCCGGATTTGTGCCTGCGTCTTACGTTACAATAATGCCGAGTTTTAAAACGTAAGCAGCCCATAAAAAAACATGATAGAATCCGCCCCCCTGCGGGGCCAAATGAACCCGTTAAGGAAGAGTATGAACGTTATCGAAGCTACTGTTGCTACCCCGGACGCTCGCGTCGCCATCACCATCGCGCGTTTTAACAACTTCATCAACGACAGCCTGCTGGAAGGCGCTCTCGACGCGCTTAAACGTATCGGCCAGGTTAAAGATGAAAACATCACCGTGGTTTGGGTGCCAGGCGCTTATGAGCTGCCACTGGCGGCGGGCGCCTTAGCGAAAACCGGCAAATATGATGCCGTTATCGCGCTGGGAACGGTGATCCGCGGCGGTACTGCCCACTTCGAATACGTTGCCGGCGGTGCGAGCAATGGTCTGGCGCATGTCGCGCAGGACAGTGAAATCCCGGTAGCCTTCGGCGTACTCACCACTGAAAGTATTGAACAAGCCATCGAACGCGCTGGCACAAAAGCCGGTAACAAAGGTGCTGAAGCAGCCCTTACCGCGCTTGAAATGATTAATGTATTGAAAGCCATTAAGGCCTGATTTTAAGGGGAATTCCGTGAAACCTGCTGCTCGTCGCCGCGCCCGTGAATGTGCCGTCCAGGCACTTTACTCCTGGCAATTGTCCCACAACGACATCGCTGATGTTGAATACCAGTTCCTGGCGGAACAGGACGTCAAAGACGTGGACGTGCTGTACTTTCGTGAACTGCTGTCCGGAGTGGCGACCAACAGCGCGTATCTCGACGGCCTGATGCAACCTTACCTGTCCCGTCTGCTGGACGAACTGGGCCAGGTAGAAAGAGCAGTATTGCGCATCGCGCTGTATGAACTCTCTAAACGTCAGGATGTGCCTTACAAAGTTGCCATCAACGAAGCGATTGAGCTGGCGAAAACCTTCGGTGCTGAAGATAGTCATAAGTTCGTCAATGGCGTGCTGGACAAAGCCGCTCCGCAAATCCGCCCCAATCGCAAATAATCTGATCCTCTGGCCGGATGCTTATCCGGCCTTTCTCTTTTTTATGCGAGGCATAACGCATGGCATGCGGCGAATTTTCCCTTATTGCCCGTTATTTTGATCGCGTGAGAAGCTCTCGACGTGATGTGGAAACCGGTATCGGTGACGATTGCGCACTGCTCACGGTTCCCGACAAACAAACTCTGGCAATAAGCACCGATACGCTGGTCAGCGGCATTCACTTTTTGCCGGATATCTGTCCACGCGATTTGGGCTATAAAGCACTGGCGGTTAACCTCAGCGACCTGGCGGCTATGGGCGCCGATCCCGCGTGGCTAACCCTGGCGCTGACCCTACCAGAGGTCGACGAAGCGTGGCTGGAGGCCTTTAGCGACAGCCTGTTTGAACTTCTGAACTATTACGATATGCAGCTGATCGGCGGCGATACCACTCGCGGGCCCCTGTCAATGACGCTGGGTATTCATGGCTTTGTGCCGAATGGCCGCGCCCTGAAGCGCGCCGGTGCCAAACCGGGCGACTGGATTTACGTGACCGGCACGCCAGGCGACAGCGCGGCGGGGCTGGCGATTCTGCAAAATCGCTTAACGGTGAACAACGCGGTCCAGGCTAACTACCTGAAAGAGCGCCATCTGCGTCCTACGCCGCGTATTCTGCAAGGCCAGGCACTGCGTGATATCGCCAGCAGCGCCATCGATCTCTCCGACGGTTTAATCTCCGATCTCGGGCATATCCTGAAAGCCAGCGATTGCGGAGCGCACGTGGCGCTTGATGCGCTGCCGTTCTCCGACACGCTGCGTGAAAACGTAACGCGTGAGCAGGCAGAACTGTTCGCCCTGACCGGCGGAGAAGATTATGAGTTGTGCTTTACGGTGCCGGAACTTAATCGCGGTGTGATTGACGTGGCGCTGGGCCGCCTGGGCGTGCCCTATACCTGTATCGGGCAAATCACGGCGGATGTGAAAGGATTGCACTTCACTCGCGACGGTGAGCCGGTGGAAATCACCGGCAACGGGCACGATCATTTTTTGTCGGTCTGACTTCTACGTTCCCTCTCCTTAACGCAAGGAGAGGGAACAGTCCTTACTTAAAGCCCACCACCGGGTGCGGCTGATAAGGCGTTTCGAGTTCCGCAATTTCTATATCGCTCAGGGTTAACTCGACTGCGCCCAGCAAATCATCCAGCTGTTCTTCACGGGATGCGCCAATAATCGGCGCGGCAATAGCGGGCTTGCTCAGCACCCACGCCAGCGCCACCTGTGCCCGCGACACGCCTTTATCTTCAGCGATAGCAGCAACGCGCTCGGCGATTTTCGCGTCATTCTCTTCGGTCTGTTGATACAGCGTTTTGCCGAACTCATCGGAAACCAGTCGTGCGGTCGTTTCGCCCCACGGACGCGTTAAGCGGCCACGCGCCAGCGGGCTCCAGGGGATCACCGCCACGCTTTCTTTCAGGCACAGCGGCAACATGCCTTGCTCTTCTTCGCGGTTAATCAGATTGTAATGATCCTGCATGGTGACGAAGCGCGCCCAGCCGTGCTGATCCTGCAGCGCCAGCGCCTGGGCAAACTGTTCGGTGTGCATGGAAGATGCGCCGATATAGCGCGCTTTACCCGACTTCACCACATCGTTTAACGCTTCAAGCGTCTCTTCGATTGGCGTGTTGTAGTCCCAACGGTGGATTTGCAGCAGATCAACATACTCCATCCCCAGGCGATGCAGGCTGTCGTCGATAGAGCGCAGGATCTGGGCCCGCGACAGGCCTTCAGGCAGATCGCCGACCTGATGGAACACTTTGGTGGCGACCACGACTTCTTCACGCCGGGCAAAATCTTTCAGGGCGCGGCCTAAAATCTCTTCGCTGCTGCCGTCGGAGTAACTGTTGGCGGTGTCGAAAAAGTTGATGCCTTTCTCTATGGCGTGTTTGATGATCAGTCGGCTGCTCTCTTCCGGCAACGTCCAGGCGTGCTTGCCCCGGTCCGGTTCGCCAAATGTCATACAGCCCAGGCAAAGACGGGATACCCTGAGATCGGTTTTTCCTAAATTATTGTATTGCATGCTTCCTCTCCAGCTATCGGGTAACAAAGGTCATCCGTTAAGCATAGCAGGAGAGGAAAAGAGCGGGCGTTACGCCTGGTCCAGCCAGGTGCGGATTTTTGCTTCCATGCCAGCGGCATTGAGGCCGATTTCGGCACGGGCTTCGTCCTGAGTACCCTGAGGGATAAAGAAATCCGGCAGGCCGATATTCAGCACCGGCACCGCTTTGCGATGTGCCATCAGCACTTCATTCACGCCGCTGCCTGCACCGCCCATAATGGCGTTTTCTTCAATCGTGACCAGCGAGTCGTGGCTGGCGGCCAGTTCCAGAATCAATGCTTCATCCAGCGGCTTCACAAAACGCATATCCACCAGCGTGGCGTTAAGCGATTCTGCCACGGCGGTGGCGTCCGGCATCAGCGTGCCGAAATTCAGGATCGCGATTTTCTCGCCCTGGCGTTTGACCACACCTTTACCTATCGGCAGCATCTCCAGCGGCGTTAAGGTAACGCCCACCGCATTCCCGCGCGGGTAACGTACCGCCGTAGGACCGGCGCTGTAGTGATAGCCGGTATACAGCATCTGACGACATTCGTTTTCATCGCTCGGCGTCATAATCACCATGTCCGGGATACAGCGCAGGAACGATAAATCAAACGCGCCCTGGTGGGTTTGTCCGTCTGCGCCCACAATCCCGGCGCGATCAATGGCGAACATCACCGGCAGCTTCTGGATCGCCACATCGTGAATCACCTGATCGTAAGCGCGCTGCAGGAACGTAGAGTAAATCGCAACGATGGGTTTATAGCCGCCAATGGCTAATCCCGCCGCCAGCGTGACCGCGTGTTGTTCGGCGATGGCGACGTCAAAATAGCGATCCGGGAATTTACGCGAGAATTCCACCATACCGGACCCCTCGCGCATCGCGGGAGTAATCGCCATTAGCTTACTGTCTTTGGCGGCGGTTTCGCACAGCCAGTCGCCGAAGATTTTCGAATAGCTTGGCAGGCCGCCGCTGCTTTTCGGCAGGCACCCGCTTTGCGGGTCAAATTTCGGCACCGCGTGGAAGGTGATGGGATCTTTTTCCGCCGGCTCGTAACCACGGCCTTTCTTGGTCATGATATGCAGGAACTGCGGACCTTTCAGATCGCGCATGTTTTTCAGGGTGTGCACAAGGCCAAGCACATCATGACCATCAACCGGCCCGATATAGTTAAAGCCCAACTCTTCAAACAGCGTACCCGGCACCACCATGCCTTTAATGTGTTCTTCGGTGCGTTTGATCAGCTCTTTAATCGGCGGCACGCCGGACAGCACTTTTTTGCCGCCTTCGCGTAGCGTGGAATAGAGCTTCCCGGAGAGCAGCTGCGCCAGATGGTTGTTCAGCGCGCCGACGTTTTCCGAAATCGACATTTCGTTGTCGTTAAGGATAACCAGCATATCGGGACGGATATCGCCCGCATGGTTCATGGCTTCGAAAGACATGCCTGCTGTAATCGCGCCATCGCCAATCACGCACACGGTGCGGCGGCCCTGGTTCTCTTTCGCGGCCGCGACGGCGATGCCGATCCCGGCGCTGATGGACGTCGACGAGTGGCCGACGCTTAAGACGTCATACTCGCTTTCGCCGCGCCACGGGAACGGGTGCAGTCCGCCTTTCTGGCGGATTGTGCCGATTTTATCGCGACGTCCGGTGAGGATTTTGTGTGGATAAGCCTGATGGCCCACGTCCCAGATCAGCCGGTCAAACGGGGTGTTGTAGACGTAGTGCAGGGCAACCGTCAATTCAATAGCCCCAAGCCCAGAGGCAAAATGCCCGCTGGAGCGGCTCACGCTATCAAGCAGGTAACGACGCAGTTCGTCGCACAGCTTCGGCAGACTCTCTTTCGGCAGCAGGCGTAACTCCTGTGTGGAGTCCACCAGCGCCAGGGTTGGGTACTTTGAAATATCAAAACTCATCAGAGGCTCGTGGTAATTATGTTATTTGTCACGTTGGATGATGTAATTCGCTAACGCTTCCAGTGTGCGGGTATCCATCTGTTGTGAGGATAATTCCCGGAGTGCGGCAAGGGCATCGTCACACAGCGCCTGCGCTTTTTCACGGGCTTGCTCAAGGCCCAGCAATGCAGGATAGGTGCTTTTCCCGAGGTGCTGATCGGCACCCTGACGTTTACCCAGCGTGGCAGTATCCCCCACCACATCCAGAATGTCATCCTGTACCTGGAACGCCAGGCCGATACTTTCCGCGTACCGATCGAGGAGGGGCAGGGCTTCGCGGCCCGCTTCACCCGCGCACAGCGCGCCCATTCGAACAGCGGCACGGATCAGCGCGCCGGTTTTATGACGGTGAATGCGTTCCAGCGCATCCAGCGATACCTGCTTGCCTTCCGCGTCCAGATCCAACGCCTGACCACCGCACATACCCGCGATCCCGCTGGCCATCGCCAGTTCAGAAATCAGACTAAGACGATCGGCTAACGCCACGCCCGGCATGGGGGCATCACTCAGTATAGAGAACGCCAGCGTTTGCAGCGCATCGCCCGCCAAAATAGCGTTCGCTTCGCCAAATTTTATGTGGCAAGTCGGTTGGCCGCGGCGTAAATCATCGTTATCCATCGCCGGAAGATCGTCATGCATCAGCGAATAAGCGTGGATGCATTCGATGGCCGCCGCGGGCGCATCCAGCGCCTGGGGCGAAACGGCAAACATCTCGCCGGTTGCGTAAACCAGAAACGGACGTAGCCGCTTACCGCCTAATAGTGTGCCGTAGTGCATGGCCTCAACCAGCGGAGTGTTCTGAAACGGCAGCGCGCTAATAAACTGACGCAGCGCGTCGGTAGCCCGTTCCGCCTGGGCCTTCATCGTAACGTGAAAATCCATTTATTCCGCATCCGGTTGGAAAGGGGAGAGCGGGGCGTCTTCACTTTCTGACAGCAGGATCTGCACACGTTGCTCAGCCTGTTGCAGTTTGACCTGCCCCTGGCGCGCCAGTTGCACGCCCCGTTCGAATTCGTTAAGCGCCTCTTCAAGCGGCAATGCGCCACTTTCCAGACGGCTGACAATCTGCTCAAGCTCCTGCAACGCCGTCTCAAAGCTGGCGGGGAGGTCGTTTTTCTTCGGCATAGTGAATGTCTTTAATCGTTAATAATCATTTAGCCATGGTAGCGGACTCAAAATGATTAGCAAATAACGCTGAATGGTGGGTTATTACAGCGATGGTGATATACTGGCGCGCTCACGATGCAAGCGCGATTGTTGCCTTGCGGTACTTCTCTTATAGCCCTCAGGGCTCGCCAACGAACCATTGCCGCCATGAAGTTTATCATTAAATTGTTCCCGGAAATCACAATTAAAAGCCAATCTGTGCGTTTGCGCTTTATTAAAATCCTGACCGGAAACATCCGTAACGTACTTAAACATTACGACGAAAACCTCGCCGTTGTCCGCCACTGGGACCATATCGTGGTCCGCGCCAAAGATGAAAACCAGGCGCCTGAAATCCGCGACGCGCTGACCCGCATTCCCGGCATCCACCATATTCTTGAAGTCGACGATGTGCCGTTTACCAGCCTGCACGATATTTTTGAGCAAACGCTGGCGAACTGGCGCGACCAACTGGAAGGCAAAACGTTTTGCGTGCGCGTAAAACGTCGCGGCAAACATGAGTTTAGCTCCATTGAGGTAGAACGCTACGTCGGCGGTGGCCTGAATCAGCATATCGAATCCGCGAAAGTAAAACTGAAGAACCCGGATATCACCGTCAATCTCGAAATCGAAGACGATCGCTTGCTGCTGGTGAAAGCCCGTTACGAAGGCCAGGGCGGCTTCCCCATCGGCACCCAGGAAGATGTGTTGTCGCTGATTTCCGGCGGCTTCGATTCCGGCGTATCCAGCTACATGCTGATGCGTCGCGGCTGTCGCGTGCATTACTGCTTCTTCAACCTGGGCGGTGCGGCTCATGAAATCGGCGTTCGCCAGGTGGCGCACTATCTGTGGAGCCGCTTTGGCAGCTCGCACCGCGTCCGTTTCGTTGCCATTAATTTCGAACCGGTGGTGGGCGAAATCCTTGAAAAAGTCGATGACGGCCAGATGGGTGTGGTGCTGAAGCGCATGATGATCCGTGCGGCCTCTCGCATCGCGGAACGCTACGGCGTACAGGCGCTGGTAACCGGCGAAGCGCTGGGCCAGGTGTCCAGCCAGACGCTGACCAACCTGCGTTTGATCGACAACGTCTCCGACACCCTGGTGCTGCGTCCGTTGATCGCCCATGACAAAGAACACATTATCGACCTGGCGCGTAAAATCGGCACTGAAGATTTTGCCCGCACCATGCCGGAATATTGCGGCGTGATTTCGAAAAGCCCGACCGTAAAAGCGGTGAAAGCGAAGATCGAAGCGGAAGAAGCTAACTTCGACTTTTCTATTCTCGATCAGGTTGTGGAAGCCGCGACTAACGTGGATATCCGTGAAATCGCCAGCCAAACCGAGCAGGAAGTGGTTGAAGTGGAAACCGTCACCGGGTTTGGCCCGAATGACGCCATCCTGGATATCCGTTCTGTCGACGAGCACGATGAAAAACCGTTGAAAGTCGACGGTGTCGAGGTGGTGTCGCTGCCGTTCTACAAACTGAGCACCAAATTCGGCGATTTGGATCAGAGTAAAACCTGGTTGCTGTGGTGCGAGCGCGGCGTGATGAGCCGTTTGCAGGCGCTGTACCTGCGCGAGCAGGGCTTTAACAACGTCAAAGTTTACCGCCCGTAATCCTTGCTAATAAAAAGCCGGTCATCGTGACCGGCTTTTTTTTTATCTTTCGCGGAACGCTTCAGCGCGTGCCCGCAAAATGGGCTTCATCAAATATTCAAGGATAGTTTTCTTGCCGGTGATGATATCCACCGACGCCACCATACCCGGAATAATAAGCAGCGGTTTCTCATTACTGCCAAGATGGTTTTTATCGGTACGCAGGCGGATCACGTAGAAGCTGTTACCTTCCTTGTCCGTCACCGTATCCGGGCTGATTTGTTCCAGTTTGCCTTGCAGCCCGCCGTAGATGGTGTAGTCGTAGGCCGTGAATTTCACCACCGCTTGCTGGCCGGGATGCAAAAACGCGATATCCTGCGGGCGGATTTTCGCTTCCACCAGCAGGCTGTCGTCCAGCGGGACAATTTCCACCAGATCGTTGCCCGGCTGGATCACCCCGCCAATGGTATTGACCAGCATTTGTTGCACAATACCGCGCACCGGCGAGGTCACCAGCGTACGGTTTACCCGGTCTTCTATCGCTTTGCCGGAGGCTTCCAGTTTGCTGAGGTCGGTACGCGCTTCATTTAACTGCGCCAGGGCTTCGCTGCGATAGCGGCCACGGGTTTCTGCTACCTTGCTCTCGATTTCATTGATCGCTGCCTGGGCGCGGGGGATGGCTAACCCCACCGAATCCAGTTGCCCACGCGTCTCGACTTCGGAACGGCGCAGGCGCAACACTTCCACTTTAGAGATTGCGCCCTTCGCCACCAGCGGTTCGGACATGCTGATTTCCTGTTGCAGCAGGCCCAGACTGTTGCGGTACTGCACTTTCTTGGCTTCGAAATCCAGCAGTTCCTGTTTCTTTTGTACCAGTTGCTCATCCAGACCGGCAATTTCGCTCTGAATGCGCTTTTTCATGCTGGCGAACAGTTCCAGCTCGCCCTGGGCGATGTCTGGCGCATTCTTCTGGATCTCCTCGGAAATGGTCAGGCTTTCCGCGTCGTTAAGCTGGGCGGTCAACCGCTGGATACGCGCTTCCAGCGCCATGCGATCGGCTTCAGTTTCACCCGCATTGGATTTAAAACGCGTATCGTCAAGACGCAGCAGCGGCGCACCCGCCTGAACCACTTCGCCTTCGCGGGCGTACACTTCCGCCACGATCCCGCCTTCCAGGTTCTGAATTTTTTGCAGACGGGAAGAGGGGATGGCTTTCCCTTCGCCGCGCGTCACTTCGTCGATCTCCGCCAGCGAAGCCCAGGCGATAGCGGCGATAAAAAACGCCAGGATCGCCCATAATGTCAGGCGCACCACGCGTGGCGTGTCGTCCAGCAGCGCTTTGTTAACTTCGCTGGTGGTAAATTGATTGCTGTTTTTATCGCCCAGCAGCCAGCGGCCCAGGCGGTGAAAAACCTCAGCGATTCGCATGGATCTGCCCCTTTTTCAACGCATTCATGACGGTCTCTTTCGGACCATCGGCAATGATTTTGCCGTTATCGAGAATAATCAAGCGGTCGACCAGCGACAGCATCGAGGCGCGATGCGTCACCAGCAGCACGGTTTTATCGCTGATGAAAGGTTGAAGCGCCTTTTTAATCAGGTCTTCGCTGGTGTTATCCATGGAACTGGTAGGTTCATCCATTAATAACACCGGGGGATCGAGCAGCAGCGAGCGGGCAAGGGTGATCGCCTGGCGCTGGCCGCCGGAAAGATTCATCCCGCGTTCACCCACCTGCATGTTGTAGCCTGAAGGATGGCGACGGGCGAAGTCGTGAACGCCGGTGGCTTCGGCGACACGCAACATGGTTTCATCATCCACATAGCTGGCCCCGCACAGCAGGTTGTCACGCAGCGTCCCGTTGAACAGGTGGATATCCTGGGGCGCGTAGCCAATGTTGTGCCGTAAGTCGTGCACATCGATCTGGCGGGCATCGATGCCGTCAATCAGCACGCTGCCTTCGTCCGGCTGGTAGAAGCCCACCAGCAGTTTCGCCAGCGAACTTTTGCCTGAGCCGCTGCGGCCAATGATGCCGATTTTTTCGCCCGGGGTAACGGTCAGGGAAATGTTGTTCAGCGACACCTGCTGGCTACCGGGATAGCGGAATGTCACATTGCGGAACTCGATGGCGCCGCTCAGGGTTTCGCGCTTTAACGGCACCTCGTCCTGCTGCGTTTCCTGCTCCAGCTCCATCATGCCGTCGATGGTGTGCTTGGTCATTTTGGCGCGCTGGTAACGGGTGATCAGGCTGCACAGCTGGCCGATGGGCAGCATGGCGCGGCGGTTAAGCAGGTAACAGGCAATCAACCCGCCCATGCTCAAATGGCCGCTGATAATTAAATACACGCCGCCGACGATCATGATCACGCCACAGGCCTGCTGAAGCCAGTGGGTGAAATTCACCGCCACGTAGGAAAGCGATTTGACCCGCAGCTCAAGCTTGCTGAGGCTGCCGATAATCTGTTCCCACTGGTACTGGCGTTCGCTCTGGGCGTTATTCAGTTTAATGGCGTCCAGGCCGCTTAAGGTTTCCACCAGCATCGCCTGGCGTTCACTCGACAGCTTAAACGTTTTCTGGATGGTGGCGATCAGCGGGCGCTGGATCAGCCAGTTCACCAGCATGGCGACCGGGTAGGCCAGCAGCGGGATAAACACCAATGGCCCGCCGATAATACCCACCACCGCCAGGATCAGCAGGGTGAACGGGAAATCGATCAGCGCCGTCAGCGTCAGGGACGAAAGAAAATCGCGCAGCGACTGATAATCCTGGAAATTCTGCGCGAAACTGCCCACCCGCGGCGGACGTAGTTTCATCTTCATGCCCAGCAGGCGTTCAAACAGCGCCGCCGAGACGATCAAATCGGTTTTCTTCCCGGCAATATCCAGGCAGACGCTGCGTAATATTTTCAGTATCAGATCGAAGACATACGCAATGGTGATGCCGATGGCCAGCACCCACAGCGTGGCAGTGGCCTGATTGGGCACGACGCGGTCATAGACGTTCATCACGAAGAGTGGCGAGCACAGCGCGATCAGGTTAATTAGAAAACTTGCGACGACCGCATCCAGATACAAAAATTTCGACAGTTTCAGCGTGTCCTGAAACCAGGCTTTGGTGCGCGGGATCAGCGCCGTCGGCTGGGTGTCGTACTCATGTATCGGCTGAATGAAAATGGCTTTGCCCGCGTAGAGTTTCTCCAGCTCGGCAATGTCGAGGGTGATGGCGCCGCCTTCGGTTTCACCGGGCATCAGGTGGGCTTTTTCACCTTCCAGCGCCGTTAACACTGCGGCCTGGCCGTTGTGCATCATCAGAATGGCGGGCAGCGAAAGCGCCGTCATTTTCGTAACAGGGCGCTGGATCACCCGGGCTTTAAGCCCGGCGCGCTGCGCGGCGCGGGGGATCGCGCTCAGCGTCAGGCGGTGTGACTCCAGCGGCAACCCGGCTGTCAGCACATTACGGCTGGTGATGATGCCGTGCAATTTGCAGATCACCATCAGACAATCCAGCAGCGGATCGTCGTGATTCAGCCTCGGGTCATGTCGGCTCGTTCCCTGATAAGAGTCATCCTGAATATCGGTTAAGTCGTTGATCAGTGCCATAATTCGCCATACCTGGTTATGGAAATTCCATACAGGCAAAAGTAAACAGGGTTATTTCATCCATCATTAATGAAATAACCCCAGGTCATTGGGTTACCTTTTCGTCTTACTGGAGATCGGGTAATTCCGCTTGCGTCGTTTGCTGTGCATCGAGCGGCTGCGCGGCCGTCGGCGGTTGAATCGACATCGCTTTCAGCAGCTCGCCCATGCGCGCATTAATCCGGTAGGTCGAGAACATTTCAACAAACTGCAACTCAACATATCGGCGCTGGGCGCTGAAAACTTCATTTTCACTGTCGAGCATATCCAACAGGGAGCGGTCGCCCAGGCTGAATTGTTCCTGATACGCCGTACGGACCGTCATACTGCGGTCGGCGTACTCTTTAGCGATCGGCACCTGTTGTTCCGCATTGCGCAGGGCGTTCCACGACAGGCGTAGCTCTTCGTTCAACTGGCGCAGCGCATTGCGTTTCACATCCTCGGCTTCTTTAGTGCGATAGGCGTAGGAAGAGAGCGTGGCTTTATCGCTGCCGCCGTTGAACAGGTTGTAGCGCATCCGCACCATCGCCTGCCACTCCTGGTTGTGGCCGCGGGTGCCGTCAATGTTGTTATCCATCGTGCGGCCCACTTCCATATTCACTTCCGGATAAAAGCGGGATTTCGCGGCTTCGTATTGCTGACGGGTCGCTTCAACATCGGAATCCGCCAGCTTTAACAGCGGGCTGTTTTCCAGCGCGATTTTACGGGCCTCTTCCAGCGAAGCGGGCACGGCGAACTTTGCCGGCAGGGTTAAATTGTCGGCTTCCATACCGGTCACGCTCTGGTAATTCGCACGGGCGTCTTCCAGGTTGGTCTGCTCGGTCAGCAGATTATTACGCGCCTGGGCCAGACGAGCTTCCGCCTGTTCGTGATCCGCCAGACGGCCTACGCCCTGCTCGGTTCGCAGCGTAATTTGATCGAAAATACGTTCGTGGTTGGTCAGGTTCTCCTGGGCCAGCGCCACCATTTTCTCCCGCATCAACACATCCAGATAGCTTTGCACTACCTGAAGCGCGGTAGTTTCGCTGGTATCCATCACGTTAAATGCACGGGAATTGACGGTCGCCTTTTGACGGGCGACTTCGCTGGTGGTGGCGAAACCATTAAACAGGTTCTGACGCAGATTAATACTCGATTCACTGCGGTTCATTTCGCGCAGGTGATCGCCGGATGCGCGGGTGCTGGCATTATCGGTTTGCTCCCAACCCGTGCCCGCTTCCAGATTCAGCGTGGGTAAATAACCGCCTTTCGCGGCCTGCAAATCGTGATCGGCAGAGTAACGCCGGTTAGCCGAAGCGCTGATTTCAGGATGGGTTACCAGGGTATGTTTAATCGCATTTTCAAGCGTTGTGGCATGCGCCATGCTTAATGTCATAAAAGGCAACGTGAGCCCTAACATTAAGTTCTTACGGTAATTCATGTTTCTTCCTTTGGGGTACTTATTCCCTGTTGTTGGATAAGCAATAACAGAGCATTTTTTAACTACAAAGCCCTCGCTTCCGCTGCAGTGACAATGTCAGGCGCAGGGAATAAGGACTTTTGAAATAGCGTTTTTTAACCATTAAAAAACATCCCCCGCAGTCAGCCGCGAGGGATGTTCAACAAGGCCGTTACGCGAGGGTATCTGGTTTCGCGATAAGGCTTTCCATCAGTGACTCATCGCCGCCGTGATAACTGTCAGTCTCAGCGGCCAGAGCCGGAAGCGGTTCCGCAACCGGCGTCGCATGGCCTTGCGCCGCGTCATTCGTGGTTTGAGTGCCGTCGCCTTGTTCCACCACTTTGATAAGCGAACTCAGATCGTGGCTGTTGTCGGTATCACTCAACACTTCATTGAGCACGATAGGCTCAGCGCCGTTCGCGCTTGCGGTGTGGGCCGCGGGTGCATCCTGCGTCGTCAAAGTAGCCGTATTATCAGCAGCATCAACATGGCTGTCCTCCATCTCACCCAGCAGATTGCTAAGTGAAGCCTCAGACTGCGGCGTGAATGCCGATGCGCTGTTCTGAGCGATCGCCGGATCGCTCTCGATATGCTGGAGATCGATGCCATCTTCCGCGATCAACAACGACTGCATGGTCATTTCACCATGTGCGTCATGCCCGGCTGCGCTGTCGTGCGTGGCGTCGTGAGCGTCTCCATCTGTACCGTCGTTTTCCACCAGCATCATGCGGCTGAACATCATTTCTTGCGCATGGGTCTGTTCGCCGGTTTCGCCATCAAAGGTGAAATGGGTATCCGGATGATCGCTGGCCGTAGACGCGACATCCATTTTGATTTCATCCAGATGATCGACGCCTTTCGCCAGCTCAACGGTGACCGTGCCTTTGAAACTGGTACCGTTCAGATCGAGGCTGTACACCCCGTCTTTATAGGTAGCCAGGCTGCCGTCGGACGACACCACTTTCGCCCCTTCCGGAATGCCGCTGAGCTTAAGCTCCGTCAAATGATCGGCGCTGTTTTCGCTAAACAGCGCGACATTCACATCCAGCGCCACCTGATGCACCGTCGGCTGATTCACCGTGGTGGTGGTGTTGCCGCCATGGGTTTTAGACGCGCCGTCGCCGAAGATGACCCCTTCAATCTGGTTCGAGTTTTCATACAACCCTTTACCGCCGGTGGTGGTGACTTTCAGCCCGTCGTAAGTGTTGTCATGGGTGTTGGCATTATTATTCGATGAATAGGTCACCTTATAATTACTGCTGTCGCCCTTAACGAAGATATAGTCTTTACCGACGCTGCCTTCGGTGCCGCGCGTACCCGTCACGCTTTTCAGCTCGCGGAACTCTTCGCGTCCACCCGTCCAGTCGCCCTGACGGTAATAACCCCCGGTCTTATCGCCAACCACGAAAATATCCGAGTAATGGCCGGAGTTAGAGTTCACGTTGCCAGACTGATCGTAATACTTGATTTGGTTGGTCGGATCGGCGGCTTTCGGCGCCTCGTCCCCGGCGATATGCAGATAATTGCTGCTCTGGGTCAGCCAGACGCGCACGTTGGAGCCGATAGCGACGATCTTGCCGTCCTGAACATCAAAGCCGTTCGGGTTCTCGCTGCCGCCGTTAATGTGTACGATTTTACTGCCTGCCGCGATGTCCTTCTCTGCGACCTGAACCGCCGCCTCAACGCGCGAAGCGACTGCTGGCGGAGTGACAGGGGCCGTATGCTGGCCACCCTCTGCACCCTCTGCACCTTCTGCTGGCCCGGAGTGGGAGCCGGTATCGCTGGCCGGTGGGGTAACCGGATCGGTATCGCCCCATGCATCGCTTAAATGGCCCGTCGACCCGTCAAAGGTAAAGTGGGTATCGTGATGTTCGCTGGCGGTAGAAGCCACTTCCATCTGGATCTCACCCAGATGGTCGACGCCTTTTTCAAGCTCAACCGTAATGGTTCCTTTAAAGGTCGGGCTCTTCAGATCTATGGTGTAGGTGCCATCTTTGTAAGACACCGTACTGCCATCAGAGACAACGACCTTCGCGCCTGCCGGAATACCGGTGAGCTTGATTTGCGTCAGCTGTTCGGCGTTATGATCGCTGGACAGATTGACATCTACATCCAGCGTGACCTGTTGAACCTTGGTCTCCACCACAGTGGTGGTGGTGCCAGGGTTCGCCTTGACGCCGCCATCGCCGAAAATGACACCGTCGATCTGGTTTGAGTTGCCGTACAGCCCTTTGCCCGTGCTGTCGGTGACCTTCAGGCCGTCGTAAGTGTTGTCATGGGTATCAGGGTTGTTATTAGAAGACGACGTGACTTTATAGTTATCAATGTCGCCTTTTACGAAGATATAGTCTTTACCGACCTGACCGGCATTTCCTCTGTTGCCCGTAATGCCTTGTAACGGCCTGAAATCTTCTTTTCCGCCAGTCCAGTCGCTCTGTTTGTAGAAGCCGCCGGTTTTATCGCCGACCACGAAGATATCCGAGTACTTACTTGAGTCGGAGTTCGCATTGCCGGACTGATCGTAATATTTAATCTGGTGAGCCGGATCGGCGCAGGCCGGCGGGGTATCTCCCACGATCCCGTTATAAGGGCTGTTCGGGGTTAACCAGACGCGCACGTTGGAGCCGATAGCGACAATCTTGCCATCCTGGATATCGAACCCATCCGGATTACTGCTACCGCCATTAACCTGAATAATTTTGCTGCCGGTCGTGATCTCGGTCTGGGAGACCTTAACCGAGACGTCGAGTTTGATATTGGCGTCGGAATCAGCGTCTGAGTCGGCGTCGGCATCTGCATCAGCGTCTGCATCAGCGTCTGCATCCGCATCGGCATCGGCATCGGAATCGGCGTCGGCATCTGCATCCGCATCAGCGTCAGAATCTGCATCCGCATCCGCATCCGCATCGGCATCTGCGTCCGCATCGGCATCAGCGTCGGAGTCTGCATCCGCGTCTGCGTCCGCGTCTGAGTCGGCATCAGCGTCGGAATCTGCATCTGCGTCGGAATCAGCATCTGCGTCGGCATCTGCATCCGCATCGGAATCAGCATCAGCGTCTGCATCAGCGTCTGCATCCGCATCGGCGTCCGCATCGGCATCGGAATCGGCGTCGGCATCTGCATCCGCATCAGCGTCAGAATCTG